>FWPV01000035.1_pt1 | contig 526348 bp, 473 predicted proteins | sample 2228371 | NCBI WGS metagenome assembly FWPV01 (sample SAMEA103939776, study PRJEB20133) | metagenome | reverse complement strand
TCGTAAAATGTGGAAGTTGAGGGATTCGAACCCCCGACCCTCTGCTTGTAAGGCAGATGCTCTGAACCAGCTGAGCTAAACTTCCATTTCGTTTGCTTTCCAAACGGATTGCAAAGGTAGATTCTAATTTTTTAAAGGCAAATAAAAAATTTGATCCTTGTGCAATTCTTTGAAAATGAGCCTAATTATTTTACGGTTATTAGATGTGAAGAGTAATTTCAAATCAGAAACCTCGAATTTCAAATCCTCCTAATACCCATACTTCCCCTTCCACTTCCCAGACAAATACTTTCTCAGCTCATTTTCCCGGGCATTTTCTCCGGGTTCGTAGAGTTTGGTGCCCTTGATCTCATCGGGCAAAAACTCCTGCTCGACAAAGTTGCCCGGAAAGTCATGGGAATACTTGTAGGCTTTGCCATAGTTGAGATCCTTCATCAGCTTGGTGGGAGCATTTCGGAGATGCAGCGGGACGGAAAGATTTCCCGTTTCTTTGACCAAAGCTTGGGCCTGATTGATGGCTAGGTAGGCAGCATTGCTTTTCGGCGAACTTGCCAGATAGGTCACGCACTGTGAAAGAATAATCCGGGCTTCGGGATAGCCGATGATTTTCACCGCTTCAAAGCAATTGGTCGCCAAAAGCAAGGCGTTCGGATTGGCATTACCAATATCCTCCGAAGCCAAAATCACCAACCTGCGGGCGATGAATTTGACATCTTCTCCACCTTCAATCATTCTAGCCAGCCAATACACTGCGGCATTGGGGTCCGAACCACGGATCGATTTGATAAAGGCCGAAATGATGTCGTAGTGCTGTTCTCCGGATTTGTCATAAAGTGCGACTTTTTGCTGGGCGATCTGCATCACTTTTTCATCCGTAATCACACAGGGATTTTCATTGATTCCATCGATGACGATTTCCAGCAAATTGAGGAGTTTGCGACCGTCTCCACCAGAAATCCGGAGCAGAGCATCCGTTTCCTGAAGCTCTACTTGGATCTTTTTTAAGTCTAGGTCTTTTTCCAAAGCCTGCTTCATCATCGCTTCCATTTCGGCTTTACCCAAAGGATTCAGCGTGAATACCTGACAGCGGGAAAGCAAAGCCGAATTGACTTCGAAGGAAGGATTCTCAGTGGTTGCTCCGATCAGTCGGATGATGCCTTTTTCTACCGCTCCCAAAAGTGCATCCTGTTGGGATTTGTTGAAGCGGTGGATTTCGTCAATAAATAAGACCGTGCCTCGCTGAAATTTGGCCTTGTCAATGACTTCCCGAATGTCCTTCACTCCTGAACTAATGGCACTCAGGGTGTAAAAAGGCACTTTGATTTCATTGGCGATGATATTGGCAATAGTCGTCTTGCCAACACCCGGAGGTCCCCAAAGAATGAGCGAAGGCACATTTCCCGATTTGATGGCTTTGTGCAAAAAGGAAGAAGGCGCAGATAAATGCTCCTGACCGATCAGGTCTTCTAATCGGGTTGGTCGCATGCGTTCGGCTAGGGGAGTGGGGTTCATTTGGTGAGAAGCAAGAGATTAGAGGCAAGAAATTAGAAGGTATCGAGTATCAAGATGCTAGTATCAAGAGCTCTGTACTTTCAGATTTAATTTTCAATCGGCTTTGCAAAATACCATAAAAAAAGGCCTTTTCAGGCCTGATTGAATTCATGTTGAATTATCGAGTCAAATTCTGTCTGTTTTGAATTTTGTTCTTCCTCCAAGTCATAATCGTCCTGAAGACCTAGCCAGAATTTTGGAGAGGTTCCAAAGAATTTCGAAAAGCGAATGGCTGAATCCGCTGTAATTCTTCTTTTTCCAAGGATGATCTCAGAGATCCTTGTTTGAGGAATATGGGTTTCCTTAGCCAATTTATAGGCTGTGATTCCCATCGGTTTCAAAAACTCTTCGCTCAGAATTTCACCCGGATGTATGTTTTTGAGTTTGTCCATATCAATCAAAAATTGAAATATTTGAAAGTGGCCTAGAGCTTTCGTGCACAGTTAAAATCGAGATTCTTTCAGAATCAAAAATGGCATAAATGATTCTGAAGTTTCTAAAAATGATTTCCCTTACGCTCCTATTGTTTAATTCTGGCACTACTCTGCCGATTTCGGGATGGTTAGCTATCAAATTTTCTTTCTCAAAAATTTGATCCACAAGCTGAATTGAGAAGTTCACGGCAAAATCAGAATAGTATTCTTGAATTCTGTGAATATCCTAAATGGCTTGCTTTGACCATCTTACTTTGACCATTCCTTGACCATTCTTTTTGCCTCTTCAGAGGTGTAAGTCTCCCCTTGCTGAGTTTGTCTGATTCCGGTCTCAATTTTATTGAGAAGAATTAATCGATCCATCAATTCTTCAATCGAGAATTCATCAGGAAGGGATTTAATAGCTTCTATCGCTTTCTCTTTGGTAATCATAGGTTTAGCTTTTGATCAAGTTAAGGAGGTAATTCCAAATTTCAAACCTCAAATTTTCCCAATCCTCTTCCCAAATTCCTCCAAGTGCTCGTCCCCAAAATCCAAGTGCGTCACAAATCGAACGAGATCTTTCCCGAACTTGACGGATTTGATGTTTTGCTCCACCAGTTTTTTCATGAATTCCTCCGGAGTAGTTCCTTCCAATCGTGCAATGACAATATTGGTGGCCACCGGGAAAATTTCCGAAACTACTGGCAGCTTGCTTAGCATTTCGCCTAAAGCTCGGGCTCTTTCATGATCTTCTTTCAGTCGCTCGACTTGGTGATCCAAGGCATAAATCCCAGCAGCGGCCAGAAATCCTGCTTGTCTCATTCCTCCTCCGAATACCTTTCGGACTTTTCTTGCGCGCTTGATATCCCCTTTTGATCCGAGAAGAATTGACCCGATCGGACAACCCAAACCCTTGCTCAGGCAGATTGAGATCGTATCAAAATGCGCTCCCCAATCGGCAGGGCTTTCGCCGGTTTCTACCAAAGCGTTAAACAACCGGGCTCCATCCAAATGAAGCTTGATGCCTTTTTCCTTGCAAAGCGCATGGATGGGCTTGATTTCATCCAAGGTATAGATGCTTCCCCCGCCTTTGTTCATCGTGTTTTCCAGAGAAACCAAGGTCGTCTCAGGTGCATGGACATCGTCAGGATTGATGGATTCGGCAACTTGAGCTGCCGTGATTTTTCCCAAATCTCCGGTCAAAAGCTTTACCGATGCCAAGGAATTGGCCATGATTCCTCCTCCTTCATAGAGGTAAATGTGCGAATATTGATGGCAGATGACTTCCTTCTGCGGTCCGGTATGAAGGCGAATCGCGATCTGATTGGTCATGGTGCCGGAAGGACAGAAAAGCGCCGCCTCCATTCCGAAGAGTTGGGTTGCTTTTTCCTCCAAAGCATTGACAGTCGGATCTTCTCCAAACACGTCATCGCCCACAGGGGCAGAAAACATGGCTTCTTTCATCCCCGGAGTAGGCCGGGTTACGGTGTCGCTTCTTAAATCAATAATCATCGGGTAAAATACTTTGCTTTTGAACTGTTTTTTGGGACAAGGGACTGAATGGCTACTGCCGCTTCAATAGGTCTGTCGGTGGCTAGGATGTCAGCTCCATTTTGGATAAAACTGGCATACAATTGATCTCCTCGGGCCTCTGCACTTTGATCCAGGTTGCCCAAAACTCCCAGAATAGCGAAAACACCCCGGTCGTGAAGGGCTTTGTTGAACTCCGGATTGCGCTCTGCCAATCCGGTAAAAGCAATCACCCGATCCCATGGAATTCCTGTTTCTTCCAGTCGCTGAATCTCTTCCTCGTTTCGGATAGTCACAGAAAGCATCAATTCAGGAGCGAGTGAGTTGAGCTTTTTGGCAGCGGGAAAGGTGTAGGAAATCAATGCCGCATAAGCCTCGCTTTCTGTTTCTCTTACCTCTTCAATTACTTTTTCAAAGGGCACACTACGCTTGATATCTACCGTCAGCAGCGCTTTCCCCTTGGACCAAAGCAAAGCCTCTTTTAAGGTTGGGACCTTAAATTCGGTCAGATTTCCCTCATTATCTTCCAAATAGAGACTTTGGATATAGTCAAAAGTGACCTCGTTGACTTTACCGTTTCCGTTGGTCGTTCGTTCCAAATCGTCATCATGCATCAATACCAACACGGAGTCCATGGTCATAGCCACATCCAGTTCGATGATTGCGGGGGTATAGTTTAGGATGTTGTCAAAGGTCTCGATTGCATTTTCGGGAAAGCCTGGATACGGTCCTCCTCGGTGGGCGGACACAAGGGGAATCCGGTCGGAAGTCCAATTGTAAAAGTCACGCGTCTCATCCAGATCGAATAGCCGGATCGCATGGGAAGCAGTTTCGGATGAGGCTAGCTGTTCTTGCTTGGCCTGAGGGCTCTTGCAGGCAAAAATGAGAATTGAAAACAGAAAGAGAAAGGTCAAGTCTCGGGTAGATCTCATGTGATTTTTTTATTTTCTGCTAAATAGAAGGAAAGCGGGGGATAATAAAAATTGATTTTTTCAAATGGTGCGTATGAATTATCCCAGCAGCTTTCGCAAATAAGGGATTTTGGCTTTTAGAATTGCCTGTTTTTCTCCAATTTCAAGGCACAATTCGCCCCTGATTTCCCACTGATTCTTTCTAAAAGTATGATTCTAAGGAGCCTTTTCCTGTCCGTGGTCCTTTTTGCCTTGACTTTTCATGCCGTGCTATCTCAGGTAGCGCGGATGGATAGCCTCAAGCAGGTGCTTCAGAAAGGTGACTTGGAGGATACAGTTCGAGTTACTCTCCTAATTGAGCTTTGCGAGGCGAGCACTTTTATGGAGGAGCAGGGAGGAAAGTACTTTGCAGAACAAGCATTGGAGATTTCGACCCGGATCAACTATCCATTGGGGATAGGCTTGGCCAATAACTCCATCGGTGCTTACTACCTGCAAGTGGGAGATTTGGAAAAGGCGCTCTCTTTTGTCCTTGAGGCTGAGCGGGTATACCTTGAGGCTGGTGGGTTTGGAAAAAACCTTCTCGCGGTGTACAACAATCTTGGCATCATTTACAACCGAACAGGTGATACTCGCAAGGCGATCTCCGTATATAAAAACGCAATTCTCCTGGCTGAAAAGGAAAAAATGCTTCAGAGTCAGGCGATTTTATACAATAACCTAGGGTCTGCTTACGACAAGCTTCAGGTTTATGACAGCGCACTTTGGGCCTTTGGCCGGGTGGAAGAGGTCAGTAGGGAAGGAGGAATTGAGGTAGGCATTATGATGGCCAAAAGCAATCTGGGCTCGGTTTATTTTTCTTTGGGAGACTTGATCCGCTCGGAAGAGGAGTATCTCACTGGACTGAAAATCGCCGAAGAGGGACAATACACGAGGAATATTGCCACTATCCTATTGGGTTTGGCGGATGTGTATGCCGGGCAAAATCAACTTCGAGAATCGGAAGCCTACTATCAGCGGGGGATAAAAATAGCCGAGGAGATTCAGGCCCTGCCTTTGATTCAGGATGGATACGAAGGTTTGTCCCGAGTGCAGGAGAAAAGCGGGAAACTAGCCTTGGCTTTGGATTCTTTCCGAAAATGGCAGCAGGCCAAGGACAGTATTTTTTCCCTCGAAAAAGCCCAAACCCTTGAGGAACTCAAGGTGAGGTATGAATCGGAAAAGAAAGAATCGGAAATCCTGGCTCTTTCCCAACAAAATGAAATTCAAAGCTTGGAACTGTCCCAGAAAAATCAATTGCTGTGGTTTGGCGGCATAGGGATTCTTCTTCTCTTTGGTTTGGGATATAGCTATGTCCAACGGAAAAAGCTCAAATCCGAAGCCCAAATGGCTGAGTTGGAACAGCGCTTTCTCCGCTCTCAACTCAATCCCCACTTTATCTTCAATGCTCTTTCATCCATCCAAAACTTTATGCTTAAATCCGAGGGGGCATTGGCTTCCCGGTATTTGGGGAAGTTTTCCAAGCTGATGCGCCAAGTATTGGAAAATTCCCGAGAGGAATACATCCTACTCGAGGAGGAAATACGCATGCTGGAAAATTACTTGGAGATCCAAAAGATTCTCCTGCAAAAGGAATTTGACTATTCGATCGAGTGCTTGGGAGCCTTGGATTCCGGGCAGATATCCATTCCTCCTATGTTTGTGCAGCCTTTTTTGGAAAATGCCATTCAGCACGGATTGAAGGAGACCGGAGGGAAAATTGAAGTGGAGTTTAGCCTTGCCGGGGAGTATGTGGAGATTATTGTCAAAGACAATGGCGTGGGAATCCTTTCTGCTTTCCAAGCAAAAGAAAGCCATCGCTCCCTAGCCACTTCCATCATCAGGGAGCGGATAGACAACTACAATAGGAAGCTGAAAAACCAAATTCAGCTCAATCTATTGGATCGATCCGAACGTAAAGAGCAGGGAACAGAAGTCCAGCTTTTGGTTCCTTATTTATCAAACTGAATCGCAGATGAAAGCCATAATCATAGATGACCAGTCCCACATCCGGGAAAATCTCAAACTTCTTCTTAGGGAATTTGCTCCCGAAGTGGAGGTCATTGCAGAGGCAGACGGTGTGAAGTCTGGTTTGGAATGTCTTAAAAAACACAAGACTGAACTGGTGTTTTTGGATATCGAAATGGCTGATGGGACGGGGTTTGACCTGCTGAATCTGGTCAAGGACCGATCCTTCCGGGTTATTTTTGTGACTGGGCATGAAGGATATGCGATCCGGGCCTTCCGGGTGGCTGCGATTGATTACCTGCTCAAGCCGGTGGATCCGGATGATTTGGTGGAGGCAGTAGCTAAAGCCAAAAACCAAAATCCTATAGAGGACTTTCAGGTGGAAGAAGCGATGAATGCTCAAAAAGAGGAAAAAGTAAGGCAGTTGGTGCTTTCTGATGCCGACAGCGTCTATCGGGTACAGGTCGGGGATATACTTAGATGCCAGTCAGAGGACAATTACACCCGATTTTTTCTTGGAGATGGAAGAAAATTACTGATTTCCAAGACCCTGAAGGAGTTTTCTGAGCTGTTGGAGAAATCCGGGTTTTTCCGTTGCCATCAGTCTCATTTGATCAATTTGGCCTATTTTGATCATTTGGATAAACGTGATGGAGGGACGATTTTTTTGAAAGATGGCTCCACTGTTCCTTTGGCCACCCGCAAAAAAGATCAGCTACTCCAGGCACTGAGAGAAGCCTGATTTCAGATTCTATCCATTCGGATTCGCTTTCTCAAGGAATTCCCGCAAATTCTCATTTGGTGAATTCCGGCAGATTTATGGGCCTATTTTCGGGCATGGATAATGGATAGCGGATGGATATGATACTCAAAACTTTCTTCAAACTGGTTATTTGGTTGGGGATTTATATTGTCACCGTCTTTTCTTTAAACCATTTTTTCCATCTTTTTTTCTAACAGCTAAACTGCATCAAACAGGGGTGTATTGGGCAGATTTTTTAAGCTGATCTTTTTATTCTTTTTTTTGATCCAGACGGAAAAAGGCATCCAAACTGCTTTTCCGCTTTTCGAAGATATCTTCCATGTCGGAGAGCTCCAGATTGAGTGCTTTGGTGGAAATCTGGATTTCGACCAGAGAAATCCCCAGCGAAATCAAGAGAGAAATCATACTCGCCACAAAGACCCAATTGGCAGCAGATGTGTATCCTTGAAAGAGCAAAAACATACAAATCACACACATCAGAAAGCTGAATACCCCAAAAAGCTGCATGTTTTTGATGAGCGTTAATCTTCTTCGAAGGTTGTGAATCTGCTCCACAATGATTTCCTGATCGGGTTCCTTGAGGTAGTTTTTATGCAGTCCTCGAATGAGAGTGGCAATCGCCAAAAATCGGTTGGTGAAGGCCAGCATCAGAAGCGTTATCGCAGAAAAAAGCAAGGCAGGAGTGGAGAGTTGGAGTTCCATAGAATTAGAAAGTGCTTTTGGAAAAAGTAAGTTCGGTAAAAGGCATGAAAAAAGCCTGCTCTTTGCAAAGCAGGCCTGTAAATCATAAGCTAAATGAGATTATGCTACCTCTCCTAATACAACCAATTTTTCTAAAGTAGGCGACTGAGACCCACCTTTCGGCTCGATGGTGATGGCAAAAGCACCAGCTTCTGCTACAGCTTGCATCTGTTGCAAGGTGAATTTTTCGCCTGGATTGACCAAGCCGATTCCTACCGGACCATCTTTTCCAATCGCCCAAAGTTGGTAGTCAAATTCTGCAGAAAGAGAATTTAAGTTGCTCACAGCTACGAAGACCTCCTGAGCTTTTTGATCCCAAAAGACATCCACTTTGGCATCCTTTTGCATTGGAAGGGTTTCTCCGATCATCTCGACTCTGCGGAAATCTCCTGCTACCAAGCGATCCAGTCGATTGTCTGTTTCCTCGTATTGGAGTTTGACTTGATTCAGATTGTCCGCCATCACCTGCTGATCTTGAAGGAGCGCAGTGAATTTCTGATCGGTTTCGTAGAATTTCCCAGCGAAATAAATCGCCGCTGCACTAGCCAGTACTGCCACTAAGGATGCCGCCGCCGCGAAAGATTTCCAAGGAGTAAGTTTTACTACTTTGGTTTCTATAGGGGCAGGACTAGGCGCAGGAGTTGCTTTCGGTGCTTCCTCCTTTTTAAACTCTTCCTCGAGGGAAGCGAAGATTTTATCCTTGAGTTGAGGAGAAGGTTTTTTCCCTGTCAACTCGTCAAAGGCAAACATAGCTTCTTCCAAAGTCTCCAGTTCTTGTTGGATCTGTGGGTGGGCTTGAGCCATAGCGATCACTTCCTCTCGCTCACGCTCGGTCAGCTCTCCAAGTAGGAAGAGCTCCAGTTTGCCTGATTCGATATATTCTTGGATGTTCACGCTATATTTTTTCTAAATTCTTCTTCAATACTTGTAATGCTGCCCGGACTCGGGATTTTACTGTGCCGAGAGGGATGTCAAATTCTTCCGAGATTTCCGAGTGGGTGTATCCTTGGAAGTAAATATACTCGATTATAAACTTTTGATCAGCAGTGAGTTGGTTCATCAACTCCCTCACGCCAATTCCTTCAACTTGCTCCAAGGTTCCTGATTGACTTTCGATTCCAAATACGAAGTCATCAATGGCATTGGTTTTTCCGGTTTGGGAAATTTCTTTGGACCGAAGTTTATCAATGGCGGAATTTCGGCAAATATTGGCCATCCAGGTATATAAGCGGCCTTTGGACTCTTCGTAAGAGTCAATTTTTCTGGTGATTTTGATAAAAGAATCATGAAAAACCTCCTCTGCAATGTCGTGATCGGAGATGATTCGGAGAATGACTCCCATGAGTGCACGGGAATACTTTTCGTAGAGGTACTCGGTGGTTTTGCGGTCTCGGGCTCGTAGCCCGGCTATGATTTCTTCTTCCTGCAAAAGTCGATGGTTTAGGAATTCCTGTTTGTTAAAAGTAAGACACCGGGCCAAATGTTTGTGCCCGGTGTCTGTTTATTTTTAAAATTAAAGGTGAATCACCTCATCGTAAGCTGCGGCCGCTGCTTCCATCACCGCCTCTGACATGGTTGGGTGAGGGTGTACCGTTTTGATCAGTTCGTGACCCGTAGTTTCTAGTTTACGGATAGCTACGATCTCAGCGATCATTTCGGTCACGTTGGCACCGATCATGTGTGCGCCAAGTAGCTCTCCATATTTTTTATCGAATACCAATTTCACGAAACCGTCTTTTGCTCCTGCTGCAGAAGCTTTTCCGGAAGCTGAGAATGGAAACTTACCTACTCTCACTTCGTAACCTGCGGCTTTTGCCTTGGCTTCGGTCATCCCCACAGAAGCGATTTCCGGAGAGCAATAGGTACAGCCTGGGATATTTCCGTAATCCAACGGCTCTGGATGGTGTCCTGCGATCTTTTCCACGCAGATGATTCCTTCTGCAGAAGCTACGTGCGCCAATGCTGGTCCGGGGACAACGTCTCCGATGGCATAGTAGCCCGGCATATTGGTCTGGTAGTAGTCATTGACTTGGATTTTTCCTTTATCCACGAGGATTCCTACATCTTCGAGGCCGATATTCTCCAAATTGGAAACCACACCTGCAGCGGACAGAACGATGTCACATTCTAAAGTTTCCTCGCCTTTGGCAGTTTTTACGGTCACTTTGCATCCTTTTCCTTTGGTATCCACTCCGGTGACTTCAGAGGAGGTCATGATTTTGATTCCGCTTTTCTTATAGATTTTTTCCAAAGCCTTGGATACTTCCTCGTCCTCTACTGGCACGATTCGATCCATGTATTCCACGATGGTCACTTCCGTACCAATGGCGTTGTAGAAGTAAGCAAATTCCACCCCGATGGCACCAGAACCTACCACGACCATTTTCTTGGGTTGGTTTTCCAAGGTCATCGCTTTGCGATACCCGATGATTTTTTCATTGTCGATTTTCATCGAAGGCAATTCACGGGCTCTTGCTCCGGTAGCGATGATGATGTTGTCAGCGGAATAGACCGTTTTTTTACCGTCCTTATCGGTCACTTCTACCTTTTTGCCAGGCTGAACTTTCCCCCATCCAGCTATAACCTCGATTTTGTTTTTCTTCATCAAAAACTGCACACCTTTGCTCATGCCATCGGCCACATTTCGGCTTCTTTTCACCATTCCGGTAAAGTCCGCTTCAGCGTCTTTCACAGAAATCCCGTAGTCAGCAGCATGGCTGATGTATTCGAAGACCTGGGCGCTTTTTAGCAAAGCCTTGGTTGGGATACAGCCCCAGTTGAGGCAGATTCCGCCTAGCTCTTCTGCTTCAATGATGGCGGTTTTCAATCCGAGTTGAGAAGCGCGAATAGCCGCCACGTATCCTCCCGGTCCGCTTCCCAGCACGATCAAGTCAAATTTTGTCGAAGACATATTTAAATGGGTTTGATTACAAATGAAACTGTGCAAAAATAGGCCTTTTGGGTTCAGAAAAAAATCAGAATCGGATGAGTAAATGGAATCCAAAACGCCCTGTTGATGAATTATTTGCAGTTAATAATTGAAAATTTTGTAAATCAGATAAAGACCAAAGGGGTTTCTGAGATTCAGGGTTTTTTTGGTTTATCCTCCTGTTTTTCAGCGAAAAAGCTTCGGGTGGAGTTTCAAAAAGCCAAAGTCCGGGCTTTTTTTCTAATTTTGGCCAAACTTAATTTTGATCTTCATGGGATTACTTTCAGGAAAAACTGCCTTGGTCACCGGCGCCTCTAAAGGGATCGGTCGGGCAATCGCCATCAGATTTGCACAGGAAGGAGCTAACGTTGCTTTTACCTACCTCTCCAGCGTGGAAAAAGGCCAAGCCCTCGAGGCCGAGCTTGCTGCTTTTGGTGTAAAAGCCAAAGGCTATCGATCAGACGCTTCAGACTTCAAAGCTGCTGATGAATTGGTCAACTCCGTGGTGGCGGACTTCGGTGCCTTGGACATCTTGGTCAACAATGCGGGAATCACCCGCGACAACCTGCTGATGAGAATGACCGAGGAATCTTGGGATGAAATCATGAACGTCAACCTGAAATCCTGCTTCAATACCGTCAAAGCGGCTACCCGCACCATGATGAAAGCCAAGTCCGGCTCGATCATCAACATGACCTCTGTGGTCGGTGCCAAAGGAAACGCCGGTCAAGCCAATTACGCAGCCTCCAAAGCCGGAATCATCGGCTTCACCAAGTCAGTCGCCTTGGAATTGGGCTCCAGAAATATCCGATGCAATGCGGTCGCCCCTGGATTTATCGAAACCGAGATGACCGAAGTGTTGGATGAAAAAACCGTACAAGGCTGGAGAGATGCTATCCCGATGAAGCGTGGAGGCAAGCCTGAGGAAATCGCCGATGTCTGCGTATTCCTAGGCTCAGACATGAGCACCTACATCTCTGGACAGGTAATCCATGTGAATGGGGCGATGTATACTTAACCTTTGAGGTCTTCAAGACCTCGAAGGTTTTATTCTAGATTACATCATTTAATTCTTCAAGACCTCGAAGGTTTCAAGGAAAACTAGACCTTTGAGGTTTTTGAAAACCTCAAAGGTCTTTTACAAAGTTTTCTATTCTAAAGACATCTCTTCGGGAAAGTCAGCAGCCTGTTCTAATTCATGAACTTTTTTGAATTGTTCTAATCCTCCAAACCAATCCAGAATGAAATCTCTATCCAGTTTTGTGGTTTTTAGAGATATCAGGCCATTGTAGGATGAAAATTTCCAATTTTTAAAGTCCTCGACAATTCCATGTTTTTGAGGATTCCTATGGATGTAAATGATCACTTGGGATAAATAACTTTCCTGATCTACTTGCTTTCTTTTGAGTTTCCGTTGAAATAATCCTCCGTGTCTATCGTAAAGCTTGTTGTATGCTTTGGCGTAGCCATTCAAGAAGTTGGAAAAAGCACTTAAAGCAGCTTCTGGTTCGGCATTTTCTTCTACTCGAATCAAAAAGTGAAAATGATTGGGTAGTAAACAGTAGGCCAAGGTTGAAAAATAGAGAGAGCAATGATCTTGATATTTTTGAAGGAAATAGGTGTAGTTTTCTTCAGTTCTAAAAAGTAATTCCGCTCCATTTGTTCTTGAGTAAAAATGGAAAAATTCTCCTGGTGAAAAGGGATCAGTCATAAAAATGAATTTTTATAAATTATTGAAAGGCAATATTTTAAAAACCAAAATAAGAATGTAGACAGAGATTTTCAATCTTGACCTTCGAGGTTTTTGAAAACCTCAAAGGTCAAACGAGCGGCTGAGGAGACTTAGCCGTTTTTTGTTTCCCGTAGATCTTCGCGGAAAAGGTCACAGATCCGCATAGATGAAAAACCTCGATAGAATTTCTGTGAAAATCTGTGTTTTTAATCTGTGCTTTTCTGTGGGAAATAAAAAAGATACTTATCGGATGTTGAAAATCATTTTAATGCCTTTTTCAAGGGTTTCCATCTTACTTTCTGGAAAATATCCCAAATCTCTCAAAATAAGGTTCTGAGGTAGAGAAACCATTTTGTGAAGTTTTAGAACAGATGGAACGATTAATCCGGTTTGTTGCCATTCTTCCTCTTCTGGTTTTATTTCAAATTCGGATTCTTCGAGCTGATCGCTGATTTTACTCGAAATAAATGCCACGATAACGTGTTCAAACTTCCCAATGGGTTCAGATAGGCAAAGTGCTGGACGTACTTTTCGAGTTGAAAAATCTTCAAATGGAAAAGGTACTAGGACAATCTTTCCTCTAATTTTTGAAAGGCTTTCCGTCTTTGGTGGTGTAGACATTTTCTTCAGGTTCGTTTAAAAAATCAAGGGCTGGATTATTGGAGAGAAATTTTAGGTAATTCTTTTCCTCCATTTCCTCTTCTTCCGAAAGAATTAAAACTCTCACTGGGACTCCTCCTTTAAGTCCTGTTGACTCCAAAGAAATGCTTCCGTCCGATTTGGTAATGGTCTTAATTTCAATTGCTTTCATGTTGATAAAAGTACAAAAAAAGCCCCGGAAATCTCCGAGGCTTTTGAAAATTGAAATTGAGAATTGACTATTGATTAGTCGGAGCATGGAGATATACCATTTTGGAATAGTTTTCCTGATTTCGGAAAATGATTTTTGTAACTAAATCATATTACTGACTTTGGTCTTTATGAATTTTTTTAGCTTAGCATTTTGACAGGAAATAAAAAAAGTACAATCTATGCCGAAAGCCCTTGGGGACTTAGATGAAAAACTACTTGAAAGACTAAGACAGAGGTTGGCGAAGAGAGTGAATGTTTCTTTCAACACGAATAAAAGCTACCATAGAATAGCTAATTTTCTTTTTGAAAAAACTCATGTCAATGTCAGCCAAAGTACCCTACGTCGGGTTTTCCAATATGATTCTCCCCATTCGCCGACCAAATCTACTTTAGATCTTATTTGCCAAAGCCTCGGCTACTACAATTGGGAAGATTTTGTTGAAAAGGAGTCAGAGCTTAATCATTTTGATTTATTGCAGGTAATATCTGCGATTCAAATTGGAGGTATTTCATCTCTTGATGAGGTAATAAAGCAAGTATCCAAATTCATTGATAGTCCAAGCTTGTTTAATCTTTTGGAGGCGATTGTAGATGCATCAATCTCTCAAAGAAACATTCCGATACTAGGTCAGCTATTCGAACTTGATGGTGTTTTTGACTACAGACAGGATTCTCTTAAAATCTATTTTTTCATTCACAATCTTGTAATTAAACTTAAAAGAGCTGGATTGATGCAAAAGTTGATTCCTTATTTTGGCGCGAGTGAAAAGGCTCGAGAGTTTTTAATTGAATGGTATGTGGATGAGGATCACTTGGATGGATATTACTATGACCTGCTCCAAGAGTATAAAAAGCATAAGACCGGTCTGGAATCTAAATTGTTTTACAACTGCTTGATGTATCAATGGGCCGAACTTAAAAAAATATCAAGCCGTCAATGGCTCGAACCGATTCGGGAATTTGTGGAGACCGATCCAGTTCATGCGATTCCAAAAGCAAGAAGATTGGGGATCTTGATGCTTGAAGTGGAATCCCAAAAACTACCAAATTCTCTAAAAAATGAGTTTGAGAAATTCTTTGATCAAATAAACGATGATGCCAGAATTATCGCTGTTCTCATAATTGTGAGACTGTTATTTTCAAAGAGACGAGATTTGTTGATTCAAAAAGTTCTTGAGTTTCTACCTTATTCAAATGAGGTGGGCAAAGATATTTGGACTCGAATCAACCTTAATCAGCTCAAAATCTATAGAGCGTATGCTAGTTTTCTAGTTGGTGAATTTGAGAATGCCCATATTGTAATTGATGAATTTGAGCCTCTTTTGGTTAATAACTTCATAAGAGTAACAATTTTTAGAGATTATGAAGTGGTGGCACAACTAATAAAGGGAGATAGGTAATGTTATGGCTTTTTCTTTCAGTTGGCCTCTACGCTTTTAACAATGTGCTCTGGAAGCTCTTTTTAAAAGGGGAACATCCCTTGCATATCATCAGTCGGAGAGCAATATTCACTGTTGCCTTTGCTTTTGGGGCAGCCTGGGTTACTCAAGTAAATCTTATCGATTTTATCCTCCACCCCAATTCAATTTATGTATTCATTGCATCACTTTTTGGAGTGTTAGGATTGGTTTTAATGGTAACCTTTTTGAAATCGGGGAGCTTGGTTCAAATGTCTTTTTATTCACTTTTGGGCACAGGTATCGCGGCATGTTACACTTACCTTTTTCGTGAAGAAAGTCTCACAACCAAGGCAATTCTGGGTTCGGCATTAATGAGTATTGGTTATTTAGTGTTCTGTTTTAACGATCGTCACAAAGCTCAGAAGGAAAAAGCTTTGTTTAAACAACATTTACTTTTAATCGGAATGACGCTTTCTTTTTCAGTTTCTCTTTTGATTCAGTGGGAAAGTCTGAAGATCTTTCCTCCCTTGGCGATAATCTGTACTCAGGAATCCACTGTTTTGATTACCACGTCGCTACTCGGTATCTTTTTCAACCCAGCAGAGAATTCTCGAAATTCCGAGAGTCAATCAACCCTTAAAATGGCTTTGATGGCAGTGGTAGTTTTTGCAGGGATTTTTGCGGGTACGATTGGGTTAAAGACGGCAGATCCTTTTTTGGCATCTGTTGCTGGTTTTGCTGTTCCTGTATTGACAGTGATTTTTGGAGGGATCGTATTTCGCGACCGCATGGATGTTTTGCACTGGGTATCCCTTGTTTTGATGATTGTAGGTGGAATCTGCTTGCTTTAATCTTAGGGTCTTTGAAATACAAATTTTAGGTTCAAGTTAGGAGCTATTTGAGCTTATTTGGAACGATTTAGTAGAGTGATTTTTAGACTTGAGGAATAACTTCGGCCATTGTAAATCAAATAAAGTCGAACCTTTTAATTCTAGAAAAATGAAAGAAAACAGTATTAAATACAACCAAATTTTAATTGGATCCTTAGCCATGATTCTATTGATGTCTTGCGGTGGTGAAAATATGACAAGTAACATAGCAAAAGTCTCTCCTGAACGAACGGAGGTCTCTGGCGACCTGTCTGATTATTTAAGAGTTGTGGAAAATGAGTATGAAGTTATAGATGATTGGGGAGGACATCTATCAATAAAATTAGAGGCCGTAAGGCCTTTGGATAGTGAAAAACTATTAAATAATGATTTAGAGGTTTCGGCGTTTTTACTCGGAGAAAATGGTGTGCCTCTCTCAGGTGTTGGTGAGTTTACAATAAGCCAAGAATCAATAGAAAGGCTTTCTGAGTTGTTGAAGAGAGGTTCTGGAGAGGAAATAGTCCAGCTTAGTGTAATGATCGGCCAGTATGAAGCAGAGAATCATGCAGATAAAGCCAAGAAATTTTCGGTAAGAAGTGTTCTCAAGGAAAAAGAAATGGAAGTCTTACCTTCTGAAAATGAGGTGTTAGAAGATACTGAATCAATCGCAAACTCAAATATGGCAAAGATAACGGATAAAGATTGGGATAAAATACTTGATAGTTATGAGGAGTATGTCGATGAATATATTCGATTTTACAAGAAAGCATTAGGTGGCGATCTTAATGCAATTTCAGAATATCCTGTAATTATGGAAAAAGCTACCCAACTTTTTGAAAGTATAGATGAAGCTCAAAATGGAAACGAACTAGATGAAAAACAAATCAACAGATTGATGAAAATACAGAATAAAATGTTGCAAGCAGCATCTGGTGGATAATAAATTTCGAGGTTTTTGAATATCTCAAAAGGTTAGGCGAGCGGCTGGAGGAATTCAGCCGTTTTTTTTAATGAAAAAGCCCCGGAAAATTCCGAGGCTCTTGAAAATTGAATTTGATCATTGCTCATTGAGCATTTTTTAGTCTTGACCCAAAAAAGGATATCTATAATCCTTAGGCGAAACAAAGGTTTCCTTGATCGTCCTTGGAGATACCCAGCGAAGCAAGTTGATCATCGAACCTGCCTTGTCATTGGTGCCGGAGGCTCTTGCGCCGCCAAATGGCTGTTGACCGACTACAGCGCCGGTTGGCTTGTCGTTGATATAGAAGTTGCCGGCTGCGTTTCTAAGCTTTTGCGTAGCCAATTCGATTGCATAGCGGTCTTGAGAAAATACAGCTCCTGTAAGTGCGTACGGAGAAGTCTGATCCACCAGTTCGAGTACCGTTTCAAAGTGCTCTTCGTGGTACACATAGATGGTCAAGACTGGACCGAAGATCTCTTCACACATGGTCGTGTACATCGGGTCTTGTGTCAGGATGATCGTCGGCTCGATGAAGTATCCTTTGGACTTGTCGTAGTTGCCACCGGCGATGATTTCCACTCCGGGAGTAGCTTTGGCGTTATCGATGTACTTGGCGATTTTATCAAACGACTTCTCATCGATCACCGCATTGACAAAGTTGGTAAAGTCCTCGGTACCGCCCATTTTGATATCTGCCAGATCTGCAAGCATATATTTTTTCACATCCTCCCAAAGGTTGGACGGGATGTATGCTCGGGAAGCAGCAGAGCATTTTTGACCTTGGTATTCAAAAGCACCACGAACCAATCCAACGGCTACTGCTTTAGCATCTGCGGATTTATGAGCTAGGACAAAATCTTTTCCGCCTGTTTCGCCAACGATTCTTGGGTAAGATTTATACAGCTTGATATTTTCTCCGATGGTTTTCCAAATGTGTTGAAATACTCCAGTTGAACCCGTGAAGTGAATTCCCGCAAAATCCGGATGCTTGAAGATCACTTCTCCGGCGACTGGTCCGTCCACATAGATCAGGTTGATCACTCCGTCAGGTACACCCGCTTCCTTGAATACTTCCATCAGCACCTGAGCAGAATAGATCTGGGTATAGGCTGGTTTCCAAACGATCGTATTTCCCATCATGGCAGCAGAAGTTGGCAAATTGCCTGCAATCGCGGTGAAGTTGAACGGAGTCAAAGCAAACACAAAACCCTCCAACGGCCGTTGCTCCACGCGATTCCAAACTCCACCTCCAGATACTGGGGGCTGCTGGGCGTAGATTTCCGTCATGTATTTCACATTGAAGCGGAGGAAGTCAATAAATTCACATGCTGAGTCGATTTCGGCTTGCATCGCATTTTTAGACTGGCCAAGCATGGTTGCGGCATTGATTTTGGCTCGGTAAGGGCCTGCGATCAGTTCGGCTGCTTTCAAGAAAATGGCTGCGCGCTGCTCCCATTCCAGATTTTCCCAAGCTTCTTTGGCTCCCAAAGCCGCATTAATCGCCTGCTCCACGTGAGAAGCATCGCCTTCGTGGAAATGACCCAAAATATGCTTGTGATCGTGCGGAGGAGACATGGGACGAGTATTGCCTGTTCTGACCTCCTCGCTTCCGATGTACATCGGGACGTCAATCTGCTTTGATCTTAGCTCGGCTAGCATGGCCTGAAGTTCTTTTCGCTCGGGGCTTCCCGGAGCGTATGACTTTACCGGCTCGTTAATCGGAGTCGGTACGTTGAAAAATCCCTTTAACATGATATTTGGTGTTTATTTGATTTCTGAGTGGTCAAAGATAAGTTTTCCCGACCGAAAGGGGAGTGATTTGCCTTACAAAAGCGATTCTAATTCTTTTAAATGGCGAATTTCAAAGGTAGGTTTGAGTTCAATTATTTTTCCCTCAGGGTTGAAATAAACCTGATCGATTTCGGCCTGTTGTGCGCCAAGAATATCTGAATTAGGATTGTCCCCAATCATCAGGCAGACCTCGGGTGTGGTCTTAAGCTGGTCCATGGTATAGTGGAAAATTCTCGGATCGGGTTTTTTATAGCCCGTAGTTTCAGAAGTGACTACGAGCTCAAAATAACCATCCAGGTCAGCCGATTTCATCTTTTTTGCCTGGGATTCATTGAATCCATTGGTGATGACGTGAATCCGATACTTTTCCTTGAGGTAAGTCAGGATTTCTTTGGAGTAGGGAAAAACGTGGGGTTTGGAAGAAGTTCGATGCATAAAATCTTCCTCAAATGCCGCCGGAATTGCTTCAAAATTTCCTCCAGCATGTGCGAATATCCTTGGGAATCGCTCTTTTCTAAGGTTGTGCTTATCGATTTTGCCCACATTGTACCAATCCCAAAGCTGGAAATTGACTGCATGGAATGACTCGAAGAATTTTTCGAAGGAGGAGATTCCCAAGTCTTGAAGACCGTAAATCTGGTAAAGTTCAGAAAGGGATTCGGTGACATTTCGATCATAATCCCAAAGGGTATGGTCCAGATCGAAGAAAAGGTGTTGGTAGGTTTTCAATTTAAAATCAGCGTCGGTATTGATTGTTTTGAATTTTATTGATGGCCAGTTCTCGGTTGGATTTCAGGATTTCATAAGTTTCCTGATCCTTGATGAGGCTTGGGTCTTTTTGGATAAACTTGAAAATCTGTTGAATGATTTCGATGTATTCTTCGAGTATGTAATAAAAAACCCATTGGTCTACTCTTCGGCTTCCGAGGAGTCCTGCATTTTTCAGCCCAATGAGATGTCGACTGGTTTTCGTTTGGGTGAAATCCAAAATGTGCTCTAGATCAGAGATACTCAGTTCTTTATTGATCATCAGTAGATGGATGATTCGCACCCTTGGTTCTTCTGATAGGGCTTTGAATATTCTCAGCCCATAGTTTAAGCTGATGTTTTTAAGTCTCATTAGTAACTTTTAACTTGTGGCGGCTGTTAAACCTAAGGTATTTACCCGAAATTAGTTCTAATTCGCAAAGCATTTCCAATAGGCTTCATTTCTATACTTTACCACGTGAAATTACCCAAGCTAACCTATTTGCTCCCGTTTATCGGATTGATTTTTCTGTCCTTTTCTGGCTTTTCTCAAGATCAGGAGAAAAAAGTCATCCAGCTTTCTGGGATCATCCTGAATGCGGACAGCACTGATGCAGTGCCCGGAGTGAATATATATGTTCCTAAAAAGGGTAGAGGAACAGTTTCAGGCCGATTTGGATATTTCTCCATGCCGGTTTTGGAGGGCGATAGCGTAGTGTTTAGTTTTATCGGTTTGAAAAAGCAAACTTTCAAGGTGCCAGAAACAGTCAACAATGAAAAGATTTCTCTTATACTTACCATGGAAGTTGACGAAATAGCCTTGGCAGAGGTAGAAGTTATGCCTTATCCATCTGAAGAAGAATTTAAAAAAGCTGTAGTGGCAATGAATGCTGTAGACCCAATGTCTATCAGTCGTGCCAATATGAGTCCTGAAATGTTGCTTCGCTGGGCAGAATCCATGCCTGCCTCGGGAGCTGAGAATTTCCGCTATTTCCAGCAGGGTCAAATGCTTCAAAATCAGGATATCTATGGTCCCAGGCCGCTTCGAATCTTGGATCCCTTTGCTTGGGCTCAATTCATCCGGTCCATCAAGCGAGGTGACTTGAAAAGCAAGGACTGAGTAACTGTTGGTGTTTTCTCTCTTCAAAAATCAAAATCTCAAATAATTACCTGAGAAAGATTTGCTCTATTTTATATAAAAGGATATCTTTGTGCCTCGTTTCGAAAAAGGCAAAGAAAACAGCTATTCATATGAAAAAAGATATTCATCCTAACTACAGAGACGTCGTTTTCTACGATACCTCCAGCGAGTTTAAGTTTATGACCAAGTCAACCATCGAGACTTCCGAGACAATCGAGTGGACTGACGGCAAGACTTATCCTGTTTACAAAATTGAAGTGAGCTCTGAGTCTCACCCGTTCTACACCGGTAAGAAGATGATTCTTGACACCGCAGGTCGAGTGGAGAAATTCAACAAGAGATACGCGAAGAAGTAAATTCAAGTCGCTTTTGCGAAAAAGTCTCCCGGAGCAAGGATTCCGAGAGACTTTTTTATTTTTGCCCTATGGACCATCTTGTGTTGTTTGACGATCCGGCTATTCGCGGATCGCTTTTGCCATTTACTTTTACCCGGCCGGTGGCAGATATTCGTGTGGGAATACTGACTATTGCAGAGAAGTGGCATCGAATCTCTCAAATTGAAACTTCCTTTTGGACTCAGGAATATTTACAGCGGAAATTTCCCAGGTATTCAGGCAAGGCCATGGCAATTAATGGTGCTTGGCTTCCTTCTGAAGGGGATTGGCAACTAGTATCCAGCCTTAATTCGAATCAAGCTCTGTTTTTTGGAAAAACTTTACTTGCCGGATATATCGGAGAGACAGAGAAAAATTTGGGATTTGCGGCTGATCGAGATCCCATACAACTTGAAAAAGAACCTCTTCTACTCCAGAAAACCTGGAATATCTTTCAATTCAATGGAGCCCAGATTAAGGAAGATTTTGCACTCCTGACTAATGGCAGAAAATCCCATGCGGTCGGTGACCCCCATACGATTGTGTATAATCCCGATCAGATTTTCATCGAAGACGGGGTCAAAATCAGAGCAGCAGTACTCAATGCGGAATCTGGCCCGATTTATTTGGGGCGAAATTCTGAGATTCAAGAAGGTGCTGTCATTCGTGGACCATTCGCCCTTGGTGAATTTTCGACGGTCAATATGGGCGCCAAACTTCGAGGAGATACCACCGTCGGACCTCATTGCAAAGTAGGTGGTGAAATCTCCAATTCCGTCATTTTCGGCTATTCCAATAAAGGCCACGAAGGCTTTTTGGGCAATTCCGTCCTCGGCGAATGGTGCAATCTCGGCGCAGATACCAATACATCCAATCTGAAAAACAACTATGCGCCTGTCAAGCTTTGGGATTATACCAAAGGTGGTTTTGCCAATACCGGTCTGCAGTTTTGCGGCTTGATGATGGGTGATCACAGCAAGTGTGGCATCAATACCATGTTTAATACAGGGACGGTCGTGGGAGTCGGTGCCAATGTGTTTGGAGACGGCTATCCGCGAAATTTTATTCCTTCCTTTTCCTGGGGTGGAGCTGCGGGATTTTCGACCTTTACCATGCCCAAGTTTGAAGAAACAGCCAAAGCAGTCTTTGGCAGAAGAGGAAAAGAATGGTCACAGGAGGAAAAAGAAATCCTCGAGCGCGTATTTGAGCTGACCAAAACCTATCGAATCTGGGACAAAAATCCCTAATCACTGAGCTATGCAATTTGCGGAAATACCGGGTCTGTCCGAAACCAAAGAGAAACTCATCAATGCCGTCAAGCATAACCACCTGGCTCATGCGCTGCTTTTTCATGGCCCAGAGGGTTCAGCCAATTTGACCTTGGCTTTGGCTTTGGCCACGTATTTATATTGCGAGAATCCCACCGAACAAGATTCATGCGGGACTTGCTCTTCCTGCCAGCGAATGAAAAAGCTCATCATGCCGGATCTTAATTTCGCTTTTCCGGTAGTGGCTTCTTCCAAAGATGATGAAGGTGGAGACGACGAGGAAAAGGAAGGGAAAACTGACTTGCTGGGTAATTGGCGGAAATTTGCTTCCGAGCATCCCTACGGCAATGTGCATGACTTCATTTATTTCAATGGCTTTGAAAAAAAGCAGCTCAATATTTCCAAAGCCGCCGCCCGGAAGATCATTCAGGCACTTTCGCTGATGTCCTTTGAGGGTGGGTACAAAATCATGCTGATTTGGGCGCCGGAATTTCTCCATCCTTCAGCAGCCAATTCACTCCTCAAAATCATCGAAGAACCACCCGCCAAGACCATTTTTATGTTGGTCACTTCTCAGGCTGATCAATTGCTTACCACGATCCTTTCCCGTACGCAGAAGATCATGGTTCGTGCATTTTCCGATTCTGAGATCAAAGATCATCTCATTGCAGGTGGTTTTTGCGACAGCAAATCCGCCGAGCAAATCGCCATCCTGGCCGATGGAGATCTCCGAGAAGCCTATCGACTGCTCGAAAATGAAGAGGATCTTACCGTCCGCCAAATCCGCGACTGGTTTAGACTCTGCGTGACCAAAAATCTAAAGGACATTTTTTCTATGGCGGATGATTTTCATAAGTCAGACAAAGAAGCCCAAAAATCGCTCATGCTGGCCGGCCTTCAGGTCACTCGGGAGATTATGCTAAAAAATCTTGATCTCGATGGACTTTTGCGAACCTCCGAAGAAGATCGGGTTTTCATTGATAAAATCAGTAAAAATGTCCTGACCGAGGAGCATGCGGTCAAGATGTACGAGTCCTTCAATCAGGCACATTACCATCTCGAGCGAAATGGTAACGCTAAAATGATATTTACCGACCTGTCCATGGACTTGCTGGTCATGATGTCAAAATCCTAAATCATGGCACTCAAAATCATCGGTCGTAGAGAGAAAATTACGATTCCAAAACTGGGGTTGAATCTAGTTTGGGCCAAAATCGACACCGGCGCCTATACAAGCAGCATCCACGCGGAGGATATTCGCGAAGAGCTCGTTGGAGATCAAAAAGTGCTCAAATTTCAGATTCTTATGCCCGGTCATCAGAAGTTTACCGGCAGAACGCTCACCTTTGAAAAGTATCGGGAGAAAAAAGTCAAAAACTCCTTTGGTCAAGTTGAGGTGCGGTATTTGGTAGAAATCCCCATTCAGTTGGCCGGAGAAAATTTCCTGGCGGAGTTTACGCTTTCGGATCGATCCAGTATGAAAAACTCCATTTTGCTCGGTCGCAAAATCCTCAGGGACAAATTCCTCGTCGATGTATCCAAAACCAACCTGGGCAAACCTTACAGACACCACAAATGAAGATTGCAATTTTATCCAGAAATACGAAGCTCTACTCGACGCGGAGGCTATTCGAAGAAATCCAAAATGCCCGGCATGAAGCGCTCATCGTTGATCATAGTCTCTGCGACTTGATCATTGAGCAGGAGGGGCCTTCCATTATTTACAAAGGTCAAAAAGTTGAGGGAGTGGATGCGATTATTCCACGAATCGGGGCTTCAGTTACTTTTTACGGCACCGCCGTGGTTCGTCAATTTGAACTGATGGGGGCCTTTTCGGTGGTAACTTCTCAGGCAATTGTGCGAAGCAGAGATAAATTGAGAAGTCTTCAGATTTTATCCAAAAATGGTCTTGGTATGCCCAAAACCGCTTTTACTAACTTTTCCAAAGGGGGAGAGAAAAAACTTATCGAGCAGGTTGGCGGTGCTCCGGTGATCATCAAATTGCTGGAAGGAACGCAAGGTTTGGGGGTAGTGCTGGCCGAAACCAAAAAAGCCGCTCAATCGGTGATCGAAGCATTTCACGGCTTGAAAGCCCGAATCATCGTGCAGGAATTTGTCAAGGAGGCAAAAGGTGCGGATATCCGGGCTTTTGTAGTCAATGGAAAAGTCGTGGGTGCCATGAAGCGTCAAGGTGCCGAGGGAGAGTTTCGATCCAATCTGCATCGTGGAGGAGTGGCCACAGTGATCAAACTCAGCCGAATCGAAAAACAGGCTGCACTCAATGCGGCCAAAGCATTGGGGCTCGATGTCGCTGGGGTGGATATGCTTCAGTCGGATCGAGGGCCTTTGATTTTGGAAGTGAATAGCTCTCCTGGATTGGAAGGAATCGAATCCGCCACCGGGGTGAATATTGCCCGGGAAATAGTCAAGTTTGTAGAAGATGGAGTCTTGAAAAGATCCACCAAAAGAGAAAAACATTAATGAATCATACCGTCAAAATAGGGACACGTGGCAGTAAGCTTGCCCTTTGGCAAGCGTATCACGTGGAAGAGTTGTTGCAAAAAGCCGGACTTGCTACCCAAATCGTTATCATCGATACCAAAGGTGATCAAGTCCTGGATGTTTCCATTTCCAAAATTGGCTCGAAGGGCGTGTTTACCCAAGAGCTTGAGGATCAGCTACTGGACGGACGAATTGATATTGCAGTGCATTCGGCCAAGGATATGCAGTCCAATCTGGATGAGCAGTTTGAGATTATTGCTTTTACCAAGCGGGAAAAGGAAAATGATCTTTTGCTTTCCAGAAAGAACGGGATCTCGATTTCAGATCCTTCCAAACCGCTTTTGCTCGGAACCTCATCGACTAGACGCATCGCAACGCTAAAACACTTTTATCCCCATGTCCAAACGGTAGATGTGCGGGGAAATCTCCAAACCCGAATTCGCAAAATGGATGAGGGGCTCTGTGATGCATTACTTCTAGCCTATGCTGGTGTGCATCGGATGGGTTACGACGACTTGATTGCCGAATATCTGGATTTGAATGAGTTTACGCCCGCTGTAGGACAAGGCTCGGTGGCCATCGAATCGTCCAAAAACTTAAATCCAGAATTGCGAGCCAAAATCATTGCTGCCTGTAACCATCCCGAAACTGAAGCTCGGCTCCGTGCAGAGCGTGCTTATTTGCGAATTCTCGAAGGCGGATGCAGTATCCCGGTTTTTGCTTTGGCAAATGCTGCCGGTGACGAATTAAAATTAACTGGGGGCATCGTTAGCCTGGACGGAAAGCAGCGGATTGCTTTCGAAGTCCATGGTCAAAAGAGTAATCCTGAGGCAATCGGCGAGGAGCTGGCTAAGCAGGTTTTTGCCGCAGGCGGAAAAGAAATTTTAGACGATATCAAAAAATCACAAAGTAAATGAAGTTAGTTGCTAATTGCTTGTTGGTGAGTCTTTTGCTCATCAGTACTTGGGCTTGTGGAAAAGATAAAGACTACCTGATCACCATCACCACTCGGCATGGTGAGATCAAAGCTGTTCTTTTCGATGATACTCCCGAGCATAAGAACAATTTCATCGCTTTGGCTGAGGCAGGGCGATTTGACTCGACCCATTTTCACCGGGTGATCAAGGATTTTATGGTGCAGGGAGGAGATGTGTTTGGCAAGGAAGGACTTCCCGCTCAGGAGTGGCCCACTCTACCTGCCGAGATCCGAACTAATCATGTTCACATCAAAGGAATGATAGCCGCAGCTCGTCAAGGCGATAACATCAACCCACAGAAGCGAAGCAACGGTTCACAATTTTACATTGTTGACGGTCGGACCTATGAAGAATTGGAACTCACCACGGATTTTCCTGCGCTTCAGAAGGCAGTATTTCAATACATGCAACTCGGTACAGCACAGGATCTCAAGCAGGAATATACCCGACTGTATGAAGAGCAAAAATTTGACAGCTTGACTAGTCTCTTGCTTTCGAAGCGAGATGAAATTGCGGAAACTTTGAAGATCAAGCTAACCAAAGATTACACTCCCGATCAGATTAAAGCCTATGCCCAACTCGGCGGAGCTCCTCATTTGGACTTTGAGTACACGGTCTTTGGTCAAGTGCTCTCAGGACTGGAAGTAGTGGATAAAATTGCCGCAGAGCCCACGACACGAGAGGTACCCAATGATCCTGTGTTCATGAAAGTGACTGTGGAGCGAGTATCAAAAAAGAAAATTGAAAAAGAATTCGGCTATGTCTATCCAGCAAGCAAGTAAACCAAAAGTCCTTATCACCGGTGCCAATGGACTTTTGGGGCAGAAGCTGGTCGAGCAGCTGGTTCAAAAAGGAAATTTTGAGGTAATCGCAACTGGTCGTGGTCCCTGTAGATTGAAAGGAAAAGGATTTTTGTACGAATCCTTGGATATCGAGCAAGGTCAAAATGTCGATGAGGTTATTGGCAAACTTTCCCCGGAAGTTATCATCCATGGTGCTGCAATGACCCATGTGGATGAATGTGAACTCAATCAGGAAGCGTGCTACCGAGCCAATGTGACAGCTACCCAAAACTTGATTTCTGCGGCAGAAAAGGCGAATTCACACTTCATTTTTGTTTCCACCGACTTTATTTTTTCAGGAACAGATGGCCAAAATCCATACGACGAAGAAGCCTCACCAGACCCAGTCAATTATTATGGGGAGACCAAGCTTATAGGTGAAAACCTTGTAAAATCCTCCAACCTCAAATGGGCGATTGCCCGAACCGTTTTGGTCTATGGAATCGCTCAGGACCTGAGCAGATCGAACATCATCTTGTGGGTAAAATCCTCTCTGGAGCAAGGCAAAGAAATTCAGGTGGTCGATGACCAAGTACGGACTCCGACTCTGGCAGAAGACTTGGCGGCTGGATGTATCTTGATTGCCGAACAAGGGGCAACTGGGGTTTTCAATATTTCGGGGTCTGAATTATTGACTCCGTATGAGATGGCTATGCAGACTGCGGAGTATTTTGATTTGGATAAAAGTCTGATCAAACGGACCGATTCTACGCGCTTTACCCAGCCGGCAAAACGGCCTATGAAAACAGGCTTTATCATCGAAAAAGCCCGAAAACAGCTTGGATACGAGCCCAAAACTTTCCGAGCGGGAATTGGTATTTTGGCAAAACAAATTATCTTAGCCCGCTCTTAAAAAGCAGTTTATACCCTTAATTTAACTTTAGCATTATCTATGGCAGTAAGCTCAAACACTGACGAAAGAGGTCAGTTTGGATCTAGTCTCGGCTTCATTATGGCCGCAGCCGGGTCAGCGGTAGGATTGGGAAATATCTGGAGATTCCCCTATTTGACCGGTGAAAATGGCGGCGGCGCTTTTGTTTTTGTATATATCATTTGTGTATTGTTTATCGGCTTGCCTTTGCTATTCAATGAAATTGCATTGGGTAGAAAGTCAGGTAAAAACCCCATCGGAGCGATCAGAGACACGGGCGGAAATAAGTTTTGGCAACTCGCAGGCGTACTCTGCGTGATGGTCTGCTTTTTTGTTTTCAGCTACTATTCTGTCATCGCTGGCTGGACTGTAGGGTATATTTTCACCGAAATTATCAATATTCCGATCGATTTTGAGGAGTTTGTAGAGACTCCTATGTATGTCATTCCATTGACTTTTGTCTTTATTTTGATGACTATCCTGATTGTTTTGGGAGGTGTGTCAGGAGGTATTGAAAAGGCCGCTAAGTTTCTGATGCCAATTCTGTTTATCATTATTTTGTTTATTGCAGGCCGATCGGTGACACTCGAAGGTGCCAGTGCGGGTATCGAATATTACTTAAATCCTGATTTCTCCAAAATCAACGGAACCGTAATTCTTCAAGCGTTGGGTCAAGCCTTTTTCTCCATGTCTGTGGGATGGGGTCTGATGATCACCTTTGGTTCGTATTTGGATAAAAAATCCAATATCGTTCAATCTTCAGGCTGGATTGCAGGTATGGATACCACGGTTGCTTTGTTGGGTGGTTTGATGGTTTTCCCTGCTTTGTTTGCCTTGTTACCAGGCAAAGACCCCGCAGCCGGACCTGCTTTGGTGTTTGACGTCCTTCCCAAAGTATTTGATGCAATGCCGGGAGGGAATATCATTGGAGGTTTGTTTTTTATCCTTTTGATGGTGGCCGCTTTGACATCGACCATCTCTATGTTGGAGGTGCCTGTTGCTTATTTGATCGATGATCGAAAGTGGAATAGAAAAAAGGCAACCTGGACGGTGGGTATTGCAGCGATGTTGCTTTCGATCCCGTCTGCTCTGTCCTCTATCGAAGGTAATTTCTTTGCAGAAATGCGTTTTACCTTCCTAAGCAATGAACTAGTCGGATTCTTTGGAGCCATGGACTTTATATTTGGAACGTTTGCGGTTATTGTGATTTGTTTGATGCTTGCGCTTTATACAGGCTGGGCTCAAAAAATCTCTGACTACGCCGATGAATTGGCTCAAGGTGCCCCTGGATTCACAGGTGTCTATCGCACAGGGTGGATGTTCTTTATCAAATGGGTATGTCCAGTAGTGATTATCTTATTGATTTTGAATATGATTGGATTATTTGGTGCCCCCCAGGCAGCTTAATTTAACTTCGCCAAGAAACTTAAAAAGCATCTGATTAGCCTTGTGCTGGTCAGATGTTTTTTTGTTACTAGGTTTATTTTTCAATTATTTTTTGAGTTGATAAAATCATTTTATATACTTGAAAAAGTATTTTATACTCATGAGAGTCTTACTTGTCGACGATGATGCTATTCATTTACTTCTCCTGCAAAAGATTTTTGAGCGGGAAAATGTAACTGTCGAAGTTGCCCGAAACGGACATGAAGCTCTTCGGATTCTGGAGTTTGATTCTGATTTTTCTGTCATTCTCACTGATATGATGATGCCGGATATGGATGGAGTAGAGTTTTTGTCCCATATTCATCAAAGCAGTCAGCTCAGTCGAATTCCAATAATTGGATTTACCTCTGGGGATCTGAATTTTTATAAGGAAAAAGCACTGGATCAACTTAATTTTCTAGTCTCCAAAACTTCCGATTTTTATGAATTATTCACGCTAGCACAAGAGTCGGTGGCCTAAGCCAAAAATATTGGCAGAAGAATTGCAAAAAAGGTTTTGACTAAACCAAATCCTCTTTTCCATGAAAAAACTCATTTTATCCGTATTTCTATTCGTAGGGATCGCAGTAAGTAGCTTTGCCCAAAACGGTGGCTTTGGCATCAAAGCAGGTCTCAGTAGTACTGAGGTAGATTTCCAAAGTGATGAATTTGTACCCCAAAGCGCACAGACAGGGTATCACGTTGGAGTCTTTGGCAGAATAGGTGGAGGGGGATTCTTTGTACAGCCCGAATTGCTTTTCACGCAAACTAGCGGTAAGTTTTTGAACGATCAGGATCAAATCAAGGCGGAGTTTAACCGATTGGATATCCCGATAATGGTTGGGATGAGGTTTTTTAAAGTGCTCAGATTGCAGGCAGGGCCGATTGCCAGCCTGAATATTAACTCCAAACTCAGCGAAGCAGGAAACACGATTGGGGACGCTGAGTTTAAAAATGCCACCCTTGGCTACCAAGCTGGATTGGGAGTCGATATCGGCAATCTGACAATAGATGCGAAGTACGAAGGAGGTCTCAGTAAGTGGACGGATAATATCCGGAACTTCCAGACCGATAATCGGATCAATCAATGGGTGCTGTCTGTTGGTTTTAAAATTTTCTAAAATTGAGTTCTCATAAAAAAAGCCCTCTGAATTCGATATTCAGAGGGCTTTTTTGATACCGGTGGTCGGTTTATTTTTCCATCACTTTTGGACTTGGATTAGCCCATTCGTGGATTTGCTTGAGATCAACGACAAAGACACTTCGGCCGTGTGTACCGATCACCAGGTGATTTTCACGCTCTTGGATGACCATATCGTAGATGGCCACATTCGGGATTTCGCCTTGGAAAAGATTCCAGTTTTTGCCTTCATCTAAGCTTACATACAAGCCGTGGTCAGTACCCAGATAAAGAATGTTTGGCATTTTTGGGTCTTCGATGATGATGTTGGCGGCTTCTTCAGGTAGGTTGGATTTGATGGAAGTCCAAGTTTTTCCGTAATCCTCACTCATGTACACGTAGCTATTGAATTCATCATATCGGTATCCATTGAGCGTGATGTAAGCGCGACCTTCTTTGAAGCGGGATGGCGTGATGCTGCTCACCCAGCGGTCTTGTGGCAATCCTGCATTGAGACTCGTCCAGTTTCCGCCATTATTTCGGGTAATCCATACATTGCCATCATCAGTTCCCGCGTATAGTGTTCCAAACTCCAAAGGCGATTCTTCTACTACAGTAAGTGTCGCAAAAGGAACATTGCCGCTCTTTTGGTTTTTGGTCAGGTCAGGGGAGATGGTAGTCCAAGTATTGCCTTGATCAAGAGATTGATACACGTATTGTGAACCCATGTACACGATGTCCTGATTGTGGTAGCTGAGTTCAGCGGGAGTTCGCCAGTTCCATCGATTGGGAGCATTTCCGATGTCGTGGCCGGGAGTGATTCGGCGTCTTTCACCTGTTGCTTTATTGATTCTAGCGTAGTTGCCAAACTGGGATCCCGTGTATACAATGTCGTTGTTTCGGGTGTCCACGGCTACGACCATGCCATCACCTCCGAAAAGTGGTTCCCAGGGATCTTCGGGTTTGTTGGTCGATTTACCATACCAAACGCCATTATCCTGCATGCCTCCGTAGATATGGTATGGCGTGGCTTGATCGACCATGATGGAGTAGAATTGGGAAATGGGCATTTGTGTATTCAAATGATCCCAACGAGCGCCACCTCCGTAACTTCGGTATAAACCGCCGTCATTACCGAGCAGGATATGTTTGCTGTCCTCCGGATTGATCCACATGGATTGATGATCTGCATGGGGATCTCCGATAGAGTCTGTCAGCGCGAAGTTTTTACCTCCATCTCTAGAGACCATGAGCGGCACGCCAAGTACAAAGACTTCATTTTCATCGGAAGTACTGACTCGGATTTCTCCGAAATAATAACCGTAAGTGTTATACAATCTACTCAGATCGGATTCGGATACTTTTTTCCAAGTCTTTCCCGTGTCTTCGGAGCGATATACTTCTGCACCTTTTATAGGTGCCCCAAACATAGCGGCATTTGCATCCACCACGCCTCCAAGGTAATTGGCAATCTGTGTCGTGGTGATTTTCCCGATTTTCAGCTGACGTTTGAGTTCGGATGGAGTGTATTTGCTGGCAAATTGATTCCGGCGAAGAAATGACTCCAATCTCTTATCCTCCAGGGCCAAGGCCTGATCTAGGCTCATGTCTTTGAAATCTTCCAGCTTCAGCGGATTCTCTTCCTGTTGCTGATTTCCTCGTCTTCGTGGTTCTGGAGCAGGTTTGTCGGACTTCCCTTGATTGTCCAAAAGCGCATAGACGACATTGGGATTGCTTTTGGCAAAGTCAAATCCGATTCTTCCCACAAATTCATCCTGAGGGAAGCCTTCAACTGCTTTTTTCCAGGTTTCTCCTCCGTCTTCTGATCTCCAGATCGCAGAGCCTTTGCCGTTGCCAACGAAGTCATGAGCTTGTCTGAATCTTTCCCAGCTTGCTGCCAAAAGTACATCGGGATTGGTGGGATGAATCTGCATGTCGATGATGCCGGTGTTGTCATCGATGTAGAGGACTTTTTTCCAAGACTTTCCTCCATCTGTGGTTTTGTAGATGCCGCGTTCCTTGTTTTTGGAATAAAGTCCGCCCATAGATCCTACCCAAACTACATCCGGATTGGTAGGATGGATCAGAATCTGACCGATATGCTGGGAATGGATGAGGCCCATATGAGACCACGTTTTGCCTCCGTCTGTGGATTTATAGACACCGGTGCCGGCATAGGTGGAGCGGCTGGAGTTGTCTTCGCCCGTGCCAACCCATAGAATGTTGTTATCCGAAGGGGAAAGCGCCATCGCGCCCATCCCGAGCGCGCCCTGGTGATCAAAAATCGGGGAAAATGACTGCCCGTTATCCTCGGTTTTCCAGACTCCACCCGAAGCGGCGGCTATATAGAATGTATTTTTGTCATTGGCTACTTCGATGTCGACGATTCGGCCGGACATGTTGGTAGGGCCTACGTTTCGGGCTTTGAATTCCTTGAGAGGGGTGGAGGAAAGCATGGCTTTGTGCTTTTCTACTGACTCTTGAAGGGTTTTTTCTGAGGTGGGCTTGATGTCTTGGGCTAGGGTGCTGAAGGAGATCAATCCCGCAGCAGCCAAAATAAGGTAGGTGGATTTTTGCATGTGGTTTTCTTAGTTCAGGATGGAATATAAACAATCGCGGGGAAAGTCAGACGACCTTCCCCGCGAGTGGAAAAAGCAGGTTTTGGGAGGTGGTTAGTTGGAGACGAGACGGGTTTTGTAAATCACAGAATAATCGTTTTCTACCTTTTCAAAGTCTGGGGAAAACCAGATTTCATCCAGAGATTTGCTCAAATTGAGGTTTCCCAAATTGCTTGGTTTAGTAATCGGTTGGCTAAATTCTCCGCCATTGAAAAGTATCGTCCCAGAGGTATTCATTTTTTCAGCTTCCTCAAATATTTTATTAAAATCCGATCCTGAAGCGGCTACGGCCTCTTTTACTTGGTCCCCGGTAAGTCCTGTGAGGTAATTGATCAGCAACTGTCCAGAACCAGCGGGGATCACCGAATTGATCGTGCCCAAGAAAAAATCACGAACATTAAATCCGCTCTCTGCAGGTTTTTCATCTTTTTTCCGTTCGATAAACTCACTAATCGGAATAGGGACAACTCGAGCAGGTCTGTCGAAATTGTCAAGGCTATAAACAAAAAGTTTGGGTTCGTTTCGGAAAGTGAGGTATAGGCTATCTCCTTGGATCGAGAAGTTTGGATGGAATTCGATAAGTTCAAACGGATTGGCGACTTCGATGAATTTGGAAGATGGTGGGATGGCAATGATCGGCGTGAACTCTCCAGTCGATAGATCTGTAGATTCGAGGACTTTAGCTGTAGTCTTGTAGTCTGGTGCCTCGGGATTTAGGTCGGCATTTCTCCCTTTGATTAGGGAATACGCGAGGTTGTTTTTGACAGCATGCGTTTGATTGGAAGGAATGACAAGTTGAGAGACGCCATTGAAGTCGGGCGTGAAAGATTTGAGTAATTCACCTTGAAGTGAATAGACAAACAGTCCTTGACTTCCGGGGATGATGTATCGATCATTTTCCAGAAACTTCCCAATGCCGATCCGATTTCCTTTGATCATCTCGGGCCCCTCTCCAGTTCGGAAATACTGATGGAGAATTTTGCCTGAAATATCCGCGACGAGAATAGAGTCGGTATTTTGGTCGATGAGCAAAAAATGCTTTCCGTCAGGACTTTGATCCATCAAGGTAAGATTCCCCAAATAATCCACCACCAGCGAGTCGTAAATCTCGAATCTGAGTTGCTGATCTGTAAGCGGTTTTTGGGTTTCTTCTTTTTTAGATGAGCAGGCAAAAATGAAAAGAAGGATTAAAATGGAAAGGGAAAGTTGGTATCTCATTTCTGTCTCAGTCTAAGTTTATAAAACGTCAAATACTCTTGCTCTTCGCCAATAAAATCATCGTTTCGCAGGGCATAGAAGGCTTTGTTGGTAGATTCGATATTTAGGATTGGGCCTATTTTACTTGGTATCCTTATTTCATTTGACCAACCAAATGAATTGTAAATTCTTAAAAAGGCCTTTTCGAACTCGGGGTATCTGCTAAAGTTTTTTCGTTCTTTTAATTCATTTTCAATGAATACTTCGCTTTCAATTCCGCTCATATAATTGATGATCAAATTTGATGGGTCTGAATAGATCGCATCAATACTTCCCTTATGCAATTGCATCATTTGAGTGTAAGTTACCGGTGCTTTTTGACCTGTAATAACTTGAAATTGATAAGGATCTAGTTCAACGGTTCTTTTCCAAGTGATGCTATCTCCCATTGAATAGACATGGATCAAGGGCTCATTTGATAAAGTCAAGTAAAGACTGTCATTTTCTATAGTAAAGTTTAAGTAGGGCCTTCCAAAGAATTCATCTGTGCTGAATTTTGATGTAGGTGGAATTCTTACTACAGATTTTGAAGTTTTCGACTTTAAATCAAAAAGCTCTAAAAGTGGGTAGTCTCTGTAAAAATAATCTAAATAGGGGCTGACACCATCTCTTCCCGGATACCACATTAAGATATTATTGTTCCAGATTTTAATGTTTTTCCTATTGTAGGCTCCACCCCTCGCTTCGCCAGGAAATGGCATTTCTATTTTTTCAAGTAACTCAAGATTTGAGTCTAGAAGAAAAATACCGCTAAAGGAGGATAAGCCGTAATATTTTCCTTCATGAAAATGGATTGTCTCCAAAAATTGAATGCTATTTGGTCCTTCTCTTGGATATTCTTTTTGTATTAGAACTCTCCCCGTACTATCAAACTTCACCAAGGTTGTACTCATTAAATCCTTAATCACCCCAATCCCATCAGAAAAAGTTCCTTCCCGAATATCTGCCAAATAATCCACCTGAATTGAATCTTCAATGATCAGTTCCCATTCATTGGATTTGACGTTGGACGCGGGTTTTTCTGAACAAGAAAAAGCCAACATCAAAAAGCAGAGCAATTCCAGTCTTAGTTTTTTCATTTTTCAACAAGCTGATAGCGATAGAGTCGGATAAAGTCTTCTTCCTGGTCTGGATTTGGTTCTTTCTGGAAATAAAAATTATCCCCATCCAAGGCAAAACCCATTGTGTTAACCTTATCAGGTAAAGTGAGGTGGTTAATCGGAGTTAGGGTTGATTTTTCCAATATCAAAAGCTTCATGGACTTTCCTTCCATTTGTTTTTTACGAAGTGCAATTCCTTCCTCACGTCGTCCTTGTTCATGAAGTAGTCGAGTTTCTTCGATTTCCTTGGTAGAAAGACCAGCAAAGTAATAAACTAGAATTTTGTCCTTCCATAATGATATTTTCCAAATCGCTGCTTGATAAATATTTATGGAAAAAGTAAGGCTTTCAAATGACTCAAGTGGCTGTCCCTCGATTTGACCAAAGTCCTTTAATTCCAAGTCTTGACTTTGCTTCCAAATTATTGAATCACCCGAAATCTCATACCTGTGAATAATTGGTTCTCCTGCAAAAGCAATAAAGACCTCCTTAGAATCGGTAGTGTAAATAGGCTCGTAGTCAGGCATGCCCCAGCCCAAACCATTTAGAAACCTACTTTCTGGGCGAAATGGGATGAATTCTCTGGATGTTCCAGTTTCTGGCTCCGTTATTTCTATAGCTCGAAACCGGGTATAAAATTCTTTCTTTCCTTGATAAGAATCATGGGTTCGCAAGGATTTGAACAAAACTTGCCTCTTACCTTGGTAATCAATCCACTGAATAGAATTTCCTGGTAGCGATATGAAAGCACTTCCTGACTGAAGCTCAGGATGGGTATGTTTATGAAGTAATTCTCCTTGCGTATTGAAAACAAAAATGCCGGGTACCCCGGCGATGGCGATTTTTTCTTCGTCCAAAAAACCCGGTAAGGTTAGCTTGGTTCCAAAATTATCGGGGCTATCTCCTTTTTTGCTAAATCTGTTGATTAGTTCTCCATTTTTTTGATTCACAAGGATGAATTCTCTATTGATTTCGTCAAAGAGGAGTACTTTTCCATATTCCGCATCGGCGAGAATAGGGCTTCCAAGTATATCGAATTGAATAGAATCCTGAATTTCAAATTCCCAATTTTTGGCAATAGAATTCTCGATAGCTTCTTCCTTAGTTGGGCTACAGCTCCAAACAAAAAACGCGGCCACCAGTGCCGCATTCGATAAAAGTCTGTTCATGGCCTGATTTTTTTCTTAAGGAACTAAATCAGGTCAATAAATTCAAGAGGTTTACTAAAATTTATTGATAGTCAGGGCCTCTTTCCATCTGTTGATCGAGTAGTGCTTGCTGCTGTAGCAAGCCGTTTAAAGTCCGGGTATAGGTTCTTCCTTTTTTGAGTCCAAAATCCGTGTAGGCACGACCTGCCCATTCTTTTGCCAAATCAAGAGATCCCAATACTTCATAGCCTACACCGATATTGTAGGCAAGCATTCCCCCGCTTTCTTCATCTGCCCAGGGCAAAGCGGCTTTCCATGTTTCAATCGCTTGCTCCCATTGATCTACTTCAGCGAGTCGGGCACCTTGAGCCACGGCTGGGTTGGTTTTGGATTTGGGGAAAAAGCCACGACTGATTTGGGCATACATCGGAGCGATCTTGGTGGCATAGCCCGCACCTGCCATTTCTCCGACAGCTCGGGCAGCATCTGCTTTGGAGATCAAAAGAGCCAAGGCCTGAGCTTTGGTTTCTCCCTCTGCCGACCAGAGGTTTTTCTTTTCAAAGCGCTGCTGATCTACGATATTCCGATCCTTGGGATCATACAGACGGAATCCCGCGCTGACATTGGCCACTCCCTCGACATACCAGCCTTGGACTTCGACCTGTCGGGTGGTTTTGCCCTCGGTCACCGTCTTTTTGATCAAGCGCTGCTGATCCGTGACTACGAAATCTGAGCTGAAATTTTCCAAAGTCAAAACCGCATCCGCATCATATCGATTGGCAAGTTGCTCCACGGTGTACCAATCCAGCGGATTGGGAAACATCTGTCCGAAAATCCCACCCGGAAGGCGCTCGGTGGCTCTCACGATTTCAAATCTCGGGGAGGAATTAAGACTCATTTGCAGGGAAGAAAGGGTAGCCTGTACGGCATTGCGAACCTCAAATGGGAGTTCACCGGTGATGATCCCTTCGATAATGGCCAGGCCTTCGCTTTGAGGCTTGGTCCGATCTACCAAAACTATTTTCTGTACATGACTGGGTACAGTGACCGGAGCGGGTACCAGTCGGGTCATCGTGACATTTTTGGAACAGCCGCTTGCTATCAGCAAAATGGCAGCAAAGAGGACATTTAGTGTGTTTTTGGATGAAAGGCAAAAATTCATAGATAGGGTTTTAACTGGGACGAAGTTAGTACGAATAAAAAAATCCACGGTTTCGCGACCGTGGATTTTGATTCAAAAGTACAGAGTGATTAGCCTACACTCTTTCCTTCCTCATCCCATTCCGCTACTTTACCACGTTCCTCTGGCTTTAGGTAGATACTTAGGTATTTTTCGGGATTGGAGAGGCCGTGTTTGTCCAGGACATTTTGCGGTACTCCATCCCATACGTTGGCTTGGTTGCCCATATAGCCCATGTATTTCCAGCCCGCTTCGGTGGAGAAATAGCCTGAGCAAGTCAGATTTCTGAGCATGTTAAACCAGCGAACTCCACCCGAATAAGCTTCGGTAGCTTTGTCAGGCCAAGCGACTAAGTCCACGATTTGGATGACTTCTTCTTTACTCAGTTCATTGAATTTTTTGCCAAAAAGCTCATCGGCTTCAAAATCCAACCACATCAGCCCACCGCGCATCGGAGTCTGCATTCCGGGCTGGTCTTTCATCATGAATTCGATGAAATCCGGGACTTTCAGATCAGTCGCAGAAGGTGACTCTGAATCAGCGGGCATGATGATATCAACCAGCGTGTTCAGTTTTTTCATTTCTTCCTCGGTGAAAAATGTCTCCGAAAGCAAACGTGCATCCCTCGCCTTTTCTTCCTCTGTGCGCCCACCCGGTGTGCCTCCATTTATTACCTGGCCTTGTATAGCCACATGCTCAGGTTCGCAGCCAGTCAGCAATAAGCCCGCACCGACCGAGCCGGTAAAGAGCAATTTGAGGTTTTCTCTTCTGTTCATGGCTTAGATGTTTTTCTGTTTTAACTGGTCAACGATGTAATCTGAGGTTCTCCAAGACAGGGCCAAGATGGTCCAGGTTGGGTTTTTGTCTGCTTGAGATACAAAAGGTCCTGCATCCACCACAAATACGTTTTTGCAATCATGCACTTGGCAGTTGGAGTTGACCACAGAGGATTTGCGGTCATTGCCCATACGGGTGGTACCCACTTCGTGGATGATTCTACCTGGGGCGGCGAGTCCGTACATGGTTTCCGGTCCGGGCTTGTTGCCCAAGAGGATCGCTCCCGCATTAGTCAGGATCTCCTCAAAGGTATCCTGCATATGCTTCGCTTGCTTGATCTCCTGATCGGTCCATTTGTAGTGGAATCGAAGGACAGGGATTCCGTATTTGTCAACGACGTTCGGGTCGATTTCGCAGTAGTTACTGTACTGGGGTATGCTTTCTCCCCTGCCTGACATGCCCAATGTGGAACCATAGATGCGTCGGATATCCTTTTTCAAGCCTTCTCCATATCCTCCTGCAGGGCTTGGATTACCAAATTCGTCTTTGAGGTATTTTCGCATGGTATCCATCCCGTTTCCGGCGCCATAGGCTGGCTGCCCCATGCCTCCCCAATATTCAATATGATAGCCGCGGGCAAAGTCCAGCTTTTTATTGTCCAGCCACCAAGGTGTGTACATGTGCATGCCACCCACGCCGTCTTCGTTATAGCGCTCTCGATCGATCAGGTCAGGCATGATACCCATTCGGTCTGCGCCTGTGGAGTCATGGAGATATCGACCAAGAACACCTGAGTCTGCCCCGATTCCGTTAGGATGCACTTTGGATTTGGAGTTCATCAGGATACGGGAGGATTCACAGGCAGAAGCACCCAGCACGACTACCCGGGATTTGAGCTTGTATTCTTTCATATCCACTTTGGAAACGAAGGAAACGCCAGTTGCTTTCCCGGTATCGTCGGTAGTCACTTTCCTTACCATGGAGTAGGTGAAGAGATCTACTTTGCCCTTTTTCATTGCAGGGTGAACCAAGCAAGTTCCAGCAGAAAAATCTGCATAGGCTTGGCACGCACGATTACACTGATTACAGAAAAAGCATACCCCCCGTTCATTGTTTATCGGACGGGTCAGCATGGAAAGCCTTCCCGGGATCATCGGGATATTGGCCTTGTCGGCGCCCCGTTTGATATAGAGTTCGTGAAGTCGAGGTTTCGGCGGTGGAAGAAAAAAACCGTCTGGTTCGTTGAAAATGCCTTCTTTCGATCCAAAAACACCGATTAATTTATCTACCCGGTCGTAGTAAGGTTTCAGGTCCTCGTATCCGATCGGCCAATCATGACCCATCCCATCGATGCTGGCACGCTTAAAATCATTGGGACCAAAGCGAAGTGAAATTCTTCCCCAGTGGTTGGTTCGGCCCCCGACCATTCGGGATCGGAACCAGTCAAAGGAAGTTCCGTCTTTACGGGTATAGGGTTCCCCATCGATATCCCATCCACCGATCGCCTGATCGAAGTCGCCAAAAGGGCGGATTCGGGTACCAGCACCTCTTCTTGGGGATTCCCAAGGTGGTCTGAGTTGGGTGCGGTCTTCGTCTTTGGCAGGGTCGAAGTCTCCTCCAGCCTCTACCACGGCCACAGAAAGACCCGCTTCGGAGAGGATTTTGGAAGCCATTCCCCCACCTGCGCCGGAACCCACGATGATCACATCATAACTGTCCGGGGTTTCTTTGATTTGAAAGCTCATTTCCAAAAATTTTTATTGAAGTTGGAAATATAAAGTAAAAAAATTTTTGACGGAAATCGATTTTCTCGATTTCAAGAATACGTTGATTGTTCTGAGTTTTCTTTATTCATTTCAATGAAAGAGATCAAAAAAAGCCCTGGATTACCAAGGCTTCTCAGGGCTTAGATTTTTTCCTCAATAAAAGGCCAAACCGTCCCAAAGACGATTTGATGTCCCTCCTCTGTCGGGTGAATGCCATCCGGAAGGTTGAGTTCGGGATTTCCGGCCACCCCCTCTAAAAGGAAGGGAATCAAGGTGACATTCTTCTCTGCGGCGACTGCAGGATAAATTTTCATGAATTCATCCGTGTACTCCTGCCCCATATTCGGTGGAATCTGCATCCCTGCCAAAATGATTTTGGTGTTTGGATATTTCGCGCTGACTTTGTCGATGATGGCAAGCAGATTTTTCTTCGTTTCGCTCAGCTGAATGCCTCGCAATCCGTCATTTCCTCCTAATTCCAAGACGAAAATGTAAGGCTCCTCTTCCAGAAACCAATCCAACCGGCTCAAACCACCTGCTGTGGTTTCCCCACTTAGTCCCCCGTTGATGACTTTGAAGTTTTCACCCAAGCTATCCAGTCTAGCCTGAACCAACCCTGGAAAAGCATCCTCCGGGTCGATGCCATAGCCTGCAGAAAGGCTATTTCCGAAAAACAGAATTACCTTCTGCTTTTCTTCCTGACTTTCAGACGTGGTCTCTGTCTGTTCTGCAGTTTGGGTTTCCGATGAATTTCCCCCGCAGGAAAATAGAACCATTGAAGTGAACAGGAACAGTAAAAGCGCAAGGGTGGACTTTTGTCTTTTCATTTTTTGAGTGATTTACCTTTAGAAAGGAATTCTGAGAAAAAGGTTCAGATTGGCATCTCCAAAGTCTGAATTTTTCCTTAAAAATAGCTTTTTCCTCGTTGGTCGAGCAAATCTCCCTGTCTGTCGAGTCGGCTTGGCCCATGCCGGGGAATTTTATTTTCTTTACGTGGGTTGAAGTGTCAGACTTTAATTTGGCTAACCAATTGGCCTCAACCGAGTTTCTTTTCTACTTATCGCCTATTTACATTCCATGAGCATTCTAGCTATTCGCAATCTTTCCAAGACCTATCAAAGCGGCAACCGCAAACTGACTGTCTTGGAAAATGTCAATTTTGAAATCCAAGCAGGGGAGACCATTTCCATCGTGGGTCCTTCTGGAAGTGGGAAGACCACCCTTCTTGGGCTCTGTGCAGGACTTGATTCGGGATCTACAGGATCTGTGGTTCTCAATGGTCAAGCGTTGGAAAAACTGAATGAAGATCAGCGCGCTGCTGTCCGAAACAAAGACGTGGGGTTCATTTTTCAAAACTTCCAGTTGCTGCCTACGCTTACCGCCTTGGAAAATGTGATGGTGCCATTGGAGTTGAAAAAGCGGAAAGATGCCAAGGAAAAGGCGCTTGAACTACTCGAAAAAGTTGGGCTGAAAGACCGGGCTACCCACTATCCTACCCAGCTTTCGGGAGGGGAACAGCAGCGGGTTTCTATCGCCCGGGCTTTTGCCAATGAACCCAAAATCCTTTTTGCAGACGAACCCACCGGAAATCTTGATACCGAAACCGGGGAAATGATCGAAAAACTGATTTTTGACCTGAATACCGAAAAAGGAACTACGCTGGTGCTGGTTACGCATGATCTCGAGTTGGCAGCCAAAACCCGTCGAATCATCCATATCAAAGGAGGAAAAATACAGGAGGACGCTCATGCCTGATTTCAATTGGATTTTGAAAATGGCGATGCGGGATTTTCGGAAAAATCTCTCCCGCCTGTTGCTTTTCGTCTCCTCGATTGTCGTCGGCATCGCCGCTTTGGTAGCGATCAGCAGTTTTGGGGAAAATCTAGTCAAAGACATAGACAATCAGGCCAAAGAGCTTCTCGGGGCTGATTTGGTGCTGGAAAACAACAAGCCTCTAGGGGATCAGGCCTTGGATTCGGTAGCGATTCAGCTGGCTTCAGAAGTCAATTTTGCCTCCATGGTGGCTTTTCCCAAAACCGATGCCAGCCGACTGACTCAGGTACGGGCCTTGGAGGGGGATTTTCCTTTTTATGGAAAGCTGGAAACCATTCCTGCGGAAGGCGATGCAGATTTCCGCAGCGGTGGCAAAAAGGCCTTGGTCGAAAAGACCCTTATGGCTCAGTTTGATGCCCAAGTAGGGGACTCGATCAAAGTCGGAGCAGTGATGTTCCGAATCGTGGGCGAACTCCAGAAAGTCCCCGGTCAAACAGGAATCACAGCCACCGTAGCGCCGGCGGTGTACATTCCGATGGCCTATCTGGAAGAGACGGGATTGGTACAGTATGGTAGCCGGGTAGAGTATAATAGATACCTTCAGTTTGCCTCAGGCACCAATGTGGAAGAGCTCATCAAGCCCTATGAAGATCAATGGGAGATGGATCGAGTCGATGCCGATACGGTGGAGGATCGCAAACGAAGCACGGGAAGATCTTTTGGTAATCTCTCCAACTTTCTCAGTTTGGTCGCCTTTATAGCTTTGCTTTTGGGCTGTGTAGGCGTGGCATCTGCCGTTAATGTCTTTGTGAAGGAAAAGCTTGCATCCGTTGCGGTGTTGAGATGTCTGGGAGTTGCTTCTCTTGATGTATTGCTCATCTATCTGGTCGAAATCGTCGTGATGGGACTTTTCGGAGCCTTGATCGGATCGATTTTGGGAACCTTACTTCAATTTATCCTTCCGGCTGTTTTTGCGGATTTTCTTCCTGTGGAAGTCACGGTAGGGATTTCTTGGGTGTCGGTAGGATTTGGTATGATTACCGGGCTATTTGTTTCGGTCTTGTTTGCCTTGTTACCTTTGTTGAAAGTCAGAAATGTGTCTCCAATGGCCACTTTACGACCGGAGACCGCAGATTCCACCTTGCTTAAAGACCCGGCCCGCTGGGCGGTGATGGTGGGGATTTTATTGTTCATCTTCGGATTTAGCTATTTCCTGCTCAAGCAGGTGACCTGGGCTTTGGGTTTTACCGGTTTTGTTTTGGTGGCTTTTGGGGCGCTCTGGGGAGTTGGGAAGTTGATTATGTGGGCAGTGCGTAAGTTTTTGCCCCTTTCGCTCAGCTATCCTTGGAGACAGGCTTTGGCTAACTTATATCGGCCAAACAATCAGACCATTTCCCTTATCGCTACAATTGGTTTGGGTACCGCAATGATCAGTACGCTCTTTTTCCTTCAGAATCAATTGCTCGAGGAAGCCAAGTTTGCCGATAAAGAAGATCAGCCAAATATGCTGATGTTTGATATTCAGACTCCCCAACTTGCCGATGTCAAGTCCAAAGTTGTGGATCGCAAGATGCGGATCATTCAGGAAGTGCCCATCGTAACCATGCAGCTCAATGAGATCAATGGAATCGACAAAAAGGAAAATGAGGAACTGCCCGATGAGGAAAACTACAGCCGATGGCTTTATAACAGAGAGTTTCGAGTGACCTATCGGGATACCCTGATCAAATCAGAAACTTTGACATCTGGTGAGCTGATTCCGATTGGAGCGAGAGGAGACAGTATTTTTGTTTCGCTTGAAAAAGGCTTTGGAGAGGGGAATAAAATGAAGCTTGGAGATGAGTTGATTTTCAATGTACAGGGTAGGCCGATCAAAACATATATCGGGAGCTTTAGGGACGTGAAGTTTAATCAAGTTTCGACCAATTTTCTGGTCTTGTTTCCGGCGGGAGTTTTAGAGCAGGCTCCGAAATTCCACGTGATTATCACCAAAACTCAGAATGACCGCCAAGCTGCCGATGTGCAGTCGGAGATCGTAAGGGAGTTTCCGAATATTTCGATTATCAACCTGGGAACTATTGTGGAGACCTTGGAAGATATCCTGGGTAAAATCAGCTTTGTGATTCAGTTTATGGCATTTTTCTCCATTGCTACTGGGATTTTGGTTTTGATCAGTTCGTTGATCATTTCCAAATATCAGCGGATGCGCGAAAGTATTTTGCTTCGCACTTTGGGAGCGAGTTCAGGAATAGTTCGCGTCATCAACACCCTGGAATATTTCTTTTTGGGAAGCTTGGCTTCGCTTTCCGGGATTTTGCTTTCGTTTATGGCCACCTTCCTTTTGGGAGAGTTTGTCTTTGAGATGAATTTCAGCTTGGCCTGGAAGGAAGGGTTGATCATTTATTTAGCCATCACCGGTCTGACGATTGTGCTGGGTTGGCTGAATGGGCGTCGAATCATCAATCAGCCTCCGATGGAGATCTTGAGAGGGAATGGATAAAGATTTTGTGTGATAAGCTGAAAAATAATCAATAAGCCTCTGGTTTCAGGGGCTTATTTTTTGCGATGGAGTAGTGAGTTTTTCAAGAGGCTGGATTTTTTTGAATTTGTTTTTATCTTCCGAGATTAACGCTAAGCCCATGAAAACCAATTTGTCAGAAAGTGAAAAGGCGCCTCTCCAATCGATAGAAGAATGGGAGGATGATTTGCTTGTCCGATACCCTGAACCAAAAAGCAATCAGGCAAAGGCAAAAGATGACTACCGAAACTATCACGATTCCGAGCGAGTCAATACCGTAAGGGAGTTTTATAAGCTGAACCATACCTATCAGACCTATGACTTTGTGGTTGAGAAGGAAAAGGAGTTTCTGAAGTTTGAGAAGAAGGAAATGCCTTTTTGGGATGCGGTTAACTACTTGAATACACTGGTAGATGACTCTGACCCAGACACCAATCTTGATCAGTTGCAGCACTTGCTTCAGACCTCAGAGGCCATTCGAGCTGATGGTCATCCGGATTGGTTTGTTTTGACTGGGTTTATACATGACCTGGGTAAAGTACTTTGTCTCTTTGGAGAGCCGCAATGGGCAGTCGTGGGTGATACTTTTCCGGTGGGTTGCCAGCATTCTGATCGAATCGTATATCCTGAGTTTTTCGCACTCAATCCTGATTCTGCCGATGAGCGATTCAATACGAAGTATGGAGTTTATTCCCACCACTGCGGATTGGATAACGTGAAAATGTCTTGGGGCCATGATGAGTACCTTTATCAGATGTTCAAAGATTATTTGCCCGAGCCAGCCCTATACATGATTCGGTACCACTCTTTTTATGCACAGCATCGGGAAAATGCCTATGATCACTTGCTCAATGATCATGATCGAGAGATGTTCAAGTGGGTGGATAAATTCAATCCTTACGACTTGTACTCCAAAGTGCCTGTGCCGCCTGACGCCAAAGCGCTAAAACCTTACTATGAAGATTTGGTAGCAAAATACTTGCCTTCAGTAGTGAAGTTTTAAAAACTGGCAATTTTCGATTAGGGGATGACGAATTCATCCCCTTTTCTATTTACCTCACCCAATCTACCCTTTCAATCCATGCTTACGGTAATCACCTTTGTGGGCTTCACCTTATTTGTGGCCTTTTTTTCTTGGTATAAACTCCGGAATGAAAATCTCAAATCCCGTGAGGGATATTTTTTGGGAGGAAGAAGTCTCACAGGAGGGGTGATCGCAGGATCAATGATTTTGACCAATATTTCCACGGAGCACCTGATCGGGATGAATGGTTCGGCCTATAAAAACGGCATGATCATCATTGCTTGGGAGGTTACCTCCGCAATTGCTTTGGTGATTGCTGCCCTTTATTTCTTGCCTATTTACCTCAAAATAGGCCTGGCAACTATCCCTCAATACCTAGCCTATCGCTACGATGAGACCACCAAGACGCTAGTTTCCATTCTCCTCATGCTTTCGTTTGTGCTCACTTTGCTTCCCATAGTGCTCTACACCGGTGCTATTAATCTGGAGAGTCTATTTTCTGTATCTGAAATATTTGGTGTCAGTCGCTCTCAGGGCATTTGGCTTTCTGTCTTGGCAATCGGAGGGATTGGATCTGTTTATGCGATTTTGGGAGGATTGAAAGCAGTTGCTTATTCAGATACATTGAACGCCATCGGATTGGTTGTGGGAGGTTTGGCTGTTCCGGTTTTTGCCCTTTGGGAAATCGGGGGAGGAAATATTGGAGAAGGAATGGCCAAAGTGTATGAAACTGTTCCTGAAAAATTCAATGTCATTGGATCAAAGGATTCAGTACTTCCATTTAGCACACTTTTCACTGGTTTGATGATCAATCAGTTGTATTTCTGGGGGATGAATCAGACGATTATTCAGCGGGCCTTGGGTGCCAAAAATATGGCAGAAGCTCAAAAAGGGCTCTTGTACACCGGAATTTTCAAGATTTTGATTCCCTTGATTATCGTTTTACCGGGAGTGATTGCCTTTTACTATTTCGGGGAGGAGCATTTTGATGATCAGGATATGATTTATCCGATTTTGGTGAAGAAAGTTTTGCCTGCCGGGATGATCGGTTTTTTTGCTGCGGTGGTATTGGGAGCGGTACTGAGTACATTTAATTCGGTGCTCAACTCGGCATCTACCATTTTCAGTCTGGACATTTACAAAAAGATCATCCGTCCCAACTCTTCGGAACTTCAGTTGGTGCGGGTAGGGAAATGGGTTTCCTTGATTTTGGCGATTTCGTCTATTTTGATTGCTCCCATGGTGGGCAATGCTCCCGAGGGACTTTATCAGCTCATGCAGCAGCTGAATGGGATCTTTTTTATTCCGATAGCTTCTATTCTTTTGACAGGCTTTTTTTGGCCGAAGATCTCAACTGCCGGTGCGAAAGCAGGATTGGCCGTGGGGCTATCTTTTTACTTGCTCACCACCTTTATTTTCCAAGTAGATCTCCATTTTGTGCATGTTTGGGGGATTGAGTTTGTACTCAACCTGGTGGTCATGTATCTGGTAAGTTTAAAATATCCTTCAAAAGAGGTGAACCAATTTCCTTCAGGGCCACTCGATCTCCAGCCTTGGCGATATGCCAAACCGTTATCCGTTCTGCTATGCGTGGTGACGGTATTGATTTATTGGTTTTTGGGGAGATAAATAGACAGAGGATCCAAGTTCTATTATTGCTTGATTTGAACCTGTTCAATTTTTAAATTAACTATATCATCAATCTGACTTTTATCCTATGCATGCATATACCCAATTTTTACTGGAGGACATAAATAATGCACACAGACCATTGGATTATTTTCAAAGGAAAAAGAAGATATCCAATAGGGAAGAACTCAAAAATAAGCTTGAAGAGTCAGAAAACTTCTTGAACTATCCTGAGTCGATTGTATTTAAGGATTATTGTGGTCTTAAGCCTGAGGATTTTCCCCCTGGAGAAAATTTGGAAAAAGATGATCTCAATGCATTGACCAAAGCGATGGTAAAAATGTATGAGTCTTGGAATATTTTAGTTGACTTACCTGATAATCTCCCTGCAGAATTCGCTTATCGTTTAGTAATAAGTTTGTTGGATAGAGGTATGCCAATAATGCAATATGGGTTTTTTGGAATGGATTATTGTACTGGAAATCCAGAAGGTTGTGAGTTTAAGGAATATTGTACATGCTTGAAATATTGGGAAGAAAAGTGATCTCATTTTCTTCCCATTTTATTCCTTTATCAAGCTCATAAACTCAATTAGTCCTATCACTTCCGTTTCATTTTTGACCGGGAATCGCTCCTTTCCTGAGTAAATAACCCATTTTTTGGTGGCGCCGATATCCGCACAGGCATTATGAAAGCCCGCGGAAAGCGAAGGAGAAATGGATCTTTTTACCTCAATCGCCCACACTTCCTGGTTGTTTCTTTCCAAGATCAAATCAATTTCGGCTTGGTTGCTGGAGCGATAGTAGCTCGGAGTCCAGGTAGAAGAGATTGTGTTCAGGATATTTTCTACCACAAAACCTTCCCAGCTGGCCCCTACGATCGGATGACCAAGCAGCTGGTCAAAATTGTGAATACTAAGCAGGCCATGTAGTAAGCCCGTATCTCGAATGTAAATTTTTGGTGTTTTTACCAGCCTTTTTTTGATGTTTCCCGACCAAGGTTGCACTTGTCTTACCATAAAGAAATCCTGAAGCGTGTCCAAGTATGTTTTGACGGTGGTATGACTCACGTCCAGACTTTTACCAATATTGCTCAGATTGGCCTGTTGACCATGAAAGTGGGCTAGCATGGTCCAAAATCGCTTCATCCGCGTGGCAGGAACCTGAGGTCCAAATAGCGGAATGTCTTTTTCCACATAAGTGGTGATAAAGTCTTGTCTCCAGTCCCAGCTTTCCAGATCGCTTTCAGCCAGATAGCTATCCGGAAATCCGCCTCTAAACCAAAGTTTTTCCACACTGAACCCCAGACGGTCATTTTGGTGGAGTTCATTGGCGGTGAAAGGAGTCAGTTCCAGATATCGGATTCTCCCGGCCAAAGTTTCGGAAGACTGCTGAAGCAATTCTTTGGAAGCAGAACCCAGAAGGAGGAAATGTCCAGACTTCTCACCAGCACGCTTTCGGATATCGACCAAGCCTCGGATGATCCGAAAAAGGTCCGGCTTTCGCTGTACCTCATCGATGACCAAAAGTTGGTTTTCAAATTGACGAAGATAGCTTTCCGGGTCATCCAACTTGGCTAAGTCGGAATCCAACTCCAAGTCGAGGTAATGAACGGGCTTATCCAAAAGTGGCTTGGCAAACTCCAAGGCCAATGTGGTCTTTCCGACCTGCCTAGGTCCCAAAATGACCACCACAGGCATGGATTTCAGACCTTGGATTAGCTTGTTTTCAAGAGTTCGGTGGATCATGGGATTCTGTATTTACTTTCAAATTTCATGAAAAGTAATCAAAAAGTATGCAATCTGAAAGTTTAACTTTCAATTTGCATGGTTTTGTACCCAGAAAAGTATGCAATCTGAAAGTTTGATACTCAGCTTAACAAGACTTTTCTAAAGTCCAAAACTTTGGAAAAGCTATGCCCGCAAGATGCTAAAACAAAAAAAGCCCACATTTCTGTGAGCTTTCGTTATGTACCCAGGGCCGGAGTCGAACCGGCACGAGTGTAACCTCATTGGTGTTTGAGACCAACGCGTCTACCAATTCCGCCACCTGGGCATTTCAATTGTTTCCGTTCCTTGCTGAACGGGCTGCAAATATGAAAACAAAAATGATTTCCTACAAACTCATTTCAATACTTCCTGCAACTTTTTTGAGCTAAAAGCTTGAGGCTTTTCTGCAAAAAGGGCCTTGGTAAAGCTCCAAACGGATTTAAAGAGCTCAGAATCACGATACTGATTCAAGTGTTCCTCACTTTCCCAGTGGCTATAAGTCACGAAAATATTTTTTTGATGCTCATCTTGCCAAAGCTCCAAATGCCGACATCCGGGCGAATTCCGGATCGCTGACTTGTTTGCTTCGAAGTTTTTCAAAAAATCCGAGACCTTCTCGGGTTGGAATGTCATCCGGACGATTCTGATCAACATTATCCTACAAAATTGATGTAAATGACACTGTCCTCTTTGAGTCCGAGGAGCTTTCCGGCATGACCATGATTGATCCCAATCTCCAGTAAGTCAAGACAATTGAATAGGGCAAAAGGATCGCCCAATTCTACCTGGTCATAATTGGTCTGGATACGCTGCATAGACTCCCTTCCAAAATGGATAGAAAACTTACCCGGATTCAGTTTTTCAAACACATCTCTGCGAATATTGGTGATGAGATTACCGTACTGATCGATGCGGATGACATGACCGATGATCTGTTCTTTGGTAGCTTTGGCCTGCCTGGACATGAGTTTTCGAAAATTGCCCAAAGGGCCGCCAAAATCATGAATGGCAGCACCTGAGGCTACTTTTGCGGCGATAGGAGCCAGGATATCCCGAGTAGGAAACGTGGTGTCTTTTACATGGATATCTGCAAAAGCAACCATGATACCTGGATCATGATCTGCTATCAGACTAAAAATCCCATTATTTGGACCTACAAAAATATGATCCTCCAGCTTGACACCTATATAGCCCTGATTCATCGGGCCAAGTGTATTGAATCCGACCAGATGCACGGTTCCTTTAGGGAATTCTCTGAAGGTAGACCTCAAAAGAAAAGCGGCATGCTCCATGGCGCTAGGTTCCACCGAATGAGAAATATCAATAATCGAAAGCTGCGGATTGATCGCCAGCATTTTGGCTTTGACAGCCGGTACGTAGTAGTCTTTTTCCCCAAAATCAGAGAGGAAGGTCACCAATGCCATAGAAGCAAGTCTATTAAAATTGTGTAATTTTGTTTGAAGGGGGGCGAACAAAAATAGAAATTTTATTCTTTAGCCTTCAAGAATAACCTAAATCATCTCATTAGTTTGGTCGAAAAAGTAATCACCTTAGAAAATGTCCCGCTGGCTGAATTTTTGGGTACAGCCAATGAAAATATACGGCAAATAGCTCAAGCTTTTCCCCAGAGTAAAATCGTGTCTCGTGGAAATGAAATTCGGATACAGGGCGGTGCTCCGGAAATTCTTCGAATCAACGATTTGATCAATTTGCTTTTGGAGCATGTGGATCGATTTGGTCACTTGACTCCCGAAAATGTCAAAGATTATTTGGATATCGAGGGGGTGCCTTTTGAGGAAGCAAATAGGGATCAGGTAATCGTTTTCGGAAATAAAGGTTTGGTCATCAAACCCAAATCTCCCAATCAGCGAAACCTGGTAGAAGCAGCAATGAAAAACGATCTTGTTTTTGCGCTTGGTCCTGCCGGCACGGGCAAGACCTATATTGCTGTGGCATTAGCCGTAAGAGCTTTGAAAAACCGGGAAGTAAAACGGATTATCATCACTCGACCGGCTGTGGAAGCAGGCGAAAATCTGGGTTTCTTGCCAGGAGATTTACAGGAAAAACTCGATCCGTATCTGCGGCCGATCTACGACGCCCTTCAGGATATGGTGCCGCCTGAGAAGCTCAAATATTATCAGGAAACACGGGTGATCGAAATTGCCCCCTTGGCATATATGCGCGGAAGGACACTTCATGACGCTTTTGTACTATTGGATGAAGCGCAAAACACCACCTCTGAGCAGATCAAAATGTTTCTTACCCGAATGGGGCCCAACTCCAAAGTCATCATCACCGGTGATCAAACTCAGGTCGATCTGCCGATCAGACAAAAATCCGGGCTTTCAGAAGCGCTTAGGATTTTGAAGGAGGTAAAAGGAATCGGTATCGTCAATCTGAGCGGAAAGGATGTCATTCGTCATAAACTCGTCAAAGCAATCATTGAGGCTTACGAGAAAAATCAGGAAGAGCGTGATCAACAGCGAAATGAGCCTTACGGTAGAAAAAATAACGGATAAGGAAACTTTTGCTCAAGCAGTCCAAATCCGAAAAGCCGTCTTTGTCCTCGAACAAAAGGTCGATCCCAACGACGAATATGATCAGTTTGAGGAAACTTCCCACCACTTTCTGGCAAAGCTTGATGGAAAGCCGGCAGGTGCTGCTAGGTGGAGAAGGACCGAAAAGGGCATCAAACTTGAGCGCTTTGCAGTCTTAAAAGAGTTTCGAGGAAAAGGGGTTGGCCAGGCATTGGTTCAGGCGGTTCTCCAAGATGTCAGGTCAATGCCGGATTCAGAGAGCCAGGTGATTTATCTCCATGCACAGCTCAATGCGGTAGCTCTATATTCAAAATTTGGATTTCAAACCGTTGGAAACCAATTTAAAGAGTGTAATATCAAGCATTACAAAATGGAATTGGCTTAATCCTTGCCACATTTTTCATTTCAAACTTTATAATTATGAAAAATTTATTCTTAGTATTCTTTACGATGTTTTCCGTTTGTATTGGATCCAATGCACAACAGGTAATTACATCTTCAACAGGCGCAGGCAACCCAAGGTTAGGGATGTTTGATAACGAAGTCAAACTTAACTTTGCCAATCTTTTAGCTTTAGGTTCATTTGAGGCAGGTTATGAGCGATTTTTGAGTGATGGACACTCGATTGACTTTCAGGCACATATCAATGATCGATTTGGTTACAATGCAGAAGGTAATGGAAGAAAGTTCAAAACAAACGCCCTTCAGGCCGGCATGAATTTCTACTTTGGCAATGGACTGAACGGCAGGTTTCATATTTATCCATTTGTGAAGTTTCGATTTGGGGATTTTGAAGAGGTGGTCAATCGAGCGATCATTACCACCGATATGACTGCTTTTATCATTGGTGCTGGGGCGGGTTATAAGTGGGAAGTTTCAGATCATTTTGCATTTGGCCCATACGTGAGTTTCGGTCGAGGATTCAGTGAGTCGGTTTCGGATCGATTTACGGCCCTGGAGCTCAATGGGGGCTTTAGTTTGGGGTATCGATTCTAAAAATAATTTTGAGCCTTCGGGCTCTTTTTTTTACCCGATTTTTCTAACTTAAGTCTTTAATTTTTTCCGGATGAGACTTTCTGACTATCCTTTTTTGAAGTATTTGCCTTTTCTGATCTTTGGGATATTGATTGGAGAGAGGAATTGGATAGATGCGCCACTTTCTTGGGTGATGGTCCTCTCCCTGTGGGGAATCTATAGCTGGATCAGGTTCACCTATCGTAATTTTCCAGTTCGTTTTTCGTTCATGCCTTATCTGATTTTGATTTTTTTGGGCATCCATCTCGGCCAAAGTAAATCCAAAATTCAGGTTTATGGGTCAGAGGAATTACTTGAGATCGATTCCTATTTAGCCAAAGTCCGTCGTTTCGATGTCCCAAAGCCGAATAGTTCGGGGAATCTTCTAGAGCTATTTGCGATCAAAGATTCTGTAGGATGGAGGTCCTCTCAGGCCTCAATATTGGTTTATCATCGAGCGGATTCCAGCCTCTTGCCTGGTCAATTGCTTTGGATCACCCAATCACCCGATACGATTCCTAGTCCGATTTTTCCGAATGAGTTTGATTATCGGGATTTTCTGGCTAGAAATGGGATTCATCATAGACAATTTTTGGGAAAAGATGCCCAAACGCTAGAGATATCCGAGGATTCATCTTTGGAATTTTTGCTGCCCAAAATCAGGAGAAACCTACTTGCCCGGATAGATTCTTCAGTTTCATTTCAGACTTCCAAGCAGATAGCCGCAGCTTTGCTGTTGGGGGAAAAGAATAGTTTGGACAGGGAGATTCGGGAAGCGTATGCCGCCACAGGAACGATGCATATTCTGGCAGTATCCGGTCTTCATGTGGGAATCATTTATGCCATTTTATTCTTTCCGCTTCGCTATCTGCGATTGAGTTCAGGGAAAAAGAAAATCTACCTGACTGGGATTATTCTTCTGATTTGGTGCTATGCACTGCTGACTGGGTTTTCGCCTTCGGTCGTTCGGGCGGCTACCATGTTTTCATTTTTTACTATCGGAGACATGCGCATGCGAAAGCCATCCTCGTGGAATCTTCTGGGACTGTCAGCGATAGTAATGTTGATTTTTGACCCGGATGCTTATCGTGAAGTTGGATTTCAACTTTCCTATTTAGCTGTGGCAGGGATTTTGGCACTCCAACCGTTGATAGTTCGTTGGTGGCTGCCTCCCAATCGATTTTTGGAGTATTTCTGGCAACTCTCTGCTGTCAGTATAGCCGCACAACTGGCTACTTTTCCTCTTTCAGTGTTTTATTTTCACATTTTTCCCGTTTACTTTTTACTAGCCAATCTGATCGTGATTCCACTTTCATTTTTGGCTATGATGACCGGAATCGGACTGTTGTTGCTTGGCTGGATACCAGGTCTTGATCTGGTTCTAGGGTTTTTGGTTAATTGGATCATTTTCGCCCAAAATTGGCTGACCGAATTTATCTGGGCTCTTCCTGGAGGTAATTTGGACAGACTTACTATTTCCATCTCAGGGATGTTGATGGTGTGGGTAGTTTTGATCGGATGGGCAAACTGGGATTTGGGAAACCGTAAATGGGTTCTCCTGATGGTTGTTGGGATGTTTTTCTTTTGGACCGGAGATCGAATCATTCAGGCATATCAGCGACCCGTCGAAAAGTGGCTGGTTTTTTCCTCTCCCATGGGAAGTTTGTTGGAATTAAGACTTGGAAGAAGAACACTCGTATGGAATGAAAACTTTCCTTTGGAGCAGATTGCTTTTGGCATTGATCCCAGCAGGTTGGCAGATGGAGTTGAAAAACTTCCGCAGAATATTCACGCTATTCCCGATCAGGAATTCCTTTGGATACCGGGATGGGAGGTTCGCTTTTCTCCCAAAACGTGGGAGTTCGATTTACCCCCGAATTCTCCAATAGAAATAATCCGCTACGGACATCCTCCTTCTATCGACTCTGAAAAGCCGGATAAAAGAAGATTTTAATCAGTTTTGCCTGGGAGGTTTTGGCCTTGGGATTTTCTAAGGTAATTTATGCCAGAATACAAAAACCCAAAAAAATGGAACCAATCGTACTTACCCACCACCAAAACCGGGTGGGTTATATCACACTCAATCGGCCGGAAAAGCGGAATGCCCTGAGTCCAGAACTGATTTCAGCACTGTCCCAGGCATTTGCTGAAATGGAGAAAAACCCTGCTGTTAAAGTGGTCCTGTTGCAGGCCAAAGGAAGGGCCTTTTGCGCCGGAGCGGACTTAGATTACCTGAAAAAGCTTCAAGACTTTTCTATAGAAGAAAATCAAGAGGATAGTCGCCGTCTGATGGATCTTTTCAATCAAATCTATGAATTTCCAAAGGTGGTCATCGCTCAGGTTGAGGGGCATGCCATGGCTGGAGGATGTGGATTGGTCAGCCTGTGCGATTTTGCCTTTGCGGTCCCTGATGCACTTTTTGGATTCACAGAAGTTAGGATTGGTTTTGTGCCAGCTTTAGTTTCTGTGTTTTTGGTTGAGCAACTTGGCCAGGCCAAAGCCACCGAGCTTTTGCTTTCAGGAGAGCTGATCTCTGCGAAAAAAGCTGCCGAATTTGAGCTGATTACAGAAGTGATCGATGAGGATTTGATCGAGGATTGGGTTAGAAAATTTGCCAATCGGCTGATCACCGAAAACTCTGAGTTTTCCATGCGGGAGACCAAGCGCCTTCTTCGATCGCTTGGAAGAAAGAATAGGCTGTCCGCTTTGGAGGCTGCTGCGGACGCCAATGCACAGGCTCGATCCCATCAAGACTGTGTCAAAGGCCTCACTGCTTTTCTCCAAAAAAATAAGCCTACCTGGTAAATGGAGGATCAGCTCCGACATATCCTCAAGCAGGTTTTTGGATTTGATGAATTTCGTCCAGTCCAAAAGCAAGTGATTGACTCGGTGATGTCGGGGCGGGATACCCTTGCGCTATTGCCTACAGGCGGGGGCAAAAGTCTGTGTTTCCAAGTGCCGGCTTTGGCTCGTGAAGGAATCTGTGTGGTGATATCCCCGCTGATCGCCTTGATGAAAGATCAGGTGGACAATCTACGCGCTCGTAAAATCAAGGCTGTAGCCATTTATTCGGGAATGAGTCTGAAGGAAATCGATACTACCCTGGATAATTGCATCTATGGTGACATCAAATTCCTTTATGTCTCACCCGAGCGACTGAAAACGGAGTTGTTTATCGAGCGATTCAAGCAGATGAAGGTCAGTCTGATTGCGGTGGATGAGGCGCATTGTATTTCCCAATGGGGCTATGATTTTCGGCCAAGTTATTTGGAAATTGCAGCGATAAGAGCCTATCATCCCAAGGTCAGTGTTCTTGCTTTGACAGCTTCGGCCACTCCGCAAGTTTGTGCGGATATTTTGGAAAAGCTGGAAATGAAGAATCATCTGGAGTTTCATCAGAGTTTTTCCAGAAAGAATCTCAGTTACAGTGTCCGGATTATCGAGAACAAATTCGAAAAAGGAGTAGAAATTCTAAAAAGAGTGCCAGGAACGGCCATTTGGTACGTCCGTAATCGTCAAGCTACACAGCAAATTGCCCGATCGCTGGTGCAACTTGGCATCTCTGCCTCGGCTTACCATGCCGGGCTTCCGGCTGAGGAACGATCGGTGAGGCAGGAAAAATGGAAATCCAATCAGGTGCGGGTCATGGTCAGCACCAATGCTTTTGGGATGGGGATCGATAAGCCCGATGTCCGCGTAGTTATCCATAGCGACTTGCCCGAAAACCTCGAAAACTACTATCAAGAGGCCGGTCGGGCAGGCCGTGATGGAGATAAAGCCTACGCGGTTCTGTTGAGCAACGAACAGGACTTTGAGCAATTGATCTCAAGGTCTGAGCTCGTCTATCCACCGATAGATCACCTTCGGAAAGTTTATCAATGTTTGGCTAACTACTTCCAGCTGGCTGTCGGGACGAATATGCTCTCCAGTTTTGATTTTAATCTTTCTGATTTTTGCCAAACCTACAAACTGGAGGTTTTGGAGACTTTTTATGCCTTGAAAGTGCTGGAGGAAGAGGGTTTTATCGAATTCAATGAAAGCTTTTTTTCGCCTTCCCGAATCCACTTTTTGGTTAATCCGCAGGAACTCTATGAGATCCAGGTCAAATATGCTCACCTGGATTTGGTGATCAAGATGCTGCTTAGGACTTATGGGGGTAATTTGTTTTCTGAATTTCAAAAGATACAAGAGCCCAAAATTGCAAAATCTCTTGGAATCAAAGAGTCAGAGTTGATCCTGCATCTGAAGCAGTTAGCCAAATTTGAGGTGATGGCCTATGATCAGCGTAAAGACTCTCCACAACTCACCTTTCTGACTCAACGCTATGATGCAGGAAAGCTTCCTTTCAACTACAAAAGAATCGAAGAGCGAAAGAAGCTTACTTTGGGAAACGCCCGAAAAATGGTCGCTTACGCAAAGCAAAACTTGGGGTGTCGAACTCAGTTTATCCAAGAATATTTTGGAGAAAAAACAGATCAAAAATGTGGAATCTGCGATGTCTGTATCGAAAAAAGAAAAGAAAAAATTCCGGTGCAGACCGAAGAAAAGCTCAAAAATAAAATCCTCGAAACTTTAGCTGAGCGGGGAAAGTTAAGTGAAAGTGGTTTATTTGATTTGATTAGAAAAAACCGTTCTCCTCAACATTTGCAAGTCCTTCGAAGTCTAGTTGACCAGTCCATGGTCATCAAAGATGCCGAGGGTTACTATCACCTCCAGTCCCATGGGTAATTTCCTCGAAGATCTCTTTAAAAAAGTTTTTCCCTCTACAGATAGGTCATCGATGAAAGTAAAGGAAAACTTTACTTTCAAAGATTCTGATTTTGAGGATGTTGAGGAGTGGGTAAAGACACCTGAGGCAAAGAGATGGTTTGATGTGATTTACAAAAATTACCACTTTAAGCGGACTCAGATTAATGAATCCCCACAGATCCATATCTTCACTAGTCCGTATGCCAATGGCTTTGCGGTGAGTTATGAGGATCCTTTCGATCTCAGATCATTTTCCCGTCTTTTCTTGGCATTTAGCCGCCGGATTTTAGATTTGGGATATGTACAGGTGAGTTTGGATCGAAAGTTTGAAGAAATCAACGATCAAGTAAAAATCACCGAAAAATTTTACTTCAAGCCACCCCTTCAGATTCCCGTGGAAGGTGAGCTGATTTCCCAGCTTTTTGGGAATATTGCTTTAGAAAAAATTACCGTTGACCATAAACCCAGCTATATCAAATTGCTTGCGACGGTCTATTCCGATCGCATGTATCAAGACGCCAAACCCTTCGATCTCTTAATGGATCGGATATTTGACCAAACCAATAATGGATAGAATCACCTTAAAAAATCAACTGGGAGTATATCGGACACCCTATGAAGAAGAAGCTGCGTTTATTGAAGATTTTATTGACCTGACTCAGGATCCACTTGCCTTCAAGCGTGAGCGATTAGATGGTCACTTCACTGCTTCATCTTGGATTGTTAATAAAAAACGGACCCATACGCTCCTGACTCTTCACCGCAAGCTCGGGAGATGGCTACAGCTCGGCGGTCATGCTGATGGCAACGAAAATCTCCTAGAGGTGGCTCTCAAAGAAGCCGAAGAAGAGAGTGGGTTGACTTCTCTTAAGTTGGTGGAGGAGTCCATTTTTGATATCGATAAGCACATCATTCCCCAGCGGCCACACGTACCGGAGCATTTTCACTTTGATGTACGCTACCTGATCGAAGCAGATATCAATGAGCCACTCAAAATGAGCGATGAAAGCATTTCCCTAGCGTGGATCGCATTTGACTCAGTAGTCGATATGATCGGGTACAATCCATCTATCCTTCGTATGCTTGACAAAACCAGTAAATCTGAAATTCTGCTTTGAAGTCTTCCATTAGCCCGACTGAAATTCGAACTCAGTTTCCATTTTTCACCCCAATCCAAATCCGCTTCTCGGATATCGACGGATACCTTCATGTCAACAACGGGATTTATTTCAACTATTTTGAACATGCCCGAGCGGTATTTCTCCATCAGGTCTGCGACTGGAATGTCATGACAATAGGCACCGTGGTGGGCCGAATCGAGATAGATTACCTGCGTCCAATTCATCTCGAAGATCAAGTGGAAGCTGCTGTCAAATGCACCCGCATCGGCAATGCTTCTTTTGATCTTGAGCAGTACCTGATCGGGAAAAATTCAGCTGGTCAAGAGTATATTTTTGCAAAATGTAAGTGCGTGATGGTGTCTGTGGATATGCAAACCATGAAGCCGGTTTCTGTTCCTGAAAAATACCGGCTCAAGCTGCTTGAAAATGAAGGAAAGTAAGTTCCTGAATTTCGATTGATTACAATGGTGGTCTAAATGGCTCAGCTTAAGACCGCCTTCTCGGTTCATTTTCCCTATCTTTGCGCAAAAATTACCCTCTCGTGAGAAAAATCTGGATGTTAATCCTGCTTTTGGCAGGCACTTGGGCGTGTAGCCCCAGCGAAGAAGAATTGCTGCAATACGGAATCACCAAAATGGATGCACAAGCGTGGTCAGAGGCAGTACAGGTTTTTGATCAATTACTGGAAATCAATCCAAATCAAGCCACCGCACTCAATGCAAAAGGTGTGGCGCTTTTTCAACAGGGGAAAATCGAAGAAGCCATTCCCGTTTTTGATCTGGCGATTCAGGCTGATTCGAGCAGTTACAAGCCGTGGTTTAATCGTGGAAATGCCAAAATGGAGCTGGAAAACTTCAAAGAAGCCCTGGCCGATTTCAATATTGCCACCAGTCTAGATGCCACGCAGTCTGATATCTATTTCAATCGGGGTACAGCGCTTTTGAATATGGAAGAATACGAGGATGCGTTACTGGATTTTCAGACAGTTCTTCAAGCCAATGCCAACAATGCCGAGGCGCATTTTCGCAAAGCAAAAGCAGAGCTCGGACTCAACGACCCTCTTCACGGCATGGAATCTCTTACCAATGCAGTCAGTCTCGATCCGAATAATGCTGAGGCTTATTACCTGCTAGGAGTGACTCGAATGAGTGCTTTGGGACAAAAAAATGAAGGCTGCGCAGATCTGAAAATGGCACTTTCCCTCGGCTATACACAGGCTGAAACCTGGATCAAGGATTTTTGTGAGGAATAAAAAATGGCGGAAATCGGTCAGGATATCGCTAAAGCTAGAAAAGTCCTAGAGTCAGGCCAATTGGTGGGAATTCCCACGGAGACGGTCTATGGCTTGGCTGGGAATGCCCTCAATCCTGATGCGGTGAGTCTCATTTTCGAAACCAAAAATAGACCGGCTTTCGACCCCTTGATTCTCCACACCTCTTCGTTGGACCGGGTAAGCGAGTTTGTTTCTGATTTTCCGGTTCAGCTCAAAGTACTCGGAGAGAGATTTTGGCCTGGGCCACTTACCTTGCTTTTACCCAAAAAATCAATTGTTCCGGATTTGGTCACTTCGGGATTGGATCGGGTGGCAGTTCGGGTGCCCAACCATCGATTGACTTTGGATTTGCTTGAGCAGTTGGATTTTCCGCTTGCAGCTCCGAGTGCAAATCCTTTTGGCTATATCAGTCCCACTTCAGCTTCTCATGTGGAAGCCCAATTGGGGCAAAAAATCACCTATATCCTAGATGGCGGAGACTGCCAAGTGGGGTTGGAAAGTACCATCGTGGGTTTGGAAAATGGTCAAGTCACCATTTATCGACTGGGAGGGCTGGACATTTCAGAAATCGAAAAGGCAATCGGTTCTGTAGCAATCAAAGATCACAGCAGCAGCAATCCTTCGGCACCGGGTCAGCTTGACAGTCATTATGCCCCAAGAAAGCCTTTTTTACTAGGAGATTTGGATTCTCTGATCGCACAGCAGCGAGCTATGGGGACAGAATTCGCAGTTTTGAGTTTTTCTTCTTTTTTTGAAGAAGTTGATGGCGAAAATCAAATTGCCCTGAGCCCAACTGGCAATTTTCATGAAGCAGCTCAGCGACTTTTTTCCGCAATGAGGAGATTGGACGAGGGACCCGCCAGCTTGATTTTGGCGGAGTTGGTTCCTGATGAAGGTTTGGGTCGAGCGATCAATGACCGCCTTCGAAGAGCAGCCGTTAAGGGCTGAAGTATGAATTTTGAATGCTGAAAAAGTCTTGAGATTTGGCACTGGGAGATTGAGTAGCGATGAAAAGGACTTGATTTTTGCTTTATCTCAAATTTCAAACCTCCAATTTCAAATCTCCAATCTGTTCAACTTTCCCTGAATTTGATTCCCTTTTGCTTGAAATTGGCTTAAATTGAGGCCAGTTTTTATGAAAACCAATCTAATCTCTTAAACCAATCCTATGAGTTTGAATGTAAAAAATGTAGACAGCCTCGATTTTGCAGGTAAAAAGGCGCTCGTTCGGGTGGACTTCAATGTGCCTTTGGATGAAAAATTCCAAGTCACTGATGATACCCGGATTCAGGCTGCAGTTCCTACGATTAAGAAAATATTAAAAGATGGCGGATCGGCCATTTTGATGTCTCACCTCGGTCGTCCAAAAGGAGGTCCAGAGGATAAATATTCCCTCAAGCACATTGTCTCGGCAGTTGAGGCTGCTTTAGGTCAAAAGATCAAATTTGCCTCGGACTGTATCGGAGCAGATGCGGCAGAGTTGGCATCCGGACTGGGTGCAGGGGAAGTTTTGCTTTTGGAGAACCTTCGTTTTTACAAGGAAGAAGAAAAAGGCGATAAGGACTTTGCCGGAAAATTAGCCAAGCTAGGAGATGTCTATGTGAATGATGCCTTTGGTACAGCCCACCGGGCACACGCATCCACGGCGGTGATTGCCGAGTTTTTCTCCGATAAAGTTGCAGGCTATCTGATGGAGTCCGAACTGACCAATGCGGACAAAGTCTTGGACAAAGCCGAAAGACCTTACACTGCGGTAATGGGAGGCGCCAAAATTGCTGATAAAATTCTGATTATCGAGCGTCTATTGGACAAAGTGGATAACCTAATCATAGGAGGAGGGATGTCCTACACGTTTGCAAAAGCAAAGGGCGGCCAAATCGGAACCTCACTTTTGGAAGCGGACAAAATGGATTATGTCCTCGAGCTGATGGAGAAAGCCAAAGCGAAAGGTGTTAATCTGATTTTGCCTGTCGATACCGTGATTGCAGACGCCTTTGCCAATGATGCCAAGCAAGACTTGGTGGCAAGTGGTGAAATTCCTGACAACTGGATGGGCTTGGATATCGGGCCTAAAACACGTGAACTTTTCGGAAAAACCATTTTGGAGTCCAAAACCATCCTTTGGAACGGTCCAATGGGCGTTTTTGAAATGGAATCCTTCAACAAAGGCACGATCGCTATCGCAGAATATGTGGCTCAAGCAACTCAAAAAGGAGCATTTTCATTGATTGGTGGAGGTGATTCTGCCGCAGCAGTCAATAAGTTTGGCTTCACTGAGCAGGTTTCTTATGTGTCCACCGGTGGAGGTGCACTTTTGGAGCACATGGAAGGCAAAGTACTTCCGGGAGTAGCTGCCTTGGCAGAATAAATTATGAAAATAAAGGTTCAGGATTTCTGAGCCTGTTTGTAAAAACGAAGGCCCGCCGCAAAGTGGGCCTTTTTCATTTCATAGGTGACTTAGACCGGATTTGAGATCAAAAGCTCAATTCCACCAACACCGGGAAGTGATCCGAAGGGTATTTTTTTCCATAATTATCGGTCAGAATTCCATGGCGGAGCACCTCGACTTTTCCGTTTACAAAAATGTGGTCGATGATGCCATCCGGCATTTTTTCCCAGTCAAAACCCGTGAACGTGCCTTTCGGTCCATAGGATGGGATTTTTGAGATCAATCGAGCATCTTCCCATTTGGAATCAGCGACAATCGTGGCGTAAGCTGCATTATCTGGAGTGACATTAAAATCTCCCATCCAGACTGCCGGAAGGTTTTCAGTATTGATTTCCTTGATTTTTGCAGCGACTAATTTGCTGCTTTCTTCCCGAGCCTTCTGCCCGATATGGTCATAGTGGATATTAAAAACGTAGAAACGTGTTCCGTCCTGATTTTTGAATCTACCCCAAGTACAAATTCGATTCAGTGCAGCGTCCCAACCTTTGGAAGGTGTGTCTGGCGTAGGAGAAAGCCAAAAAGTCCCTGAGTCTTCCAACTGATATTGCTTGGGATCGTAATGAATCGGGGAAAATTCACCTTTGTCTTTGCCATCGTCCCGGCCGACGCCAATGGACTGGTAATTCAATCCTTCGTTGATTTCTTTGATTTGATGAGCAAGTGCTTCCTGTGTGCCAAAAAGGCCGATTTGATGAAACTGAATCAGGTGAATGACATGAGGAGCCCGGTCCTTCCAGAGATTTCCAACGTCTCCGGGATTATCCCAACGGATATTGAAGGTGGCCATTCGGTGCGTCTGGGCAATCACGCCGGATGAAAAAAGCAGGCAGATCATTCCCGCTGCGAGTGAATAAATTAAGGTTTTGCGAAGCATATCAAGTGAACTAATTCGTGGAAAAAGACTTATTCATTCTAAAAATGCACGCTATTTTGCTCTTATGAAAACCATTGATCCCAAAGAACTCAAAACTCAAGATCTTCAATCCCTGCTCCAAGGTGCCATAGCCCCTCGTCCGATTGCTTTTGCCAGCACGATCGATCAGGAAGGGAATGTCAATCTCAGTCCGTTTAGCTTTTTCAATCTATTCAGCGCCAATCCACCTGTTCTGATTTTTTCCCCATCGAGGCGCGTTCGTGACAATACGACCAAGCATACCTTGGAGAATGTGTTCGAAGTTCCCGAGGTGGTGATTCATGTGGTAGGCTTTGATCTGGTCGAACAGATGTCTTTGGCGAGTACAGAGTATCCAAAAGGAGTCAACGAGTTTGAAAAAGCGGGCCTGACTGCAGTCAGATCAGATCTGATCACTCCGCCTCGGGTCAAAGAGGCTCCGGTGGCGTTTGAGTGTAAAGTGCTGGAAGTGAAATCCCTCGGCTCAGAAGGAGGGGCTGGCAACTTGGTGATCTGTGAAGTGATACGCCTTCATTTGGATGAAAAAATTCTTGACGAAAAGGGGGTAATTGATCCATACAAACTCAGTCCAGTAGCCAGGTTGGGAGGAAATTGGTACTCGAAAATAACTCCAGATTCCTTGTTTCAGATCCCAAAGCCATTGACGACCCTCGGGATCGGAGTGGATCAGGTTCCTGCCGAAATAAAAAACAGCGGAATTTTGACAGGTAATAATTTAGGCCGCTTGGGAAATGTGGAAACACTTCCCTCGGAAATTGATTTAATGGAATTTTCTAACTCTGCTGAAATCCAAGAAATGCGGATTCGGTTTCAAAATGATCCTGATTCTTGGATCGACCACCTTCATCGCTGGGCAAAAGAAGAACTTGAAGCTGGCAATGTGGAGCTAGCTTGGAAAATTCTGCTCCAAAAGCTGTAAAAACAAACCCCTCAAATTTTTCGAGTTTGAGGGGTTTGTGCCTTATTAAAGAATCAGAAATTATTTGATGGTAATATCCTCTGGCATTCGGACTTGAATGCCTCGATAGTTTTTGATTTTCTGGATTTTTTGGTACATCGAATACTGATCTCCAAGTTGAGCTTTTAGAATTCTAGCCTGTACCTTATCAGAGAATGAACTCATAAATTCCTCAAACCAAGGTTTCTGAGTTGGATAATAGATCACTCGATAGTCATCGCCCGCATCGATTTTGGAAACGGCAATTTCGATGGCGGTATCCAAGCCCCCAAGTACATCCACCAAGCCTCGCTCTTTCGCTTGAGTTCCTGTCCAGACTCGGCCTGAAGCCACTTTCTTTACGGAGTCCGGGTGCATGCCTCGGCCTTCTGCTACTCTTGAGATGAATGTTTCGTATCCATCTTCGATTTGAGATTGGATAATGGATCGCTCGACTTCGGTTAGTGGTCTGCCTGGATTCATGAAGTCAGACAGCTCACCGGTTGATACCACATCTGTGGTCACTCCGAGTTTGTCATTGATGAGCTCTTGGACATTGAACCACAATCCGAAAATACCGATAGAACCTGTAATGGTGTTAGGCTGGGCCACGATCGTGTCAGCGGGCGCTGAGATGTAATATCCACCAGAAGCTGCGACTTCACCCATGGAGACGATCAGTGGCTTGGCTTTTTTGGCTTCTGTCATTTCTCTCCAGATGACTTCAGAGGCCAAAATCGAACCTCCGGGAGAATTGACACGGAATACAATCGCTTTGATATCCTCGTCTTTTCTGGCCTTTCGGATTTCTTTGGCAAATTTTTCGGAGCTGATCACTCCCTCGGCGCTGCCATCCACAATTTCACCTTCGGCCACGATCACGGCGATTCTGTTTTTTGAGGTGATATTCTTGGTTTTTGCCATTCCTCCCAGGTCGGTTGCATTGATGGTTGGGAGATCGTCATCTTCATCCAATCCAAGTTTTTCCCTGAGCTTGGCATGCACCTGATCTTCATAGAGCAATTCCGTGGCAAGTCCATAAGTGACGGCGTCCTTGGGCTTTCTGACCAGCATTTTGGAATTGATGTTCATCAGGCTGTCTTTGGTCATGTCAAGGGATTGAGCAATGATACCCACCGCATGACTGTTGATGTCATCCAGGAAATACTGGGTTTGCAGACGGTTTTCAGGACTCATTTTATCCAAAATGAATGGCTCTACTGCACTTTTGAACTCGCCTACACGAAAGACTTCCGGTTTGATTCCCACTTTCTCAAAAAATCCTTTCATGAAAATCGCTTCGGAAGAAAGACCATTGAAGTCAATACCGCCTAGAGGATTAAGGTAGATTTCGTCAGCTACAGAAGCTAAAAAATATCCTCCTTCGCTGTAGGCTTCATCATAGGCTATGATCCATTTTCCTGACTCTTTGAAATCCAGTAAGGCCTCTCTGAGCTCCAGTAGATTGGCTTGACCACCGAAAATCAGACCTGTGTTTAGGTAGATGCCTTCGATTTTTTCATTGGTTTTTGCTTCGGCGATGGCTTTTTTGAGATTAGCAAGTCCGGCACTCATGTCATTTCCAAATGGATTGCCAAAATTGCCAAAATTGAAATCGTCATCTGTGGTACGCTCGACGAGCATTCTTCCATTGAGATTGAGGTGAAGAATGGTGTTTTCCTCTAGTTTGACTTCTTTTTCGGAAGAAGCGGCGATGATCCCGATGATCCCAAAAAAGACCAAAAAGCTTAACACCGTGAAAATGATCAGGCCGACGATCACTGCAAGTACATTTCCAAGAAATTTCATTTGTCTATTTTTTATTGATTACGCTTTTCTGTCACTCCGAAACTTGATCTGGGAACAGATTCCAAGAATTAAAATTCCGTTCGAAAATACTCGATTTTGCCTTAGGTTTACAATCACTTAAGTGATAAGCGATGCAAACTGAGGTTGTATTATGTCTAGGAGGGAACAAGGGAAACCGGGAAAAGTTGCTTGAAGCAGCAGTGAATTTAATAGCACAAAATTTTGAACTAAAAAGACTCTCAGGAATTTATGAAACTGCTGCCTGGGGTGGCGTGGCCAAAGGTGATTTTCTCAACCAAATAGCGGTGGTTTCGACGGACCTGGAGGCAGAGGAATTGCTTGATCGAATTCAGCAGATTGAGTTGGATTTGGGCAGAACGCGGTTTGAGCCTTGGGGTGACCGGACTATGGATATCGATATTTTGTTTTTTGGTGACCAGATCATAAAAACTGAGAGACTGGAAATCCCCCATCCGTTTATCGGAGAGAGAAGGTTTGTGTTGGTTCCTTTGGCGGAGTTGATGCCTGATTTTGTGCATCCAGTTCTAAAACAAAATGTTGAAAGCCTTTTACAGGCTTGTCAGGATTTGAGTGAGGTAAAAAAAATCCCGCCTTTTGAGCGGGATTTGGAAAATTAAAGACTGGAAACTTCTGCTTCCGCATGGATTTTTTTCACCAGGCCTTGAAGCACTTTTCCCGGGCCGCATTCGACGAAGTGTGTCGCGCCGTCCTTGACCATGTTTTGTACAGATTGGGTCCACTTGACTGGCGCGGTCAACTGAGCGATGAGATTAGCTTTGATTTGCTCCACATCGGATACGGCGGTCGTACTTACATTTTGGTAAATCGGACAGCTTGGGGTGTGAAATTCGGTCGCTTCGATGGCTTTTTGGAGTTTTTCGCGGGCAGGCTCCATCAGTGGAGAGTGAAAAGCGCCACCTACAGGAAGAGGAAGGGCTCGCTTTGCACCGGCAGCTTTCATGTTTTCGCAGGCGATTTTGATCCCTTCGTTCGTGCCGGAAATAACCAGCTGTCCAGGACAGTTGTAATTGGCAGGAACGACGATTTCATTGGTGATTTCGGCGCAAAGTTCTTCTACTTTTTCGTCCGCAAGTCCAAGTATGGCAGCCATCGTGGAAGGATTGATTTCACAAGCCTCCTGCATGGCCATGGCACGCTGATAGACTAGCTTCAATCCATCTTCAAAAGAAAGTGCCCCATTTGCAACAAGCGCTGAAAACTCTCCCAATGAATGTCCGGCTACCATATCCGGGTTAAGGTCGGGGGTAGTTTTGGCCAAAATTACCGAGTGGAGAAATATTGCAGGCTGAGTAACTTTTGTTTGCTTGAGTTCCTCTTCGGTACCCTCAAACATAATATCGGTAATCCGAAAACCAAGTATTTCATTGGCCTTTTCGAAAAGGGCTTTTGCTTCTGCATTTTCTTCGTAGAGCGATTTGCCCATTCCTGGAAACTGGGCACCTTGGCCCGGGAAAACTACTGCCTTCATCTATTGCTGTTTAGTTTAAAGTCTGTAAACCAAGCTCTCGGCTCAAGTATTACCAGGTTTTTCTGAAAGCCTTTTTGACTTTTGCACCATAAAGACTGTGTCTTGAGCTTGACAGGAGGCAAATATAGACCTTTTTTAAGACTCGACTTTGCTTAGAATTTTGCAAGGGAGGGGAAGTGGTCTAAGAAGATTTTGTTTCGGTTTTCGGCCATCCATCGGATAAATGCCTTCACGGCAGGATTGTGTTTTTTCTGTTTGAGCCAAATAAGCTTCCAGTCTGATTCAATGGGTAAGCCTGGATATTCGATGATTTCGATTCGTTTTTCTTCAAGTTCATTGATCATCGAAAAGTTGGAAAGTACTGATGCCCCCAGGCCTGCCATCACGGCTTGTTTGACTGCTTCATTGGTGGCCAATTCCATTCTGCTGTCCACATGAATATCTCGATCATTGAAAAATTTCTCCATCATGGTCCGGGTCCCAGAGCCTTTTTCCCTGAGAACAAAGGGTATTTTGGACCAATTGTCTGCGTTGACTTCTGACTGGTATTTGTCTTTGTTTTCTGGGGAACAAGCCAAATACCACTTATTAGAGGTAAGCTGGATATTTTCCAGATCCAAATCATCCGGCATGAGGGACACCAAAGCCAAGTCAGTGGTATTCTCCTGCAGGTGAGCGAGTACATTAAATCTGTTTGATACTTCTAGACTAAAATCCACGTGAGGATGGATTTTCATAAAGTCAGCAATGAGATAAGGGATGATGTATTTTCCCGTGGATACAGCTGAAATTCTGACTTTTCCTCCCAAGAGCCCCTTCAATTCCAGCATCCGATTTTCGATGGAATTGAGCTCTCCAAAAATCCGGTCAGCAGCATCGACCAACTCTTGCCCAAACTCGGTAATATGAATTTTTTTGCCTATGATCTCAGTAAGCGGGACATCAAACTGCTCTTGAAGATTTTTGAGCTGGATGGATACAGCAGGCTGTGTCATATCCATAGTTTCGGCAGCTTTGGTGATGCTTTGATATTTCGATACTGCCTGCAATGCTTTGAGTTGCTGAAGGGATATATTCATAAATTAAATTAATTTAAAAATCGTAACGGATTAAAAAATATTATGTTTTTCTTTTTTGACAGGATTTATCAAAAGATATTTGCATCATGGATTATCAAATTCTGATCAATAATCTGACAAACCCAAGCTTATTGTTCTTTGTCTTGGGGGTATTGGCAGTACGGTTTAAGAGTGATCTGGAAATTCCCGGGACAAGTGCAAAATTCATCGCTTTGTATCTGATGCTTTCCATCGGATTCAAAGGCGGTCAGGAGCTTTCTCATAGTGAATTTGGTCCTGAAATAATTTGGGCTTTACTTTTTGGGGTGGTATTGTCAGCAGGGATTCCATTTTACACTTTCCACTTAGCCAAAAAACGACTGGGTGTGGCCAATGCCGCGGCGATTGCGTCTGCCTATGGGTCCATTTCTGCGGTAACTTTTGTGGCAGCTGTTTCTTTTCTGGATATGCAGAGCATTCACTTCGGCGGGCATATGGTAGCAGTGATGGCTTTGATGGAGGCTCCAGCGATTATTTCCGGAGTGATTTTGCTTCGCAAATACTCGGATTCAAAGCCGGAAGGAGGAATACGAGCGATTCTCCATCATGCGATGACCAACGGTTCGGTGCTACTCATTATGGGAAGTTTGATCATTGGATTGATAGCAGATGAAAAGCAAGCAGAAGGAATCAAGCCATTCGTGACTGATATTTTCAAAGGCTTCTTGGCAGTATTCCTTCTCGATATGGGGATCAATAGCGGGAGAAAACTCAAAGCCTTTTTTAAGTATGGATCCTTTTCTACGGTTTTTGCGATTTTGGTTCCCTTAGTCAATGGAAGCTTGGTGGCTATTTTGACTCATTGGATTGCTAGCGAACCGGGTGATCGGCTGATTTTTTCGATTTTGGCAGCCTCTGCTTCTTATATCGCGGTGCCCGCGGCTATGAAACTTGCCAATCCTGAGGCGGATGAGGGACTATATGTGCCGATGGCCTTGGCCATCACTTTCCCTTTCAATATCACTTTTGGTATGCCGTTTTTTTGGATGATTATTCAAGCGTTTTAAAAAATGGATGCTCGGTGGTTAAAAATCTGGCTTTTTCTTCCGGAGTAGGAAGTCTGCAGGTTTCCTTTTTGCCAAACCAACGGTAGCGATTGCGGCCAATCCAATCATAAACAGGGTCTCGCAAAAATGCAGGAATCCAAATCAAAGGATATAAAATAGGCCAAAGTCCACTCAGATGTCTAGCTATCCGAAGTGCACCAGTGCTTCGTTTGAATATCCGGCCGTTTTCGATCAATATCAAGGAGTCGAGGTACTCGCCGTCTATTCTGTGTTTTTTTAGAAGGCTTTGACCTACTTCTTCCTGAAGCGGGCCTACCAAGAATCGATGCTTGGGATCCCGCTTTAGAATGAAGTCAATGGAAGAATTGCATAGATTACAGACTCCATCAAATAAAATGATGGACTGATTCATCATCTGATGATTTGAATAGTGCCTTTTAGACCTCTTTCCCGTTGAGCAGAGTCAAGGACGTCAAAGAAGACTTTGCCTGAATAGAAGTAGGTGCCCGCCGGGAGCTCGTTTCCATTTTTGTCACGACCATCCCAACGAATCAATACATCGTTTTCATTGGATTCGAGACTATTGTATCGGAAGACTTCTGCACCCCACCGGTTGACGATGAAAATTTCCACTCCAGTCACAAATCTTGGGCATGCAGAGAAGGGATTGTCAAATGCGGTAAAGGTATCATTGACCCCGTCACCGTTTGGAGTGAATGCATTGGGGAGGTTGTACACAGGACAGTTGTCCACGCAGACGATGTTGCTGCGCTCGCTTTCATTACCGGATCGATCTACGGCAGTGATGTAGTAGCATCCTCTGTAATTTGGCAAATTTCTTAGCGTTGTGTTCAGTTGAAGTGATGAGAATTCACCTACTAAGTTGAATTGTCCGTCCTCGCCATCTGGGGTGAAATATAAGCGATAGCCACTTAGCTCATCATCACAATCGCCTGAGAAATCAGGCTCCCAGCTTAGTTCATGTATGAAGCTGGTAGAATTGCAGGGTTGTTCTGCGACGTAGGTACTGCATTCCGGACCCTCGAATATTAGTACCGGAGGACATGGGAGCCTGTTATCATCTGGTTTGGCGCAGACAATCTGAGATTTGTTTTCCAGAGGATAAACCAATCCTTCTACGTTGTAGGCTCCTTTAGTAATGACATAGTAGCAGTATTCGATTTCTTTTACCAGAGGCACACCATTGAAGCTGCCATCATCCAAGAATCTGAATCCATTCTGGGTCACGTCAACTTCTGCAATTTTCACAAAAATATCCTCTTCGGTGGCACTCGCATCAGTTCGGTTTCGGTAGATCTCATGCTTGAATTCCCCGATTTCATTATTCCACGGCACGGTAAATTCCCAGTTCAACTCGATGGCCTCATTGATGATGGTAGGTTCTATTCTGACACTGGAAGCTGAGGACGAGGTGTCAATCTTTACGTTTTGGTCTAGGAGTACAACTTTATAGTTGTAAACTACACTTTCGGTATTAAGGCCAGTATCCGTAAACAATGTGTCTGAAGTAATCCCTAGAGATATTCGGTTTTGAGTACCTGTAAACCCTTCGCTTCTGAGTAGCTCATAAGTATACGGGCCGGGAAATTGGGTTTTGTCAATGTCGTATGGGGGAGTCCACTTGACAAAAATTTCTCCTTCTGCTGTGTCTGTCGCTTCGACGCTTACATTGGTTATGATGGGGACATCTACGTCGATGGTAATGCAGATTTCTTCCGAAACGACACTTTCTCCCAACCGAGGCTCAGGATAGGCTGCGACGAGTCTGTAACAGTAAGTGTTGCCGGGTGCAAGACCTTCTCCTGCATTGAGATCATCAAAGGAGAAGGTTTCCATATCGGTAATTCCGATCAATTCGTAACCTGGTCTGATTCCGGTTTCGCAGGAGTCGGGCTGATAAGGGTCTGAATTTATTCTTCTCCATACTTGCATTTCGCTAGCCGAATTGGCACAGACATATGGGTCCCAGTTTAGCTCTACCGTTCTCCCGGGCTGCTGCACCAATTCATCCCAGACTGGCGGTGGTCCGATCACTTTGATTCTCCAGGTCTGAATATCTATCAATGAGGGTCCAGACCGGGGTTCATCCGAAATCCTCACCCGTACTTCGTATTCCCTGGCGCGAACATGATTGCAGACGGTTTGCCAGGTGAAGTTCACAATCCCTGGCTGTGGCTGAAATACAGATTCGGGAGAATAACTTGCCGGAGAAGCATTGATTTCCATAGGTTCTCCGAATATTTCTATCCGAATCGGATCTCCATCAGGATCGGAGCCTTGGATGATTTCCTCGATCAAAGTGCCTGCTTCTACGCATAAGTCAGGCGGTAGAATCAGCTCGGGTCTACGGTTGTTGGAATTTTCGATGATGATCTGCATGTCCCGGACCACATATCCGATCTGCTGAAATCGTCCGTCGATTTTTCTCCATTCGATAATTTTGAAGGCGACATTAAACTGACCCGCGGTACCGGGTGCATCCCAGATCAGGTCTCCAAATATTGGGTCAATTCCGAAAAGCGCAGGTGTGGCACCAGACTCTTGACTCGTGCTAAATTCAGCCACGTTAGGATCTCGGTAATTGTTTACCGGTCGCTGAAAAGCCTGTTTGGGCACGTCTAATTCATACGACAGGCTGTCCCCATCAGGGTCGTATGCACCGGGATTGTGAATATAGCGTACGTTGACGGCGCCATTATCCACGGGTGGGATAGTCAATACTGGCGAGTTGTTGACCCCAATGAAAGGGTCAATATTGATTTCGGTTTCCACGTAAAAAGGAGTATCCACCGAATTGTCCATGTTCAAGGTTAGGTCATTTCGGTTGAATTCCTGAAACCGGATTTTGTATTGCCCAGGTCCCTGAAAGGTATGAGTGATCACAAAAATGTTTTTCTCGATTTGATTACCCAGACTGGTTACCGTTGAGAAGTTACTTTCAGTTTGGAGTTCTACCTCTCGTCCATCTCCAAAATTTATTCTTCCTGGACCAAAAACCACACTCGACCTAGTATCTGTATATCCGACCACAGTGATACGGTAAGTCAGGGTTTGCACCGAGATTCGTTCGGCGATTATTTCCCCAGCGCGGATGTGTGTGGCTTGGGCTGAAAAGGCTCCTATAAATAATAGAAGGAAAAATAGGCCTATCGTAAATCTGGTCTTCATAAGATTATGGTTTGCTTATCGCTTCATACGATTCTTCTTGTTAGAAAAGATCTCGCATTTTTGGATATTCTTTATGTTTTTAAAGTCTCCGTCGGAAGAAGTAAGATCCCAGTTCAAAATATTTTTGAGTTAATAGGAAAACAACTCCAGAAACTGTTAAAGGTTAACGTAAAATGATCACTGAGCGGTTTGAATTGGTTACGAAATAATTGAAGTACGGAGAAATTTCCCTCTTTTTCAAACAATAAAAATAAACAGCCTGTTTCGACGCTGAAAGGACTCAATTCGAAATCGCATTAAATTTTCTATTTAGAACCTTTCAAAATAGAGTTTTGAAATTTGATTGCGTTGTTTGCTAGCCGATCCCCGTGTAAATTTGGCTGCATTTAAAGCATAAGAATTTCGTTCTAAACTAATCATCAAACTTGTATGAGTTGGGTTACCAAAACCTTGAATAGCACCCTAGGCAGAAAGTTAATTATGGCCTTAACAGGCCTCTTTCTCATCCTGTTTTTGACAGGTCACGTATCCGGAAACCTGCTTTTGTTCAAAGGCGACGGTGGTGAGGCATTTAATATTTATGCCAAATTCATGACCACCAATCCGGCTGTAAAAATCCTTTCTTATTTGACCTACCTGTCTGTTTTAGGTCATGTGGTTTATTCCGTTCTGCTCAGTCGGCACAATAAATCAGCCCGACCAGTTGGCTATTCGGCAGTCAATGCCTCACCGAAAGTTTCTTTTTCCTCCCGCAACATGGGGGTATTGGGTACTATCATTTTGATATTCCTGGTAGTTCACCTCCAGGGATTTTGGTACCAAATGCACTGGGGTGATGTTCCTACAGTAGAGTACAATGGAGAGACTTACAAAAACTTGTACGAGATTGTTTCTTTCGCTTTCCAAAATGAACTGCTGGTAGCAGGTTATGTGATTGCGATGGCTTTCTTGGGCTTTCACTTGTCCCATGGCTTTACTTCTGCATTTCAGACTTTAGGCTTGAATCACAAAAAATACTCCCCAGCCATCAACGCCATTGGGAGAATTTACTGCATCGTGGTGCCGGCGCTCTTTGCCAGTATGCCACTCTATATTTATTTCACTAGCTAATCCAATTAGTCCCGTATGATACTAGATTCCAAAATACCTGCTGGTCCTTTGGCAGAAAAATGGACTAAGCACAAGTTTAACAGCAAGCTGGTCAATCCGGCAAACAAAAGAAAATACGATGTGATCGTGGTGGGGACAGGGTTGGCAGGTGCTTCTGCAGCTGCTTCCTTGGCTGAGTTGGGGTATAATGTGAAGGCCTTTTGTTTCCAAGATAGCCCGCGTCGCGCGCACTCTATTGCGGCACAGGGTGGGATCAATGCTGCCAAAAACTACCAAAACGACGGTGACTCGATTTACAGACTTTTCTACGATACGATCAAAGGCGGTGACTATCGTGCCCGTGAGGCAAACGTGTACCGTCTCGCGGAAGTATCGGTAAAAATCATTGACCAGTGTGTGGCACAAGGCGTGCCTTTCGCCCGTGAGTACGGTGGTCTTTTGGCTAACCGCTCCTTTGGTGGTGCTCAAGTATCTAGAACATTCTATGCCCGTGGCCAAACCGGACAGCAATTACTTTTGGGTGCGTACTCCGCGCTCAGCCGTCAGGTTGCCAACGGAAAAGTAAAGCTCTATCCACGTACCGAAATGATGGACTTAGTAGTCATCGACGGGCAGGCTAGAGGTATTGTGACCCGAAATCTGATTACCGGTGCTGTTGAAACTCATGCTGCACACGCAGTTCTACTTTGTACAGGAGGATATGGCAACGTGTTTTTCCTATCAACCAATGCAATGGGCTCCAATGTGACAGCGGCTTGGAGAGCTCACAAGCGCGGTGCTTACTTTGCGAACCCTTGCTTTACTCAGATTCACCCGACCTGTATTCCTGTGTCAGGAGATCATCAGTCCAAGTTGACATTGATGTCAGAATCACTCCGTAATGACGGTCGCGTGTGGGTGCCTGCAACCAAAGAAACAGCAGAAAAACTCAGAAAAGGTCAAATCAAAGCAAACGATATCAAAGAAGAGGACAGAGATTACTTCTTAGAGCGAAAGTATCCATCCTTTGGTAACCTAGTGCCACGTGATGTGGCTTCCCGTAATGCCAAATATGTCTGCGATGAAGGTCGCGGAGTAAATGAAACCGGTGAAGCGGTATTTCTGGATTTCCGTGATGCGATCAAGCGTGATGGCAGAACGATCATCGAGCAGAAATACGGCAACCTCTTCGATATGTACAAGCAGATTACGGGCGAAGATCCATATCAAGTGCCAATGATGATCTATCCGGCGGTTCATTACACCATGGGAGGTCTTTGGGTGGATTACAACCTGATGACGACAGTTCCAGGCTTGTATGCCCTTGGCGAAGCAAACTTCTCGGATCACGGTGCTAACCGACTTGGTGCGTCTGCTTTGATGCAAGGCTTGGCTGATGGATATTTCGTAATTCCTTACACTATCGGTGACTATTTGGCTGGTATTCCACCAAAGAAGGTGGACGAGAATCATCCTGAATTTACCAGAGCGAAAGAAGAAGTTCAGAATAGAATCAAAACACTCCTCTCCATCAATGGATCCAAGTCTGTGGACTACTTCCACAAAAAGCTTGGTAAAATCATGTGGAATGAATGTGGTATGGCGAGAACTGCTGAAGGCCTGAAAAAAGCCAAGGCGGAAATCCAGGCCTTGCGGGCTGATTTTTGGAAAGATGTCAGAGTATTGGGTGAAAATGAAGAGCTCAACCAATCTCTGGAAAAGGCACACCGTGTGGCGGATTTCCTTGAGCTAGGCGAACTGATGGTAGATGACGCCCTCAACAGAAACGAGTCTTGCGGAGGTCACTTCCGTGAAGAATACCAAACTCCAGAAGGCGAAGCACTTCGTGATGATGAGAACTACGCTTATGTAGCTGCTTGGAAATACACCGGCGACAATCAGCCTGAGGAGCTTAATAAGGAACCTTTGGTATTCGAAAATGTGAAGCTCACCCAGCGATCTTACAAATAATCACGAATTCATAGACAGCTAGAGATATGAAACTTACGCTTAAAGTTTGGAGACAGAAAAACGCATCGGACAAAGGTGGCTTTGTCACTTATCCGGTCGATGGAGTTTCCAAAGACATGTCCTTCTTGGAAATGATGGATGTGCTTAATGAACAATTGACTGAAAAGGGAGAAGACCCCGTACACTTTGACCACGATTGCCGCGAGGGTATTTGTGGGATGTGTTCACTCTATATCAATGGTAAACCACACGGACCGCTGCAGACGACCACTTGTCAGTTGCACATGCGCTCGTTTAATGATGGGGAGACGATCACCATCGAACCTTGGAGAGCGAAGGCTTTTCCTGTGGTGAAAGATTTGGTGGTAAACCGCTCTGCATTTGACCGAATCATCCAAGCTGGTGGCTACGTGTCGGTAAATACCGGTGGTGTACCAGATGCTAACGAGATTCCGATTCCGAAGACAGTAGCAGACCTTGCCATGGATGCAGCTCAGTGTATTGGTTGCGGTGCTTGTGTGGCAGCCTGTAAAAATGCATCTGCCATGCTCTTTACCTCTGCCAAAATTTCTCAGCTTGCCCTTCTTCCACAAGGTCAGGTAGAACGCAAAACCAGAGCGGAAAAAATGGTTGCTCAAATGGACGCTGAAGGATTCGGAGCTTGTACCAATACCGGTGCTTGCGAGGCGGAATGTCCAAAAGGTATTTCTATTACCAATATTGCTCGCATGAACAGGGAGTATTTCTCTGCTGTCGTGAGTAGTGAAAACGTATAATCCGGTTTGAATTACGATTAAGCCAGGCTGCAAAGTCTGGCTTTTTTGTTTTCATTTTTTTGAGATAAAATAGGATTATTATATCAATTTTTTAATTTAAACCCAATAAAATTGGGTAAAAACCTCATTTTTAGTATATTTGAAAAATTATATTTCAAATTGAATTTGTATAAAATCCAAAAACATAATGCATTTACTAGATCTTGGGATCTTTATAGCCTACATGCTAGCCATGCTTGGTGTGGGCTATTTTTACATGAAAAAGAATACCAGTCAGGAAGATTATTATGTTGGTGGACGTAAGATTGGCAGCTTGCATATCGGGCTCTCCGTGGTCGCAACAGATGTCGGTGGGGGCTTTTCAATCGGTTTAGGAGGACTCGGTTTTGCCATGGGGCTCTCGGGTTCATGGATGCTTTTTACCGGACTGATTGGCGCTTGGATGGCTGCTGTGATTTTGATTCCGAGAGTAAAATCAGATCCCGCATTTTCTCGATTTTTCACTTTTCCGCAGATCATCGGTTATCTTTTTGATTCTAAAGCGGCCAAAGTTGCGGCTACCATTTGCTTTCTGGGATATCTTGGGTTTACTGCCTCTCAGCTGCTCGCAGGTGCCAAGTTGGCTTCGGGTACTTTTCCTGATCTGGATATGAATACCGCTCTGCTGATTATGGGCGTGATTGCCGTGGTCTATACCGTGATGGGAGGACTGAAGGCTGTGATCTACACCGATACCATTCAATGGATTATCCTGATGCTCGGCTTAATGGGTATTGGCTTGCCGATGGCTTATTCCTTTGTCGGTGGATGGCAGGGAATCACCGAGACTCTTCCTCCGGGGTTTTTCTCCCTGACTCAGCTGTCATGGCAGGATCTGGTCAACTGGGGAGTGACGATTATTCCGATCTGGTTTGTGGGCATGACGCTATATCAGCGGATTTTTGCGGCGCGCGATGTCCAATCAGCTAAAAGGGCATGGTTTATAGCCGGACTTTTTGAGTGGCCGATCATGGCATTTTTGGGAGTATCCTTAGGCTTGCTGTCCAGGGTTGCCGTGGAGCAGGGTATTTTGGAAAACTTTACTGCCCAAATGGATCCTGAAATGGGACTCCCTGTTTTACTCAGTCAGATTTTGCCGGCAGGTCTGATGGGGTTGATGATGTCAGCGTATTTTTCTGCAGTACTTTCTACAGCAGACTCCTGTCTGATGGCTGCCTCTGGTAATCTCACGACGGACTTGATTGGCAAATATTTCGGAAATCTTTCTCATCATCAGGAAGTGAGGTTGAGTCAGTTGCTTACGTTATTGATCGGGGTTTTGGCAGTGGTTTTGGCTTGGCAAATGACAGAGGTACTCAGTTTGATGTTATATTCCTATGCATTAATGGTGTCAGGACTCCTGGTGCCGGTGATTGCCGGGCTTTTTTTCAAGCAGAAAAATTCAAAGGCAGCGATCACCGCGATGGTGTTTGGAGGAGTTTTTACCGCCGGACTTACCTTGGCGGATATGGCGCTCCCTTGGGGTCTTGATCCAAATTTATTTGGGATTTTCATTTCGCTGATTGCTTTTATCGCGGTAACCGCCTATTCAATTAAATCAAAAACAAAGACGATATGATCACACTACACACTATCTCTGCGATAGACAATGCGACTTTTCTCCAGAAAAATGAAGTGGCAGATTTTCTCTTTGCTCACTTGGGAAAGTATGGTGACCCAAAGGATGACATCATGAAATGCCTCGATTACGCCCTCGATCCGGGACTGCACGCAGGAGGCTTTGTGATTTTGGCGAGAGAAAACGGTCAAATCGTAGGTGCATTGGTTATGAACAAGACGGGGATGTCGGGTTATATTCCAGAAAATATTCTGGTCTATATCGCAGTGGATGCCAACCAGCGTGGAAAAGGGATCGGTGGGCAACTTATGGATATGGCGATCAAAATGGCTAATGGTGCCATAGCTCTTCACGTCGAGCCGGATAACCCCGCCCGAAAACTTTATGAGCGACTGGGCTTTACCAATAAATACCTGGAAATGAGACTAAACCGAAACTAGGATGGCAGTACTTACACTTAATCGGGAAAAGCTTCGAAGCAATTTCGAGTTTCTCAAATCGCTTTTTGCGCAGAGGGAAGTCAGCTGGGGGGTGGTTTCCAAACTGTTGTGCGGCAATAAGCTTTTTCTCCAAGAACTTCTTAATCTCGGTATCAAAGAAGTTCACGACAGCCGTATCTCCAATCTTGCGATGGTCAAACGCTTGAAAAAGGATGTGCAAACGGTCTATATCAAGCCCGTAGCCAGCAAGAATGTCAGTAAGATGGTGGAGTTTGCCGATGTCAGTCTCAACAGTGAACTTGAAACCATCCGAATGATCAGTGAGGAAGCAACCCGACAAAGTAAAAAGCATCAAATCATCATCATGGTCGAGACCGGAGATCTTCGTGAAGGGGTCATGGGCGAGCATTTGGTGGATTTTTATGAGCAAGTCTTTGAACTCCCCAACATTGAGGTGATTGGTCTGGGAACGAATCTTAATTGCTTAAACGGAGTTATGCCCAGCACAGATAAGCTGATCCAATTGGCGCTTTATAAGCAGATCATCGAGCTGAAGTTTGGTAAAACGATTCCTTGGGTCTCTGCGGGCACCTCGGTTACTATCCCATTGATGATCAATCATCAGCTTCCCAAAGGCGTCAATCACTTCCGGATCGGGGAGACACTGTATTTCGGGGTAGATTTGTTTCAGGAAAAAGTCATCGAAGGCATGCACGGGGATGTATTCCAGCTACAAGCGGAAATCATCGAGCTGCAAGAAAAACCGCTTGTCCCCACCGGAGTTTTGGCAAGCAATCCACAGGGTGAAGTAACCGAAATTGATGAATCACTTTACGGCAAAACTTCTTTTCGGGCTATTTTGGATGTAGGACTGTTGGATATTGATCCTAAGTACCTGATTTTGGGTGATCCGGAAATGGAGATTTTGGGAGCGAGTTCGGATATGTTGATCGTCAATCTGGGACTCAATAAAAATGGCTATAAGGTTGGAGATACTTTAAATTTCAATTTGAAATACATGGGGGCTTTGTCTCTGCTCAATTCGAATTACATAGAGAAATCGGTAGTGTAATCTTGGAGAAATTTTAATTTATTCCAGCCTTGAGATCCAAGCTTTGATCAACTCAACTCCCTCTCGATGTACGGTAGTACGGCCGATCTCGGGCATGGCGACTCCGACCTCGGTCGAATTCATCCGGTGGGTAAGAATCGATTGATCAGGCTGGCCCGGTACAATGTCGTATTTGAAGCTGCCGGCACCTTTTCCTGCAGCGACCGGGGCCTTGTTGATTCCCAGTTTCAGCGGATCTTTTTGATCAAAAGACAGAAAAAGTCCTGAAGTACTCGCAGGTCCCTCTGCCCGGTGGCAATGGGCACAGTTGATGTCCAAATAGGCCATGGCGCGGTCATCCAATGCTTGCTTTTCATCTTCATAATTGATCATGGCGGGTAGTTGGTCAGGGTGTACAGGCATTTCGAGGATTCCAAGTTTTTCCCAATGAATCAGTTGATTTGCCGGATTTCCATTAAGATTGGCTTCATGATTTAGATGCTTGGTTTGTACTCCGATTGGAACCAGCTTTTCATCTTGGTTGTGGCAGCTTTTACATTGGTTTTTGTTAGGAATGATGTAGTTGATGACTTGGTTTTTTCCCGTTTGGTCAGTGAAGTGGACCTGGGTGGTTCCACCTACGATTTTGAGAATGGCGTCAGTTTGTTCTTCATTCCAGATGTAAGGATATGCTTGCCATCCACCTTCTTCATGGATCATGAGCCGGGTTTCGATGATGCGACGTTCTCCTTCTGGTTTTCTGAAATCTTCAGGATAAAAAAAGTTCTTGACTAAAATGGTCCCATGGGGGAGTTCAAGTTCGTTTAGGTTGAGTTTTGCTTTTTGTCCTTCCGGAATGAAAATAAAACGGCTCTTATTTGCGTAGTCAGTAAAAAGCGAGGAAGCTGGCTTGTAAAAGTGAAACTGAGCGGTCGGCTTCAGATTTTTCATTTCCCCTTCGAAAATCCCATAGGTCGAAAGTCTCCGATAGGGGTAAATACCAGATGCTTCTTCCGGTTCAAGAGCTCTGGATTGGGGTTGAGGTTCTGGTTTTTCAGTCGAATTTTGACAGGAAAAGAAAAAAGCAAGTGCGAAAATCCAGGACAAAAAACTGATCGATGACTTCATGATCGATGGAAATTAGTTAAAAGCCATGTTTTTCAGATCGGTTTTTACTTCGACCGTACAATTTGCGAAAGTTTGCAAATCATCAAAAGCTTCGATTTTGTCTTCACCTTCCATGAGATAAAAACGGGTAAACCTAAGCCCATCTGCTTTTTCACCCAGACAGATTTGCATGGGGTTGGTGTCTATGGTAGTGCTGCGATTTTCGTCCCAAATACCATCATAGATGATGTCCTGGCCTTTGGCAAATCCATGGGCATTGTACACGCTGATGAGTTTTCCGAGTTCTCTGGAAAAGTCCGGAATGCTGAATTTTTTACGCTCATAAATGTTGTCATGCACGTAGATTTCAGTAGAGAAAGGTGACCAGTTAGGAGCTTCGGCCGGGAATCCCGTGATCTGATAGCTGGCGATGGATAGACCGGAGGTCTTGTTGTGCCGGATAGTGTTATTGAAAATCTCTACCTGCTTGGCCGCTAGGAGGATAATTCCGGAACCGGGAGGGATCATGGTGACGGTATTTCCGTTTGGATCTTCACCGATCGGTACGGCGAAGTTTTCGTGATTATTTTCCACGATTTCATTGTTGTAGATTTTTGTGCCTTTGCCGTCGCTTTTGGGAAGTCCGGGTAGGTTGAATACTAAAATTCCTCCCGAGTTATGCCGCACGGTATTGCCGAAGACCTCTGCATTGTCTGAATTTTCGATTTCGATCCCGGCCACATTGCCAAAGGCCAGCGAGTTTTTGACTACAATATTTTCGGATTGTCCGACATAGATTCCGGCATCTTTGGAGTGGGAGGCGATGCACTCGTCGATGAGTACATTTTTGCATTGCACGGGATAGATGGCGTAGGTGCCGTTTTTGGATTTTTGACCGTGAGTCCAGGTCACATTCACACGGCGAAATGTGATGCCGTCCGTATGTTGGGCTTTGATACCATCTCCTGGAGCATCCTCGATACTGAGGTCTTCGATGGTGATATTTTGGCCTACAATTTTCACACCTTCTCCGCCGGATTGAAGATTTTTAAACGAGAGAACGGTCTTATCCATACCTTCCCCTTTGATGTGAATGTTGGATTTATTGTCCAAGATCAGCTGAGTTTCCAGTTCAAAAAATCCTGCCGGGATGACTATCGTACTGGAATCTTCGGCAAGTATGAAACTTTCAATCAACTGTTCTACCTCATCGACCGAGGCTCTGGATAGCGCAGAGGAGTCGAAGCTTTGCTCATGGGATTGGAATCCACAGCTTATCAGGCCAAGCAAGGCAAGTTTGTATAGGGTGACAAGGGCGGAATTTTTCATGGGGTTTGGGTTTTGATTCAAGTTAAAAAATGGAATTTACCCCTGAATTTAAAATTTACTATTAATTAAAATCAAATAATCAGATTTTGCCACGAATCCGACTCAAGGTCTCGATGCTCATGTCTAAGAAGGAAGCTATTTGGCCTACGGCTGCTTTGTGTATGATTTTGGGGCGATTTTGAAGTAGTTCTAGATAGCGGTCCCTGGCTGATTTAAATTTGACTGAGGTGATCTGATCCTCCAATGCGATGTAGTAACGCTCGAGAATTTTGCGATAGACTCGCTCGATCATCGGGAATTGATCAAAAAGTCCAATAAGGTCTGCGTAAGTAATTCGAGCAATCAAACTTCTCTCCATGGTCTCTATCAGTTCATAGGAGGGTTTTCGTGTGATAAACGAGTGCATGGCCGAGGCGATTTCTTGCTCAAGAGCAAAGGACACCGTGATATCTTTTTGATCCCGATAATAATAGCTTCGCAAAGAGCCACTAACCACAAAAAACATGTAATCACAGATTTTTCCCTGATCTTGAACAATTATTCCTCTGTCCAACTCGTCATAATGAAGGCGATCGAGAAAAGCCTTTTTGGCAGCTTCATCCAATTCGGGAAATTGATTGAGAAACAAGAGCGGTTGATTCATACTTTCTTGAAAAAGATAACAGGTAGCCGGCTTCCAGCGTTAGTTTGACATGATTAAACATAGCAAGAATTTATGAAATCGAGCATGATACAAACGATACAGATTTATACGTTTGTAAACAGTTCGACCTGTCGGCACCTGGCAGGGATTCGATTTATCCAAAGACAAAAAATATAAACATATGAAAAAGGTTTTAGCGCTCTCTATCATCACTATGCTTACGGTCTCGCTGGCAAATGCCCAGTTTGGAGTTCGTGCTGGATTTAATTCAGCAAATTTTTCGGACACTAATTTTGACGCAAAATCGGGTTTTCATATTGGGGCCTATTATACTATCGAAGGGACTTTCCTTTCTGTGGAGCCGGGATTGTTTTTTTCGAAAAAGGGATACCAAGGCACAGAGCTCGGAACAGGTAGAAGTGTGGATGAAAATCTATCCTACGTGGACGTGCCTCTGCTAGTCAGACTCAATGTCCTGCCTTCATTTAATGTTTTTGCAGGACCTCAGGCAGCGCTTTTACTCGCCAGAGAATATCAGATCGGTGACCAAATATCGACCACCACCGACATCATAAGAGGCTACGACCTTGGAGGTGTAGTAGGGGCACAGGTTATTCTTCCTTTTGGGTTAAATGCTCAGGCCAACTTTGATTTTGGATTAACTTCGCTCAACTATTTCAATACCCAGGTGAAGAATCAGGTATTCAAGGTCTCTCTTGGATATACCTTGGGAGGAAGGTAAAATGCTGTAAATCAGAATTGAATTTATGGCTGAATAGCTAAAAATGAATTGTAAATCCCAGCCGGACTTATTATTTGATCCGGTTGGGATTTTCTTCTATAAAAGATTTCCAGCCTTCGTTACGACCTCGGGTTTGTACCCTGCCTTCATGAAAATGATGGCAAAGCGCCACAGCCAAGGCATCAGTCGCATCAAGAAGTTTGGGCAGTTCGGTGATGCCTAGGAGGGTTTGAAGCATCGCTGCGACTTGCTCCTTCGATGCATTTCCGTTTCCGGTGACGGATTGTTTGACTTTTTTGGGAGAATATTCAGTGATCGGGATTTCTCGGGAAAGCGCCGCTGCCATAGCTACACCTTGGGCACGTCCGAGTTTCAGCATGGATTGCACGTTTGCACCGTAAAATGGAGCCTCCAAGGCCACTGAATCTGGAGTAAACTCCTCAATGATTCCACTGATTCGCTCAAATATCTTCTTCAGCTTGAGTTCGTGGGTTTCGTATTTTTTCAGATGTATGACTCCGTATTGGAGGATTTTGTACTTCTTTCCTTCCGTCAAGATCAATCCATATCCCATGACAGTCGTGCCCGGGTCGATCCCTAAAATGATTTTTTCTTTTGGGGCTTTTTCTGCTTCTTTACTCACCCCCGCAAGTTAGCCGAAAAGATGTTTAGTTTTTACCTCTTCTGGTGTTTGGGCTATTTGGCCTTGCATTTTTGGCTGTCGCACAAGTGGCCAAATTCCAATTTTAAAAAAACACCAAAAGGGAATTTGCCCCCTGCCACGCTGATCATTCCATTCCGAAATGAACGAGCCAATGCTCATCGGCTAATCCACTCCTTGACTCAGCTATCAGCTGCTGATTTGCGGATTTTTCTAGTCGATGATCATAGTGAGGATGATTCATTTGCTCTTTTCAAAGAGCTTACTAGGGATCATCCCCAATTTAAACTGATTCAAAGTCCCGGCATCGGGAAAAAAGCCGCTCTGGATTATGCCATTTCTCAGGCACAAACGGAGGTGATTTTGACCTCGGATGCAGATTGTATTTTTCAAGATTCTTGGGTGGAGGAGTTGAGGACTGGCTTTGAAGATTCGCAGATTCAACTGGTAGCAGGGCCTGTCATTACTTCGATGAGGTCAAAAGAATTTTTTCAGGCTTTTCAACAACTGGAATGGTGCAGTATTTTATTACTTACTCAGGTGGGATTTGTCCAGCGCAATCCCCTGATGTGTAGTGGTGCCAATCTTTCCTTTCGCAAAAGTGGCTTTGAGGCCGTGGGAGGATATGAGGGCAATTCTCATTTCCTGTCCGGGGATGATGAGTTTTTGCTAAAAAAAGTGGTGAAGAAATTTGGCCCAAAATCCTGTCGATACCTGCCGGCAAAAGAGGCCCTTGTGATGACTTCACCTCAGGAAAGCTGGAGGTCACTACTAAACCAGCGAATTCGATGGGCGGGAAAATGGAAGCTCCATCAGGATAAAATCCATGCTCTTACGGCAATTCTGGCTTTTTCTGCTCAATTGATTTGGCTCGGTGCATGGGTAGTGATGTGGTTTTTTCCCCAGCCTTTGATTTTTATTCTTGGAGTATATGGGTGTAAGATTTTGGCTGAAAAGTTGGGTTTGGGAAAAGTTGCTGCTCGGTTAGGAATCAGGATTTCCTGGCCAACGCTCATCTTTACGAGCTTTATTCACCCGGTCTATGTGATTGGCATTGTGCTTGGGAGCTTTGCCGGAAAAGTGACATGGAAAGGGAGGAAGAGCCGAATTTGATTATTTTTGTCCACCTCACAACTAAGCCATGACTGATTCGGAATTTGACCTTTTGGATGAACTGTACTTTGTACAGCCATTTGATTACCTCAAAGACGCTCTGGGATGGGAGGATGCCCATCTGTTGGAAACTTTGCTTTCGCTCTATCAAAAGGGAATGATCAAATGCCTGTCAGGTCCAGACCAGGAGCGTTTCGATCAGGTTGATGTGATTGCCGAGGGGGACAAACTCATGTATTTGGCCACCAAAAAAGGTCTCATGGCTCATAATACGCTCTGATGTCAAACGGGAAAGCATTTAAATATCAACGAAAAGAGCTTGAGCTGAAAGCCCTCCTGGAGATCACACAAGCGATCAATGAGAATCAGTCGGAGTCGGTATTGCTCAATATTTTTAAATTCACTTGTCTGGTCCATCTCGACCTCAAGGCGCTTCTTTTATATGTGTATAAAGAGGGTGATTTTGAGCGAAAAATCGCACATGGAGTAAAAAGTAAAACGCCCGTCTACTTGGAACAATCTCAGGTCAAAGATCAAAAGGAGAGCGGGCAGCTATCGATTCAGCTGGATGAGGGCTATACCTTCCAAGAGTTAGAGACTTACCTTCCTGTCTATCACAAGGACAAAATGCTGGCGATACTTTTCCTCAAACGAAAAGATTCCGATCAGGAATTGGATCTGGATTTTACCCAAGCTTTGACCAATATTTTGGTGGTGGCTTTGGAAAATAAACGTTTTGCCAGGAGGCAGCTCGAGCAGGAAGTGCTCAATCGTGAGGTGGCCATTGCTTCACAAGTGCAGCAGATGCTTTTTCCCGCTTCCCTGCCAAATAATGGGACGCTAAAAGCCAAAGTGACCTATTTTCCACATAGTTTGGTAGGGGGAGATTATTATGATTTGATCCAAAAAGGAAGGGAAAAAACCTATTTCTGTATTGCGGATGTGTCGGGAAAAGGAATCTCGGCTGCGCTGCTGATGTCCAATTTCCAAGCGGCACTTCGGACTCTTCTTCGAAGCAATGCGAGTCTCGAGACAATTGTAAAGCAGCTGAATTATACCCTTTTTGAAAATACAAAAGGAGAGCGATTCATTACCTTCTTTTTGGGAGAGTATGATGCCAAAAACAAACTGCTTCGATTTGTGAATGCTGGACATAATCCTCCCATCCTATGCCATGAAAGTAGTATGGAAAGTGAGCTTTTGGAGGCGGGCACTACGATTTTGGGAGCTTTTGAAGAGTTGCCGTTCTTGGAGATCGGTCATCGGGCTGATTTGGAAAGGTTTACTGTGCATTTATATACCGACGGGCTTACCGAATCCATCAATGCCCAAGAGGAGGAATTTGGAGATGAACGATTCAAGGCTTTTATCGATGGGCACATCTGTGTGGATCCAGAGCAGTTTCATCAGGAGTTTTTTCAAGTGATGACAAAGTTTTCCCAGAATCAACCTCTTCGTGATGATTTGACCTTGTTGAGTTTGAGGTTTTGCTGAATGTCTTCAAATGCGATATGAAGTTCCCAAATTGATTCAGAGACTTTTTCCCCATCGGCTATGGCAAATCGGGACTGCGGGAAGTAATATACTCCTCACCTTCGATGATGGACCTGTGCCGGGAGTGACTGATTTTGTCCTGGATCAACTCGCCAGAAGAGGTCAAATGGGGACTTTTTTTATGGTTGGAGAAAATGTCCGAAAGCATCCCAGTTTGGCAAAAGAGGTGCTTGACTCAGGCCATCTTATTGGTAATCACACCCAGCATCATCTCAATGGCTGGAAAACAGACTTTTCTACCTATCAAAGAGATGTAAACCTGTGTGACCAAATCCTTGGGGAGAAACTGGGTATCAAGACCGGGTTTTTCCGCCCTCCTTATGGGTTGATGACTCCACGTCAAGCCCGAGTGATCTCTCGAGAAAAGAAAATCGTGATGTGGAGTCTCTTGACGAGAGACTATGAAAAAGGCCTGAAATCCGAACAAATTCTACTTAACTCCAAAAAACTTACGAACCCAGGCAAAATTGTGGTCTTCCATGATCAGGAGAAAACCCAGACTTTGATTCGAAACATATTGCCCGATTACCTGGATTTTTTACAGGATCAGGGATTTCAAACCGTACTGTTATGATTTGGGCATGGGGCATTATCGGGCTTTTGATGATACAGTTTTTGGTTTTGATTTTTTTGCAAAAAATCAACTGGGAAAAATATCCTTCAAGGCCTTCCTACCATCCATTTGTTTCGATTTTGATCGCAGCTCGCAATGAGCAGAAGGACCTTCCCAGACTTTTGAAAAGTTTGGAGAATTTAAACTATCCTAAGGAAAAGCTGGAAGTCCTATTTGCCGATGATGATAGTCATGATGGTACTGGAGAGATTTTGGAGAATTGGTGCAGAAAAAATCCACATGGAAAAACATATAGAATCTCTCCGGATCTACTCGGTCGCTTTCATCCCAATGGAAAAGCCAATGCACTGGCGATTTTAGCCAAGGAGGCTAATGGGGCGTACTTTTTCTACACCGATGCAGATTGTGAAGTTTCAGGTTCCTGGATCCTTGCAGGATTGGCTCCTTTCGTTGAAAAAATCGGGATGGTCATCGGCGTGACTCAAGTCAAGGCCGAAACTTTATTTGAATCTATGCAAGAACTGGACTGGTGGAATACCCTGAGTATGGTCAAAGTAGTCACCGATCTTGGTTTTTCGACTACCGGGCTGGGGAACAATATGGTCATTTCCCGAGAAGCCTATGAGAAAGCAGGAGGCTTTGAGTCGTGTGAACCTTCGCTGACTGAGGATCTGGAAATTTCCAGATTGGTAGCCAAAGCAGGTTTTAAGATCAGGCAACAGTTCAGTCCTGAAATGCTTACATCAACCAAAGCCGAAAAAGACTGGTCAGCCCTTTTGAAGCAACGTAAGCGGTGGATGAATGGGGTGATGACGTTGTCCTTGGGATGGAAAGTGCTTTTGGGTTTGCAGTTTGCTTTTTTTCCTGCCTTGATCCTCCTGCTGACGAAGTCTTTTTCTGTGGGTTTGTCAGTTTGGTTGACCAAAATCCTGCTTCAAACAGGTTTTTTAAGCCTTTCTGCTCAAAAAACCGGCAAGCGGATTGGGTTTAAAAGCGCGTTTCTCTTTGATTTTTACCAAATCATCAGTCAGAGCCTTACCATTCTTTATTACTTTTGGCCTCACAAAACCGACTGGAAAGCCCGAAAATACCCATGAACCTGATCGATACGCACGCCCATATTTATTCTTCCAAGTTTGATTCGGATCGGGATCAGGTGATCTCCCAAATTCGAGAGGCGGGAATAGAGCGTATCTACATGCCCAATGTTGATGTGGAGACGATCGACCGAATGCTGGATTGCGAGGAGCGATATGGGGACCTCTGCATTCCGATGATGGGATTGCATCCCTGTGATGTGAAGGAGGACTTTAGAGAGCAGCTTGCTGTGATGGAAGACTGGCTGGAAAAGCGACAGTTTGCTGCGATCGGCGAGATCGGAACGGATTTATATTGGGATAAAAGCACCTTTGGAATCCAAAAAGAAGCCTTGGAAATTCAAATCGGATGGGCAAAAGATCTGGATTTGCCGATTGTACTTCATTGCAGAGATTCTATAGATGAGACTATCGAAATCATAGAAAAAGCTCAAAATGGAAGTCTAAGGGGGATTTTTCATTGTTTCACCGGAACTCTGGGTCAAGCCCAGCGCATTGTCGATTTGGGATTTTTGCTTGGGATCGGCGGAGTGGTTACGTTCAAAAATGGCGGTTTGGATCAAGTCATTCCGTATATTGGTTTGGAGCACTTGGTTTTGGAGACAGATGCTCCGTATTTGGCACCTGTCCCACATCGTGGAAAAAGAAATTCTCCTGCTTTTCTTCCCTTAATAGCGGAGCGAATCGGAGACTTGAAAAGCATATCCAAGGAAGCCGTGGCTTTGGCAACCAAAGAAAATGCACTGAAACTGTTTAAGGAGATCGAGCAATGAACTATAAAATCGTCCGTCTCAATACGGGGTTAAAAACCAGCAAAACGGCCTCAGTATTGATTATCTACACTGGAGGTACGTTGGGAATGGCCTATGATGAGTCCGGTGCCTTGGTGCCGTTTAATTTTGGGCAGATTTTGGAGAAAATACCGATTCTATCCAATATGAATATTGCCATTACGGTGATCTCGTTTCCCGAGCCGATCGACTCTTCCAATGTCACCATGAGGCACTGGAAAGATATGGCCTATATCATTTATGAGAATTACGACAGCTACGACGGCTTTGTGGTATTGCATGGTACAGACACCATGGCCTATTCAGCTTCTATGCTGAGTTACATGCTTAATGGCCTGAATAAACCCGTGATTTTCACCGGTGCACAGTTGCCGATTTCGGCTATGCGATCCGATGCACGGGAGAATCTGATGACTTCCTTGGAAATCGCTACTGCCAAAATCAACGGAAGACCGATCGTGCCTGAGGTTTGCGTATTTTTCAACCACATGCTTCTCCGTGGAAACCGCTCCAAAAAGGTGCAGAGTATCCATTTTGATGCCTTTGAATCGGAAAACTACCCGATGCTGGCTGAGGCTGGCATCGTGATCGACTACAATACCAACGCCATCCGTCCCTATGAACCCAATCGGAAGCTCATCAATATGAATGATCTGGATAATCGGGTGATGGTGCTGAAACTGTTCCCGGGTATCACGGACAGGATCATGGATGCCTGCTTCAGTATCGATGGACTTCGTGGAGTTGTCTTGGAGACGTATGGTTCAGGAAATAGTCCTTCGGAAGCCTGGTTTATGCAGTCCCTAGAGCGGGCGATCAAAAAAGGGCTTATTATATTTAATGTGTCCCAGTGTAATGGGGGGCGTGTGATTCAGGGGCGATATGAAACGAGCAAGGAATTATTGGCAGTAGGAGTGGTAAGCGGGGCAGATATGACGACAGAGGCGGCGGTGACCAAGCTGATGTTTTTGCTCGGTCAGAACCTGAGTCGGGAAGAAGTCTGTAAAAAGTTGACCCAATCGATAGCTGGAGAAATTACAGCCTGATTTTGGAGGAAAATCAGATTGTCGTTTGGAATCGGGCGGAATAATATTTTTCTTTGCACTCCGATTCAGAAAAGGGATCGAAAATCAACCAAACAGAGAGGTGTCCGAGTGGTTGAAGGAGCACGCCTGGAAAGTGTGTATACCCCTAAAGGGTATCGAGGGTTCGAATCCCTTCCTCTCTGCAAGTCAACTTTAGAAATAAAGTTGACTTTTTTGTTTTTTACCCCGAATCCTTAATGGATGTTTAGTTAGGGATGATAATCCTCGGGTTTGAAACCAACAAGAATCATCTTAAGGAATATATTCTGGTATTGAATTTTCTTGAGAATCGCCAATTTTTTCAATTCTTGTCAAGGTGAATCATGATCGGGATGAACGTCTCCCTTCTCCGCAGCCAAGAAAAACACTCTAGCTGAAATTGTTACAATTGCATGGAAAAGGGGCAACAGTGGATACAACTGACATTCAAGGGATTGATTATAAATCCCAATTTTAGATTGGATAAGTAATACTAATTGTATAATTAGCACCCATTGATCAGGGCAGTCCTTTTCAATCCATTCATGTAAAAATTGCCTTAAATCAGCCGAAAACAGGGGATTCTTTCAAAAAAGTAAAAAGAACCCATTGTTTTTTGAATTTAAAAAATGATAACTTTAAAGCCTCGATTTAATCTGGAAACCATTTAACCTTTATCAAAAGTCTATTTAAAAAACACATTATGAGAAAGTTAATCGCTTTGTTCATGCTTGCAGGTATCCTATTCGTTCCTGTTTTCGCTAACGCACAAGAAGCTTCTGCAGATTCTGCTGCTACCGAAGCAACCCCAGCAGTAGAAACGCCTGCTGCATCTCCTACCATGGTTGACGATGAGATCGTTGCCGAGGAGCAAGGCTTTCACCAAATCATCAAAGAAAAGTTTATCGAAGGTGATCCAGTTTACATGACTCCAGTTTTGATCTGTTTGATTTTGGGTCTTGCTATTGCTTTGGAAAGAATCATCACTTTGAACCTTTCTACTACCAACACTAAGAAATTGATCAGCAAAATTGAAGAGGCTCTGGCTTCTGGTGGTGTTGAAGCTGCTAAGGATGTTACTAAAAACACCAAGGGTCCAGTTGCTTCTATCTTCACTCAAGGTTTGATGAGATACTCAGAAGGTATCGAAATGGTAGAAAAGTCCATCATCGCTTACGGCTCTGTAGAAATGGGCCGATTGGAAAAAGGCCTTGTTTGGATCTCTCTATTCATCTCCCTTGCACCAATGTTGGGCTTCATGGGTACGGTAATCGGTATGATCTTCGCTTTCGATACGATCGAAGCAGCTGGTGATATCTCTCCATCCATCGTAGCAGGTGGTATCAAAATCGCCCTTTTGACTACAGTTGCTGGTTTGATCGTAGCGATCATCCTTCAGTTGTTCTACAACTACTTGGTAGCTAAGATTGACTCTTTGGTTAATGACATGGAAGACGCTTCCATCACTTTGGTGGACGTGTTGGTGAAGCACAAGTTGACTGGTAAATAATTTACCTGTCCACTGTTTCAAATTTTAGTCATTTACCTTTAAGTTGATTCAATTATGGATACTACAGATATCATGTTATTTGCAGGATATGCGCTTGTCGGCCTCGGTGCTGTATTTGCAATTGTCCTTCCATTAATCAAGTCGCTAGACGATCCGAAGAGCTTGTTGAAAACAGGTCTCGGTGTAGTAGTGATTCTGGTTTTGTTTTTCATTGGATACTCAATTTCTTCCAATGAAGTTTTACCGAAATTTGAAGGAGAACCATTCAATCTAACTCCTGAGATGTCTCAGTTAGTAGGAGGTTGTTTGATTACTACCTACATTTTGGTAATCACCACGCTAGTGGGTATTGTATTGACAGAACTCAATAAAGCAATCAAATAATTATGGCGAGAAGTAAAGGAAGAATGAGTCAGGAGGTTAATGCGGGTTCGATGGCTGACATCGCCTTCCTGCTGTTGATCTTCTTTCTCGTGACCACTACGATCGCTTCGGATAAAGGTATTTTGAACTTCCTTCCTCCGAAGTTGGATCCCAATGTGCCACCGCCAGACATTCAAAAAAACGAGCGAAACATCTTCAACGTGCTGATCAACGCAAATGATGATCTGCTTGTAGAAGGTGAGTATCGTAGAAGTGCTGACGGTCTAGATAAAGAATTCAGAGATTTCATTATGAATTTTGGGCAGCCCAATGAAGAAGCAGTCGGCTTATTCAATTCGCTCCCGGCTTCCTTGCAGGCAGCCGCTTTAAGAAGACCTGAATCTTCAGATCACCCCAAAGAAGCGGTAATCTCTATCAAGACCAACCGTGGTACGAGCTACGAGGTTTTCTTGGAGGTGTTTGACTTGGCTAAGAAGGCTTATTTTGATATCTACGCTGAGCGAGTTGGTTTGACAGCCGATGAATATCGAGCTTTGACTGGTGACGATGAAGCTTCAAGAGCTCTTCAGGACAAAGGAAAAGAAGGAATCCCAATGGCGATTTCTATCGCAGAACCTGATAAAATAGGAGGTAACTGATATGGCAAAGTTTAAGAAAAAGACCAAAACTCAGGAAAGTATTCCTACTTCCGCTTTGCCAGATATTATCTTCATGCTTCTCTTCTTCTTCATGGTGACTACCGTGTTGAGAGAGCAAGATATCCTGGTAGAGCAGAAAATTCCTCAGGCTACTCAGTTGCAGAAGCTTCAGAAAAAAACCTTGATTTCTTATATCTATATCGGTAAGCCTAAAAATACAGGTTTGTACGGTTCAGAACCAAGAATCCAGGCCAACGATGCTTTGATCAATGCACCTGAGATTGTTCAGTGGGTCAACCAAGAGCGTGATAAACTTCCTGAAGCAGACAGAGGATTGATTACCATCTCCATGAAAGTGGATAAAGAAGTAAAAATGGGTCCAATCTCTGACGTTCAGACCGAATTGCGAAATGCTGACGCGCGTCGCGTTCTTTACGCTTCGACTGGTAAGATTTACGATAATTAATCTTTCATAATACTTAACTTTAAAGCCATCCTGTCTTTTCGGGATGGCTTTTTTTGTCGCTTATGAAACTCGTATTTAAGAATAAAAATAAAATCCAAGGTGCCTGGGCCATGTACGATTGGGCCAACTCGGTTTATAGCTTGGTAATTACATCTACCATTTTCCCCGTTTATTACAATTCCGTGACCAAAGGAATCGATGGGTCGGATGTGGTTGATTTTTTTGGATGGAAAGTGGTCAATACGGTATTGTACTCTTATTCAATTTCCTTTTCCTTTTTGATCATTGCCCTTATTTCTCCCTTGCTTTCAGGAATGGCTGATGCTTCAGGACGGAAACTTACCTTTATGAAGATCTTCGCCTACTTGGGTTCCATTGCCTGTGTGGGCTTATTCTTTTTTGATGGGTCCAATTTGGAATTTGGAGTAATGTGTAGTGTCCTAGCCAGTATAGGGTATGCTGGAAGTATTGTTTTTTATAATGCCTATTTGCCCGAAATCGCCGAGGAACATGAATATGATTTTTTGAGCGCCAGAGGATTTGCTTTAGGTTATATCGGCAGTGTAATTTTATTGGTGCTAAACCTGATGATGATTCAGTTTCCATCTTGGTTTGCTTTGCCCGAAGGGAGCCTGGCTGCGCGATTGTCTTTTTTGATTACTGGCCTATGGTGGGCGGGTTTTGCCCAGATCCCCTTTCATCACCTCCCCAAAAACCCCTATAAAAAGCGGATTACCAATCAGCTTTTGCTTCGAGGGTACAAAGAAATCCGCTCTGTTTTTTATGAAGTAAGGCAAAAAAGTGTCCTCAAACGCTTTTTGGCTGCCTTTTTCTTTTATTCAATGGGCGTACAGACGGTAATGTATTTGGCAGCTTCATTTGGAGATAAAGAACTTAGTCTGCCGGGAGATCAGCTGATTTTGACAATTTTGATTATTCAATTTGTAGCTATTATCGGCAGTTTTTTGTTTGCCTGGGTTTCGAAACGGTTTGGGAATAAACTAAGCTTGGTTATCATGGTGTTTATTTGGACCATCATCTGCGGTGCCGCCTATTACGTTTACTCAGTGACTGAGTTTTTTATGCTTGCTGTGGTGGTAGGTATGGTCATGGGCGGGATTCAATCGCTATCCCGATCCACATTTTCCAAACTTATCCCTGATCAAACGACCAATCACGCCTCCTACTTCAGTTTCTTTGATGTGACCGAAAAACTTGCCATCGTCATCGGTACCTTCACCTATGGAGCCATTGAGCAGTGGACAGGAAGTATGCGAAACTCCGCCCTTTTTCTAGGGATTTTCTTCTTGGTTGGTTTAGGATTCTTGCTTTTGGTTCGGATTCCTAGGAAAGATCTTTCACCTGAATTAGTAGCTGATCATGCTTAAGATTATCTCAGGCAGTCAGGTGAAAATTCTTGATCAAACGCACACGATCAGAGTAGGAATCTCCAGTTGGGAACTGATGGAACGCGCTTCAAGGTCATTTGTGGACTGGTGGAAAAAGGAACACTATGATCATGATTTGCCGGTTTTCATCTTTTGTGGTGCCGGAAATAACGGAGGGGATGGTCTAGCCATTGCCAGACTGCTCCATGGGTTAGGTTTCCAGGTGACTATGGTGGCCTGCTTTTTAGATGCTTCCAAATTAAAACCGGACCCCTCCCGGAATTTGGAGTTATTGCCCATCTCAATTCCTCAGGTATCTTGGCGGGATGTTAGGCTTCCTGTACAAGGAGTTTTAATTGATGCTTTTCTGGGAGTAGGGCTTGAAGGATCTCTCCGTTCAGAGGCAGAGGAAGTTATTGACTTGATCAATTCTTTTTCTGGTGAAATTATCTCAGTAGACCTTCCCAGTGGCTTGCTTTCAGAGGGGATTGCTTCGGGACCTGTGGTCAAAGCAAGTGTCACAGTCACTTTTGCTTTTCCCAAATTGGCACTCCTTCTTCCTGAACATGCACACTATATAGGTGATTTGGTTATAAAAGGAATTGGGTTCGCAGATGAAGAGTTAAATGCGTTTGAATCGGATTTTTACTACTTGGAGCAAAGGGATATTCCTGGACTTCATCGAAAATTTCACCGCTTCTCGCATAAAGGGGATTTTGGGAAAGTATTACTCTGGGCCGGGCAAAAAGGGAAAATGGGTGCAGCTGTACTAGCTGCCAAAAGTGCAATGCGAACGGGCACAGGATTATTGACTTGCCTGATTCCAGAGTCGGAGCGCTTTATTCTTCAGGTAGCCATTCCCGAAGCCATGTGCACTTGGGATCTCCCGGAGGATTTTTCCCGCTTTGATGCAATAGGAATAGGTCCCGGGATTGGGTTGGATACCGATCCTAATCGACTTGGAGAGCTTATGCGTCGATTTGCTAGGCCCTTGGTTTTGGATGCAGATGCCCTGAATATTCTTTCCAAAAATTCGGATTTGCTCGAATGGATTCCTGAAGGAAGTATTCTGACTCCGCATATAGTAGAACTGGATCGGCTCTTGGGTTCATCAAGGGATCACTTGGATCGCATGGAAAAGGCTTCCCAATTTGCGGTAGATCGAAAAGTGAATGTGCTCATCAAAGGTGCACATTCGGTGGCTTGTCTGCCTGATGGCCGAAAGATATTTAATTCTACCGGATCGGTTCACACGGCTACTGCGGGTTCAGGGGATGTGCTGACCGGAGTGATTACCTCGTTTTTGGGACAGGGATATACCCCTGAGCATGCTTTGCTTTGCGGGATATACCATCATGGCTTGGCGGGTGAATTGGCTGGAACGCTCAAAAACCGAGGCACCATCGCCAGCGATATTTTGGAACAGATTCCTGAGTCGTTAAAAAGCGTTCTCTAAGGTAAATCGTACTTCCACATCTTTTGAAATTTTCCAGCCCTTTCAAACTTATCTTTCGGAGTTTGGGTTTTCCTTCCATTGTGCTCTCATGAAAAATCAAAAAGCGCTGCTTTGGACACTGGCAGCAATCAATTTTATCCATATCGTTGACTTCATGATTCTCATGCCATTGGGTCCCCAATTGATGAGAATTTTTCAGATCGGTCCCAGTGAATTCAGTTTCTTGGTCTCATCTTATACTTTCAGTGCGGGCATAGCGAGTTTTCTGGGAGCTTTTGTATTGGATCGATTTGATCGCAAAAAGATCCTGCTTTGGGTGTATGTGGGATTCACAATTGGTACCTTGGGCTGTGCCCTTTCACCCAATTACCCCATTCTGTTGATTGCTAGGGTGCTTTCAGGAGTTTTCGGGGGCCTTACTTCTGCTTTGATCTTAGCCATTATCGGAGATGTGGTGCCCTATGCGGACCGGGGAAAAGCCATGGGCTTGGTCATGTCCGCATTTTCTTTTGCCTCGGTGATGGGTGTTCCTTTGGGACTATTTTTGGCGAGTTTGTCTGATTGGCATACGCCGTTTTACATTCTGACAGCACTTTCTCTGGTGAGTTTGGGGATGATCGTCAAGTTTATTCCTCCCATCTCGGATCACTTGGTTTATGAAGTCAAGCGTCCGCATCCAATAGAGGTGATCAAGCGAGTGACGGGTACTGCCAATCAAATGCGGGCAATCACCTTATCCGTAATGATGATGTTTGGGCAGTTTATGATTATCCCGTTTTTGAGTCCCTACAATGTGGCCAATGTCGGTTTCACCGATATGCAACTGACCTATATCTATATAGCTGGAGGAGCATTTACCATTTTCACCTCCCCTTGGGTGGGTAAGCTTTCCGACCGACATGGGAAGCTGAAGATCTTCACCATCTTTATGCTGCTCAACCTAATCCCGATAGGAGTGATCACTCACTTGGGTGTGACACCGGTGCCATTTGTGCTGATCATTACCACCTTGTTTTTCGTCACTTCCAACGGTCGATATGTGCCTGCAGCCGCGATCATCACCGGAACGGCCAAACCCGAAAACAGAGGAAGCTTTCTCAGTTTCAACTCCGCTGTTCAGCAGTTGGCATCCGGATTTGCGGCACTGATGGCAGGGATGATTATCGGAGAAAATGAGTTCGGGCAACTCACTAATTTCAATATCGTGGGTTATTTGGCGATTTTCTTTAGTATTCTGTGTATTCCGTTGGCTAGAAGGGTGAAAGTGGTGAGTTAAACAAAAAACCTCGCTTAGTCCAAGCGAGGTTTTTTTGATGTTAGAATTCGGCATTTCCCGGAGTCCTCGGGAAGGCAATGACATCCCGAATATTGCTCATGCCCGTCACAAAGAGCACCATTCGCTCAAAGCCCAAGCCAAAACCGGCATGTGGAGTCGCTCCAAATCTTCGGGTATCCAAGTACCACCACAGTTCCTCCTCCGGAATATTCATCTCCTGCATGCGCTGAGTGAGCTTATCCAGTCGCTCCTCCCGCTGTGAGCCACCTACGATTTCTCCGATTCCCGGGAATAAGATATCCATCGCGGCTACCGTTTTTCCGTCTTCGTTTTGACGCATGTAGAAGGCCTTGATATCCTTAGGGTAATCGGTCAGAATCACCGGTTTTTTGAAGTGTTTTTCCACCAAGTATCGCTCATGTTCTGACTGTAGATCAGCTCCCCAAGCTTCGATGAGGTATTGGAATTTCTTCTTCTTGTTTGGGTTGCTATTGCGCAGAATATCGATCGCTTCGGTATAGCTGAGTCTGACAAAGTCATTTTCCACCACAAACTTAAGCTTCTCAATCAAGCCCAGTTCTGCTCGCTGATCGGCAGGTTTGGTGTTTTCTTCGTCTAGAGCTCGCTGAGCGAGAAACTTCAGATCTTCCTCACAGTGCTCCAAGGCATAGCGAATAACGTATTTGAGAAAATCCTCAGCTAGATTTTGATTGTCTTCGGCATCGTAGAACGCCATTTCCGGCTCGATCATCCAAAACTCCGCCAAGTGTCTTGTGGTATTGGAGTTTTCTGCCCGGAAGGTTGGTCCAAAGGTATAAATCTCTGAAAGGGCCATGGCCGCAAGCTCTCCTTCCAATTGACCGGAAACCGTCAAGTTGGTCTCCCGCTCAAAGAAGTCCTGCTTGAAATCCACCTTTCCGTCTTCCGTACGTGGTGGGTTTCCGATCGGGAGGGTAGTGACATGAAACATCTCACCTGCTCCTTCGGCATCTGAAGCCGTGATGATCGGGGTGTGGATGTAGAAAAATCCCTTGTCGTTGAAATACTTATGCACCGCAAACGCCAAAGCATGCCTCACCCGAAAAACCGCTCCGAAGGTATTGGTTCGCATGCGGAGGTGAGCGATCTCACGAAGAAACTCTAAGGAGTGCTTTTTGGGCTGAAGGGGATATTTCTCCGGATCTGCTTCACCAAGGATTTCGATGGAGTGGGCATTGATCTCGGAAGATTGGCCTGAACCCAAGCTTTCCACCACGGTTCCGGTGATTTTGATGCAGGCGCCTGTACTGCACTTTTTCAGGATTTCCTCGGCAATCACATTGGGGTCAGCGACCACTTGGTAATTGGTGATGGTCGAGCCGTCATTCAGCGCAATAAAGGATACGTTTTTATTGCTTCGCTTCGTTCTTACCCAGCCCATGAGGGTGATTTCCTGTCCGATCAGGTTTTGGTCGAGGACAGCTTTGATTTTGACCCGCTTGTTAAATGCCATTAGAGATTTTTTTTAGAAAAAAGAGAAATCCTATCTGCTTGAGAAGGAATGCAAAAAAACGATTAAATCACCTTTTTTTCAAAAAATTGCCCGTTTTTCCTAAATTTGATCAGTTGGCTTTTTCCTGGGAAAAAGCTTTTTTTGAACCCAAATAGCAGGATTTAACCCCTTTCCATGCAAAAGCTTAATCTTACTCAATCGCTTTCACAGAAGCTTTCTCCGCAGCAAATCCAGTTTATCAAACTGCTGCAGGTGCCTACCGCTGAGCTGGATGCGCGTATAGAAGAGGAGCTTGAGATCAACCCCGCCCTCGAGGAGGGAAAAGAAGAGGAGCCGGAAAAGTCTCAAGAGGAAGAATTTGAGGATTCCTATGAGGAAGACTTGGGTCGTGATGATCATGAAGTCAACTTGGACGACTACCTCGATGATGAGTACAGTGGCTATAAAATGCAGGGTGATGGAAATTACAATTCCGATGAAGAAGACCGGGAGATACCCATTTCTTCCCAAGCCTCTCTTCATGAGCAGCTGATTTCTCAATTGAGCTTTTTGAAGCTCGACGAAAGACAAAAAATCATCGGGCAACAGCTCATTGGAAGTATAGAAAATGATGGCTATATCCGAAGGGACCTCGAAGCCATCATCAATGATTTGGCTTTTTCTCAAAATATCGAAACCGATATTGATGAAATGGAGGAAATCCTCCGCAAGATCCAATCTTTTGATCCAGCGGGAATCGCAGCCAGAAATCTGCAAGAATGCCTGATGATTCAACTGGAGCGAAAGGAGCACCCCGATGACCCGGTGGTGGTTCATGCGTTGGCGATCATCCATGACTGCTTCGATGAGTTTACCAAAAAGCATTATTCCAAAATCCAAAAGCGTCTCGATCTCAATGAAGATGAGATCAAAGATGCGGTCAATCTGATCACCCGTCTTAATCCTAAACCGGGAGGGACCTCAGACGGGTTGGTGAGGACTCAATACATCATTCCCGACTTTATTTTAACGAATAACAACGGTAAGTTGGAGGTGAGCTTAAACTCACGAAATGCTCCTGAATTGAAGATTTCCAGGTCCTATGCGGACATGTTTGATGCTTATGACAAGTCAGACAAGAAGGATAAAAAGTTAAAGGAGACCGTGACTTTTGTCAAGCAAAAGCTTGACGCGGCCAAATGGTTTATCGATGCGATCAAGCAGCGTCAAAACACCCTGCTGAGAACTATGGAGGCGATACTGCAGTACCAGCGGGAGTTTTTCCTCGATGGAGATGAGACCAATCTCCGGCCGATGATTCTCAAAGATATCGCTGAAAAAATCGAGATGGATATTTCCACGGTATCCCGAGTGGCTAACAGTAAAGCCATTCAGACAGAGTTTGGCGTATATCCTCTCAAATACTTTTTCTCTGAGGGTATTGCGACAGACAGCGGTGAGGACGTGAGTAACCGAGAAGTCAAATCCGTTCTGCAGGGTATGGTCGATGCGGAGGACAAAAAGCGCCCCCTCTCTGATGACAAGCTCGTCAAAATGCTTAATAAAAAAGGGTATAATATCGCCCGTAGGACAGTGGCCAAATATCGGGAGCAGTTGCAGATTCCTGTGGCGAGATTAAGAAAGGAACTTTAGTGCTGAGGTCGATCGCTCTTGTAATTTCTGTGGTATTTCAACCTCTCCTGATGCCTACATTGGTGTTCGGAATGATTTTTTTTGGTGTGCCCCAATCCACGACTATTCCCGAGGAATTCAAAATTCGGCTTTTTTATCTGATCGTTCTTTCCACGCTGTTGATCCCGATGATTACCATAATCGGGCTAAGGCTAAGCGGTATGGTCAAAAGTCTCCATATGCCCGAGGTCAAAGATCGGACGGTTCCATTTTTGATCGTGAGTTTGTATTTTATTTTGACTACCTATTTCCTATATCAAAAGACCGAGTTTGATCCTATATTATGGAATGGAATGGCAGTGATCACCTTTTCGGTGATCATTTTGACGATTATTACCTGGTTTTGGAAAATGTCCGCACACATGACGGGAGCCGGAGGACTATTGGCAGTCGTTTTGGTCTTGGGGTTAAAATTTCCGGCTTTTGAAATTTTATATCCCTTGTTGCTGACGCTTTTGCTCAGCGGCGCTATAGCTTCCTCCAGACTTTACCTTCAAGCACATCGGCCTTTGGAGATTTATGCAGGGTTTTTGATGGGGTTTCTGACCTGCTGGGCTGGATTTTCTTGGATTTGGGGATAAAAAAACCGGATCAATGTCCGGTTCATTATTTTCTGAAATCAATCTGTTTTAGAAAACGGTCACTGCCACGCCAAAATTGATCTGAGTAGCTTCCGTAGCAAATGGTCCTCTTCCTTCTTGGAACATTGGATTAAGGTAGTAATTCATCCACAGATAAAATCCCGGGGTTCCGGCCTTGAAAGTAACCGCATAGCGGATTTTTTCTAAACCGAAGTTTTGAGCGTCTTTGATTTTTCTTGAACCTGAAGCACCACTCTCGTAGCCAATTTTGGAGTGTGCATTGTAGAGGAATCCTACTTTCCCACCTAGTGTAAATCTGAAGCTCTTGGCATAGCTGGATTTATTGAGATGATAGCGAATGTCCAAGGGAACTTCGAAGTAGTTTGCAGTGAAATTATTCTTGTCGATCGTAATAGCGGTACCATACACGTCTGTCACAGGAATCAATCGCGAGGACTCTGCTCCCAGCGTTGGGTTGACAAAAAGATTCCTGTTATTGGTAAACTCAAGCTTGTCTGTCGCTATACCAAAACCCGGGTTAAATGTAAACCCAGAGGCTTCTCCAAAAATTTTTATTGGCACTTGATAATACACATTGAAGGTGCGAGAGCCCATAAATCGGGTACCGAGATCCTCAGGCCGGTTATTAAGTTGATTAAATCCAAATTCAAAGCTCAAATCGCTGGGAATATTAGGTCTTCCGCCGATTGGTGTTTTAGGTTTGGAATCGGAATCCTGTGCTTGGGAAAATTGAAATGCGGAAAACGCGAGCAGCAGTACAAATAGTTTTTTCATCAAAAGATTCTTCAATTCATTGGAGTGTGGGCAAAAATAGGAAATCCGTTAGGATTTATTGGGTTGCACATCTTAATTATTCTTAAGCAGGGAATCAGAGAGATGCAAAAAAACAGGAATTTCTTACTGGAAAGTATTTGGAGTAAAAAGATAAATAGGTACTTTTGCACACCAAATCGGCCTCGTAGCTCAACTGAATAGAGCACCTGATTACGGCTCAGGAGGTTTCAAGTTTGAATCTTGACGAGGTCACAAAAGCTCAACTTAAAAGTTGGGCTTTTTTTGTTCCTGAATCTTAATTTTTAGAGCTTCCTGAATCGTTGGTATAGAAAATTCTCCTTGCCTATTGGCTTTACCTGATTATTTTTGAATCAAAAGAGATGGCTATGAGATTTTGGCTCGGATTGGTTATTGTATTTTTTTTGGTTTCCTGCGAGGATATTTTGGATATCACCAGGATTGATGGGCCATGCACGATACAGCTCAAGGATGGGAGTACCGTTTTCACAGAAGATAGCATCGAAATACTGGAAAGTACAGGCGCCATTACTTATCGCGACGCGGATGATAAACTCTGGTCGATCACCCGTGATGAATACGAGTCGTATTCCTGCGGAAATTAATTCATCCGATCCAAAATCAATACCCAATCGTTTCCTCTTCCTTTGCTGGGAGGAGTGACTTCTACTCGCTCACCTTTCGAAATTACTCGTGATTCAGGGATTTCTACGCCTGTTCTGGGGTCAAACCAAGTGACTTGGAAGGCGTTATCGCTCAACGATGTAAGATTCAAAACTGTGGGTTTACCGTCTGGAAAATAGAAAAAGGCAAAGGTTCCATCCCTGTCTCGGCTTGCGGCCACAAACGAATCGTCTTCCTCCTGTACATTTGCTAGCAATCCCTGATCTGGAATACGGCTGAAATAAGGCCTGCTCAACATCAGATTTTTCAAATGCCGGACTTGGTTGGCCACTTCCAGGTCAAGCGATTGATGCCAAGGCTTGAGCGAGGCATTGACCGGGTCCTTGTCCAGATCGTACATTTGCCATACCGCATGACAACCATAGGTTTGTCCGGCTCCTCCAGCGAATACATTCCAATACATGATTCTCCGTATATCAGCTGCTTCGCTATATCCTAGCTCTTTGGCATTGAAGCATTTGGGGTGTTCTTCGTACATCGGTTCTCCGTCGATAGTCGGTTTGATAGGACTCAGGCTATAGTCGTAGCTGATCCTCGAATAGCTTGGGTAATTGGGACAATGACCTGTCTGATGCATATTGAAGTCAAGCCAGTCGGCCTGATGAAACCACACCGAACTCCCGCCCGGCGCCATGGGCTGCGGATGAAATGTGATCAAAATTTTGTTTTTGGGATTTTGGCTTTCCTGGATTCCCTTAGCCATCTGATTCCAGACTTCAATGTCATCTGAATTTTCTCTGGGATTCCGATCTCCACCGAGAACCCAAATCAAATTTTTTCTGTCCTTGTATCGGTTTCCTATCCATTTACCAAAATCATAGGCTGTTTTTTGGGTGAGAATTTCAGGTCCGATCCCCCAGGAATTTTTGAAAAGTTTGTCTCCCCAAGTGGGAAGTAGGGCGATATGAATCCCCCTTTCATAGGCCAAATCCAAGATCCGATCCACATGTTGAAAGTAAGGTTCATTGTATTTCCAGTTTTCCAGGTCGGAGAAGGGTAGGTCACCATGAGCATTTGGTGTGTTTATTCCGTCCAATTCCGCCAAAACTACCGCTTGGACTACATTGAATCCTTGTTCTTTTCTTTTGTCTAGGTACAAAATAGCTTCTTTTTCATCTAGTCGGTGAAACAGCTCCCATGCGGTATCAGCCAACCAGAAGAAAGGGTCTCCTTTTGCATCCATCAAAAATCGATTGTTCGGATGAACACCAATCGGCCCATGAATTTGCTGAGCAAGAATTTCACCGTAGAAAAGCGGAGAGAATAGGAGGGTAATGAAAAGCCTTTTCATAAGGATTAAAAGAAAAAAGCAGCCCGAAAGCTGCTTTTGATATGAGTTAGTGAGCTGCGCTGCTTGCGGGTTTCACTCCACGTTGCCAAATAAAGAAGATGATAAACAGTACGATCAAAATACCGGGGAACATGACCATTTTCTGTAGCGTCTCCTGCCCAGCTGCCAGTTCGAGAGCATCGCCAGTCAATCCTGCCGCAGCTTGTCCAGCTCTAGCCGCATCAATCCAGCCGCCGATGATTGGCTGGAAAATCGCGGTAGAGAACATGCCTACTCCGCCGATGATGGACATTCCCAAAGCGCCGGAAAGCGGAACTCGCTGAGCCACCGCTCCGACCATCACAGGCCAGAAGTAACAAACTCCGATCGCAAAGATCAAAGCGGCTACATAGGCCATCGGACCGGTCACCGTGCTAAACATAAATACTCCAACAGAAGCAAAAATAGCTCCTCCCAACAAAACTCCAGTCTGACCCAATGTCTTCACCACTGGTCCGGCAAAGAATCTGCCCACTGCCATAACTCCTGTAGTCAAAGCCAAAATCAACATCGGGCTAGCGCCACTTTTACTCATGATCAAGCCTACCCACTGCTGAGGTCCAAACTCGGAGATGGCGGTCAAGGCCATCGCAAAGAATAGGAAAATAAATACCGGGCTGAACATCGCTTTGATATTTGACCCCACAGAGGTCACTCCCTCTACGGATGGCTTTGGAAAAGCTTTTCCAAAGAATAGAACTGCATATGCAATGGTTGGGATCATCATGACCCATACTTGAGTCTGCCAAGCCATGCCTCCATCAGTCATGAACTTAGAAATCAAACTTCCCAGCACGATTCCTCCAGGGAACCACATGTGAAAGCGGTTGAGCATCTTGTTGAGTGTGGTGCCTGAGTACATATCCGCAATCAGCGGGTTACAGGCCGCTTCTGTACATCCGTTTCCAAATCCAATGAAGAGGGTGGATATCAACAGCGTGGTGTACCCGCCGGCATAGATGGTCAATAAAATACCCAAGGTATGAGTTACAAATGCGATACGCATGATATTAGCCGGGCCGACAATATGGTAGAAGAGTCCACCTAGAATCATGGAAATCGGAAATCCGAGAAACCACATGGAGTTAATAAAGCCCAGCTGCTCTGCCGAGAGTCCAAATTCAGTCCCCAGTTGAGGAAGAATCCCCGCTCGTATGGAGAAGGAGAAAGCGGTGGTGATGAGCGCTAGACAGCTTGCGTTGAATAGAGCGCTCCGGTTGATGGTTTGAGTCATAATTGAGTGCTTTTGGATTTTGGGTTGAGTGAAACAAACGATTGAAACGGCTCAAAATAGAAAAAAAAATGCTTGCAGCTTTCCCGTCTGAAAAAATATTCCCTAACTGATTTAAAATTATTCGATTACCAATAGTGCCTGAGTGATTTTTTCCGAAAAGCCATAGGTTGGATTACTTACTTGGAGGACGACCGCATAGGTTCCGGGGATAGCAGGTCTTCCGAAAGCCATTCCATCCCATTTGAAAACCGGGCCTTCCTTGGGTCTTTCTTCCATTTTTTCATAATGAATCAATTGGCCCTGACGGTTGATGATAAAAACTTCCGCATCGGTAATCCCTTCATTTATCCAAGCCTCGAATGGCCTGCTGTTATCTCCAATAATCATGGCATCGGTCATTCGGAATTCAAAAAAGCATAGATCATAGGTAGAAAAAGTGGTGGCAAAAAAACATCCGTCCTCAGAAATCACTTCAAGTGCATAATTTCCAGTCTCAAATGGCATGTATTCAGAGCTTTGGGAAACCATGTTGCCTTCGAAATACCAGCGGTATTCGGCATACCTGCCGGGATTCAATATTGGGCCTCTTTGATTTTTCACACAGACACCATACTGATCTTCCAATGCCGGATCGGCCAATAGCGTGGAGGTTTCCACTTTGGTAAACTCCCTGCCAACTTCACAACCAATCCGGTTATAGACGACCACTTCATAGTTTCCGGGGATATCTGTTTGGATGGCAAATTGGTCTGCAAAATCCAGGAGGTCATCTCGATTGCCTGCGTCATCGTAATAAATCCACTCGATTGATCCGATTGCATCATCCCGGTCAGTCTCTATTCGTACCTCCGCAAATCCCGGATCAGGACAGATTTTATCGGTAAAAAATTCAATCTGAACCGATAATACGGGTGGGTTAATGGTAAATTCAAATGGTGTCGCAGGGCAAAAGCCACTTCGCAAAGGTTGAACGATCAAGTCATGATCTCCGGTGAAAGTGGAGAAGTATTTGGGGTTTCTTCCTACAATGGTTCCTTGGTCATTGATCCATCGAATCGATACTTGATTCAGATCTATTCCATCCAGTGCCACCTCATAAATCTGGTTTCCAAAACAATCTTCTTCGACCAATACCGCTGAGAATCCAAACTCCTGAGACAGTCGGGCGGAGAATTCCTCTGTCTTAGGGCATAGTCCCGAGGAAGGGTCTTTAGGCAGTCCAAGAAGCGAATAACTTCCTTCCAATGTCAAGTCAAAAGCTTCCCCTGCATCCAGGGTTCGGCTGGTATTATCCGGGTAAGTGAGCGTAAAAATCAAATCTTGGGCTGTCGAGGGAACTAAGTCATAAGATTGGCAGATAGCGATTTCGGCAGGTACGCTAAAGTCCACTGTGGGTCGTTTCGCGATAGTGACTGGCTCGATTGGATAGGTGCATCCATCGATTTTGATCTCAAGCAGATAAGTTCCGCCAGGCACGGGTATTTCGATCCGGTCTTGATCGGATATTTCACCGGCCAATAGTTCACCAATGCCTTCGGCTAATATCCGAAATGCTCCGCTGACATTACCTTGGGTAAAATCCACTGTCAAAACTCCCGGATTGATACCGTTGGGCCCACAAGTTTCCTCAGTGATGGAATAATCCGGCAAGAAAATTTCAGGCGTACTGGGCAGCAAAATCGGCGGCTGTTTGGACTCCAGATTGTATAGGCGGATAAACTTGCAGCCGGTAGAGTAGGCCACCAGTGTGTAGATCTGAGGCGCCAAATCTTCTGCCCTCACGGTAGTGCCTGGGGTCAGATTGCTCCATTTGAGATCCAGTTCTTCGATAATCAGTGAGTCCAAAGACACCAGATTGGTGAAATCAAGAATCCCATTCGGAAAGCTACAGTTATCGGGCTTTTCTACAGGGTTTACCTCTAGGATTGGAGATTCATTTACCTCAAAAGTTATCCTTCTTGTGGATTGACAGCCGGGATAGTTGGGGTCGTTGGCGCTAAATATCGCCGTGTAAGTCCCGAGGGTGGTTAAGTCTTCGCGTTCTAAAATTACCTGAAAAGCTTCCCCAAGAGGTTCTCTAGCAGTACTTCCCGGTCGGATCAAAATCCATTCTCCGGACAATGGAGTATCTGTCGCCAAAACCAAATCTGAACCTCTGCAAACCGCAGGACTGGATACTGTCAGGTTAAAGTCAAGCGAAGGACCTACAAAGGTGTTGCCTGTGACTTGACAGCCTCCCTGTTGAGAGGTGATTTCGAAAAAGTATTGTCCTTCCTGAGTAACTTGAAGCGTATTACTGATGCCCACTACTTGGCCTTGACTATTTTTCCATTGAAATCGATATTGACTCAGAGTAGGATTGTCAGGGTCCATTACCGAAATCGCTGTGGGGTTTTCTCCGCAAAGCAAATAGTCCGGCTGGATGATCAGACTTGGTCCAGTGCGGACATTGACTGTTTTTTGACCCGAGAAGATAAAATCGGCATTTCTTCTGACCCGAAGTCTGATTTGATACACTCCCGGCCCCTGAAAAGAAAACTGGAGCTGTTCAAACTGTTTGCCTCCCGACCGTTCCAGAAGTAATGCACCCGTAGGGCTGTAGACCTCCCAATAATAAACGTCAGTGGCGGGAATTCCTCCTCCATGAAAAGTCCCGATCACAGCACCAAAAACGATACAAAGTTCATTGGGACCGGTAATTTCCGGATCGGAATCTAGGACTTCAAGTTTACTTTCCCGCAATGGGTTGGGATTGCCGCTTGACCAAGAATATACCCCGAGGATCCCCGTTAGGAGAATGCCAATTTTCCAAAGTAGAAATCGGGAGGTAAGCATGAGGATAATCGAGTTGGGTGTTGGCAGATCAAAGATACGGCTCTTTAATGCCTACTCGAGAAAATCATACCGATTATGAAACAAATTGTTTTTTGCTGTAAAATATTGGGAGTTAAGGAATTTGGTTATTCGGTAAGTTGCCAGAAGATCAAGTTAATGCCAAGTTTCGGGCATTTCCGTTCTTCCGGCCAAAATCAAAGGGGAATTTGTCCACTTTCAGCATTCCTATCTACACATCAATCGATTACAAGGATGCTTCCAAGTTCTGTTTTTTCAATGTTTTTTTCCAGATTCTTGTAAAAAATCCGATAAGCATAGGAGCCGGGCGGGATCTTTTTTCCATCATATAGACCATCCCAAAGGCAAGTGGATTCTTCTGAAATCAGCTCACTGTTGGAACAGTGGAAAATCTGATTTCCCCACTTGTTGTAGATCCAGATCTCCAGCTCGTCGATGAGGTAGTTAGTATAGATCAGGAAAGATTTGTCAGGATTTCCTGGTTGGATGGCATCGGGAAAAATCACTCTGAGCTCACATTCTTCCTCAGTGACAAACTCAGTTTGGTAAGCACAGCCTTCATCACTGATAACAATTATAGTGTAAGTGCCGATTTGAAGGGGCTTGAAGGTCGGACTGGTCGATACCAGATCTCCTTCAAAATACCACTCATAGGCGGCGAAATTCCCTGGATTGAGCGTGGGTGCAATTTCATAACGAGGACAGATTTGGTAGGATTCTCCGACTGTCGGCCGATTTTGGTCGGTACTTCGGATCACCATCTGCTCAGCCCGCCCGATGATACATCCAAAGGAATTGATCAGTCTGACCTCATAAGTCCCCTCCTCAGCTGCGAGGATTTCCTGTTGATTAGCAAGATTGGTGAGCTGGGAACTGTTCATACTTAAGTCGGTGTACCACCACTCGATCCGGTTCACACTTTCCAGGTTTGCCTCCACCCTGAGAGCTGCGTCGGGTTGGTCGGGGCAGAGCGTTTCTGAGTTGATTTGGGTGTCGATTTCCAAAATTGGAACCGGAACCGTAAATGTCTGTGTGCTATTGCTACATTCCTCCGAACCGGTGGGTTGGACTTCTAGTGAAAACTCGCCATAGGTCGAAGTGGATAAAATCGGATCGGTAGAAATCACAGTTCCAGCACTATTTCTCCAGAAAATTGTCACCCCACTCAAGTCGTAATTGGCCACTTCTGCTCGATATTCATAAGTGCCGTCGCATTCGAGATCGACCAAAACTGGCTCAAACTCCACCGGGTCATTGATCGTGACTCTAAATGTTTTTTGCTCAGGACAAAGCGGACCGCTCACGTCTGGATCAAAGGCAAGAATGGTGTATTCATCAGCCTGATCGATAAGGAAGGGCTCTCCGCTTTGCTTCAAAACCTCGGTGCCATCCGGATAGGTGAGCAGGTAGTTGAGATTGGCAGCACCCACAGGCGTAAGTTCAAATGGATCACAGATAGAAAGGTCTCCGGGAATATCAAAAGTGACCTTATTTGGCACTAGATCAATCTGAAGGCTACTTCTGCCAAGTTCGCAGTCTTTTCCGATCGAAGGAATACGGCTAAACACCGCAGCTTCATAGATTCCCTCCACATCTACGATGACCTGTTTTTGATTTTTGTACTCGTCCAGTTGAAAAATATTTCCATCTGCATCATATCTCCGCCATTCGATATCGGTGACTGCCTCCGGAAAAGTTGTACTTAAATCCAAAACTGCCCTTGGGCCAAACTCACAAAGCTTGGTAGATACGAGCTCCACATCCACTTCCAAAATGGGAGGCTCGATCATAAACGGTACTGGGGGGATGGGGCAGGCAGTACTATTGTTGGGCTGTACGTCGAGCTTAAACTCACCGGTGGAGGTGGGGAAAAGGAACTGACCATTACCGACTACTTCATTATTTTCATTGTACCAAATGAATCGTACGGTGTTGGGGTCTCTTCCTTTGATGTCTGCTTCATAAGTTCGATTGCCATCGCAATCTTCCTGAATAAGTACCGGTTCAAAATCCACCGGATCGACTAGCGTAATGGTGAATTCCTGTAAAGTCGGGCAAAGCTCTCCTGGCCCAGCCAATCGCCCGATCAGCGTATAATCGCCCGCTTCGGTGATGGTAAAGGCTTCATTTCTAGGTTTGGTAGTCTCTGTTCCCGAGCTATTGTGGATGAGGGTAAACTCTAAGTCCTGGCTAGTCTGTGGGATCAGGTCATAGCTTTGGCACACAAATAAATTTCCTGGGATAGAATAACTTACCTGAGAAAGTCCCGGAATCTCAAACTCTTCGCTTTTCGGCAGTGTGCAGCTGTCTGTGCCATATACTTGAAAGAAATAGATCCCTCCGGCAATATCTATCCGCAATTCATCCAGCCCAGAAGCTGCTTGATTAAGAATTTCTTCCCCTCTCCGATTGAGAATTCGATAGGATCCTTCAAGAGGTTGATTAAGCATGCGGAAAAGAAAAGAACCCAAATCTTTCCCTGTTTCTGTACAAACTTCGGGCTGAATGTCCTCAATAACAAATTCTAGCGAAGCAGGCGGATCGACCAAAGGAACCACCGTTCCAAACACGTCCGAACACCCATTCAGCCCTAGAAACAAGCTGTATGCACCAGATTCTAGTCCGCCGAATTCGATGATGTCCCCCGGTGCAAAAGGTCCCTGATTCATTCCCAATCCACCAATAGAAATCCCATCAATTGGAGTTAGGGCTCTTACTCTGAGGGTGCCATCAGGTACAAAACAATCTGAGGCCCCCAAGGCTTCTACAAATTCGACTGCCGGGAGAATGTTGTACTCAAATGGAAATCTGACCTCAGGGCTACAAGCAGGATTGTCCGGATTATTTACTCGGACTATGATCTCATAGCTGCCTGGGTCAGGAAGCATACCAGGACTGACGGTAATACTTCGGCCATTTCGGATACGGACGGGATCGGGATCTCCTTTTTTCTGGTAAAACCATTCTCCCAAGGTGGAGGGATTGGTTTGAAAAGTGATACTTCCGCCGGGACAAAGGGTCGTTCCTGAACTTTCTACCGCAAATACGCCAAGTTCATTTACCCGTGTTTCCAAAGTGGTTTCACACTCGGTGACTCCTGATGAATTGGTAAAGAAAAAAGTTACTTCATAGTCACCGGGGCTAGTTACTTCCAGTTCATTAGCAGTACCTATGATGGTGCCGGAAGCATCTTTCCATTCAAATTCGTAAGCACCGAAATTTGCCGAGCCAGGATCTAAGGCGGAAATCGTCAGGGTTTGATTTTCACAGATTTGGTAGCTGTCTTGGAGTGTAATCGATGGCCCTTGGACCAATTCTACAGTTTTGGATGCTTCGTAGATGAGCACTCCTGCACGCTGTACTTTGAGCGTAATACGATGAGGGCCGAGAAGTCCAAACGTATAGCTGATGTCGGGAGTATTTCTAAACTGAGTTTCTCTCAGGATTTCACCACTCGGGCTTTGTATTGTCCATTTATAAAGGTCGGTCACCGGATCGCCCCCTCCATTGAACGTACCGATAACACTGCCGAATACATTGCATAGCCGATCTGGGCCGATGATTATTGGCTCATTGACCTCAAGATTAAATACTTGTTTACTGAAATGGTCTTCAAATGACTTGACGAATCCTCCTCCGAATACCCCTATCGCCAGGAGGAAAAAAATCAATACAGATAAGATTTTAAACTTTGAAAACCGCACTTGAAATAGTTGAAAATGAGCCTTAAAGCTACTAAAAAACTGAGATTCCAAAAATTGGATTTGGGCAGGAAGACTTTCCTGCCCCTGAAATTTTTATCTGACGAAAACCCAATCCTGATCTGAACTTAGCGGTTCAGAATATTCGTATCCCTCTTGCTGAAAGGTTTTGAGATTTTCGGGGTCAGTTAACTTATTCTTTATAGCAAAATTAGTCATCATACCTCGAGCCTGCTTGGCAAATAGCCCGATGATCTGATACGATCCATTTTTAAACTCTTTGAAATGAATATTGATCACTGGGGTTTTGAGAGTTTTCAAGTCCACGGCCTTGAAATACTCTTGGGAAGCCAGGTTGATTATGGTTTGTCCGTTTGCAGCCTCATTGATGGCTTTAGCGATTTTCTTGTCCCAGTATTCATAGAGATTTTTGCCTTTTTTGGTCTCCAGTCGAGTTCCCATTTCTAATCGGTAAGGCTGTATCAAATCAAGCGGCTTGAGTAATCCATACAAACCTGAGAGGATTCTGAGATGCTGCTGTGCAAAGTCAAAATCCTCCTCCGTATAAGTGTCCACATCAATTTTGGTATAGACATCTCCTTTGAAAGCGAGGAGAGCCTGCTTGGAGTTTTCCGGATTGAATTCCTTTTGAAAGGTCTTGTATCGCTCCTCATTAAGCTGGGCAAGATTTTCACTGATATGCATGAGTTCGGCAATCTCTTCAGCCGACTTTCTTTTCATGACACTGACCAGACTTTTGACATCACTGACAAAGTCCGGCTGTGTATATTCTTTGAAATTTGGGGAACTGTAATCGAGGGTTTTGGCAGGTGAAATCAGAATCAGCATACTATTGGATAATCGTAATGGCCTTGGTTTCGGTTTGAGTTAGGTTTTGGTTTCTAGAGGTAAACTTCACCTTTACGGCGTATGTTCCATTTGGAACAAAATTTCCATTGATAACCCCATCCCAAGGACAGAATGGCTGTCTTGGCTCTACATTTTCATGCTCACAGTAGAAAATCAACTCACCCCAGCGATTGAAAATAAAGACTTCCACCTCATCGATAAATTCATTGGCATACAAAATAAAGTTTCGATTTGGATCATTCAGAACCACACCTGTTGGATAAATGATTTTCAATTTGCAATCCTCCAAAATCGTGAAGTTGGCCACATATTCACATCCCAAATTGTCGGATACGCGCAGCTCATAGTCTCCCGGAAGGGTAGGCGTGAAAATGGCTTCTTGGGAGACTTCTTCCCCATTGAGTATCCAGGAATAATTGTCATAATCTCCTGGATCAATGCTCCTTGTCACGCCTTCGATGGCGCAAATTGTGATCGCTTCTGTAGGAACTACGGGTGGAATTATGGTCGATTGGGCTACAACGGCGTTGGCACGGCCAAGTTCGCATCCTAGGCTGCTTCTGAGCAATACCTCATAGGTACCCGGCTCGGTAACGGTGATCGAGGATAAATTATCAAATGAAGGGATTCTGGTCAAAGTGCCCCCTACTGACCTAAACCATTCGATGGCTGGTGAGGTGCTGAGGTCGGCGACAATATCTATGGTAGTAGATGTCTCCCCAAAGCAGAAAGGCTGGGCTTCCAGACTTACGGGTACTGCCTCGTCCAAAATCTCCGCGGTGAATGACTGTGGTGGAGTGGAGCAAAGCCCTCCTGATGCAGGCTGTACTTCAAGCGTGTAGGTTCCATCTTGTGAAGGGACAAAGGTTTGCCTTCTTCCGACTATGACTCCCAATTCATCTTTCCAAAGGAAAAGCACATCTGCAGGAAGAGCATTGTTTAAGATGGCAGCGAATTGGACTCCGTTTTGACAATCGATAATAGGACCCGAAACTTCAAAATCAATAGGCTGACTTAAGTTGACATCCATTTCTATTTCTCGGGGGCAATCCACACCATTCGGGTCTTCCCCTCTGATTGTATAAATACCACTTGAAGTCAGGATGTATTCACCAGTTACTTCTGGACTGATCACTACTCCCGCAGAATTGGTTAGGGTGTAATTCAGAGTATTTGGTCCTGCTGGTGTAAACGCAAAAACCTCACAAGCCTCAACAAAAGTCGGTACAGAAAAGACTACTTCAAATTTTTGATCGATCGTATAGATCGTGGGGTCAGGAATACCACAGCCAGACGGATCTTCGATTTCCACTAAATAGTCTCCATAAGGCATATCAACCATAAAAGTGGCTGTTGCCGGAAGGGGGCCGGTAAATTCCTGTCCATCGCCTTGCCTCACGACCGTGTATGTCCCGACCGCAGGAAGGCCGGAGTTTAGCGAAATCGTGATTGAACCCGGATTTACACCGACAGCCGCACAAGTTTCATCGGTTGTAGTCACAGTAAAGGCATAAGCAGCTGGTGGATTTGCGTTTTCTACAGTCACTGAAGCACTGTAAAAACAACCTGCCGTGCTCACAGCCTCGACGGTGTAAATACCCGGTAGCACGTTGGTTACCGGAATCACATCACCGGAAGTTACATTGGAAAAGGTCAGGCTCAGCTCCGGAACTCTCACCTCAGCTGCATCAGCATCCATAGTGATGTCAAATCCTCCATCTGCAGTAGTACAGTCAGTAGCTGGGCTAGTTTGGTTGGGCACAAAAATCGGAAGCTCGTTGACTAGTAGCTGAAGTCTTTTCTCTATAGTACATCCTTCCAAAATTGGGTCATCCGTGACAAAATAAATGTCATAAGACCCGGCACCAGGAAGGGTATTGACCCAGAGTTCCAATTCAAAAAATTCACCCAAAGCCACACGGGTTCCATCCCCATTTCGCTCATAAAACCATTCTCCTGAGATCGGGGTATTGGGGGCGAAAGTCACACTGATTTCTTCCAGGCAGACTTCTGTCGCTGTTTGGGTCAAGTCAAATTCAAATGCAGGGCCTACAAAAACATCCGCTGTAGAAGGACAAGTTTCAAAAAGGGCTGCTTCTTCGGTGGAAAGCCCAGACGGTACACGATAACTTACCTGTACGGTATAGATACTTTCTTCATCCACGGTGATCGTGTTGGAGTTTTCATCACCAAAAATCTGTCCGGCAGCATTAGTCCATTGGAAGTCATACAGACCGTCTGCAGGGTCATAACCATCGATCGCGGTGAGGGTCACCGGGTTTCCAGAACAGAAAGTGAAGCTGTCCACAAGAGTTAATTCGGGTGGCCCGACGACTTCCAGCTCAGCCGTAAACGTTTCATATCCGATCTCCGCACATCGATCTACCCGAAGATCCACCGTATAGATTCCTGGTCGATTGAAGATTTGATCCAAAGTCTGGAATTCATCGCCTGGTCCTCCAAATTCATTTCGGATGACTGTTCCGTCTTCATGCGTGATCGTCCAGAAATAAGAATCGATATCCGGTTCACCACCACCTTCGAGGAGTCCGCTAGCTCCTAAAATTGGGTCAAGACAAAGTCGTGCAGGTACTGCCAAAGCAGGCTCAGGAATAGAGCTTCCGGAGTTTTGGACAAAGGAAGGAAGCCCCAAGTTAGAAGTACCCGGCATGGGTTGGACAGCATTTTGGTTAAATGAACTTGTGCCGGAGCAACCGGTCCCTACTTGAATCTGCCCGATGCGGTTATCTCCGACTACAGCTACATAGACTTGTCCATCCGACGCAATCTGAAGCGCGCCTAAATCAAGTCCTGCCGTTCCGCTTACGGTATTTCTTGTGGTCAAAATACAGGCTTCCCGCTGTGCACGGGTGGATGCCCCGTCAAAGCAAGATGGGCATGTAGCTACATTTGGATCATCATTGTCCACGGGTTTGATGATAAATTCTTCTACACCAGGACCTCCATTTCGGTAGGAAACCAAAACCCGGTCCCCTTCCTCTGAAAATTCCAAGCCATATACATCTCCATCGCACCCCAAGTCCAGCCGGGCATATTCGGTTAGCTCTCCGGTGCTTTGATCAAAGTCGAAAATCTCAAGTCGATTACACCCTCCTTCAGAAATAGTCACCGCGACTTTTTCCCCATCGGGACTGAACTTCATCGCTCCCACGCCCGAATTAAATCCATGATTGCTGCCTACCGAACTGAAAACTGGCTGACCAATTCCATTCACTGTGACTGGATAAGCCCTAAAGGTATTGTTGCCGAGTTCATGGAAAAGCACCCAGGTGGTATCTCCTGCAGTCAGGGCAGCGGAATGCTCGGTTGCAGGGCTGAAAAGGAAATTGTTTTTGGTGACTACATTTCCTACACCAGTTTGATTTTCAGATTTGATATCGACAAGGGAGTAGCTGACCGTATTACTTCCGCCTGCACTGGATTGGGTCGTGAATAGGTAGAAAAGCGTCTGCTGAGTAGGCACGGGTACAGCGATCACCCCTTGGCTGGCGGTATTGTCGCCGCCTATCTGATCACCGTTTTCCATCAAATCTCCATTCAGATCCCAAACAGACTCTCCATCGGTGAAAAACAGAACTTGCCCAGCTTGATCAGAAATGGTCGTAGTTCCTGCGGGGATATTTTGATTGTGTGGAGTGGCAATGGGTCGTGGCGTTGGGGCTGTTTCATCGTCAGGGTCTGGATTGAAGTCCAAACCGGCCCCATCTCCGAAATACCAGATATTGTTAGACTGGTCGGGGATATCCCACATTTTAATCCGGATTTCGGCATAGGCATAGCAGGATGAACCAGGCTCGCGCACGAGCACCCAGTATAATCCAGGACGACAGACCTCATTAGGGCCTTTTGCGATCCATCCTTCATCTCTCTTATTGGACCAGAAATACTCATAGCTGCTGCCTCCTCCCGGGGGTGGGGGAGCTTCGCCTTCTCCACCGGCCGCTTGTGCTTGCAGGAGCGGGTCGAGATCGATACAGCTTTCGCAAAGTGTGGTGTCGGAAGGGGTGAAATTGGCTTCTAGATTATTTTCTGCCAGGGTAATGGTTTTGGTTACATCCCGGCTCGTTCCATCAGCAAATTCTACAGTCAGGGTGACCGTAATACTACTACCTTGAGCCGCATCCTGAGGTACTAAGAAATGCTCTTGATCGTAGTCAGCCGGGAGTGGATTGCCGTCTGAATCAGTCAAAGGCGGATCAAATTCCCAATTGAAGGAAACAGGTTGATAGTTTTCAGGGGTGATTTCGCTGGTAAGCTGCACAGGATTGTTGGCACAAGGTTCTTCGGGTTGCCAAATGAAATCCACGTTTGGTTCGATAGAGATATTCGGCGCAAAAACCGGAAAAACCGTCCCGCAAAAGTCAGCACCGGCGAAAGGATCTTCTTCCAATTCCAGTAAACTCAAATCCAGCTCATTGGGATTGGTGACTCGCCCGATGAGTTGAGGGCCGCCGTCCGCTTCTTCATAAATGTAGTAGAGCTGCCCATCAGGACCGGCTTTGACATCATAGACCTGATGCAGTCCGGCTGTAAGCGGAATTTCTTCAGGAACAGCACCAAGATCTGAGGTGGGCACTCGAAACAACTGATTGCCTCTGGAGAAATAAATAAAGTTACCATCAGGAGAAAAATCCGCTCCCCCAAATCCTTCATTTCCTGAGGAATTGCTGATCGGGCTGGGACTGCCGAAATTCCCCGTTGAAGGATCAAATGGAACGACCAAAATATCCTCTCCCGTTCCCTCGGGGATGATAATCAACCGATTGTTTTCCTCATCAAAAACAATTCCCTTGGGTGTAAAGGAAATCCCCTCGGAATCTGTCAGAGTGAAATCTCCGGCTGTTGTACCGAATCTTCTTGATTCGAGATTCCCGCCATTAAAGCTGATAAGGTAGGAAGGTGAGGCAGGTGTCTTTACCACCAAAATCGCCCCACTGGCTGGCCCTATAGGCTGATCTTTTTCGATTACTTCACCAAGAGGTCTTTCGTTTCCAGTGGCTTGACCGGGAGCATTCATGTCCACCAAAGCATATTGCAATTGCCCGCCCGGGGAAATGTAGAAAATATAAAACAGTTTATTTCCTTCTGGGTCGTACTCCAAAAAACCTGTAGCTACTTTTTGACGCCCATCAAAAGTGCCGTTGAGTCCTGATCCCATCCCCTGAATTGGCCTTCCGCTGAAATCATAGACCAATTCGCCGTTGCTATAAAAAAGCGGCTGTCCGGTGATTGGGTCAATAGCCAAAGCACTGTTGTTTTGGCCAAGCTGAATAGCACTTCCGAGTGTTTGTACTGTAGCCGTTCCTCCTTTTCCAAAAGAAAGGTAGTTACTTTCCCCAGTGGCGCATTTTCCAAAAATCCATTCATTTTCATTGAATCCCTGAGAAAAGCCTACCGTGCTGGCGCAGAAAAAGCTACATAGCAGGGTAATCCCAAAAATTAAAGTGAATTGTATGGAAATAGATAGGCTTTTCATATTTTTCGAACTGCTTATTAAAACAACCTAATCGCAGGTTCGTTTTAACAGGCGAACAGAATTCTTCAAATAAACGAACAAATCCTTGTTACGGTCTCAGCTAAAGTTGGTTTTTTTCTTGGTAATTCTGGTTTTTTTGGCCAGACCGACCCTTGCTCAAGATCCTCAATACAGCCAATATTATGCCGCGCCGCTTTATCTCAACCCTGCGATGGCGGGAGGGGAATTGACCGGTAGAGTTGGGTTTAATTACCGTAATCAGTGGCCCTCCATCGATGCGCAGTTCACCACGTTTTCGGCATATTACGATACTTATCTACCCGAATACAACAGTGGAGTGGGTATTCATGTCATGCAGGATACGGAAGGAGCAGCCAAACTTCGCTCCACGACCATTTCGGCTTTGTATTCCTATGAATTGAAATTGGGCGAAAACAGCTATTTCCGTCCGGGATTTCAGGCAAGTTACATACGGAGAGAAATCGGCTTCTATGAGAGTCTCGTCTTTGCCAACAATATTAATGCTGCAGATCCCTTTGGCGACCTGATTAATTTTCCCACCGATATACCCGGATTGGGTGATCCTGTGGGCATGCTTTCCCTTTCGGTTGGGGGCTTGTTTTTTACCGAAAAATTCTGGGCGGGCTTTTCGGCACACCATGTCAATCAGCCCAATCAATCCTTTATCGACGGAGTCAGTCCGCTACCTGCCAAGTTTTCCTTTCATGGAGGTTATCGGATTTCCCTGGGTGAGGGGAGTATGAGAGGGGATTTTACTCATATCCGGAAACAGCGCTATTTCACGCCGACGGTAAATTATAAACGTCAGGGGCCTTTTGAACAGCTTGATGTAGGTGCCTATTTTTATGTAGAGCCGGTAGTGTTTGGCATATGGTATCGAGGCCTTCCCTATAAGCCCGTCGAAAACCAAAGCAACCGCGATGCAGTTGTAATGATGGTGGGATTAAATTTACTCAGTGGGCTCAATATCGGGTATAGCTTTGATTATACCGTATCCCAGCTCGGAATCCAATCCGGCGGAGCACATGAGTTGAGTTTGTCCTGGACCTTACCAAACAGCTATCAGGGCAAACCTTCCCGTAGAGATACGATTCTGCCCTGTCCGAAATTTTAATCAAGTACATGAGTGTTGAAAATTTGAAATACCTGCTCGTCGGGGTGTTGGTCTTTGGGTATATGCTGCGCAAAACGCTAGGCTATCTCCATGTCAAAAATCCCGTGCCGAGTATTCCTGATACACTCTCCGAGTATTTGAGTGAAGCCAAACTACAGGAAGCTAAAGCCTATCAGCAGGAAAATTTCAGATTCCGGTTTATCGCAGGTACGTTTTCTTTCCTATTTACTTTCCTGTTTATTACCCAAGGATGGTTTGGAGTGCTGGATGCTTGGGTGGCTGATTTCGGGTTTTCTCCGCTGATCAAATCCCTGGTTTTCTTCGGAATTGTGTTTGTGGGTTCGGATATCCTAAGTTTGCCCTTTGATTACTATTCGACTTTTGTGATTGAGGAAAAATACGGGTTTAACAAAACCACGATCAGGACTTTTTTTTCCGACAAAATTAAAGGCTATGTCCTTTCCATCTTCGTAGGAGGAGGACTCCTGATGGTGTTTCTATGGTTAATTCATCGAATGGGTCAGGATTTTTGGTGGCAGTTTTGGATCGTGGCGGCAGTGTTTATGGTGAGTATCAATTTGTTCTACACGGGGTTGATTTTGCCACTTTTCAACAAGCTGACTCCGCTGGAAGATGGGGAGTTGAAGCAAAAAATCGTACAGTATGCTCATTCTGTCGGATTTCCTTTAGAAAATATCCTCGTGATGGATGGCAGCAAGCGCTCCGCCAAAGCCAATGCGTTTTTTTCGGGTTTTGGAAAGCGTAAGAAAGTGGTACTGTACGACACGCTTTTGGAACAACATCCCCCGGATGAGTTGGTGGCAGTTTTGGCACATGAGGTGGGACACTATAAGAAAAAACACATTTTGTGGAGCATGGTGCTCTCAGTACTGCAAGTGGGATTGATGCTTTACCTGCTCGGGCAGTTTATATTTTCTGAAAATATGTCTCTCGCGCTAGGAGGAAATGCCTGGTCAGCAGAACTGAATATCATCGGGTTTACGATGCTTTTTGCTCCCTTATCCATGGTCGTGGGTATCGGGATGAATTGGCTGAGTCGAAAAAATGAATTTGAGGCAGATGCTTTTGCCAAACAAACCTATGCCGGTGAGCCTCTTGCAGAAGCATTAAAAACGTTGTCCGTCAAAACCCTCAGCACTATCAATCCGCATCCTTGGTATGTTTTTGTGAACTATTCTCATCCTCCTTTAATGGAGCGATTGGAAAGGCTGGAGCGATAGGGGTAGATTTTTTAGTAGGTGTAGTCTGTTTTTCTTGTGCTAAACATTCGATTTTCCGCAGATTTCCACAGAAAAAGGCACAGCTACTCACTGATTTTTGGCCTGTTGAATTCCGTACTTTCAAGAAAAAAAAGACCGCCAAGCAAATCTTGACGGTCTTAAATCCTGTGTCTTAAGTCTTTTATCTCTTTTCTAATCTAAACTCTATAAAACTCCTCCCAACCCTTTCTCGGTGGCATGCCTGCCAAGACCTGATTGGCCAGTGGATTATTGGTGATCTGTCTCGTCTCCCGGTCAAATTCCAATTTCACTCCCATCTGCTGTGCCATTACGCCAAGGCAAAATACCTGACTGAGCGGTCCCGCAATTTCAAATGGTGATCGGGTTTTCTCTTCGCCTTTGCAAGCCTTGAGGAAGTTTTCAAAGTGATTGGAAGGGCTTTGCGGAACTTCGGGGAGTTTGGATTCCCATTCTTTGGCTTTTTCCGAAGGAATGATCGAAAGCGTGCTGCCATGCGAGCCGCCTTTGAAAGTCAATTCCTTACTGTAAATAATCTTTCCGGGATTCAATTTGGCTGGCTGAATCTGTCCATTGCTTGGAGGTGGGATGTTGGGATCAAGCTCGGAGACTCCGTATCCATCCGGAACTGCCGGAATATTATCCAATCCATCATACCAAGTGATGGTCATTGGAGGCATGGATCCACGCTCGGGAAACTTAAACTCCAAGGTCGTGGACATGGGGAAGAAAAACATGTTGTGCCCGCTGAGTTTGACGGGATTGATTTCGTAAGGAAGTCCCAACTCCAAAAACTCATGCGCCGTGTCCATAATGTGTGCACCCCAATCGCCCAATGCACCCATGCCGAAATCGTACCAGCAGCGCCACTGCCCATTGTGAAAATCCTTGTGATAGCCATGGGGCTGGGCTTGACTAGTCCACACATCCCAATCCAAGGTGGAGGGGACTGGTTCAGGGGCAGGGAATTTGGAAATATTGGTGTCCCAACCATGCCAGCGCCGTCGGCTGTTCATATGTGCTGTCATGGCGGTGACATCTTTGATGATCCCGGCTTCTTTCCAAGCTTTGAACTGGAAATAGTTGCCTTCGGAGTGGCCCTGATTTCCCATTTGAGTGGCCAATTTGGGGTATTTTTTGGCAGCAGCCATCATCAGATCGACCTCCTGAAAGGTGCGGGCCATGGGTTTTTCCACATAGACATGCTTGCCCTCGGCGAGTGCCATCATGGTCACCGGGAAGTGTGAAAAGTCCGGGGTGGCAATACTCACCGCGTCAAATTCGCCTCCGATCTCATTAAACATCTTGCGGAAGTCCTGGTATTTTTTGGCCTGAGGAAACATATTCATCACCTCTAGGGTCTGTTTGGCACCCATGTCCACATCGCAAAGTGCGACGACGTTACATAGCCCCGTTTTGTGAAGGGCTTTGATGATTTCGTTGCCTCGGTTGCCGATGCCGACGCAGGCCAGATTCACTTTGTCAGAAGGGGCGACATAGCCCATGGACTTGCCAAGGACGGAGGGAGAGATGAGGGTGAATCCGGAAAGGCCAAGAGCGGCAGTGGCTCCGGTTTTCAGAAAGTCTCTTCGGTTGGTGGACATGATGGATTGATTTTGGGTAGGGAATTTCACTAGTCCAATCTACTCAAGGCAGTTTAAAAAAAAGTGAGACTGGCCGAAAATCAACGGAATGGTTTCCGAAGGGGATAATCTTTAGGTAAAAAAAATGGAGGAATGTGTGAAAAAATCATGGAATCGTTTTCGAACGAAATAATCTAGGTAAAACGATTGAATTAAGGACGGGGGGGGTGAAATTTTATTTGGATAAGGCCAATGTTTTCCTGTGTTTTGAATTAGTTAAATTGGTTTTCAACGAATCAGGTGTTTGGATTCTTAGTTGCCTTGGCTTAGCTTCGGTTGTGTTAAACTTTTAAAAACAAGCTATTTATGGCAAATCGATTAACCAAATTAGTACTGGGAGCAAGTATGCTCTTCTTGGGGTTAGTAGGCTTTGACCTTTCCAAGGAAAAGGGTGAAGCACTAGAAACCATTGCAATTTTCGGTACCGAGTCATTGGCATTCGGGTGTGGAGCAAATTATTTGAATCATCAAGAGGGATTCACTAATGGTACTGTATGTTATGGAAGTTCTGGTCAACCCACAGATTATTTAGTTTTGCCATATGAAGATTGTCGGGATATGTTAAATTCCTGTTGTGCAATGCCTTCGGATGCTCCACTTTGCCCTACTTTAGGAGGATAATAAATGGCGCTTTAGCGCCATTTATTTTAGATTATTAAAATTGTATTTATGAAAAATAAAGTTTACCAATTTGTTTTTAGTTTTTTCGTCTTGCTTCTTTGGTCTTGTGGTGAAGGGTCAAAAGATCATCAAATAACAATTGAGGAAATAACTTTTGAGGACGATAATCCTGTAGATGTATACTTTTCAGAGCTGTTTGATACTTGTTATTATGTCCCATTATCTTCTGACGTAATAATTGGTGATATTTCGCAATTACATCTTGGTGAAAAAGGAATCTATTTGCTAGACTCTCGGATTAGTAACAGTGTGTATAAATTTTCTTGGAATGGAGCCTTAGTGTCATACATTTCTTCTGAAGGTCAAGGGCCTGGTGAATATATATTTCCTCAGTACTTTGCTCTTTCTGATGGCGAGGATAGTTTGTATCTGTATAGCAATGGATTAAGTAAAGTTCTTTTGTATAGTTTTGAAAATCAATTTATAGCTGAGTTTAAGCTAAATCCTGTTTTCAGTGTGAATGGGCTAAAAAAACAAGGAGATCAATTTTTGATGGGTGTTCAGCAGAATGAGACAGGAAGCTCCCTAATTACAGGTGATTTAAGTTTTTCAAACTTTGAAAACATTCCAGTTCCTGTGGTAAGCAATCCCCTTCTAGAAAATGTTGGGAAGTTTAATTATTTCTATCAAAAAATGAACGAAGATGGGTATTTTTATCAACCTCCCCATTCGCCATATTTTTACGATTTAATTAACAAGACCTTAATTAGAGTGTTGCGATTTGAATTTCAAAAACGAGGCATCTATCAGGAGAATTCAGATTTGCCGTTAAGTGAATATTTATTTAGGAGTAGGTCTGAAGATAAGATTTATTTGGGAAGTAATCATGTAGATGCTGGAAATGTGATGATCCTTGATTTGATAGATTCAGGACTAGGTGCTGCGGGTATTTATGACAAAAAAAGGAAGAAAGCATATAAAGTTACCAGATTTATCAATGATATGAGTTTGATAATGAATCTCAGTGGGATACCGGGTGCCTACAATAATCAACCGGGTTATTTGACTTTAGCCATGCCTTATGGACAGTTTGAATCTATTCGATCTAAGCTTGATTTTCAGGACAATCCTTATCGTGAAGTAATCGAAAAAATATCCTCAGATGATCCCGAAAGTTTGGTTTTGATGATTTACAAGTTCAAGACGGACTTGGAGATTGATTTGGATTGATTGTTTTGGTTAAGTTCCCTCAACCCTTCCCTAGGAATAAGAGTGTTTTTTGTAAGCCATAAATAAAAATGGAAGCTTCGAGTCTATTTGTATTGTATTGGTTTAATGTAATTTTAGATGATCTTAATAATCTTCTTTAATTTAACCCATGCACGACCTAGCCGATTTCCATCACCCAATCACTGATCTTTTCCCCCAACCCAATACAGCTTCCGGCTGGGATCAATACCGTCTCAGCAAGGATCAGATTGATTTCTTCCATGAAAATGGGTATTTGGCCAATATCAAACTACTGGACGAAAGGCAGATCGAAGTCTTGAAAAAAGCACTCGATGAGGTCATGGACCCGAAGCATCCGCTTCACCATCTCTTTCATGAGTTTCACAGCAATGAATCCGGAGATCCGAATAAAGTCCTGTTTCATTCCTTGGGACATTGGCGGATTGCGGAGGCCTTCCACGATGTGATCTGGAATCCGGCTTTTCGTATGGTCGCTTCGCAGTTGCTGGGAGATCGTCCGGTGCGGTTTTGGCATGATCAGCTTTTCTGCAAGCCGGCCCATCATGGAGGCAATGTGGCTTGGCATCAGGATTACAGCTACTGGACCCGCACGATCGAGATGCAGCACTTGACCTGCTGGTGTGGTTTGGATGATGCCACCGAGGAAAACGGCTGCCTGCAATACGTTCCGGGCTCGCATCGCTGGGGCTTGCTGGATAAACCTGCCTTAGCCGGTGAAATGGACGGCTTGAAGGCGATGATGACAGAAGAACAAAAAGCGAATTTCAAACCCGTGGCAATTCCACTCAAAGCCGGGCATGCGGCATTTCACCATCCGCTTTTGGTGCACGGGAGCTTTGCAAATTTTTCTCCCCGATCCAGAAAGGCCTTTGTACTGAATGTATTTGCCGATGGGACCGTCTCCGATACCAATGAGCCGCTTTTGGAAGGGGTTCCTGTAATTCCGAAAGGTGAAAAAATGGGAGGGAAGTACTTTCCGTTGATTTTTGATCCGAAGAGATTGTGAAATTGGAAGATTAAAAGATTTGATAATTGGGGTATTCCCAAAGTTCCTCTTCCCAAGAATCCTTTTTATCCAATACTCAAAACTCGATGTTCGGTATTTTACCTTATTCTTTATGTACATCGCGGAAGGTATTTTATGCCGATTTCCCTTACTTCGTACCTTCCATGTGGATTGAAATCCTCATATTTTCAAATTTCAAACTTCAAATTTCTGAATTAAAAAATGGCTTCAGGATTATTTGCACTATTAGATGATGTCGCCACACTGATGGATGACGTGGCTACCATGACCAAGGTGGCTGCGAAAAAAACCTCCGGGATTCTTGGAGATGACCTCGCCGTCAATGCCGAAAAGGCCTCCGGGTTTGTTCCTGACCGGGAGTTGCCAGTCCTATGGGCGATTTCTAAGGGTTCATTTATCAATAAAATAATCATCCTCCCGGTTGCCTTTCTTCTCAGTGCCTTTGCACCGGTTGCGGTGACGGTTATTTTGGTTTTGGGTGGATTGTATTTGGCCTATGAAGGTGCCGAGAAAATTCTCGAATGGTTCATTCCTCATCATCAGGCCCATGAAAAGATAAATATCGAAGAAGAAGTCAGTCCCGAGCAAGTACTCGCTCACGAAAAGAAAAAAATCAAGTCTGCCATTACCACAGATTTTATCCTTTCGGTAGAAATAGTAATCATCGCTCTTGGTACTGTGGTCGAGCAGCCACTTAGCACCCAGATTTTAGTCGTTTCGATCATTGCCTTATTGGCCACAGTTGGCGTCTATGGCTTGGTGGCTGTGATTGTCCGAATGGATGAGTTTGGCTATAAATTGATCGCACTTAATCCAGAGGAAAATACCTTTTCAGATAAAATCGGGAGATTGTTGGTAAAGGGCCTACCCGTTTTGATCCGAATTATCTCCTTTGTGGGAACCATTGCTCTGCTATTGGTGGCCGGCGGGATTTTCTCCCATAACATTGAGTTTTTCCATCATTTGTTGGAGACTTGGCCGGGAATCATCAAAGATTTTGTCATTGGATTGGCTGTCGGGATAGTGGTTTTAATTCCAATTCTTATTTTTAAAAAAATCAGAGGCAAAAAGACCGCCTGAGTTATTCTTTCCCCGAACCCAAAATCCCGCCTATGAAGCGCCAATTGACTCTCAGTTTACTGTTTCTTATAGCATTTTCTTTTCTGGCCTGCGCCCAAAATGGTCAAACCTTTCTTCAGTTTGAGGGAAAGGAAGGTCCCGGAAAGGGAAAACACATCGTCCTGGTGGCGGGCGACGATGAATATCGCTCAGAAGAGTCCATGCCGATGCTGGCCAAGCTTCTCTCCGAAAGACATGGATTTAAGACTACCGTTCTTTTTCCTATCGAGCCTGCTACCGGAAATGTGGTGCCCAACTACCAAAACAATATTCCCGGACTGGAGCATTTGGAGTCAGCCGATCTGATGATCATGCTGATTCGCTTCCGTGAGCTTCCCGATGAGCAGACGCAGCACATCGAGAATTTCCTCAAAGCCGGTAAGCCCATCATCGGTCTGCGCACCTCGACCCATGCTTTTGCCTATCAGAAAAACAAGGAGTCCAAGTTTGCCAAATGGACTTGGAACGGGAAAGAAGCCGGTTGGGAGAAAGGGTTTGGCAAGCGGATTTTCGGAGAAACCTGGGTCAATCACCACGGGATCCATGCCAAAGAAGGCTGCCGAGCTCTCATTGATGGGGTACAGGCAATGAATGATCCCCCCATCTTGAGAGGTGTAAATGACATCTGGGTGCCTGAGGATGTGTATGGAATTCAATCCCTTCCCAATGATGCCACCGTGCTGATTCATGGTCAATCCACTGCCGGAATGAACGATCAGGCTCCCGTCATGTGGGAAAAATCTGTGATGCCGATTGCTTGGACCAAGCCTTATCAACTTGAAGGAGGAAAGCCGGGAATGGCCTTCGCCTCTACCATGGGTTCGTCCATGGGGTTCCAGAGTGAGGATATGCGAAGATTGGTAGTCAATGCCTCGTTTTACCTTTTGGGAATGGAGGGAAGCATCACACCTGAGCTATCTATGGATATCGTGGGCGAGTACATGCCGACCATGTTTGGCTTTGATACCTTCAGGAAAGGAATGAAAGTGGGGGATTTTAAATAAGTATCCAGTAGCTGGTATCAAGATTAGAGACAAGAAACCAGAGACAAGAGGCTAGACTCAATTGATATTCGATTTTTATTTTAACACCGAACACTGAAGACCGAATTATGAAGTATTTGGAGATCTAAGGAAAAATTGAACCAAAGAAACAATGAACAAAATAGGATTTAACGTGCTGGCATGGTCAGCGGAAATTTCGGAAAACTTGTTTCCAATTTTAGACCGTCTGAAAGCCATCGGCTATGACGGGGCGGAATTTTTTATTGGTGGCACGGATGAAAAAACCTGTCGCGCAGTAGGTGATCATTGCAAAAATGTCGGTTTGGAAGTGACTACCGTGACCGTGATGGGGCCTGACGAAAATCCTATTTCCCCAGATCCCAAAGTTCGTAAAAAAGCCCAAGAAAAGCTCCTTTGGATACTCGACCGAGCAGCAGACTTGAACTCCCAAGTGCTTTGCGGGCCGTACCATTCCGCTTTTGCGACTTTTGCCAGTCGAGCACCGATTGAAGACGAATACAACTGGTCTGCCGAAGTCCTAAACTCCGTTGCCGATCATGCCCAAAAGCTCGGAGTCTTGATGACACCCGAAGCCCTCAATCGCTTCGAATGCTATCTGGCCAATACGATGGAGCAGTTGGACTACTTGCTTGCTAAGGTAAACCATCCCAACGTTCAGGCGATGTTTGATACCCATCACGCGAATATGGAGGAGAAAAAACTGGGCTTGGCGATCGAAAAGATTGCTCCTAGATTGGGCCATTTTCATATCTCTGAAAATGACCGGGGCACTCCCGGTTCGGGTCATGTGAACTTTGATGAGACTTTCGCTGCGCTCAAAAAAGTGGGGTACCAAGGTTGGTTGACCATCGAAGGTTTCACCCGAAACGATCCGGCTTTTGCCAATTCGATCGGCGTATGGAGAGAGTTTTCGGCGCCTTGGGATATGGCCGAAAATGGCTACAAGATGATTCGTGAGATGGGAGAGAAGTATGGACTCTGAGAAGCAAGAAGCAAGAGACAAGAAACAAGACAGGGCTGGGCGATTTGCTCAGCCTTTTATTTTTAGGATTTGTTGGGCGACACGTTCTGCCGAGCGAACGGCCCCTTCCATATATCCAGCGAATTCAGTGGAGGTTTCTGTTCCTGCAAAGAAGAGTTTTTCATTAAAGTAGCTTTGCAAAAGCAAAGGATGCCCATTGTACTGATGAGGCCGGGGAATGATCTGATTATTGCCCAAAACCAAGTCTCCAATCCATACCTTGTCTTCATAGTGGGTTGGGCTGGGGGCTTTTTCTCCGAAAAACTCACTTATATGGAGAAGTACCAAAGCCTTTCTTTCCTCTTGGCTAAATCTACTAGTCGAGGAATTCAAAAATCCCGTAAATCCGAATTTGGTTTTTTCGGCATTACTATGGTCATACATCTCTGCGATGATGTCCACGTGACTGAAAGCCATGCCAGAGTAGCCTGATTTTTTCCAAAAAGGCTTTTCAAACTCTAGTACAAATTTGATCGAACCGGCCATCCAGGTTTGCACCTGAGGTAAAAGCTGTGGTACAGGCTGGGAAAGTTGTGGTGTAAACGTAATCTCAGAACTGATTACCTGTGGAGGAAGACATATCACCACTCGGTTGGCGAAATAAGTTTCTCCCGATGAGGTTTCAATTTTCAGGTTCTCTTTCTCCTCTGTGAGTCGAGTGACTTTAGCGTTGAGCTTGAGTTGCTCAGAGCTGAGCTTTTGGGCGAGTGCGTCGATTAGGATTTGGGTTCCTCCCACGATTCGATAGGAAGAACTGTCTTCATCAGGTACAGCGAATTTTTGGATTGGTTCAGTCTTGGATGTTTGGAACAGAGAAATCCCCTCAGATACTTGAGGATGTTTTCTTAATTCCAAATGATCCAAAAAGGAGAGCAGTCGGCTATGACTGTCATTGAGCCACGTTGCTCCGAGTTCTAAAGGTGTACCAAGTGGTCCTTTGATGGTTTGGATTCTCCCTCCGAGTCTGGAAGAGGCTTCGAGTAGCTTGATGTGAAGGTTATGGTTGGAAAGCAGATAGGCCAAAGTCAGTCCACTGAGACCGCCGCCTATGATCAGGATTCTATTTTCGCCAGGCATGAAGGTTTGCTGCGATAGGGTGATACGCTAAAGTCTCAACAGATTTTTGAGTTGAGGGTTCATTTGGGCCTTCAGTTTTTCAGAGGATAGACGAAAAGCAATCAGTTTGCCTTTTTCTTTTCCATCAGCATTTTCTCAAAAATCGGAGCTACAGCTCTCCCTCTCCAGCCACCTGAGTAATTGGTTGCCATATATAAATCGACATCTGGAATGTACAAGACTTGAGTACCCCAAAACCCGGAATGGCAATAGGCGTCCATTCCGTTGATCTGGATTCGATACATCCCCATTTGGTAGTCCATTCGGGCTTTTTCCGGATAGCTGACCGGCTCTAGCATGCTTTGTAAAGTCTCAGGTTTCTCAAAGATTTTTCCCTGAAATAAGGCTTGGAAAAAATCCACCAATTCTTGAGTAGTTGAGACGATACCCCCTCCTCCGAAGTAATCCATCGTGGGGCTGAATTCATAAGTGTCGCGACCTTGGAGGTATTGATGAATCCGAAGTTGATCAGTTTGAGGATCGATGCGCTCAAAATCAGTGCGATCCAATCCAAGATTTTCCAGGTCCAGCAATTCTTTAATTCCACCATCTAGGCTTTTTCCGGTGTACTTTTCGATCAATTCCCCCAAGATCACATAGCCCGTATCCGAGTAGCTAAACTGCCCTCCCGGAGTTCCGATGGGCTCCCCTTTTTCTACACACATTCGGAGTTGCTCGGTGCGGGTCCATTCGTGATTGGGTGTTTGGAGTACGATTTCAAAAAACTCCGGAGCATTGGTGTGGTCAAAAAATCCGGCTGAATGGCGGAGTATTTGGCGCATCGTGATTTGATCCAAATTATAATCCTGAGAAAGGATTGCGGCATGTTCGGGGGAAATATGCTTTGAAATCGGGTCTTCCAAGCTCAAAGCCCCTTTTTCCATCAGTCGAAGAATTGCTGCAGCCACAAAGGTTTTGGTTACGCTTGCAATTCGGAAGGTATGTTGGGTTTCAAGTGAATCGCCTTTCGTTAAATCATTGATTCCGGCTGCCCCAGACCAAGAAAAGTCTCCGTTTCCGGATTCCATCGTGAAAAGGACGCCAGGATTCGTCTCCGTGATTTCTGATAAGAGAATTTGCTGAAAGTTTTGGGCTTGCACTTGATTCCAGCCAGTAGCCAAAAGTACAATTCCGAGGAAGCGAGGAAGGGATTTCATGAAGTAGGACTACTTAAGTTTGTGGATTCAATTTTAAGGGTGTTTTTTGGGAGGCCATGTGATCAAAATCAATGATCAAAGTTTTGCAAACTGAAAACTGCGACTGCAAGCTGCTCATTCCTCCTCCGGGATTGCCATGGTGTGGTTTCCCAAAAGCTTCCACTTCCCATCTACCCAAGCGTAGGTCCGCATGAAGTGGTAGAGCGTGGGACTTGGTCCACGATCCACGACAGTATAGCCGCTGACTATTCCAGTCCGACCTAGGATGACCACTTGCTGATCTTTTGGGGTTCGGTTTCGAGTGTCGTCTGTTTGTCCGGCTTGGATGAGTTTGGCCCTGTTGATCACGGCCTCTTTACCATCGATCAGCCCGGCATGATTATGTACCCAGGTAAACTCCTCAGCCAGGAGATCCTGCAAAAAATCTACTTCAGATTTCAAAAGTGCCTTTTCCCAACCCTGATCCAGTAGTAGGAGTTGGTCTTTTGAGGTTTGGGCGAAAGAAGACAGCTGAAGGCACAAGAGAAAGAAGGTAAGTGATAGGAGATGTTTCATCGATTTGAATATTAGAGCTTTAGCAAATAAATCAGGCGGATTTCCCTTGGGTTACTTTTTGATTCATAGTTCGGGTCATGGTAAAAATCAGTACCAGGAAAATCCCCAAAAATCCCAGAAGAAACCCATATCCGGTAAAGAAGGCAATTTTTCCGAAAAGAAAGGGCATTAGCGTAATGCCCACATAAGCACTTGCCATTTGGATTCCCATGATAAATTGGGAGTTTTTCTCCCCAAAATTGACCGGAGTCTCATGCAGCAAGCTCGGGAAAATGGGAGCACAACCTAAGCCAACCAGTAAAAAGCCGGAAATGGTGGTGAATGAAAATGGAAGGAATAGCAAGCCTAGGCCCAGACCTATCACACCCTGCCCGAGATAGACCAATTGCTTGTTGGAAAAATGAGCAGTTAAGAATCCGGAAAAAAACCTTCCTATCGTGATCCCCAAGAAGTACAAGGAAGTGAGCCTTGCGGCCTGATCGGCCTCATACCCTTTTTCAAAAACCAAATAACTCGCCCCCCAAAGCCCAAAAGTGGCTTCTATGGTGCAATAGCAAAAGAACACCATCAAAGCCGGTTTTAATCCCGGAAAAGTCAGTAGCATAGTGAATAGGCTGGGCGATTTTTCTTCCGAATTGGCTTCTTGGCGTCTTTTATTTCTTACCCAAAGCGGAAGAGAAAGTACTAAAATCATCACCAATCCCAGTTGAATCCAAGCCACTGTGCCGTATCCGCTTGACCAAGAATCCCCTTTGGCCAAATAGCCGGCCATAATCATTGGCCCAATAGCAGCACCCACACCCCAAAAGCTGTGCAGCCAGTTCATATGGCGGGCCTCATGGTGCAGTGCCACGTAATTGTTCAAAGCCGAATCCACTGCCCCCGCGCCAAGTCCAAGGGGAATCGCCAAAAGGCAGAGATAAAGAAATTCCCCGGAAAGGGAAAAACCCATCAAAGCCAAAGCTGTCATCAGCACGCTAAATGTAGTTACTGCTGCCACTCCAAAGCTCTGAATTACCTTGCCACTGAAGAGACTGGAAACCACCGTGCCCGCTGCGACGATCATGGAAATAATCCCCGCATAGTCAATCGAAACATTTAGTCTTTCAAACATGGCAGGCCAAGCCGCTCCTAAAAGGGAGTCGGGAAGCCCAAGGCTGATAAAGGCTAGGTAAATAATGAATAGGAGGAGGCTTTTTTTCAAGGAGAAACTGGAGTTGGTCAATTGCTAAGTCGTAACAATCTAAGGAAATGGATTTTGATCTGCCAACTTGATTTTGGCTGGGGATTAACCTTGTTTTTTTCAATTTAAGAAAACCATCCTATGAGAATTCATCCAATTTGAACTGTATTGGCGCCTTGGAGAATCACAGCCCCACAGGCACTTTGATCCCCGACTCTAAGTGCGGGCTTGCCATGGATCAACACAGTGGGGCTCGCTGAAATAAAGGGCCCAAGGGAGGGATGCTGAGGAGAAGGAGGCAGGTTGCAGATATGGTTATCACCCAAGGTAGCTGCTGGTAATCCTTCGATCAAAACTGTGGGGTTGCCGGGGGGAGAAACTTGGCCTCCATGTGAGGTAGGATCTCCGATTCGAGCTGCTGGTTTCATGACTAGTTGATCTGGATTAGACTTCCTTTTACAGTTGTGACTCCCGAAGAACTCAATTCCGCTCCAGCCGAACCCTCCGCTTTGAGATTTGCTTGGGCTTGGATTTCGATAGTGGTTCCTTGGATTTTTACCTCACTTTCGGATGTGATTTGGATTGATTTGGGACTGTAAAGTTCAATTCCGTTTGGATCCAGTTTGACTCGGTTGCCGGATTGATCAGACATCATTACGATTTTTTCTCGTTCATTGACCGAAATCTGATTTCCCCCTGGAGTTTTAATTTCGATGGAGATTTCATCCTCATCAAAAACCAGTTGCATCCCTGATTTCGTGACTATTGCTTTTTTGAAATTTTCGTCTTTTGGGGTGAGTGGGGAGGGATTTGCAGAACTGTTGAGGCTCCCCAAAATCACTGCATCCCGGGGATCTTCATTCAAAAATCCCAAAACGACTTCATCTCCGATTTCCGGGTAGAAAATCATTCCTCGTTGATCCCCGGCATCGGGATGAGCTATTCTAGCCCAGATTTCCTGATCTTGGCTTTCAAGAATTGGAATGCTGACAGCGATGCGGAAGGCTCCTTGAGGATCGTTTTCCAGTCCGATAACTTTTCCGATAAGCAACCCACGAACAGGGGGCGACCATCGGCCTTCGGTTTCGTCCGCACATGAAGATTTCTGATCCGAAAATGAGGGTTGAGGCATACCAATCGTGAGCTGAGTGCTCCAACCCTGATCGATGGAGAAATGATGAGAAATTCCTGAAATAAGCGCTTTTCCATCAAAAACATCGCCCCAACTGGCAAGTGTAAGGTACTCCCCCAAACTGTCCACAAATGGGTAGCCCATGAATTTGAAAGTCCCCTTTACCTTAGCCATCCGATTTCGCATCAGGTAATTTTCCGCCTGAGATTTCAACTCTTCGGCAGCGCGATTACCTCCGTGAATAAGGTTGATTTTTCCAGAATTGACTACTTCTGCCAGTTCTTTTCCGCTGAGTTTGCCCGAGGTGTCCCAATTTCCTTCTTCGCTTTTTTCTTCCTCAACTTCCTGACTGCTTGGGTTCCAAGTGACTCCGGCGGCTTCTGCTACTTGGCTAAAAGCATCCAGCTCCAATTCAGATTCTTGGATGATTGGGCCGTTTTGTAGGGAAAGTAGGGCTTCCCGATTTGGATTTGGTGTAAAAATCTCCACCCGATTTCGTACCATACGAATCAACCTCCCATTTGCCTCGGCCCTTGCCAGCAAAAAATCCCAGTCTGTACTTCCGAACTGAATCATTTTCTCATGAGTATAAACAGTCTCAACTGGTTCTCCAATAAGTTGATTAGCACGTAATATGGACTCCCAAATTTCAGAATCTTTCATATTTCGAAAACTTCGGTTTTTCTTGCCTTTTGTGAGACTGATGGCATCATGCTGAAGTTCCAAAACAACTCTACGAGGCCCTTTGGAAGATTCGATTCCAAATTTGACCACTTTTCCCTCGAACAATTCCTCCAAGTCTCCTTGGTATCCACCTGAAATCCGGATTCTTTTACCGGGGTAAAACATTTCATCCGCTCTATTGTCAGCAGTCAGCCGGGTGCGAAAGGTTATCTTGGCGCTTGGTATTTGATTGAGTTTTTTGGTGATTTCTAAATGAAGTAGGTCATAATCCGGAGAAATTACTTTGCCATCGGATGCGATGGTAAATGGGCTTTCAAAAACAGTTTTGGTAGATGGTTTACGTGTTCTGCCCAAGTTTAATTTTTGTAAAAGTTTATTGATTTCAATCGGCATAATTTTAAAATTTAGTGTGTGATCGATAAAATTGCTGTTTCTGAATTAAAATTTTCGCAACGGGATTGCTTTTGGATGCGAGTAATGAATTAAGTGTATAAAGGCCTGAAATACAAATAGAAAATCTGCCAGTGTCGAGTCAGGATTTGGTTGAATGTTTTTGCTCAATCTGGATTTTTATAGTTGTGCAGGATGCAAAAAGGCTAATTTTTGACTATCCTTTTGCTATGAAAAAACCAATTCTCCTTTTGCTTGGCCTATTACTCAACTCCATGGTCTATTCTCAATCGGACCGCCCCAACATCATCTTTATCCTCACGGATGATCAGCGCTGGGATGCATTGGGTTTTGCCGGGAATCCCATCATTCAGACACCCGAGATGGATCGATTGGCGGCTGAGGGGACTTACTTTGAAAATGCCTTCGTCACCACGCCCATTTGTGCAGCGAGTCGGGCAAGTATCCTCACCGGACTCTATGAGCGAACGCATGGCTACACCTTCGGACAGGGAGATATCCAGGAGCCGTTTATGGCTCAGTCCTATCCTGCCCAATTGCGTAAAGCAGGCTATCACACCGGGTTTTTCGGCAAGTTTGGCGTGAATTATCCGGGCTTTTCGGAGCTTTTTGATGAGGGTGAAAACTATGACCGAAATGGAAAATTTGACGATCGACGCGGATATTTTTTCAAGACGATCGGGAAAGACACCGTTCACCTGACTCGCTATACTGGACAGCAGGCGATTGATTTTATCCAAAATTCTCCCAAAGAAAAGCCCTTTATGCTGTCGCTCAGCTTCAGTGCGCCACATGCCCATGATCCTGCCGAGTTGCAGTATTTCTGGTCCCCGGAGTACGATACGATGTATCAAAACACACTCATTCCAGATCCGATCATGGCTTCGGAGGAGGAGTTTGCAGCCCAGCCGAACTATGTGCGAACTGGAGAAAATCGAACCCGCTGGCACTGGAGATTTGACCACCCAGAAAAGTATCAGCATAGCGTCAAAGGCTACTACCGCATGATCTCCGAGGTAGATGCGCAGATCGGTAAAATCCGAAAAACCTTGGAAGAAAAAGGCTTGGCTAATAACACAGTCATTATCCTCATGGGTGACAACGGATACTTCCTCGGGGAGAGGCAGCTCGCCGGGAAGTGGCTGATGTACGAACCTTCGCTGAGAGTGCCCTTGATTGTATTCGATCCGAGGGAAAAGGGAGGCAAGCGCAATTCAGATTTTGCGCTGAATATCGATGTGGCAGCCTCTATTTTGGATTATGCCGGGGCTAAAATTCCTGAAGCCTGGCAGGGAGTGTCCCTGACTTCCAAAGATTTGGCTAAGCGAAAAGAATTTGTGACAGAGCACCTTTGGCAGACTCCGATCATCGCACCAAGTGAAGCAATACGAACTGAGCGTTGGAAGTACTTTCGATATATCAATGATCCGACTCACGAAGAATTGTATGACCTGAGTGTGGATCCCTTGGAAAAAGATAACCTTGCCGGAAACCCCAATCTCCAGCCCGTGATCAGAGAGCTTAGAGAAAAGATGGAGCGAAAGTCAAGGGAATACAAAAAAGCCTCTTTACGCTGATTTTCTCCACCTAAGAAACTCATCTTTTGATCAGTGATGGGTCTCAAGAAAAGCCCGCAATTCATTCTCTATGCCCTTGGGGAAGCCTTTTTTCTCCTCCACCCCCACGTAAATCAAGCAGCTCGAAGGAGTGAGGGTAAAAATGCCTTTAAACTTTGCAAGCCAAATTTCCAGATGGGATTTGAGTTCCTGAATCCTGGGAATCAGTGAAGTTAGCTCCGGGTTTTCCTTGATGAGAAGGAGCGCAGACTGATTGTATTCCTTTAAAACTTCGGAGGTGTAGGATCGGATGGTGTGGTGTAGGATCAGTTCATCTTTGGACATTTGGTCAAAGTATTCGTGAAAGAAGTCTTCGTATTGGAGGTGTTTGGCCGTGGGAATTCGATTTTGAATCTTTTCCACAAGCTTGTCTCTAAGTCTGGCTTGAGCTTGGAAAGTGACCCAAGCAGTGTCCAAGATTTCCAGGAGTTTTCGAATAGCTTGAAGTTCTTTTTTGGGTTGACCCGAGGTAGATTTGAATATCTCTTCATGTCCGGGAAATTGCACCCCCTCGTAACTGAAAGGATTGTCTTTGGCAACGGCCTCCAAAATCAGCTGAGTGCATACTTCCGGAGATTTTCCTACCAAATCCACATGACTGATAGCGCCCAACATAGCAGGCAGTTCACAGGGGCGGATTTTGATGGGAATTAGTTTTCTCTTTACTCCTGTGGGATCTAGTCTGAATGCCGCACCCCACTCAGGCATTGTGAACACAGAGGCAAAATATTCGGGCGAAAAGAGCGCAAGTGTTTGGGCTGCTTCCGCAGCCTGGTACATCTCGTACACGAAATTGCAGCCCGGTCTGAAATCCTTAGCCTGAAATACCACGCTGTAGTGATTTTCTTCAAGGATTTTCCCGATCCATTTTGCCCAATTGAGGTCTTTTCCGGTGTAACTGATAAAAAAGTCTTTCATTTTTCAGAAGCAGCTGGCTGAGTGATTTGAAGTTGAGTGACAGGGGTTTTTTAGCAGATTTCGACTGCCTACATCTGATTTGGGTTAGAGGGGTCTATCTTGATCTTGGGATAGATCTTTTGGCTAGCCTGTTTCGGTCCGATTTTGCCTCCCAGGCCATCATCTTTGTGAACACCTTCAAGTTTGTAGGTTCTTTTCCCCAATTCAGCATTCTGGATCAATTTGGGATCGATCGAAATTCCTTCTTTTGGAACTTCCTTACCTATGGGCGTGATGTTTTTTTTGATTTCCGGATTTGATTTTCGCTTTGCCATGGGATTAGATTTTTAGGTAAAAGATTCTCCTGCAGGGCCATAGTGAATGGTGACTTCTTCATTTGGGGAGATGTCCCGTAATGCTCTGAAGGTAATGGTTTTATGTTTGATGTCTCTGGAATAACTGCTATTCGCCTGAATGGAATGGTTGAAAAGAGATCCGTAACCCAACGCCAATGCCAAGGATTTTTTTCTTCTGTCAAAGAGGAAAACGTATCGGTCCAAAATGCTTCCTGCTAGCCTGTGGTGTTCTTCTCTTTCAAGTTCGATGACACAACTTCGCTCAATGATCTCCCCTTTTCGAAAAGGTCGAGCAGCAAAAACTCCCCGGCCTTTTTTCTCGGTTTGGGCGATATACAAGCTCAAGTTTCCAGTTATGCTATCAGTAGGTAGAAATGAATTCCTTGTCTTCATAAAAGTCTGAGCTATAATAAAGTAGCTAAAAGTTAAAAATTATCAGGGAAAATCGACCCATTTGATTTTGGAATCAACGGCGGCCTCTATTTAATTTCCTAAACTTTCACCATGACACTTATGAAAAACCATTTCCGCCTGCTTTTGATCTTTTGTTGTTTTCACGTTTTGCCTCTTTTTGCGCAGCAAAACCAAAAAGTCTATACATCCGAAACGCTCGAAATCCATCAGGTCAGCCCGCACACTTTTGTCCACGTCAGCTATCTGGTTACAGAGGATTTTGGTAAAGTCGCCTGTAACGGCATGGTGGTACTGAATGGAGGCGAGGCCTTGATTTTTGATACGCCTACGGATGATGCAGGGAGTAGGGAGTTGATTGATTGGCTTGAAAAAGAGAAAATGGTGACAGTAAAAGGAGTACTCGCTACCCATTTTCATAATGACTGCCTGGGAGGCTTAAATGAATTTCATGATCAGGGCATACCTTCCTTTGGCAGTCAAAAAACCATTGACCTAGCCAAAGCTGCAGGAGCTGCAGTACCTCAAGAGGTATTTGAAGGTGAACTCGATTTAAGAGTGGGTGATTTGGAAGTACAAAGCCGATTTTTGGGGGAAGGACATACCCGAGATAATGTGGTGTCCTATGTGCCTTCTGATCAGGTACTTTTTGGTGGGTGCTTGATCAAAGAGGTCGGGGCAAATGTGGGGTATTTGGGAGATGCGAATACAGGGGCATGGTCAGAAACAGTCCAACGGGTAAAAACTGCTTTTTCTGAATCGAAAACTGTTATTCCCGGCCACGGAAAAATCGGGGATGTGGAATTACTGGATTATACGGTTCGGTTGTTTGAGTATAAATAGGCTGTTTACTGCCTGGAAATGAGGTTCTTTTTCTTTATAGATTTTTGAGGCAAGAAAAAAAGGGAGCCAAATAGCCCCCTTATATGAATTATTAAACTCTGAATAGCTATCAACTTTTACATCTCCCAACCTGCTCTCACCGGCTCCTTGATGTATTGGTCTGCTTCTGGAAGGCCTTTCGCCTTCATGTTGTCGTAATCCCACTGGATCAGTTTTCCTCCCATACGGAGAGATAATACGCCCAGCAAGGTGATCTCCGTTAATCGGGAACCATACTCAAAATTTGCTGAGGATTGCTCCTTGTTTCGGATGGCATTGACCCAATCTTGGAAGTGACCCGCAGAACGGGCGATCGTTTGCTTTGGGGGATTGATGCTATTTCGGAGAGACTCTGGGAAAACCTGCGGCTTACGTCCGCTGCCGTCATTGATGATGATGCCTTTGCTGCCTACAAACATGGAAGCTCTTGCTGGGTAAGCATAACCTGCCGGCAAAGCAGGATGTAGGTCTGGTTTCAAACCGCCGGAATACCAGTTGATTTTCATGGCTTTTTGATCTCCTTTTGCGGAGAAATTGAAATAGCCTACTTCCCCATATGGCGCGATTTTGCTATCGGAATAGCCTGCCGGGAATACCTGAACGGTATCGGGACTCTTCAGATTAAAGGCCCAGGTCACGGCATCCAAGTCGTGGCAACCAAAATCACCCAAAGCCCCGCAACCGTAATCCCAAAAATCCCTCCAAGTGACCGGAACGTAATTCTCATGGAAAGGAACCATTTCTCTCGGGCCAATCCATTGATCCCAATCAAAACCGATGGGCATATTGGTTTTACCTTCAGGCAGTCCTTTCAGACCCGGAAGCCAACGGCCAGCGGGAACCCAGGCGTGGCATTGGTTGACTTCCCCGATCACTCCTGCACGCAGGTATTCGACCGTCTCACGGATGCCATCCGTGGAGTGTCCCATATTGCCCATTTGGGTCATTAGACCTGTTTCTTTGGTTACTTTGGCCACCTCGCGGGCTTCCCAGATGTTGTGGGTGAGGGGTTTTTCGCAGAACACGTGTTTGCCCATTTTCAGGGCCATCAGGGCGATGTAAGCATGGGTATGGTCAGGCGTGGAGATCACGATGCCGTCCAATTCAGAGGCATTCTCCATCATTTTGCGGAAATCATTGTATTGGGCCACCCGCTTGGTGTTGCCTTTTGTCGCTTGCTGCGTCTCGATCATTTCGGTCACAGGTCCTCTGCCTGCCTCGGAGCGGTAGTAAAAATCAGCCAGATTCCAATAATAAGCCGGATCTGCCACTGCGCTGATATTGACATTTTCCAGTTTCAAAAACTCCGCGGCGTTTTGCTTTCCTTTTCCCCCTGCACCGATGATTCCTAAATTGACCTGATCGCTGGGCGCTGTATATCCGGGTCCGCCGATCACATGTCGGGGTACAATCATCATTCCTGCACCGCTGAGGGCGGCGGCTTTCACAAAATCTCTCCGGGAAAAGGGTGCTTTATCGTTGTTCATGGTTAGTAAGGGTTCGATCGGTTTAAATTTATTGGATTTGACTATTCGAACCCAACCATTCGGGGGATGATTCGGCCCTTTGCGGAATAAATTGTGTCATTAGAAAATGATTCTCAAAATGCCGCCCATGGGGAAGGATATTCTTTCTACAATCAGTAGGTTAACTATTTAAATTGGCCTAGAATCAGTTCGACCCACTTTGGGGTCGTAAATTCCAAAACCTATTGATTGACTTACCCATGGGTTAGGGTTCGACTTCGCTCACCCTCCAACCCATGGCTATTGAAAAGTTTGACCCCTTTTGGGGTCTGAAAATGAGAGGCTGCTTTAAAATAAATGATCCTGAAAGGATCGAACTTTTCAATAGCCCTCGGTGAAACCGGGGGGATTAGATAATTTCACTGATGGACCATCCAACCCCGTGAGGGGTTGAACTAGTGGGGAATGGCCTATCCCCAATCCTATTCAAAGATTGGAGGTCTTGCTGTGAATTGCCTCATGATTTTTGAATTCCATGGATTGAATCGCCTATTGCTTTAGCTGGAGGATTAAGATATCAAGAGATTGTTGGAGAGCTTTACCACAATTCTTTTCCTGAATTGGGTAGATAGAAATTGAAAATGCCAAAAATAGAAGGCGTAGAAGCAATCTCCACCCAGTCAAACGTTCATTCTACTCCTAGTGGGGGCAAACTCCGCTTAGTCTTAGTCAAACTCCTTCTCTCTGTTCAGAAGGCATTTTTATGATAAAAAGATTAATTTATTTTTTAAACCAAACTGCTCTTAGGTTAGGAATAATGGTATAGCCTTCCTCACCGGGAGCAGTTTTTCTAACTTGTCTTGAAAAGCCACTAATTGCTTCCCCAATAATTTTAGTTTTTCCTTTCCAAGAAAAAATCTCAAGAACACCTTCATTTCCATTGTTAAATACATGAAGATCTTCTCTTTTATTTGCAGAATTAATCAAGTCTACATACTCTTTTCCTTTCTCATCCTTTCCGCTAACGCCATATGGAGACACAGGATTAGCTAAATTCTCCATGGAAATCTTCATGGGCCATCTATCATTTACTTCCACTATAGCATACATAACTTCTCTTGATGGTTTAGGCTTTACAAAATTCGAGGAAACATTGTTTCGGAATTCCTCACTTATTGAAACTTTAGCTACAACAAATCCTAAAAATCTTACAGTTTGCCCCCTCTCAAAGGAGGTTCTAGCTACAAAGGTTTTTACAGTATTGATGGCTTCTTGTAAGTTTTCATTCGTAACCTCTCTTACGTTTTCAAACTTTGTTCCCAAAACGTCAACGAAAACTTGGGGAATAATTTCTGGAAGAATTACTTCATTTATATTTTTTATTTCAATTAAAAATTTAGACCTTCAATATGATTAAAATTACAATTTTTATTATGTTTCTGCACTTAGAAGCTGTTTTCTCAGTAATGATTTTTAGATAATCGGTAATACCGAGATGTTCCGTAAATTTCATGAAAAATACTAAAAGGATTCCTTTTTTACTTAAGCAATAGAATGTTTGTCTCGTTTATTTTTTCTTGAAAAATCGGGTTTGGGGCCCGGTTTCCTTTGAAAAGTCCTTCAAAATAGCCATTGGCACCCACATCTCCAAACCTAAGTTGATTGGAAATGGATAATTGCTAGCCTTTTCCTATTTTAAGTAACTCAAACACCCAAACCTATGAAATCCATGTTTGCCCTTCTGGCTGTTGCTTTTCTCTTTGCCTGCCAGCCTAAGCCTGAAGTAGTCACAGAAGCCACTATCGAGCCTAAAAAGCCCCGAACCATCGTCACCACCGACGGGGAAATTGATGATGTGGATTCTTTTATTCGGATGCTGCTTTATGCGAATGAATTCCGAATTGAAGGCTTGATCTATTCTTCTTCGATGTGGCATTATAAGGGGGATGGAAAGGGGACGCTTTTTACCTCGGAGATGGAAATGACCAAAACCATGTACGGGGCCCAGACGGACTTGCGCTGGCCGGGGGTAGAGTGGATGAATCCCCTTCTCGATGCTTATGAGGTAGTCTATCCCAAGCTGAGTCAGCATGCAGAGGGTTTTCCTACAGCGGTTTATCTGAGGTCTGTGGTAAGAGTAGGAAATATTGACTTCGAGGGAGAAATGGAAGTGGATACGGAAGGTTCAGACTTTATCAAAGCCAAGTTGCTGGATGAGGATATGGAGCCGATTTATCTCCAGGTTTGGGGTGGGACCAACACCATCGCCCGTGCATTGAAGTCCATCGAAGATCAGTACAAAGGCACAACAGAGTGGGAAAGCATTTACAAAAAGGTGATCGATAAGGCCATCATTTATGCGATTCTTGACCAAGATGCGACCTATCGGAAGTACATCGCTCCCAACTGGCCGGATTTGAAGATTTACTACAATGCCAGTCAGTTTTGGTGCTTTGCCTATCCTTGGAAGAGAGCAGTGCCTGAATCCCAACAGTACCTTTTCGAAGGGAAGTTTATGGGAGATGAAATCATCAATAACCACGGTCCGCTGCTGAAACAATACTACAGCTACGGCGACGGGCAGGTGCAAGCCGGAGACGACGAGCATATCCATGGCGACCCTACCAAGTTGGTCAATGCTCAATGGGGGACTTTTGGGGTGTATGACTTTATCTCGGAAGGCGATTCTCCGGCTTACTTGCACCTGATCGATGTTGGTCTGGATAATCTCAATCAGCCGCAATGGGGTGGTTGGGGAGGTCGATTGGTCCAGTCTGCCGAGCAACCCAACCGTTGGGAAGATGGTAAAGCTGTACTGGATTACAATCCGTTTACCGACACCCTTGATGCGACTTATCCCCAAATTCGCTGGATTGAGGCGATTCAGCAGGACTTTGCCGCACGGGCGGATTGGTGCGTGATGGACTATACCGATGCCAATCATCCTCCGGTGGTGAAGGCTGTCGGAGCTACCCGACTTTCTGCCAAACCCGGAGAAAAACTGATTTTGGAAGTCCAAACCAGCGATCCGGACGGAGATCAGTTGGAGACCAAGTTTTGGATTTATAAAGAAGTAGGAACCTATACCGGGGAAGTTGAACTAAGCGCCAATGGGAATCAAGTGGAGGTGGGTTTGGATGCCAAGGCTATCGGTCAGCTGCATGTGATTGCTGAGGTCAAAGACAATGGAGTGCATCCGATGACGAGGTATGTGCGATTTGTGATTGAGGTGGAGGTTTAACCGCCAAGACCACAAAGGGTAGATGAGAGGGCTCAAAGGAGGACTTACCGTCTCGCAAAAGGTTCAGAAAGATTAAGACAGTCTCATTGCCAGAACTGAAAACTGCAGGTGCTAACTGATCACTTTTTCTTTGTGTCCTCTCAGTAATCCTTGGAGCTCTTTGTGGTGTCAATCCATCATCCCTTTTCCCACCAAGATCTTCGGGATGCATTTTTCGATGCGGTTGAGTCGGGTAGCGGATTGCTTGGCTCCGGTGAAGTGGATCAGGTAGCCTCGCTGTCTTCCGGGAGTAAGTGCAAAAAAAGCCTTTTCCAAGCCTTCATGCTCAGCAAACTTTTGGGTGAGTTCCTCCGGGATTTCCATGGATGAGGGTTCTTGTTTTTCCAGCTTTTTGCCTGATTTCTCGACCTCAATAGCTTGTTGAATATAAGTCCTGAGTTCGGATTCTAGTTTTTCAGCCTGTTCCAGTTGAGTAAATCGTATGATTCTTCCCTCATGAGAATTGGGCCCGGGGAGCTCTAAGATGCCCTTTGGGTCTTTCATCAAACTGCCCTTGAGAAAACTGATCACACAGGAATCGTTGAATACGCCCAGCATGATCACATTTTTGTCATTTAAGGTGTAGGTCGGCACGCCCCATTTCCGCTCTTCGGCGAGTTCGGTTTCCAAAAGTAACTGGCGTAAAAACTCGAGGATATCGGTCCAGCGATGCACTTTACAGGCTGGAGTAGCGCCTTTTGGACAACGCATGCATCCTTCGAGGAGAAATTGGTCGACTTGAGGGTTCATGGGGTTAAAGGTTAAGAGGTTCGATGTTCAAGGTTCTTTTTGCTCATCATTCGATATTCGAAGTTCGACCTTCGAAATTTAAAAAATATCGAACGCCAACAGTTGAATATAGAGATCCGATCTGTTTGAGTCTAGCTTCTTGTCTCTCGTTTCTTGTCTCTAATCTTGATGCTTGATACCAGATACTTGCTACTCTCCATTACTCCTCTCGAAACTCCAAAATATCCCCCGGCTGACAATCCAAAACTTTGCAGATGGCCTCCAGTGTGCTGAATCGGATGGCCTTTGCTTTTCCCGTTTTCAGGATGGAAAGGTTGGACAAGGTGAGGTCCACCTTTTCGGAGAGCTCATTCAAGGACATTTTCCGCTTAGCCATCATGACATCTAAATTGACGATTATGGGCATGATTTAGATGGTTAAATCATTCTCAGCCTGCAATTCCAGACCTTTTTTGAAGATCTGGGAAATCAAAAAAACTACAGCAGCCATCATCAGAAATGCCGAATAATCGTCCCAATGAACATAGGCCTTAGCGACCGGATAGCCCCGTTTGGCCAGTTCATCAGTGACTCCCTGAGCGACTGCGCCCAGGACGCCCACAGCAAAAATGTAATAGCTGATCTTGGAGATCAGGCGGGACATTTCTTGGCTAAAGGGCTTGTGCAAATTCAGGTATTGGAAAATCAGGGTGATCAAATAGAAGGTATATGCCTTTAATCCATTTACTCCAATCGCCAAGCCGAAAAGCAAGCCAAAATAAAGTTCACTTGTGGTAAAGAGTTCGGTGAGATCCAAAATGAGGTACTGATTTTCCGGTGGAAAAACCCGGAATTGCATGAAGGCATAGTTGAACATCAAGGCGCCTGTCTGATAACAGAGTGCGATGAAAATGATCCATGAGAGGACATGGAGAAACTTGATGACGAGGTCGGTTTTCGGTGACATGATTTCCAGAATTAAACGGTTAGCTCATTTTCATCCTGAATCTCCACGCCTCGCTTGAAGACTATCCCGATGGCAACCAGTAGCGCTGCCATCAGCAAAAACTCAAAGCCACCCCCCATCATTTGCGGCACTCGATCCAATTCATAGCCTCGTACCTGCATCCATTTGAATATACCTGAGGCAATAATGATCCCCGCCCCGATCTCAAGGGCCACGTAGCTGATCGAGGAGATCAACTTCGACACTTCACGGCTGAAAGGCTGGATCAGATTGATCTTCAGAAAAATCCGGATCATCAGGAAAAACAAGTAAGCTTTTTGGCCTGAAATAAAGAGGAGGATGGAAAGTACTCCCCCGTAATACCAGATATTTTGCTCCCGCAAAGCCGAAAGATTGAGTCCCTCGTAGAGGTTTTGGGATACTACGGGATTAAACAGGCTGTAGACAAAGGTGAATAACATGGCTCCGGCCTGAATGCACAGCCCAATAAAGATGGACCAGATGACTACGGTGATGAGCATCAGGGAAGGCTGATTGACCCACTTTTCTTTCCATTGAGATTTGAGAGCGTTCATAGAGGTATGGATTTGATTTTCCAAACCTCGGTAAATATTTATTGAAAAACAATAAATAAGTATTGAAAAAAATATTTCTGAAAGTAAATTCTCATCCTATCCCTGAAATGGGAAAAATAGTTTTAGTAAAGTCTTTTATTGGTAATGGAAGATGTTTTTTATTAATAATATAAAAAGTCTTACATTTGTAATGTAAGATATTGGAAAAAGGAAATGTTAAGACAAGAAGAAATCGCTCTCGTAATAGATTCTCAACAAGAATATTTCCTAGGGAAAGATCAAGGTCTTATTCGGGAATCTCTCTCCAAGATTCCTATCGTGGAGAGTTATGCTACCATCATTACTGGACTCAGAAGATGTGGCAAGAGCACATTATTGCTTCAGCTGATGAACCAGAAGAATCAAAATGCCATTTACTTGAATTTTGAGGATATACGATTGATAGCGTTTGAGCCGTCAGATTTTCCGCGGCTTTATTCGGAAATCAAACAAAGGGCTGTTCAGGTTATTTTTTTTGATGAAGTTCAGTTGATAGAAAAGTGGGAGATTTTCGTAAATCAGCTCTTGCGTGAAGGCTTTTTTGTATTCGTCACGGGTTCTAATGCCTCTTTGCTCAGTGGGGAATTGGGCACTCATTTGACAGGAAGGCATCTGTCTATGGAGTTGTTTCCATTTTCATATCAGGAGTTTATCTCTTTCACCAGCAGTGCTGTTTCTTACGAATCTCTTGAAGCATATTTAAAAATTGGAGGCATTCCAGAGTTTGTGAAAAGTAAAAATGAGTTAATCATTGCTGCTTTGTTGGATGATATCTTGGTAAAGGATATTGCTGTTCGCCATGGGATAAGGGATATAGCTTCACTCAAACAGCTTGCTTTATATTTGCTGAGTAATCTGGGAGTGCCAACCTCTGCCAATAAGTTGGTCGGGATGTTTGGGATCAAATCGGCAGTGACGATTTTGGATTTTTTCTCCTATTTCCAAAATTCTTACCTGATGGATTTTGTGCCTCAATTCAGCTATTCGCTCAAAGCTCAAAATCGCAATCCCAAAAAAGTGTACGCTCTTGATTTGGGATTAGCTACAGCTGTTTCAACTTCATTTTCTGAAAACAATGGAAGGAAGTTGGAAAACTTAATCTATCTACACCTTCGTCGCAAGTATAATTCTATTCATTACTTCACTGAGAAAGGGGAGTGCGATTTTGTGGTTTCCGAAAAAGGGAAAATAACTCATGCCATTCAGGTGTGTTACCAGATTTCTGATGAAAATTTTTCGAGAGAATACAAAGGATTGTTACAAGCCCTTGATTTTTTCAATTTGGAAATAGGTTGGATCGTAACGGCTAATCAGCGAGATCGATTTGAAGAAAGTGGTAAGACAGTGGAACTCATTCCCGCATTTGAGTTTATCACGATGGAACTTTAGGGCAGGGTCTCACCCTATCTAAAAAGCAGAGCCAGAATCCCAACTCTACTTTTATACAATTCAATCCTTCTGAAAAAACACAACCAAGCCATCTTTTCCCGCCACGGCGATATCGATCTTTCCGTCACGGTTTAAGTCTCCTGTGGAAAAGTAAAGTCCGTTACCTTTTCCCTCTCCGAAGGGCCCGTAGCTGATCACATTTTTGACAAAGGTCTTGCCATCCCATCGGAAATAGTACAAGCCAATATCATCCATTTCTCCGGTATCTTTTCCATTGTGTGCCCGGTAGCGCTTGCCCGTGATCAGTTCGTTTTGTCCATCTCCGTCCAGATCAATCCATTCCATCACGTGGTATTGGGCGTGGTAGGGATCGATGTCGTGTTTGACAAAGCTGATTTTCCCCTCTGCATCCCGCTTTTGCTCCATCCAAAAGAGTCCATAGTTATGTCCATTGCCTAGGATCAGGTCATTCATTCCGTCCCCATTCAGGTCAGTTACGATGATCGGAACACTCACATCTCCGAGTTCAAAGGTCGGGTGAAAAGTCCACTCCCCATACCTCAAATCAGCTGGTGCTTCATACCAGCCATAGCTGCTGACCAGATCTCCCCAGCCATCGCCATTGATGTCGCCATAGCCGAGTCCATGACCTTGAGTTTCGAAGACCTCGTATTTTTCGAATTGATTTGGTCCAACCCATTTGTAAAAGGCTAAGGGTTTTCTCGGGGTATTGGGCACGATCTCCAAGGTGCCATCTCCATCCAAATCCCAAGCACGGACAGTCTCAATGTTTCCTGTTTCGGCGATGAGGTGCTCTTTCCATTCGGAAGCTTTTCCGGGATTTTCTTTCCAGATCAGTTTCCCCTCAAACCAGCCCCCAGTGATAAAGTCCATGTTTCCGTCCCCATTCACATCCATTGGGATGGTCGAAAAATCCTCGTAATATTCTCCATATCGTTTCACTTGACCAATCAGCTGCCGCTCCAGGAATTTTGGACCTTTGTACCAATAACTTCCCGACACCAAGTCCAAATGCCCATCTTTGTCCACATCTAGGATGCCTACCGACTCATAACTTTCGTAGGCGATTAGCTGCTTATCAAAACGGAGGTTTTTGGATTGGGAAAAGGAAAGAAAAGGAAGTGCTAGGGCTAGAAAACATAGTGAAGCTTTCATTTTGGATTTTTGAATTACGAATTACGACAGGCTGTAGTACCTCAGGCCTGATTATATAATGGATACCTTAAAACAAATATTGGTGGCATGATCTAAAAAACCATGCCACCAATCATCAATAAAGACGAATAACGAACGTCGAACATTCATCGGACATCGGTCATCTGACATCCGACTTCCAACTATTTCTCCATCGGATGCATCTTCAGCAACTCCGCCGGGTTCCAGAAGCCTTCCTTGTCTTTGACTTCATCCCTTACTTTTTTCACCAGATCCGGTGAAATAGGTGGGGCTTGGTTGCCAAAGGAATTTCTGACATAGGTCAAGACGGCGGCGATCTCCGTGTCGTTGAGCATGCCTTCGTAGGGAGTCATCGGAACCTGTCCGGGATATTCTCTTCCGGCAACCTCCATTGGGCCCATGACGCCCTTCAACACAATCTTGATCAAACGCTCAGGACTTCCGGTCACCCAAGGAGTCCCGCGCAGTGGAGGGAATTGGGAAGCAGTCAAGCCGCCACCGTCCATCTGATGACAGGTGCCGCAGAAGCCTTCTCGGGCATAGATTTCTTTGCCCAATACAAATAGCTCACGATCTGAGCCTGTTAGCGAAGATTTGATGTCCTCTTCTTTTTTCTGCTGAACGGACAGTCCATTGATGTGCGCAACGGCAGTTTCCAGGGTCCGAGGAATCCAAATAGCATCCTTAGCCTGCTTATCAGCTTCTGCCAAGATAGGCGTGCCGATTTCTCTAGGTAGCCAAGATGCTGCTGCGATGGCTTCCATACGTACTCTTCCATGTGGATCTTTGGCCGCAGCCATCAGTAATTCTGCTTGATCCTTGACCTGGTGACCCGTATATCGGACTACCCGAGTGGCAGCCGCCCGCACTCGGTAATCGCTTGAGTTCAACAAGTCTTTCAGCAAGGTTTGGTTCACCTTATTGGCACCCCATGTTACCCAAAGTGCTTCGAGTCGGTGATGCTCGTATCTCGGATCATTTTTGTCCAATTCGGCTACCCACTTTTCTACCGCAGTGCTTACCTCGGCAGCATCTCTGCCTCTCAGTTCGCGGCGGGTACGGTATCTGGATCGGTATTCAGGAAGTTTCAAATTTTCTAACAATTCGGGGATGCTGGCTCCGTCGATTTTTGCCGGAGTGACCAAAGGTCGGGAAGGATAGGTCAATCGGTAAATTCTGCCATGCACATGGTCTCTCAGCGGATCTCGGGCATTGTGTTGCATGTGGCCGATCAGGATATTGTGCCAGTCCACGATGTAGAGCGATCCATCCGGAGCGATCTCCATGTCCACCGGGCGGAAATTTCGGTCGGAAGAAACGATCAAATCCTGCCTCCATTTGGATGTAAAACCAACCGTATCCTCAATCATACGGTGCTGCTTTGTCCCCAGGAAGCCGATGGTATTGTTGATGATCAAATCGCCCTGGATGTCATCCGGGAAATGTCTGCTCGAAATAAATTCCAATCCCGAGGTCGGTCTCACCATGTGGTCCTTTTCGATCAGATTCGGTCCTTTGAAGTTGGAATTACCATAGCGGGGCAACGTAGAACCCGGAAGCATCCAGTTGACGTTAGGGCCTGAAGTTTCCGCATAGAAATTTTGCCCCCAGTCATCAAAAGCGATTCCCCAAGGATTGGGAATACTTACCTGATTGACCCGCTCCAGCTTGTGTCGTTTGGGTTCGTAGCGGTAAAATCCTCCGTTGGTTCCTCTCACCGGACCATAGGAAGTTTCAACGTTGGTATGCAAAAAGACTCCTTCGGCCATATAAATAGCCCCACTTTCATCAGTGGTAAAAGCCGAAATGGCATGGTGGGTATCGTGATCGTCAAAACCGGAAAGCAGGATGGTCTTTTTATCAGCTTTATCATCTCCATTGGTATCTTCCAACAGGATCAAATTAGGGCTTTGAGACACATAGACTCCCTCAGCGGCTATTTCAAATCCGACAGGAATGTGGAGGTTGTCAGCAAAGGTGGTTTGCTTGTCGGCCTTGCCGTCACCATCGGTATCCTCGAGAATGATGAGTTTGTCGGAAGGTCTGGGATCACCGGGTTTGTAGTGCGGATAGCTTGGCATGGTGGCTACCCAGAGGCGTCCCTTATTATCAAAGGAGAGTTGAACCGGATTAGCCAGGTCGGGAAATTCCTTTTCGGAAGCAAAAAGCTCCAATTTATATCCTTCAGGTACGGTGATGGTTTTTAAGGCCTCCTCTCCGTATTTGTATTCCAGGCTTCCGTTTGCTTGAGGGTTGTAGTTCGTTTTTACCTCAGGCAATGATCTTGTCTTGGCATCTGCAGCGGTTAGATCTTTTACTTTTCCAAGGTTGGCTTCCCAGATGGCCGTATCCCGGATAGCAGTCATCTGACGAATTTTCTCAATCTCAAAAGGGTAATTATCGGGTCCAAAAGGATCATATCGCCGTCCGTACACGTGGACTCCATTGGGGATTTTATAGTCATTGTGCCAAAGCCAGTTTTTCTCCATTACGGCCTGATGAATAAGCTCACGGTTTGCTTCGGCTTTTCGTTCGGCCTTACCAAAAAGCTTGTCAGCCAAGAGTTCGGCAAGTTTGGCGTAGCCCGCTTCATTCAGCTGAGTGCCATCAATCGTCAGCGGTTCCTCGCTGCCTGCATACCATTTTTGGCTCGGTTCAAAAGCATTGACAAAAACCAACTCATGCTTTTTGGCCACTTCAGCCATAGCTTCGGTGTAGAGTTTCAGGATTTCGTTTTCCTTTTTTCCATCCGGTACGTCTTTGACTGCGCTCAGATCTTCGAAGGCAATCGGGGAAACCAAAGCCAATTGTGGGGCAGATTTGCCATTGTACTGTTGGGCTTTGGAGTGAATGACCCAAGCTTCGAGCTCGTCTTTGAAGTTTTGGAGTTTATCTTTTCCCTGAAAGGATTCATTGAATCCAAAGAATCCCACCACGATGTCTGCCTTGAGTCGTGTCAGCCATTGATCCGGCTTTTCCAAAAATCCCTGAGAATCGGAATAAGTGGCGTATTCATCCTGAAACTCTTCCGCACCGGGAAAAGCCCATGGATCCTTGGAGGCCGATCGGGGGCGGAATCCAGGAGTGTCCCCCGGATCGCAGAGATTCCGGATAAACAGGGTGCTGTCCGGAAATCTCAAATGCATTTCGGTCTCAAAAAGACCGAATTCCATCATCCGTGAACCCAGATTGTTCCCGACAAGAGCGATGCTTGCGTCTTTTTGGAGTTCGAGGGTTTTGTCTGGGGTACAGGAAAATGCAAAAAGCACAAAAAGGAGGTAGAGCGAAGAGCGAAGGAACTTCGAATAGGTCATTTTGAAGGGTCTTTTTTGGAAGGTTAATAATAGGTAGTTTGTATTCAAGTTTCAATCTATTTTGTAATAAAAAAGTGATGTTTATAATACTAGACAATCTTGCATATAGGCTTTCTTTTATAGTAAAGTATCCTGTTCTATCCTGTGTTTTTGCTTGTTTTTTTCTTGTATAAAAAATATTTATGTGAAAGTGTTTATTTGATGTTTGGTCGGTTGTGTCCTGTGCTATCCTGCTTTTTAAACACTGATATTCTGTGATTTATGCAGGATTCGACAGGATGGGGTTGCATGATTTAAGGTGGATATTTAATGGAATTTGTATTCATTACATTAAACCCACCAATATGAATAACCACTATCTATCTAAGATGAAAGTCCATTGCTTTGGATTTTTATTTGCAATGCTCTTTATAAGCATTCCGATTTTTGGACAGGCTCAATCTGTCCGAGGTGTGGTCACCACCGAGCCGGATAATGAGCCTCTTCCCGGAGCTCTGGTGATGATCAAAGGAACTCAAACGGGCTCGGTCACCGATATTGACGGGAGTTTCACGATCAATGCTTCTCCTGGCGACGTGCTGGTAGTGAGTTTTGTCGGCTATGCTACCAGAGAAGTTACTGTTGCTTCAGGGCAGACGACATATAATATTAACCTGTCACTTTCCACTTCCGATCTGACTGAAGTTGTAGTAGTAGGGTACGGTAGTCAGCTGAAAAAAGAAGTGACTGGAGCAGTCCAGTCTGTGGCCGGTCAAGATCTCATGGATCTGCCGGTTTCTCAGATTACCACCAAACTCCAAGGCCGACTGGCAGGTGTCCAAATCAACCAAACTACCGGTCGCCCGGGTGCGGGTATGTCGGTTCGAATCCGAGGTCAGTTGTCCGTGTCAGCTGGAAGTGAGCCGCTGTATGTAGTCGATGGATTTCCGATCACTGGAAATATCGGGACGATCAACCCCGATGAAATCGAAGATATCACCGTGCTGAAGGATGCCGCCTCTACCTCACTTTATGGGTCACGTGCGGCTAATGGGGTTGTTTTGATCACGACTAAAAGAGGAAAAGAGGGTACCAATGTTTCTCTGAATGTATTTACAGGCATTCAAGAAGTGCCCAAATACAACCGTTTGGAAATGATGAATGCGGAGGAGTTTGCACAGTTCAAGAAAGAATTTTTTGAAGATGCTGGCCAACCTGTTCCGGCAGTTTTCCAAAATCCGGCGCAATATCGCGGACAAACCAACGACTGGTTTGATGCGCTGCTACAAGTCGCTCCGATGACTAACTACAACCTGACTGTGACTAATAACACCGAGAAAAGCAGTACTTCCTTGGTTGCCGGGGTGTTTGATCAAAAAGGTGTCGTCATCAACACGGATTATCAGCGTTTTTCGCTTCGACTCAACTCAGAGTATAGAATCTCAGATAAGTTTAAGGTAGGTTTTAATGTAGCCCCAACTTACGTGTATGATTTTTCTCCACGAACAGACGGAGACCGTAGCCAGGGCTTGTTGTTCAATGCCATCCACACCTGGCCTGTCATGCCGATTTATGATGATAACGGGGAACTGACCTATTTTAATAGATTCCCTTCTGAAACAGGCAATATTTGGGCGTATGGCAACTGGGTCAGAGCTGCGAAAGAGATCACCAACTTGACCAAGACGACCAATTTGCTTTCCAATGCTTTCGTGGAGTACAAGCCATTGAAGGGCTTGACCATCAAATCTACCTTCAATGCGGAGATAAGAAATTCCAATTTCACGTTCTTCAATCCTTCCACAGCGACCAATACGCTCAATGCTCCGATTCCGACAATTGCAAGATATACTCGTGAGACCAATGATGATCTGAGCTGGCTTAATGAGAATTTGGTTACTTATTCCACCAGTATAAATGACCATAACTTTGAGTTTTTGGCAGGTTATACCAATCAGTACTTTAGAAATGAGCGCACTACGATCAATGCCGACACCTATGCAGATGATCGGATCCCCACCATCCAGGGAGCTATCAATATTAATCGAGGTAGCACCACCACAGGGATTAATGAATGGGCGCTGACCTCTTTGCTTTCTCGGGTGACCTATAATTACAAAGGAAAATATCTTCTGACAGGATCAGTTCGAGGTGACGGTTCTTCGCGATTTGGGTCAAACAACCGTTGGGGTATCTTCCCTTCAGTTTCGGCAGGTTGGGTCATGTCCGACGAGGAGTTTTTGAAGACCAATGAGAAAATCTCCTTTGCCAAAATCCGAGGCAGCTTTGGTGTGACCGGAAATAATAACATCGGTAACTACACCCAGTTTGCGCTGATCAATAATACCATCAACCATGTATTTAATAATAATGTGGTACCAGGTGCTGCAGTTACCTCGCTAGCCAACCCTAACCTGGGTTGGGAGACTACGCGTCAATTTGACATCGGTTTGGATTTGGGACTTTTCGATGATCGGATCCAGTTTGTGTATGATTACTATCAGAAAAATACCACCAACCTCCTGTATTCAGTTCAGATTCCTCAAGAGTCAGGTTTTGGCAACTTCAACGACAACATCGGTGAGATCAAATTCTGGGGGCATGAATTTTCCATCAACACCCGAAATATCCAGAAGAGTAAGTTCACTTGGACCACCAATGCCAATATTTCCTTCAATAGGAATAAAGTCCTAGCCCTCGCTGATGGCATTGATCGGGTGTATGGTACCTTTCACATCACGCAGGTTGGCCAGCCATTTGGTCAGTTTTATGGATTGGTGAAGTTGGGGAACTACATGAATGAGGAAGACCTTGCCAACTCGCCAAAAGTACCGGGCCGATCTACCGTGGGTAGTATCAAGCTAGCGGATCTTAATGGTGACGGCATCATCACCCAAGGTGGAAACAATGACGACCGAACCATCATCGGTAATCCATTTCCAGACTTCACCTATGGCATCGTGAACAATTTCACTTATGGTAAATGGGATCTGAGTATCGTGGGTTCTGGGTCCTATGGCAACGAGTTGCTGATGAGGCATTTGTACTCTACTGCGAATCTCGATGGGGTATTCAATATGGTTAGACGAGCAAAAGATCGGTTCCGCTCACCCGAAAATCCGGGTGAGGGTATCTTTGGTACCACAGTTGGCGGAGGTAATGTGACGGGCATCGAGCGGGATTGGATGAATACTAATTTCATCTATGACGCGTCTTTTTTCACCATCAAAAATGTCACCTTGGGCTACAATGCCGGTCAACTCACCAAGTTTGTCCGACAAGCGAGATTCTACCTGTCTATCCAAAATCTGTATACCTGGACTCCTTATTGGGGAGGGTCAAATCCTGAATCCAGTATGCAAGGAAATGGACAAGGTGACGGGGGTAACCTCAGTCAAGGGATTGATTTCCTGGGATATCCTATTCCTAGAACCTTCACCATCGGTGCAAACATTAACTTTTAACTGTGCGAACTCCTAAATCGAAAAGACTATGAAAAAGACATTAATAGCATTCGCAGTAGTCGGAATGACGCTCAGTGGCTGTGACGATTTCCTCACTGTAGTACCCGAAACCCAATTGAGCTCTGCGACTTTCTTCAAAACAGAAAATGACTTCAAGCAGGCTGTAAATGCAGCCTACGCACCGATGCGCAATATTGTCAATGACCGAATGTGGCTACTCTCTGAGATGCGGTCTGACAATACGATCTATGCCCGAAATGTCCTCTTTGGTGCTACCGAACAGCAGGAGGATCTCTCCGATCATGCGGTGCCAGATGCACAGGGCATTAATAGCAATACTCACGTATTGAATCAGTATAGGCTGGACTATCTAATCATAGCCCGAACCAATCAGATTTTGGCCTTGATTGATGAGGTTGATTTTGATGCGGCGAGTAAGGCCAATATCAAAGGTCAGGCGCTTTTTCTTAGAGGCTACGCCTACTACGAATTAGCAAGGTATTTTGAAAGGATCCCGCTACACTTGACGCCTGTCACTTCCAGAGAGGAAGCTGCCAAAGAGCTGGTAGGACATGATGTGGTGTATCCACAGATTATCTCAGATATCGGGCAAGCTATTCAACTCCTGCCTGCCAGACCCCAGCAAGAACTCGGTCGCGCTACTTCCGGTGCAGCCAGAATGCTTTTGGCAGATGTGTATATGACTCAGAAAAACTGGTCCCAGGCAGAAACGCTCCTCAAGGAGATCGTCAATAGCGGTCATTATTCCTTGATTCCAGCGTATGAAGATGTCTTTTCGGAAAGTACCGGTAATAAAAACAATGCAGAGTCTCTTTTCGAAGTCCAGTTTCTGGAAGGGCCTGCTGGAATGGCAGGGAATTTTCTCTACAATTTCATGCCACGTCCGATGACTCAGAGCGAATTGGTGTCTATTACAGGTACCTCTAATCCACAGCCGCTTGATGGCGAGGGAAATAATGTCCCAACTCCAGATATAATTGCAGCCTATGAGGAGGGAGACCTAAGAAAGGATGCATCTATTGGATACATTACCCTCTCTACTTCACTCCGAGAAGACAAGGTATTTCCTTACATTAAGAAATTTGCCAAAACGCATGCTCAGCACAATAATCACGGAATGAACTTTCCAATCTACCGCTATGCAGAAGTGCTCCTTTTCCTAGCCGAAGCGCTCAATGAGCAAGGGAAAACCGCTGAGGCGGCTACCTATCTCAATCAAGTGCGAGAGCGAGCAGGACTCGATGCAACTCCAGCAACTTCTCAATCCGATATGAGGGAAGTCATTTTCAAGGAAAGAAGAGTAGAACTCGCTTTCGAGAACAAGCGCTGGTTTGATATCACTCGTACTGACCGTGTGCAGGAGATTATCGGTGCCTTTGGTGCTCGAGCCATTGCCAATCCCTTGGATTACTATTACCCTGATGGTTATGGTTTTAGGCCAAATGCCTACACAAATATCACCAAGTTTTATACGTTGCCAGCTGCAGAAGCTGAGATAAGTCCTAATTTCTAAGTTGGTTTTCTTCAATCGGATAGCCCGGCATCTGCCTTTCCACGAAAGGCCTCTGATGCTGGGTTATTTTTTGCCATTGATGGAAAAACTTGGCCTACCCCGAAATAGCAGGACAGTCGATTTCTTTATAAAAAGTAAATAGCCTTCACGAGTGGTTTTTGATCCCACCAAATATTTCTCATATTCAATTCGGTGAAATAGAATAACTTGAAAAGCTTTAAATCCAAAATAATATGTTCCTCAAAAGCACTTTAAAAAATCTCCTTGTTCTTGGAGTAGCTGCCATGGCGATCTTCGCCTGCGGCACAAAGGAAGAACAAGGCCGGCAGCTTACCGGAATCCCAAAAATCGATAAACTCAAGCTTCCCGATGGATTTGTGGCAGAATTGCTCTACAGTCCGGGCGAAAATGATCAAGGCTCCTGGGTAGCCATGACTTTTGACGACAAAGGGCGAATGATCACTTCAGATCAATACGGTTTTCTGTATCGCCTCGAGCTTCCGCCTATCGGGTCCGATACTTCTGTGAAGCCTAAAGTCGAAAAGCTGATCGTAGGCAATGTAGCAGAACCTCAAGTGGGTATGGGCTATGCACAGGGATTGCTTTATGCGTTCAACTCCCTGTATGTAATGGTGAATCACAACCCCAATGAGACCTTCAGCCAGCCAACCGGCCTCTACCGAATCCAGGATCTCGATGGTGACGATCAATATGAGACCGTGACCCAAATCCGCGAACTCAAAGGTCAGCAAGGCGAGCATGGACCTCACTCGATGAAAGTCACCCCTGACGGAAAGGGAATCTATCTGATCGCAGGAAATCATGTCGATGTGCCTGAGATGAATTCCTATCGCTTGCCTCCTGTTTGGCAGGAAGATAATCTGTTCCCTCTCATCAAAGACCCAAGAGGTCATGCAAATAACCGTATGGCTCCGGGCGGATGGATAGCTAGAATTAATCCTGACGGAACTGACTGGGAGTTGATCGGAGCAGGATTTAGAAATGCCTTTGATTTCGACTACAATGAAGTGGGGGATATTTTTGCCTACGATGCCGATATGGAGTGGGACTTCGGGATGCCTTGGTATCGTCCTACCCGAATCAATCATGTGACAAGTGGGGCCGAATTTGGATGGAGAACGGGTAACTCAAAATGGTCTCCAAACTATCCGGATAATTTGCCCGCCGTGCTCAATATTGGTCAAGGTTCTCCGACCAATGCCATGTTTGGCTTTGGGGCAAATTTCCCCAGCAAATACAAAAAAGCGCTCTACGCATTTGACTGGAGTTTTGGGATTATTTACGCCATTCACCTGACTCCAAACGGTGCTACGTATGTTGCTACTGCAGAAGAGTTTATTTCCGGATCTCCGCTTCCTTTGACGGATGGAATCATCGGGCCTGATGGAGCCATGTATTTTGCCACAGGAGGAAGAAGGTTGGAATCAGATCTTTACCGAGTGACATACCAAGGTGAGTTGGATACTTACAAGCCGATGACCGAGGCTGATCTTCCTCAGGAGGCAAAACTAAGAAGAGAGCTTGAGCAATATCATAAAGCAGGAGCTCCTGCCGATGGCTTGGAGAAAGCTTGGGCACAGTTGGGGCATGCGGATCGTTATGTGCAATATGCAGCACGAATTGTTTTGGAGCATCAGCCAGTAGCTTCTTGGAAAGAAAAGGCCATAGCTGAAACAGACCCGGTAAAGAAAATCCATGCGATTTTAGCTTTGGCGCACCATGCTACGGATGCCGATGCAGCCGCCATGCTGAATAGCCTGATGCAGGTTGACTGCAAGTCCCTTTCTGCCAAAGACAAGCAGGACTTACTCCGAACCATCGAGGTGATTTTGTATCGCTATGACAAAGGGGCCGAACCGGTCAAGCAGCAATTGATAGCCTTTTTGGATCCAAACTATCCGGCAAATGACAATTTGCTAGATCGCTCCCTTTCGATTCTCATGGTTCATTTGGATGCGCCAAGCGCGGTTGAGAAAACCTTGGCTTTGCTGAAAAATGCCAAAGATGATCCTGATTATCAGAAGACATTCACTTCTTCCTCAGACTTGATTTTCCGCAATCCTCAATACGGTCTGGATATCGCCAATATGCTGGCCAATGTGCCACCGGCTCAGGCGACCTTCTATGCCAATGTGTTGGGAGGTGCTGACAAAGGCTGGACAGAGGCTCAGCGTGAGGAATACTTCAAGTGGATCAATCATGCCCTCACTGCCTATAAAGGTGGACGGAGCTATGTCGGCTTTCTGGATCGTGCCAGAAAAATGGCATTGGCCTCTGTGGATAAGGCTGATTTCGAAAAATACGATGAAATGTCCGGTGGTAAACTCCTGACGGAAAGTGGAAATGACATCGCAAATACCGGGGTGCAGCCAGAAGGTCCCGGCCGTCGCTGGACTGTGGAGGAAGCTGAGCCCTTAGTAGCCAATTTAGTCGGTCGTGATTTAGTAAAAGGTAAAGCCATGTATGCGGCGACCCTTTGTCAGTCCTGTCATACTATGCAGGGTGAAGGAGGGGCAGTAGGTCCGGATTTGACGCAATTGGGTACCCGTTTCTCACCAAAAGACATCTTGGTGGCGACGATCAACCCAAGTGAAACCATCTCCGATCAGTACCATGCAACGGTATTGGAGCTCAAAGAAGGAGGTTCTATCGTAGGAAAGATCAACGATGAAGATGATCAGAACTACTACGTATCCCAAAATCCTTTTGCTCCAAACGACATCAAAACTATCCCCAAGAATACCGTCGTTCTGAAGAAAAATGCCGACGTATCCATCATGATGCCGGGATTGATCAACCGACTGAATGAGGAGGAATTGAAAGATCTCATGGCTTATCTGATCTCAGGAGGAAATCCGGATCATGCTGTTTACAAACAACCTACCGCACAAAAATGATCGGGCTTTTTTCTCAAAAAACCTGGGCTACCGTAGCTGTTTTGGCTATGGTAACCTGGGTCAACTGGACCTGTCAATCTCCTTCTGAAAAGGTGGAAGAAAAAGCTGCTGTCCAGGCTGATTTTAAGTCGATTTTCGATGGGAAAAGTCTGGAAGGATGGGAGTTTGATCCTGACTATTGGACTGTCAAAGACGGAGCGATTCATGGTCAGACCACTGCCGAAAACCCCCTAAAGTCCAACACCTTCATTATTTGGAAAGGCGGAGAGCTCGGAGATTTTGAATTGAAAATGGACTATTGGGTGTCAGAATCCGGTAATTCGGGGGTGCAGTACCGAAGCGAGCGATTTACGGAAGTGCCTTTCGCTCTGCGCGGATATCAGGCGGATATCGATGGAGGTAATCGCTACACGGGACAGAATTATGAGGAACGAAAACGAACCACCCTAGCCTACCGAGGTCAAAAGACCAAAATCACTGCCCAGCCTGACTCGATTACCGAAGTTCGTGGATTTGTGGAGCGGAATGCCTGGAAGGGATTGAATCTGGTAGAGGAACTTGGAGATCGAGCCGAACTCGGAAACCTGATCAAAAAAGGAGACTGGAATTCGATCCATATTATCGCCAAAGGAAATGTCCTAAAGCATTATGTGAATGGTACCTTGATGAGCGAAGTCCATGATGAGGATACCAAAAACCGGATGCTCAAAGGCCTGCTCGGCATGCAGATGCACGTAGGGCCACCGATGCAGGTGATGTTTAAAAATATTCAACTCAAGAAATTATAGTAATTGGGTGAAAATGAGAAAAGGCGCAAACCGAGTTTGGCGCCTTTTCTGTTTTTAATGCTTTTTTAGTCTCTTTTTTACCAATGGCAGAATTCTGTTTCCCCTTTTGGCTATCTTAAAGCCAAGCTTTATCGGGGCACCCACATAGGGCAGGATAGTCTCCGAAGGGCTTTTTTATAGGTTACCCATTCTTTGATCAACCCAAAATGAACCTAGGCTACCCTGCAAACTGGAAGAACAAACTCTCCAATTCCCATCAGTTGGGAGGAATCGAAACGGCTATTGCGGACAATGGACCCGGTCGGGGAGTTCGAATAGCTTGGGTCAATACCGGAACAGGACTCCGCTACAAATTGGTACTGGACAGAGGAATGGACATCTTGGATGCGTTTTTCAATGAAAACAGCCTCGCTTGGATTTCTCATGCAGGATTGACCGCTCCACAGCCTTTTTCCAATCAGGGAATTGACTGGCTTCGAACGTTCGGCGGGGGATTGTTGACCACCTGTGGACTTTCTAATGCAGGTCCACCTAATACCGATGAAAATGGTTCCAGAGGTCTTCATGGCAATTATTCCAATACTCCTGCCGAGCTTATTTCGATCAAGCAGCCGGATATTTTTACCGGTGATTTAAGCTTTGAGATTGTGGCTAAAGTAAGAGAAACCACCACCTTTGGACCAAGCCTGGAGATGCAAAGATCCATTTCGGGCACCATCGGTTCACCGGAAATCCGCATCAAAGACACGGTCACCAATCGAGGAAATGCGCCCGCACCTCACATGATTTTGTATCATATCAATTGCGGTTGGCCGCTGATAGATGAAGGTACGCGGATTATTTGGCAGGGTGAAAAGAAGCCAAAGTCTACCGACGCCAACAATACCGAGTTCAATCGGGAATATGAGTTTACCCGTTGTGCACCACCATTGGACGAGCATGCCGGGTTTGGAGAAGATGTGGCGTTTATCGATCCGAAGGCCGATGCGAATAATCAAGTGGTTTGTGGCTATGCCAATGACCAACTTGGACTGGCGCTCAAGATTACCTTTTCCAAAACCCAAATGCCTTGGCTGATCAACTGGCAGCATTGGGGGAAAAATGAATACGTGACGGCTCTTGAACCGGCCACTCATCCGCCGATTGGTCAGGCCGCAGCAAGGGAAAATGGAACCCTAATCCTTTTGGAACCCGGAGAAAGCAGAACGTATGATTTGCTTTTAAAAGTACTGACTGGGGAAAAAGCTAGAGAATTTAAAATCTGAGATTGACGACCATTTTCTAGAATAGAAACCTTGAACACTGAACATCGAACTTTCTAAATATTGAATGTCGAACTCTGAATTACGAACATCGAAAAAAAATAACTCAATAACCCAACAACCTATACCATGAGTTTAGCAAAAAAGGCCCTGGAACAGGGCGAAGGTATTTTAAGATTGACCCCAACTTGGGTTCCACGCTCATTCTGTGTGCCCGGTAGACGAATCAAACTTCATCCCGATGATTACTATTCTTTTGGCGGGATGCGAGGCGGAATCGATGAGCGATGGTTTTCATCCACCACTCCTGCGGAAAATGGCCCCTTGACCTCCAAAAATGAAGGACTAAGTCATATTGCCTATCAGGATGGAAGCAAAACGGAGCTTTTCCTGCTAAAGGACGCCATCGATGAGTTAGGCGCCTCCATTATCGGTAGCAGGCTTTGGGATCAGTACAAGTCTTGGCCGATGTATTCCAAGTTTTTTGACAACATGGGCCCATTGCCTCACCACATTCACCCATCGGATGAATTTGGTAAGCTGACCAACCAAAACGGAAAGCCCGAAGCCTATTATTTTCCTCCTCAAGTGAATAATCATGGAGGAGATTTTCCTTACACCTTCTTTGGAATCGCTCCAGGCACCAGCAAGGATACGATCTTGGATTGTCTGAAAAATTTCACCAAAGGGGATAACAAAATCACCAATTACTCTCAGGCTTTCCGACTTCAGCCGGGTACGGGTTGGGATGTGCCTCCGGGAATGCTCCATGCTCCGGGATCACTTTGTACTTACGAACCTCAGAAAGCCTCTGACATTTTCGCGATGTATCAGTCATTGGTGAATGAAGCGATTATCCCGGAGGAATTGCTTTGGAATGCCACACCAAAAAACCGATGGGGTGACTATGAATTGCTGGTAGAAATGATCGATTGGGATCTGAATGTGAATCCAAACTTGATGGATAATCACTACATGGAGCCACGTCCGGTTCGGGATACCAACGAAATGTGCGCGGCAGGCTATCATGAAAATTGGATCTGCTATCGATCCCATGACTATAGTGCCAAAGAATTGACCGTGTTTCCGGGACAAACTGTAGTCATCAAAGATGCGGCTGCTTATGGCATGATCATGATGCAGGGCTATGGCAAAATGGGCGTTTGGGATATCGAGACCCCTGCTTTGATCCGCTTTGGTCAGTTGACCCATGACGAATACTTTGTGTCAGAAGATGCTGCCAAAGCAGGTGTGAAAATTACCAACCTGTCCAAAACTGACCCGATTGTGATGCTCAAGCACTTTGGGCCAAGAAATCCGGATTTGGTGGTTGGCTGAGAAGAAGGACATAAGACATAAGACGTAAGACACAAGATGCTAGACCTAAGATTTAGTTAGGATGGTTCATTTTGGGATGCTTCGGTCTTCCGTCTTCTGTCTCCCTTCTTAAAATCATCGGTCATCTTACAACGGACATCTGACAAATTTTAACTCAACTAATCAACAATAAACTCAACATAACCATGAACAATTTCCCGAAACTCCACAATGCCACTTGGCCTGGCTTAGTAGGAAAAGGGCCGGATTCTGAGCCGGTTATTCCCTTTGATACACTTCTCTCCATGACTGCCGCTGCCGAAGTCAATGGAGTCAAATTTGACGGAATCGATGTGGGCTTATTGGAGCCTCATTTTAATCTGGATGATCCCGATGAACCGAAACGTTTGGCTGATAAAGTTGCCAAGCATAATCTCAAAGTCGGTTCTCTGGTAGCTCCAATCTGGGCTGGTTCGGCGATGGGGACAGCCGATCAGCGAAAGACCTTTGTAGAGATGGTGCGCAAATCCTGTGAATTCGGCCAAAAACTGAAAGAATTGGGCGTTCGTGAGTATGGAATCGTCCGAATCGATTCCGCTGCCGGAGTATCTGAATGGGCCAAGGATCCATTAGGAAACTCCAAGTTGATTGCACAGACTTTCCAAGAAGCTGCTGATGTGGCTGCGGGATTTGGGGAAAGGCTTGCTGCCGAAGGCGAAATCTGCTGGGGTGGGATGCACAGCTGGAAGCATATGGTGGAGCTTTTGGAAATGACCGACCGGAAAAATGTGGGTTTCCAGGCAGATATGTCCCATACCTTCCTTTACACCATGGGATACAATGCGCCTGAGCATCGTATTCTTCCTGCAGATGCAGATTTGAAAGATCGTGAAGTGATCAAAGCTGCCCTAAAAACGGTAACCGACGCCCTTCGGCCTTGGACGATCGATTTCCATGTGGCTCAGAATGATGGTTCTGTTTTTGGTTCAGGTTCACACGATAAGACCGGCCGTCACTGCCAAGCAACCGATCCAAATGGATTATTGGATATCGCGCATGATGCAGGCTACTGGCTGAGAGATGGAAATGGAAACCTAACCAAAGCCATGACACATATTTGCTGGGATGGCTGTATGTTCCCAAATGCGGTGATGGAAAAGCAGCAAACTTGGAATGATATTCTAGCCGCCCTAGTCAAAGTGCGAGATGCACATGGATGGTAAGGCTGATTTACGAGTTACGAAATACGATTTACGAGCTTCAAGTTAGGGTTTAAGTCAGTTTTGAAAGTTGACGTTTGAGAAACTAAAACTTTACAACCTTACCACGTTTCAACCCTTCAACTCAATTTTCCAATCTTTCAATTTTCCAATCTTTAAATCACTTAATCATGAGTAATAAAAAACAAATTCGAGTAGGTCTGATCGGTACGGGACTGATGGGCCGAATTCATACCAATGGCTACAAGCGTTTGGCTGACTTTTTCCCGGAATACGAATATGTACCTGTGCTACAGGCCTGCTGCTCCAGAAGAGAGGCTAATGCAAAGGCTTTTGCAGAGCGTTGGGGCTACGCTTCTTACGAAACTGACTGGAGAAGAATCATTGAGCGGGACGATATTGATGCGGTGGACATCTGTACGCCCAATGATACCCATGCCGAAATCGCCATTGCAGCTGCGAAAGCAGGTAAAATGATTCTCTGCGAAAAGCCTTTGGCTAGAACGGTAGCTGAGGCGGAAGGCATGCTGAAAGCAGTCGAAGAAGCTGGCGTGAAAAATACCGTTTGGTACAACTACAGAAGGATTCCGGCGGTGACTTTGGCTAAAAACATTGTGGCTTCCGGAAAGTTGGGCAAAATTTTTCACTACCGAGCCAATTTTCTTCAGGACTGGACGATCAATCCGGATCTACCACAAGGCGGGGATGCACTATGGAGGTTGGACGTAGATGCGGCAGGTTCGGGGGTTACCGGTGACTTGCTCGCACATTGCGTGGATACTGCGATGTGGATCAATGGAGGTATCAAAGATGTGTCGGCGGTGACCGAAACCTTTGTGAAGGAGCGTGTTCATCAAGGTACAGGACAAAAGCAGGCAGTCGGAATTGACGATGCGTGTATTTTCCATTGCCATTTTGACAATGGGTCTTTGGGGCTTTTCGAAGCCACCCGCTATGCCCGTGGTCATAAGGCACTTTATACCTTGGAAATCAACGGGGAGCATGCTTCAATCCGTTGGGATTTGCATGATATGAACCGATTGGAATACTTTGATCACAGCGACGAAGGCAAAGTGAGAGGCTGGAGATCCATTCACATCACCGACGGAGATCATCCCTACATGAATCGTTGGTGGATCCCAGGGACTTCAATAGGATATGAACATTCCTTTATCCATCAGGTGGCAGACTTTTTTTACAGCCTTCAGTCTGGAGAACCCTGCCATCCGACTTTCAGAGATGCTTTTGAAACCCAAAAAGTGTGCGAAGCGGTGTTGGATTCCGCTCGTGACCGGGCCTGGAAAGATACCGGCGTGGAGTGGGTAGAAAAGGTGTGAAAGAATAAAGTTTGAAATAAGAAAGCTAAAGACCCAAATCGAAAGGTTTGGGTTTTTTTCTGAATTGACTTTTGTGTTGCATAAGGAGATATCTTTTCGTGATAAAGGAAAAATCAACCTGCATTTTAGGGGACCTTGAGTGTAGTTTTTGTAGCTTTCAATCTCAGATTTATCGAACCATTCTCCGGACTTAAATCGTTGAAAACTTAAATTGTAAATTTATAAGATGAAGCAACTGTTTGAAATAGAGATTGATAGTCCCGAGATATTGGATGAATTTAGGGAGCTGGCTCGCAAGTATCAGTTGAGCTATCGGGAATGGAAATTGGCGAAAAGTGAAAATCCTTCTCCGAGCGGTGATCCATTTTTTGACAATCCTGAAAATGTAAAGGAGATACTTCGAAGAAAAAAAGAGATGGAAATTGGGTCTGTTTAAAAGTATCATACCCAAGAGGAATAGGTAATTCGATTATTTCCGGTTCAAATAATTTAGTTTCTTCTTCAATTTGTAATTAAGTTGGATTTATGAAAATTTGTCAAACCACTATATTCTTCTTGTGTGTTATTTTGTTTAATTCATGCTTTCCCATAAAAACGGTTGAGGATAGTTTCGAAATAAATGACTTATCTAAAAAGCAAGAATTCTCGGTTTCCATCGATTTACAAGACAATCAATTTGTTTACAAGGCGTCTTTGAAAATCAAAGGTAACTCCGACGGAGAATTTAAGATTAATGACCTTTTTGTTGAGCCGGGTGAAATTGATACTTTGATTTCAACTATGGATTGGTATCAAACTGAATATCCAATTGTATTTCAGCCAATTTCTAGCAAAGTTGGAGAACTGGCTATCGAAGTCACTTTTTTTATTCAAGAGTAATGTTGAAAATACATGGGATTTAAAAAATGCTGTGATTTCCACCAATCAAATGTATAGATCTGGACTTAAAGGAAGTAAATGCGCACCATTCTTGTAATTCTGTTAGTTGTTTTGAAAGGCCAATCAATTTTGGCCTTTCAAAATGATTCCTTGGATAGGTATCATGTTGTTAAAGAGTTGATTACAAGGTATCGGCCTCCAATTAGATTTAAGGATTTGAATTCCAAATATTTTGGATTTTCATTTATCGTAAGTGTTACCAAGGATAGCTTGTATATTCAATATTCTGATAATTTTTCAGAAATTCCGATTCAACCCGTTCCTCAAAGTTTTTTGAAAAAGGTAAATAAGGAGTATAAACTACTAAAATTTGAAGATGAGCATCCATGTATTTTGATAGTGCCGGTTTTATACAAGACTTACACTAGTCTGGATGTGCCCATTGGATTTGAGAGGGCTATTTCTAACCTGTTTCCGCGATCAGAAGTTTTGGGTGTTGAATGTTTGTTTGTTTCAGAACCAATTTATATCGTTGGGTCATATATGTATACTAAAGAGGATGATGATTTTTGGTGATACATTTAATAATTAAAAAATTAGTAAAACCCGCTTAGGGTTTGTAAAAACAAGGTTTTTTGGTCTTTTACTTATTTTCTTTGTTGGGAGTGAAAGACCAAAGATCTGTGAGTTAATTGTTGCAAAATTCGATTACAGTGAGTCCTATGAGGAAACTTTGGATTTTGGACTTTGCAACCCAAATCCTGTTTATTTCGACCTCGAGGTGACTGGAACTTTGGAGGGCGATATCTTAATCCAAGAGTTTTACAAATTTTCTGGAAAAGGGAAAATCTATACCTTGATTGTTAGTGATTATTATGCCGAGATATTTCAATTTACTTATCGTCCTTTGGGAGAAGTGAGTGCTGATCTGGAATTTAAAATTTCCCTTCGGTAAAATGAAGCCATCTCCTTCAAGTTGCTAGTACTTTGTTTGATTTGATAAAAATTTAAATGTATATACGCAATTCTGCCAGTAACCAAATTTTATTAGGTTCCACCTCGACTTGGTTCGACTTCGCTCACCAACCATCGCTCGGTGTCCGTTCTTTTCGGTTGTTGGGGAGGGGAGGAAAATGCGGCGCAGCCGCATTTTCCTCCCCTCCCAATAATAACCTGAAATCCGGTGGCCGAGCGAAGTCGAGGCCATTTTGAACTACTGGCAAAGAAGCGGATAATCAAGAAAATTTATTTTAACAGTATGAGAGTCTTTCTGTTTAGTGTTTTTCTGCTGAGCTTTGCCCTTAGTTCGCAGTCTCAAACTTTTGATAAAAGCGTTTTTATTCAAGATTTCAATACTAATATTGTCAAAAATATTGTTTCGAAATTGCCTCCCAATCGCTGGGATAAGAAGTATTTGGGCTATACCCTGTTCATATTCGTCTCAAACTCCGAAGAGGTAAGTGTTTCATATTCAGATAGGTCTCTTAGTAATAAATTGGTGCCAATTGATGGAGAGATTGAGAAAAACTTTATCGCTAGTCTTGAGGGATTTGATCTTTCCCAATTCAAAGGATGTCTTTTGGTGTATCCTGTCTTATTTATCCTAAAATCTTCAAAGACCGTTGAGGATAATTTTAGGGAGGCTGTCAAAAGTATGATGCCTTTACTCAAGTTTGAAAATGTCAGTTGTATTCAGTTTCAAGAAACGATCATTGGTTCTGGAAGTCGAGGGGTTTGAAAACTGATATCTAAAAATCCGATTTCAAAAGAGTTGGAGTTATTAGCTTATCTTTCTCTATCGTTAAAAAGAATTTGAACTTAAACTAAGTCCTTGTAAACATGTCAAAGCTAAAATTCCTTCTAGTTTTCCTAGGATTGATTTTATCTTCCTGTCTTCGGACCACCGATGAATTTTGTAGATCAATTACTATTACCGATGTTTATTTTGAGGACTCTATATCGAGTGGTTTATCGGAAACGGATGGCATTTATTCCGTTTGGATTAAGCTAAATGGGGAGGTAGCGAATGATATACGAATTAACAATGAGTTTTTAATTCCTGCGGGCACCGTAGATACCTTGATTTCAAACCGGGATCACTATAGTTCTACATTTTACTATTTGGTTGAAAATGAACTTGGAGGGAAAGTCGATTTGGATATTTGTGTTGGGTTTGCGTATTAGCCCGAGGTGAAAGTGAACTGAATAGTTAAAATTCGAATAAGCCCAAATCGAAAGGTTGGGGTTTTTTCTTTTTGCAAAAGGCAACTAAAAAAAGAAGCTTGAATCCCATCTTTCTTTCCCCTAATTTGACCTAATCCTAAAAACGAAGAGACCATGGACAAACTGTATTACTTGTTTATCGCAGCGGCTGGAATGCTTTTTTCCTGCCAATCCCAAACCCAAACGGAAGAGGTTCAGTCTGACTCCACAGCTGTGGTTTTGGAGGAAGGTGTTCAGATGATTCCGATCCAAACTCCGAAAGGTGAATTCAAGGTGTTTACCAAGAAGGTTGGAGACAATCCGACGATAAAGGTCTTGCTTCTGCACGGAGGTCCGGGGATGTCGCATTTGCAGTATGCCAATTTCAAGGACCATTTTCCTCAGGAAGGGATCGAATTTATTTGGTATGATCAGTTGGGTTCGGCACATTCCGATCAGCCGGAGGATTCTACCCTTTGGACGATCGAGCGATTTGTGGATGAAGTAGAGCAGGTAAGAACCGCTTTAGGTTTGAATAAAGACAACTTCTACCTCTTGGGGCAGTCATGGGGAGGGATGCTGAGCATGGAGTATGCGCTGAAGCATCAGGACAAACTCAAAGGCCTGATCATTTGCAATATGATGTCCAGTCTCGATGAGTATGAAAAATATGCCAAGGAAGTTCTCGGGCCACAAATGCCCAAAGAAGTCTTTGCGGAGGTGATGGAAATCGAGAAAAAAATGGATTTTGAAAATCCCCGCTATATGGAGTTGCTAATGGAACATCACTATCCACAGCATGTGCTGCGAATGCCTTTGGATCAGTGGCCTGCCGAAATCAACCAAACTATGGAGCAGGTCAATCCCAATGTGTATGTCTTTATGCAGGGCTACAGTGAATTTGGAATCACACCCGGAGCGAGCCTGAAAGGCTGGGATGTCAAAGATCAACTGAAAAATATAACGGTTCCTACCTTGGTCGTCGGAGCTACTCATGACACCATGGATCCCAAACACATGGAATGGATGTCAAGCCAAGTAGCCAATGGCCGATTTTTACTTTGCCCCAACGGAAGTCATTTGAGTCAATACGACGATCCGGAGCACTTTTTCCCCGGTGTGATCCAGTTTATCAAGGATGTGGATTCGGGAAATTTTGGAAAGTAAGTATTCCACCCTCCAAGTGTTTTAACCCCTTGGAGGGCTTGTTTTTCCATTTATTCATTTGAAAAAGTGTTGATGTTTACATTTTTTCATTTGAAAAAGTGTGATCTCTCACATTTATTCGTTTGAAAAAATGTAAAGACTCCCGTTCTTTGTGTTGTAAATCAGGAAAATGGAACGGAAACTTTTACATAGGCTACTGATTTGGAAGGATTCTGTGGGAAGAAAACCACTCATCATCCGAGGTGCTAGGCAAGTGGGCAAAACTTGGCTGATGAAAGAGTTTGGCTCCACTTACTTTTCAGATTTGGTTTACATCAACTTTGAGACGAATCGTACAGCAAAGCTTCTGTTTGAACAGGGATTGGATTTGGCCCGGATTATTCAGGGTTTGGAGATTCAACTCGGAAAATCTATCGATGCCAAAAACTGCTTGTTGATATTTGATGAGATTCAGGAATGCCCGGATGCCTTGACCTCTTTAAAGTATTTTCAGGAGCAGTTGCCTGAGTATTATATCATTGCAGCGGGTTCTTTACTTGGAGTCGCTTTGCACCAAAACACTTCATTTCCGGTTGGAAAGGTGGAATTCTTGGATCTCTATCCTCTTTCTTTTTCCGAGTTTTTGGAAGCAATTGGTGAAAAATCCTTGGCAAGCCTGGTTTCCAGCTTGGATTGGAGTCTTTTGTCTCCATTTCGTGAAAAACTGATTTATCACCTTAGGACTTACTACTTCATCGGAGGAATGCCTGAGGCAGTTAAAACCTATGCCGAAAAACAGGATTTTTTTGAAGTAAGGGTTATTCAAAGGCGGATTCTGGAAGCTTATGAACAGGATTTTTCCAAACATGCTCCTGCTGAGGTGGTTCCGAGGATTCGTATGATTTGGAATTCAATTCCTAGTCAGTTGGCTAAGGAAAATAAGAAGTTCATTTTTGGTCAGTTAAGACAGGGTGCCCGTGCTAAAGAATTTGAACTGGCCATGGAATGGCTTCGCGACTGCGGACTGATTCATAAAATTTCCCGAGTAAGCAAGCCTGGAATGCCCTTGAAAGCGTATGAGGATTTTTCAGCTTTCAAGGTTTACTTATTGGATGTTGGGATTTTGGGAGCTTTGGTGGATTTGGATGCCCGATCCATTTTGGAGGGAAATCGACTTTTTACGGAATTCAAGGGCTCGCTGACTGAGCAATTTGTTCTACAGGAATTAATCACCGCGGGACATACCCTGTATTATTGGTCAGCAGAACGAGGTGTGGCTGAGCTCGATTTTATTCTTCAGGATCAAGGGACTGTGGTTCCTTTGGAGGTGAAGGCAGAAGAAAATTTAAAAGCCAAAAGCTTGAAGGTAGTCGCAGAAAATTATCCGGATACTTTTCCAGTCCGAACATCGATGTCTGATTTCAGAAAAGAGTCTTGGATGACCAATTTCCCGCTGTATGCGGTTTCATATTTGGCCAAGCACCTTGATTTGGAAAGACCTAAATCCTAAAGAAAATCCCTTTTCTGTACAGAAAATAGCATAGTCCCCACATGGCTGTCAAGGCACCCAAGGAAGCAATCAGGAACAGTCCATGTTCCCCGAATCCCAACCAGCCAAAGACTCCACCGGTGAAAATTCCGACTGTTTTATTCATCCATCTTCCCAGCATTTCGGCAAATAGGTAAATGAAAATCGAGTTCATGCCCACGATCAAAAACGGAAAAATGCCTTTTCTGCGATTCTTGACATCCACCCACCAGTAGAAAAAAGCCAAGGCCAACAAGGCCCATCCCCCAGAGGCAAATACAAAGGAAACCGTGCTGATTCGTTTGATGATAGGTGTGATGCCTGCGATATCCAGTCCGTAGCCGACCACCAAGCCCACTAATCCTGCTATTAAAAATACCCTGATTTTATCCTGACTTGATTTTGAGGAAAGGAGCAGATTACTGCAAATGGCTCCCCAGATCGTATGGGCAGCCGTCGGAATCGCATTGATGGCTACCCAGCCTCCGTTATTGATTTTCCCCATCAAGAGCTGGTCGGTATAGTTGCCAAAGTTGGTACCGTGCTCGAATGGAACTTCTAGATTGTAGGCCCGGTAGAGAATTTCGGTCAGGGCCAAAAGTCCCAAGGAAACACCAAGCTGGACTTTCCAGCCTTTGGACAGGAGGAAATATGTAACTAAAATGGTGAAGGAAAGCTGGGTTAGCACATTCCAGAGTTCGAATACCATCTTCCCCGAATAGACACAATGGAGACCTGTTCCAAACAGGAACAAAATCAAACATCGCTTCAAAATATGCAGGGTCACTTTGCTTCGGTCTTCCGAAAGCGCCAGTCTTTTATTCAGGGAAAAAGGCATCGCCACACCCACGATAAACATGAAAAAAGGCTGGATCAAATCCCAAAACCGGAGCCCGTTCCACTCGTGATGGGTGAATTGGAGGAAAAGTGGATGCAGGCTGTGCCCCTCAGGAAAAAGCTCCAAAAAAGCATCATAAACCAAGGCAGCTTCGGCCACCAGCAAAAACATGGTCAGTCCACGATAGACATCCAGCGAGACCAGCCGCTGGGTTGGGTTGGGTGAAAGTGCAGTCATAGTGAGGTTAATGGGTTGATTTGAAGATAAAAAATGCTTGGCTAACCTCGACGAATTTGTGATAAACGGAATGGTGAAATTCCTTTTTGCAAAAGAATATATGCATATACGGAACTTTGCCAGTAACTTATTTCAAAGATCAAATGACCCAGTAAATTCCAATTCTTCACCTACTTCGGTCTTCCATCATCGGTCTTCCATCCCAAGATCAGGAGAATATTCGTCTACTGGCAGAATAGCGTATAATCAGAAAAGAATATTTTGAAATGTTGGTATTAGATAGCCCGAGTTATGCCAATTGATACACTGCTACAAAATGCGCCGCCGTACCTCCCAAAACGAATAAATGCCAAATGGCGTGGAAATAAAGCCTTTCACTTTTCACATAAAAGTACACTCCAATAGTGTAACTCAAGCCGCCAATACCTATCCAAGTCAGCGTTTCCCAGGAGATTTTTTCCACCAAATCCTGGATAAAAAAGACGGCCAACCAGCCCATAGTCAGGTAAATGATGACCGATAGCGTTTTGAATTTTCCCGTGAAAAAGACCTTGAAAAAAGTCCCGACCAGCACCGAACCCCAAATAATTGCCAAGAAAATTAAGGCTGTTTCCTTTTTCAGAATAGCAAGGATCATAGGCGTGTACGAGCCGGCAATCAGGAAATAGATGGACACATGATCCATGACTTGGAGCCTGGACTTTTTCTTGGGATTTTTCGCTGCATGATAAGCGGTAGAAAAGCCATAGACCATCACTATTCCCAGGCTAAAGGTCAGCGCACCGATCAGACTTTCAGATTGATAGTTGAACAGGCTTTTCTGGATCAAAAAGGGAATAGCAAAAAGCCCTAGAATCAAACCAATTCCATGAGAACCTGCATTTAACCGTTCTTCTTGAGGGGTTTGGATGCGCTTTGAGCTTGAATTTTTCACTTGATTTTAGCCTAGGGATTTGCCGATTGGCTTATCATTTCTACTCCACTCACTCCAAGAACCCACGTAAAGTTTAGGAATGCCCAAGCCTGCATGATCCAGTGCCAAAAGTGTATGACAGGCCGATACTCCCGATCCACAATGCACGATGATGTGGTCATTTGGGAGCTCTTCGAAAAGCGAGAGATATCGATCTCGGATCTCCTCGGGAGAAAGGAATTTTCCGCTTTCATCCATGTTTTCCGTCAGCGGCATATTGACTGCCCCTGGGATATGACCTGCGATGAGATCTATGGGTTCATGCTCGCCCCGGTAGCGCTCCGGCGAGCGAACATCGATCACGAGGTAGTTTTTGTCCTGAGCTACCGATTCGACTTCATCCATCGTTGCGGTGGGTAGCATCCAATCTGTCGCGGGGTAGGCCAATGTTTCTTTGATTAAGGTCACTTCTGAGGTGACCGGAATGCCGGAGGCCACCGCTGCCTGAAAACCGCCCTCAAGCACCTGAACTTTCTCATGGCCCAAAGCCCTCAGCATCCACCACATTCGGGCAGCTGAATTGGCGCCGTTTTGGTCATCGTAGATCACCACATGACTTTCCGGCGAAATTCCCAGGCGTCCCAACACCTCGCAGAAATCACTCGCTTGAGGGAGTGGATGCCTTCCGCCTCGGGCAAAATCTTCCTTGATATCCGCCAAATCTTTATTGGGATCAGCAAATCGAGCGCCTTCGAGATGCCCTTTTTCAAAGTTCATTTTTGGATCGGGGCTGTATCTCGCATCGACGATAATCAGGTCTTTTCTTTCTAAAATAACCTTGAGATCGTTTGCTGAAATGATGGGTGATTTCATGGGCTGAGTGGGTCTGGAAGATTCGAAATTTAAAGAAATACCCTGGTAAATAGCACAAAAAAACCTGTCTCTGAGTGGGAGACAGGCTTTGAGATTTAATCCTCAATGATTTAGAGGGTTAGAATTGGGATTTAAACTGCTCCATTTTCTGGTCGACCTGCGTGTCCACAGGGAAAGTCACCTTTACGCCTTCCCAAGCCATGGTGATATGAGCCACTTTGTTGTCGTTGGCAGAGATGTGATACTGCAAGCGTTCGGTATTTCCGCCTCTTTCAGTGGTTGCTTTGAAGGATACCGCATCGTCTTTGGCAACGGCTTCTTCGTCGATTTTACCGTCTTTCATATAGGCAAAAACGGAAGCTGCTTTGCTGTTCAAATGTACAGTCCAGTCACCCGACTCGGTGGGAGTCATGAATATGGAGTATTTTCCGGCTCTTTGGTTTTTGCCCCCTACGCTTACTCCAGTGCTGAATTCGATCACGGTTTGTGCGTTGGCACCTGCTCTCCACGTCACGCCGTATTTTTCGATTTCGCCAAATATTTTGCGGCCTTTTACAGCAGGAGAGGAGTAGTCGATACTGATTTTGGTAAAACCTACCGTTTGAGAGACATGCGCTGCAGGGCTTAATGCAGGCTGTTGAAGCTGCGCAAAAGCTGCAAAAGAACTGGTGATCAACAGCGCAAAGGCTAACAAAAAGAGTTTGGAGTTTTTCATGATTTTTTTGGATTTGGGTTTTGGTTTGTGAAGCTAACAAAAAAATCAGGTGGTTGTTTGAAAGTAAGAAATCTGCCTTTTGCCTGACTTTTGTCAGGGTAATTCCAGTCACTTCTATCTAGTTTTAAGTGCATCAAAATCAGCACGATGATGGACTGGATAATCGATTTTGCTCATTTAAGAAATTTGGACGTGGGGAAGGTAGGGGGAAAAAATGCCTCCCTTGGTGAAATGTATCAGCAGCTCAATCCCCTTGGAATTCATATTCCCAATGGCTTTGCTGTGACGGCAGAAGCTTGCCGATTTTTTCTCCATGAAAATCAGCTTGAGAAATTTATCACAGAAGCTTTGGCCAAATTGGACCAAAACCACTTCACCAATCTTCGCGAGGTCTCTCAAACCATCAAAGACAACATACTGTCTGGTCACATTCCCGAAAAGTTGGTTGCCGAGATTAGGATTGCCTATCAAAAACTGTGTCATGAGGCGGGCCGTGAACTCGACGTTGCCGTGCGAAGCAGTGCCACGGCGGAGGATTTGCCGGGAGCGAGTTTTGCCGGGCAGCATGATTCATTTCTCAATATTCGCGGGGAAAAGGCTCTTTTGGACAAAGTAAAAGCGTGTTTTGCCTCGCTCTACAATGCACGGGCAATCAAGTATCGTCACGACAAAGGATTTGATAAGCACGAAATAGCGCTTTCGGTAGGTGTCCAGGTCATGGTCAGGGCAGATTTGGCGAGCAGCGGAGTGATTTTTACGATCGAGCCAGAGACCGGTTTTGAAAATGCCGTTTTGATAACCGGTTGCTGGGGTTTGGGTGAAAATATCGTCCAGGGAGCCGTCATTCCCGATGAGTTTTTGGTTTTCAAGCCTTCTTTGGAAAAAGGTAAAAGCGCCATCATTTCCAAAAAAGCTGGTTCCAAGACCAAAACAATGGTGTACTCCGAAGCCGGCGGAGTCATCAATTTGGATACAGATCTTGCCAAACAACGAAAGTTGGTTCTGAAAGATGAGGAAATTGAAAGTTTAGGAAATTGGGCAGTTGCCATCGAAAAGCATTACCAAATGCCCATGGACATCGAGTGGGCCAAGGATGGAATGGACGGTAGGCTTTACATTGTCCAAGCCCGACCGGAGACGATTCACTCTGAAAAAGATCCTTTTTTACTTAAAGAATTTACCCTGGTAGAATCCGGTCAATTGCTTACATCAGGCTATGCCATCGGAAATGGAATTACCTCTGGAAGAGTAAAAATCCTTCATTCCCCAGCCGAATCTGACCTTTTGGAGCTAGGAGAAATTCTCCTGACCGAAATCACCAACCCCGATTGGGATCCGATCATGAAAAAGGCCGCGGCAATCATCACGGCAAAAGGCGGCCGAACCAGCCATGCGGCCATAGTCGCCCGGGAAGTGGGGGCTCTGGCCATCGTAGGGGCGGAAAATGCACTGGAAACACTCAAAACCGGCGATTTGGTCACCATCGACAATGCCTCCGGCAAGATGGGGAAAGTCTATTCCGGCAAACTCAACTGGAAAGAAACCCAACATAATTTCCGGGGAATGGAGCTTCCCAAAACTAAGCCCATGTTCATTTTGGCCGATCCCGAGAAAGCGTTTGACCTTTCCTTTTTTCCCAATCAGGGGGTTGGACTGATGCGGATGGAATTTGTAATCAGCAAGAGCATCCGGATTCATCCCATGGCTTTGGTGAATTTTGATCACTTGGAAAATCAGGAAGAAAAAGATCTGATCGAGTCACTCTGTCAGGATTATTCGGACAAAAAAGAATACTTCGTGGATAAACTTTCTCAGGCAGTAGCGACGATTTCGGCCGCTTTTTATCCCAAGGATGTGATCCTTCGAATGAGTGATTTCAAATCCAACGAGTATGCCAATCTGATCGGAGGGAGGCAGTTTGAGGAAAATGAAGAAAACCCCATGCTAGGCTTCAGAGGTGCTTCGCGCTACTACCATGAACGGTATCGGGAAGGATTTGGGCTGGAATGTGCGGCAGTAAAGCGAGTCCGAGAAGAGATGGGACTGGACAATCTCAAAGTGATGATTCCATTCTGTCGCACACCTGAAGAAGGCAAAAAAGTCCTGGATATGATGGAATCGCTCGGACTTAAAAGGGGAGAAAATGGATTGGAAATCTATGTGATGGCTGAGATTCCTTCCAATGTGATTCAGGCCAATGAGTTTGCTGAAATTTTTGATGGCTTTTCAATAGGCTCCAATGATTTGACTCAACTCACCCTTGGAGTGGATCGGGATTCTGAAGTTCTTGGAGAGTTGTTTGATGAAAATAATGCCTCTGTCAAGTGGATGATTTCCGAGGTTATTCGTGCGGCAAAGGCACAGGGTAAAAAAATCGGCCTTTGTGGGCAGGCACCAAGTGATCGGCCTGAATTTGCCAAGTTTCTGATTGCTCAAGGGATTGACAGTATTTCCTTTAATGCAGATGCTTTGCTGAAAGGGATCGAGAATATGGTGGAGGCGGAGAGGAAGTGATCAGTTGGCAGTCTCAGTTTGCAGTAGTGTGATTGGTAAATGGTAAAAAGTAAGCTTGGATTGAAATAAGTTGTTGTAAATCAATGGTTAAAAGTCTAATAATGAAAAAGCTGGAAAATAAAGTCGCCATCGTTACCGGGGCGGCCTCAGGAATGGGAAAAGCTATCGCGTTGCTCTTTGCGCAGGAAGGTGCCAAAATAGTCGTCACAGATCTCAACTCAGCCGATGCAGAGGAAGTGGCGGATCAGATTCGTCATGCAGGAGGCCATGCCTTGGGTTTAAAGTGTGATGTCTCCGATGAGGACCAGGTGAAAAAGATGGTTCATGCCGCTATTCACGAATTCGGTTCCTTGGATATTCTGGTTAACAATGCCGGAATTATGGATGATTTTATGCCTTTGGAAAAAGTCACGGATAAGCTTTGGGAGAAAATTATGGCCGTAAACGTGAATGGACCCTTTTATGCGAGTCGATTGGCCATCACTCAAATGCTCCAACAGGGAAAGGGAGTCATTATTAATATCTCATCGGTTGGAGGGGTTTCTGGTGCAAGAGCTGGATTAGCTTACACGACTTCCAAACATGCCCTAGTGGGGATGAGCAAAAACATCGGTTTCATATATGCCAAAAAGGGAATCCGATGTAATGTGATCGCTCCGGGAGGTGTTAATACTAACATCATGCGCGATGCCCAACCGGACCCCGAAGGGGCAGCCCTTTGCAGCAGTGGGGCGGGATCGATGCCTCGAATGGGTGAGTCAGAAGAAATCGCCAAAGTTGCCCTATTTCTAGCCTCTGATGACTCCTCCTTTATCAACGGGGAAATAATCGTAGCAGATGGAGGATGGTTGGCTTATTGATAAAAGGGGTGAAGTTGAATAGAAAAGTGAATAGAGCAATAAGATTCCATTTATTTTCCTATTTCATATTGAAAATCAGTTAATTCTACTTGAAATTTGACCTTAGCTTTCAAGGCAGTAAATACTCTTAGTAAGGTATCCATGGTCACATTTCCGGCATTATTTTCAAGTCGGGAGATTTGAGCTTTTTGAACCCCAACCATTTTTCCGAGCTCTTCTTGGGTAAGATTCCGTTCTTTCCTCGTTTGTTTGATTGCCTTTCCGATCAAATCCAATTGTAGCTCGTATTCAAATAAATCTCGTTCAGGCGATCCTTTTTTTCCAATTAGCTCATCTTGGACCTCATCAAGCGTATATGTCTTCATATTATCCATTTTTCTTTTCTTGAAAATATTTTTCCTTTCGATTCAAGGCTTTCTCAATTTCATTTTCAGGTACTTTGCTTCGTTTTTTTATAAACCCATGAGTAGCAATTACCAGGCTATTATTTCCCTCTGACTTGTCCCAGAAAGCTAGGAGCCGATACTGAATTCCTTGATATAGGGTTCTGAATTCCCAAATTTCTTGATTTAATTTTTCATCAAATCCTGATCTTATTCTACTTGAGCTTTTCGGATATTGTAAAGGATCTTCTCTGAGTGTTTTTTTATCCAAAGACCTTAAGAAATCAGAGGCATCTTCCAGAAAAATAATATCAAAAAGTGTGTCCCCCATGGCCTTTTATTTTTATCAAAGGGAGAAATAAAGTTTCTTTTTAACGAAACAAATGAGCCTGATTGATTTTTTTCTCTTATTTACTCTACTATTTCCAGTAATTTCAACACTGTCTGCATGATTTTTTGCAAATCAGGTTTACTTCTGGAATGGGTACCATCTGGCACGAGGATCAGTTTGTTTTTTAGCTCGGTTAATACTTTTAGTACACTACAAATCACTCTAAATCAGCTGCCCTTTCAAGACTCAAGTCAAGGATTGTAGTTTTTGTGTCGATTTGCAAGGAGTTGGGTAAATAGAAACCCAACCAAAAAAATGGTCATTGTCCCTACGACAATGGTCATATTGGTATGGAGGGGATTGCTGAGATTTTCGGGGAAACCATTTTTCACCCAAGTAGCAGACAAACTCATCCAAGCGATCACCAAAACACCCACAAAAACCGCGATGATCGCGACTGGTTTTTTGGTTTTTGACAATAGACCAAGGAAAAACAGGCCCAAAATTCCCCCGCTGAAAATCGATGAAAGTGCCCACCAGGCATCGAGCGCACTTTCCACTCCATTGAATGCCAAGCCCACCAAAATACTCAGCAACCCCATCCCTAGCGATGCCAATCTAAGCACCCACAGGGAAGTTGTTTCACTTGGATTGGGGTTGATGTATTTTTTGAAATGGTCAGCATGAATGACCGTGGCCGAGCTGTTGATACTCGTGGAGACAGTACTCATGCCTGCCGCAAAAATGGAGGCAATCAGTAGCCCTGTTGCTCCAACAGGAAGTTGGTTGACGATAAAGTGGGGGAATACTTTGTCCCCTGTGATTCCATCAGGAAGTAGCGCTGGCTGTGCTTGATAATAGGCGAAAAGAGCTGTTCCAATAAGAAAAAATAAGAAGGAAACGGGGAGATAAAGCAAGCTACCCAGCCAGGTTGATTTCTTGGCTTCTTGCTCGGTTTTGGCAGTCAGGTAGCGTTGTACATAGCTCTGATCGATGCCGAAATTTTGCAAATTGATAAAAAGCCCATACACCAAAATCATCCAGAATGTGGAGGTAGTAAAATCCAGGTCAAAGCTACCCAAACTGAATTTGTCAGAAGCTTGTGCTAGTGAAATTACCTCAGCGGGTCCACCTGGAATTCCAAAAAACAATACCCCCAAACAAGCCAAAGCTCCTCCGATCAATACGATCCCCTGGATCGCATCGGTCCAAATCACGGCCTCAATGCCTCCGAGCATGGAATAAATGATCACACTTAGGCCTGTGAATATTATAATGCTGGAAATGCTCCACCCAAATAGTGCCTCCATGGGCAGGGCGAGTAGGTACATTATTGCACCCATTCGAGCCAGCTGGGTTAGTAGATAGCATATGGATGCATAAACTCTTGCCCAGGTGCCAAACCGCTTCTCCAAGAAAAAGTAGGCCGATTCACTCCCCAGATTTCGATACAGTGGGACAAAATACCGAACAGCAACCCATGCCGCCAATGGGATCGAAAGACTAAAAACAAACCCGTTCCAATTGCCGGAATAAGCATTGCCAGGCAGGGCCAAAAAGCTGATACTACTGACGAAAGTGGCAAAAATCGACATCCCAATCGCCCAGGACGGAAGTCTGCCTCCTCCAGTCACAAAGTCCGAAGCACTACGCTTTTTGAATGAGAAGGAAATCCCAAAACCCACTATCGCCAACATGTAAATCAGAAAAATACTCAGATCAGTGAGAGGCATGGCAAGTGAGTCGAATTGGAGTTTTTTTGAAGATAATGAGCTTTAAGTCTTTGGAGAAAGGCTTTGTGCTACTTTTTTCTTAACCAAATCGTATTTGGCTTTTAGCGTTTTTTTCTCACTTTCGGAGTATGCCCCAAGCGGGGGTGCCAAAATCCCTTGGCAAAGTCCTTCAAAGCTCATCGCGGCTTTGAGTCCTTTGAGGTAGCAGGATCGATACTGAGTGTTTTGATAAATTTGCTGGCTCAAAAAATGGATAGTTTCCTGAAGAAGCTCAGCTTTTTCAATATCTTCATTTTCAAAAGTATTGAACAAAGAGGTGTAGAGTTCAGGGAAAAGATTAGCACCACCGGTTACCCCACCATGCCCACCTAGCCTGAGCGTTTGAAGCAAAATTTCCTCTGGCCCTACAAAAATCCGAAAATCCTCATAATCACGAAAAGTCCTGCAAAGTCCTTCGTAGTAGCTCAAATCTCCACTACTATCCTTGATCCCGATGATATTCGGGTGAGCAGAAAGGGATTTGACGGTGGATAGCTCGATGCTGATTTTGGTGTGCGAGGGCATATTGTACAGGAAAAGTGGGAGGGGAACTGCGTCTGCCAACTTTTGATAGTATGCCGTTAATTCTTCCTGTCCGATATTCATGTAGAATGGAGGGGCCGCTACCAAAGCTGCCGCTCCTGACTCGGCAGCGATATTGGCTAGATCAAGACTTTCTACAAATGCACAATCGGTGATCCCTACTAATATAGGAACCCGACCTCCTACTTCTCGGCACGCCAAACGTATCAAATCACTTTTGACATCCGAACTCAGACTTGCGGCTTCTCCTGTGGTGCCTAGGATGAAAATCCCATCAACTCCTCCATCGATGAGGTGATTAACCATTCGAATAGTATGCTCCACGTCCAGCGAAAAATCTTCAATCAGCGGCGTAATCATGGGTGGGATGATTCCTTTAAAAGTTTCTTGGGTTGACATAGGCTTGGGTTTTTGTTTTATCCAGATTCGCCCTTGCGGGATCAGAGTCTTTCTTGATCATTACTCAAGTGCTGAAATTCTGGATGGGTAATCTCATAAAATCAAGAGAAAAAACTAAAGTATCAAAGCGAATTAATCAAATTCTTCGAAATTGATTTCTGCTTTTAATCACTTCTTTAGATGGATTTTTCTTTCCCCAAAAAGATATGTTATAAATATCCAATACTATCCTGATCTGACCTGATCAAAAAAATCCCTTCCAGTTTGCACGGGAAGGGACTATGATTTCAGCTTTCAAACTTCAGATTTCAGATTTTCTCTTCCACCCACCTTCTCGCATTTACAAACGCCTCCAACCATGGGGTGAAATCGTCGTTTCGCCCGCTTGGGTAATGCGCCCAGTTCCATGGCTTCAGGCTTCGCTCGATGTGCGGCATGATGGCCAAGTGACGTCCGTCTTCGGAAGCGATACCCGCTGTCGCAAAGTCTGAACCATTTGGATTGCCCGGATAGGCTGCATGGCTGTACTTCATGGCGAAGTGGTAAGCGTTTTCACCTTTTGGAAGGTAGAATTTACCTTCGCCGTGAGCTACCCATACACCCAATCGCTGTCCGCTTAGGCTTCCGAGCATCACGGAATTGTTTTCCGGAACAGTCACATTCACAAAGCAAGACTCAAACTTATGGCTGGCGTTGTGCAGCATTTTAGGCTTCTGATCATGGTCAGGAGTTACAAGGCCGAGCTCGATCATCAGTTGGCAACCGTTGCACACTCCGAGTGAAAGTGTGTCAGGTCTCGCGTAGAAGTTGTCGAGTGCCTGCTTGGCTTTGGGATTGTAGAGGAAGGCACCTGCCCAGCCTTTGGCTGAACCTAACACGTCGGAGTTGGAAAATCCACCTACAAAGACGATCATCTGCACATCGCTGAGGTCTTCACGTCCTGAGATCAGGTCGGTCATGTGCACGTCCTTTACCTCAAATCCTGCCAACCAAAGGGCATAGGCCATTTCACGGTCGCCATTCACCCCTTTTTCACGGATGATGGCTGCCTTGGCATTTCCTTTGGTGGTTCTGAAAGGATCGACCCCAAGGGTTTTAAATTTCCCTTCCCAGCCCGGGGCAAAATCATAGCTCAGGGCTTGGTTTTTGTAATTTTCAAATCGGTCTTTGGCTAGCTTTTCACCGCTTTGCTTTCGGTCAAGCAAGTAGGAAGATTTAAACCATAAGTCTCTCAATTCGGCCACATCCAAGGTCTGAGCTTCCAAATTCACTTTTCCATCCAACGTCACTTCTGCCAATTCCACAAAGTCGATTTCTGCTTTTGCAAGTAAGTCTTCTACTTGGTGATCATTGGCAACCTGGATCAGGATACCCGGATTTTCTGCAAAAAGGGCTTTCACCACATCCTTTTCGCCCAATCGGGATTCTTTCACGGAAAGGCCCACATTCTGGCTTGGGAAGCACATTTCCAGTAAGGCGGTAATAATACCGCCTGAGGAAATATCGTGTCCGGATAAAATCAAATCGTTGTAAATCAATTCCTGAACCGTTTCAAATGCCTTGGCGAAATAGGCCGAATCGGCTACGGTTGGAGTTTCTTTTCCAACCTTGTTTAGGATTTGGTATAGTGAAGAACCCGCGAGTTTGGCGGAATCTTGAGAGAAATCAAGGTATAGTACTTTGCTTCCTGCCTTTGGCAAAAGGGCCGCTTTGACCGTTTTGGTAATGTCAGCGCATTCGCCTACGGTCGAGATAATCACCGTGCCCGGAGAGTACACTACTTTGCCGTCAGGGTATTTCTGAGTCATGGAAAGGGAATCCTTTCCGGTAGGAATATTTACTCCCAGCTCAATGGCAAAATCTGAGACGGCCTTCACTGCACGGTAGAGGCGGTCGTTTTCACCCTTGTTTTTGGCAGGCCACATCCAGTTGGCAGAGAGGGAAACGCCCTTCAAGCCGTCCTGAACCGGCGCAAAAATCAGATTAGTCAGTGCCTCTGCAATCGCCAAACGGCTACCTGCTTCCGGATTGGCCAAGGCCGCTACCGGAGCATGTCCGATAGAGGTGGCGATTCCTTTGTTTCCGGTAAAATCCAGCGCCATCACGGCTACGTCATTCAATGGAAGTTGGATTTCACCCACCGTCTGCTGAGTGGCCACGCGTCCGGTTACTGATCGGTCCACTTTGTTAGTAAGCCAGTCTTTACAGGCTACCGCTTCGAGTTGAAGGACTTCCTTGATGTATCCGGTTAGTTTTCCTGCTTCATAATCTGCTTCTGAAAAAGTGGAACCCTGTCCGCTTTGATCTTCCAGAACAGTCTTGGGAGAGGAGCCAAACATGTAGGCTAAGTCCCAATCCACCGGCTTTTCGCCTGTCTTTTGGTTTTCAAAGGTGAAGTGCATGTCTCCGGTCGTCTCGCCCACCACATAGAAAGGTGCACGCTCACGCTCGGAAAGTTGCTTGAGGGTATCAATGTCTTTTTTGCCCACTACCAATCCCATACGCTCCTGAGATTCGTTGCCGATAATCTCTTTGGCAGAAAGGGTAGGATCACCGACTGGGAGTTGGTCGAGGTGGATGGTACCACCGGTGCTTTCTACCAATTCAGAAAGACAGTTTAAATGTCCTCCCGCTCCGTGGTCGTGGATGGAGATGATCGGGTTATTTTCACTTTCGGCCATGGCCCGGATCACGTTGGATACCCGCTTTTGCATTTCCGGATTGGAGCGCTGGATGGCATTGAGTTCGATGGCGTTGGAGAGTTCACCGGTGTTCAATGAAGAGACCGCCGAACCGCCCATCCCGATGCGGTAGTTGTCACCACCCATGATCACGATTTGATCACCGGCCTTGGGTTCGCTTTTTTTGGTATAGTTGGCATTGGTAAAGCCTATACCCCCTGCGAGCATGATTACCTTGTCGAAACCGTATTGCTTGTCGCCTTCTTCGTGCTCAAAGGTCAAAACGGAACCTGCGATCAGCGGCTGTCCAAATTTGTTTCCGAAGTCGGAAGCACCGTTGGATGCTTTGATGAGAATGTCCATCGGGGTTTGATACAGCCAAGGGCGCTCTGTTAAGTTTTTCTCCCAACTTCTTCCTTTTTCTGAACGGGAATAGGAAGTCATATACACCGCTGTACCCGCCAAAGGAATGGAAGCTGTACCTCCTGCCAAGCGGTCGCGGATTTCACCTCCCGATCCGGTCGCAGCTCCGTTAAACGGCTCCACAGTGGTTGGGAAGTTGTGTGTTTCAGCCTTCAGAGATATGACCGTGTCGATTTCGCGGGGCTCAAAAAAGTCAGCTTGATGTTGGGTTTTCGGAGCGAATTGCTGGACTCTCGGGCCTTGGACAAAGGCCACGTTGTCTTTGTATGCGGAAGCGATCCGATTGGGATTGCGTTTGGAAGTTTCTTTGATCAGCTGAAAAAGCGTCATCGGCTTTTCCTCCCCATCGATCACAAATGAACCGTTGAAAATCTTGTGACGGCAATGCTCTGAATTCACTTGTGAAAACCCGAATACTTCTGAATCGGTGAGTGGACGGCCCAATTGCTTGGAGACGTTTTCTAAGTAATCTACCTCTTCTTGGCTAAGGGCAAGTCCTTCTGATTTGTTGTACGTCGAAATATCCGTGATGGCTTTGATCGGCTCTGGTTGAAGATGGATATCATAGATTTCTTGATCGAGTCCATCGTAAGCCTTCTGGAGCATGGGGTCGATTTGGTCCCCTTCCTTCATCGGGAAAAACTCCTCGATGCGCTGAATGCCTTGGATTCCCATGTTCACCGTGATTTCCACGGCATTGGTGGACCAGGGGGTGATCATCTCCTTTCTCGGACCGGAGTATTTGCCGGCTACTTTTTCACCTGATTTCAGTTGGGCTTCGCCAAAAAGCCAGGTGAGTTTTGAGATGTTTTCAGTGCTGAGCGGGTGGGGAACTTGAACTCCGTAGATGAGTTTCTGAGGGGATTCAAAGAAGAAAATCATGTCCTTGGGCTGGTAAGTTGCAAAGGTAAGGATTTGAGATCGATTGGAAAATTGTCCCGATGAATATCGGGGTTTGAAAGGTTAGAAAATTGAAAACTTGCTTCTTCTGTGGCGGCGGATTTGCTTTTTGATGGACTTTTGGAAGTCTCTATATGTTGCTGAGGGGAGATTTTTTATCTATAGATTGTTCAGGGAGTTTCTTGAAATAAGAAAATCTACCGAAGCCTCAATCAATCCTCCGTGACCAACGGGTAAAACATGGGTTTGAAGGCTTGGAATTTTGGTGGCAAAATGCCTGAGATTGGCCTCGGTGACCATTTTATCATATTTTCCTACAAAAAGCCAAATAGGAAGTTTTTGATTTCTGGCAAGTCGAATAATCAATCCTAAATCGGGTTGGAGATGACTGAAAATCTTCCAAATCAAATAAGCTTGAGCACGTTGAGATCGGGTTTCCAGCTGGTTTTGGACAAATTTATTCAGGCTTTTTTCCAAAAGTCCCACAGACTGAAGGCCGTTGACTAGTCCAAAAAACCGATTGGGTTTGAATACGACCTGCTTGAAAATATCATGAACAAAAGTCGGATAGCTGCTCATGCTGTACCAAAGTCCTGTTTTGATTCCATCCGGAGCGAGTAAGGTCATGCTTTTGACCTGATTGCTGAAAATCTCGAAAGTCAGCAGAGAAATTTTCCCTCCCATACTGTAGCCGATCAGGTGGAAGTCTTCAAAATTTTCCTTGCGCTGGAGACTTTCTATAAACTTCCGCCAAGTATCGAGTGTCAACTTTCGCATGGAATTTTTCCAGCGGCTTTTTCCGTGATAGAAAAAGTCGATAAAAATAAATTTTTTATCCTCAGTCCTCCAATGCTCCAATGCGAGCATATAGCTGATATTCTGTCCAAACCCATGAAATATCAGGTAGGTTTCTCGACCTTGTCCGGTGGTTTGGTAGTGAATTTGCCCTTCAGGAGTCGAAATGATTGACATAATGGACCTTGCCTGCTTGCTTTAATCCGGAGGAGCAATGAGTGATCAGTTGATCCATCGGCTCAAAAACTCCAAGAAGTGGTCTTTATAATTATCACCTACCGAAATCTGATGATTCCCAATCTGAATGACATTTTTGGAAACTGAGTCGATATGATCCAGAGATACAATAAATGATCGATGCACTCTCATAAACTTATCTGAAGGTAAAAGTTCCTCCATGTTTTTCATACTGGTAAGGGAAAGAATCGGGTTGGGTTTGGACTTCAGGTGTACTTTCACATAATCCTTGTAAGCTTCGATATGGGTGATATCCCGAAGCATTACTTTGACCAGCTGATATTCTACTTTGAGAAAGATATATTCTGGCTGGCTTTCAGATTCTCTTTTTGAGAGGGATTCGTTCTGCTGTTTTTCACGCTCAAAATAGTGATAAGCCTTGGTTGCAGCAGCCAGAAAATCCTCGTAGCTGTAGGGTTTGAGGAGGTAATCGAGAGCATCTACTTTGTATCCCTCAATGGCAAACTGATGGTAGGCCGTACAAAAAATGATCCTTGTATGATCAGAATTTTTCTTGCCGTCCAGAATCCTCGCGAGCTCCATACCAGACAAGTCAGGCATCTGAATATCCATGAAAATCAGCTGCACATCATTTTGATTGACAAAGCTGAGAGCCTCAATGGCATTGGAAAATTTGCCGATCAAGTCCAAAAAGGCTGTCTGTCCGATAAACTTGGTCAGCAGCTCAAGTGCCAAAGGTTCATCGTCGACGGCTATACAGGTGATTTTCATCCTAGATCTAGGGTTAGACTGACTTGATATTCCTGCTTTGCTTCGTCTTTTCCAAATTTCAGTCGATGTTTGTCCGGATAGATCAAGCTCAATCTTCGTTTGGTATTGGTGAGTCCGATGCCGTTTTCGTGAGCTTCAGGGCTATCCTGATTGATGGGAAAAATATGGTTTTTTGTTTCAAAAAAGACCGTTTTTCCCATGATTTCGAGTTTGATATGGATCGTGCTTTCTTGCTGAGAACTAATACCGTGTTTGAAGCAGTTTTCTAGAAATGGCAGGAAAATCATCGGTGAGATCACCAGATCGTCTTTGGGTTCATCGATATGGATGTCCAATTTGACTTTGCTAGAAAGCCGCATTTTCATCAGCTCGATATAGTCTTCGATAAAGCCAACTTCCTTGGAAAGGAGTGTGGTGTTTTTTTGATTTTCATAAAGCACATAGCGCATCATACGGGAAAGCTTGAGGAGTGCCTCCTGAGCCTTACTGATGTCCAGGTTGGTGAGTGCATAGATGTTATTGAGTGTATTGAAGAAAAAATGCGGGTTGATCTGGGCTTTGAGGTAGGAGAGTTCGGTATTGATCCGCTGTCGGTCCAGCTCTTGGCGAGTGGTTTCATCCTTTTGCCATTTTTGAACTAAAGCTACGGAGGTACTCAGCCCAATGGAAATGATATAAAGGAGCATTTGAAATACATCACCCGGCAGCCAACGCTTCCCAGCTTGATAGGGTTTGTCTGGGTTAAAGGTGAAATGCATGGCTTTGCCGTAACCGATAAACTGCTCAAAGTAGATAACCAGTCCGTAGAATAAAATCCCCCCCAATATGATGGTCAGAAGATAGAGGTAGTTTTTACCCTTCAGGAGGATTTTGGGTACTATGATCGAAGAGTTGGAATAGAAAATAGTTATTAATAGGGTGACCAGAAACACTTGTTTCCACCAGTATTGATCTGGAAGGGTGATCTCTCCCATCCTCCAGGAAAGGGGAGAAAGTAGCATCAATACCACGCAAAGCATGATCCAGCCCAAGATGTGGACCAGAATGGAAAGGTTCTTTTTAGGGGTAAATGCGGGCATACGTTTGATATTCAATGACCAAACTAATGGATTTTCTAATTTCTCCTCAAATCAAATCTACAAACCGCGTCCTTTCGACTATGAATCTGCCGATCGGTCGGACTAAGTCGATTATCGACTCTTGAACGAGATTTATCCCCAGTTTCTAGGACTTTGTCGATGAAAGGGCCAGTCTGGTCTATTACATTTTTTAAGGCAAAACCATGGGGTCAACTTTGGGGTAATAAAGGTCAAAAGCCCTTTTTTGAAAACAAAACCATGAAAAAATTACTCAATCTACTAGTACTCTTCACCACACTGTTTGGCTCATTAGCGCTAGCTCAGCAGACTTCATCAAGTAAGGAGCCAGCCCGAATAATAGGTGTTGCTAAAGATCTTAAATCAGGCGAACCCGTGGGCTATGCCACTGCGGCCTTGTACAAAGTAGGCTCTGATGTGTCTATTGCAGGTGCCGTCGCCGATGGAGACGGAGTTTTTTACATCACCGGATTCTCCACGGGTACTTATGAGCTTCAGGTCACATTCCTCGGCTATGAGACCGTAAAGCGTACCATCAATATCAATTCTACTGACTCAGATATCAATCTGGGTGAGATCGGGATGAGTGATGAAGGGGTAGCACTTGAAGAAGTGACCGTGCAAGGTCAACGCGAACTCATCGAAGAGCGTGTGGACCGTACGATCTACAAAGCCGAAAATGACAAAACCACCGCAGGTGGCGACGCTACAGACGTACTCAGAAGAGTGCCGATGCTGTCAGTCGATCTCGATGGCAACGTGTCCATGCGAGGCAGTGCCAATATCCTGGTCCTCATCGACAACAGACCATCCGCGATCGCAGCTTCTTCTATTTCTGACGCTTTGAGACAGATCCCTGCCGATGAAATCAAGGCCGTGGAAGTGATCACTTCCCCTTCAGCTCGATTTGATGCAGAAGGTACTTCAGGGGTAATCAACATCGTGACCAAAAAGAATAACCTCCAAGGCATGACCTTGAATATCAACTCAGGGGCAGGTCTTCGTGGTTCAAACTTGGGCCTACAGGGTAGTGCAAGAAAAGGCAAATTTGGGTTTTCATTGGGAGGTTTTGGTCGTGCGGGATACAATATCCTAGGTCGATTTGAAAATGAGCAGCTATTCCCACAGCAGTCAGGATTGACTTCCATCCGACAATCAGCAGATACTGAGCGAAGAGATATGTTTGGTAGATACAATTTCGGTGTCGATTACGAGATCAATAAGTATAATTTCATCACCGGTTCAGTCAATTTCGGATTTAGAAATTCCAACAATGAGCAGATGAATTTCTTGACCCAAACTTTTGCAGGAAGTCAGCTTCTTTCTTCCCAAAACAGAACTACTGACACTCGTGATAATTCCAACTCGATCGATGTGAGTTTGAACTACACCAAGACTTTCGAGAAAAAAGGCCGAGAGTTGAGCATTTTGACGCTTTATAGTCTAAATGATCGGGAAAATTCATTTACCAACACGCTTTACGAAACAGAAGATTTGGAGGAAGTTTTTAACCGAATCCGGAATGTCAACCCAAGTAAAAACGAAGAATTCACCGCACAGATCGATTATGTGACTCCATTGAATGAAAAGGGAAGTCAAATCCTGGAATATGGTGCCAAAAATATCCTCAGAAGAGCAAGCTCGGATTTCTCCTACTTCTTGGCAGAAGGAACTGGCGACTTCGTGGAGGATACTAATCCTTCCCGTACCAACCAATTCAGCTACGATCAAAATGTGACTGCGGGATATGTCTCCTTGACTTTTCCGGTGTTGAAAAACTACGTGTTGAAGCCGGGTCTTCGTTACGAGTACACTTCGATCGATGCGACATTTGCCAATGAATTCAGTGCGGAGATTCCTTCTTATGGAACCCTTGTTCCCTCGGTGAATGCCAGCAGAAGACTGAAAAACGGCAACATGATCAAAGCGGCTTATAACCGTCGAATCCAGCGCCCTTCACTTCGATTCTTGAATCCAAACATCGAAGCGTCTAACCCACTGCAGATTTCTCAAGGTAATCCTGAATTGGATCCTGAGTTGACAGACAATTATGAATTGGGTTACAGCACCTTTATCAAAGGGACTACCTTGAACTTCACGGGTTTCTACAGAAATACAACCGGTTCGATCCAGGCACTCAGAACCGTACAGGAAGATGGCGTCATTTTCACCTCCTTCGAGAACATCGGACGTGAGCAAGCCATCGGTTCCAGCATCTTTATGAATATCAATATCAGCAACAAATTCTCGCTCAATGGTGGATTTGATGCTTACTATGCCATCCTGGATAATGGGCTTTCTGATCCTCAGTTTGCCGCACAAAATGAAGGTGTAGTCGTGAGTGGTAGAATGTTTGGAAACTATACGCTGCCTAAAAACTGGCAAGTACAGTTGTTTACTTTTGCCCGAGGCAGGCAGGTTCAGCTACAAGGTACTTCCGGAGGATTTGCAGCATATGGCTTAAACTTCAATAAGCAGTTTAATGAAAAAAGAGGCTCCATCGGATTTGGTGCTGAAAACTTCCTGGCTAAAGAGTTTATCATCCGAAACGAGATCATCACGCCAACCATCGTGCAAAACAGTACCTCCGCGATCCGTAACCTGAACTTCAAAATCAACTTCAGCTACCGAATCGGTAAACTTAGCATGGACCAAACTCCGCGCAGAAGAAAATCCATCAACAACGATGACCTCAAAGAAGGCGGTGAAGGTGGAGGACAGATCGAGGGAGCGCCTGCGGGGCCTGGAAGAGGCAGGTAATCAAACGATTAATAGATAGATAGATTGGGTAACAAAAAACCCGGACTGTGTATGTCCGGGCTTTTTTGGTCCAAGGGTAAACCTGCGGAAGGAATACTGATCTAGTGTAAAAAAAATTAGGGGTTTTAATGTTAAAAAACCGACCCTTTGGGAGTCGGTTTTTTTTATGCTTGTTATCTGTAAAGTACTTGGTTAATGGCATCCACCGTGCGCTTTACGTTTGGAAGCGTGGCTTCAATATAAGTGGGAGAGTAGCTCAACGGAATATCCATGCTGTTCACACGGATCACCGGGGCGTCAAGGTAATCAAAGGCATTACGCTGAAAATGATAAGTCAATTCAGAAGAAATGCCTGCCAGTGGATTTGCCTCCTCGACAATGACTACTCGGTTGGTCTTTTTCACTGACGCTACGCAGGTAGCATAATCAATCGGTCTCACGGTACGAAGGTCGATTACTTCACACTCAACTCCATTTTTGGCCATTTCTTCCGCAGCTTCGAGGGCCACTTTCATCATTTTTCCAAAAGAGATCAGTGTGACATCTTTTCCTTTGCGCTTGATATCCGCTACCCCAATAGGTAAAAGATATTCACCTTCCGGAACAGGTCCTTTGTCGGAGTACATTAACTCAGATTCCATGAAGATTACCGGATCCGGGTCACGAATTGCCGATTTCAGTAAGCCTTTGGCATCGTATGGGTTAGATGGTACAATAACCTTTAGACCGGGAGTATTGGCAAACCAGTTTTCAAAATTGGAGGAGTGTGTGGCTCCGAGCTGTCCCGCATTACCTGTTGGGCCTCGGAACACAATCGGTACAGAATAAGCACCGCCTGACATGGAAAACATTTTGGCAGCCGAATTGATGATTTGGTCTATGGCTACCAGAGAGAAATTGAAAGTCATGAATTCAATGATCGGTTTGAGTCCGTTCATAGCTGCACCCACTCCAAGTCCGGCAAAGCCCAACTCGGAAATTGGTGTATCATAAACACGGTCTGGTCCGAATTCATCCAGCATTCCTTGGGATACTTTGTAAGCGCCATTGTACTCAGCGACTTCTTCACCCATCAAAAAGACGTTCTTGTCACGTCTCATTTCCTCGGACATGGCCTCTCTCAAGGCTTCCCGAAATTGTATTTCTCTCATTGCTTTAAGACAAAATTTTGGCTCGTAAAAATAGAAAGGAATCGGGCATTTGCAAAGAATGCCCGCGTTCTTTGTCCTCAGTGGATTTTAGCCCAGATAGACGGTTTTGGTGTTGACAAATTCCAAAATGCCCTGCCGGGAAAGTTCCCGTCCGAAGCCGGATTTTTTGACTCCGCCAAAAGGCAACCAAGGATGTGAAGCGACCATAGCATTGATGAAAACTGCCCCAGAATCAATCTGAGCGGCGATTTCTGAACCTTTTTCTAGATCTTTGGTCCATACTGAAGCTCCCAATCCAAACTCGGTGGAGTTGGCAATTCGGATAGCTTCTTTTTGGTCCTTCACCTTGAATACGGATGCCACCGGGCCAAAAAGTTCCTCCGAAAATGCAGGGGCTGTCTCGGGTATGGAGGTCAAAATAATCGGATTAAATCTCGCCGAGTCCTTTTCAGGAGCTTTTCCGGACAAAACTACCTCAGCTCCTGCGGCGATGGACTGCGTCACTTGCCCGTATAGTTCCTCCGCCAAATCCGGCCTTGCCATGCAGGCATAATCGCTGTTTTCATCCAAAGGATCGCCTTGCTTCAGCGATTCGATTTCTTTTTTGAAAATCGAAATAAACTCTTTATAAACTGACTCCTCCACGATAAATCGCTTGGCGGCAATGCAGCTTTGTCCAAAATTGATCATCCGGGCTTTGGCAGCGGTCTTGGCGGCTTTTTCCACATCCGCATCGGCCAAGACAATAAACGGATCACTTCCTCCCAGCTCGAGAAGTGATTTTTTAATCTGTTTACCTGCTGCGGAGGCAACAGCCGCCCCGGCTTTTTCACTTCCGGTGAGCGAAACGGCTTTGATCGTCGAGCTTTCGATTAGCTCCAATGTCGCCTTGGAATCAATTAAGGCTGATTGGAAGACTCCTTTAGGAAATCCGGCTTTTTCAAAAACCTCCTGGATGGCTATCGCACATTGCGGAACATTGGAGGCATGTTTGAGAATACCTACATTACCTGCCATCAGAGTCGGTGCTGCAAATCGGAACACCTGCCAGAAAGGAAAATTCCAAGGCATCACGGCCAGAATAGCACCGAGCGGCTGATGGATTACTTTGGCCTGAGCTCCATCGGGAAGCTTGATTTTTTCCGGAGAAAGAAATTCTTCCGCTTTTTCGGCGTAGAAATCACAGGCCCATGCGCATTTTTCGATCTCCGATCGGGATTCACGGATTACTTTTCCCATTTCCAGGGAAATCAATCTTGCATAGTGTTCCTTGTTTTTGCGCAGTTCTTCAGCAGCACCTTTCATCAATTTTGCTCGGCTGGAAATGCTCGTTTGCTTCCAGTTGCCGAACGCTTCGTCTGCTCGAACTTGCATAATTTCCATTTCCCTTGGACTGAGCGGGACAAATTCTTTCAGAACCTCGCCGGTGTAGGGATTGATGGATTGGATTTTATTCATTTTTCAACTGGTTTTCCCGCTTCTTTCCAGGCTGTAAGACCGCCTTCGAGCATATACACTTTTTTGAAACCTGCCTTTTGCATCTGATCGGCCGCCTTTCTGGTTCTGCTTCCACTTCTGCAGTAGAGGAGATAGGTTTTGTTTTTGTTTAGATTTTGGATCTCAGTGGCAAAATTTTCTCCCAGGAAATTGATGTTCAGTGCGCCGGCTATCTGACCTTCGGATACTTCTTCCGGTGTACGTACATCTACGAGCATGTTTTTCTTTTTGCTCATCATTTTTTCAAACTTCTCCAAGCTTAGTACTTGTATGGAGTCTTTGTCTGCGGTTTGGGCAAATGCCCCCAAGCTGAGCATAAAAAGAGAAAGGAAGAGAATAAATTTGGTTTTCATTTCGAAGTGTAGTTTTGGTGATTCGAGTTAGTAAAGGTGTAATTTACCATAAAACAGGCAAAATATGGGGCTAAAGATCGCGCTCATTTCAGATTCCCACAGTTACATTGATCACAAAACACTCAGCTATCTTCAAGATGCCGATGAAATCTGGCATGCCGGAGATATTGGCGACCTCTTGGTGATGAATGCCTTGCCTTCTGAGAAAGTGATCCGTGGGGTGTATGGAAATATTGACGATCATACTGTTCAGGAACACTATCCGGAGTGGCTAGAGTTCGAGTCAGCGGGAGTTCGTGTGCTGATGACCCACATCGGTGGTAAGCCTCCTCGCTATGCCAAAGGGGTGAAAAAGCGTATTCAGGAATCCAAAGCGCAGCTTTTTGTCTGTGGACACTCCCATATCTGCAAGGTGGAGTTTGATCGGGAACTGAACTGCCTCTACCTAAATCCGGGGGCGATCGGTCAGCAGGGATTTCATCAGATGCGGACTTTGCTGCAGTTTGACTTGGAAAATGGAAAAATCCAAAATCTCCGTGTAGTCGAATTGGGCAAGAGAGGCGTGCTTACTAAAGGGGTGTAAACGACAAAAGCCTGATTGCTCAGGCTTTTGGAATATCGTCAAAAGGAGGAATTACTTGGCGAAAGAAGCCTTAAGCTCTTCTACATCCACATTTTTGATTACAGGCTTAGCGCTCAATTGCTTGATTTTGATCACGCGAGCAGTTTGGCTCTGTCTTTTTCTTCTCAGTTTTCTTTTAAGAGTAGTAACACCCATGGCGGTATATGTTTAAGTTTTTGGATTCGAAACGAGGCGCAAAGATAAAAACTCAAATCTTTTCTGCCTAAGAATATCCCAACTTTATTCATGGAATCTGACGAACTCCGGCAGTTTTTGGGGATTTTGGCTTAAATTTGAACTCCAAACCCTAATCAATCCCATGCAAAAGCCTACGCTACCCAAAGGAACCCGTGATTTTGGACCTATTCAAATGTCCCGAAGAACATTCATTTTGGATACCATTAAAGAGACTTTTCAGCTTTTCGGCTATCAGCAAATTGAAACTCCCGCAATGGAGAATCTTAGTACACTGACAGGAAAATACGGAGATGAAGGGGATCAACTTTTATTCAAAATCTTAAACTCAGGAGATTACCTCAAGGATGTTTCTGCTGATGATTTGGAAAAAGGCAGTTTGGCTACACTTTCGAAAGTTTCTGAAAAAGGACTTCGCTATGACCTGACCGTTCCTTTTGCCCGATACGTGGTCATGAACAGAAATGAGCTGACTTTTCCCTTTAAGCGTTACCAAATCCAGCCGGTATGGCGGGCAGATCGTCCTCAGAAAGGCCGATATCGGGAATTTTACCAGTGTGATGCCGATGTGGTAGGGACGGATAGTCTCGTTTGTGAGGCGGAAATTATTTTGATGATTCGTAGAGTTTTTGCAAAACTTGGACTGAATGACTACAGCATTAAAATCAACAATCGAAAGATCCTCTCCGGTATCGCTGAAGCTATCGGAGAAGCAGGTAATGAAGGACCTCTTTGTGTAGCGATCGATAAACTGGATAAGATCGGCTGGGAAAAAGTGCAGGAAGAACTTGCTCAACGGGGATTTGAGTCTCAATCTATTCGTAACCTTGAGCCGCTGGTAAGTCTGGAAGCAGGAATTGAAGGGAAGCTTTCCTTTTTGAAGGAGTTTTTGAAACATTCCGACATCGGCCTCAAAGGCGTGGCTGAACTGGAGGAGGTTTTCCAGATTTTAGGTCAGATGGGAGAAAATCTCGCTCATGTCGATTTTGACATCATGCTGGCGAGAGGGCTTTCCTACTATACCGGTGCTATTTTCGAAGTCAAAGTTCACGGGGTATCGATCGGCTCGGTCAGTGGTGGAGGTCGATATGATAACCTGACAGGAGTTTTTGGAATGCCGGGTGTATCGGGGGTAGGTTTTTCTTTCGGTGTGGATCGGATTTACGACGTGCTGGATGAGCTGAATCTTTTTCCAAAGGAAAGCCAGATCGGGACGAAGTTGCTATTAACTTACTTTGAAGCCAAAGGTCAGGCCTACGCATTTTCTCTGATCAATCGATTCCGTCAGGCAGGGATCAAAGCGGAAGTTTATCCGGATTTGGCCAAGATTAAAAAGCAATTGGAATTTGCTGCAAAAAAAGAAATCCCCTTTGTGGGGATTTGTGGAGATAACGAGATTGCTAATCAGACATTAGCGCTTAAAAATCTCGCAACAGGAAATCAGGAGGTGCTTTCGATAGCTGAGGTTATTCAAAGGCTAGGTTAATCTACCTGAAGAATAGAGTGGATGGGAATAAAAATTCCACTCTTTAGCGAAACAAAATCGGCGCCTACTGCCCAAACTGTGGTGTGCACCTGATAAGTCTGCTCATCTGCAGATTCGAAGGTTATTTTTACTTTAGTCTGGAGTAGATTTCCTAAGGTTTGAGAGCGGAAAAGGTCGTTGAGGCGCTTTTTGCGATCTTCCGGATTAGTTAGCACTTCCTTTTTGGCAAATTGGAGCTGATTGATTTGTTCTTTTTCGATGATTGTAATGGTTTTCATTGGTTTGTCAGGTTTGTTATGCCTTATATACAGAATAAGTTTAGGGAAAGTTGCCTAAAATTTTTGTATAGATTTGATAAACGACGGTTTTGTAATTTTAAATATCTTTCATTTTAATTTTTCAAAATTTTATTCTGTAATGAATCTCTTTTTAAAGTAGTTACTAACACTATATTTGTGAGCTAAACCTAATCGGGCATGTTTGATTTTATGGGAATGATGGGCAAAGTGAAAGAAGCCCAAGCAAGAATTAAGGAAGTGCAATCCAAACTGGTGCATCTCACCGCTGAGGGCGAATCTGGTGCAGGTTTGGTGAAAGTTTTTGTCAACGGAGAGCGAAAAGTGCTCAAAATCGAAATGGACGAATCCCTGCTTTCCCCCAATGATCGGGAGGTACTCAGCGATCTGATCGTAGCAGCGACCAACAAGGCGATGGAAGCCATCGATATCAAGATCAAAGCTGAAATGAAAACCGCTACTGAGGGTATGCTTCCCAATATTCCCGGAATGGATTTGGGTAACCTTTTTGGATGAAAAACGGAGCGATAGTCGTTCTTAATTACAATGGGGCAGAGGTGCTGAAAACTTTTTTGCCTTCAGTAATCCAACACTCTGTTTTGGATTGCTGGGTGATCGACAATGCGAGTACGGATGATTCAATTTCGATTCTCAACTCTGATTTTTCCCAAGTTTCTCTGATTCGACTTCAGTCCAATTTTGGCTATGCAGGTGGGTACAATTGGGGCTTTGAGGAGCTTAGAGGGAAGTATGACTATTTTATTCTCCTCAATTCTGATGTGGAAGTCACGCCCGGTTGGGATCTGGAATTGATTGCCTTTTTGGAATCCAATCCGGAGTTTGCCGCCGTTCAGCCCAAGATCCTTTCCTGGCAAGACCGATCCAGGTTTGATTATGCAGGAGCTGGGGGCGGATTTTTGGATGCTTTCGGTTATCCCTATTGCCGTGGCAGGATTTTAGACCATCTGGAGCAGGACCAAGGGCAATACAATGATATCGTATCAGTTGATTGGGCTTCCGGTGCTTGTCTGGCGATCTGTGCTGAGGATTTTTTTCAAGAAGAAGGCTTTGATGCTCATTTTTTTGCCCACATGGAAGAGATCGATCTGTGTTGGAGACTTAGGAACCGGGGTAGAAAAATCGGGTATCAGGGAGGTGTGACGGTATTCCATCAAGGTGGAGCCACACTGGATCGTGCGAGCCCGAGGAAGCTTTACCTCAATATACGCAACAGTCTCAGCATGATTTATAAAAACGAATCGGCTACCAATTTTGCGCTGATCGTGGCCGGAAAGGTCTTTTGGGAAAGTTTGGCGGTGATTTCCTATCTGATCAAGGGGCAGTTTGATTTGGCAAAGGCGGTTTTTGTAGGCTACTTAGATTTCCTTAGGCAACGACATTTCTTCCGAAGTGGACAAAAAAAAACTGATCGGGCAGTTTCCCGATCAGGTAAGTCTTGGTCTATCCTTTTGGATTATTTTTTGCTCCGCAAAAGGAAATTTTCTGAGCTTTAGTCGAAAAGCACAGGATTATTCATTTTGCGGAAATACTTTCGAATCTTCATGGTCATCGCCATGATTACATAAAGAATGATCGGCGACCCCATTGTGATGAATGAGGTGTAAATAAAAAAGAGCCTGATGCTGTCGATGGGAAAGTTGAATTTCTCTCCCAGTCGATAACAGACCCCAAAGGCTCGTTCTTCAAAGAATAATTTCAGCTTTTCCATGGAAGGTGGTTGTGTTGAATGTTCAAAGTAAGTGAATTGAAATAAAAAATTATAATCCAAATGATAGTCAGAATGTTTCGGGTGTTTGTATTCTTGTTTTTGACGACAGGAATTTCTTGGGCTCAAAATTCAAGAATGATGCCTGAACTGAAATTTTTGAAAGATTCTCAAGTCATCCCCGGCAAATTAACCATTGAGCGGGATTCTGTGCGGTTCACCGTAGAGGGAAAAGTCCCCATGGAGTCCGTATTGACTCCCCGCAATCCTCGGGTGAGGTTGTTTTATAAAGCTGCCGGAAGGGCAGATTTTTTGGGGGAATTTACCCTCGCGAAAAAAGTAACCCATTTTGCCTACAGCCAGGATTTTGTTTTGCGATTTGAGCCGTGGATGGAAAGCGCCTATTTGGAATTGGAGTTTTTTCAGGGAAAGCAAAAACCGGGTCAACCTGAGGAGCGAAAGGTTATTGCACGCGGGATAAATGCCCCCCAAAGTCTAGTCAAAATAGGAACTGCTATTCCGGAGGAACCAGTTCCTGTGATCGGTATTCCGATTTTGACGCAGACCTTGGATCTCGATTCAGAGCAAAAGTCAGAGTTTCTGTTCCAATTTGCTCCAGGTTCGAGCTCACTGCGATCGGCTACTTCCAACGCTGAATCATTGGTTCGGTTGGAGCGGTTTTTACTTGATTTTCCCAAGGATGTAACCGTTACGATTACGGGGTTACACTCGCCTGAGACTGCTGATTTGCAGCAGGCCAATCTGAGTGAGAAAAGATCCCAAGAAGTAAAAGAAAATTTGATTTCTAGATTTGTTCAGCTTGCTCCCGAACAGCTCAAAGTCAGCCATCGGGAAAAGGATTTTTTTGATTTAAGAATACTGCTTCGAGATTATGAAGGGATTTCCCAAGATCGAAAAGAAGAGTTTTATGCTGTTTTGTTGAATCGAGAGGATTTTGCTCTGCAAAAGGAGCGTATTTCGAAAATCCCGGGATTTGAGCAGGTTAGAAAAGATCTTTATCCCAAGCTGCGCGTTGCGAAAGTCGAAGTCGCCGGTAAGCCTGTCTCTGGATTGACATTCGAGCAAACTAACCGGTTAAAGGAGGCTATGCAAAGCACAAATGGCCAAAACAAGCTTTCCTTTGTAGAATGGAATCAAGCTGCAGAATCCACACAGAATATTGATGAAAAGGCGGCGATTTATTCCAAAATGACAGAGTTATATAAGTCTGCCATTCCGTACAACAATCTGGCCGTCATCCGAATGCGGCAAGCTCAGTTTTTCTTGGATCAGGGTTCAAAAGATGTCTTATGGGAGGAAGCAGAGCGATTGCTGAAAATTGCTTTTCGATTGGAACCGAATCCTCACTCCCTCCATAACCTGGGACAGATATTGGCTTTGAGAGGGGATTATTGGGGGGCCTATCAGCAGCTTTCCCAAGCCTCTACGCTTACTCAGGATGCCTTCTTTATTCAAAAGAATGAAGCATTGAGAGGAGCTTTGGATATTCTTAGAGGTGATTTTAAATTGGCTACTTTGAGATTTGAAAAGCCAAGTAAAGATCCTCATGTCCTGTTCAATAAAGGACTTGCCTTTTTTCTTCTTAAGGATTACAGCCAAGCTAGTGCGGCCTTTGAAGAGTCGGTTAGTTTTGGAAGAGAATTGGGATATGGATATTATGGTTTGGCAATGATAGCAGTGAGTAGCGGTCAAGCAGAAGTGGCGATAATTCATCTTCAAAAAGCAGCTGAAAATAACCAGAGACTCAAGGCGAGATCACTTTATGATCCGATTTTTGAAGAATTGCGGAATACCAAAGAATTTTTCGAGGTTCTTTCAAAATAGAAGGGTATTTGTTGAGAATTATTCAATAAAGAAGGTTAAAAAATATGGTTTCAAATTATAGCTTGATTATAATATTCTCACAATGGGTTGATTTCCATTATTTTTTACCTGAATGAATCTGAAAATCCCCATTAAAATCCCTCTAAAGCGTAAAAACAAAAATTTTATTTAGCCTCGGACTTTTGATTTTTGTTTTAGATTATTTAACATTGGCGATTAAGAAGTAACAATCAAACCCAAAATTCAAGCCTATGATCAATTTTACATAACACACTTCCTACTCTCTCCTAGCATCGACCGATGCCTCAAACCTATCGGTTATTTAGTTCGCAGGTCATACGACCATGGTAATGAAGCAATAGAAACCAGGAAATCAAGCCTTTATCTATTGCAATTATTTTAAGAATAATCGCAAACGATTGCATGATCAATTAACAAACAAGTTATTGAGATTAATCTTGTTACCCAATCTATCTATGTTTATGAAAAATGTTTACAAAATTCTAAGTGTGTGCCTTACGCTCTTAGTCCTATCCGCCGGTGCTGCCTTTGCGCAAAAAACCGTGTCGGGTACGGTTCTGGATGAGTTCGGTATGGGCCTTCCGGGGGTTTCTGTCCTCGTGAAAGGAACCACGACCGGTACCGCCACAGACATTGATGGGAAATATTCCCTCAATGTACCCAATGACCAAGCTACATTGGTCTTCTCTTTTATCGGATATGCCACTATCGAGCAAGTGGTCGGTTCGCGAAGCGTAATCGATGTCAATATGGCTCCTGATGAAAGAACGCTTACCGAGCTTGTCGTGACTGGTTACTCTATCGACTCAAGAAGAGAAACTACCGGTGCGATTGCTACAGTTAACCCAAAGGATTTGACAGTGATCCCAACCGGTAACGTTGAGCAGACTCTGCAAGGACGAGTGTCCGGTGTGACCGTTATCACCAACGGTCAGCCAGGTACTACTTCTATCGTTCGTGTACGGGGTTTTGGATCTTTCGGTGGCAATGAGCCTCTTTACATTGTTGATGGTCTTCCTGTAGAATCAACTGATTTCTTGAACCCTGATGACATCGAGTCCACTACCGTATTGAAAGATGCTGCGGCAGCCTCTATCTATGGTGCCCGCGCTGCTAACGGTGTAATCGTTTACACCACCAAGCGTGGTGCACGTAACCAAAAGCTACGCGTAGATTACAACGGTATGTATGGAGTGACTACTCCTGGTACAGGATTGGATATGACTAATCCTCAGGATTATGCTAACCTGACTTGGTTGGCTGAGCGTAACACTGCTCAAATCCAGGGAAGACAACCTAATTATGGTCATCCACAGTTGGGTAACGGTACTTCTCCGGTATTGCCTTATTACTTGAGTGTGATCACTAGAGATCCTCAAACTGGTGCATTCAACGTACTGTCAGGCCAGCCTGGACCACTTTCTGCAGCTCAGATCGAGCAACAAAGAGAATGGTATAATGTTGATCCAAGAAGAGGAACTGTACGTCAATTGGTACGTGCAGCTACTGGTGAGGGTACCGATTGGTATGATGCGATCACCCGTAATGCCCCTTTACACAGACATTCACTTGGATTTACAGGTGGAACTGAGTCTTCCAGATTCTTTATTGGATTTGGCTTGCAAGAGCAGGATGGTATTACCTTGAATAACAAATTCAGAAGATATTCAATCCGAGCCAATTCTGAGTTTGACCTTTCTAAGCGTATCCGAATCGGCCAAAACTTCCAAGCTACTTACCGTCAGACCTTGGGTCAGTTGGGAGATGCCGGAGGAAGAGGCTTGGCTGATGATGAAAACGTGATCTTGTCCGCATTCCGTATGCCTTCTTTTATTCCAATCTATGACGAATTTGGCGGATATGCAGGTACAGCCTCTAGAGGTTTTAACAACCCTAGAAACCCAGTTGCAGAACTTGATGGAATCGTAAATAACCGTGGTTTCCAGGCTAGTGCCTTTGGAAATATCTATGGTGAATTGGATATTATCGATGATTTGACTTTCAGAACTTCCGTAGGTGGTCAGTATAACAACAACTACTTCTGGAACTATTCTCGTCTTCAGTACGAAAACTCTGAGAACAACTCAGCATTCGGCTATGGTGAAGGTGGAGGATTTAACTTTGGTTGGGTATTTACCAATACCTTGTCCTACAAAAAGAAAATCGACAAGCACGACTTTAATATTTTGGTCGGTCAGGAAGCTTTGAATACCGGTGCAGGTAGAAATATCAATGCGGTAGGTCAGAACCCATTCTCTGAAGATCCTGACTTTATTACTATCTCTAACTTGCCTGTAGGTACGCGTCAAGTTAACTCCTCTCAGTTTAAAGGGGTGAACTTCGCTTCTTACTTTGGTCAATTGAGATATACCTTCAATGACAAGTATATCTTGAGCGCTGTGGTACGTCGTGACGGTTCTTCCCGTTTTGGTATCAATAGCCGATATGGTGTCTTCCCTGCATTCTCAGCTGCATGGAGAATTTCTTCTGAATCCTTCTTGCAAGGACAAACTTGGATTGATGATTTGAAAATCCGAGGTGGTTATGGTGAAATGGGTAACTCCAACAACGTGAATCCATTTAACCAGTATTCACTCTTTGGCGGAAATATCGGAGCTTCTTCTTACGATATTACTGGATCTAACTCCGGTGCACAAATTGGTTTCAGAAGATCTCGTATCGGTAACCCAAATGCACAGTGGGAAACTGCTGTAACGCAAAACATCGGTTTTGATGGTACCTTCTTCAATGGCCGTTTGGATGTGATCTTCGACTGGTGGAGAAAAGACACCAAGGATCTCTTGTTCCAAGTTCCAATCCCATTAACTGCAGGTTCTAATGCAGTTGCGCCTTCAGTAAACGTGGGCGAAATGCTGAATAGAGGTTTGGATCTTTTGGTGTCAACGAGAGGTAATCTCTCAGGAGATTTGACCTATGAACTGACCGTGACTGGCTCCACACTGAAGAATGAGATTGTAAAACTTGCTGGTGATCTAGAATTCATTACTTCGATCAACCCTGCTTACCGAGGTATCACTCCAATCCGAAATGCGGTAGGCCAGCCTCTTTCTTCTTTCTTCGGTCTTCAGACTTTGGGCTTGTTCCAGTCTCAGCAGGAAGTTGATGCTCATGCCACTCAGCCAGGAGCAGCCCCAGGAAGATTTAAGTTCGCGGATTTGAACAATGACGGAATAATCAATGCAGATGACAGAACCTTCCTAGGAAACCCAGTTCCGGATTTCACTGGTGGCTTGAACTTTAGTGTTGGCTACAAAGGATTTGACATTGCTGCTTATTTCTATACTTCTATCGGAAACGAAATCTGGAATCAGTCTCGCTGGTTTACTGACTTCTTCGATACATTCGAAGGCGCTGCGATTTCAGATAGATTGCTAAATGCTTGGACTCCTGAGAATCCAAACGCCACTATTCCAATCGTATCTCGTGAGTCAAACTTCTCTACTTCAAACCAGGCTAACTCTTACTATGTAGAGGATGGCTCGTATTTGAGATTCCAAAACTTGACCTTGGGTTATTCTGCTCCTGCCAGCTTGCTTGAAAAGTTGAAAATGCAAAGAGCTAGAGTATTTGCCTCTGTAAACAACCTCTTCACCATTACAGGTTATGAAGGTTTGGATCCTGCAGTAGGTGGTGCGGCTGATACTGTATTCGGTATCGACGTAGGAAACTATCCTGTGACTAGAAGCTGGACTTTCGGTCTGAATTTGAGCTTCTAAACCAAACATCCTAATTTGAATCGAGTTATAGACACTATAATAGATTAACAAAATGAACAACTTTAAATTAAAAATCGGTGCCCTACTAGCATCCACGGCGATGATGGTAGCAGTGAGTTGCAGCGACGATTTCTTGGAGATCCCTCCAGTAGGAGAACTGGCTTCCGCCCAGTTGTCTTCATTGGCAGGTTTGGATGCATCATTGATTGCAGCCTATTCTCAAGTGAACGGACGTGGCAACAGATTAGGGTCTCCTTCCAACTGGGTTTGGGGGAGTATCAGAGGGGGAGAGGCAAATAAAGGTACTGACCCCGGTGATTTCACGACGATCAATCCAATTCAGCGTTTTGAAAACCAAGCTGCTGATGGGGAGATGGGTTCGAAATATAACGTAGCCTATGAAGGTATAGCCCGTGCTAACAGTGTGTTGAGACTTCTTGGTACCGCAGGTCCAGATGTGACCGAAAATGACAAAGTAAGACTTTCATCACAAGCAAGATTCCTTAGAGCCCATTTCTATTTTGAATTGGCTAGAGACTATAATCGTACCCCTTATGTAGATGAGACAGTGGATTATGGTTCCGGACTTGAGGAAATTAAGAATGACAAAGATCTTTGGCCATTTATTATCGCTGACTTAGAATATGCTGTGGCAAACCTTCCTGCTACTCAGCCTCAGGTAGGTCGAGTAAATCAGTGGGCTGCAAAAGCGTATTTGGCAAAAGTGTATATGTACACCAAAGAGTATTCCAAAGCCAAGCCTTTGTTTGATGATGTAATTGCTAATGGTGTGACCTCAAATGGCCTCAAGTACGACTTGGTTCCTTACTATGATGACATGTTCCGTGGTGCCAATGATAACCACCAAGAGTCGGTATGGGCTTATCAAGCAGCAGCAGGTACTGGTTCTGTATTGAACGCAAACCCTGAGTTTGACTTGAACTTCCCATACAATACCGGTCCTGCAGGTCCGGGTAACTGTTGCGGATTCTTCCAGCCTAGCTTTACGTTTGTAAATGCATTCCGTACAAACGCTCAAGGTCTTCCTCTTTTGGATAAGTCTTACAATAGCCCGGCCAATGAAGTGAAGAGTGATATGACTATTCCTTCAGGTGATCCATTTACTCCAGATGCAGGTAACCTTGATCCACGTTTGGATCATACCGTAGGTAGAAGAGGTATTCCTTATTTGGATTGGCAAGATCATCCAGGTCAAGCTTGGATTCGTAACCAGCCAAACGGTGGCCCTTATTCTCCTAAGAAGTATGTTTATGCTCGATCTGAGCAGGGTTCATTCCAGGATAACTCATCTTGGACTCCAGGTTATACCGGTATCAACTTCATGATCATCCGATTTGCTGATGTACTGCTATTGGCTGCCGAAGCTGAAATCGAAGTTGGTTCTTTGGAGAAAGCTCGTGAGTATGTAAATAGAGTAAGAACCAGAGCGATGAACTCTAAGCTGAAAAGAGAAGATGGCTCTGATGCGGCAAATTATGTGATTGGATTGTACAACGATCCATGGACTAGTGCCGATACAGCGAGATTGGCCGTTCGTCATGAGCGACTTCTTGAGCTGGGTATGGAAGGTCACAGATTCTATGATCTACAGCGTTGGGGTATTGCACAGCAAGAGTTGGATTTCTACTTTGCGTATGATGGTGTGAAATTGTCTTCTGCCCTAGGTGGAGCTCAGTACACTGACAAGTATAAGTGGGTACCGATTCCGCAAGATCAGATTGACTTGGTGGGTGCGGATATTCTTACCCAGAATCCAGGATTTTAATTTGAATTTTAAAATAAGCTTAAAGAGAAGGTCGAAAGGCCTTCTCTTTTTTTGTGGGGATAAAATTGCTTTTTCTTCTGCCTGAATGGATAAAATGCTAATTTCAAAGCACCCTAGCCTCTTTCATTCAATTATGAAGTTTAATTATACCCTTGCCGTTTTTGCGATTTCCCTCGCTTTTTTTTCCTGTAAAAAGGAAGAAAAGCTTTTTCTGCTCAAGTCCCCTGAGGACACGGGGATTTCTTTCAACAATGAAATCACCGAATCGGACAGTTTCAATATTCTGACGGATGAATACATCTTCAATGGAGGAGGAGTTGCCGTTGCCGATTTTGACCAGAATGGCCTTCCTGATTTGTTTTTTACCGGCAACCAGGTACCAAATAGGCTGTATCTCAATCAGGGGGAGTTTAAGTTCAAAGATATCTCGGAAGTATCGGGTGTCATGGCTGCGGACCGATGGTGTACAGGCAGCGTCATCGTGGATATCAACCTAGACGGACTGCCGGATATCTATGTCGCTACCGCCATGAAAAAGGGGCCAGGAGAGCGTAATAATCTGCTTTTCGTCAATCAAGGAAAAGACGAAGCAGGAAATGTGACCTTCAAAGAAATGGCTCAGGAATACGGAATTGCTGACCCAGGCAATGGAATGGGAGCTGCATTTTTGGATTATGATCTGGATGGCGACCTAGACCTCTATGTGCTCAATAATGAGCAAATCATAGCTAAGCCCACCAATTTTCGCCCCAAAGTGAGTGACGGTTCGGCGGTCAATAACGATGCTTTTTACCGGAATAACGGGGACGGTACTTTTACCAATGTCACCCTTGAAGCAGGTATTTTGTATGAAGGCTTTGGTCTGGGGATCGCCATTTCCGATGTCAATAATGATGGCTGGCCGGATATCTACATCAGCAATGACTACATCACCAATGATATCCTGTACATCAACAATCGGAATGGTTCTTTTTCCAATCAGACCAAAGAAAACCTGAGGCACCAAAGCCAGTTTTCCATGGGCTCGGATATCGCCGACTTCAACAATGACGCCATGCCGGACATCATTTCCATCGATATGCTGGGCGAGGATAACTATCGGAAAAAGACCACTATCGGTAAAAATGTCTATCAGACCTATATCAACAATGAGCAATATGGCTATGAGTACCAGTATGTGAGGAATATGCTTCATCTGAACAACGGCCCGGGAATACCCTTCAGTGAGGTAGGCATGGTGTCTGGAGTGTATCAGACCGACTGGAGTTGGGCGCCGCTTTTTGGCGATGTGGACAATGACGGCTTGCGGGATTTGTTAATTACAAATGGATTTCCTCGGGATATCACCGATAAGGATTTTGCAAACTATCGGGCCGATGTGGGCAATATTGCCTCCGTTCGTCAGCTTTTGGATTCAATCCCGATCGTCAAAATTCCAAACTACGCTTACCGCAATATTGGCAATTTAGCTTTTGAAGACACGGGAGATACTTGGGGCCTGAATACTCCCTCTTTTTCCAATGGAGCAGCTTTGGTGGATTTGGATGGTGACGGAGACTTGGATTATGTGGTCAATAATATCAACGATCAGGCTTTTGTCTTTGAAAACACCTTGAATCAGCAAGCCGAAAAACCCAATTTCCTTCGAGTCGCTTTGCAGGGAAAAAAGGAAAACCCAACAGGCTTGGGAGCTAAAGTCTTGTTGAAGATGGGTGACGGCCAAATGCTTTATCAAGAAATGCAGACGGTAAGAGGATACATGTCCTCGATTGAACCGGTGCTTCATTTTGGATTGGATTCGGTCAGCACAGTCGAGGAAGTTCGGGTGATCTGGCCGGATGGGCGAGAAAATCTTCTGAAAGATGTGGCCGCAAATCAAGTTCTGAACATTAGGTATTCAGAGGCCAAAGTAGGAGCAGATTCACTAGCGATTTTGGACTTGGAGTTGACTGGCGTAATGCTTAGGGAAGTATCAGCTGAGCTTGGGGTAGATTTTGTCCATCAAGAAGAGGATAAAATCGATTACAATATTCAGCGTACCTTACCGCACAAGCTTTCTCAATTTGGTCCAGCATTGGCCGTAGGAGATCTGAATGGGGATGGACTGGAGGATTTGGTGGTTGGGTCTGCCTCTGGATTCGCACCAATCTGGTATGCTCAAAAACAAGATGGAGGTTTTGAGCAAAAAGCATTGCTTCCCGGTGAAAATCCAGTTTTCGAGGAGACAGGGATCTTGATTTTTGATCTGGAGAATGACGGTGATCTGGATGTGTACTTGGTGAGTGGAAGTGCAGAATTTGCACCTAATGCCGCAGAATACCGGGATCGACTTTATCTCAATGACGGAAAAGGAAATTTTACCTTGGATCAAAATTTTGCACCAACTCAGGCCAATGGCAGTGTGGTGCGTGGAGCTGACTTCGATGGAGATGGTTTTCTTGACCTTTTTGTAGGAGGGCGGACACCCATTGCTCGGTATCCCATGCCAGAGAAAAGCTTTCTTTACCAAAATCAAAATGGAAGCCTAGTCGATAAAACCAAAGAGTTGATCCCGGAATTGGAAAACCTGGGAATGATCACCGACGCTGTCTGGACCGATGCCAATCAGGATGGAAAAGTGGACTTGGTAGTAGTCGGAGAATTGATGCCAATCACCTTGTTTTTGAATGAAGGGGGAAGGTTTATCAAGGCTCAAAATACGGGATTGGAAAATTACCTGGGTTGGTGGAACTCCATTACCACGGCGGATTTTGATCAGGATGGAGATGCAGACTGGGTAGTGGGCAATATGGGAGCAAACAATTCTCATCATCCCAGTGCCGAACGACCATTGAAGATTTATGCCAAAGACTTTGACAAAAACGGTTCCATAGACCCAGTGACTTTTGCCTATTACAAGGATAAAATCGGTGGCGCTTATCAGTCCTTTCCAAGTCATTTTTGGGATGACCTGATCGGTCAAAGTCCGATGTTCCGCAGGAAGTTTGACCGATACAAATACTTCGCGCGAAGCACCGAAGAGAGCTTTTTCAGTGAGGAGGAGCGTCAGGATGCCAGAGTGCTAACCGGGAATTTTGATCGGAGTGTGTGGGTCGAAAATCTCGGACAGGGCAAATTCCAAGTTCATGAATTGCCCATACTCGCTCAGCTAGCTCCTGTCAATGGACTGGTCACCGAGGATGTCAATGGAGATGGATTTTCGGATATTGTTTTGGTGGGGAATGATTATGGCAATGAGGTCTTTATCGGGCGGATGGATGCGCTGGTAGGTTTGGTGTTATTAGGTGATGGAAAGGGTGGGTTTGAGGTTGTTGCGCCTCGAAAAAGCGGTTTTGTCGTTCCCGGAGATGCCAAAGCCTTAGTGAAGATTTTCCCTGCTCAAGGAGCCCCCATTTTCTTTGCTTCGCAAAATCGAGGCAAACTTCTGGCTTTTCAAGGCAGTTCGATGGAGGTGAAATCGGTACTGCCTCCTCGGGATGCCATGGCGCTTTTGATCGAACATGAAAATGGTAAAATGCAGCGATTCGATCTCAACTATGGAAGTGGATTTGCCTCCCAGTCCAGCCGGGAGGTTCAGTTGCCTAAATCAGCCAAATCCGTGGTGATGATCAATTACAAGGGGGAAATGATCCCGATGGATATCTTCACCCGAAACTGATTACCGATACAATTCTCCGGGCTGAGCGCTACAGATATCTGCGATCAGTTCGGAGACTTTGTCCGTGACATCTTCAAAATAGCGCTTTCCTTTCTCAGCAGTGGCTTTTTTGGGATTCCCGATGCCAGTGTCTTCGGTGACCTGAGACCATTTTCGCTCGGCCCAAGCCCATTTTTCGCGGATTCCCCGGATCACTGATTTTTTCTCAGCACCCTCTCCAGCTTCCTCCAGTGGAAGCAACAGTTCCGGATGCAAATATTGAATCAAAGCAGTCTCCATCTCATCAGCATGGTCACCGGATTCCTCGAAATACTTGCTTTTGTCCAAGGCCTGAAACCAGTTACATGTAAAGAGCATCATTTCGGGAAATTTTAGTCCGAGTTCTCGAAGCATGGGTTGGAAATTATTTCCACCGTGGCTGTTGACGATGAGCATTTTCTTCAGCCCTTGGCGATTCAGTACCTCGATGATGTCTGATAAAATGATCAGTTGGGTACTTGGATTGAGATTGATATCCAGGTAGATGTCCGACTGGCCGGTATTCACGCCAAAGGGTAGCGTGGGAAGAACCACGACTTTACTTCCCTTTTCCCAAGCTTTGCGGGCGCCTTCCTCCGCGATGGCATCCGCTTCGAAAATATCCGTTCCGTAAGGCATGTGGTAATTGTGTGCTTCAGTAGCGCCCCAAGGCAAAACAGCAAGATCGTATCGGAAGGTCTTCAGGCTTTTCCAGTTGGCTTCTTTTAAAATATAGGGTCGAATCATGAATGTAGGAGAATTAGATGGGTGGAAGGGGGATTTTGGGCCAAAAGTGATAATTTGACTCCCCGATTCTAAATTACAATCCATGTCACAAAGAAGAAAGTTTATTAAGCAGTCCTTGCTCAGTTCTGCATTTTTAGTACCCGGAGTTTCTCAAGCTTTTTCCCAACAAATACCTAAAAAACCAGAGGCTGGAGAAAAGCCGCTTATCTTATCTACTTGGAATCATGGTATTTCAGCCAATGCTGATGCTTGGAAAAAACTTCAGGAAACAGGCAGCATCCTCGATGCAGTAGAGGCTGGGGTGAGAAATACCGAGTTGGATTTGGAAAACCTCTCCGTGGGATTGCAGGGACTTCCAGATCGTGAAGGAATCACGACTTTAGATGCATCCATCATGACAGGAGATGGATCTTGTGGCTCAGTTGCCTTTGTACGTCAGGTCAAGCATCCGATTTCTTTAGCGAGAGCGGTAATGGAGAAAACTCCGCACGTGATGTTGGTTGGAGAAGGTGCAAGGCAGTTTGCCATCGCCGAAGGCTTTCCCCTAGAAGAGGAAAAACTCAGCCCTCGAGCTCAGGAAGAATACGACAAATGGAAAGTGACCAGCCAATACAAGCCTATTATCAATATTGAAAATCACGACACGATCGGTATGATTGGCCTAGATTCCAATGGAAAACTAGCCGGTAGCTGCACGACGAGCGGTTTGGCGTACAAAATGCACGGCCGGGTAGGAGATAGTCCGATTATCGGCGCGGGATTGTTTGTCGATGATGAAGTGGGTGCTGCGACTGCCACGGGACTTGGGGAATCGATTATTCGGATTTGTGCCAGTTTTTTGATTGTGGAATTGATGCGTCAAGGCAGGACTCCTCAAGAAGCCTGCGAAGAAGCCATTCGTAGACTGGTGGCTAAAAATAAGGGAATACAAGACATTCAGGCCGGTTTTTTGGCTATCAACAAAGAGGGTGAAGTGGGGGCTTTTGCAGTTCATCCGGGTTTCAATTATGCCAAAGCCACCACTTCCGGAAATGTATTAATCGACGCAGGTAGCCACTTTAAGTCATGAGTGAAATTTTACTAGAAGCCCCGGTTTTTAATCTTCAAGGTGCGCTCGAAGCCGCTAAATTTGGAATCGATCGCTTGGAACTTTGTGCTAATTTTCCCGAAGGTGGAGAGACACCAAGTGCAGGAATGGTCCGCTACCTGAAAAGCGAGGTGGATATTCCCATTTTTGTGATGATCCGGCCAAGAGGTGGGGATTTCGTCTATTCTGAAAAGGAACTGCTGGTCATGAAGCAGGATATCCAACTACTGGGCGAGCTGGGAGCGGATGGATTTGTCTTTGGGGTCTTGGATGAGCAGGGAAAAGTCGATCAGCGAGCCAATGAGTTTCTTAAAAGAGCAGCCGGAGACAAGCCTTGTACCTTTCATCGGGCATTTGATGCTTCTGCAGATTTAACGGACTCCCTGGAGCGAATTGTGGATTTGGGTTTCCAGCGAATATTGACTTCCGGCGGAAAAAACACGCTGACTGAGGGGCTTGGAGTGATTATGGAGTTGTTGGAAAAAGCTCAGGACCGAATTATCATTATGCCGGGTGGAGGAACCAAAGCTGAGCATGTGCCGGAATTGAAAAAGACAGGTTGGCTCAGGGAGGTGCATGCTTCCTGCAAAGTGGCTCGTCCATCCCGAAACAAACATATCAATCCGGGTTTGAGTTTTTCTGCCATGCCACTGGATTTTGACGTGCAATTGGGTGTGGATGAAGGGTTGGTAAAAGCATTTAAGGCGGTATTGTGAGGTTGATGAAATATTTCCGGTTTCTTTTTCTCTTGAGCCTGTTAGGTTGTGGGCAAATTGCCGAGCGTAAGCAGCCCCCGCCAAATTTGTATCAGCTTTCGCAGCAGGATCTCGATCTGAGCGGTGAGCAGCTGGCCAACGGATACTGCGCAGCCTGTCATATCAAACCCGAACCGGACATTTTAGACCGAGTGACTTGGGAAAAAGTCCTTCCGGATATGCGAAAGCGGATGGGCCTTTACCTGGAGGAGGATTTTGGGACGGCACTTCCGGAGGATGAAGGTGTGCCGGAGGGAATTTATTCCAAAGTGCCTTACATCACTCGGGAAAAATGGGAAAAACTCCAAACCTACTATCTCGAAAACGCTCCTTCGGCACCGCTTCCTCAAGCTGAAAAAATAAAGCCCAAATCAGGACTTCCGGGTTTCGAAGTCGAGATTCCATCTTTTGAGTTTATCCGACCCAGCCTCACCACGATGGTCAAGGTGCATCCCGAAACCGGTAATCTTTGGCTTGGACATCGCTTTCGCTCGCTGTTTATTTTGGATCCCAAATCAGGATTTAATGAGCTTGATTCCATTGCTACGGATGTAGCGCCGGTGGAAGTTCTTTGGAATAAATCAGGCGAATTCGACTTGCTCACCATGGGCCTGATGGATCCGGCAAATGATTCCTTGGGAGTTCTTTCCCGTTTTTCGAAAACTGGGAATTCCTGGTCGAATAATCCTCAGATTTCCAAAATGATGCGTCCGGTCCATGTGGAGAAGGCAGACTGGAATGGTGACGGACTTGACGATTATGCGGTCAGTGAATTTGGAAATCATCTGGGCAAGTTGAGCCTCCATTTGAGTCAAGCCGGAGGTCTCGAGGAAGTGATTTTAAAAGCAGATCCTGGCGCCAGACGAACCATGGCGGTGGACTACAATGGCGACGGGGACTTGGATATTTTGGCGCTGATGACGCAAGCCAGAGAAGGGATTTGGCTTTTTGAAAATCAGGGAGCAGGAAAATTCCGGGAGCGGGCCTTGCTGCAATTTCAGCCTGCTTTTGGATCCAGTGATTTTCGATTTGAGGACATGAATGGAGACGGGCGACCGGATTTGATTTTGGTCAATGGGGATAATGCGGATCAAAGTCAGATTCTCAAAGCCTATCATGGGGTTCGGATTTTTGAGCAGGATAAGAATGGGGAATTGGTGGAAAAATGGTTTTATCCCATGCATGGGGCGAGTGCACTTGAGGTGGGGGACTTCGATCAGGATGGCAAATTGGATATCGCAGCCATCGCTTTTTTTCCTGACCGAAAGCAGCAGCCCAAAGAGGATTTGATTTACTTCAAACAGGATCAGAAGGGACAATTTATCCCGCATATTCTAGCCCAATCTTTGGACTATTATTGGTTGACCCTGACCAAAGGAGACTTGGATGGAGACGGAGATCAGGATTTGGTGGTTGGTGCTTTTGCTTTCGATCAACTGTACAAACAGGCTACTGAATTCTGGCAGCCTTTTGTCATTTTGAGGAATGGATTGAAGTAAATTGAATTTTTGAGCACTTATAAGATTTTCCAAAAAATCATTTTGACGGTTTATTTCCTTGTATTTCGAATATTGGATAAACTTTAATTTGATTATCCGCTTCTTTGCCAGTAGTTCAAAATGGCCTCGACTTCGCTCGGCCACCGGATTTCAGGTTATTATTGGGAGGGGAGGAAAATGCGGCTGCGCCGCATTTTCCTCCCCTCCCCAACAACCGAAAAGAACGGACACCGAGCGAAGTCGAGGTGAGACCTAATAAAATTTGGTTACTGGCAGAATTGCGGATATACATTAACTTTAATTTCATTTTTGATTAAAAATCAGTAGCTTATATGTCTTTCAAATTCTATAAGCTATGGTAAAAAGTTTTCAAGGGGTAAAAGTGGTAGAGCCAAAGACCCCGGCTCAGCCTATTTTGGTGAAAGACCACATGACTACAAAATTGGTCACTTTTAAGCCTGAGGACACGATTGATCAGGTCATGGAAGCATTGACCAAGCGGAAAATCTCCGGAGCGCCAGTGTTGGATGAAGCTGGAGGCTTGGTAGGAATCATCTCGGAGGTAGATTGCTTAAAAGAGATCATCAAAGGAAAATACACCAATACGGTTCGCTTTCCTGCCAAGGTGCACGAACTGATGACCAGAGACGTGATCACCCTGAGTCCGGATATGAGTTTATTTGATGCCGCCCAGAAATTTCTGGAGTATCAAATCCGAAGATTTCCAGTTCTAAAAGAAGGACAGCTCGTTGGCCAAATCAGTCTAAGTGACGTCATCAGAGCCTTCCCTGGACTCAAACATACCACCTGGTGAGAACTGAAAAAGCCCCGAGATCCGGGGCTTTTTCGGTTGTAATTACTTCGACTTTTCAATCGCTCGCTCCACATCTTTTAAGATGTCTTCATAATGCTCCAGCCCCACAGATAACCTGACCAATCCGTCACTGATTCCGACTTGAGCTCGTTCTTCAGGAGAAAGCTTGCTGTGGGTAGTGGAGGCCGGATGGGTGATGATGCTACGGCTGTCGCCAAGGTTTGGGGTAATGGAGATCATCTGCAACTGATCGATAAATCGCTGGGCACGTGCAAGGCCACCTTTCAGCGTAAGGGTAATGATTCCTCCTCCAGCCTTCATTTGCTTTAGTGCCAAATCATGTTGAGGATGGGATTTTAAGAATGGATATCTGACAGCCTCTATCTCCGAATTTCCTTCGAAATAAGTTGCGATTTTCAATGCATTGTCACAATGCCGATCCATTCGCACGGCTAAGGTTTCCATACTTTTTGACAAAACCCAAGCATTAAATGGAGAAATGGATGGCCCCGTATGCCGGGTGAAAAACTGCACTTCTTTGATCAATTCCTTTTTTCCCAAAATCAATCCACCCAAAACTCGTCCTTGACCATCGATGTACTTGGTGGCACTGTGAGTCACGATATGCGCTCCCCATTTTGCAGGTTGCTGGAGGTAAGGCGTGGCAAAGCAATTGTCCACGACCAGGATTAGGTCATGTGCTTCGGCAAACTTGCCGGCCCACTCCAGATCGATGATTTCCAAGCCTGGATTGGAGGGAGTTTCCAGGAATAGCATTTTGGTGTTGGACTGCACGAGCTTATCCCAGTTTTGGCAATCCGAAATATCCCCATAGGTCGAAGTGATGCCCCACTTGGGAAATACCCGAGTCAACAGCTGATGCGTCGAGCCAAAAAGTGATCGTGACGCTAAGATATGATCCCCCTGCTGAAGCAAAGAGGCAATGCTGCCAAACATTGCGGCCATTCCTGAAGCTGTGGCGATTCCGTCTTCGGTACCCTCTGCCCGACAGACTTTTTCGATCAGGTCAGATGAGTTTGGATTGGAGTAGCGGGAATAAATATTGCCTTGAATCTCATCGGCAAACATCGCTCTGGCTTCCTCAGCGGACTCGAAGGTAAAGCTGGAGGTCAGGTAAATTGGCGAGGAGTGCTCTTTAAGATCGGAGCGTCGCTGGATGCGGATGGCATCGGTTTCGAAGTGACTCATGCGTTTGGTCGGTTTGAATACAGAATATGGAGGAAACCCATAAAGACATTTCCCAAAGAAGTAAACCGAACCAGAAAGTGGGGTAGAGTGGAGTCTCGCCAATTTATAGTTCCCGCTTTGGGTAGGAATTGGCACCTTTCTCCTTGGCTGGGGATGGTTGCCAGAGGGTCATCGAGCCTAGTCTCTCGCCTCTTCTTTATAAATCAGTTTCCTGAAGTGATGCAAAGAAAAAGGGAGATTCGGTCAAATCCAAATATGATTATCCGCTTCTTTGCAAGTAATCCAAAAAGGCCTCGACTTCGCTCGGCCACCGCTCTTGTAACTTGAAAGAGTTAGGGTAGGAAAATGCGGCTGCGCCGCATTTTCCTACCCTAACTCCAAATGAAAACCCACGGACACCGAGCGAAGTCGAGGTGGACTTTAAGATTATTTGGCTAATGGCATAATTCGGTATATCCAAAAATCCAAATCTCCCTTCAAATCAGTCGTTGTATTGGGTCATGGTCTGCGCGATTCCTGCCGTGCAAAACCCGAAAATCATCTCGATGGCCTTATCCATCATTTCGGGTAGCTGATCAAATTCCTCCTGCGTAAATCTTCCAAGGACATAATCGACTTGCCGTCCTTTGGGGAAATTGTCACCGATGCCCATGCGTAGTCTCGGATAATCTTGACCTCCGCAGAGCGCTTCGATATTTTTTAGGCCATTGTGTCCGGCAGCGCTACCTTTTGCTCGCATTCGGAGTTTTGCAAAAGGAATTGCCACATCATCGACCAATACGAGGATGTTTTCCTTGGGGATGTTGAGTTCCTTCATCCAGTAATTGACCGCTTTGCCACTTAGATTCATGTAAGTGGTCGGCTTGATGAGGTGAAGGGTACGGGCTTTGTGCTTGATTTCGGTTTTGAAGGCTAGTCGGTCACTTTTCCAAGCGGCACCTTCCTTGTCTGCTAGCCGGTCCAAGGTCAAAAAGCCGATATTGTGACGGGTGAGTTCATACTCCGGACCGATATTTCCCAATCCTACGATAAGGTATTTCATGCTGAAGCTATGAGGGTTGATAAGACCTGTCAGGACTTTGAAACCTGACAGGTTTAGGATTAATTCATCTGTTTGAAACAAAAAATCCTGCTCATCTTGAGCAGGATTAGTCTTGATGTGAGAAAGGAATTATTCTCCTTTTTTACCTCTAAGTGCTCTTGGAATACCAATAGTCACGAGAGATACATTTGGAGAAGTAAGGATTTCAAATCCTTCCGCTTTGATGTCAGCTACTTTCAAAGACTTGCCCAAGTCAAGTTCAGAGATGTCTGCTTTGATGAAGTCTGGAAGATTTCCTGCCAATCCTTTTACTTTCAATTTTCTGGTTTTGAATTCTAGCTTACCACCTTTGGCGATACCTGGGGAGCTACCTTCGATTTTCACTGGAATTTCGAATTTGATCGCCTTGTCCTCAGTATAGGCCATGAAGTCTGCATGTAGCAATACTTCACTTACCGGATGGAATTGCGCTTCTTTCAATACGGCCTTGATAATTCTGCCCTCGATGTTTAATTCAACCAAGTGAACGTCTGGAGTATAGATCAAGTCGCGGAAAAGAATCGCTGGAGCGTAGAAGTGAACTTGCTCAGGGATGCCTGGACCGTAAACCACGCAGGGAACATTACCGGAATCTCTGATTTCGTTCAAAGCGGCACTGTCGAGATTTGCTCTTTTAAACCCTATAATCTCTAGTGTTTTCATGTGTATTTGTATTTAAAATTGGTTTCTTAGATAAATAAGGAACTGATCGATGTGTTTCCGGTGACCGCATGGATGGCTTTTCCAAATAGCTCGGCAACGCTCAGTACCTTGATTTTCGAAGACTGCTGCTTGAGGGGTATGGTGTCAGTTACGACCAATTCTTCTAGCATCGAGTTTTCAATATTTTCATAAGCTTTCCCGGACAAGACACCATGTGTAACAATGGCTCTGACTGAGTTGGCTCCTTTTTCCATGATGATCTGTGCGGCTTTGCAGAGTGTACCTGCAGTATCCACCAAGTCATCAACTAAGACCACATCCTTTCCCTCTACATCTCCGATCACCTGCATGGATGCGACCTCATTGGCTCTTTTTCTGTGCTTGTCACAGACGACCATTTCTACTTCGAAGTGCTTCGCAAAGGATCTTGCTCGAGCCACTCCTCCCACATCCGGTGCTGCAAAGATCATATCTTTCAGTCTCAGTGTGCTTAAATAGGGCGCAAAGATAGCGGATCCATTCAAATGATCCAATGGAATATCAAAAAATCCCTGAATCTGACCGGCATGTAGGTCGCAGGTCATGATTCGGTCAGCCCCGGCTGAGGTGAGCATATTAGCGATGAGCTTGGCGGCGATCGAAACCCGTGGTCGGTCCTTCCGGTCTTGACGAGCGTAGCCGAAGTAAGGGATCACGGCACATACTTTGTACGCACTGGCTCGCTTGGCGGCATCGATCATCAGACAAAGCTCGAGAAGATTGTCGCTTGGTGGATTGGTACTCTGAACAATGAAAACGGTACAGCCTCGTATGGATTCATCAAAACTCGGAGACATTTCCCCGTCACTGAATTTGGAGAGTGTCAATTCACCGAGTTTTTTGCCGAAACTTCTGGAGATTTTCTGGGCGAGTACTTGGCTGTTGGTGCCTGCAAATATTTTTACCTCAGACATGGAATGATTTTTTGGAGAAGGAAAGATCTGGAATTGTTAACAAAAGTAAGGATTTTTGGAGGAAGGGCTAATCTATCCCGCTCGTATCAAAATAATATTTTGAAAAAAAGCGAAACGCTTTTTTCTGGTTTATGACCTCAAAGATTCAATTTCCCGATCCTGTAAAAATCAATCCTGCCCGAGCAATTTTACTGTGATGCTAAAGGGATAAAAGTATTTTAGCATCCGTCTTTCATTAGTTCTTCATCATGAGAAAAAATCTACTTCTATTTCTGGGATTTTGGCTTGGAATCACTCTTTCCCTCGCCGCTCAATCGGTCCCCACTCCTAAATCCTTTCTGGGATTTGATATTGGGGATCCCTATCAATTGGCTAATTTTTCACAGTTGGAAGCCTATTTTAAGCAAGTAGCTGAGGTTTCGGATAGGGTTCACTATACCAGCATTGGTCAAACGGAGTTTGGCAGAGAGCAACCCATGTTGATCATCACTGCTCCCAAAAATTTCCCGCAAATCGACCGATACAAGGAGATTTCTCAGAAACTGGGCCGCGCCGAGATCACTGAGGAGGAAGCAAGGGCGCTCTCCAAAGAAGGAAAACCTGTAGTCTGGATCGATGGTGGACTCCACGCCAATGAAGTGGTCGGGGCCCAACAATTGATCGAAACGCTCTATCATTTGGCATCCCGAAACGATGACGAGACACTGAAGATCTTGGATGAAGTGATCATTCTCCTCGTTCATGCCAATCCTGATGGTATGGAAATCATGTCCAATTGGTACATGCGAAATGAAGACCCAACCAAGCGAAGCAAGAACATTCCGGTTCTCTACCAAAAATATGTCGGTCATGACAATAACCGGGATTTTTACATGAACAACATGAAGGAGTCCACCAATATTTCTCTTCAGCAATATGTCGAGTGGCTTCCGCAAATCGTCTATAATCACCATCAATCCGGGCCTGCTGGTACCGTAGTAGCCGGACCTCCGTATCGTGATCCTTTCAATCACGTGTTTGACCCTTTGATTATCACCAGTCTCGACGCGGTGGGTGCTGCCATGATCAACCGACTGCATGTGGAGGATAAGCCGGGCTATACACGCTTGGATGGATCGGTTTTCTCTACGTGGTGGAACGGTGGTCTCCGAACTACTCCTTACTATCACAATATGATCGGTATCCTTACTGAGATAGTGGGAGATCCTTCTCCATATTCAATTCCCTTGGTGCCAGATCGACTGATCCCGAATAACGGTACACCCTATCCGGTAACACCGGGCCCATGGCCTTTCCGCAAGTCTATTGACTATTCAGTTTCCCTCAACTATGCTATTCTAAATCATGCCGTAAGACATGGGGACGAGTTGCTCTATAATTTCTACTTGATGGGAAAAAACTCCATCCAGAAAGGAAATGCCGACTCTTGGACCCGATATCCTAAGTATGCAGATGAGATTCAAAAAACCTTTGAGGCTTCTCAGAAAAAGCGTTCAGAGGATGATGCCGAGGCTGCTTATTTTGGATTCAGGTCTGGCTTGCCATTGGCTTTTTACGACAGTGTGTACAAGAATCCTGTCAAAAGAGATCCCCGGGGCTATATCATTTCTGCGGATCAAGCTGATTTCTCCACAGCGATTAAGTTTCTCAATGCGCTGATCAAATCCGGTATTCAGGTTCACCAAGCAACTTCTGCTTTTACGGTGAATGGAAAAACCTATCCCAAAGATTCTTATATCGTGAAAACTGCTCAGGCCTTTAGACCGCATGTGCTGGATATGTTTGAGCCTCAAGATCATCCCAATGATTTTCTATATCCGGGCGGTCCTCCGATCAGACCATACGACGCGGCTGGTTGGACCTTGGCTTTCCAGATGGGGGTTGAGTTTGATCGGATCATGGATGGATTTGATGGTCCGTTTCAGGCAGTTCGCTACGGACAGATTTTAGCACCTTCATCGAAGACGCTGGCGTCAGGCTCGGGCTATTTGCTCGATGCCAGAGTCAACGACTCCTTCCTCGCGGTCAATCAATTGCTGAAGGCAAAAGCAAAAGTGTATCGAACCACCGCAACTGTCGATGGAATGCCAGCAGGATCATTTTATATTTCTGCCTCCGGCAAAAAAGTCTTGGACCAGTTGGCTAAAGACCATGGCATTTCTGTCCAGGCAGCAAACAGACAACCATCCGGCCTCAAAGAAATCAAACCCGGAAGAATTGGACTCTATGATTACTATGGCGGCTCGATGCCTTCCGGCTGGGTAAGATGGATGATGGAGCAGTTCGGATTTGATTACAAGCAAGTTTTCCCACAAGAAATAGACGGCGGAAACTTGAATGCAAACTATGATATTTTGCTTTTCATCGGTCCGGGTATGCCAGGTACAGGCGGTGGATATGGTGGAGGCGGTCAACCAAAGGCAGAAGATATTCCAGAAGAGTACCGCGGAATGCTGGGTAGACTTTCTGTAGAAAAGTCTATCCCACAGCTTAAAGCTTTCTTGGAAAATGGTGGTCAGGTGATTACCGTAGGAGCAGCTACTTCCTTGGCTTACCATCTTGATCTCCCGGTTTCCAATGCCTTGGTTGAGGTTATTGATGGAAAAGAACGTAATCTCCCCGGCGACAAATATTACATCCCCGGAAGTGTACTAGAGATGAATGTGGACACTTCATCCGCAGCAAATTACGGGATGAGTGAAAAGGCTTTTGTGATGTTCAATAATAGCCCCGTGTTCAAACTAGCGCCTGAGGCAGGGTTAAAAGGCATCAAACCTTTGGCTTGGTTTGGGACGGAAGCGCCTTTGCGAAGCGGCTGGGCTTGGGGGCAGCAGTACCTCAAAAATGGCGTGACAGCATTTGAAGCCCCTGTCGGAAAAGGAAAGCTTTTGGTTTATGGGCCTGAGATTACCTTTAGAGCGCAAGCCCACGGTACCTTCAAAATGCTCTTTAATGGATTGTATAAGTAACAAGAAGTAAGAGAATCCTTTTTGGCCACTCAGGTGAAAAACTTGGGTGGCCTTTTTGATGACTAAGATTCTTTGTTTAACTTTTTATTTATGGAAGATTTCGAAGACCAAAAATTCATTCCCGGAATTTACAATTGGTGTGATCGCTGGTGTGAGCGATGTGCCATGACCGACCGCTGCCGGCTTTTTGAGCGGGAAGAGTCTAGAAAACAAGCCCATCCCGAGCAGGACTGGACGGAAGTTGTAGCAGATAATTTTGCAGAAACCCTGCAGATGCTTCAGCAGATGGCGGATGAAATGGGGATTGATTTGGAATCAGAGGAGATAAAGGAGGAAGCAAAGGCTCAAATGGCTCTGAGTGATGCTCAGGAGGTCATTGCTGAAAATCATCCTTTACATGAGCTTTCGGAGGAGTACTGGAAAAAGGGAAAAGCTTGGCTTGATTCCACAGTGCTGAAGGACCACTTGCTTCAATGGAAGGATTGGGTAGAAATGGGCACGCTCGAGGTCAAAGTAGCCGAATCCAAACTGAAATCTGCCGAGGAGGCATTAGATGTTATCCAATGGTTTCTATTTATGATTCCGGTGAAAATCAAACGAGCTCTCCATGATCAACTCGATGGCTTCTGGGAAGAATACGAGGAGCATGAGCGAGGAGATCTCGGTACTGCCAAAATTGCAGCTATATCGATTGAGCGAAGTACTTCGGCTTGGAAAACCTTACACGAACTTTTGCCTCAAGAGGAAGAGTTGATCGATATTTTGTCAATTCTCGAAAAGATGCAAAAAGGTCTTCTGGAGGTTTTTCCTAACTATTCGAAGTTTATTCGACCGGGATTTGATGATTAAAAAAACCTTCCAGAGTTAAAATTGCTGGAAGGTTTTGATTGCGATTTGGACCTTGGAGAATAGTTAAACTCCAAATTTTTCCTTCAAATAGCCAATTGCCATGGAATAAGCCTCTTTGCTGGCAGCCTCATCGTAACGTGGATTGCTCGGGTTGGAAAAGCCGTGAACCGCGGGGAAGATTTTATAGGTAAGCTTTTTGCCCGCTTGATCCATGCTGCTTGCAAATTCTTTGATGATTGCTTCAGAAATGTATTCCTCGGTGGCAAAAAGTCCCAAAACATCCGAATTTAGCGTTTTCAATTTTTCCACATCACGTACCGGCATGCCATAATACATGACCGATCCGATGGTTTGTTGTCCATTGAGTAAGGCAGACTTGAGTGACCACGCTCCTCCAAAGCACCAGCCGACATTGGCGATTTTGGCCTGAGGACCGGCTAGTTGACGAGCACCGGTGACTATGCTTTCCAGACGGGCTTCTTTGACACCTTGCATCAATTGACCGGCTTCTTGAGGATTAGAGGTGACTTTGCCATCGTACATGTCCAGGGCGATGACGTTGACTTTTCCACCCAAATCATCGTAAAACAGGTCTGCTTGGTGCTTGATGTGATCGTTGAGTCCCCACCACTCCTGATACACAAAGAGCCACTGATCGGATGGAACACTGGACTTGATCAGGTATCCCGAAGCTTGGGTGCCGTCCGGAGTCGGAAAACTGGTCATGGTGCCTTTTCCGGTAAAATCAATGTCAATTGGAACCGGGTGAAATGCTGCGAATCCAGGTGCATTTACAAATTGTGCCATGTCGTCATTGTAACTATGGCAAATAGTGATGCCTGCAAACGGGTCAGTTGCTGGATTTGGCTCCATTTTTGGCCAAAATATCCAGCTGATCAGAAATAGGATTAAGGAAATGATGGGCTTGATCATATGGTTGTGGTTTTGCTAGAAAAGATTACAAAAAATAAACTTCAAATTGATCAATAAGTTTGTGGTCAAAGTCGGACAATATGGAAATAAGCGATAACTATATGCATTACGTCGAAGCCGAGTTGGGGCTTTGGCTTTATGAGGTGAAAAAGCCCCCGGGCTTGATGGGGAAACTAACTCATGGGGTACAGGGCAAGATCAATTCCTGGATTCCAGAGAAAGTGCATACGGCTATCTCGGTCGCCATTGAAAATATGGTTAAGGCGGTTTTGGCGGGTTCAGGCTGGATCAAGCCCAGTCCTGATCAATCCGCAAATCTCCTCGTTCGGGAAACCAAAATCCGTGAACGGATCAAATGGTACCGGAATACAGCGAGTGCCGAAGGGGCCGTGACCGGAGCTGGAGGGATTTTACTGGGGTTGGCAGATTTCCCGGCATTTTTGACCATCAAGATGAAGATGCTTTTTGATATTGCTGCGCTCTATGGATTTGATGCGAAGTCGTATCACGAGCGGCTTTTTCTGCTGTACGTTTTTCAGCTAAGTTTTTCCAGTCAGCAACGCAGAAATGAACTGATCGGGCTGATCGAAAATTGGGATCAGTATCGAGAGAGTCTCCCCAAGGATATCAGTGAGTTTGACTGGAAGACCTTTCAGCTTGACTATCGGGATTACATCGATTTGGCCAAACTGGCGCAGCTGGTTCCGATCATTGGAGCGCCTGTGGGAGCTATTGCCAACTATAAATTAACCGAGCACTTGGGTAAGTACGCTATGAATGCCTATCGGCTCAGGATGCTAAAGAATAAGTGAAAACAGCCAGTAGTAGATTTGCCAGTTACCACAAAAAAAGCCCCAAATCTGACGAATTGGGGCTTTTTGTTGATCCACTAGGGCTCGAACCTAGACTCTTCTGAACCAAAATCAGACGTGTTGCCAGTTACACCATGGATCAGTATTTGCAGGGATCGCGTTCGATTCCTTTAAAGTGTCACAAAGGTAGAGCGATGAGTTATTTTTTCCAAACCTCTTTCTAAAGAATTTTCTACTTGATGTCTAAAATCCTTGAATTCAGAGACAAAAAGAATCAGACTGTTTGAATTAGGTTGTCGATCAAAAGTGGTGGAAATTTTTATTCAAATGTAAATTTTTTCGTTTCGAAATCGATTGAAATTTATGATTATGTTAATAATAAGACATTTATTTTGTAATGTTTGAATTTTTTATATTCATTTGTTGAAAATTCGAAAACTAAATCAACAAATCATAAGATTATGAATGCAGAAAAAATGGGAAAAGTGGTGGCAGAGGTCATCGGGAAATTGGAGAAAATCAAGCAGACAGAATTAGCATCTGAATTGAGCTGGTGCTGGGTGAGTTTTCAAAATGATGGTAATCCAGTAGGGGTTACCGAAAAAGCAGCAAAGGCATTGGATGCTTTCAAAGCGGCAAGAGAAGGAAACAGTAAGGCGGTAGCCAAGAAGCTGGTTGAAGATTTGGAAAAAGCTTTGGCATAACCATTTTTACTCAAAAAAAAGAACGGCCCGTAAATTCAGAATTTACGGGCCGTTTCTTTGTAGCGGGTTTCGGATTATTCTCCTACTACCACGAATTTCACTTTAGTTTTCACTTCTCTGTGAAGATCGATGTCAGCGGTGAATTCACCTGCTCCTTCTACAGGAGTGCTGATCGCGATTTTCTTACGGTCGATATCGAAGCCTTGGGTGGCCAATGCGTCAGAAATCTGAAGAGTAGTTACCTTCCCGAAGATTTTGCCTGAATCACCGATTTTAGCCTTGATTTCAAGAGTTACCTCGGCAAGTTTGGCTGCGATGTTTTCAGCTTCAGTTTTGATTTTCTCTGCTTTGTGAGCAGCCTGCTTGATGTTTTCAGCAAGGATTTTCTTGTTGGAGGTAGTAGCCAATACCGCAAAGCCTTGAGGGATGAGGTAGTTTCTGCCATAGCCTGGCTTTACGTCTACCAAATCATTTTTATAACCAAGACCTTTGATGTCTGTTTTTAGAATAATTTCCATTTGTAATGATCTTTTTTGATTGAACGATACAAGACCGAATTATTTCAAACCATCGGTTACGAATGGCAACAACGCCAATTGTCTTGCTTTTTTGATAGCCTGGGCTACTTTTCTCTGATACTTTGCAGAGTTGCCGGTAAGTCTTCTAGGAAGAATTTTACCTTGCTCATTGACAAATTTCAAAAGGAAGTTAGGGTCTTTGTAATCGATATACTTGATCCCATGCTTTTTGAATCGGCAATACTTCTTTCTGATCTCGCCTCTGTTGATTGGTTCGTTTACTAGTGTCATTAGGCTTGCTCCTCCTTAGCTTCAGCTTTTTTGTTAAATTCTCCTTTTCTTCTTCTGTCGGCGTAAGCGATTGCATGCTTGTCCAACACAGTAGTCAAGAATCTCATCACCTTCTCGTCACGTCTGAACTCAAGCTCAAACTTGCGGATGATCGTAGGATCTGCCTTGAACTCAACCAATACGTAGAACCCGGTAGTCTTTTTTTCGATAGGGTAAGCCATCTTTTTAAGACCCCAATTTTCCACATTGATCACATCTGCCCCCTCTTCTTTTAACAAGTTCACAAACTTGTCGACGGTATCCTTCATCTGAACATCAGACAAAACGGGAGTTAAAATGAATACCGTCTCGTAATTTCTTTGGAACATTTTGAAATGTGTTTAAGGAATTTGATTAAACAGACCGCAAAAGTAGTAGAAACCGGACTGTTTTCCAAAAGCTTATCCAAACTTTGTCCCAAAAAGAAAGGCCTCTCCAATTCGGAAAGGCCCTGACTCATTTAATGTGATATTAGGCTTACTTGACCGAGAAGGTTTTTGAACCGATCTGATAATTGTCCACAAAGATTCTCACCTCATGCGTACCGGAGGTATAGTCAGATCCTTTTTCATAGTAAAATACCAAATCCTGATCCGTATTGTCAAAGATGACGTCCTGCTTCACAGTATAGAACAATTCCTGGCCTTCGATCATAAATGTTCCGGAGCCTTTTGCCACGTCAAAAATCGGCTGAGAATTTGGCCCTAAAACTTGGACATAAACGTTCCTGGGACCTTTTTCGGCTACTTTATTGTCTGCAAATCTAAAGCTCACTTTTAATCGTTCGATCTGCCTGTTTCTGAAGTCTTTGGTGGTTTCTACGCGCTCTTTTCCACGAGAATTGACTGCGGCGATGGAGATATTTTCTGCTTTGAGCATGGATGCCACATCGACTTTAGCTTGCAGGCTTTGCTTTTGGAGGTTGAGCGAGGCGACCTCTTCCTCGATCTGCGCTTGGGTGGTTTTTAGATCTTGGTTTTCAGCAAAAAGCTGCTGATTTGCAGCTCGGAGTTCGAGGATTTCTTGATCTTTTTGAGCGATCAGGCCATTGAGATTGTTGATTTTTGAATTCAAGGCAGCAATCTCTGAATTGGTTCGCTGACGAGATGAGTTACGCTCGGCGATCAGTTGGTCTCGGACTGCTTCCAAGGCCTGGACATCACCGCCCAGTTTTTCGATTTCTTTGATTCGAAGATCCAATTGGTACGTGACCGAGTCCAATCGTTTGTTGAGTTCATTGTTTTCTGTAGAAAGGAGAAGGATCTCTTCGGTCTTTTTGGTACGATCTACATAGTCGGTGTAAAGCTTGATACCGCTGATGATAACCAAAAGTACCAGAACAATGATGATGATATTTTTGCTTTGGTCTTTTTTCTGATTCGAATCTTTTTCGAAGTTAGTATTCATAATTGATTAATCGTTTGAGGGCTTATGATGAAGTTGAATGAGGCTTTTTGGAATTCTCGATATCTAAATGGGACAACGGGATGGGATCTTGGAAAGCCTTCCCAACCACTTTATCAATATCTTTGCCAAATTCAAGACAAGAACTTGATGATCCTCGTTCCCGGAGGCGGCAATGCCCATGAAGTAAAAGCTGCTTGGAATATGGGATTCAAAAATGTCTTTCTGCTGGATATATCAGAGATACCCCTGAAAAAATTCAGTGAGCGAAATCCTGATTTTCCACTATCTCATCTGATTCATGGAGATTTTTTTGATCATAAGGAAAAGTATGATTTAATCTTGGAGCAAACCTTTTTTTGTGCCTTAGATCCAAGTTTGAGAAAAGCCTATGCAGAAAAGATGCATCAATTGCTAAATTCAGGAGGAAGCTTAGTCGGTGTTTTGTTTAACCGGCAGTTTGTAGGTGGACCTCCCTTTGGAGGAGATTCCGAGGAATATCGAGGATATTTTGAGCCGTTTTTTGAACTTGAGATTTATGAGGCTTGCCGAAATTCAGAACCTCCCAGAGCTGGAAATGAGTGGTTTATTAAATTGAAAAAATCAAATAGCCAGGATTAAATGAGTTTTGGGTCCGGTATAGTTGAATAAAAGAACTCCGCATTCGAAAAAATCCAAGCTTAGAGTGACCATCTGATCAGTTTTGATTTCTTCCCAGGCATTTGTCATTTCTCCAGACCAATGGATATCTGCAACAGCGATTATGCTGGTCGAGGTTAATTTGCGTTTTAATTGATTCCAGGCCAGCATAGTGCCTTGATAGGTATGGTTGGCGTCGATCAGCGCAAAATCTACATTCGGGATTGAATTTAATTTTTCAGGGAGGGTTTTTTGGATTTGCCCCAAAACAAACTCTGTATTAGTTGATGGGAAATTATTCATCGCAAGCTTCTGAATTTCAGCCGAACCTTCAAAAGTATAGAGTCGGCCTTGGGTTACTTGGCTCAAGTACCGGGTGGAAATGCCAAGACAGGTACCAAGTTCGATCACATATTGGGCGGGTGTGAGCTGACAAAAGTATTGATACAATAGGGCGTATCTGGCGCTGCTCGTTGAATATTTGGCTATTTTAAAAACGGTTCTGGATTTACCGGAAACCCGCATAGATCCCGCTCCAAAATCCTCAACAGGAATAGATAGGTTGTTTTGCAATAGGGATGATCGGAATTGTTCAATTTGTGGTTCACCCTGAGGTTTATTTTTCAAAAATTCCAGAAGACCCGTGTATAGCTTATAAATTTCAGAAGACTGCAAGCTGTATTTATCTTCTCTAAGCAGCCAATGACGGAAGAATGAAAAAATCAAGAACCAAGTTTTTCCCAAGGTCAATTATGGAAAATAGTGGCAATTAATTGTACCTGAGGAATGTACACCTTGATTTGTTTCCCGTCATTGAGCTTTTCCATGAGATAAAATCCTTTCATTTTACCGATTCCGGACTTTAAATTACACCCCGATACATAGGTGTGTGATTCACCGGGCTCCAATACTGGCTGAAGACCAACTACACCGTCTCCTTCTACCACCTTATTTTCTTCGGCGGCATCAAAAATTTCCCATCTTCGCCTTATCAATTGGAAAGTGTGTGCGCTTTTGTTTTCGATAGTCACCCGGTAGGTGAAAACAAAATGGTGTGAGTGTGGATTAGAAAAAGCAGCTTGATAAGTAGCTTCTATCGAAACCTGAATGCCTTCCGTGACAGCTGTTATCATGATGTGTTGCAATAAAAAGGGTAGAAATTACAATTCCCTGATAATTAAATCGAACTAATATCTATGGAAGTGAAGATTGAAGATAATTGGAAAAGTGCATTAAGTGAAGTTTTTGAGAAAGGTTTTTTTAATCAACTGGCTGATTTTGTAAAAGAAGAGTATTCTTCGTGCCAAATCTTTCCTCCGGGAAAGGAGATTTTTAATGCGTTTTGGCACTGTCCTTTGCCAAAAGTAAAGGTCGTAATCTTGGGACAAGACCCTTACCATGGGCCTGGCCAGGCTCATGGATTATCTTTTTCGGTCAAGCCCGGTATTCCTTTTCCCCCCAGTCTTTTGAATATTTTCAAGGAATTAAAACGAGATCTGGGACTAGAGTTGCCCCCAAATGGGGACCTGACCCGATGGGCAGACCAAGGGGTATTTTTGTTAAATGCCACCCTCACTGTCAGAGCGCATCAGGCGGGTTCACATCAGGGTAAAGGATGGGAAGAATTTACAGACGAGGTGATCAAAATAATCAGCAACAAACGTGAACATGTGATTTTCTTGCTTTGGGGGGCATATGCTCAGAAGAAAGCCGGCTTGATCGATGCTCGAAAGCATCTGATTTTGAAAGCCCCACACCCGAGTCCTTTATCTGCCCATCGAGGTTTTTTGGGTTGTGGTCATTTTTCTCAAACCAATGAGTATTTAATCCAAACTGGCCAGGAACCTATCCGATGGTAATTAAAAAGCCCTCCAAATTGAGAGGGCTCTTTAAGCTTAGTCGATACCTTTGAAGAATCTGCTCCAACGGATTTTGTTAAACATCGACTGGTATTGATCCAGGGAAAGCCAGAGAAACCATGCTTTGCCTACTACATGGTCTTCGGGTACAAAACCCCAATATCTGGAGTCCAGTGAATTGTGGCGATTATCACCCATCATGAAGTAGTAGTTTTGCTTAAAGGTGTATGAAGTCACTTTGGCGCCATCGATATGAAGTGCAGCCTCTTTGATTTCTACTTGCTCATGCCCCTCGTAGTGTTTGATCACAAAGAAATATTTGATCAGATTTTCCGGAGTTAATTCAATGGTGTCTCCTTCTCCCGGTACCCATAACGGGCCGAAATTATCTCGATTCCATCCGAAATCGGCTCCCTCAGGATAGATGCTCGGTTCTTGTTGACCGGGTTGGTAAAGATTTTTGGAAGTCGATACAACGATGGGTGACTGCTTTAGCCGGTCGATCGTGGTCTGAGTACACCAAATAGCATATTCATTGCCATTTGAACCGGTCATGAAATTACCTTGATCGATACCATAGTCAGCCAAAAAATCAACTGTTAGAGGTCTATTGGTAGTGATTCGGTAGGAATACTGCATCTCTTCAGGCTGCATGGCTGTTTCTCCATTGACATAGAGCTCTCCTTCCTTGATTTCAATGATATCCCCCGGTACACCAACCGCGCGTTTGATGTAATTGGTTTTCAAGTCATTTGGGAATTGAAATTCAACCGGGTAATTAAAGACTACCACGTCATTGCGTTCGATGTCGGAAAATCCAGGAAGTCTCCAGTATGGCAACTGGATCGCATCAGAATAGGAGGGGATTTCTGTTCCCCAGATTTTTTGATGTGTCAGAGGTACCTGAAGGGGAGTTTTGGGAACTCGGGTCCCGTAGTGCATTTTGCTTACAAACAAAAAGTCACCGACCAATAGTGATTTTTCCATCGATCCTGTCGGAATAGTGAATGGTTCCAGTAGGAGCCACCGGATCAGAGATGCGGCCACCACTGCAAATACGAGCGCGTCCACCCATTCTCTTGCAGCCGATTTTTTTGGTTTAGTTTTTGACATATTACTCAATTAAAATTTTAGAAAATCATCCATCGAGAGGATTCCTTTTTTGCCAATAATCCATTCCGAAACCAATACCGCTCCCAAAGCAAATCCTTCTCTCGAATGAGCCGTGTGGGTGAGTTGAATATCGTCAATAGTTGAGGAATAAGTTACCACATGAGTGCCCGGGGCTGGATCTATGCGCTTGGATGTAATAGGGATGGAGCTAGTGCTTCCCTCCGTTTCTCCGACTAAATTCCATTCCTTAAGGATCGAATGATGGCGGATAATACCTTGGGCTAATGTAATGGCCGTGCCTGAGGGAGCATCTTTCTTTTCGGTATGATGAATCTCTTCCAAAGCGACCTGATAGCCGGTGGTTTCATTCATCAGTTTGGCGAGAAACTCATTGACTTTGAAGAAAATATTGACGCCGATGCTGAAGTTGGATGCATAAAAAAACGTTCCGTTTTTTTCTAATGTCAGCCGATTGATTTCCGGCTTTTTGGAAAGCCAGCCGGTAGTACCTGAGATTACAGGGATTCCCCGTTCCAAGGCCCATTTAATATTTTCAAGAGCGGATTCAGGCTGACTGAATTCGATTGCAACATCAATCGTTTTTGGGTCAAGTTGGATTAAATCCTGTCGGTTTTCGAGATTGATTTTTGCGGCGATGTTATGGCCTCTGGATTCAGCTAAGGTGCTGATGATCTTGCCCATTTTGCCATAACCTAAGATGAGAATGTTCATTACTTAATTGTAAATTTCAAAGTTAATCCCATTTGCTGGGTAGAGGATGCCATTAATGGAGCACTCCCCGGGGTGATTTTTAAGCCTATGTTATCCGAAATATCAAAACCCGACAAATGGGCATCGACATTAGCATCTACAAGATTCAGCGCATAGATGGCAAACAGAAGCAAAATGGTCATGTCTCTATTTTGCCTCCAGTAATCCACATTTCTGACCAATGCATCTCTGTTAAGTGAAGGAAACTGAGTCCTGTCTCCGTCATCAAATGCGAACAAGGCGGTCCTAAAAGTCTGATAGCGTTTGTTATTGAATCCTATGAAATAGACGTCTGCCATGATCCCCGCGTAGAGGATTGGAGCTTTCCAGGCCTTGCCATTGTAAATCTGACCTGCCCCCGGGACAATTGCCGAAAGCATTACAGCCTTTCTAGGATTTTTGGGAAGATCAGAATAGTCAGGTTTTATTTTTTGTGTTTTTGTTTGCGTTGTATTTGAGGTATTCCCGGTTTGGGATTGAGCCAAGGCTGTAACGTGGAACAGAAAAAGCAAAAGCCCCAAGGCAATGATCCTAGGGGGCTTGAATGACGAAACTGAAATATAAGTCAGTCTATTGCTCATCAAATAATCTCCAAGATTTCAAGTATTCGGTTCAGATCGGAGGCGGAAGTAAAAGGGATTTTGATTTCACCCCGATTTTTTGCGTCGGATTTGATACCGACCTTTGTGCCGAAATGAGAAGCCAGTCGCTGTTGGATTTTGTTCATTTCGTATTTTTTGACAGGATCCAGTCCGTGTTTTTCTTCTTTTGCAGGCTTCCCTTCGTTGAGCGCTTTGACTAGGGCCTCCACCTTTCTGACGCTCAGTTCCTCATCTATTGCCTTTTTGAAAATCGCCAGCTGTTTGTCCACATCCTCAATATTGATCAGAGCTCGGGCATGTCCCATACTGATCTGCTGATCGCGAATGGCTGCTTGGATAGTAGGTGGGAGTTTAAGCAGACGAAGATAATTGTTGACTGTAGTTCGGTTTTTGCCTACCCGATCTCCGAGTTCTTCTTGCTTGAGGTTACATTCGGCAAGCAGTCTCTGATAAGAGTGTGCGATTTCGAGTGCATTTAGGTTTTCACGCTGTATGTTCTCGATGAGGGCCATTTCCAGCATTTGCTGGTCATTGGCTGTACGGACATAGGCGGGAATCTGAGTGAGTCCGGCTAATTTAGAAGCTTGAAATCTTCGTTCACCTGAGATCAGTTGGTACTCATTCGTAGCCAGCTTTCTTACGGTAATGGGCTGAATGATACCTTGGACTTTTATGGACTCTGCCAGTTCCTGAAGTGCCTCTTTGTCAAAATGAGTTCGAGGTTGAAAAGGATTGACCAGGATTTCATCCAATGAAATTTCAAAAATACCCGTTTTGGCTACCTCCGGAAGAATATCTTGGGTCTTGGATTTGGCTGGACTGTCTTCCAGTAAAGCTCCCAAGCCTCTGCCAAGTGCATTTTTTCGATTTGGTTTTTGATCAGCCATACTTACTGGGTTACCTTTTGAAGACCGTTTTTCTGGGCGATTTCTCCTGCCAGATTGAGATAAGCTATTGAGCCTTTGCCTTCTGCATCAAATGCAATGGCAGGAAGACCAAAGCTGGGAGACTCGGAGAGGCGTACATTTCTGGGGATAATGGTGTCAAATACCATGTTTTTGAAGTGAAGTCTGACCTCTTCGACTACTTGGTTGGATAGTCTCAGCCGGACATCATACATCGTGAGGAGGATTCCTTCGATCTCCAGATCGGGATTGAGCCTAGTCTGGATGATCTTGATCGTATTGAGGAGTTTACCCAGACCCTCCAATGCAAAATATTCGCATTGAACAGGGATGATTACCGAATTAGCTGCGGTAAGTGCATTGATGGTAATCAAACCCAGCGAAGGGGAGCAATCAATGATAATGAAGTCGTACTGGTCTTTGATCGGTTGAATAACGGCTTTCATTTTATCTTCCCGATTTTCCATATTGATCATTTCGACTTCGGCGCCGACTAAGTCAATATGGGAAGGAACCAAGAATAGATTCTCTATTTCCGTAGGAAGTACAATTGAACTGACCTCGATCCCATCTACCATGCATTCATAGATGCTGGTTTCGATGGCTTTGGGGTCATGTCCTAGACCAGATGTGGTATTAGCCTGAGGGTCTGCGTCTATGACCAAGGTCTTAAATTCTAATACAGCCAGACTGGCCGCCAAATTCATGGCTGTGGTAGTTTTTCCAACTCCGCCTTTCTGATTGGCTATGGCTATAATTTTTCCCATGGATTTTGGTGTGGGTATTTGGACTTCAATATTAAGCAAAATCAGGTCTTTTCCTTGGCTTTCGTTTTCTTTTTTGGGCAGATAAAAACGTGAAACTTGGTTAAAATATTGATTTTCAGACTTCAATTAATCCGTGAATCCCTATCGAATCACCAAGAAATAAAAAAGGAGCTCGAGGCTCCTTTTTTGTTATTTCTTGCGATTGGAATCCGCTGCTTTCATTGCGTCTTCCAGTTTTTGCTGAAATTTTGACTTCTTTTTATTGACATTTTTGACTTTGTTCTCTTCTATTTTCTGTCTGATTTTAGCATCATCCACAAAAAGCTTGATCAAAGCTTGCTGTCCAAAAGTCAGCATATTTGAGACGAAGTAGTAGAAACTCAATCCTGCCGGATAGGAGTTAAGAATGAACATAAACATGACCGGCATGATGTAGCCCAGATTTTTCATGGGGCCAGTGGCTGTGGTCAGCTGATTGTTGAAGTGGGTATAGACAATCTGCGATACGGTCATCAGCAAGGTAAATAAACTGACGTGCGACCCATAAAAAGGAATCGTAAAGGGAAGCTTGATGAATTCATCATAAGTGGAAAGGTCAGATGCCCAAAGAAAGGATTCCTGTCGGAGTTCAATCGCATTTGGGAAAAAGAAGAACATCGCAAACAAAAACGGCATCTGCAGCAATAGTGGCAAGCAGCCTGATATAGGGCTCACTCCCAGCTGAGAGAAGAGCTTCATCTGCTCTTGCTGCATTTTGGTCGGGTCGTCACCATACTTTTCCTTGAGTTCATCTATTTCAGGTTTGATCACTCGCATTTTAGCCATCCCGATGTAGGACTTGTAGGTCAGTGGCATCAAGGCAAGCTTGATCAATAGGACGATGATGATGATGATGATCCCGTAATTGCTGAAGTAATTTTCCAAAAACTCAAACAAGTGCACCACGATCCACTTGTTCACCCAGCTGACAAAGAAGTATCCCATGTCCACGTTTTGCTCAAATCCTTCGGTGATGCTTTTCAATAACTTATATTGATCAGGTCCAAAGTAATAGTCAAAAGAGGCTTTTCCAGACTCCAAAGGGATACTCAACTGAGCATTCATGGAGCGTACAATCGAGCTGTCATTCGGGGAACTTTGGGAAAGTTTTACTCCCTGGAATACCGAATCTGCAATGATCCCCGCAGTGAAAAACCGTTGACTAAATCCTATCCACTTGATAGGCTCGGCTACTTCTTCTTCTTCCAGGTCATCACTCAACCCAAGATTGTCATAAGAGCCTGCTTCGGTGTAGTAATTGATTTGGGTTTTTCGTCGGGATTCGGCCAGGTCTTTTTCCTGAGCCTTGACTTGATCATCCCAGTTGAGTTGAAGGGCATTTCCGGTGAATATTCCCTGATAGTATTTAATCTCAAAATTTTTCTTTACGATAAAACTGCCTTCGTCAAGACTGTAGGTTTGGACTAGTTCTCCGGATTCCGTGCCAGCCCGTAAGGTTAGGATTTGGCGACTTCCCGTATCGGTTTTCTCAGATTTGAGGTCTGGAGTAAAGTAAAAGTCAGCCAAGTTTAGCGTTCCAAAACGGGATTCCAGTGTGAATTCCATTTTGGAGCTGTTTTCATCCAAAAGGAAAAGTGGTTCACCGGCCCAGTTTTTATAGTTTTTTAGTTCGACTGATTTGATTCCGCCACCTTTGGTGCTGATAGTGACTTTGATATCTTCGTTTTCCAATAAGACATCTTTTTCCTCACCGATAGTCAATGTAGCCAAAACACCATATTTGGCAGCTCTTGCCTGATCGACCAGACTATCCGGAATAGTCTCTATTTCAGGTAGGGCATCAGAGGTGGTAGCCTCCTGGCTGGTAGTAGGGTTTGTATCCTCGACTGCGGGAATCTCGGGCCCACTCGCAAAAAATATCGAGTAGATGAGAATCACCGCTGCAAAAAGAATCAAACCGGTAGCTTGGTTTCTATCCATATGTTTAAGTAATCATGACCCTAGGGGCCTTTATTTCAATTTTTGTTCGATGGCCGCTTGGATGAATTTCACAAATAGCGGTTGGGGATTTAATACGGTGCTTTTGTATTCGGGATGAAATTGAACACCGACAAACCATGGATGGTTTTTGATCTCGATGATTTCTACCAGTCCGGTATCAGGATTTTTACCACTTGCGATCATGCCTTTTTCTTCGATTTGATCCAAATAGGCATTGTTAAATTCATATCGATGGCGGTGTCTTTCATGGATTTTGGTTTTACCATAGGCTGCATAGGCCTTGCTTCCTTTTTTGAGGTCGCAAGCATACGAACCCAGACGCATAGTTCCGCCCATTTGATCGATTTTCTTTTGCTCTTCCATCAATGCGATGACTGGATGGGGGGTGTTCGGGTTCATTTCTGTAGAGTTGGCATTCTCCATTCCGAGCACATTTCTGGCAAATTCGATGACCGCCACCTGCATACCTAGGCAAATCCCAAAGAATGGAATTCCTTGCTCCCGCGCATGCCTAACGGTTGCAATTTTCCCCTCAAAGCCACGCTCTCCAAAACCCGGAGCCACCAAAATTCCATCTAATTCCTCAAGCTTGGATTGGTAATTGTCGAGGTTGATTTCCTCAGAAGAGATCAGCTTCAAGTTGACTTGGCACTCAATCGATGCGCCTGCATGAGTGAACGACTCAATGATTGACTTATAGGAATCCGGAAGGGAGACATATTTGCCGATCAGACCTATGGTTACTTCTTGAGTAGGGTTTTTGAGTTTTCCGAGAAAGTCCTTCCAATTTTCCAACTCAGTATTTGTTTTGGTAGGAAGTTTCAGTTTGGACAATACACGTTCGTCCAGTTTCTCCTTTTTCATCAGCAGAGGCACATCGTAGATGGATTCTGCATCCATAGCTTCGATCACGCAATTAAGCTGAACATTGCAAAACAGCGCCAGCTTTTTCTTCACCTCCTGGGGGAGGTGATGCTCGGTGCGACATACTAGGATGTCTGGCTGAATGCCTGCTTCCAGTAACTGCTTGACAGAGTGTTGAGTAGGTTTTGTTTTAAGTTCTTTGGCAGCCTTGAGGTAAGGGATCAAGGTCAGGTGAATTACTAAAAAATTGTTTGGACCCAAGTCCCATCTGGCCTGTCTTACGGCTTCAATGAAAGGTAAAGATTCAATATCGCCGACACAGCCACCTATTTCGGTGATGACGACATCGTATTTTCCGTCTTCTCCGAGCTTATAAAAGTTGTTTTTGATTTCATCGGTAATGTGGGGAATGACCTGTACGGTTTTTCCCAAAAACTCTCCTTTACGCTCTTTGGTGATCACATTGTTGTAGATCCTGCCGGTGGTGATGTTGTTGCTTTGGGAGGTGGGGACATTCAAAAAACGCTCGTAATGACCCAAGTCCAGATCTGTTTCAGCACCATCATCGGTGACATAGCATTCTCCATGCTCATAGGGATTGAGTGTACCCGGATCGATATTGAGATACGGATCAAATTTTTGGATAGTGACACTTAAGCCTCTGGACTGCAAGAGTTTGCCAAGTGATGAGGCGATGATTCCTTTGCCCAGTGAGGAGGTGACACCCCCGGTGATGAAAATGTATTTGGTGGATGAGCCCATAAGAATGGAGGAGAGGGATGATTTTGTTGTGATTCTTATGGGATACAAAGGTAAGGAAAAATCCCACTTCGCCTTTGGAACTGCCCTTGGTTTTTTGTGGAGGGAGTCCTTTTTGATTTTTGGGAATCGGTAGATCTTTTTATATTTTGACAATATGTGACAAAAGTTTTTTCGACTATTCAAATCTATGCACCTTAGCATCATGATTATCAGCAATTATTCTTTCCAGTTTTAATCTTTAAAAATCAAGCCATGAAAAAATCAACACTAGAATTGACATTTACAGATCGACTTAGCAATCATATACCTTTCGACTCTTCTTCCGAGGTGATTTATTTGGATCCTGTGGCACTTTACCAGTGGATAGATTGGACTGAGTTTGAAGAGCAAGTTGAGGTACTAAACAAGATTTATAGTTTGCTTTTCGATGAGGTGATTATCAACCATAAAAAAATCAAGTGTTTTTGGCCTTTGGGAGATAATACTTCTCAGCATTGGTTTGAGATATTGACTCTTTGTAAGGAACGTAACGTGTTCCTGACTAAGGAGTCTTCCGGGATTTCCAAGGGGGCTAATTATGGTTTGGATGCTCGATTGGTAGAAGCTTGGCAAGATTTGATGGTGACTGTTTTAGGTTCTTTAGTAGAGGATTTGTCGCTCAATCAACAGTTTGAAGAAATAGGGACGTTATCATCAGCGACACATTCATTTATATTATTTCGATCCGAAATGGAAGGTATTGTTCGATTTGGATATTCAGAAGTGAATACGTTTACAGCTTATGCGGATAGTTTAGAAAATCCTCTAGAATTGTCCTCCTATATTCCATGTTTTTATGATTCATTCCAGGAATTGATTGGGGCGGTGGCTGATTTGGAGGATTTGTCTGAATTGGTTCCTGTTTTCTATGATAAGGGTTTGGAAAAACAATTCTTCCAAGTTCTCCTGAGTGAAAACAAACCTGTTAATCTTATTCAAAAGTGGCAGCTAAGTTATTCTCTTAACTGATTTTGATCAAGACTTTTTCTTAGCTGATGATTTTCAGATTGAGTTTTTATAATTAAAAGTGAAATTTTCTTAAATATTTTATTGATTTGCTTTAGCTTATTTTTGTTAATCTATATATTGCATGCACTTTTGATAATCAAAACTTACACTACTATGAGAGAATTAATTAAAGAGGCTATTGTTGACCTGAAAAGAAATGATGGCTTTATCTATGTAACATCCGAAGGAAAGAAAATTGACCTTCATGAAGCAGCGGCTCGAGGTATTGCTGTAACTCCAGTAAATCCAAAGGATCAGGTTGTGAAAAAATTGGAAGCAGCTGGTTTGTATTTGAATGATAGCAAATTTGTAGCTGACCTGAATGAATTGATTGCTACACTTCAAGGCGGAGGCTCTGCCAAAGGTGCTGGAAAGAGAAGATCTTTTTCTGATTCCGAAAAAAGCAAAATCCTTGAAGAATGGCAAAAAGTAGAAGCAGCAGGTAAAAAAACCAAAGCAGCTTTTGCCAGAGAAATCGGTGTTGGCTATCAGACTTTCATCAACTGGCTGAGAGGTTAATATCAGTTTTTGTAAGAAAAAAAGGCGATCAATTGAATCGCCTTTTTTTTATCCCGTATTAATTGAGAAGTTTAGGAATCTATTTGAAATCACTTTTTTTCAGGATATTCTTTTCTGTATGTTTCAGTGAAAATAGAAAATAAATACACTTTTTAGTTTTGCACAAAATAAAAATCGCTCACAAGGACTCAAGAAAGTGGCTTAATTTATTGATGTTTGTTTCTGTTGGGAATAGTATTTTGGTTCCAGATTTGATAAAATTCCGGGGCTATTTTGCTGATTTCAAAAAGTGGACTTAATCATATAATCTGATCAGATATTTGATTCAACTTTGAAAATTATCCCACTAAACCTGATATTCTGATTATTTTTGCAAAAAAAGGAAATTGGATCAAGCCAGAATTATCAAGTTTTTGAAGGATCAGGGGCAAGTCACCCTGCAGCTTCCGGGAGACAAAATGCTTCAACTCCTCCCTCGAGAATCATGGAAAAAGGATCAGGGAAATGATTGGATTTTTCTCCTGTATGATCTGTTTCAGATCAGGTCCATCTGTCAATCTTTTTCGGAGGTATCCTTGGACATAGTGGACTTTGCTTCCAAACCTACTATTTACCACAGTCCCGTGAACAAGTTGCTTAAAGAAGCTCCGGTGGTGGACGGGTTAGTGAAATTTTCATTGATCCGTGAACCCAATTGGAATAAACTGCTTTTCCAAATCGGCAAACCTATTCTCGCCCGTTTACAAGATGGGACTTCAGGTGATATGGTCATAGAGGTGCCATTTCCCCTTCAGATCAAAGATGTCAAAGAGCTCTTTCTCGGTGCCGAAGGAGAGGTGAAAATCTACAAAAAATGAATTTCAAGGATCAACTTGATCAGCATCCCATATTTCAAAAAGTAGCCAATGCAGCGGCCAATCTCGGCGTGGAAGCCTATGTGGTAGGCGGCTATGTTCGTGATTTGGTTTTGGGCCGCCCGAGTAAGGATATTGATTTCACCTGCGTGGGTAGTGGGATTGCTCTGGCCCAGGAGGTTGCTCGAGATTATGAGGAGCATGTGCCGCTTTCTGTTTTTAAAAATTTCGGCACGGCCATGTTGAAATTGGACGATTGGGAAGTGGAGTTTGTAGGTGCAAGAAAGGAATCCTATCGACAGGACTCCCGTAAGCCACTTGTCGAGGATGGTACGCTGCAGGAAGATCTTGAGCGAAGAGATTTTACCATCAATGCCATGGCTATCTCACTTCAGTCGGGTAATTATGGTGAAATCGTAGATCCCTTTGATGGACTTGGTGATATCAAGCGGAAAATCATCAAAACTCCCCTCGAGCCTGGAATCACGTTTTCTGATGATCCGCTTCGAATGCTAAGAGCAGTTCGATTTGCTGCCCAATTGAACTTTGACATTGACGCGGATACTTTTTTTGCGCTTTCAGAACATGCCGCACGACTGCAGATTATTTCTGCAGAGCGGATTATCGACGAGGTGAATAAAATCATCAAGACTCCCAAACCTTCTTACGGCTTCAAATTGCTGTTTGCCTCCAAGCTTCTCCATGAGTTTTTCCCGGAGATGGTAGAGCTGCAAGGGGTCGATTCGGTAGATGACAAGTCTCACAAGGATAACTTTTATCACACGCTTCAAGTCTTGGACAATGTCTGCCAAGTGAGCGAAGATCTATGGCTCAGATGGGCTGCGATCATGCATGATATTGCCAAGCCGGCGACGAAGCGATTTCACCCCAAGGTGGGTTGGACTTTTCATGGGCATGAGGACAAAGGGGCTAGGATGACTCCTGCTATTTTCCGCAGGCTCAAGCTGCCCATGGATGAGCGGATGAAGTATGTTCAAAAACTGGTGCGTCTTCACCTTCGTCCGATCGCATTGGTCAAAGACGAGGTGACTGACTCTGCCCTTCGCAGGCTGCTGTTTGATGCAGGTGATGACATTGATGATCTCATGAAGCTGTGTCGTGCGGATATCACATCCAAAAACAACAAGAAAGTACAGCGTTACTTGGAAAACTTCGATAAGGTCGAGCAAAAGCTCCGTGAAGTCGAGGAAAAAGATCAGGTCAGAAACTTCCAGCCTCCGGTAAGCGGGGAGGAAATCATGGCCATTTTTGACATTCCGCCTTCAAAAATTATCGGGGAAATCAAAGAAGAAATTAAAGAAGCTATATTGGAGGGCCGAATTGCGAACAATTCCGAGTCGGCGAGAACCTTTATGTATCAAATCGCCCAAGAAAAAGGGCTCACTCCCAAAAATCAAATTTAAAAACAAGGATTACCATGAAGCGTGTAGTGATCATCATGCTCCTGGCAATGAGTGCGGGATTTGTTTCTGCCCAGACTGCCACGGATTCTATCCCCCGGCTTGACGCCAAAACCAAAAATGCCCTGAATGCCATCGATATGGCCGCTTATCAGTTGGCCAATCGATACAACGACCGAGCCATGCAAAAAGCCAAGCTGTATGACCTGATGGTGAGAAATCCTGAGGATCTTCGCTACTTGGAGGCACTCGCCAACTTGTACTTTGATGCCGGTCAACCAGCCTCTGCGGCCTTGGTCGCATTGGATATTCTGGAGATCAATGATAAAAATATCGGCGCCAAAGAGATTGCGGCCTATGCTCTGGAGCAGTTGGGTGCTCTGGATCGAGCTTTGCCGCAGTTTGAAAGTCTTTATCTATTGACAGGAGATAATTTTAGTCTGTTTAAATCAGGAAGCATTCAGTTCGAGCTCAAGCGCTATGGCGAGGCGATGAATTCGGTAAATATGCTGATCAAAAATGCCAAGCCCGAAGAAAAAGTAGGATTCCCAAAGGAGGACGGAACTACCCAGGAGGTCAGTATGAAAGCCGCCGCACTTAACCTGAAAGGATTGATTTATCTGGATCAAAACTCCAAGACTGAAGCCAAGGAAGCATTTAATGAGGCGATTTCGCTTGAGCCGACATTTGAACAAGCCAAGAAAAACCTTCAAAGCGCAAATTAATTTTCGAAACCGGCTTCGGCCGGTTTTTTTGTCTTATCCAGCGTTATGCTTTGGTTAAGGCTTCGGTAGTCAGGTCAGTTTTATGTGTAATTTTTTCTAGTTTGAGGTTCAATTTGAGAATCTAAAAGAACCCATTCAATGAAGAAGCTTTTTCTCGTACTATTTACAAGTATAGGTCTGTTTCAAAGTATTGAAACATTTGCCCAAGATCCCATCACTTATACCTCACCTAAGTTTAGAGAAGAATGGTCCAAGCCGACCATTTATCCTGATCGGATAGTGCTCAACTTTGGGCAAAATCCGAGTTCCGAGGTCAATGTGACCTGGCGAACGGACACCTCCATCAAGCAGGCTTATGCCCAGATTGCCCCGGCCACTGCGGCGCCTAAGTTTTGGAAAAATGGACAGCAATTCATGGCAAAAACAGAGCTGTTGGATGCCATGCAAGTGGAAAATGCCAATCTTCAGGCCCATTATCACTCGGTAGAGTTCAGAGGGTTGCTTCCGAATACCCTGTATGGCTATCGCGTGGGCGATGGAGAGCAGTGGAGCGAGTGGTTTCAGTTTACAACGGCATCTGATTCGGATTCAGAGCCGTTTTCATTTTTGTATGTAGGCGATGCGCAAAATTACGTGCTCGAACTTTGGTCCAGATTAGTTCGGGAAGGTTTTAGAAAAGCTCCCGACGCCAAGTTTTTTATCCATGCGGGAGACTTAATCAATATTGCCCACAGAGATCAAGAATGGCATGAATGGTTTACTGCCGGAGGATTTATACACAGCATGATTCCCTCGTTTCCGATCCCGGGCAATCATGAGTATCGCGCCAAAAATCCTCAGGAAGCCGAGCAAAAGCAACGGAGTCTCTCTGTACAGTGGAGGCCCCAATTCACCCTTCCGCTCAATGGTCCGAAAGGACTCGAGGAGACGGTCTATTACATGGATTACCAAGATGTCCGGGTGATCGGATTGGATTCCAATCGGGATCATGAGATTCAGGCACAGTGGTTGGAGGAAGTTTTGGCGGCTAATCCTAAAAAATGGACGGTAGTGACCTATCACCATCCGCTTTTCTCCGCTTCGAATGGTCGGGATAATGAGGCTTTGAGGAACCTTTGGAAGCCGATTTTTGACAAATACCGAGTGGATATCGCGCTACAGGGGCATGACCATGCCTACGCTCGGGGCAGAGTGGCGCCGGGAGAAAATGTCATGGATGGCGTTAATATCAAAGACCTCACCGGAACTGTCTATGTGGTCTCAGTCAGTGGGGGCAAAATGTATGATATCGGAGATGACTGGACTGCTAAAGGTGGTCAGCGCGATCGAACTGCCGAAAATACCCAACTCTTTCAAGTGGTGACGGTAGATGGCAATCGACTGAAATTTGAATCTTATACCGCAGTAGGAGAACTGTATGACGCTTTTGAGTTGGTCAAGGGAGAAAATGACCTGAACCAGTTTATCGAACTCCGAGTGAACGGTGGTCCGGAAAACACGCATTCGAATACGATTCCTTACAAGGATTGAACTGATTAAATGCTTTTTTGTACAGTTCAAGTGATCTTCCCGTACCTATTGGAAGGAAGACCGTTGACCGAAGACCGAAGTAGGAGAAAGATAGGGTATTGAAATAGGTCAGTGGGCTTAAGGTTGAGGTCTTAGCAAACTTTGGTGTTTTTATAAAAGAAGAAAACCCGACTGAAATCGATCAGTCGGGTTTTTTAGTCTGGTTAGATTTATTGTTTTTATCTGACTGCAATTGGGTCAGGTGTGCTGTCCTTGTCTCCAGTAATTGTTCCTCCCGAACTTACATTTCCCAGAAGCAAAATTCCGGCTACGTGAGGAGCGGCCATCGAAGTGCCACTTAGGGAAGCGTATCCTCCACCTTTATAAGTTGATTGAATTCCTACACCTGGAGCGGCGTAATCAACCGGAGGGGTTCCGTAGTTGGAGAAGGAGGCTAATCGATCACTGGAGTCCATCGCAGAGATTGTGTAGATATTGTCTCCATTAGCACGAGCAGGTGATGAAGTGTTTGCGTCGGCTGAAGAGTTTCCGGCGGCTAATACAAATTTAACTCTGGAAGAAGCGGCGACTACCGCATCATCCAATGCTTGAGAAACTCCACCTCCAAGGCTCATATTTGCCACGTCGCCCGCTTGTCCATTTGCGCCAACATAGTTTACACCCGCGATTACACCAGAAGTAGAGCCTGAACCTGTTGCGCCAAGTACCTTGACAGGAACTACAAGCGCTCCCGCTGCTACTCCTACTACCCCGATGGTATTGTTTTTAGCGGCAATAGTTCCTGCGACGTGGGTTCCATGCCCGTTTCCATCATCCAGTGATTTGGCATCTCTGCCGGATGTTCCATTGAAGCCATAACCTGCCACGTTTAAATCCGGGTGATCCAGGTCAATTCCTGAATCGATGACATAGGCTTTGTTGGTACCTGTGTGGTTTACAAAACCACCCACTCGGGTAATTCCCCATGGGGTTGTCTGTGCGGGAGCTGTTCCTCCGCCACCTCCAGGTTTTCCTTTTTGAGAAATTTGGATGACTCGGTCTGGCTCGATATAGCTTACTGCCGGATCTTTTGCCAAAAGCTGGGCTTGCTCCTCCGATAGACTCACTGAAAAACCCTCAATCGTACTTCCATAGACATGCTCGATTGCAGCATCTGCGATTCTATATTTGGCGAGGAGGTTGCTGCTGGATTTGCGCATGGAAGCTTGCACAGCATCATAGCTCATGTCTTTTCGGGCATTGAGGCCCGTGGACTTCAGGGTCACGATGTACTTGCCGGGGATGATATCACCGTTTTGGTATTTGATAAACTCCAAGGCTGAGTTGGACAGATCGACGACAGGACTTTCCTCAGGCTGGCAGGACCAAACTCCCATACTGACTACTGCTGCTAGTGCAAAACCTTTTGCACTTAGTCTAAATAATTTTCTTCTCATAAGGTTGTTGGTTATATAATTCAGTTAATATTCCATTTTTTACATGAAATGCCAAAGAAAATTTTTCAAAAAAATGATGCCCTTAGAATGAAGCATAAAAAAAAGCGGCCTGAAGAGCCGCTTTTGCAATTGGTAGGATTTTGTCTCAGAATATTTTTTCCTCGATCATCTTTCCTGCACGGATTTTTTGGTCGAGTGTACTTCCCAAGTCGTTTCGATTCAGGGTTTCGATTCTGGATCCGGAAGGTGTGCCGGTGATCTGCTCGATGGCTTTGCGAAGCAGTTGCTCATAGACGTCACCAAAAGGACGAAGGCGCTCGCTGGATTCTCTGGCTACCAGGTTAGGCTGAAATCCGGTCGTGTAGTCCGATTGATCCAGGCTGTTGAAGCTTTGGGAGACGATCGGCAGGATTCCATAGGTGTTTTGCGTGTTTTCTTCATCCTCAAAGGGGATAGAACCTACATTTTTGCCGGTAGTCACCTCACCGATCATATAGACATCCATGTAGGGTTTAAGACCATTGATGATGAGTTCAGAGGCGGAAGCGGTTCGAGAACTGGTCAAAATATACACTCGATTTCCTTCCAAAATAGGACCCAGATTTTGGGGTTTGGTTCGGAATGCAGTCTGTACATTTCTTAGGTCTGCCACATTTTCGGTAAGGAAGCTGTTGTATTTGGTTTTGGAAAAAATGTCCGTGTTATCCACTCCGGGTGCGATTAAGCTGGCAAGATTTACCGCTGAGGACACGAAACCACCTCCATTATATCTGAAATCCACGATTAGATGCTGGATTCCTTCTGCTTTGAAATTGGCAAATATCTGGTCCATCTCATCATCGTACGCGGTCGAGTTCTGACCGGGGCCGGGGGCAAAAAAGTGATAGACTACGTATCCGATCTTTTCTCCATTGATGGTATAGACCGAATCGAGAAAGTTCGGGTTTTCTGCCAGTTGTACGGGAGTTAGTGAAACCTCCGGCATCTCTTCAAAGCTTCCGGATTCTGTGTTGAAGCGGGAATAGCGAAGGGTGTGCTGACTGGAGATTTGCCCCAGTAGATCTCTGAAATTGGTATCGGTCAGGCGGGTGCCGTTGATGTGCGTGATGAAGTCTCCGCGCTTGAGATCCACGAGGGATGCCGGGCTGTTTCTTTTGATATAAGACACTTCAGCAATGACATTGGCGCTGCCTTCAGCTTCCCGATAGAGATTAAATTCATAGCCTGCCTCTAGGGTAATTCCATTCAGCGAATTGATCAACTCCTGGTAATCGGGATAAATCACCGAAAAGCGGTCGGTTGGCCTGAAGAGTAAACTTTCGAAGTAATCCTCTGGATCGGAGGTTTCAGCTATCGGAGTGCGCATATCTTCAAGCCAAAGGTAAACTTGATCCATGACCTCAAAAATCCAGCGGTTGGTGGCAGCATTGGAGGATGGATCCACACGCGGCAATTCATCTTCTCTTTGACAGGAAAAAAGAACCAGTCCCAATAGCCCTACCCATAGTAATTTCGATCTCTTCATAATCCAATAAGCTTAATGAGTGCTAAATAAAACGCTTTGAGTTTCGTCTTGTTTTGGTTATCGTGATTTTTAAAATGAAGAACCAAAGGAAACGTCGTGAACCTGACTGTCCAGAAGTTTGCCTTTTTCACACTTCAATACCCGATAGGGGAACTTACGAAGTAACTCATGATTGTGGGTTGCCATCAGGATGGCAGTTCCCTGTTTGTTGATTTCCTGAAAAAGTCTAAAAATACCGTCAGCCACATCCGGATCGAGGTTTCCGGTAGGTTCGTCAGCCAGCAGGATCGATGGATTATTGAGCAAAGCCCGGGCAATCACCACCCGCTGCTGCTCACCGCCTGAGAGTTGATGGGGCATTTTGGTCAGGGCATCGGTCAGGCCGACTTGGAGGAGTACTTCCGAGATGCGGCTTTTGATCTTTACAGGATCTGTCCAGCCCGTGGCTTTGAGGACAAAGGTCAAGTTTTCCTGAATGTTGCGATCCGTAAAGAGCTGAAAATCCTGAAAGATGATTCCGATTTTCCTTCTCAGAAAGGGGACATCTTTGGTTGTGATTTTTTCCAGGGAATATCCGACCACTTCCGCATGACCCGCCTGCAGGCGAAGGTCTGCATAAAGGGTCTTGAGTAGGGAACTTTTCCCACTGCCCGTGCGGCCGATCAGAAACACAAACTCATGCTGCTCTACAGCAAAGTTGACATCAGTGAGGACGGGATTTTCTCCCTGAAAAATCGTGGCCTGGGATACTTGAAGGACAGGCTTTGTACTGAAATCCATTCGGTGAGGGTTATGTTTTGTATATCAAGATCAGAGATCCAGCCTTTGGAGTTTGCCAAAAGGCAAGTTTCGGATCAATTCTTCCAGTTGCTCTTCTTTGCCTTCCAACCCAAATTTTTCCATGCTTTTGAGCGGTCTGTCTGCCCGGAAATAAGCGACCAAAACGAAATTTTCATCTCTAATTTGGATGTAATCCGGGATTTTGGCTTTTCCTTTTACTTTGATGATGTACATAGATCAGGATTGGAATGAGGATAAAGGGGAGATGGGGTATATATCAAATTGAGCGGAGACGAATGGGTTTTGGGCTTTTCCAAACTGCCTTCGACTCCGCTCAGGCTGATACGCTTTGCCTTTGCAAAAGGGTTTTTAGTAGTCTTTATTTTCCGGCTGCCTTGGCATGATCTGCCAGAAACTGTGCCAGACCTGAATCGGTAAGTGGATGCTTTAGAAGTCCGGTGATGACTTTGAGTGGGCAAGTGACCACGTCAGCACCGATTTCAGCACATTTGATCAGGTGCATGCTATGGCGAACAGATGCAGCGAGAACCTCGGTTTCGATCCCATAGTTTTGATAAATGTGGACAATCTGTCCGATCAGCTCCAGTCCATCAAAGGAAATATCGTCCAATCGTCCGATAAATGGAGATACATAAGTTGCTCCTGCTTTGGCGGCAAGTAAGGCTTGTCCTGCAGAAAAGATCAAGGTACAGTTGGTACGGATACCTTCGCCATGGAAATATTTGAGTGCTTTGACACCGTCTTTGATCATGGGGATTTTCACCACGATTTTGTCATCGATTTTGGCGAGCTCTTTTCCTTCACGGATCATTCCCTCGTAGTCGGTGGAGATTACTTCTGCGCTGACTTTATCGTCCACGATATCACAGATGGCTTTGTAGTGAGCTCTGACATTTTCATCACCGGTGATGCCTTCTTTGGCCATCAGGGATGGGTTGGTCGTCACGCCATCGAGTACACCGAGGTCATAGGCTTCGCGGATTTCGTCGAGATTGGCGGTGTCAATAAAGAACTTCATGAGAATAGGTTTTTTGGTTAAGATTTTTGCAAAACAATTCAGGCTTCCGAAAGGAGACCTCGGACAAAGTTAGAAGATAAATCAGGATTAGGAATTGAATCGCGGGGAGGATTTGGCCCAACCGGGCAAAAAAAGAGGCGGCATCGCACCGCTACAACCGCCTACCCTTGCTCCCTTCCGGACCTGGGGGATTCAGCAGGAGCTGGTCGTGCCGCCGGTGCAAAGGTAATTCAAAAATCAGCCATTCCAATACGGTATTCGGAAATTGGTTTTATCACTCAGGAAATCAAGCGCTAAAAGTTTATCTTCGAGCACCATTCACCTTAAATACAAACCCAAATGCGATTGAAGAACTCCCTGACTCTCTTTGCTGCCGGTGCTTTTGCGCTAGCAAGCTGTCAAAATCAACCCAATTCCTATCAGTTTCAAGTCAGTGACTTGGAGCCCAACTTGGTTAAACTCTCCTCGGATGAATTTATGGGTCGGATGCCTTTTACCGAAGGGGAAAAGCTGACTACCTCTTTTTTAGAGCAGGAGTTTAAAGCGATGGGTCTGGAGCCCGGAAATGGCGATTCCTATTTTCAGGATGTACCTATGGTGTCAATCATTTCCCGGCCGGCTGAGCAGATGGAATTCAAAGGAAAGTCCAAGAGTCTGACGATCGAAGGGCTGAAAGATTTTGTGATTTGGACTCAGCGAACGGACAGTTTGGTGGAAATCAAGGATGCTGAGGTGGTTTTTGCCGGTTTTGGGATTGTAGCGCCAGAATATGGCTGGAATGATTACAAGAATCTGGATGTCAAAGGGAAAATCGTTGTGGTTCTGGTCAATGATCCGGGCTTTGGTGCCGAAGACGCTTCGCTGTTCAAAGGAAATACGATGACCTACTATGGCCGATGGACCTATAAATATGAGGAAGCCGCGCGCCAGGGAGCTTTGGGTTGTCTGATCGTGCACAACACCATTCCGGCAGGATATGGATTTAATGTCATCCAAAACAGCTGGAATGCATCCAAGCTTTACCTGGATGACCGGGGACAGGAAAAATACAAGTTGGGCTTCGAAGGTTGGATTACTTTGCCGACAGCCAACAAACTCTTTGACAATGCCGGAATGCGTGAGTCAGAGCTGCTCGCAAAAGCCAGAAAGGCGGATTTTCAACCCGTCTCCATGGGGGTAAATCTGTCGGCGTCTCTGCAAGTCACCGCAAACTATAACACCACTCAAAATGTGGTCGCCAAAATTACGGGCAAGACCCGGCCGGAGGAATATTTGATCTACACGGCGCATTGGGATCACCTGGGTATCGGCAAACCTGACGAAACTGGCGATTCGATCTACAATGGTGCCTTGGACAATGCTTCCGGCACGGCTGCACTTTTGGCGCTTGCCAAGGCCTTTAAAACAGAAGGAACACCTGAGCGAAGTGTTGTTTTTCTGGCGGTTACTGCCGAGGAACAGGGGCTTTGGGGTTCGGCCTATTATGCCCAAAATCCGATTTTCCCCAAAGAAAAAACCGTAGCCAATATCAATATGGACGGAATCAATCCCTACGGCAAGATGAAAGACGTGTCCATCATCGGTGTGGGGCAGTCCGAAATGGAGGATTTACTGAATGTGGAACTGGAAAAACTAGGGCGCTACAGTGCTCCCGAACCGAATCCGGTGGCGGGGTATTATTTCCGCTCAGACCATTTCAACTTTGCCAAAATCGGCATTCCTGCCCTGTATTTCGGAACGGGGATCGATCATGTGGAAAAGGGAAAAGAATACGGAAAATCGCTACAGGATGAATACACGGCACATTATTATCATAAAGCTTCTGACGAATACGATCCCAATCGATGGAACCTGGATGGAGCTGTGGATGATGTGCAGCTACTTTATAATGTGGGAAAAAACCTCGCCAACTCTGACAAGTGGCCTCAGTGGAAAGAAGGATCGGAGTTCAAATCGGTGCGGGATGGGTATATGAAGTAATAGTATCGAGTATCAAGTAGCAGGTATCAAGAAACAAGAGGCTAGAGGCAAGAAACAAGAAGCAAGAAACGAGAGTATCAAGTAGCTGGTATCAAGACGCCGATGTAAATTTCAAATGTTAAGAAGACTAGTCGGAGGTAAGGAGGTAGGAGGTGAGATTTGATAAGTAATAAGGTTACTTGAAATCAGTAGAGTTTACCGAAATATGTTTCAAGGAATAGAGGAATGAGCCTTTGACCCATTTAGTAGAATGACCTTTAATTTTATTTGAGATTTTAGCCAAAAAAGGAAACTTGCCGAATGGGAAAGGGCTGATTTTTGATAAATTGAAAATCGCCCCTCCAGGGCTCTGGCGTAATTTTGGTGCAATGCCACGGGCTGCCACCCGTGTTTATGAAAAGTTTGACTCCTTTGGAGTCTGACGGTAAGCCAAAATTGTTGTTGTGCATCGGATGAGTTTCGTCTGTGAAATCCGAAGGATTGTCTAGCTCCATTACCCCCGGTAACTGAAAGGAGCCGGGGGTAAAAATTATGAAAATCTAGCAAGAGCCCCATTGGGGTGATTTTTCATGTTTTTTCTTGATTGAGGATCACAAATCCAAAATAGCTGTTTCCACACAGCTTTTCACTCATTTTCCTCGACACGATAGACCGGAACCAGTTCTTGGTACCATTCCTCCAAACGTCCGTTGATAAAGACAAACTTGAACAATTCATTTTCATAGGGATAGTTTCGGTAGGATAACACTTCAATTTGTTTTCCATCTTGGATTCGCTTCTCGGCAATAGTAAAGTTTCTGCCCATGTGACTGACCAATTCCTCTTTGGACATCCCCAGTTCGAGGCGATTCATGTTCCGGTTATTGAATCCCGGAAAAATGCCGAATGAGCAAGACGAGACTAGAAGTGCCATGAAGAGGAAAATGTAAATGCGTCTCATCCTTTAGTTTTTTTAATCTTGAGACGTAAGCTTGGGTTGGAGGTTTAGTGATAGGGATTTTGTTTGGGTAAGTGGCTTGAAATGAGAAGGTAAAAATCAGTGGAGGTGGAGGAAAGAGCGAGGGGAAATTGTTGATTTCCAAAACCAAGCAATTTATTCTTGGGATCATAAAACAAGGAGAAAAGGGGAGGTTTTACCTAGTCCAAAGTCCGAAGCCGTGGAAATAAAGATCAATTTGTAATGGTTTTTCCGACCCTGTAAGGGTCGAACTTTTTTATTTTCCTATCGTCCATGCCTACGGCATTTTCAAAACTAATTCCCCCATTTTTACCAGCCAATGAATTGGCTGGCCAGACGATCGTTCATGCCTACGGCATTTTTTGGCAAAAAATATTCTCATGAAATGCCCATGAGAAAAAGCTTCTCACACAACTTGTCCCGAACTGGTTTCGGGAGGGGATGATTATCCGGGGCATTCTCCCGATGAAAGACCGGGACAGGCTATCTGACCATTAAAAATCAAATTATTAACAGATGAATTTTTCCTTAACAGTCCCATAGGGACGACCGATATTCTTGCCAGTCGTTTTAACGGCTGGAAAAAAGGATGGAACCTAGTTTGTGAGTCCCATCGGGACGGGACACATTTTCTTCCAATAGCGATTTCTTTTTGAATTGGGGCTACTGATGATTTTTATTCACCAAATGCCTATTTCCGTTCAAGCAACATTTTCAAGTCCTCGATGGTCTCCTGTTTGGGTCTGATGGTAATTTGTTGGCCTCAATTAGTTTCTCTAGCATCACTGGATTATCAAACCTGAAGAAAAGCCGTCGTAGGTTTTCCTGCATGACTACAAAAGGTAACTGGTTCAACCAGATATTCTTTGTCAATTCCCGCCATTTAACCCAATTCCCCTTCCTGTTTTCATTCAATCCCATATCTTTAGGATTCAGTTTTAAACCGCCCCCATGAGTGCCTGCCTGACGGACAGTCAGGTCCTCACTCACGGAAAATTGCAATCCTTTTTTCATGACCACAGCCGAATATATCCAATCCCTCAATTCCCGATTCCGTCTTGGCTTAGCCACTGAGCACACCTTCCGAGGAGACCTTCAAAATCTCCTCGAGTCCCTAGTTCCGGACATCAAAGCCACCAACGAACCCAAGCGTCAGGCTTGCGGTGCGCCGGACTATATTCTAACCAACAAAAAGGAGATTCCAGTCGGCTATATCGAGGCCAAAGACATCGGAGATTCGGATTTGATGGGGGCCAAAAAGAACGGAAACAAAGAGCAATTCGACCGATACAAAGGGTCGCTGGACAATTTGATCTTTACCGATTACCTCGAATTCGTCTATTTCCGAAATGGAGAACTCGCCACCTCGGTAAGAATCGGGGTGGTGGATAATGGAAAAATCCTGCCCCTTCCGCACAACTTTTCCGCTTTTGAGCTCCTGATCAAAGAGTTCACCACCCACATCGGGCAGACGATCAAAAGCTCCAAAAAGCTCGCCGAGATGATGGCGGGAAAGGCACGTCTCCTTGCCAATGTGATCCAAGCTGCCTTGGAAAGTGACGAGGAAAATCAGGCCAATTCCACCCTGAAGGATCAAATGACGGCCTTCAAGGAAATCCTGATTCATGATATTGATGCGAAACAGTTTTCGGACGTCTATGCACAAACTATTGCCTACGGAATGTTTGCGGCGCGGCTCTATGACAGTTCGCTTGATACCTTTAGCCGACAGGAAGCGGCCGAACTCATCCCCAAGTCGAATCCGTTTCTGCGCAAGCTCTTCCAATACATCGCCGGCTACGACCTGGATTCCCGGATCACTTGGATCGTGGATGCACTGGCGGATATCTTTCGGGCAGCGGATGTAAATGCGATCTTGAAAAACTTCGGCAAGGCCACCAAGATGGAGGATCCTATCATCCACTTTTACGAGGACTTCCTGACCCAATACGATCCCAAGCTTCGCAAGCAGCGTGGGGTCTGGTACACTCCGCATCCCGTGGTGAACTTTATCATCCGTGCCGTGGATGAGATTCTGATTACCGAGTTTGGCTTGCCGATGGGACTGGCGGATACCTCCAAAACCAAGATCAAAATACCGATTCCCACGCATGATCAGCGATTCAAAGGAGGAATGCGGGAGATCGAGCAGGAAGTGCATCGGGTGCAGTTCCTCGATCCGGCGACGGGTACGGGAACCTTTGTGGCAGAAGCGATCCAGCAGATCTATGACAAGATGAAGGGGCAGCAAGGACTCTGGAACAGCTATGTGGAAAATCACCTGCTTCCCCGTATCAACGGCTTCGAACTCCTAATGGCTTCCTATGCCATGGCGCATCTGAAGCTGGATCTCTTGCTCAAAGAGACCGGCTATTCCCCTCCTGCAGGAGGGGCTAGGGGAGGTCAACGATTCCGCATCTACCTGACCAATTCCTTGGAGGAATACCACAAGGACACCGGAACCCTCTTTGCCAACTGGCTATCCGCCGAGGCCTTCGAAGCCAATCAGATCAAACGGGACGCTCCGGTAATGATTGTGGCTGGAAATCCACCTTATAGTATTTCCAGCAGCAATAAAGGAAACTGGATTTTAAACTTGTTAGAGGAATATAAGGAAGGGGTAAACTTTAAAACTTTAAATTCTCTTTCTGATGACTATATAAAATTTATAAGGTATGGTCAGTATCTGGTTGGAAAAACTGGAGAGGGAATACTAGCATATATTTCAAATAATAGCTTTTTGGATGGGGTTACTCATTTGAAAATGCGAGAAAGTTTATTGAAGACATTTGATAAAATTTATGTTATGGATTTACATGGAAATGTCAAGAAGAAGGAAACTGCTAAGGATGGGTCAAAAGATGAAAACGTATTTGATATTCAACAGGGAGTTTCAATAAACATATTTGTAAAAACTAAGAAGGCTCAAGAAAAAAGAATTTATCATAAGGACTTATATGGAGTTAGGGAATCAAAATATGAATATTTGGCAAATTCTAGTTTTTCTAAAATAGATTGGCATAATTTAGAATTAGTCAAGCCTTATTACTTTTTTTCACCAAAGGATTTTTCAAATTCTACAAAATACGAATCGTTTTTTGGTTTGAATGAATTGTTTTTAGATTATAATAATGGTGTAGAAAGTCGAAGAGATTCAATAACAGTTCATTTTAAATCTGAAACACTTGATGTTGTGTTAAAGGACTTTAGGAATCTTACCGAATCCGAAATTATCTCGAAATATAGTTTAGAAAAAGAATCAAGAGATTGGAAAATCAACTGGGTTAAGGATGACTTAGTGAAAAACAACCCTTTAAAAATTGAAATAAACTACCGACCATTTGATGATAGAAAAACTGTTTATACTGGAAAAACTAAAGGTTGGTTTGGATATCCTGTAGATAGAATAATGCGAAATATGGTCGAGAAAGATAATCTCGGTTTACTAGTTTGCAAACAACAAAGCACTTTTGATTTTCAGCATGTATTCCTGACACGGAAAGTTTCAGACAGGAACTCAGTTTCCATGCAAACTAAAGAATCAACACATTACTTCCCCCTATACCTCTATCCCGAATCTTCCGGTCAGTTAAGTTTGGATTCCCGTGAGACCCGTACCCCCAATCTGAATCTGGAAATCGTGGATCAGATTGGGAAGGGTTTGGGGTTGACTTTTGAATCAGAAAAGACCGAAGCGGAGGGGAGTTTTGCGCCGATTGATTTGTTGGATTACATCTATGCTGTGTTGCATAGCCCAAGCTATCGGGAGACGTACAAGGAGTTTTTGAAGATCGACTTTCCAAGAGTGCCCTATCCGACGGATGTGGAAAAGTTCTGGAAGCTCGTCGCCCTCGGCGGCGAACTTCGGCAGCTTCACCTGATGGAAAGCCCGACACTGGCTCAGTTCATTACCCAGTATCCGGTGGGTGGAGAGAATGAGGTGGATAAAATAAGGTTTGAGCTATACCCAGACCTGACAGGTTTTCAAAACCTGTCAGGTCTAGCCACCCCCCACGGCCGCGTCTACATCAACACCGAGCAATACTTCGACTCCGTCCCCGAGATCGCCTGGAACTTCTACATCGGCGGCTACCAACCCGCCCAAAAATGGCTCAAAGACCGCAAAGGCCGAGTTCTCGATTTCGAAGACATTATGCACTATCAGCGAATCATCAAGGCATTGGTGGAGACGGATAGAGTGATGAGGGAGATTGATGGGGTAGATACTTTGAATTAAAAAAATAGCCTTATGAACTTGAACGAGAAATTTAAAATGAAAGGGTTGTGGCACCTTCCAGACTCAAAGGGTAAGGAAATTGGGGGTGTATTAAAATTCATTCCCAAAATAGATTCAAAACTTGAGCTGATAGGATTTTTGAAAGAACCTAAAGACACTTTTTTAAAACCAGAGAATGGTTCATACTTTGAAATTATTCATGGAGTTTTGGAAGATGGTGAAATGGTGACTTTAATCGATTGCTTTAGGAGAAATTATAAAGCAAACTTAAGGATGAAAATTTCAACTTCTACTTATAGAATAAGATTGATTTTAAGAGGAATTCATCTTGAGAAACGCAATCTTCCAATCTTTACCAAAGCATCGTTTGAAATCAACGTTTTCCCTCAATGGATGAAAAGGAATATAATAAATCAAACATTGCATTATATAAACGATGAGATAGACGGGTTTGAGTTCGGTTATTTTAAATCTAAAGATCAGGACACATTTACTTTTAATCTCGGGAACGAAACCGAGCTTTTATTTAAATCATTTGCAAGATTCAAAGAAATCAACTTTTCTGGATTCGAATTGGGATCAAACTTTAGTATTGTTGTAAATTCAAGGAACAATAATAATTTTAGTTTTTTTTTGGAAAAGTCCAATAGATTTATTTCATTCCTAAGGCTGTGCTTTTCAGATTGTGTTTGTTTTACAAATTTTCATTTGCAGCTTGAACCTGGAATAAAGGAGCCTTATTCAAACTCTTGGAATAAAATAATTTTTAAACAACAATACCTTAAGAAAAAGACAGATCGATCTTTATATATGCATGTTTCATATGAAGATTTACAGGAGAGAATAAACGAAATTATTGTTAATTGGATGAAGTTAGAAAGAAAATATGATCCAATAATTGAGACCTTGATTAAGTTAAATGAAAGAGGGAAAGATTTTACAATAAATGACTTTCTCTATATTACACAATGTGTTGATGGGTTTCATAGAATGGAATTTAATCCAAGTCGAACTCAGTTTATTCATCGGATAAAAAAACTGATATCTCAGTTTGATTATGTTCAGAATTTAAATTTTACCGAAGAGGATATTCAAAATATTGTTGATAATCGTGATTATTATACACATCTTCATTTAGATAAGGAGGTGAAATTGTTCTCCATGCCGGAACTATATAGAAGAACTAGGAAGCTATATTATCTAGTTCTATTCTCTTTGTTGGCTAAAGTAGGTTTTAAAGATGAAATGATTCTGAAATATAGTGAAGATCCTTATTTGTATTAATTTTACCAATTTAGCAGATATGCCAAATCCAAAAATTATGACCAATCGAAATGGTAAACTTATTTTCAAAGACTATGCAAATCGGGAGGTGAGCATCTCTGAAGAAGATTACCTTGACCTTATGTCCGCTTCTGAGCGGCAAGCTATCCGAGCCAATTTAGAAGACTGTTTTCAAGATCCCTCTGAAATGAGGTGGGAGATTGCTGAGGTGGATGGAGAAAAATATACCGTATATAAGTACTTCAAACTCTATAAGGAAGGCCTTTTTATTATCTATGTTATTCTTGATGGTATGCAAAACTTCAATCTCAATAATTTCTTCTGGATTGGAAATGATGACCTTGACCAAGCAGATGAATATAGGAATGGGATGCTAATTTTTTCAAAGATTAAATAAAACTCCTTCCCTTCCCACCTCTGCGTAGTCTTTTGCCTTTAAGTTTTAAAGTTCCATTGAGGTTAAGCGTAGATTGGTACAACGCTTTCATATTTTCTGGAATTTTTAATTCTGTTTCCAACAAGTTTAACCCCTTTCGGGGTTGCCAAAACCAAACCAAACTGGATTCATTTTTCCCCTGGTTCCACCGGGGGCTATTGAGAAGTTCGATCCTTTCAGGATCTTTAAATTGATTGCGATAATTTTTCAATTATGACCCCGGTAGGGGTCAAACTTTTGAATAGCCGCGGGTTGGCGGGTGAGCGAAGTCGAACCCAAACCCGTGGAATGGATGATTTCATTAATATGGTTTTCCCGACCCCAACGGGGTCGAACTTTTTGATTTCGGGCTCGGATTTTTAATCTTAATTCAGTCTATTTTGATCACTTTAAAAAATACTTCGCTGAAATGTTCAAAATCAGAATCCTTTGTCATTAGGGTTGCACCTACTGCGTGGGCCGTAGCGGCAATCCACAGATCATTTTGACCTATTGTCCTTGACTTTCCCGGATTTAAACTAGGGTGATTATTTTGGCTGTAGGCCTGAATTTCAGCAAATGCTTTCATCAGGCCATCATCTTTAGCATCAATACTAAGCGTTATTGATTCCTCTAAAAGATATTTCCAGCGGTCAGTTTGCTTTGGCCCATAACCTCTCCGGAGAAAAAAGCCTTCTATTTCTCCAATACTGATTGCCGAAATCAAGATTATGCAACTTGGATCGGTTAATAGGTTATGCTCTTCTTCTATTTTTTGAAAAGTACTGTCTCCCCTCATGTAATGGAGAATTACAGATGTATCTAGAAGGAGCTTTCGCATCAATCAAGACTTTTTAGTAATGCATCAAATTCCTCGTCTGTTTCTTCTCCTGGCCAGGTACCCACAATGGATTTTAGTGGGTTTAGGTCTTTTCCCTCAGAGATTTGTCGATTGATCTGTTCCTCCAAACTTTCATGCTTGGGTCTTTTGGAAAAAAACTCATCTCCTGGTTCTTTTTCGAAAATCCGCTCGATTTCAATGCTGAACCTCTTTCCGGGTTTATGATGCATGGTTCCTGTCACGGTTGCTTCTTTTCCCCACCATGCGGTGATATCCTGAGGAATAAAACTCTCAGAGAGAAAAGCATCAACCAGTCCTTCTTGGGTCAAAATTTTTACCCGCTGATTACTGAATTTCAACTCTTCAATTCTACCACTCACAATTACTGCCTCTGGAGAGGGAATTTCAGTTTCGGTAATCTGTATTTTTTTGAAATCTGATTTGACTAAAGTGAAACCCTCTATGGAACCCTCATTGGTAATTGTAAAAATCTCTTGATCGCTTAAAAATGATTTTTTGAACGTCAAAAGATCCTTTAAAAGTGGTTTATCCAAAAGGTCACTTTTTTCTGAATTTTCAAGTGCTTCTTTAAAGGATTCTACCACTAGCGAGATTGGAGTTTTTTCATGAAGATCTTTTTGGTAGTCTAGCCTGAATAAATCTGTTTGGAACGAGGGAAGTGTCTTTTCAAATCGCTCAGACTCCAGCCATAAAATCGTGCTCCCCTTTTGTACCCCAGTGAGGTTTACCTTCAGGGCACCAGTCAAGTTGAATGATTTTTTGGCTTTGCTTAGTCCTTTTATTCGTAATAAAAGCGCTCCCTCTGCGATCTTTTTGAGACTTTCCGCAATACTACTTAACCTGAAAAGATCAATGCTTCCGTCAGTATCCTCTGATTGTTCTATTTTCAGTTCGTATTTCATTTTTTTAAAGCATCGCGGTAGAATATTTGATATTTCTGGTCACTTACTTGTTGACCTTTATTTCCCTACCAACCTCTCCAACCTCGCCATCATCTCGTCTTTTTCTTTGAGCATCCGCTCGTAAAGGGCGATTTTTTCGTCGTATAGTTGGACTATTTTGTCAATTGGATTGAAAGTAGGGTAGTAATTATAAAGGGAGTTTCCAGAAGAATTATCGTTATTATTTACTGTGTTTGAAATGATGTTTACCACCTGTTCCTCATCAAAATTCTGAAAAGCTTCTACGGGAATGCGGAGGATTTCACCGACTTGGCGGAGTAAATCTTCCTCGACTTCTTCTTTTTGCTCAAGGAGACTGATTTTCTTTTGGGACCAGTCCGGGCCTAGAGAAAAGGCTAAAGCTTCCTGCTTGATGCCCATCATTTCCCGGAATCGCTTGATATTTCTGCCGTGGTGGATTTTCTCGTTCATAGTCGCATTGGATACTGGAAAAATAGAGAATTCTCCCGAAAATGGAATTAACTAATTTATCCCATTGCATTGCACGATCCAAGAAAATATCACATTTGATTGACATTTTTTGTCTGAATAGAATTTAATGCGGAAAGAAAGATCCGGAAGATGGGCATTTTCCATGACCCTTGGTGACTGGAAGGAGCCAGGGTAAAGAGACCGAACCTATTTAGAGCCCCGGATGGGGTGATTTATTGAATTGAATGCGTATCGCCTTTTCAGGGCTCGTGTATTAGTGGTGCTTGCTAGCCAAGGGCTCCCAAGGTTATGATCAGTTTGACTCTTAAGGGGGCTTCTGCTCTCAATTCCTGAATATTTTATCCCTCCGTCTTTTCTAAATCATTCTAAAATTGAATGGTGTATTCGATTGAATACTTTGAACTTGGACTCACCAAAAAGTAAAGCCATGAATCCTATACAACTCCATCTTTCCAATCTAAATAACTCCAATGTTCGAATTGAAGGAGGTATTCAGATTAATATTCCCAACTCTGATTCTCGTTTGGTAGATTTTTTACTTCAATGTATGGAAATCAACCGAAGGCTGATTGTTACTATCCATGCAGATTGGGAGAATGAAGAGGATTTATACACCGAGATCCATCATCTTATCGAACAGCAAAAATTACTTGAAGTACAAGTTGCCGATCACCTTAACCCCTAACTGATATGGTCCTTACACTTGAAGTTGACTACTCCAAGGACGAGCTGATCAACGCAATTTCTGATACCAACCGCAATCTCTATCTCTGGGAACTCCTGCAGGGATGGATGATCTTCCTTGCCCAGCTTGAAAAATCTCCGGCTGAGGTGAGCGAACGGCTTTTCTTTTTTGAACTGTTGACCCAACACCTGAAAGATGCACAGGAGGAATTTGACCAAGCCCGACTTGCTCGACTAGGAGCTTCCTTGGGTGAAGATTTATAGCGGTCTCAGTGCTGTTTCGGGGTAATCTCAGGGTTAATTCGGGGTTAATCTCTCCTTTTTTGCACCACGGATGCAATTATCCAGAGCGCCAAATCCGGCAAAAAGCGCATATTCCGCACATTTGGTTGCAGAGATGCGAGGCTTTCCTATCCTTTGTTCCTACTATTTGTATAACCAAAACCCATACAACTATGGCAAAACTAGCAGGACCAGGGGGAATCAATCCCAATGGAAGAGCTGGTGGATTTGTGTTCTACCAGCTTAACGGACAGACTATTATGAGGCGTCTTCCCGATTCTCATCGGAATAGGACTCATCCCACGCCTCTTCAGCTGCTTTACAGAAGGCGGTTTAAAGAAATCAATGCGTTTCTCGCCCCTTTTAAGCGGGTATTGAACTTTGGGTTTCAAAATCAATGTACCCAAAGCAGAAAAGGGACTCATTGTGCTTATCAAGAATTGGTTCAAAAGGGATATACCTTTGGACAGGAGCCTCCCATTGATCCCGCGTATTTGAAAATATCCTCAGGAACCTTACTCGGGCCTGAGGAGGTAGGGATCATTCGGGACGACCTGACTATACAGCTTAGTTGGAGAGATCAGGCCAATCAGGGCAGTTCCTTTCAAAGAGCGATGGTGATGGTTTTCTTACTCCATCCCGAGACGGGGAATCACTATTGGTTTACCCAAGCAGGACACTCCACCGATCTTAGCCTGAGTGTTCGGATAAAAGATACAGACCGGGACCGTAGCTGGTGCGCTTACCTGTGCTTTTACCGAAAAACCAGAGGAGACCGTTTTGTTTTTTCGGATTCTGTCTATGGTGGAAGAGTGTAAGCTTTCTTTTGCATATACAGTAGATTTTAATTGTCCGAAGCCTACAAAACAGCCTGAGGACTTTTTCTTGGGCTGTTTTGTTTTTTGAAAGGGAGGTGTCGCTAGCCACTGTAATCGTGGAAAATATGGAATCTATGGATTCTGTGGACTTGACTTGTATTTGCAGGGTAGGGGTAAGTCAGCTTTACTGTAGCTTTGATGTAGCTTTGATGCAGCTTTGCTGTAGAGTTGATGCTAGTGGGATGGGGATTTGAGTGGCATTTTTTATATTCAGAAAAATCAGACAAGTTAATTTGGTATTAATTTTTCTGATGTTTGTCACATTTTTTATAAGAAAATTTTCATTTACAAATGAGAATAGTATATCTTAATAATCTCATTTACACCCGTTTTTATGCAATTTTCTTTTTTAGGATTGATACAGGCCGTAGATAGTTTGGCGACAGGTAGCAATTCGGACTCTGAATCTTCGGATATGGGGCTGGCCTTGATTTTGGGACTTTTGCCGGTAGTTTTGGCTTTTGGCTTTATCATCTTTGTGATTTATCGGTCCAGGCGAGAAGCTGATGTAAAGAAACAGGAAACGGAACTCCGCCTGAGCAAGGCAGAGGGTGAACTGAAGGCACTGCGGGCCCAGATCAATCCGCATTTTATTTTCAACTGCCTTAATTCTATCCATCATTTTATCCAATCTCAGGAGCCCAAGCAGGCAAGTGAGTACCTGATCAAGTTTTCCAAGCTGATCCGCTATGTTTTGGAGAGTTCAACGAAAAACTGGGTGACTCTGGAGGAAGAACTGGAGGCCAATCGGCTATATCTGGAATTGGAGCAATTGCGGGTCAATCAGGCCTTTCGGTTTGATTTTGAGGTAGAGGAGGGGATTTTACCCTCTCAGACCTTTATTCCTCCGATGTTGATTCAGCCCTTTTTAGAAAATGCTGTTTGGCATGGGTTGAGTCAGGAGGGGGAAATTCGACTGAATTTTCATAAAAACGAAGGTGCGGCACTTTCCTGCCAAATCACTGATGAAGGTACCGGTAGAATAGAAAAGCCTGATTATGACCTGAGCCGATTCGTCAAAAAGAGCAGTTTGGGAATTAACCTGATGACCGATCGATTTTCGAATCTGCGGGAATTGAGAGGTTTGGAAGCGGATTTTGAAATTCAGGAACTAGAAGACGGAGGCAGAAAAGTAGTATTAAAAATTCCATTTGAAGTAGAATGAGAAAAAGTTACCGGGTAGTCATCGTTGAGGATGAATTAAGGGCGAGAGAAGAGCTAAAGTATTTACTCTCTGAGTTTTCAGAGTTGGAAGTGATCGGTGAAGCAGCTGATCTGGTTCAGGCCGACCGACTTTGCAAGGACCTTCGTCCGGATCTTGTTTTCTGCGATGTGATGTTGCCGGGAGGAACCTCTTTTGATTGGTTGGTGAGTTTGGGAAAAGTGGATTTTGACCTCATTTTCACCACTTCATTTCAGGAATTTGCCATTCAGGCTTTTCGCTTGGCTGCGGTGGATTACCTACTCAAGCCTTTGGATAAACAGGAAGTGGAAGATGCGGTGCGACGGTTTTTGGATCGGAAAACAGATCAGGGGAAACCCGTGCAGCAGTTGATTCAAAATCTGCAATTGCCCCGCAAACGATCCAAAATGGCCTTACCAACCATGAGCGGGTATCAGTTTGTGGAAATCCGTGAAATTACCCGCTGCGAATCGGACAATACCTATACGACCTTTTTTCTGAAAGGAAAGCAGAAGGTGTTGGTTTCCAAGACGCTGAAGGAAGTGGAGACCATTTTGGAGCCTTATGGATTTTACCGGGTGCACAATTCCCATTTGATCAATCTGGAAGAAGTGACTGAATACCTGAAAGGCGAAGGCGGACAGGTGAAGCTGAGTGACGGCAGTGTGGTGGATGTATCGAGGCGGCGGAAAGAGGAGTTTTTGGAAAGGGTGCGGTCGTTTTAAATGAGCAATGGGCAATGGACAATAACCAATTACCAATGATCAATTTTCAATTACCGTCCCGAGAATCGGGACAATGGGCAATGAGCGATTTTCAAATAACTCTGAATAGTATTCTCCCCCTTCAGGGGGGCGGGGGGTCAAACAGGACAATGAGCAATGAGCAATGATCAATTATCAATGGACAATGAGCAATTTTCAATGTGCGATGAATAATGACCAATGAACAATTACCATGGATAATTTTCAATGGGCAAGGAATAAAAGTCAACAAGTTTAAACTGATAAATAGAGTTGGAAAAGCGGTATGACTCAGAAGAACGATTGGTGCGTTTTGCAGGTGAGTGCATTAAATTCTGCAATACGCTGGGTAATTCCTTTGCTGAAAATCATCTCAAAGGTCAATTGATTAGGTCTGCCTGTGGGGCCTGTTTGAATTATGGAGAAGCTCAGGGAGCGGAAAGTAAAAAGGACTTTATTCATAAAAACGGAATCGTTTTGAAGGAGCTAAAGGAGTCTAGGTCAACGCTAAAAATTCTCAGGTATTCTGAGCTTGGAGATCCTGAAAAGAGAGCTGAGCTCTTGGTCGAGGCTGAAGAGCTATGTGCGATTTTCGGGAGAATCATTACCAGTGCGAGGAAAAGCCTTGAGCAATGAGCAATGAGCAATGGACAATTACCAATGAGCAATGACCAATTATCAATGGACTATGAGCAATTACCAATGAACAATTACCAATGAACAATGAGCAATTACCAATGATCAATGAACAAGGGGTGACGGGTTCAACCAATTGAAAATTGAATTTGAAAATTGGCCATTGATAATTGATTCGCCGAATTCTATTTCAAGTGGACCGAAATCTGATTTTGGTTTTCCTGGGAAAGGGGAAAGTAGAAGTTTGAAGAGCTTTTCAAAAAGGAAAAGGAATCAACAATCCTACCGGACCGAGGGAAATTTACGGGGTGATTAAGCAATTTTCCGGAGGTATTTTTTCCGGGTTATTTAAATAAAAAGAGAATGAAGATTTTGGAAAATTTCATTGAACCAATTGGTTATGAATCTGCTGCGAAATACATCGCAGGAATGGTCAAAAGCCCACTATTTGATGTAATGGATGGTTATATTTCAGGTATTTTTGATGCCAAGCCGATCCAAAAATTAGTTAAGCGAAGAAATGTTAAAGGGGTGATTTTTTGGTATTGCAACTTTGAAAATTCTAAAATTCCTTATTTAGCCTATCAAGGTACAATGGAGGAATATGATGAAGATCCTGAATGGCTTAAAAATTTAACACCTAACCGACCTATTATGCATAATAGGGGATTGAAGATTTTTAAGAATTTAGTAAAAAAAAATTATAGCAAAAGATCCTCCTTCCCAGATTTGACACAGGAAATATTGCTAGATATTCAAAATGAACCAGAGCAAAATGTGAATGAGGATTTAGATCGGTTTGATTCTGGAAATATGATGTTTCTCAAGAATCGGTTTTTAAACAATCAATCTTCATATCTATCTTTTCCATTTGCATATTTTTCCACTAAATATGGTGGTGCCCCATCTTATTTTCAGGAATTTTTTGATCAAGCAGATGTGCCTATCATGCGTTATTATATTGGGTTTTCTGAAGAGGAGGTTTTTGACAAACAAAATATTAGGTTGATTTTGGCGCCTTGCAATATAAAGGGAGAAACTCTTAAAAAATCAGATTGTACCAAGTCTCATTTAAAGAAATTCAATGAGCCAATTTTACTTCAAAATAGTTGGCCACCTAGACCTTCTGGTGGGAGTTGATGTTCAGCTCTATTCCCATACAGGAAATTTCCACCCTTGCCATTTGGATTCCGTTGATTTTGGCAGGGTTAAGATGGAAAACAGGCGATCGCAAGCTTCGCCTGTTTTTTGTATTTCTATTGTTTGGGGCGATAACCGATGGATTGGGCTGGGCTTCTTATAAAATATGGGATTTTGATTGGTTGGATAGCTTAGCCTCCTATGTTCAGTTTTTTTACCTTTGGTTTGAGGCGTTATTTTTTATCTGGTTGGCTTATGAGTTTTATCGAATTCCCCGTAGAGCATTTTGGATAAAAGTTTTGTGGGGGATTTCAAGTTTGGTGTTTGTAGTCGACGCCTTTAACCGATTTGGTCCATTGGTTCATAATCGGGCTTTTTCTTCCTTTGTCTATTCTGGAGTTTTGGTCTTAAGTTCCTTTTTGATGGCCTTTGCCCTTTTGCGAATAGCGGAGCAAAAGGAAGAGATTATGAAAGAGCCGTGGTTTTGGATTTTGTCCGGGATCTTTTTTTATAGTTTTTCTGTGTTTTTTGTGGATATACTCGCATTTAGCGAGATAGCGCAAGAGCTCTGGAAAATCCGGGTGATTTTCAATATGATTCAGTATGTGTTTTTTGTGGTGGGGCTGGTGAAATTTTCAATGAACAATGGACAATAAACAATTAGCAATTACCAATGGGCAATTTCCAATGTTCAAGGATTAAGTACTTGATCATTGACCATTGAAAATTGGGAATTGAAAATTGATTCCGCCATTTACTAGATGAAAGTCGCCGGATACTAGATGGGGGTATTTTTTAATAGACTATCCGCTGAAATTAGGTTCATAAATAAAGCAAAAATGAGCCTTTCGAAAACACTTAAAAACCAAGGATATGATTTGATTGATGGTCCAACTAGAAATCATGCAATCAAGCAATTATGGATAAAGGATCCTTGGGACAAAGTTGAAGTTCTATACGATCATGTTGATCATGCTTTTTTAAGTCCTGTAGAGCTTAAAGCTCCGCCCGTCAGTGGGCTAGATTTGGTTTATTCGCAAAAGAACTCCTTCAGTTTTAACATCGGCATGTCTGTAGCCAAGTTGGTATTGGATGCATTAGGGATTGATGGATTAAGTTTAACTACATCTATTAAAAAGGGCAAGACTGTAGATATCTCTTATTCAGGCTCTATATCCAAAGAAATTCCATTAGGTAGAATCCAGGAATTTTTTTCTGCTGCTGACTATCATCATAATAATCCTCTGTTGCTCAGAAATCTAAATAGCAACAATGTCTTGTTTATTTCTGGAATCTTATCAGCGAAACACTTGAGGATTGAAATTCAAAATGATGTGGAGTTTGATTTGTCAATAGAAGGAAATATCAACGAAGTTGTAGATGGTAAACTTGAAGCAAAGCTCGTTTCCAAGAAAAAGTTACAGCTTACCTCATCGGGCGAAACTATATTTCCGGTAGCAGTAAAGGCGCATCGGCTTAGGTACCGAAAAGGGGAATTTATCGATGCTGAATTGATTACGGATAATCGGGATTTTTTTTAAATTCTAGACATGAACATTCAAATAAAAAATTTAAAAATTAGGGAAAAATTAACCGGTAAATTAAAAATAGACGGTGTAATTTTATTTTCATCACTACCTGCATTTGACCTTTTTTTAGATAAAGTAGAAGTAAAATCAAGTAATAATCAAGACATATATGGGGAGTTGCGAATCACAGAGATTAATAAAAATAGAATTGAAAATAAGGAGTATGATTTTTTTCTTGAAATTCCAATTGAGCTAGAAGAAAAGAATCTGCAAAATTTAAAGATAGATTTTATTTTAGTAAGAGATAAGGATGATTACAAAAGCAAAATTAACACTAATTTAGAGTTTTTTTTTGATGAAAGGTTTGAGAATATAATAAGCTTTAAATTTAAACGAATATTTAATAAAGTGTTTGCTTTGATTTCACTTTTTTTTATTATAACATTTACAATAATTTTTTTATATTGGGGAGCGTTAAGTCAAAATGTAAATTTTCCTCGTTTTCAGGTAGTTGATATATTTGAAGATAAATATTATATTAATTATTCATTTGTAAATACTTGTTGGCTTGTGTTGTTAACAGTTTTTGGATTTAAATTAAATGATATATTTCAGATTTTAGGAGATAGAAAAAATGTAACTAGTATAGTTGTTCTTCCTGATTTATTTTTCAAAATAAGTTTTTTTAAATTCTTTAATTCTTTATATTCTATAATTTTATGGATCTTTTGCATTAGTGTAATAATCCTTTTAAAGGATTCAATTCCTGTAAAGATTGAAAGTTTTGATTATGACAAAGAGAATTTCTCTATTTATTTAAACGAGAATAATTCACTAATAGAGGTTTTCCCTGTCAAAAGTAAGGAAGAAGGGGATTATTATGTGATTTTTAGCGGGCAACTGAATAATGTGATACTATTTTTTAAAGATCAAGATTATCTTCCTAAAAATCTTTCGACTTTCAATTTTGTTAAATACGAGGAGTTAAATCTTTTAAATTTAATTCCTTTTCAACCACTGGTTGTCAGTAAGGAGTGGAAAAATTATCCTATTTTTAGCAATGGAAATAAAGTAGGCGAAGTTAGTCCTCTTAATTACAGTAGATTACTAGAAGATGAAATACAAAAGAAAGTTTTTGACTTTATTATATCATATGAAAAAATGGGGCAAGTATCATTTGATGGTAATAAATTTGAATATCGAGCTGGTGTTCCTGATCCTTCAATCGTTCTTGGTCAGATTTCTAATTTTAACCTTGAAAGAAACCTCTTCAATATTCCTTATTTTACTTTAGGTGACAGCGAGTTTCTCAATCTTTTTGACTCGTTTTCTCAATTAAAAGAAAGTGTGTCTTTTAATTATGTTAAAGATCGAGGAGAAATAATCATGAAAAATTTGTCTACAGGGACAAGTGATAATGATATTTTCTCTTTTCATAATTCGTTAAAAAACTTAATTCTCTTTTCCTTTTGTTCTTTCGGGTTAGAAAACGATAAAAAGTTAGATAATTTTATTTATTGGTATGAGTTGTTTTATTCTCGTATTCCAGGTTCGTCACCTACTTTGGAAGGTGGATTCGGATCAGTAGATAAGAAATTTACTAGATCTTTTGTAAATTCATTTTTGTTTCTTTTTAAGCAGTACTATACAAAATTGTCTTCTCGAAATTCAGGATCACCACCTGTGTTAGAAAGATTCGAAAAACTTTTTATAGGAACAGGGAGAGAGTTCTATCTTATGTATATTGAAGGTCTTTTTTATAATGATATAATATTTGATTTTGAAACTTCTTCCATTCTTTCAGATGATGAGCTTCTAAGCAAATCTATTTTATATACAAAAGATGGTAAAGATAATCTCATTACGATCAAAAGAAATGTTACTAATTTGCAATTGGAGAATAAGGAATATTATGTTAGTTTTTTAGACGGGTTAATAAGTAGATCTAGTTTGTAGGATTTGGAAGATCCTGTGATTTTATTTTCTACCACCTTCTCCCCCAATCCCGCCGAATTCTAATTCTCGGTTCTACATCTACCAAAGTGTCTGCAACTTCATCTTGCAGGCACCTTTTTGCTTTAGAGGCAGAAGAATCTGCATTTAAAAAGAAATATTCAGTTAAAAGCAGGTTTTATGAAACGATTTTTACTAGTTCTTTTGGGCTTTTGGATAGGCCTAACTTTCCTTCAGGCCCAGAATCCAGGAGAATTGGATTTGAGTTTTAATGCGGATGGGGTGGGGTTCGGTGAAGGAGCAAATCAAGGGGTCGTCACGTCAGCACTTCAATCTGATGGAAAAATTCTAATTGGAGGATTTTTCACAACTGTAAATGGTTCACAAAGAAATAGGATTGCAAGACTCAATGCAGATGGAAGAATAGATCAATCATTTGATCCTGGAACAAGTGCAAATTCAGATATTTGGTCTGTCGCTATTCAGTCTGATGGCAAAATTTTAATTGGAGGGAATTTTACAATTTTTAATGGAACCAGCGTAAATCGAATTGCAAGACTGAATGCGGATGGAAGTTTGGATACTTCTTTTAATCCAGGGTCAGGGTTTAATTCTACAGTTCAACAGTTACTGATTCAGACAGATGGTAAAATTATAGTAGTTGGAGCATTTACCAACTTTAACGGGGAGGTTAATAATAGAATTGTAAGGCTTAACCCAAATGGAAGCCTAGACACGAGTTTTAATCCGGGAACTGGGGCAAATAATAGTATTTTGTCTCTTGCTGTTCAGCCGGATGGAAAAATTCTGATTGTAGGATTTTTCACTTCCTACAACGGAACGTCAAGAAATTACATAGCCCGCTTAAATGCAGATGGAAGCATTGAAAATACATTTAACCCAGGAACCGGAGCAAATTCCTTCATTTATTCAATTAGTTTGCAATCAGATGGTAGGCTAATAGTAGGAGGAATATTTTCATCTTTTAATGGGGTTACAAGAAATGGAGTCGCTCGTCTTAATTCAGATGGTTCTTTAGACTCTAATTTCAATATTGGAACTGGAGTTAATGGTTCTATTTTTTATACTTCGGTTGCCTTAAACGATAAAATAATTATTGGCGGGTCATTCTTTTCCTTTAATTCTGTTTCCAGAAATAATTTCGCAAGACTCAATTCTGATGGTTCTCTAGATACTAGTTTTCAAACAGGAAGTGGGCTAGACGGTCAAGTAAGAACTTCAATCTTACTTTCTGATGATAAATTATTTATCGGAGGGACATTTTTTTCTTATAACAACATACAGAGAGGTTATTTTGCCAAAGTTGATGAAGATGGTGGCCTAGATTCAAACTTTAATCCTGTTACTGGGGCAAATAATTCTATAAATGCTATTGCTATTCAGGAAGACAGAAAAATTCTTATTGGAGGAAACTTTACTTCTTATGGTGGAGTAAATTCGAATAGAATAGCAAGATTGAATCAAAATGGAAGTATAGATATGTCTTTCGTTTCAGGCTTAGGATTTAATGGGACTATTGCTTCTATTTTAATTCAACCAGATGGAAAAATCTTGGTCGGAGGATCCTTTACTAATTATAATGGACTTTTAGTAAATCGTTTAGTAAGGTTAAATCCCGATGGAAGTGTAGATTCAGGTTTTAACATAGGGACAGGTTTTAATTCTACAGTAATTTCGATTGTGCTTCAGGCTGATGGGAAAATTATTTTGGGAGGTTTATTTACTTCATTTAACGGGAATCAACGAAATAGAATTGTTAGATTGAACCCAAATGGAAGTATTGATAACTCATTTAATATTGGGTTAGGATTCAATGGTACGGTGAATTCACTGGCGGTTCAAAATGATGGTTTAATAATTGTAGGTGGTCAATTCACTTCCTTCAACTCAATCTCAAAATCTTACTTAGTCAGGTTAAATATTGATGGAAGTTTAGATGCTTTATTTACATCAGTACCCAACAATGCTGTATTTTCTTTGGAAATTCAACCTGACTCCAAAATTTTAATAGGTGGTCGTTTTACCTCTGTAAATGGTATAATGAGGAATCGTCTGGCTAGGGTTTTGCTAGATGGGAATTTAGATTTTTCATTTGAACCCGGCGTAGGACCCAGTAGTGATGTGTTCGAAATTCTAAGTCAAAATAATGGGAAGATTTTAATAGGAGGAACTTTTGGTCAGTATCAAAATTTTTTACGAAATAGAGTTTCTAGATTGAATCAAGACGGATCTATTGATGTTTTTTTTAATCCAGGTGATGGTGCTAACGGCCAAGTTTCATCGATATCTATTCAAGATGATGGAAATATTATTATTGGAGGAACGTTTACATCTTTCGATAATATAGGCAGAAATCGAATTGCTCGACTTTTTGGAGATGCGTCATTAGCTGACGAGGCATCACCGTTACCTGATGTCGAAATACTTGAACCAATAACTATCCAATGCGTCGTCAATTTTGAAGACCTAACTATCCCAACCGCAACGGATAATGTGGATGGGACTGTTTTAGGAACTACCGACGAAAACATATTCCCAATTACTACTCAAGGGACTACAACCATCACCTGGACCTATACCGATGAGGCAGGGAATGAAAGTACACAGACTCAGGAAATAATCGTGGATGATACCACCGCTCCAGTTCCGACCGTCGAAACCCTCCCAACGATCACCGGCGAATGTTCTGCAGAGGTGACAGCCCCTACGGCAACGGATAATTGTTCAGGAACAATCATAGGAACCACGACTGATCCGATCAGCTATTCCGAGCAGGGAACTTTTACCATCACTTGGACTTTCGATGATGGAAATGGCAATACCTCAACTCAGGAGCAAACCGTGATTGTAGACGACATTACTGCTCCGATTCCGACACAAGAAACGCTACCAACGATCTCGGGTGAATGTTCTGCAGAAGTGTCCGCACCGACTGCAACGGATAATTGCGAAGGAACGATCACGGGAACTACCACAGACCCGACTAGCTACACCGAACAGGGCACCTATACCATCACTTGGACTTTCGATGATGGTAACGGAAATACGTCCACCCAAACTCAAACAGTCATTGTGGATGACACGACCGCTCCAGTTCCAACCTTGGCCGAATTACCAACCATCACAGGGGAATGTTCCGCGGAGGTGACTGCACCAACCGCAACTGATAATTGTGAAGGAACGATTACAGGAACCACCACCGATCCGACTAGCTACACAGAACAAGGCACCTATATCATCACCTGGACTTTTGATGACGGTAACGGAAACACGTCTACTCAAACACAAACCGTGATTGTGGATGATGTTACTGCTCCGATTCCGACACAAGAAACGCTACAAACAATCTCGGGTGAATGTTTTGCCGAGGTGACAGCACCGACTGCAACGGATAATTGTGAAGGCACGATTACTGGAACGACCACAGATCCGACCAGCTACACCGAGCAGGGTACCTATACTATTACTTGGACTTACGATGACGGTAACGGAAACACGTCTACCCAAACACAAACGGTGATTGTGGATGACGTTACGGCTCCGGTTCCAACTATGGAAACGCTACCAACGATCACAGGCGAATGTTCTGCCGAAGTGACCGCACCGACTGCAACGGATAATTGTGAAGGAACAATCACCGGAACGACTGAAGATCCGACCAGCTACAATGAACAGGGCACTTATACAATCATCTGGACTTATGATGATGGAAACGGTAACACCTCAACTCAGGAGCAAACCGTGATTATAGACGACGTAACGGCTCCGGTTCCGACTTTGGAAAATCTACCAACGTTCTCGGGTGAATGTTCCGCAGAAGTGACCGTACCGACCGCAACGGATAACTGTGGAGGAATGATCACGGGAACGACCACAGATCCGATCAGCTATTCCGAGCAGGGAACTTATACCATCACTTGGACTTTTGATGACGGTAACGGCAATTCATCCACCCAAACACAAACCGTGATTGTGGATGACGTTACTGCTCCGATTCCAACTTTGGAAACTTTGCCAACGATCACGGGTGAATGTTCCGCGGAAGTGGCCGCACCGACAGCAACGGATAATTGTGAAGGAACCATCACGGGAACGACATCTGATCCGACCAGCTACACCGAGCAAGGCACTTATATCATCACCTGGACTTTCGATGATGGCAATGGAAACACCTCAACTCAGGAGCAAACCGTAATTTTAGACGACATTACGGCTCCAGTTCCGACTTTGGAAACTTTGCCAACGATCACAGGTGAATGTTCTGCAGAGGTGACGGCCCCGACTGCAACGGATAACTGCGAAGGGACCATCACGGGAACCACGACTGATCCGACTAGCTACACAGAACAGGGCACCTATACCATCACTTGGACTTTCGATGATGGTAACGGAAATACGTCCACCCAAACACAAACCGTGATTGTGGAAGACGTAACGGCACCGGTTCCAACTTTGGAAACGCTACCAACGATCTCGGGTGAATGTTCTGCAGAAGTGTCCGCACCAACTTCAATGGATAATTGTGAAGGAACAATTACCGGAACGACATCTGATCCACTGACCTACTCTGAACAAGGTACCTATACCATCACTTGGACTTTCGATGATGGTAACGGAAACGCCTCTACGCAAACGCAAACCGTGATTGTGGAGGATGTGACGGCTCCGGTTCCAACTGTGGAATCCCTGCCAACGATCACAGGTGAATGTTCCGCCGAGGTGACTGCACCGACTGCAACGGATAATTGCAAAGGAACGATCATAGGAACCACGACTGATCCGATCAGCTATTCCGAGCAGGGAACTTTTACCATCACTTGGACTTTTGATGACGGCAACGGAAATACGTCCACCCAAACACAAACCGTGATTGTGGATGACCTTAATGCTCCGGTTCCAACTGTGGAAACCCTGCCAACGATCACGGGTGAATGTTCCGCCGAGGTGACCGCACCGACTGCGACGGATAATTGCGAAGGCACGATTACTGGAACGACCACCGATCCGACCAGCTATACCGAGCAGGGAACTTACACCATCATTTGGACTTTCGATGACGGCAACGGAAATACGTCCACCCAAACACAAACCGTGATTGTGGACGATGTGACGGCTCCGGGTCCAACTATGGAAACGCTACCAACGATCACAGGTGAATGTTCTGCCGAGGTGACTGCACCGACTTCAACAGATAATTGCGAAGGAACTATCACCGGAACGACATCTGATCCGACCATCTACATTGAGCAAGGTGCTTACACCATTACCTGGACTTTCGATGATGGCAATGGCAATGTGGCGACTCAAGAACAAACAGTAATTGTTGCTGATGTTACTAATCCAGAATGGTCTACAGCAATAGGGAGTTTGGATAGAATCTTGTATTGTGGGCAAGAGGATTTGTTGGCTCAAACCCAACTTCTTGCTCCAATTCCTTCTGATAATTGTGGAATCGAATCTGTAGTCAAAACATCCGGAGAATTTGTGTCTTCAGGGCTAAATGGAGCCGGAACCTATACCAATACCTGGACTGCGATTGATTTTGCAGGAAATGAATCTGAGGTATTTACCCAGGTAATAACTATCGAAGGAATACAGGTCGATGCCTCCGCAAGCAGTACTCCAGTTCAACTCGGTAGTACAGCAACTTTGAGTGCCTCTGTGACCCCGGCAGTCTCGGGAATAATTGTCAACTTCTATCTAGATGATGTCTTGAAAGGGGAATCAATGACGGATACCAATGGTACAGCCACGCTTTCAGTTTCGGGTCTTTCTCTGAATGTCTATAAGGTAACAGCTGTGGTAGCAAATGGATGTGATGAGTCAGTGGCTTATCTCCCAATTTATGATCCAAATGGCAACTTCGTAACTGGAGGTGGTTGGATCAATTCTCCTTCAGGAGCTTTGGTTGGTACAAGTACAATTGGAAAAGCCAATTTTGGTTTTGTTTCCAAATACAAGAAAGGATCTAACCAAGTGGACGGAAATACAGAATTCCAGTTTAATGCGGGTAATCTCAACTTTAAGTCAACCTTTCACGAGTCTGGAACCCTAGTTATCTCAGGTAAAAAAGCCACTTACAGGGGTGAAGGTACAGTCAATGGGGTAACAGGTTACCGATTTACCATCACCGCGATTGATGGCCATTGGAATGGAGGAACCGGCCCAGACCAGTTCCGAATCAAGATTTGGGGTACAAACGGCGTTATTTATGACAATGGGTTGGGTGCAGATGACAACTCAGATGATGCTACAACTCTTGGAGGTGGCTCGATTGTAATTCATCAAGCCAAAGGAAAAGCAAGCAAACGCATCCTCTCCGACCTCATTAGCGTCGACTGGAATACGCCAATCGAAACCGTTCAAAAAGAAATGGATCAGCAAAGTGCTGACTGGTTTGACGGAAGACAGATTCCACTGATTTTGGATGAATCAGGCTATGATCCGCTGACTCCTGGATTGTATATTTTGAATGCAAACCTGGCTGAAAATGAATGGTTTGAACTGGATGGTGCTGCCCAGATTCAAGTCTTGGTAAAAGAGAAACCATTGGCTACTGACATCTTAGCTACAAATTCTCAATTTGGAAAAGAGTTGAGGGCAGGTGAAAAAGTTGCTGAACTTCTGACCTTGGATCCTGTGGATCAGATTCACACCTATGAACTACTAGTAAATGAGTTCTTGGAGCTACGAGAAAACCAATTAATATGGAAAGGAGGACCTGTGCCTGCCATTCTGAAATTCCAAGTTTCCAGCACTGACCGTGCCGGACAGACTATCTCAAAGGAAATAACCTTGACCAAGGAGCTGAAAATAGGTGAATTCTTGATCTTCCCGAATCCGGCTGAGGATCAGACCCAGATTTTGGTCGAATTGGATCAGCCAGCACAGGTGGTTCTTAGAGTCTTTGATGCCACTGGTAAGCTTGTGATTTCTGATCAATTTACCCGAGATGAAACCTTTGTTCAGACTTTGGATTTGATGGGAATTGCTCCGGGAATGTACACGATTCAGGTTCAAACTGGTAAAGTGGTCATGACCGGAAGGTTGATTAAAAAGTAAATCTTGAAATCTTACCGATTTAAGCCAGCTTCCAAATGGGAGCTGGCTTTTTTAATAACCAATTACCAATAACCAATTCCCAATGACCAATTCCCAATGATCAATTCCCAATAATCAAGAATCGTGGTTGAATACCCTTGAACATTATCCATTGAGTTTGAAAATTGATCATTGAATTTGCCCATTGATCATTTACCCAACTTTTATCCCCCACTTCCCCAACAACCCCGGCAGGCCTTCCAAGTCAAATCTCGCTCCTTTGACTTTGTTGATCTCGGGATCGATTTGGTAATTCACCGCTTCGCGGAAGTCGGCCTTTTCGAGATTGCTTCGGTCAAAGACAGCACCACTGAGGTCCGAACCTTGAAAGCTGGCCTCTTGCAATTCGGCTTGGGTGAAATCTACTTCGAGCAATCTGCTGTGGGTGAAGCGGGATTTTTTCAGTTTGAGATTAAAGAAGTTGCAGTAGTCCAACTGGCAATGATCGAACTGAAATTCCATCAAAAAGGCATTGGCCGTGTTGAAGTGGACACCAAGTATTTTACATCGCTCAAACCGGACATTTTGAAAACCAACTTTGAAGACCTTGGCATTGCTCAGGTCGCAGTCACGGAAGATGCAGTTTTCGAAGCTTGAACCGTGAAAGTTGAGATTAGAAAAATTGCAGGCGATAAAGGTGCAGGAATCGTATTCTCCTGGTTTGAAATCGGCGGCGAGAAGGTTTGGGTAGGTTTGGTCGGAGTGGTAGGTCATAGTTAAATTTTCAATTACCAATAATCAATGATCAATTCCTTTAATTGAAAATTGAATTTGGTCATTGTTCATTGAAAATTTTACAATCCTGCCAAATCCCACTTCCGGATCGTCTCCTGGATTAGCTTCAACACTTTGGCATTGACCTTTTCAAAATATTCCTTGGCCTGTTTTTCATCAAAGTTGGGGTAGCCCTGCCCCTCTTGATACAAGCCGATGGAGGAGGGGAAGGGAACTGCTGACCAAGTGCCGGGCTTGGGGTAGGCGGTAGCTTGATCGGCATTATAGCGTTCCTTGTGAACGAGCGTGGGGTCAATCGCTTGGATATAGGCCGTCTCATTCAATCCGGCATGTCCGCCGTCCTCCTTAAATACCTCCAAAGTCACATCTGATGCAAAGGACCACCAGTTGATGACTAGTGTGCGGACACCCAATTCATTGGCAACTTCAGCGGCCACTTTTTGTAAAACGGCGGTTTGTCCGCCACCGTGTCCATTGAGGATGATGATGTTTTTGAACTTGTTTTTAGCCAGGCCTTTTAAAATATCCCGAATAAATGGGGCATAGGCCTCTTCGCTAATCTCAAAAGCACCGGGAAAAGCGGCCATACTTCCCGTCATTCCATAGTTGAGCGTTGGGGCAATCATCGCATTCAGGTCCTCGGCGATCGCTTTGGCCATGGCAAAAGGAGCGGTATTGTCAGCCCCATTGTTGATCACGCCATGAGGTTCGAGTGTGCCGGTGGGAAGGAGGACGGTGTTGATTTTCCCGGGGACAAATTCAGCAAACTCCATCCAGTTGACCCGATCCATCTCGCGGGTGGTGGGAGATTGGGCAAAGGCTGAAACAAAGACGAGGAGGAAAAAAGCGGTTAAAAGTGATTTCATGGCGGATTGGGTTTTGCCATGAATTTACCAGATTAGTTTTAAAGTTTATAAAATCTTCGGTTCTGTTAAGTCTTGAATCGAGGTTGGATGAATAATATGTTTCGGCCTGTGAGGACACAGGCCGAGGTGAGAGAATGTTTCGGTCTGTGAGAACACAGGCAGAGGTGAGAAATTTGTCCCGAACTATCTCATTTTGGTTCAAAAGCTGCGATCTCGGTTTTGAAGGTAGCGATTTCATTTTTGGCGGTGGTCCATCTTTTCCATACCCAAAACCATCCTCCGCCTCCCAGCAGTATCCAGACAAATCCTCCGTCGCCCAAAAGGCCGATCAGGAGAATAATCGATGCCGCCAGCATCAAAATGCCCTGAAGCCAGCCCTTGATAAAATACTTGTTAAGCAAATCGTCTCGGTAATATTCCTGATCGGTACTGTGGTTTTTCACTGCAAAATAATACCCTGTTTTATCCCCGCTTTTGATTCCCCAAAATACAGTCAGCCGGTTGCCTTTCCGAGCTGCCAAATGAAAATCCTGAAGCTGAAATGCCCGTTCTTTTCCCTCAGAGTTTACGAGGAAAAGTTGGTCATGGATCACAGTTCTCGAGGTGATGGTGACTGGCGCTGTACCTCCCGTACCTTGATAGGTAGCTCCGCCACCGCCACCGCCTGAAACTTTGGTTTCCATGTTTTTTCCGGAATCTTCAACTACTCCGGTGAAGGAGTGCAGTTCAAATGCGACTTGATGGGTTGGGTTGAATGGTCTCATAGCTCAGTTTTTAGCTCAAATTAGCTCACCTGTCGATTTTTCGTGAGCAATACTTATTGGATGATCAGGCTGATTGATTCAAGGATTGCCCTGACAGATTTTTTGAGTTTGAAAAAAAATGAGTTTGGTGAAAATCCAATCCAATCTCCCACTGCGTAAGTCTCCTCAAATCACACCACGTGCTGATTTTTCCATGGAAACCTAAACCGAGTTTTAACCTAATAGACAATCCAAAAAATGAAAAAGGAACTTTTCAAGCCCCAAGGCTTGATTCAAAAAGCAGACAGACGGCAGTTTCTCAAGATGGGGTCGCTGACTGTGGCAGGTGCTGGGCTACTGCTGATGGGCTGTAATGAGGATGACGAGATGATGCCCAGCATGCCGGGAATGGTCAGCCTTGGCTCTGGAGATGTCGGTATTCTCAACTATGCCTATGCGCTGGAGCAGCTGGAGGCGGCATTTTATGCCGAGGTGATGAGAGGAGGCTACTTTGCCAACGCGACCGCAGAAGAGAAAACGATCATGGGCGACCTGGAAAAGCACGAGCGGGCACACCGGGAGTTTTTCAAAGTGGCCTTGGGTTCCAATGCCATCGGTGACTTGGAGGTAGATTTCAGCGCTATCGACTTCAACAGTAGAAATTCGGTTCTTGCGGCAGCCAAAACCTTCGAAGATCTGGGTGTAGCCGCTTACAATGGGGCCGGACAGTTTCTCGAAAGTGCGGATTTGCTCTTGATTGCGGGAAAAATTGTATCAGTCGAAGCCAGACATGCTGCGGCCATCCGCGATCTGATCAATCCCAACTCCGTGGATTTTGCCGGAGACGATATCATCGATGCCAACGGGCTGGAGCGAACACTGAACTTCCAGCAGGTACTCACCGCTGCCAGTGCTTTTGTGAAGACGGAAATTGACTTCAGTCAATTGCCCAGTTAATCCTACCACTTAATCCAAACCACTCATGAATTTGATCAAACTATTGGACAGCATCTGTCCAGATACCAGAAATGCGGAAGAAAAAGACCAGTTTTACTCACGGAGAGAGGCTTTTAGACAGTTTAGCGATTTCGGGAAAAAGGTGGCTATTACCGCAGTGCCGGTGTCTATTCTTAACGCCATTCCGACTGTGGCAAAAGCCAACACGGAGACCATTATTGGGGTGTTGAACTATGCCTTGACTTTGGAACACCTCGAATACCGCTACTATCAAAACGGACTCGACTCCGGTATTATCGATGTGGCTGAGCGCCCGATCATTCAAAAAATCCGTGATCATGAACTGGCCCACGTCCTGTTTTTACAGGAAGTAATTGGGAATGTATTGGGAGGTACTCCGGTGGCCGAGCCGGGATTTGACTTTACCGCAGGGGGTAATTTTATGCCCTTTGAGGACTACCCGACTTTCCTGGCTTTGGCACAGGCATTTGAGGACACAGGAGTTCGTGCATACAAAGGACAGGCTGCCAATGTGAAGGATAGTGATGTGGTGTTGACGGCGGCTTTGTCCATACATTCGGTGGAGGCGCGACATGCCTCGATGGTGAGAAGATTGCGTACCAAAAAAGGTCAGGATACCGTCAAAGGCTGGATCACCAATAATGATATTGGGACGCTCCCTGCCGCCGCTGCGGGAATCTATGCCGGAGAGGAAAATGTAAGCCATGCGGGCGTGAATGTGGTCAATCTGACCGGAATCGACCGTGAAGCGGTGTCCGAGGGCTGGGATGAACCGCTGACCATGGAGCAGACCCTGGGTATTGCGAGTCTATTTTTGAGTGACTCCAATTAATTGCTGGGTAGAACAATTGGGGTCAGGCCATCTCCGTGAGGGGGTGGCTTTTTTTAGTATCAAGAAGCAAGAAACAAGAAGCAAGAAACAAGAGGCAAGAAGCGAGAGACGAGAAGCAAGATTTTAGAAAAAGTATCAAGTATCAAGTATCAAGTATCAAGAAGCAAGAAACAAGAGGCAAGAAGAAAGAAGCGAGAGACGAGAAGCAAGATTTTAGACGGCGCATTAGGTAGCTAGTGTCAAGATTTTGAACCAAGAGATTAGAAGCTTGAGCTTTAGATAAAGGAAGTAATGGTCTGGAATTAGGTCACCATGGGAAATTGGTACAGAAAAAAAATTAGGTCTTGACTTCCTTGGTCATTGATTATTGAGTTTGAAAATAATGTATATCCGCAATTCTGCCAGTAACCAAATTTTATTAGGTCTCACCTCGACTTAGCTCGGTGTCCGTTCTTTTCGGTTGTTGGGGATGGGAGGAAAATGCAGCGCAGCCGCATTTTCCTCCCATCCCAATAATAACCTGAAATCCGGTGGCCGAGCGACGGTTGGTGAGCGAAGTCGAACCAAGTCGAGGCCATTTTGAACTACTGGCAAAGAACCGGATAATCAAATTGGAAATTGATGATTGAATCCGGTCACTTTAATCAAACCGCTCCACTCGAAAAATCAATATGGTAAAGCGCACATCGCTTCAGATGCGGATAGTTTGCGAGTTCGGCATGGTCAAATTCTTGGATGAAGTTCATGCCGATTTTTCTCATGACTTGAATAGAGGCCAGATTGGTGACCGTGGCGTAGGAATAGACTTCGGGGATTTTTAGTGCTTTTGCAAAATCCAAGCAGACACTTGCCCCTTCGGAAGTCAGGCCTTGGTTCCACCATTTTTTACCGATTCGCCAGCCGATATCCACACAGGGGGTAAAGTCCGCCTCGAAGGTTTTCCAACCCAATCCGATGGTGCCCATGAGTTCTCTGGTTTGCAGGAAGTCCACTGCAAAATAACAATAGCCTCGATCGGAAAAGGAGTTTTTCATTCGCTCCATGAAGGCTTGTGTGTCCTCTTTGGAAAAAGTTTTTTGAAAAAAGCGCATCACTTCCGGATCTGCATTGATTTGGTGAAAGGGGTCCAGGTCAAACTCTTGCCAGCATCTGAAACCTAATCGGGGCGATTGAAAGAGGTATTTATCCAAGCTCATTCGGGCACTTTTTCAAAAATCAAGATCATTTCGGTACCCTTTTCCTTTTCGCTGTTGATCTTCAGACTACCTTGGTTTTGTTCTAAAAACTGCTTGACCAGCATCAAGCCCAGCCCGGTGCCTCTTTCCTGAACCGTGCCTTTAGATGAGCTCACCAAGGCTTGATTTTGGAATATTTCCTGGATTTTTTCCGGAGACATTCCCATTCCCTCATCTTTGATTTTCACCCAAACCTTTTCCTCTCTGACCTCCTGCATGATGTAGATCGTGCTGTCGGGATAGGAAAATTTGATTGCGTTTTGGATACAGTTTTGAAGGATGATTTTCAGTTGGGTTTTATCTGCCAAAATCCCCAGATTCTTGTCGAGTGGTTCGTAGTTTAGTTTGATCCCTTTTTTCTCAGCAGCAAATTCATTTTGCGCCATGACCTCCTGGATAGATTGGTCGAGTCCCACGGCCACCCTTTTGGTCACAATGCCTTTCATCTGAGCCATGGACCAGTGTAGGAGTTCATCCATCATTTGATCCGTGCTTTTCACCTGTTTCAGGAGTAGCTTGTTGACATGTGCTTTTTCAGCTTCATTGAGCAGGTCCGAGTTTTGGAGCTCGAGCATTTGCTTGATCGAGTTGATGGGGGACTTGAGGTCGTGGGTGAGGATGGAGAAAAGTTTGTTTTTTTCTTCATCGATTCGGGTCAGGGTTTGATTTTGCTCCAGGATCTCGGCCTGCTTACTGAGGAGTTGCTGATTGAGGGATTCTTTTTCGCGGACGATTTTCCGGTACATGATCAAGGCTGCGATCATGATGAGCACGAGGATTCCGAGCCCAATGGCTGTTTTTTGGCTGAATCTGGCTGCCTGTTCGCTGAGTTGTTTTTCTTGCTCGAGTACGGCATTGTCTGCCTCGGCAAGTTGTAGCTGCAGGTAGCTTACTTCCGCGTTTTTGTCCTGATTGTATAGGCTGTCGGCGTAGGTTTTGTTGAGTCGGGCAAATTCAAGGGCTTCTCGGTACAGACCAAGTCGTTCATAAGCCTCTGAGGTCAGTCGGGTTGCCCGTTCTTTGTCCCAAAATGCATTGACCAACTTGGCAGATTCATAGGCTTTGAGTCCATATTGGAGAGCTTGCTGAGGATTGTTTTCCTCCATAGCGATCAGGCCGAGCCCGGTGTTTCCAAAGGTTTTCTCCCAGTTGTTTGGGTTGGGGTTTTCGCTGAGTGATTTGTTAAACAGCCGCTTAGCCTCTTCCAGATTTCCCTGTTCCAGATTGATCTGAGCCTGCCGGTTATAGCTCATGAAGCGGATTTGCAGATCGGGAAGGTTTTCCGAGATTTCAATTACTTTTTGGAGTGACTCTAGGGCGAGATCGTACTTTTTCAGTTCGTCAAAGGCTATTCCCCGATTGAAGTAGCTCGCAGCGACTCTACCGGTATCGCCTATTTCCAGATTGATTTGGATACATTTTTCAAAGATATCCGCAGCCTTTTGAAACTCATCCTGGCTCAGGTAGATCAGGCCGCGACCATTGAGAGCCAAGGCTTCCTGAGGCAGGTCGGGTGAAGTTTCCAATAGCTCAATGGCTTCGCTGTAGAATCGGAGAGACTGAGGATAGTCTCCTTTGATGTAGTAGAGTGAGGCCAGCTGATTGGCTATCATGGCATCCTGAAGCGAGTTGCGCTGAGGGAAACTTTGAGCTTGATTGATCAAGGTCATGGCACTGTCCCAATTGACAAACCTAAGCTCATAAGCCTTGAGGATCAGCGAGTCAAACTGTGGGTCAGAGGTAGGGGTGAATTTTTGGGCAAAAGCAATAGTACCCAAAGTAAAGGAGGTGATGAGTGTCAAGGATAGACACAGCGTCTGGAAAAAGCGAATCAAAATCGAAAGGTCTGTTGGGTCATTGGAAAGATAGAGGGCCTCAGGGAAAAATGAAAATGAGTTACGAGGAATTTGGAGGAAAAAGCTGAGGAAAGTTTGGAAAAGGATCCGCCTTAGCGCTGGAGGCTTTGATGGGAATTATATCGCCTTATAGTCAGGCCATAAATCAATCTACAGTGATTCTTCCCATCCAATCCGGAGCAATGAACCTGTCTAAAGACAAGACTTCCAAGATTTTGGTTGAGGATGAAATGTGATTTTTCTCGATCGTAATCGAAAATTCACCTAGTTATTTTCGGTTACGATCGAGAAAATGCATGGATGAGCAAATCTACTTTTTTAGATTTCTCACTTCACCTTTCAGACTTTGGTTAAACCAATTCTTTTGGCTCAGATTTCAATTCCTTCAAAAAATTAGGGCAAAAGTCATAGCCATTTTCCCAGGAGATTCCCCCTCCCGGCTCGATAAATACCTTTTCAAATTTGGATTGATCCAATAGTTCTGCTGTAAAGCCCTTGCCCAAGAAAGGGCGGAGATTAACCGTTTTCTCTTCCCCATCTTTAACCTGAAATATGCATTAGAAAATCTACTACGACCTCAAAATGCTTCAAAATCAGTCGTTTCACTTCACTTTTCGATCTCAAAGTAGCGGTACTACGCCTCGATCTCCAAAGTGCCTGATTTTCTTGCATTTTGAGTTCTCGCTACGAATTCTAATGCATAATCCAGGTTTAAATCTTAACCATATGTGATGGTCCTGTAAGGCTTGAATTTCTATTACTTCGTTCATGTGTTTTGTCTTTATGTAAATGATAATGAGGTGATTAAAATTCTGAATTTTTATTGACTTTCATCTCTGAGCTTTATCTCGTTAAACCGGATTATTTCATCGCGTTCACCAAATCCTTTTTCTGGTAAATAAGGTGGCGAATGATGGATTTTTCAATTATTCAAAAATGGATGGTATTTGATACCAAGGCAAAATGGTTTGCCCCGTGCTTCGCTTTTGGATTTGGTCTCCTCCGTAAATAACAAACCCGGTTGGGTTTCCGCTTAATTTTTCCCAATATTTTAGCCCCTTAAAAAAATCCGGGACGATGGTTTTTCCCGATTTGATTTCGATGGGGATCAATTCATTTCCTTTCTCCCAGATTAGATCTACTTCATTTCCTGTATTGTCTCTCCAGAAAAAAAGGGTATTCTCTTCCCCCCGATTTAAGAGGGTTTTCCAAAGGTCACTAACTGCCATATTTTCAAAGATATTTCCCCGAAGCGGATGAGCTTCAAGTTGGGATGTTGTCTTGATACCTAGTAGCGAACACACTAATCCTACATCGCTGAAGTATAGTTTTGGCATTTTCACCAATCGCTTATTAAAATTTCGGTGATGAGGTTTAAGCAGAAAAATCACAAAACTGCTCTCTAAAATCCCAAACCACGAGGAAATGGTCTTATTGTCCACACCTACCTCAATAGCAAGGCTATTTGCATTCAAAAGTTGTCCTACTCTACCGGCACACAGCTGTAGGAATTTGGTGAAGCTGGTCAAGCTTACTATATTCTTAATCTGTCTTACGTCTCTTTCCACGTAAGTTTTGATGTAGTTGGAATACCATCTTGCAGGATCAAGCTTTTTATCTGCAATGGAAGGGAAAAATCCGGTTAATAGATTTTGGTCAATTTCGGAGTTGAATAGTTTTGCTTCCTTCTTCTCATTTATGGTCAATGGAAGCAATTGAAGATATCCTATTCTGCCTGCTAGACTTTGAGTGATTGATTCCTGTAGAAGAAAATTATTGGATCCCGTGAGGATAAATTTTCCTTCGGTTTCGCTTTCATCCAAAATCTGCTGGAGATAAGAGAAGAGTTCGGGGATATGTTGTATTTCATCCAAGATTCCTCCCTCTGGAAATTGATCCAAGAAACCTCTCGGATCCTGCTTTGCAAATAGTCTGATATCTGGATTTTCAAGGCTGATGTATTTTTTATTTGGAAATTGAGCCTTGCAAAGAGTTGTTTTACCCGATTGTCTTGGCCCTATGAGCGCCACTGATTTAAAGTTTTTAGCCAAAATCTGTAATTCTTTTGCAGCTTCTCTAGCGATCATATTTTTACAGTTTAGGAATCTAATTCCTAAATTGTAAAAAATACTGGAAATATCCAAGGTGAACTAAACCTCCATCCCATTAAAGGGATTAAATCGTCGCCTTCCCACTCCCATGGCCACGGCCCGGCATACGGTTTTGTCGCCGTACTTCACGTTGAGTTTGTCGAGGGCCTGATAGAGGTTGATCTGCTCTTGGCTGTCTTCGAAGAGTTTGATCTGATAGTTGCCATAGACCAGGCTGCTGAAGCGCACGCCGATCAGTCGGATCAGCATTCGTCGGCTGTAGAGCTTGCGAAAGAGCTCCTTCACCACGGGCAGGAGCGTGTGGTCCGCGGAGGTATAGGGAATCCGCTGCTGCATGGTATGCGTCTCAAAGTCCGAGTAGCGGATCTTCACGCTCACACAGGCGGTGAGTTGGCCTTTTTGCCGGAGTTTGGAGGCGAGCTGCTCGCACATGGCAATCATCGTGGCTTCGAGTAGCTTGATGTCGATGGTGTCCTCTTCGAAGGTATTTTCGGAGGAGATCGACTTGGCCTCGGAGTAGGGGATGACCGGAGAGCGGTCGATGCCGTTGGCTTTTTCCCAGATCATTTTTCCGTTTTTGCCAAAAGTCGCTTCGAGGAGTTGGGAGGGCATCTGCTGGAGCGTATGGACTTTTTTGACGCCCATGTTGTAGAGCGTTTGGGAGGTTTTCTCGCCGATCATGGGGATTTTGCGCACGGAGAGTGGGGCGAGAAAGGGCTTTTCCTCCCCAAAAGGCACCTGCTTTTCGTTGTTGGGTTTGGCTTCGCCGGTGGCGACTTTGGATACGGTTTTGTTTTCCGATACGCCCATGGAAATATTCAATCCACTCTCGCGGATGATGCGCTGCCGGAGTTCGTGGGCGAGCTTGAAGCAGCCAAAGAAGCGGTCCATACCCGTGAGGTCGATGTAAAACTCGTCGATCGATGACTTTTCAAAAAGCGGGACAGACTCCTGGATGATCTCGGTGACCTCGTGGGATTTTTGGCTGTATTTCTCAAAATCCCCCCGTACGATCACCGCCTCGGGGCAGAGTTGCCTCGCGGTCCGCATGGGCATGGCCGAGTGCACGCCAAACTTACGCGCCTCATAGCTGCAGGAGGCCACGACTCCCCGGTCACTCGAACCCCCGATCAGGATGGGTTTGCCATTCAATCGGCTGTCAAAAAGCCGCTCCACCGACACAAAAAACGTGTCCAAATCCATATGCACAATGCTTCGCTTCACTTCCATGGCTTTTGTCTATTTTATTGACAATTTATAGTCTATAAATTAGACAAAAAGAATAACTTTGATCGATCAAAATTTCAACGACCGACTGAAGTTGTCTTAATTTTAATGACTTATGCATCTCCATTCCAATCTTAAGTTTTTGAGAAAAAATAAGGGCTTGACTCAGCAGGAGTTGGCTGATAATCTGAAAATTACCCGTTCTAAACTGGCAGGTTATGAACTTAACATTACGCCAACTTTGGATACGTTGGTTCGGATCGCAGGGTACTTTAATGTCTCCTTGGATATTTTGGTTAAAGAGAATCTGACTACCTACTCCGAATACAGGCTCCGTGAACTACTCGAGACGGATCAGTTTCTGCGGGGGCGAAAGCTTCGGATTCTCTCCACCACGGTAGATGCCGAGGGTCGGGAACTGATCGAGGTGGTCTCTCAACGGGCCAAAGCGAGTTATTTGGCAGGCTTTTCCGATCCGGAGTTTATCTCTGAGTTGCCTCGATTTTCATTGCCTTTTTTGCCCACAGACAAAAAGCATCGGGTATTTCAGGTGGATGGGGACTCCATGCTGCCGATTCCCGATGGGGCTTGGATCGTCTGCGAATATGTGGATGACTGGATGGCGATCAAAGACGGGGAGCGCTACGTGATCGTCACCGAGCAGGACGGGGTGACTTTCAAGATCGCTTACAACAAGATCAATAGCGAACAAAAATTATTGCTTTGCTCAGCCAATCCGATCTATGTGCCTTTTGAGGTGGAGGTGGAACAAATTCGGGAAGTGTGGAGATACAGGTTGGCGATGAGTTGAGAAGTCATCACAATGGCGCACTATCTAAATCTCCCACAGATTTCCACAGATCAAAATCACAGATTTTCACAGGAGAGTGTTGAAAGGATCGTTTTCGATTTTGGAGTCTCCCGCTGATTCACGCAGAAAAAGTCGCTGATCATCGCGGATTTTACCGAAATCATCCCTCAACTCCCTCAGCTTGACTTGTTTTGTGGGCTGCAAACTGAAGATTGATCACTGCAAGCTTTCAGCTTTCTGACTTGATCTTTCTGACTTTCTAAAATCACTACCGCTCCTCCAATTCTACGATCACTTCGATTTCAACAGCCATATTGTTAGGGAGTGCCGCTACCCCTACGGCAGACCGGGCATGCTTGCCTTTTTCTCCGAAAACTTCTACCATCAGGTCAGAGAATCCATTAATCACGGCAGGATGTGCTGTAAAATCCGGAGCGGAATTGACCATTCCCAAGACTTTGACAAATTGCTTGATTCGGCTCAGGTCTCCGGTGGCAGCTTTGAGTACGGCGATGATTTCCAGCCCGGTAAGCCTTGCGGCTTCATAGCCTTGTTCTTTGGTTAAGTCCGCGCCTACTTTACCAAACATATCCGGGCCGTTTCCTGCCAAATACAATAGGTTTCCCACTTGCTTCCATTTGACATAGTTGGCCATGGGCTGACTGACCTCGGGAAGCTCGATCCCCATTTCCTTGAGTTTTTCCTCCGGAGTTTGGGCATAGGCAGTTGAAAAAGTAAACAAGGCACCAAGGGCCAACAGGAAGAGTCCGATTTTTTTCATACGTAATTGGGTTAACCTTACTAAACTAGTTAATCCTCCTCTAAAACAAAGAATCCCGCAGGATATTTAATCCCAGGCAGGAGTTCTGACCAAGCAAAAGCTAATATTTATCATCTTTTTCGGTGATATATGGCAAGGTAAATTTGGTTGATAGACAGGATATTAGTGGCCTAATCAACGCCCAATGCTATGAAAACGATCGTTGTTCCTTTTGACTTTTCAACTTATTCACTTGCCGCACTGAAGACTGCCCAGCGAATCAGCGCCAAGAATCATGCAAAAATCATCTGCGTCACAGTCGTGCCCTCTGAACTTGACTGGGATCTGCTCTCGGAAGAGTCGAGACTGAAGCACCCCGATCTCATCGAGGAGCGTGATGAAGCGCTGGAGATCTTACCAGACTATATTCGGCAAGTAGCTCCGGCCAAGGCTCCTATCGAGCTGGTTGTGAAAATCGGAGTCCCCAACGAGCAGATTATTCGGGTAGCCGAACACGCACATGCCGAACTCTTGGTAGTGGGAGCTTATGGGAAGGGATATAAGGAGGGGAATTTTCTTGGGTCCACACTTCAGAAAGTGCTTCGAAATTCCTGCTGCCCCGTGCTGGCGGTCAAAGAGGCGTTGGATGGAAACGCGTTCCGAAAAATTGCTTTTGCGACAGTATTTAATGCTTCCGGCAAGACTGCTTTTGAAAAAATTCTACCCCTTGCCAAAGCCTTCAAATCCTCCATACACCTACTCTATGTCAATACTCCTGAGCACTTTGTCAACTCTGCAGAATCCGAAAGATTGATGACGGAATTTTCTAAGGGTCATGAGCAATTTGTGATTCACAGGCATGTCTATAATCACAAGGAGTCCGAAGGCGGAATCATGGCCTTTTGCGAAAGCCAAGGAATCAAACTGGTGGCGGTAGTCTCCAGTGATCGCAAGCATGCTTCCTCCTATGTAGTCGGGACTACCGAGACACTGATCTTTAAGTCCGATGCGGGAATTTTGAGTGTAAAAGTCTAGACTTACCAGAATCGGAATCGTTTCTCGTAGATTCTGTTTCGGAAGATCCAGTTGTCCCAGATATCTTCGGACAGGTATATTTCCACCCCGAGGCTCACAGTCATGTATCCGTCAAATCGATGGTTGAGACCGGAGCCTCTCCGTATTCTGCCTCGATTGTCCAGGATTTTTTGGACATCCGGCATTCCGTTGTCCAGTAGGAAGTTGGGGTTTCGTATGGCCAGTCTTAGCCGGTCTGGATTGCTGCCGCTGACGTAGTCTTCTACCAAGTCGAGGTAAAATTCACTCACGTTGAATGCCGAGATATCGTCCATGTAATCCGTGAGGGTAAATCGGTAATTGCCCTCAAACTTGAGGTCCATGTACACGTTGAGCTTGTATTTGAATCCCAGTCCCATGGGGAATACCATGATGATCTTCTCGTACGGATTGTTTTCCAACTGGAGTGGTCGCAGATCCACCCATCTGCCATCGAGCTGGGTTTCGGGATTGTTGGTAGATACGCCCACCCCTGCAAAAATGTAGGGATTCCAAAGGTGGCGGGTAATGTTATTTAGCTTGACGGGATGCCAATAGTACTCGATGATGGCGGATGTTTCCCAGTTTTGGGCCCGAAAGTTCAGGTTTCTGGGCGTACGGAAAGCTCGGGGATCGGAAGGAGGATCGGAGCCGGACATTTTGTAATACGTGCCTTCCAATCGGGCTTTCAGGTGCGTGCCAAAGATGTAATTCACTGCAAAATTGGCGTGCCAATCAGGCTGTACTCCTTCGTTGTATTTCCAGAAGGAATACAATTCTCCGAAATATTGGGTAGGCCCGAGACTGGCTGAGATGGACCATGGCTCCTCAAATCGATAGCGATAAAAGCTTTGGGACTGTGCTTCCCAAGTAATTAAAAATAGTGCGATGAGGAGTAATCTTTTCATTTTCAGGTCGGGACGACTGTCCGACAGGGTAAATATTGCTCAAAAATTAGATTTATTTCCCAGATTTTCAAATCCTGATCTCAAGTGAATATCACGCTGCGGGAATGGGATTTCGACATTTTCTTCTCCAAATCTTCGGAATATTTCATAGTACAGTTCACTTCGCAGGACTTTGGGTTTATTTACGTAGGTGGTAGTCCATACTCGCAGGTTAAAATTGATGCTATTATCACCATAGCTGTCAAAAAGCACGTCACTTTCTGGGGTATTTAGTACTCCTGGGTTGGATTTGGCCACTTCCAAGAGGATTTTTTTTACTTTTTCAGGATTTTCTTTGTAAGAAACTCCCACGGGGAAATTGAACCTAATTCGATGCTCATTATGAGACCAATTGATGACTTCGTTGTCGATAAACTTACTGTTGGGGACGATGATGCTGATGTTATCATTGGTGATGACGGTGGTCGCTCTGGATGAAATTTTGACCACGTCACCGTTGACATCTCCTACTTCTATACGGTCGCCGACCTTGATTGGCTGTTCAAATAGGATGATCAGACCTGAGATGAAATTGTTGGTGATATTTTGCAAACCAAAACCGATACCAACACCTATGGCTCCTGCCAATACGCCAAAAGCACTCAGATCTATGCCATTGGTTTGTAAAATCGAAAACATTCCCGCCACGATTAGGATGTATTTGACGATAGTTCCTATCGATTCCTTGGTTCCTAGCGTCATGTCCCTTTTGGCGAGGATTTTTTTGACCAACAATCTTCTGATCCACTCTGATCCCACATATAGGATGGTGAATGAAAAGATCAGGGTGAGTATCAGTGCAAAAGTGAGTTTTGACTCTCCTAAAGTGATCAATGGCTGGCTCAGGATATATTCAAACCATTCAATAAAGTTTGCGGGATTTTCCATTTTTTAAGCTGCAGAATGTCTTCTTTGAGGTAGAATTGATGGGTAATTTACAATTTCTACCCGTGGATGGAGTGTTTTGTTTTTGATTTCTTTTGATATCGATATAAAATTCTGATTTCAGTAGCCGAGGTATCGGATTTTAAAACAATTGACTGATTTTCTTTAATTTTGGGCTATGAGTAAGCAACGAGAAGAATTAGAACACCGGCTGAGACTCCGAAATATCAAACTATCCGATTACGAGGATATCCGCGAAATCATGGTTTCGATCTACCGAAATCAGGGTGGTGCATGGACCAAAGCCGAGCTCAAAAATCAACTGAAAGTTTTTCCAGAAGGGCAAATCTGCATCGAGGACAATGGGAAAGTCATCGCCGCTGCCCTGAGTATCATCGTGGACTATGCCAAGTTTGGGGATAATCACACCTACGATGAGATCACCGGCTATGGGAAGTTTGACACACACGATCCGGATGGCGATACACTGTATGGAACGGACATTTTTGTGCATTCCGAATACCGTGGGATGCGACTGGGCCGTCGATTGTACGATGCCCGAAAAGAACTCTGCGAAAACCTCAATCTCCGCTCCATCATCGCGGGTGGTAGGATTCCGGGCTATTCCAAATATGCCGATGAGATGACTCCACGAAAGTATATCGATTTTGTCAAAAACAGGGAAATATTTGATCCCGTGCTTTCGTTTCAGCTGGCCAATGAATTCCACGTTCGAAAAGTAATCACCAAATACCTTCCCGAGGACACTGATTCCAGAGCATATGCTACGCTTTTGGAATGGATGAATATCTACTACGAAAAGGACGAAAAACTGATTGGTAATAAGAAGTCCATCGTTCGATTGGGACTCGTGCAGTGGAAAATGCGCCGCTTTTCCAATGTGGATGATCTGATGCAGCAGGTGGAGTTTTTTGTGGATACGGTTTCGGGGTATAAATCTGACTTTTGCTTACTTCCTGAGTTTTTCAATGCACCGATGCTGGCTGAGTTTAACGATATGGATGCCTCTGAAGCGATCAGAAATCTGGCCGATTATACGGACGAAATCGTCTCCCGAATGAGTGAGCTGGCCGTATCGTACAATGTGAACATCATCGCCGGATCCATGCCGGAGTACGATGGGAAAAAACTCCGAAATGTCTCTTACCTCTGCCGAAGGGATGGTACGATGGACAAGCAGTACAAACTTCACATCACTCCCGATGAGCAGGCCTATTGGGGCTTGCAGGGCGGCAATGGCATCAATGTCTTCGACACTGATGCGGGTCGGGTTGGGATTCTGATCTGTTACGATGTCGAGTTTCCCGAGCTGGGCAGAATCCTGGCCGAGCAGGAGATGGATATCTTATTTGTTCCATTTTGGACCGATACCAAAAACGCCTTTCTTCGAGTAAATACCTGTGCAAAAGCCCGAGCCATCGAAAACGAGTGCTATGTGGCGATCACCGGATCGGTCGGTAACCTGCCGAAGGTAGAAAATATGGATATTCAGTATTCTCAATCGGCGATTTTCTCCCCTTCCGATTTTTCTTTTCCCCATGATGCGACTGTTGCAATGGCATCCGAAAACGCCGAAACTACCATCGTGGCCGATGTGGATTTGGATCTCTTGACTAAGCAGCGTAAAGCCGGCAGTGTCCGTAACCTTGAGCAGCGCCGACTTGACCTTTACTCTATCCAATGGAAACAGAAAAAATAATCAACCACTACCTCGCCCATGTACCGGAGGAGGTTTTTGCCAAGGCAAAAGAAATCAAAGTGCTCATCACGGATATCGATGGGGTGCTGACAGATGGCGGCATCATTTATGATGACCTGGGAACTGAATATAAGAAGTACCAGGTCAAGGATGGACTTATCGTACAGCACCTGAAAAAGGCTGGATTCTTGGTTGGTGCCATCACAGGAAGAGCTTCTCAAGTGGTCGAAAACCGTTGTGAGGAACTTCGCTTTGACTTTCACTACCACGGGATCAAGGACAAAGGCAAAAAACTTGCCGAGGTGCTCGAGACCATGGAATTGACCTTGGAGGAGGTAGCTTATATCGGTGATGATTTGATTGACTTACCGATTCTTACCCGAGTTGGGTTGGCCATCGCTCCTGCTGACGCACTTCCTTATATCAAGTCTTTTGCGCATTACGTTTCTCCGATTGCTGGGGGAAAAGGGGTGTTCCGTGAAATCGGCGACATCCTTTTGCATGCCAAAGGGCAGCTGATTCCCTTGATCGAAAATCTATCCAAAAAAGATTCCTAATCTTTCTTCGTCAAAGGCGATCTTTTCATTTTGACCCACTTATAAAAAGCTATACCAGTCCTATGCAACGAACCACTGAATTGATGCGAATCCGTGAGAATGTAGTTCTCGGGGGAGAAAAACCGGTCCTTTTCGCAGGCCCCTGCGCCGTAGAGAGCTATGATATCTGTCTCGAAATCGGAACGAAGGTCAAAGCTTGGGCAGAGGAAAATGGGTTTTCCTATGTTTTTAAAGCCTCGTTTGACAAAGCCAACCGAACCTCCTCGGGGTCTTTTCGCAGTATCGGCATGGACAAATCGCTGGAAGTCCTTCAGCGTGTAGGACAGGCTTTGGATATTCCTTTGGTGACTGATATTCACGAAAGCTACCAAGCGGCTGAAGTGGCTGAAGTGGTCGATGTACTTCAGATTCCGGCTTTCCTTTGCCGTCAGACTGATTTGCTTTTGGCCGCTGGCAATACCGGAAAAGCTGTGAAGATCAAGCGAGGCCAGTTTATGGCGCCGGAAGATATGCAGTATGCAGTCAAAAAAGTCCGGTCCACAGGCAATGCCAATGTCTGCCTGACTGAACGGGGATTTTCGCTCGGCTATCACAACCTCGTCGTGGACATGCGTGGATTGCCGATCATGCGGCAATTTGCTCCGGTGGTATTTGACATCACTCACTCGGTGCAGCAGCCGGGTGGTCATGGAGGTAGTAGTGGAGGACAGCGGGAGTTTGCGCCGTTTTTGGCCAGAGCGGCAGCCGCCACGGGGATCGACGGCTTCTTTATCGAGACTCACCCCGAACCGGCCAAGGCATTAAGTGATGGGCCAAATTTGATTCCGCTTCATCGAATGGGGGATTTTCTCTCCATGCTCAAAGAGGCGTGGACTTTGGGAAGAAAATTCCAGGACTTTCAGGTAGAATAACTGATGATGAGAAGGTTTGGCTTTGTTTTTTTGATGAGTTGTCTCCTGATGTGGGGTCAAATCGTGGTGGCCCAAAGTCTCCCTGATCAAATCCGAATAAGTCTTGAAAAAGCTACTCAGGAAAAGCCGAATCTACTCGATGGGATTCCCCTGAAAAAAACCGAAACTGTTTTCCAGTTTTATGCCCTGAATGGCTTTGAGCCGCAGTGGAGTAGTGGAGGCATCTTAGCAGAGCAGGCGTATGAGCTGAGGTTTGAAATCCAACAGGCCAAGTACGATGGACTACGTCCTGCGGACTATCACCTTTCCTATCTCAGTGGTTTTTTGGAATCCTTTGATCAGAGAAAAAAGGCCAATGAGTCCATCGAATCTTCCGAATTGGCCAAAATCGATATACTCCTGACCGATGCATTTTTTGAATTGGCAGAAGATCTGGAGTGGGGGAGAATAAACCCTGCTTTGCTTCGGACTCCCTGGTCTATTCCCCGAAAATCACTCAAAGAAGATCACGGGAAACTATTGTTAGAATCCCTACATGCAAAAAGCATCCGGTCGGGACTTGCCAAACTCTATCCCAAAACGCCCATTTACCGAAAAGGAAAACAACTCATCCGAGAACTGGAAGACCAAGACAAATCTCTATCGATCGATTGGAAGCCCATCAAAACTGATCGATCGTTCAAAGTCGGAGACTCCAACCCCTTGATCGTTCAGGTTCGGGAAAGGCTGGCATTCTGGGGTTATTCTTCGGTAGGCCTACCTCAGGATTCTAAGTTTTTTGATTCCCTTCTGTGGAAAGAGGTGGTGAGATTTCAGATGGAAAAGGGATTGGCCGGTGACGGAGTTTTGGGACGATTGACACTTGCTGCGCTTAATGAGTCTCCTGACCTGCTGATCGACAAAATCAAGGTCAATCTGGAGCGCCTCCGTTGGATTCCCGCTCATTTTTTCGAAGAAGAAGCGATTTTGGTCAATATTCCCAGTTTTCAACTGGTGTATCACTCGGGCTCAGATACACTTTTCACCACCAAGGTAATTGTGGGTACTTTGAAGCATCAATCGCCTGTTTTTACAGCCTCGATGAGCTATTTGGTGATGAGTCCATATTGGAATATACCTTCCTCTATTGCCAGAAATGAGACTTTGCCGGCAATCCGTAAAAATCCGGGGTATTTGGAAAGGAATCACATGGAGGTCGTCACTGCTGCAGGTAATCCGGTGCCAAAATCCCAGATTAATTGGAATGCCAGACCTTTTCCTTACCTCATTCGTCAAAAACCAGGGCCGGATAATGCACTTGGCCTCGTGAAATTTATGTTTCCAAACCCTTACAATGTCTATCTCCACGATACTCCGGCCAAGCAGCTTTTTGACCGGGAGGTGAGGACGTTTAGTCATGGGTGTATTCGGATGCAACATCCCCGGGCATTTGCAGAGCTTTTATTGAAAAATATGCCCGAATGGACTCCTGAGCGGATATGGGAGGCTATGAATCAATCCAAGGAGCAGATAGTTTACTTGGATAAAAAAATCCCTGTCGCGGTCATCTATTTGACTTTCGTTACGGATTCCAAGGGGTACCCGATTTTTCGTCAGGATGTTTACAACAGGGATTTGGAGGTTTTGACTTTACTAAACCGCTGATTAGGGTTGTAATAGGGGAGATTGAGCCAAATAATTTTGATCATTCCCGTAGATGAATAATAGAGATCCGTCCTTGATGAGGTCGATCACCTCATCCGAAAGCTCGGAGGGTACTGCGGGGCAGCCTAAACTTCTACCTAATCTACCTGACATTTTGGCTACTTCCTCACGGGCATAATCAGCTCCATGAATGACGATAGCCCGGTTTCGGGCCTGATCATTGAGGCCTTTTTCCAGTCCATCTAGCCTCAAGGAATAGCCATGCTTGCCATGATAAGTTTCAGCAGTTTTGTAAAAACCCAGGCTGCTTTGATAGGATTCTGGGCGGTTGGAAAATTTTTCAGCCATCAGATTACCGGAGTTTCTCCCGTGTGAGACGACCGTATTGAGTAGGATTTTTTGCGTGGCCAGATCAATGATCCACATGCGTTTTTCGGTAGAGGGAAGCGTGAAGTCGATCACGGTCAAAACCTCCTTATTGAGCTCATTTTCGAGTTTTTCATACCCATCCAAAGCTAAATCCAGCGTGGTAAGAGAGGGGAGGTTTTGGTGGTTTTCGGCTAACGATTCCAGTAGTATTTCGGAATTATCTTTTTTCTCAGGTGTGACAGAGGGTAGATGATTTTCGATGGGAGGTCCTGAGATACCAAAATGCAAAAGAATTGGCAAAAGTAATCCATGGAATAGCGTCATAGTTGGTTGATTAGGGTGATGGATGAATTTACGCTATGTCCCGGAATGTCAAAAATTTTGCCACAGAATAGTTTGACAACATGTCACAGGAGGTAAAGTAACTGTTTGGAACCAATTTGATAAGTTTCAAGGTTTTGACTGCGACTGTATAAAAGTCCTAATTTGGGAAGCCTGCAGATTAAAGTTAACTTCGCGATCTTCTCAAAAATAAAGTATTGATCTGCAAGTTCTTGACGGTTTTGTTTAAAGAAAATATACATATGATTAAACAAAAAAATCAAGAAGGCTGTTTCTCCTTTCAATGAAAGTATCAGTATATCGTAAAGAGCACTTCAACGCCGCCCACCGGCTGTACAATCCAACTTGGTCGGATGAAAAAAACGAGACCATTTTTGGGAAGTGCAACAATCCCAATTTCCACGGACACAACTATGAGCTGATCGTTCAACTCAAAGGTGAAATCGATCCGGACACAGGATATGTGTATGACATGAAAGTCCTCAGTGATCTGATCAAGGAGCATGTATTAAATAAATTTGACCATAAAAACTTAAATCTGGATACCGATGAATTCAAACATCTCAACCCGTCCGCAGAAAACATCGCTGTGGTTATTTGGAATATTTTGAGGGAAAAAATTGATCGGAAATTCGAATTAACGATTCGACTCTATGAAACAGAAAGAAACTTTGTTGAATACGATGGGAATTAACCTTTCCCGGGAGACCTTCGAAGAATTCGGAGATGACCATGTAGGAACCTCTCTACAGACCCCTCTTCGAGAGGATGCTTTTGAGATGGATGATGATCTGAAGGTGGAGCTGATCGAAAAGCACTTCCGTGAAATCATGCACATCATGGGGCTCGACCTCACCGATGACAGCCTGAAGGGTACCCCACATCGGGTGGCAAAGATGTACGTTAAGGAAGTTTTCAGTGGGTTGAATCCAAAAAATAAGCCGGCGGCCAAGCTGTTTGAAAACAAGTACAAATACAACGAAATGCTTGTGGAAAAGGACATTACGTTTCATTCTCATTGCGAGCACCACTTTGTACCCATTTACGGTAAAGCCCATGTGGCCTATATTTCCAATGGTAATGTAATTGGCCTATCCAAAATAAACCGTATCGTTCAGTATTACTCCAAGCGTCCTCAGGTGCAGGAGCGGTTGACCATGCAGATCGGCAATGAGCTTAAAGAGGCCTTGGGTACCGAAGATGTGGCAGTCATCATGGATGCTTATCATATGTGTGTAAGTTCCAGAGGTGTCAATGATACCAACAGCTCTACCGTGACGGCATTTTACTCAGGTAAATTCGAGCGGGATGAGCAGAGCAGAAATGAGTTTATGAAGTATATCCAACTTGAGAAGTAAAGTAATCACCCGTTGCTAAACCAACTCAAACCCTGCCGAAAATGCAGGGTTTTTTTGTAAGTATTACAAACAAAATCGATCAAAATTGATTGTATCACCAAAACCGAAAAGTAGAAATGAAGAGTAAAAATATCGTAATCGTAGGGGGGAATTCCGGAATTGGAAAAGCGGTGGCAAATCTATTGAAAGATGCCGGAGCCAATCTTTTTCTGTATTCAAAAAGCGGAGAAGGAACAACCGCGTTGGACACCTCAGTAGATTTTGAGGAGATTCCGGGATTGCCGGATATCATCGATGGCGTGGTATATTGTCCTGGTACGATCAATCTGAAGCCCTTTCACCGGATTTCGGTTTCTGATTTTCAAAAGGAGATGGATGTGAATTTTTTCGGAGCAGTCAGAGTGCTTCAGGCTTGTATGAAGGGATTGAAAAAATCCGATTCACCTTCAGTGGTACTTTATAGTACGGTGGCCGTGCAGACAGGAATGGGTTTTCATGCCGGAATCGCTTCTGCCAAAGGGGCAGTAGAGGGACTGACTCGTTCATTGGCTGCGGAGTGGGCACCGAGCAAGATCCGGGTCAATGCCATCGCGCCGTCGTTGACGGAGACACCATTGGCTTCCGCATTGCTTTCCACCCCTGAGAAAAAAGAAGCTTCTGACAAAAGACATCCTCTTGGACGCATCGGGTCTGCAGCGGATATTGCGGAAGCCACTGTATTTTTGCTTTCTTCCAAGTCCTCTTGGATGACCGGGCAGATCCTGCATTTGGATGGAGGAATGTCAAACTTGAAGTAATTGAAAACATTTTTGATTCAAAATTGTCTGTATGTCGGGTACGGTCCCGAGATGAAAGATCTGTGAATATGAAGACTCCACCTGAATCATTCCTGCTTTTTAAGGAAGAATTGAGGAAGGCCCAACTTGAAAAGGATAGGCTGAAGCAACATTATGAAGAAAAACTGGCGGAAGTCAACCAGGAGCTCTGTCGCCTCAAGGAGCAAATCCAGTCCCAACAGGATATGATGCGCACTACGTTGGAATATGCGTCCAACTTGGAGGCGCGTTTGACTCAAGTCAGAGAGGACGTCGCACTTGCTACCCGAAAAAACCGGGACTCCATCTATTAATTCATTTCTCCCCAAGCCATGAATCAACTACTAAACTCCTCCAAAATTCAAGACTTTGAGCTTGCACTAGATCTTCAATATGCCCGGGTTTGGATCAGCAGAGAGTTGAAGATCGTGATCTGTCAATTGACTGCCGACTATATTCCCATCGAAGATTTTAAGGATACTTTTTTGCAAATCGGTGAAATTGTAAAATCAGGGGATTTCCGAAAATTCATTTTCGATAAGCGCTCACTCCGGGCATTTCATCAGCCTACCATGGAGTGGTATTTCATCCACTGGAAAAAGGATATGCTGGCCTATGGAGTCAATATTCATCGCAAAATCCTGCCTGATGAAAAATGGTTTGAGAAAATGGTACAAATCGCCAAAGACCAAATTTTACAAACTTATCCAGATAACATTATTGATCAGTTGGATATCAAATATTGCGACTCGATCGAGGAAGCAATCGAAAAATGACCAGATATTTCTCATCCCACAGCTTGATGGAGATGGATTCCTTTTTTCGAAGGAATCTGGTCAATTGTCTGTCGGGATATAAGAGCCTCAACTTAATAGGTACTCGTAATCAAGCAGGAACGGCCAATTTAGCTCCGTTTTCTCAGGTTTTTCACATCGGTGCTGCCCCGCCCTTGGTAGGAATTTTATTTCGTCCCCATACAGTTAAGCGAGATACTCTTGAGAATATTCTGGACACCAAATGCTTTACTCTCAATCAAGTGACTCCTTCCCTTTATAAAGAGGCACATTGGACAGCGGCCAACTGGGAGGGAAGTGAATTTGAAGCTACAGGACTTGAAGAAGAAGTAAAGGGCGATTTTTTTGCGCCATTTGTCAAAGGGAGCCCGGTGCAGTTGGGCTGTACTTTGGTAGAAACTCAAACGCTTCAGGTAAATCAAACCGTCCTGCTGATAGGAAGTATCGATCACATCTACGTGGAGGAGAAAGGCCTGCGAATGGACGGTTCATTGGATTTGAATGTGTTGGAAACGGTCACAGTCAGCGGCTTGGATGAATATCATGTCGGAGAAAAGTTAAGTAGATTGGCCTATCCAAAGCCGGGAGTTATTCCTGTGGAGATTTAGTTTTATTTTTTTGATTTCTAAAGGGAATGCAGTTACTTGATTGAAAAATTTTCATGAGGTACTTTATTTCGCTCCTAATTTTACAAACGCTATTGTTTAGCTGCAATTCTTCAAAAGATGAAAATTCAGATTTTTACATACCTGAACTTACAATTATTGATAGTGTCCAAGTAGATAGGTTAACCATTCCGAGTTTGTTGGACTACACCGAAAATCACTTCCTTTTTTTTGATTACAAAACCAACGAATTATTGATTACTGATCGATCAGGAAATATTATAAAGGAAGTTAATCGTGCAGAAGACGGTCCCAATAGCTACCAATCCGATTACTTTTATGGAGCTAGGTTTCTCCACAATCAGCATATCATCATTGAAACATATTCAGGAAGCTATTTATATGACTTGGATTTCAATCTGGTAGAAAAGAGGAATTCTGATTTTAGCCTTTATACTAATTCACTTGGAGACACACCTAGCTTTTTGGTCGATGGTAAGTATCAATTTAAGTTTGGATATTTCAAGGATGATTCTCCATTGATTCGTACAGATCAAGGAATCACTATGGAAGATTATCATTTTTTGAAAACTCTAGACCCAAAAGGTCAAGAACTCCATTCTGCACCAATTCCCCGATCAGTAAATTACATCGTAAGTCCAGGTAAATACATTTCATATGACGCCAATGGATTTATAAAAGGGGATCGGATTTATCTTCAATTTATGTTGACCCCGTATTTGTATGAGTTTTCATTCCCCGAGTTGGAATTATTGGATTCGGTAAGCCTAAGTCCCGGCGCAGATTTTAAATCCATTAAACCAAGTCCAGGAGATAATTTTGGGTCATTCTTCGAAGAATTGCGGGGCTCTCGCTACGAAAACTTTGCTTTTTCAAATGGCTATCTACTCACCTGGTATCTCAAAGGTGCACCCGATGAAGAAGTCGATGCATTGGATAGAAGAGTGGTTGGTGATGAGAACTACCTGAGTGTGGAGAGAAAGTTTAAGACTCCAGTTTATCAGATTTTCAAAGGAAAGGAGAAAATTTGGGAAGGGGAATGGCCTGTAAAATTGGAAGCAAAGAAATCCTTGTTGTATTCAGTTAATAGTAAACCACAAGAAATCGTTGAAGAATCAGAAAGAGATGTCCAGACTTTTTATTTCTATGAATTACGATAGAGGGGAGTTTAAACTTTAATATTTATTCATTTGCAACTTCTCGAACTCACCGACTCAGGACTTTATTGTCCTCCTGCGGGGATTTTTATAGATCCTTGGAGGCCCGTGGACAGGGCGGTGATTACCCATGCACATTCGGATCATGCCCGCTGGGGGATGAAGCATTATTTGGCTCATCGGGATTCGGCTGAGGTGATGAAGCTTCGTCTTGGCTCAGATATTAGCCTGCATACGCTCGACTATCAAGAAAGGCTCGATATCAACGGAGTCAAAATCAGTCTCCATCCTGCCGGGCATATTCCGGGCTCGGCCCAGGTCAGATTGGAATATCAGGGAAAAGTCGCCGTGGTCAGCGGTGATTATAAAGTCGAAAACGACGGACTTTCCACACCTTTCGAACCGGTCAAATGCCATGAGTTTGTTTCCGAATGCACTTTTGGGTTGCCGATCTACAAATGGGAATCGCAAACTGAAATTTTTTCCCAAATCAACTCCTGGTGGAGAGAAAATGCCTCCGAAGGTCGAAATTCGGTGCTTTTTGCCTATTCTCTGGGAAAAGCTCAACGCATCCTTCAAAATCTCAATCGGGAAATCGGTGAAGTTTTCGTCCATGGAGCAATCTGGAATACTAATCAAGCCCTGATAGCCAACAGGATTTCGCTTTGGGATGTACCCAAAGTGACCCAGGAAATTCCCAAAAACCGATTCAAAGGCGCTTTAATCATTGCCCCGCCTTCCGCCATGGGGACGTCCTGGATGCGGAGATTTTCACCTTACCGAACAGGGATCTGCTCAGGCTGGATGGCTGTGCGGGGTACACGGAGGAGGAGAGCCGCTGATCGGGGATTTGTGTTATCGGACCATGCGGATTGGGAGGGGTTGATTTCTGCTATTTCCGCTACCGAGGCTGAAAAAGTTTACCTCACGCATGGAAGTACGGCTTCGTTTGGACGATTTCTTCAGGAAGAAAAAGGGATCGATGCGGTCGAGCTGCAGACCCTTTTTGGAGCGGAGGAAGTGGAGTAGGAAGGGTGTCCGGTGCTGGATGTCGGATGACCGATGTTAGGATTAGTTGGAAAGCTTCTCGGATTTGTTTCAGTGTTCCTTTTTGGGCGGCACAAGTGATAGAAGTTGATCAAGATTGATAATTTGAAAGATTGCATAATCGATAATCCACCGATACATTGGGAGTAGATTCAAATCCCTTATGTATGTCCAAGTTCTTGACGTTCATTTACCTAAGCATCTTTTTAGCTTCCTGCCAAAATCCTGCTACAAATACAATTGACAGCTACATTAATACCGTCACTGGACCGATATCCATCGACTCGATGGGCTTGACGCTGATTCATGAACACATGCTGGTGGACTTTATCGGGGCAGATTCGATCCGTGCAGATCGCTGGAATCGGGACTCGGTCGCAGCCAAAGTGCTTCCTTACCTCTTTGAGGTGAAAAAACATGGAGTCCGTACCATTTTGGATTGTACCCCAAGTTATTTGGCCAAAGATCCGGTACTTCTGAAAACCCTCAGTGAAAAGTCCGGAATTCAAATTCTGACCAATACCGGATTTTATGGTGCTGTGGGTGGGAAATACCTTCCCGACTTTGTCCAAACCGAAACAGCCGAGCAATTGGCCAAGCGATGGATTGATGAAGTTCAACAGGGAATCGAGGGCACGGGGATCAAACCCGGATTCATTAAGATCTCCGTCAACGAAGCGGACACGCTTTCAGCAATCGATCAAAAGCTCGTTCGCGCTGCAGCGATTACGCATCTGAATACAGGTTTGACGATCGCTTCTCATACCGGAACCTGGAAAACTGCGGCTCAGGAAGTGAGGATTCTTCAGGAAATGGGAGTGGAGCCTTCCGAATTTGTGTGGGTGCATGCCCAAGCTGAGCAGGATTTTGAAAACTATCGAAAAGCTGCCGAAATGGGAGTTTGGATCAGTTTGGATGGGATCGGCTGGGCGATTGAGCCCTACGTGGAGCGTTTGATTTTCGCAAAAGAAAATGGAATTCTCGGAAAAGTCCTGATTTCCCATGATGCGGGATGGTATGATCCAGCAAAACCGGGTGGAGGAGATTTTCAGCCGTTTACTAATATTTTTGAAAAGCTGATTCCAATCTTGAATGAAAAAGGATTTACAGATGAGGACTTGGATTTACTTTTGATCGAAAACCCGGAAATAGCCTTTATTACTCGGTAAGCGGTTGATCTTCATGATCTTTTAATTTTTCAATGTTTCAATTTTCCAATCTCTCCCCAAATTTTCTTTGCCTTATTTCTGCAAGCCAGTTAGCCTGATTACCTTTGCGCATGGCAGAACAAATCCTGATCCTAGATTTTGGATCTCAATACACCCAGCTGATAGCAAGACGAGTCCGAGAACTCAACGTTTATTGCGAAATCCATCCCTACAACAAAGTTCCTGAAATCACTTCCGATATCAAGGGAATCATACTGTCCGGTTCGCCTTGCTCTGTACGAGACGAAGGAGCTCCCGACGTCAATACCGATGCTTTCCGCGGTAAACTTCCAGTTTTGGGGGTGTGCTACGGCGCACAACTTTTAGCCAGTAAGTATGGGGGAGAGGTGCTTCCTTCCACTATTCGAGAATATGGTCGCGCTAATTTGGATCACATCGATCTTCATCACGATCTCCTTAAGGAAATGACCCATGGTTCCCAGGTGTGGATGTCCCATGGTGATACGATCAAGGAACTTCCTGCAGGTTTTGAAGTAATCGCAAGTACGTCTTCTGTGCGGGTTGCCGCTTTCAAAGTCGAAGGTGAAAAAACCTACGGGATCCAGTTTCACCCGGAAGTGACCCACTCTTTGGAAGGTAAAAACCTTTTGAGAAACTTCGTGGTAGGCATTTGCGGCTGTTCTCAAGATTGGACTTCCGATACGTTTATTGATTCCACCGTTTCCGAACTGAAAAAGAAAATCGGTACGGACAAAGTCGTGATGGGGCTGTCCGGAGGAGTGGACTCTTCTGTAGCTGCGACCTTGATTCACCGCGCGATCGGCGATCAGCTGACCTGCGTGTTTGTGGATAATGGCCTGCTTCGCAAAAACGAGTTTGAAGAAGTCCTCGACTCTTACCAGCACATGGGCTTGAATGTGATCGGAGTGGATGCCAAGCGGCGTTTTTATGATGCTTTGGCAGGTTTGACCGATCCTGAAGCCAAGCGAAAAGCCATCGGACGCGTGTTTATCGAAGTTTTTGACGATGAGGCACACAAGATTGAAGGAGTGAAATGGTTGGGTCAAGGAACTATCTATCCTGACGTGATCGAGTCGGTTTCTGTCAAAGGACCATCTGCTACGATCAAATCTCACCACAATGTGGGTGGCTTACCTGATTTCATGAAGTTGTCAGTTGTAGAGCCTTTGAATACCCTTTTCAAAGACGAGGTGCGCGAGGTGGGTCGAGCTTTGGAAATACCAGAAACCATCATTGGTCGTCATCCATTCCCAGGTCCGGGTTTGGCTATTCGTATTTTGGGAGATATCACGGAGGAAAAAGTGAAAACCCTTCAGGAAGTGGATCATATTTTTATCCAAGGACTGAAAAATCACGGTCTGTATGATCAGGTATGGCAGGCAGGAGCGATTCTGCTTCCGATCCAGTCAGTAGGAGTGATGGGCGATGAGCGGACTTATGAGCGCGTAGTCGCACTTCGGGCTGTAGGTTCGGTGGACGGAATGACTGCTGATTGGATTCATCTTCCGTATGATTTCTTGGGCAAAATGTCCAATGAAATCATCAACCGTGTGAAGGGGGTCAACCGGGTAGTATATGACATCTCGTCCAAGCCGCCTGCAACGATCGAGTGGGAATAAATTGTCCCGAAACCAAAAAATAAAGAAACCCGTGAGTATTTTCTCGGGTTTCTCTTTTTAGTGTCACTTCGGCCCAAACTTTGGGTTTGGAAATAATGCCTTAAATTTGGCTTTTGTAATTCTAGTCAGCACACACCCTCTGAGAATATGCGAAACACTCTTTTGATAGTTATTTTATTTTTTGCTTTCCAAATTGCGAATGCTCAAACTGCCCCGCCAGAAGGATTTCAAAAAGCCAAAACCGCTCTGCAGGAAAAAGATTATTGGACAGCGATCAATGGTTTCAAAGGGTTTTTGGATCAAGAAAAGTTTGGTTCACTGATCAATTACGCCGCTTTTTATGCTGCAGAGGCCGCTCTGGCTGTGAATCAGCCCGCTCAAGCTCGGGATTTTCTTCAACCCATTTATCCAAACCGTTGGAAATATCAGGAGGAAAGCAAATACCTGTTGGCTTTGGCTTATTTCCGAAATGATGAAGATCTTGAAGCGCTTCGAGTGATTGAGTCTATTCAAAATGAAAATGTTAAGTCGAAAGCTTTCAATGCTTCATTTGAGTTTTTGAGGGATCAATCTCCCAATTTCTTTGTTTCAAACCTGGCAGAGTTTAAATCAAACGAGGGATTCTCCGCTGCTTTGTCGGAGGTTTTTCAAAAGAAATCCATCCTTTCTGCAAGCGAGCAACTGATCCTCAAAGAGATTCAGGCGGCCTCGCCACGGCACCTAGTTCAGGATGAAGTGCTCGATCTTTCCGTTATTTTGCCGTTTACCTCAGGTTCAGCAGCTTCAATTAATCCTGATTTCAATTACGAGCTTTATCAGGGAATTGAGCTTGCGGTGGAGGAACTTAAGTCACAGGGGAATCAGATCAATCTGAATGCCTATGATTCCAAGCGGGATTTGGCAGTACTTTCTTCGATTTTGAAAACGGAAGAAATCCTACAATCTGATGTGGTCATTGGTCCTATTTATCCCGATGAGGCAGATCTGGTAAGCGGGTTTGCAGAAGCTAATAAGATTCCTTTTGTACATCCTCTGTCCAATCTAGGTGACAGATTTGGAGAAAATGAATACAGCTTTTTGTTCAGACCCTCAGTAACTTCTATTTCAAAGGGGATTTTGGATGCGTTGAAAAAGCAAAATTGGGGTAAAACCGTTGCTATCGCTTATTCCGGAAGTACCCGCGACGAAAATCTGTCCAAAGCGCTTCAGGAAGATCTCACCCAAAACGGATTCCAGATCAAAAAAAATGAAAGAGTAGATCCGAGGTCGGTCACTACTTTTTTCCAAAATCTCGGTGTCCGACGTGAAGATTCAGTCAAAGTCCATCAAATCATACTCCTCACCGATGATCCGGCTATTGCTCAGCCCACGTTTGCCCTGATCGAAAGTATCACCACCTCAGTACCTATCCTTGTGATGGATTCTTGGGTTGGGTTTAATTTTGCCAACTATGAAATGTTGGAGTTTCCTAATTTTTATTTCATCTCGAATAATACTCCTAAGTTTTTTTCAGATGAAATGAAGGCGTTTCGGAAAGCTTTTTATCAAAAGTACCTGAGTTATCCCACGCTCAATTCGATTTTGGGGTATGAGCTGGCCTACTGGCTATCTACCAATGCTAAGCCCAATCTAGGTTTTGATCTCAGGTCTGGTTTGGATTTGGGAGCTTTCAGATCAGGTAAACTCACCTGGGGCTTCAATTTCCGAAATGCCAAAAACAATACCTATGTACCTATTTTCAAGTTTGAGGCAGGAGAATTGATTCCATTGAACTAATCACCATGAATATTTCTGAAAGTAAGCGGCTTTTTACACAGGCCAAAGAAGTCATCCCCGGTGGGGTAAATTCCCCGGTAAGAGCTTTCCGCGCGGTAGGCGGAGAGCCAATTTTCATCCAAAAAGCAGACGGTGCATTTCTCACCGATGTAGATGGCAACGAATACATCGAGCTGATCAATAGCTGGGGTCCGATGATTCTCGGACACAATCATCCTATGATCAGCGAGGCGGTGGTCAATGCGGTGCAAAATGGACTTTCCTATGGAGCTCCCACAGGCCGGGAAGTAGAAATCGCCGAGTTGATCATTAAAATGGTGCCTTCTGTCGAAAAAGTTCGGATGGTCAATTCCGGAACGGAGGCGACCATGTCGGCCATTCGAGTGGCTAGAGGCTACACCGGAAAAGACAAAATCATCAAAATGGAAGGTCATTACCATGGCCACGGAGATGCATTTTTGATTTCGGCCGGTTCCGGCGCGATCACCATGGGGCATCCGGATTCTCCTGGAGTCACTCAGGGTACGGCAAAGGATACGTTGCTTGCACCTTATAATGACCTCGAGGCTATCGAGAAGCTAATCGAGGCAAATAAAGGCGAAGTGGCTGCTCTGATATTGGAGCCTGTTCCGGGAAATATGGGCTTGGCTTTGCCTTTGCCAGGTTATCTGGAAGGATTGAGAGAGATCTGTACCCGTGAAGGTATTGTCTTGATTTTTGACGAGGTGATGACCGGATTCAGACTTGCCAAAGGCGGAGCTCAAGAACTATTCGGAGTCACTCCGGATATGACCACTTTAGGAAAAATCATTGGTGGCGGAATGCCGGTGGGAGCTTATGGTGGCAAAAAGGAAATCATGGAATTCGTGTCTCCGGCAGGCCCGGTGTATCAAGCTGGTACCCTCTCAGGTAATCCGATCGCGATGGCGGCGGGATTGGCTATGCTGCGTTACCTCGATACTCATCCGGAAGTCTATGCTCAATTGGCTCTGATCGGTCGTAAAATCGCCGAAGGAATCACCAAAATCAATCATGACCGTAAGCTCAACTACACCGTGAATTTCGTGGGAAGTATGTATTCACTTTTTTTCACGGACAAACCGGTCACGGATTTCGATTCTGCCAAGACTTCCGATACAGTACTTTTTGGAAGGTATTTCCAAGAAATGCTGAAGAGAGGGATTTATCTCGCCCCCTCTCAGTTTGAGAGCCTTTTTCTGTCCACTGCACTCACAGATGAGTTGATCGGGAAGATATTGGGGGCCCACGAAGAAAGTATTGAAGCTATTCATCAGTAATCACTACCAAAAATATCAGCGGAATGAGTCTCAAAGTTTACGGCATCAAAAACTGCAATACCATGAAAAAGGCATTTGACTTTTTGGAGTCAAAAGGGCAGCCTTTTGAATTTATTGATTACAAAAAGCAAAAACCCACGACGGACCTACTTCAGTCTTTTCTTTCCAAATCTTCCTTGGGCTCCTTGGTCAATAAGCAAGGGACTACCTATCGGAAAATGGATGACAGTCAAAAAGAAGCTCTTGAGAAAGCGGAAACAGCGATCCCGATTTTGATAGGAAACTCGAGTATGATCAAGCGTCCGGTGATTGTATATCCAGATGGAAGTCTTACTCTGGGTTTTGATGAAAAAATCATCGAATCGAAGCTTTGATTTTATATCTCCAAAAAAAATAACCGATAGAACTGTCGGTTATTTTTTTGTTTTTTTAAACAACTAGGCACCGGTAAATTAATCCCCTCTTACTTTTATTCTTTCGAGCAGTGCCTCAGTTTTAGTTTTTTTTCTTCTGTAAATAATCATCAAAACAGAAGAAACATTTGGTTCTTTCCAGGACCAGTCGTTGTAAAAGTCTCAGGTATTCTCCGCGGTTTGAATTTTCCAGATGATCTGCCTTTATCACCAGTTCTTCGAGCTGCTTTAGTTTTAGATTCAGGTCTAATCCGTCTTCCTCAAGAAGTTCCGCTTCGGATATGCGATGACGAATTTCCGCAATAAACTCTCGGACCTTGTTTTGGTGATAATCAGGAAAGTCTTCCTTCATGGCAATAACAGGTTTGGGTGATAGGAGTCTCTACCCTGGATTTGGACTTGAGTGGGTGATAACCAAATAGAGTGAGCCCTGTATTGGTTTGGTTAACAAATGTGAGAAAGAAAAAAGTCTGAAAAATACCCACAACTGGGTATTTTCTGCACTTTCGATCTTTTTTTTCCTTTTAGAAAAGTATCAGCAATCCAAGATTAAAAAATCCTAAATGATTTCGGCCAATCGGGTTTGACCTTTGATCACTTCCACTGCCAGTTGTTTCATACTTTTAGCGGTAAGCATGTGATCAATTTCCTTTCGCACATTGACAATCTCGAAATGAAGGGGACAGGGATTTTTTTCTGAGCATCTGGGGAGTCCCAAGCTGCATCCTGCGAAAAGATGATCTCCATCAATCACTTTGACTATATCCTTGAGGGTGTATTTAGCATGGGATTCTTCGGTGTAAAACCCCCCATTAGGACCTTTGATCGAAGCTACTATTTTTGCCTTGGTAAGACTTTGAAGAATTTTTGCAGTAAAGGCTTCAGGAGCCCCTACATTGTGCCCGATCTCTTTTGCCCCCACCTTCCGGTCTTCCAGACTTTGAGTCCAAATGTAGATGACGGATTTGATTGCGTATTTTGTTGCCTGAGAAAACATCATGGATGACTTTGTCCGAAATATAACCCACTCACTCTAAATGAAAAAAGCCAGGAGTTACATAACCCCGGCCTTTTCATAAAAAAAACCATAACAACCTTGTTTTTACCCAAAAAATCTAGTTTGGCAGGAGTACCTGGTCAACTACGTGGATGATACCATTGGAGGCTGGTACTGTTCCGATGATTTTGGCTCCATTGATCGTGACTGTGCCGTCCTCTGTCACTGCTACTGTGACAGATCTACCATCGGCCGTGCCTAAATTCCTGCCATTGACAAAGTCACCCGGCTTGTACACGCCCAATAAGACATGATATTCTAGGATGTCGCGAAGTTTTCGTTGATTTTCCGGTTTGACCAGGTCTTCTACAGTACCTGCTGGCAACGCATCGAATGCAGTATTGGTCGGAGCAAAAACTGTGAATGGACCAACATTAGACAGTGCATCGACATAGTTGGCCGCTTGAAGGGCTGCTACCAGTGTCGTGTGGTCGGCAGATCCTACTGCTACCTGGACTACATTGGGATTGGATAGATCATCTTTGACACCGGATTGACCTACGGATGGCGCAGCATTACCCTGGACCGAAGAGCTGGTCTCATTGGCCTGTCCTCCGCATGAGCAGAAAACTATGGCCAAGAGAAGGGTTGGGAGATAAAGCAACTTTTTCATGGTGCTGGATTTAGGGATAAGTGGGAAGAGTTTATTTTTTGATGTCAACTGAAACCCCGTTGTTTGATGAACCAAAGCTACTTTTCTTTATAATAAAAGACAAAAAAATCCTTTTATATTTTATTTAATTTTCTTCTGATTTTTCTCAGGTTTTTGAGAGCTAAACTTGATGCCACGAGGAGATAATATGATTTAGGTCAGGGGTTAGCTTCAAAAGTTCTGATATTTTTGTACGAAGGTGTTCAGAGCAAATTGGACATTCGATCACAGAAAACCTCAAATAAACCCAGATGATAAGACTATGGAGATCACTATGAAATATTGGAAAAAGCTTACCCCTGAGGATCGGCTTTCTCGTGTTCAGCAGGCCTTAAAAGACAATGTTGATTTTTCCAAAGATGCCAGTTTGGGATATCCTGCATCCAGATTGGATGAAAAAGTATTTACCAACGAATCACTTTTTCTTCGGGAAATGCCTGTACTCAGCACCTATATTGCCAATCCTAACCATATTGGTTGTCATACCTTCGGTACTTCAGAGTTTGCCTTCAAAGGAACCCAGGCCATTGAACGGGAAGTTCTGAAAATGATGGCTGTCGATTTGTTTAAGATCGAGGATGGACAATTTGACGGGTATATTTCACCAGGTGGCACCGAGGCCAATGCTCAAGCCCTTTGGATTTACAGAAATGAATTTTTGAAAAAACATGGGGCTGAATTGGATGAGATAGTCATTTTGGCTTCAGAGGATACTCATTATTCTATTCCAAAAGCAGCCAATCTTCTGATGCTGGATTGGGAAAAGGTTCCGGTTGATCCCGTGACTCGCGAATTGACCGCTCATGCAGTTCGAGAAAGCATCAAAACTAGCCTTGCCCAAGGGAAGAAGTACTTCGTTGTCGTGGCAAATATGGGTACTACTATGTTTGGTTCGGTGGACGATCCAAAGGTTTTTACTGAAGTCTTAAAAGAATATCAGCTTCCATTCCGCCTACATATAGATGGGGCTTATGGGGGCTTTGTTTATCCTTTTGGGGAATTCGAAAATCAGATCAATTTTACCAATCCGGATATTTCTTCTATCACTATTGATGCGCACAAAATGCTTCAGGCTCCCTATGGAACGGGGATTTTTGTCTGCCGTAAAGGCCTGATCGAAAATGTGCTCACCTCTGAAGCCAAATACGTGGAGGGGATGGACCTGACGCTTTGCGGAAGTCGATCGGGTGCAAACGCCGTGGCGGTTTGGGTGATTCTTACGACCTATGGTCCGCATAAGTGGTATGAAAAAATCTCTGTGATCAAGATGCGGACCAATTGGCTTTGCAAGCAATTGGATCAGTTGGGAGTGACCTATTTCCGCGAACCCGAAATGAACATTGTCACCATCCGTTCCGAATGTGTACCTGAGTCCATTGCCCACAAATACAATCTGGTGCCCCAATCCCATGACCAGACCAATCAGTGGTACAAAATCGTGTTGATGGATCACGTAGAGATCGAGCATCTCAAGGATTTTATCCACGATTTGGTATCTTCCAAAAGTTTAAGCCCAAGCTAAATGGTCAACATCACGCATAAAAGTAACACCCTACGCAAAGCCATTGCGCAAGCCATCGTCAAAGTCAGCCTGCCGGAAACGATACAGGCCATTCGAAATAAAACTGTGCCCAAAGGAGATGTCCTGGAATGCGCCCGTGTAGCAGGACTTTTTGCAGCCAAGCGTACGGCGGATATGATTCCGGATTGCCATCCGCTCCCGGTGGAGTTTACTGCGGTCAGCTATGATGTCGGGGAGATGGAGGTGACCATTTTCGTAGAAATCCACACCATCTACAAGACAGGCGTAGAGGTCGAGGCCATGCACGCAGCCTCCGTGGTGGCACTAACTATGTATGATATGCTCAAACCTATCGATAAAGGAGTCAGCATCGAGCAGATCAAACTCGTGGAGAAAAAAGGCGGAAAATCCGATCGGACTCCAGTTTCTGAAAAATCAATCACTGCCCGAATAGTCGTTTGCTCGGATTCCATTTCAAACGGAAAGGGGGAAGATCGAGCGGGTGAAGTGATTCGCGAAAAACTGGAAAACCATGGAGTAGAAGTCTTGGAAAAACTGATCATTCCGGATGATCGGGAGCAGATTCAAGCCCTTGCAAAAAACGCTTCAGATTCAGGGGTGGATTTAGTGATTTTTACCGGAGGAACTGGGCTTTCTCCGCGTGATGTGACCCCGGAATCTTTGGAGGAAATTTTGGATCGGCGAATCCCCGGTATCGAGGAAGCTATCCGAAACTACGGACAGCAACGTACTCCTTATGCCATGCTTTCTCGCTCTGTGGCTGGCCTGATCGGTGATTCGCTTGTTTTGGGACTGCCCGGCTCGACTAACGGGGCTTCCGAATCCATGGATGCCGTTTTTCCCGCGATCCTTCACATTTTTAAAGTAATGGAAGGTGCGAGGCACGATTAAAAATTGATAAGACCTGTCAGGTTTCAAAAACCTGACAGGTCTGTAATTTTTTGAACTGACTATGAATCAAGGAAACTTAAAGGTCACCATCACAAAGTAATTTCTGCCAGGCGCATACATCGGGGTTTTGTCTGCTCCAATGGGACGTGTCAAATGCTCGTAGTAGGTTTCATCGAAAAGGTTTTGAATACCGCCTTTCACCAGTAGCATTTTTCCGATCGGGTAGCTGGCATCCAGATCGAGAAGGGTGAAGCCTGGAGTTTTTCCCTCACCAAACACCTCCGAAACCCGTTCCTGAGCGAGCACATGGCGAAGGTTTAGGCCGGTTTGCAGTCTTCCATCCATAAACTGTCCTCTAAGTCCGTATCGGAGATCCAGCGGCGCTATCTCTGGAAGGGGAGCATCAAGTACTAAATCCTTTCCAAAGGTATAAGCCAGCCCGAGAGTTTGGCTAAATCGAGGACTGATTTGCTGTCTGAAGTTTACCTCTACTCCGGTTTTCATCGCTTCATCCACATTCACGTATTGACGGACTCCCGGACTGGTAGCTAATCGGGGCTTGAGGTTCGTTTTTTCCGAAGTGATATAGTCCGTCATGTAAGAGCCGAAAAGGGTCAGTTCGAGGGATATTTTTTCTCGATTGTAGCCGAGTACCACATCCAGTTCATTGTTGGTTTCCGGTTTGATCTGAGGATCACCTACCAGTTCCCAAGGATCGAGTCCCACGGCTAGGTAATTGATGTATCGCTCCAAAAGGCTTCCGCTTCTTCTGACGCTCGCTGCCCAAATTCCAAGTGAAAAGGCTTTCCCCAAATCCCGTTGAGCGCCGATGCTGATTCCCGGATTGAGTTGGGTATTTTCTACCTCGCTGTGTAGTTGGGCAAATTCTTCTGCGGGGTCGTTAGCGATGGCTTGATTCACTTCCAGCCTTCCTGAGGCGCTGATGACAGTTTGGCCTAGTGGGATCAAGTAGTTGGCAAAAAGACCGGTCTTTCGGATCTGGGAATCCTGCCAAAGGTTGTCATAGAACACCTTGCCTGCCATTGGCCCGGCAGTGATTTCCCGGGTTCGAATCCCGTTTGCGGATTCCTCTTTAAAGTCCACTCCGGCAAAGAGTTTACCCGTGCTGAACTTCCACTCCCCCTCCGTACGGAAACCGAAGTTTTGAGTAATGACGGGTACTCCTGCATTTGAGGTGCGAGGTTCTCTCAGGAGATTGTCCATCAGGTGATCTACCTGAGTGAAATAGATCGAGTTGCTCCACTTTGCGAGCGATCTTCCGCTAAAAGTCCGCGTATGTTTTAGACTTCCCATCCAGGTGTCATCGGTGCGTAAGTCCATGCCCAGAGAAGGGAAATCAACATTGCGGGCAAAGTTTCTATTGACGGAGATTTGGAGTAAGTCCTTTTCTGAAGCTTGAAAATCCGCGTACAAGCCCACGGTCCCTCGCTTAAAATTGGCAGGAACTGGATTTCCGTCTCCATCCAGGTAATCATTCCCGGCGGAGTAACTTCCCAGTAACCCGATGTCATACTTTTCTCCCTGAAAACCCACCCGGGCATCGTTTCTCCAAACATTGCCATTGCTTTCAACTAGGGAAGAAACCCGACCGTAAATTCCCGGAGCAGAGGTGAAAGCCGGGGCTTCCTGAATATAGTTGATGGTGCCTCCGAGGCCGATTCCATAGCGCAGGGCATGGGGACCTTTGAGTATTTCTACTTCTTGGATTCGATTGAGTGCCACTTGGGAAGTTGGGGGATCCATCCGATTGGGGCAGGCGGCATTGGCGGATTGGAGGCCATTGACCACGATATTGAGCTGATCGTATTTGAATCCCCGCATGACCGGATCAAAGGCAAAGCTGCTGCTTTTGCGTATACCGGACACCACCGGGTCTAAACTTAGAATAGCCCCTGCATCATGATGAAGTCGCTCCTGATCAGAGATGAGAATTTTTTTATCTTTCTCCTCGGTCATTTTCAACGCAATGACCGAGACGGGCTGTAGGCCGTGGATTTGTTCTTTTCTGTAAACGATTCCTGATTTGACTGCATTAGCCACTTCTATTGGATCCAATGTCCAGCTGCCATAGCTCAGATGGCTGAGGTTAAGCCAAGTTTCACCGTCGATCAATAAATAAATGCTACCACTCTCATCTGAGATTCCTTTTTGGAAACCATAGCGGTAGGAGACTCCGGGGATTCCCTCGAGGGTGTTTTGGTCGATGATGCGGAATGATTGTTTTTCCTGAGCAAAGGAAGGATTTAGGGTGTAAAGAACCAGCGCAAGGGCAAAAATCATCCTTGCAGCCGGAGAAATAAGCTTTTTCATGATATAGGATTTAGGTAATTACTAGGGACTTGCGGTCCTGAACCGAGCATGGCCGATTCTGTTCTCAAGAAAAAATCAGCCTTGAGGCGGATGGAAAAAATCCTTACCTAGATCCAGAGTATGGCTTATTTGGTATCGGGGTGTATTTACGATTTCAAGATTTAATTCGGGGATATAAGGCAGGTTTGCTTCTTTGGCTTTTTCCAAAAAGGTCAGATGAAGTTCTTCAAGCGTGATTTCGGCTTCGCTTTCGTTTTGATTTTTGGCTTCGGATAGCCGCTTGGTAAGCTCGCATTTTCCGTCACATTCGAGTTCGGGTTTGTCTTTGTTGATACAATACAGCGCTGTGATTTGCTCCCGGTCCATGAAAAAATGGATCTGAATCAGCGTGTAGCCCATACCGTTGAGCAGAATGAGCAGGACTAGAGCAATATGTAGCCAAGTTTTAGACACGGATATGCAAAAGTGATGGGTTTTTCAAATTTCCTCTGTGACCGAGGTTACCGGATAATTTTCTTTTTCTTTATTTCTGATTTTCCATACCACTACACCAGCCATGAGGATAAACTGAATCAAAATCAGGTATCCATTGGCGACGCCGAAGATTTTCCGCAGGTCCATGGCATCCAGAAGACTGGCTAGAATTCTTCCCGAAAGCGTCACCTGAAAAGCCGTCCAAGTGATCCACAGGATGGGGTGGTAAGGTGTCTCGCGTATTCCGAAAATGCTAGGAAAGATAATCGGAGCATGGGCCCAGATCATCGAGAAGGTGAACCCCAGAAAGAAGGTGTGCAGCATCAGGTCATAATACAAGGCGTGATTTTCCAACCCCAATAAAATCATACCGTGAAGCCCCAGCCAGATATAACCTACTCGCAGCCCGACTCCGATGTATCTAAACTGATCGGTCTTTCGGGCAGCTACTTTTGCCATGTCAAATGTCAGAAGCCAAACTGAGATCAGGAGTGCCGAAATGCCCATGATCTCATTGCCCCAAGTATGAAAAGGAATGATCAGTCCAAGTGTAAAAAGGGCTAAAAGTGATTTTAAGGCGTTTGTTGACCAAAATGGAACAGGTAAAAACTGGCTTAATTCCAAGCGCTCCCCGACAATCGTAAATAGAAGAAATCCTATCCACCAAGTGCTGCCGGAAGCGATGAGTCCGGTCTGCCAAGCCAGAAAGTTGCCTACAAACCAAGACGCGGCGCCTCCGTACAGCAGGGCCGTATGAAGTTTCGTGTGTTTCAAAGTCTGTAAGTGCATGATTACACTGAGCCCGAGCGAACCTGCCATCAAGAAAACAAGACCAATCTCTGTTTTTCCAAATACAAATGGGAAAATCGAACTTCCGGTCAGCAGGGGGATGAGGAGCCAGGCTTTTTTCTTCATCACCATGGCCCGCTCGATCGAGATCAGTGTGCCCAAAAATCCCCCGACCATCACCAATCCGTGGTTTGTCGCAGCAGACGCTAAAGGAATAGTCAAGCTGCCCAGCCGGAGCCAACCTCCTGAAATGCCTACTACTAGTCCAACTAGTACCAGAGGGAGAAGGAAATAGGGTTGAAGTGGCCTAGTTTTCATGAGGAGGGTTAAAGTGAAATGGTCCAAATGAATAGTCGGAAGCAAATGCGATTACTCGGGGAAAGAGAATATTTTGCTCCAGATCGATATGAGTTTTCAGATCCAGGTGAAAGGCGCTCAGTTCCTTCATTAGGGAATTGTAGCTACTCGTGGCAGAAGGGATCGTTTGATATTCGTTGGTCAGTAATTTGATTTGCTCAAAAAGCCGCTCCTCTGATTCGTGGTCCTGAATGAGTTTTTCGATCTGACCGGCAATCCGGTCAAAAGGAGGGGAAAGCAGCAAGCTGGCTTTTTCAGGGAATTGAGATAGATTTCTGATAAATGGAAAAATGATTAATTCCTCCTGGGCCATGTGATGGATCAGTTCTTCTGAGGATTGAAAGAAAAGACTTTCCAAAAGCCCGATTCGATCTGCTTCATCCGGTAATTCAGCCTTTAGGGCTTTGATTCTTTTTTGAATTTGGGGTGTTTGTTTTCGAATCAGCGAATGGTGAGTGGCCTCGATATAGCGGGCAAGGAGATCAGATGGCCAGGAAGAAAAGTTTGAAGATTCTGCCCATTCATCGGCAATTTCTTTTTTCATAGCTCGTATCAGCTGAGCCAGATTGAATTCCTCCAGCAGACACAGTTCTACAGGAGTCAAATGACCCATAGTTTCGGGATCGATTCCATGCTCCAGGAAAAATTCCCCTGAGATGGCATGTATCTGTTGGATTTCCCGAATACTGAGCTTAGCTAAATTTTTCATAAAAAAGATAAAAATATCCTTTATTTTAGTTTAAGAAAAGGGCTTCTCAGCCCTGATTTGATTCAAAGGTAGGTAGGAAAATAAAAAAGACAAAATTATCCGATACTATTTTTCCAACTGGCAAAAGAACTTGAGGTCTCGTACAGTTGAAGTGATTCCAATCGGATATAAGGTGGTAATATGGTCGTCAGTTGCACTACCATCCAGAGTAGCATCCGCTCGGCAGTTGGCTCGGTTGTCATCCAAAAAATATTCCCGGTATAATTTTGAAAAATCTGCCGGTTTTCCTTTGCATCTTTCAAAATCAATGCATGATCAACGTGGTCTAAAATCGCTTTTTTGACATGATTTTTCAAAACTTTAAAGTCTAAGATCATATCGCTTTCTTCATCGATTTGACCAGAGATTGTCACTGCGAGTTTATAGGTGTGTCCGTGAATTTCCTTACAGGTGCCTTGATAATTGCTCAGGCGGTGAGCAGCTTCGAACTCAAATTTTTTAGTGAGTGTGATCATAATAGACTGATTTCATTTACTTTAAAAAAAAGACAAAACTATCTTAAAAATAGGGGTACAAAAAAGTTTTTCAGGCTTTATTTCGGAAAAAAAAAGCCTGATTTAGATCATTTCCTTAGGTGTCAAAAGTTACCTCGGCAAATTGGACTGTGGCCTGTTTTTTTCTCAAAATCACCACTTCAAACCACTCACAGACCCACACCACTATGGATCATTATGTTATCAAGAGAAATGGGGAGTATGCACTTTTTGCCCCTTATAAAATAGAAGATGCGCTCAAAAAAGGCTTTCAAAGTGTTTCTGCATTTTATGACCCTTCGGTCTTCGAAAAAGTCATGCAAAAGCTTTCTCCCAAGACTACATGGTCTGTGGAAGAAATCCAGGATCTGATCGAAAAGGAATTGTACTGGGCCGGCCATTTTGAAGTCATGCGTTCTTTTATGTTGTATCGCCACACCCGAAAGCTCCAACGCGAGCATGTGGCAGGGCTCAATGAGGATACCACCTACGTGGACAGTACCCAGACCATTGAGGAATACATCAAGCAGACCGACTGGCGGATCAATGCCAACGCCAATACCTCCTATTCCAATGCCGGCTTGGTCAACAATGTGGCGGGCAAGATCATCGCCAACTATTGGCTGGACAAGGTCTACAGCAAAGAAGAGGGTTATGCCCACCGCAATGGGGACATTCATATCCATGATCTCGATTGCCTCACTGGCTATTGCGCCGGTTGGAGTCTGAGAGGATTGCTTAATGAGGGGTTCAATGGCGTTCGTGGTAGGGTCGAAAGTCGGCCTCCCGCCCATTTTCGGGAGGCTTTGGGGCAGATGGCTAATTTTCTCGGCATCCTGCAAAGCGAGTGGGCCGGTGCACAGGCTTTCAGTTCATTTGACACCTATTTGGCTCCCTATGTGTTCAAGGATCAACTCAACTACAAGGAAATCGAAAAAGCCATTCGGTCATTTGTCTACAATCTCAATGTTCCCGCCCGTTGGGGTCAGTCACCGTTTACCAATGTGACTATCGATTGGGTGGTGCCGGAAGATCTCAAGGATCAGATGCCAACCCGAAATGATCTGCATCTTTTTAATGGCATTGATTCGGATTTATTAATGGAAAAAGCCAGAAAACGAGGCGTAGACTCCCTCGAGGAACTGACCTACAAGCATTTTCAGCCGGAAATGCAGCTGATCAACAAAGCCTATTATACCATCATGACCGAGGGCGATGCCAATGGACAGCCGTTCACCTTTCCGATTCCCACGGTAAATATCACCGAGGACTTTGACTGGTACGGCCCCAATACGGATTTGCTTTTTGAAAACACCGCCAAAATCGGCTCTTCGTACTTCCAAAACTTCATCGGCAGTCAATACACCTATGATGAAAACGGCCAAAAGGTCGAAAATCCCCTTGCTTACAAGCCCAACGCCGTTCGCTCGATGTGCTGTCGACTGCAGCTCGATTTACGGGAATTGCTCAAGCGGGGAAATGGACTTTTCGGAAGTGCAGAGATGACCGGAAGTATCGGCGTGGTGACGATCAATATGGCGAGATTGGGCTATTTATATGCGGGTAATCAAGAGGGACTCTATGAGCGTCTGGACTACCTCATGCAGATCGCCAAGTCCACTCTGGAGAAAAAACGGGTTTTCATTCAGGAGATGTATGATCGGGGATTGTACCCCTACACCAAGCGTTACTTGAAGCATTTTCGAAACCACTTCTCTACCATCGGAGTCAATGGGCTCAACGAAATGATTCTCAATTTTACCGGAGGAAAAGAAGCTATCACCGGAAATTATGGCCAAAATCTGGCCGGCGAACTTCTCGAATATATCCGCAATCGAATGAAGGAATTCCAAGAGGAAACGGGTAATCTTTATAACCTCGAGGCCACACCTGCCGAAGGTACCACCTACCGATTTGCCAAAGAAGACAAAAAACGCTTTCCGGAGATCATCCAAGCCGGAATGGAAGAAAACACCTACTACACCAACAGCTCCCAAATCCCTGTAAACTACACGGATGATCCCTTTGAGGCCTTAATGCTTCAGGACGAACTCCAATGCAAATACACCGGCGGTACAGTACTTCACCTCTATATGCGTGAAAAAATCTCCTCACCTGAGGCTTGCCGCCGTCTGGTGAGAAAAGTCTTGTCCAACTTCAAGCTGCCCTACATCACCGTGACTCCTGTTTTCAGCATTTGCCCGGTTCACGGATACCTGAATGGCGAACACGAATATTGTCCTCAATGTGACGAAGCCCTTTTGAATGACTTAAACCAAAATCCAATCCATTATGCAGATAAACACTGAACAAATCGAAACCCAAACTTTACTCCAACTCCACGAGGAGAAGCGCACCAAATGTCTGGTCTATACCCGCGTGATGGGGTACCACCGACCTGTGGAGAGTTTCAACATCGGCAAAAAAGGTGAACACAAACAACGCACCCACTTCAACGAGTAGCTTGGAAAAGGGGAGACCTGTCTTCAGTATCTCCCCTTTTACGATGCTGGATTTTCCTGACCGCACGGCCTGTATCCTCTGGTTTGCCGGCTGCAACATGCGCTGCGGCTACTGCTACAATCCGGAGATTGTCTTGGGCAAAGGAAAACTGAGTTGGGAACTTGTATGGGAGTTTTTGATTTCCAGAAGGAGATTGCTGGATGGGGTGGTTTTTAGCGGAGGAGAATGTACGATTCACTCTCAGGTGATTCCCTTTGTGAGCGAAGTGAAAAAGATGGGCTTTGAGGTAAAAATCGACACCAATGGCAGTCGGCCTGAAGTCATCCGACAACTGATTGACGAAAATCTACTGGACTATGTGGCCTTGGATTTCAAAGCCATGCCTGAAAACTACTGGAAAATCACCCGTTCTGATTTGTTTGCTTCCTTCGAAAAATCCCTCGAAATCCTCATCCCATCCAAGGTTCGGTTTGAGGTGCGGACCACCGTTCATTCGGATCAATTGACTGCCAGAGATCTTCAGGCTATGGAAACGTGGCTGCGGGGAAAAGGCTACGCAGGTACCTATTATTTGCAGCATTTTCGGGGAGATAAACAGACACTCGGAGGGCTTGGCGAAAGCAAAAAACAAATCCTGAAAACCGAATCAGGGGTATGGAGAAATTGAATTCGTAAAATGTAACCCAAGTCACTTTCTAAATGGACTTTTTGATCGAGCTTTACTTTTGGTATTTACCTTAAACCCTTCTAGCCATGACCTACTATCAATCCAAAATTCTAAAATCAGCCGATTTGGCATCGCTTCGAACCCAAGTAGAAGCTGGCCTGAAAGAAGTCGGATTTGGTGTCCTTACCGAAATTGACATTCAGGCTACCATGAAGAAAAAGCTGGACAAAGACTATCCGCCTTTTTTGATTTTGGGGGCATGTAATCCGGTTTTTGCGGACAAAGTATTGACTGCCGAACCACACGTAAGTACACTTTTACCCTGCAATGTGACCATCCGAAGTCTCGGAGGGGAAGACTATGAGGTGACGATCATGGACCCTGCGGCTGCCATGTCGGTGGTCCAAAATCCTGCGATCGAATCCTTAGCGGGGGAAGTTAGAGCCAAGTTGATGGGGATGCTGGAAAGTTTGGCCTAGATTTAATCTTCACCAGTTCAATAGGTTGGTCTGGAATTTCTCCCTTAGAGAGATTCATGAGGGTTTAATTCAGATCAACCGTTGATTTACTTTTTTTGCTTTTGTAATTATTAGTCGGCTATTTTCAGTAGAAATTAAGTTTTATCTTCTATTTTGAGGGAGAATATTTTGTCCTCAATGAGTTTGCCTGATAATAACTGGAGTCATCTTTTCGAAAAATTGGAGGTCGGTATCGTACTGACAGATTCCAGATTTGAGGTGGTCAAGGCAAACACTTCTGCCCGTGAAATTTTTGGCAATAATTTAATTGGCTTGGATTTCAGTACCTTTTTTCTCAATGTGGAGTGGTTTGGAGAGCATTTTTTCAAGGAAGAGTTTTCAAAAAAATCAATAGTCACCCAAGTCAGAGTGGATCGCTCCAAGGTGATGACTGTGAAGCTCCATTCTGAAAAAGCGGAAGCTGATCATCAGCTGATTTGGACAGTGATTCCGATCCGAACGATCGATGCGAAGGAGGATTTGCCGACCAGATTTGCCTCTACCCATGTGGGGAATTGGGAGTATGATGTGACTAAATCCATACTTGAATTGGATGATGTGGCCAAATCCATCCATGGACTCAGGTTCAAAGATCAGTTGACACTCGATGAAGCCAAGCAGATGTATTCCTTTGGTAATTCCAAAAAGCAGATTTTCGATAGTTTTTCAGCTTGTCTGGTTCAGGGGAAGGCTTTCGATAGTGAATTTGAAATACTGGATGCCAAGGGGAATCACCGATGGATCAGATCCACGGGAAAGGCCCTTCGACAGGCCGATGGACTGATTACCAAGCTCTATGGGACGGTTCAGGATATCACGGATGTGCATGAGAAGTCCAGAATTTTTGAATCCGTGTCTGAGTTTCTGCCTGGCTTCGTGACTCGATATACCTCCCAAAATGAAGGTGAGGAAAAAGTGTCCTTCTATGGAAATAAAGTTCCCAAATACTTTTCGCTTTACAGTGATACGGTGTATGACGCCCACGTTTTTTGGTCTCAGATGAAGGATGAAGATGCTGACATGTTAAAAGAAAAACTGCAGGCTGACACTTTGGACAGGGCTACTTTTTTTGCCGAGATCAATCTTGCCACACACTGCAATCTCCGGGTTTTTCAGACCTGGTGGACACTGAGGAGTACTAAAAAACGAAAAGTCTGGGAGGCGGTTTTCCTGGATTTTACCGATCAGATGCTTGCCAGAAAGCAGCTGCTGAGATCTGACGAACGCTTCCAAAAGCTGGTCTCCAGTATGGATGATTTTATTTTTACCCTTGATCCGGAGTTTAGGCACACAGGGATTTTTGGGAAAAGTCTGGAGAAAAGCGGCCTTACCGAGGAATTTTTCCTTGGAAAAACAGCCGCCGATATCTTTGGTCCTGATGCCGCTTCAGTTCATCAGATTCCCAACCAAAAGGCATTCAAAGGGGAAAATGTCCAATACGAATGGTCTGTGGGATCGGGCCATGAACAGCGCTGGTTTCTTACCCGGTTGGTCCCTATGACGGAAGAGGATGGAAGTATTTTTGGGATCGTGGGAATCGCTACCGATATCACAGCCAAAAAGAAACTGGAAGTAGAAATGTCCTTGGCCAACGCCCGCTATGAGCTGGTCAATAAGGCGACCAATGAAGCGATTTACGACTGGGATTTGGAAAATGACGCACTTTTCTGGGGAGGGAGTTTTGACCGGATTTTAGGTCACAATGACCACGAGGGCCATATTTTTTCTATCAAAGATTGGGAAAGCTGGTTATATCCTGAGGATCTTCCCCGCATCAGTGCCAGTCTGGAAAAATTCCTGAATGATCCGTCCAAAAGTCAGTGGGTAGCTCAATATCGTATCAAAAATCATCGAAGACGCTACTTCTATGTCTTGGAAATGGGCTATGCACTTCGCAATTCCCAAGGTGAGGTAGTCCGAATGATCGGTTCGATCCGGGATGTCAATCACGAGGTGATTCTTAAAAATCGTCTGAAATCTTCCTATCAGCGCCTCAGTGAATTTCGAAAAGCATTAGATCAAAGTACCAATATTATTTTGACGGACTTGGATGGGATAATTCTGGATGCCAATCAAAGTACAGTCGAGCTCTCGGGCTATTCCAAAGAAGAACTGATCGGTACTCATACTCGGGTCAACCGCTCTGGATATCACCCAAAGGAGTTTTATCAAACGATGTGGACTACCATCAAAGCCGGAAAAGAGTGGAAAGGGGAACTGAAAAACCGCAGAAAGGACGGGTCGCATTATTGGGTGTTTACTACCATATTTCCGCTGAAGGATAAGTTTGGAAATGTGTATCGCTTCCTAGCCGTCCGCACGGATATTACCGAGCAAAAAGAGGCCCAGGAGAAGATTTTTCAGTCTTTCGAAAAAATCAAAGCCTCCGAAAAGAAATACAGCGATCTATTTCATTTCAGCCCCTTGCCTATGTGGGTTTTTGATTTGGATACCCTCCGGGTGCTTGATGTCAATGAGGCCGCGCTGACCAATTATGGCTATGATCGGGATGAGTTTGTCGGAATATCGATTTTTGATTTTCGACCGGAAGATCAAGTGGGCACGATGAAGGAGTTTTTGGAGAAAAATCCGGGCAATTTTACCGTTTCCAAAGAAAAATTCATTCACCAAAAGAAATCAGGGGAGCAGATGATTGTTGAGATTTTTTCGATTCCCATCGAGTTTGAAGGGAAGTTAGCTCAGCTCGTACTGGCCAACGACGTGACCACTACCGTGCGCTATTTGGAAAAAGTGGAGGCCCAAAACAAAATCCTCAAGGACATCGCTTGGACGCAATCTCACATCGTGCGTGCGCCACTGGCGCGTCTGATGGCGATTGTCCAGCTGATCAAAGACGGGATTGTGGATCTCGACGAATTGAACCAATACCTAGGTCTATTGGATTCCTCTGCATTGGAATTAGATCAGGTGATCCGGGAGATCTCAGAAAAAGCGAATAAGCTGGAAAATTTAGTGCTTTTAGATTAAAGGAAAATGCGAACTGGTGCTTCTTGAGTAAACTTTACTCTTTTATCAAATTAATTCAACTGTGGCGGTGCCTTGGGGACTACGCTTAGCGTCTTGGAAGCAAACAAAATCGCCTGAACTATCAGCACCATTACAACTAAGAGGGCGATTTCAAGTTGAGAGTGTGCAGCATCGGAGGAGAAGATTTGGCCCGATCTACTGATTAGATTTTGAGCTTCTTTGACTTGGATTTCGGAAAGGATTTTCAGTTCAGTCAGGGCTTCCTGTAGGGTTGCTTGACTATTCTTCCTTTCCGGGATCCCCTGGAAAATGGCCCAAGTCATTTTTTCAAATCGGTCAAAATGAATTTTTTCTTCTTTGGTGAGTTGGGTCTCCAGATAGTTAAGGTTGATTTGTTCGATTTTCTGCCAATGCGAATAAAGAAGCGATTCTTGAAAATCAGAACCGCTTTCCAAAATCAGTCCAATCGAATGAAGTTCGTCCGAGAGCTGCAAAATGTAGCTCTCGGCGATCAATCGATCCTGATACATCGAATCAAGAACCTTCTGTAGTTCACGGGATTGGGACCGCTCGCTGAGGTTGTTGACCAAAATCAGACAGATCAGCCCTGTCAAAAGCAGGGAGATCTTGGCTTTTCCGCGTATTTGGTAAGTCCATTTCATTTCAGGATTGTTTCGGTGGCAGAGGTCGATCTGAGTGGTTTTTCAACCCGGATGATTTGTAGCTTTTTCAGTCCACCGGGAAGAGTCCATTCCACAGTCATGCCTTGCCTGAAGCCGATCAGTGCCACCCCGAGCGGACTGAGAATGGAGATTCTGTTTTGCTTGAGGTCTGCTTGATGAGGCAACACAAGCTGCAGGTTCATGAATTTACCACTCAAGAGTTCCTGCACCTCAAATCGGGAGTTGAGTTGGATGATGTCTTCTGAAATTGCTTCATCAGAAATGATTTCGGCAGATTTGATCTCTTTTTGGAGAAGGCTTACTTCTTTTCCTTTCAGACGGGAAGGAAGATTTTGGAGTAGGGAATGGATAGTTTTATAGTCTGAGTTTGTCAGAATAGGTTTCATCAGTAGTAATTTTTGAAAGGTATAGGTAGCCACACCACTGCGGTTACCCGCTGGAAAATTTGGAGCGTGATTTAGCCCTCCGTTTAGAATACGGAGGGAAAAGTGATAAAAGCCCTACTGTGACACACTACCATCCTCTTGACCCAGTTCATGAAAGAACCTTCTACGGGCGAAAAGTGGGAAGATGGAAGTTGATGAGTTTTCATATTGATTTTAAGGTAAGCAAAGTTACCACAATATCCCATCGTTTGCTAGAGGATGTAATTCTGATGCCAACTCGAATTGGGAGATGATGGCAACACGGTGGCAGGGTGGAATTTTTTTAAAAAAATATTACAGGATATTTTTATCCTTTATTAAAATTCATATACATTTGGGATAACAATTCAGCACGAGATGTTTTCCAAAGCCTGTAAATACGCAATCAATTCCATGGTTTTCCTGGCCACACTGCCGGAAGGTCAGGAGCGTGCAGGTCTCAAGGACATTGCTTTTGCGACCAACTCCCCGGAAGCATTTACTGCCAAAATTCTCCAGACTCTGGTCAGAGAAAATCTGCTTTTGTCGATCAAAGGGCCTAATGGAGGCTTTGAAATCAGCGAAGAGGGTCGTAAAACTCCCCTTTATCGCATCGTACAGGTGATTGATGGCGACTCCATTTTTACAGGCTGCGCACTTGGCCTTCAGGAGTGCTCGGAGAAGCACCCCTGTGCAGTCCATCACAAATTCAAAGCTATCCGGGATCACCTGACCGGTATGATGATGACCACCACACTTCAGGATATGGCATTGGGCATAAATACCGGAATCAGTTTCTTAAAGACATAAAAACACCTGATTAAAAGATAAGTAAATCCCTTAATTTCCAAGCAAAATGGCAACTATCGAAGAGAAAAAAGTAGGCAAAATCGTAGCGGAAAACTTCCGAACTGCAAAAGTTTTCACGGAGTATGGGATTGACTTCTGCTGCAAAGGCGGAATCAAACTCTCAGATGCCTGTAGTACCCGGGGCCTGAATGTAGATGAAGTAGTCGAAAAACTGGAAACCATCATGCAAGTGGCCGACCAAAGTCCCTATCAGGAAATGTCCCTCAGTCAATTGATCGATCATATCGTGGGTGTTCACCATAAGTATGTGGAGGAGACTATTCCGGCCTTGAAGTTTTATGTGGAAAAAATTGAGCGGGTTCACGGAGACCGGCATCCGGAACTGGCTTCGATTCGAGAAGAGTTCCTGGCAGCGGCTGATGCCCTGACCGTCCACATGAAAAAAGAAGAATTTGTTCTTTTTCCATATGTCAAGGCCATGGAAGACGCGAAGTCAAACAATTTTCCGCTTTCAAAACCGCACTTTGGGCATATCGAAAATCCCATCGCCATGATGGAAGAGGAGCACGATACTGAAGGAGAAAGATTCCGAAGAATAGATTCATTGACTCAAGGCTATACTCCACCGGCAGACGCTTGTCAAACTTATCGGGTAGCGTTTTCGATGCTTCAGGAGTTTGAGCAAGACCTTCACACCCATATTCATCTGGAGAACAATGTCCTGTTTCCGAAAGCGATGGTCCTTTATTCCGAATTAAATTCTTAAATTAAAATACCCTTTTATCCGATTATCATGGGCTATTTACCGCTGAACGCTCTGTTTATCCGCATCTGGACTCGATGGGCACTGGGATTTTTCCTGGTTGCTTCCCTCCTGGGTCTGACCATGCGGGCGTTTTATGTGGTCGAAATACCCGTGCTCGAATACCGTCATATCCTTCATGCACATTCTCACTTGGCCCTGCTGGGCTGGGGCTTTATGATGCTGATGGGGGCGATGATCGTAGCGGTGGATGACCGTAGTGATTACGTCAAAAGGTACGGTTGGTGGTCTGTAGCCCTGGTGATTTCGCTGATCGGGATGCTTCTTTCCTTTCCTGTACAAGGCTATGGATCAGTGAGTATCAGCTTCTCTACCCTGTTTGTCTTGGTTTCCTACGGTATCATCTTTCAGTATTGGAAATCACTCCCTTCTATGTCCAGTTCACCGGGTTTACGCCTGATCCGCTGGTCAGTGATTGGCTATTTGATCTCTACCTTGGGGCTGTGGGCTTTAGGTCCTGTGACTGCTACCCTTGGCCGAATGCATGAGCTTTACTTCATGACGATTCAATGGTTTTTGCATTTTCAGCTCAATGGATGGTTTGTTCTAGGCGTTTTGGGCTTGATCGTTTTTTTTGCCGAAAAAAGAGGTATTAAGATCCTATTTTCTGGTAATCAAGAAATGGTCTTGCTCGGATCTATCCTGCTTACTTATGCTTTGGTGGTCACTTGGGCTGCGCCTTCTCCGATGTCATTTTGGATCAATTCGGTGGCAGTAGTACTTCAGGCGGTAGCCTATTTCATAGTGCTTCGCAAAATCTGGAAAGCCCTTCCTCACCTCGAGCTGACCCGATTTGTCCGAGGGATGATCTACTTGGCTATGGTTAGTCTGATCGCTAAAGCTATTCTTCATTTGCTGTTGGTGGTGCCTGCGGTTGCGGTCATTTCCTACACGATCCGAATGTTTGTGATCGGATTTCTCCATCTGGTTCTGCTGGGAGCAATGACTTTCGGCTTGGCAGGATTAGCGATGGCTGAGGGTCGTTTACCGCTAAGTCCACTGTCCAAAATCGGTTGGGTACTTGTGGCGCTGGGTTTTGTGGGTACGGAGCTTTTGCTCTTTGGTCAGGGGACGATGGTCTGGCTTGCACTGGGATATTGGTCTTGGTATCACACAGCGCTATTTATACTAGCTGCTCTGTTCCCTTTGGGGCTCTTAATCGCTCTCCTCAGTCTATTTGAGACCGTTTCCAGTCCCAATCCCTTTATAGAATTTCCCTCAATTACAAATCAAACCAAATCCCAAACTATGAAAAAAGCGATGATCTGGTCCATGGGCATCGTAGCGATGCTCCTGACCTCATGCGGTGGAGGAAGTGAATCACAATCTTCCTCTACCGGTACTTCGGCACCTGCCGAAGAAGCTGCGGCACCTGCAGCTGATCCCAAAGGAATCGGGGAAGTGAAAAATGTGGATCTGGGTACAGGCATCGATCCTGCTTTGGCTGATAAAGGCAAAGCTATCGTGGACATGAAGTGTACCGCCTGTCACCAGCTGAATGACAAGCGTTTGGTGGGCCCGGGATTCCAAGGGGTCACCAATCGTCGACGTCCGGAGTGGATCATGAATATGATTACCAATGTGGATGTGATGCTGGATCAAGATCCTGAAGCTCAAAAGCTTCTCGAAGAGTGCCTTACCCGGATGCCTAATCAAAATATCACAGTCGATGATGCGAGAGGTATTTTGGAATTTATGAGAAAAAATGATGAAGAAAAGGCCGGTCAGCGCGATGCGGCTGCCAAATAACCCAGTTAAACTATAATCCAAATGAAAACACACAAATGGCTACTTGCTGCAGGACTTCTAGCGGCAGCGGTAGCACCAGGATGTAAGCCCAAAGGCGCCCAAAGTGCCATCACGGGCGATGCTGCCTCCAAAGTCTATGTGGCACCGGGAGAGCATGACGAGTTTTACAATATCGTCTCGGGCGGTTTCAACGGTCAAATGTCCGTCGTGGGACTTCCCTCCGGTCGGGTGTTGAAAATTCTCCCCGTTTTCTCCGTCCACCCGGAAAACGGCTGGGGATATTCCGAGCAATCCAAACCGATGCTGAATACCTCCAATGGTTTCGTGCCTTGGGATGACTTGCACCACATCGCGATCTCTACGACTAATGCGGAGCATGACGCTCGCTGGGCTTTTGGCAATGCCAACAACACTCCCCGTATCGCACGAGTGGATCTGAACACCTTTAAGACTGTAGAAATCATAGAGATTCCCAATTCGGCAGGAAACCACTCCTCACCGTTCATCACTCAAAATACCGAGTATGTAGTGGCAGGAACCCGTTTCTCTGTGCCTGTAGGGGATGATCAGGACGTATCTATTGATTCTTACAAAGACAATTTTAAAGGATACATCTCCTTTATTGGAGTAAATCAGGAGACCGGAGATATGGATCTTTCTTTCCAGATCGAAGCTCCTCCGTTCAACTTTGACTTGGCCCGTGCCGGAAAAAACAAATCCCACGGCTGGTTCTTTTTCTCCACCTACAATACCGAGATGGCCCACACGCTTTTGGAAGTGAATGCTTCGCAAAAGGACAAGGACTTCATCATGGCGGTCAATTGGAAAAAGGCCGAAGAATATGTGAAAGCAGGTCAGGGGACCAAGAAAAAAGTAAAATATGCCCATAATAAATGGGATGAAGAAACCCACTCGGCTACTTCTACCATCAAGGAAGAAGTGTTGACCTTGGATCCGGCCATTCTCAAGGATATTGTCTATTTCATTCCATGTCCTAAATCTCCTCATGGTACCGATACCGACCCGACGGGAGAATACATTATTGGTTCAGGAAAATTGGCTGCGATTATTCCGGTATTCTCCTTCACCAAAATGCTAGCTGCGATCGAAAACAAGGATTTCGAAGGTGATATCAACGGAATGCCCGTGTTGAAGTATGAATCAGTACTGCACGGAGAGGTCGAAAAGCCAGGCTTGGGACCATTGCACACTGAATTTGACGGCAAGGGAAATGCCTACACGTCCATGTTTGTGTCTTCCGAGATCGTGAAGTGGAATATCGAAACACTCCAAGTACTCGATAGAGCTCCTACTTATTATTCTGTGGGTCACTTGAGCATTCCCGGTGGACCTACCGGCAAGCCACACGGAAAATACCTCGTCGCATACAATAAAATCACCAAAGACCGATACCTGCCTACCGGGCCTGAACTCGCTCACTCCGCACAGCTATACGATATCTCCGGAGATAAAATGCAGCTGCTTTTGGACTTCCCGACCATCGGTGAACCGCACTATGCAGAGTCTTTCCCAGCTTCTCTGATCAAAGACCGTCAGGTGAAATTCTATCCGATCGAGAAAAACCACAGCCCTTACGCACTCAAAGGAATCAATGACGCCCGGGTGGAGAAAAAAGGCAATCAAGTACACGTGTACATGACTTCTATCCGATCCAACTTCCGACCTGACAATATTGAAGGGGTCAATGTGGGGGATGAAGTTTACTTCCACGTGACCAATCTCGAGCAGGACTGGGATGTACCGCATGGATTTGCGATCAAAGGCGCCAATACCGCCGAGCTGTTGATCATGCCGGGTGAGACTGCTACCCTGAAGTGGGTTCCTGACAGAGTCGGAGTGTTCCCATTCTATTGTACCGACTTCTGTTCGGCACTTCACCAAGAGATGCAGGGCTACCTGAGAGTTTCTCCTAAGGGAGCTAATGTTCCCCTGAAGTACTCCACCGGAGTCTCTGAATAAAAATTAACTCTAGAGGCGGTTACGAAACCCGTTGTCACATTGAGCGAAGTCGAAATGTGGTTGTACTTGGTACGATTGCCTTCGACTCCGCTCAGGCTGACAACTCAACAACACAAAACAGCCTCTATTTCTCCCCCTTGCTATGAAATCCCTCAGTCTCACCAATAGGATTTTGCTTTTGATTGCCGTGTTGACGTTGATCCCAAGCTATTTCACTCCACTCTGGCAGATCAGCCTTTGGGCACCTCAGTATCCTGAGGGGCTGAATATGAAAATCTGGATCGATCACCTTAGTGGCAATGTGGATCAGATCAATGGAGTCAACCACTACATCGGCATGAAGCACATTGGTGTGGAGATGTTTCCCGAATTTACCTACCTCACCTATGTGATGGGAGCCATGATCGGATTGGGTTTCCTCTTTTTCTTTTTAGGGAAAAGATGGTCCCTCTATTCCTTTCTTGGACTATTGATCCTTTTTGGTATCGCCATCTTGGTGGATATGTACCGATGGGGCTATGAATATGGCCATGAGCTCGATCCCAAAGCCGCTATCAAAGTGGAGGGAATGAGCTACCAACCCCCACTCATCGGATACAAACAACTCCTGAATTTCCTCGCGTACTCTGGACCGGATACCGGCAGCTGGATATTGATGGGCGGAGCAGGCCTTTTGATGCTCGCTGTTTTCCTGGATTGGAAAGGAAAGTAAACCCTAAAATGACCTAACGACCTTTAATTGACCCTCACTATGAACCGATTCCTGATTGCACTGATTTCCTTGCTGATGTTTGCCGCATGTAGCTCTGATCCTCGACCAATTGTGTTGGGGCAGGACGCTTGTCACCACTGCAAAATGACCCTGATGGATCCCAAGTATGGGGCCGAACTGGTCACTGAAAAAGGCAAGATTTTTATTTTCGACGACGTCAACTGCATGCTTGGCTACATGGATTCTCAAGAAGGAAAAAGCCAGATTTTTAAGCATATGCTAGTCATGGATTACCTCAATCCCGGTACACTGATCGATGCCAATGTTGCGCATTACCTCAAGTCACCTGAGTTCAAAACTCCCATGGCTTCCGAAGTGGTAGCTTTTCCTGACTTCGACCTTTTGGAAGAATACAAATCAAAAAATGGTGGCGTGTACCTCGCTTGGGGTGAACTCACCACCCAATTCAAATAGCCATGAAGCGATTATTTCCATTGGTTTTGATGTTGACCTTCTTCGGTTATTCGGTTGAAGCAGCCAAGATCATTCTTAAGCCCGGTCAGTCTATCCAAGCAGCGGTAGATCGTGCGGCGGCAGGGGATACCTTGTTTTTTTCTCAGGGAACTTATCCGGCATCGGCAGTCACAATCCGAAAACCGCTAAGCCTGATTGGAGAAAATCACCCCGTGATGGACGGAGAAAATAAAGGCAATATTTTCCTTATTGCTGCTGAAAATGTGCTCGTTAGTGGGTTGAAATTCATTCGCACCGGAAAGTCAAATATGGACGACTCGGCTGCCATCAAATTCTTTGATTCCAAAAACTGTACAGTAGAAAACAACATCTTGGAAGACACCTTTTTTGGTCTTCATTTTTCTAATTCTTCCAACCTGATTATTCGAAACAATAAAGTCAAAGCCTCCGCGGTCCGTGAATTTGAAGTGGGAAACGGGATCCATCTCTGGAAATGCAAGGATAACTTAATCGAGAAAAATGAGGTTTCCGGGCATCGAGATGGGATTTACCTGGAATTCGTGACCAATTCCCTAGCAAAGGAAAATTTCATTCAAGGCAATATGCGCTATGGCTTGCACTTTATGTTTTCGCATGACAATACCTACCTGAGAAACACCTTCAAAAGAAACGGGGCAGGAGTGGCGGTCATGTACACCAAAAACGTGACCATGCAAGAAAACCGTTTCGAAGAAAACTGGGGCAGCAGTGCCTACGGGATTTTGCTAAAGGACATCTCTGACAGCAAAGTGATCGGGAATATCTTCCAGAAAAATACCGTAGGCATCTATATGGAGGGAAGCAGTCGGATCGAGTTTAAGGAAAACAACTTCAAAGAAAACGGCTGGGCACTGAAGCTCATGGCGAGCTGCGATCAGAACCTCTTTCAGGCCAATAATTTTGCCGGCAATACCTTTGACATCAGCACCAATGGCAATACGGTGCTCAACGAGCTCAAAGAAAACTATTGGGATAAGTACGAAGGCTATGACCTCAACAAAGATAAAATCGGGGATGTGCCTTATCGTCCCATCAATCTATACAGTGTGATCGTCGAAAAAATCCCAGCATCAGTGATGCTATGGCGAAGCTTTATGGTGACGCTTTTGGACAGGATGGAAAAAATTCTGCCCACTATGACTCCGGACGAAATGATCGATCACTCACCTAAAATGCGACCTTATGATTTCGGTTAAAAACATATCCAAAAAGTTTGGCAAGCTGCAAGTTCTGAAGGAATTCAACTTGGAGTTTGAGCTTGGAAACAGTTATGCGCTCATGGGGCCTAACGGCTCAGGAAAAACCACCCTGATCAAAACCATCCTGGGCATGGTGATCCCCGATAGTGGAGACATCACCGTCGCCAGCCAATCTATCAAAGGTGACGTGAGCTATCGCAAACAGATCGGCTATATGCCTCAGATCGGACACTATCCGGCTAATATGAAGATCGGGCAGCTTTTCTCCATGATGAAAGACATGCGTCCGGAAATCAAAACCTATGATTTGGAATTGGTGGAGGCTTTTGGACTGGAGCAGATGAAAGACAAAGCGCTGGGAACACTCTCCGGAGGTACTCGACAAAAAGTCTCCGCCGCTTTGGCTTTCTTATTCAATCCCGATATTCTGATTTTGGATGAGCCCACGGCCGGACTCGACCCGATTGCGGTGGAGGTGCTGAAAGCCAAGATTAAAAAAGAGCGGGAGCAAGGAAAGTTGATCCTGATCACTTCTCACATTCTGAGCGATCTCGAGGAGCTGACCAATCGGGCCATTTACATCTACGAGGGAGAGGTTTTTTTCTCAGATACCATCGAAGAACTCAAAGAAATCACCGGAGAGAGCAAGTTTTCCCCTGCCATCGCCAAACTGATGCAGTGGACCTTAAAAAAAAAGTCAAGTAAACCAATTCTGAGCCATGTTTAAGCTACTCAAATACGCGCTTTACGATATTCTGAAATCCCGCTTTGCGATCATCTACACGGTGTTTTTGGCATTAGTGGCGATTTCGATTTACCAGGTTTCGGATGATCTGAGCAAGGTTTCGCTCAGCCTGATGAATATCATGATCCTGTTTATCCCGCTGATTGCTGCGGTCTTTGCCACCACCCATTTTTACAATAATCTGGAGTTTATCGAACTCATGCTCGCCCAGCCCGTGAAGCGGATTCATGTGTTTTTGAGTCAGTTGCTCGCCGTAGTGATCATGTTGAGTTTGTCGATTTTGCTGGGATTTGGGCTTCCCATGTTGCTTTGGGGGGCGGATAGTAGCTTGCTTACGCTGCTTGCCGTAGGCGTGGTGCTGAGTTCGGTTTTTGCCGGTTTTGCTTTTTTGGCGAGTGTGCTCACGAGAGACAAGGCCAAGGCAATTGGAATCAGCTTGGCGCTTTGGATTTACTTCTCGCTGGTCTATGACGGGTTGGTGCTTTATGTGATTTACAGCTTTGCGGATTATCCCTTGGAGAAAACCACCTTGGCTTTAGTCATGCTCAATCCGGTAGATTTGGGTAGGATTCTGATGCTGATGCAGTTGGATATATCCGCTTTGATGGGCTATACCGGAGCGTTTTTTCAGCAGTTTTTTTCGAGCGGTTCAGGGATTCTGATCGCGACCGGGATGCTGTTGATTTGGATGCTTTTGCCCAATTTTCTTGCGACCAAAGTATTTAAGAAAAGGGATTTTTGATCCCTTTTTTTCTGTCCAAAATTCAGTTTAGTCCATTCACTTTGATTTTGCCAAAAGCCACTTTTTGCCTGTTCCAAGTGTAGGTGAACACCAAGTGTTCTCCATCCAAAATCAAAGATGGATAGGAGAATTCTCCGTCTGTATCGGGAGTTTCTTCGATGGTTTTTCGGATGGGCCAAGTCTTACCATTGTCCAGCGAAACGGCCAGCTCGATGATATTCCGATCTCCCCAGTTGCCGGATACAGGATTGTAGAGGAGAGCCATCTTTTCTCCTCCAAGGTGAGCGACTTCGATCGCACTGTTGTTATTGGGGAGGTCGGTGAGATAGACGGGAGTCCAGGTTTTGCCGCCATCATTGGAGTCAGTTCGGGCAATTTTTCCAGCCGAACTTCGGAGCAAGAGATGGATTTTTCCGGGTTCGGATTCCCATGCTGTCGGTTGGATGATTCCTTCCTCAGGAATCAGATTACGGTCGATTTCGAAGTAGGGAGTGCGCTCCCAAGTTTTGCCTTGGTCTTTACTGAGATCCACAAACGCATTCCAAACTTTATATAACTCATGAGAAGCGGGAGCAAGCCAAGTCCCATCGGATAAGATCGTCAGGTGATTGCGGACAGGACCACGACCGCCCTTGTCTCCGGGTACGAGCTCTGTGGGTTGGGTCCAAGTCTCTCCCTCATCCTCAGAGTACTGTACCCAAGTTTCCCAATGGTCGATTTCTTTTCCCACTTTGAAGAAAAGGATCATTTTGCCATTCTCATCTCGGTGAAGAACAGGGTTCCAATGCGGGTCATTTCGAACTTTGGCTACGACTCGGGGTTCGGTCCATGTTTTTCCATCACCTTTTGCCAGCCAAATCCCCACATCGTCATGTTTTTCATGGGATCCACCAAACCATGCCACTAGATAGTTTCCATTTCCCAGGGATTCCACGGTGGAGGCGTGCGCTTGGGCAAAGCCCGGATGAGACTCGAAGACCATACTTCGGGTTACTTCTTCCAAGCTAATGGTTGGCGTTTTAGCCGTAGATTCGGTTTGGGTTTTAGGTTTTGAGCAAGCAATCAAGGTCAATAAAATGGCAAGCGGAAACAGCTTGGATTGGAATAAATAGTTCATAAAGGGAGGAGTTTTTTAGAAAGTCTGTTTTGAAATAATCCGCTTACAGTGGTTGTTTTATCATCGGAAATAGCCTCAGGATATCCTCTCGGCTTGGCCTGCTGCCGTATTCGCAGATTTCAAAGGCTTCTGCAAACTTTACCTGAGCCGCTTTTTCCTTTCCGTACCATTCTTCCAAAGCCTTTTGGACGGCTGGATTTGGACCTGATGCCCGCTTTGATTTTAGCCAGACAATCCGCTCTTCTTTTTCCTCAGGAATCACATCCTGGTCATTTCCGATCCAAGGTAGCCACTCGTAAAACTGGGAGGTGTGCGCGTCCAAGGCATAGATTTTTTGATCAATTACCGAGGTGATGTCGATGACGATGTCGGGTGAAAATGGATTTGGCTTCTGGAAATTATCCTGATAGTAAAGGAAGACTGGGTTTTTTCGAAGAGGCGGAGTGTCTGCTGCGATATTGGGAACGCCTACCATAAAGGCGGCATCCTGCACCAAAACCCCGGTGTACCGATGATCAGGATGGTAATCATTGGGCCGGTGAGAAATTACCACATCTGCTCCCCATTCCCGGATTTTGCGGATCACATTGAGTCGGATTTCCAAGGTTGGAAGGAGTTCTCCATCGTGATTATCCAAGACATCGTATTGGATTCCCAGTCGCTTGGCCACTTCCTGAGTTTCGGCATAGCGACGTTTGGCGAGCATCCCCCCGCCCATTTCCATGTGTCCGGCGTCCCCGTTGGTGATGGATAGGAATTTGACCTCATGGCCCATCTGGGCAAAAAGAGCGGCTGTGCCTCCACTTTTGATATCGCAGTCATCCGGATGCGCTCCAATCATGAGGATTCTCAGAGGTTTTTCTTGAGCAAAGGTCAGGGTCACCGACAGGAGGAAAAAGGCAAGGAGGAGGTTGATTTTTTTCATTTTGGGCAAATTGTCGGATAGAAATTACAGCCTTGATTTGAAATTTGTATCATGGATACTAACAAAAGGTGATTTTCTGATGAGAAAGGTATTTGATCCATTAAGTTTGCAGGAGTAAAAAAATCAAATCAACATTTCTTTTTAGTGAGTGAAAAATGAAACAGGAAGTTTTTGAAAAAGCGATTTCCTTGATGGAAAGTCTCGGTTTGGAAGTAATCAAACAGGATCGTGAACGTCCATGGGGAGGATTTTTGGTGATCAATGAGGATCAGGCAAAAGAGTTTGCAGCCGAATTTTTCCCGGAGGAAGATATCGAATCGCTAAAGATTTCAGGGAAACTCAGTCCTAAGATTTTGTTGGTTGCGCCAGAAAAGCGATTGAGCTGGCAATATCATTTTCGTAGAGCCGAAATCTGGCGATGTATCGAGGGAGAGGTAGCAGTAGCCACCAGTCAGACCGATGAGGAAAAGGAAAGAATTGTCTTGAAAAAAGGAGACAAAATCAAATTGCAGCAGGGAGAAAGACACCGATTGATTGGATTAGAACATTGGGGTGTGGTGGCTGAAATCTGGCAACATACCGATGCCCAAAACCCATCCGATGAGGAGGACATCGTCCGATTACAGGATGATTTTGGAAGATGATTCCCTCAACTAGTCCGAAAAAAAGAAAGCCATCCCCAGGATTGAGGATGGCTTTTTTGCCTGAGAAATTTTCCCATCAAATCTTAAACGGCAATTCGTAAATCCGCTTACCGGTGAGTTTGTACACCGCATTGGCCAAGGCCGGAATGTAGGGTGGCACCGGAGGTTCTCCCACACCGGTTGGCTTTTCGGTACTTGGTATGATGTGCACTTCGATCTTTTTGGGTGACTGAGGCATGCGGATGATCTGATACGAATCAAAGTTATGTTGCTGCACCTGTCCTTTATCGAAGGTAATCGCCGAAGTCATCGCCAAGCTGGTGGCGAATTGCGCCCCGCCTTCAAACTGAGATTTGATCCGGTCGGTATTGACTCCAACTCCGCAGTCCACGGCATAGTGAACCTCGGGGATGCTGAGATTTCCATTGGCGTCTTTTTCCACCATCACCACACAGGCGACATAGGTCAGGAAGCTTTTATGCGCTGCAAAACCCATGGCTTTGCCGGCAGCCAAGTTTTGTGACCAGTTGGATTTTTCGGCAACAGCTTGGATTACCTTTTTCATTCTGCCCGTATTCCAGGGGAAGTCTTCGATCTTCTCCCCATAGTTTTCATACTTTCCGCCAGTTTCCTCGGCAAAATTCAAGTCCCGATCTTCTCCCAACAGCTCAATCGCCTGCTGAATCGGATCTACTCCTCTCGCTTCGGCGATCTCGTCCATCATGCATTGGGCAGCAAAGGCATGGTTGATATTACTCACCGAGCGAAGCCAGCCGATCCGGGTATGGGCTTTAGACTCGTGCGTTTCAATTCGAATGTTTGGCACGTCAAATGGAAAGTCGGTACATCCTAAGCCCAATTCCCCATCTGAAGGATGCAATTCATCCGGATTTCCTGTGGCTCCAATGGCCGGAAAAACAGAATGTTGATTCCAACCGGTGAGTTTTCCTGATCCATCCAAGGTAGCCACTATCCGCTGGGCACTATGGGAATGGTAGAAATCATGATGCAAATCATCTTCTCGGGCCCATTGTACCCGCACAGGCGTTTTGGCTGCTTTGGAAAGAAGCGCTGCTTCTACCACGCCATCGGGTTTGGATTTTCGCCCGAATCCTCCTCCTAAGAGCGTTACATTGATTTTCACTTGAGAAAGCTCGATTCCCAAAGCCCCTGCGACCGCGCCTCTGGCCCACTGTGGATGCTGGGAAGGTGCCCAGATTTCTACACTTCCATCACCTTTACAATCTGCGATTACCGCAATAGGCTCCATGGTGGCATGGGCATAAAACGGTATCTTGAATGTTTTGTCCAAAGTCTTGGCCGCACTGGACTTGGCCACATTAAAATTGCCGCGTTCACGTCTCACCTTGCCATTTTGCAGGGTGGACTTGGCCATGGCCTCGAGTTGGGCGGTGGAGTTATAGTCTTGGTTTGGGCCTAGATCCCATTCGATTTCCAAGGCTTCCCGGCCCTTTTTGGCGGCCCAGGTATTGGAAGCGAGAACGGCAAGCCCTTCCAATGGCTTGTCCAAACCGGGAGGAATGCCTGCTCCTTCGATTTTCACCACTTGATTCACACCAGGTACAGCGAGGGCTTTGGCATCATTGTAGGAAATGATTTTGGCGCCTACCACCGGACTGCGGGCGATCATGGCGATTTGCATATTGGGCAAGTCCACGTCAGCACCGAATACTGCTTTTCCGGTAGCAATATCCTTGGCATCGTATATGGCCACGTCGGTTCCGACCAATTTGTATTCGCTGAGCTCCTTGGTTTTTACCGTAGCTGGATCAGGAAGTGGCATCACCAATAAGTCCTGCACGAGATCTCCAAACATGACTTTTTTCCGACTTTCCTTCAGATGAACTTCGGAATTTTCGGTATAGCATTCGGAGGGATCGACTCCCCATTTGGCAGCAGCGGCTTGGATCAGCATGTGTCGAGCCGTGGCTCCGGCTTTTCGCATCGGCTCAAAAAACATCCGCACCGAGAAGGATCCGTCGGTGTTCTGATTCCCATATTTGTCTTCATCGCCTTCGGCTTGTACGATCTTGATTTTGCTCCAATCTGCCCCGAGTTCGTCCGCCATGATCATCGGCAAGGAAGTACGAATCCCTGTACCCATTTCCGATCGGTGAGCGATCAGCGTCACCTGATTGTCTGAATCGAAGGAGATGTACACGTTGGGAGCAAAAGTCATTACTTCCCCTTTTGGACCTGAGCATTGGAAATTGACTCCCAGCAAAAAACCACCTGTAGCCAGCGAACCGATTTTGAGAAAATCCCTTCTGGAGGCCACAAAAATCTTGGAGCGATCTTCTGAGGCCTTGTTCTTTTCCTTAAAAACTGGAATAAAATTTTTCATAGCGTTTCAGTTTTGGAATTAGCGGGAAGCTGCGGTTTGGATAGCTGACTTGATTCGGTTGTAGGTTCCGCAACGACAGAGATTGCCTTGCATGGCAGCTTCGATTTCTGCTTCGGAAGGGGTTGGATTCTGTTTAAGCAAAGCTGCTGCAGTCATAATCTGACCTCCTTGGCAATACCCGCACTGGGGCACTACATGCTCCACCCAAGCTTCTTGAAGCGGATGGTCTCCTTTTTCGGAAAGTCCTTCGATGGTGGTGATTTTTCCATCTTTCACTTCAGAAATTGGCAGGCTGCATGAGCGAACCGCAACTTCATCCAAGTGAACCGTACAAGCTCCGCAAAGGGCCTGACCGCATCCAAACTTGGTTCCTTTCATATTCAGAAGATCCCTCAGGACCCAAAGAAGCGGCATATCAGGCTCAGCCGTGACTTCCTGCTTCTTTCCGTTGATGGTGAGTGTATAGTTTTCCATATACTGGGCTTTGATAAGTTGCTATAAGGTAGGGAATTAGAAACTAAGAATGGATTTAGATTAGCTTTTCCACTCTCTTTGAAAATTAATGTCTGTTTGGATAAGTGAAAATCACTTCCACCTTCCGACCATGATTCCGGATTGGGATTTGTTGGCCGCCAAATAATCACTCAGCGGCATGCTGGAAATTTCCACTTCCTTGTTTTTGGAACTGGCATGCATCAGGTGAATCCGGCCATTTCGCTCAAAGGCAAAACCTACATGCACCATGTCGAGATTCCTGATCGAAGTGGTAATGGCGATCATATCCCCGGATTGAATCTTGGATTCCAAAGACTGGATTTTGTCCTTTGGGATATAGTGAAAGGACTTTTTGGCCAGCTCTGCTTCTACTTTTTTCAGCTCCTCCACATTTTTTGGATCGCTGAGTTGGGGATAAAACTGAGGATTCTCCGTCATAAAAGTGGGCGCATTGGGATAGGCCACACCTCCAATTTCTTGGGTGATGTCTTTGAGAATTCCCTTAGCATCGTTTTGCGCTAGCCAATCGGAGAAATAATGAAGTCTGCTCGGATAGCCTTCATTTTTGCCATGGCGATATCGGATATTTTCCAATTCACGCTCGAAAGCCTCCATGCTGTTTTCACCTTGCTTGGCCAACCTCGTCAAGGCCACGACTGACTCCAAATAGGTTGTGCAGTCCACGCCCTGCAAGTTGATCACCAGTTGCTCGGGGCCGGGGATTTCGAGTGTTTTCTCGACGTATTCGGTTTTTAGAAACCATTGTCCGATCTCGGCGGCCAGTTGATTGGGGGATTGGCTTTTGTCCAAAGACTCCAATTTTGCCAAAAATGACTCCAGGCGGGCACGGCTTTCCGAGGTGCAGACGGTTTGGGCTTGGGTGAAAAATGGGATCAAGAAAAGAAGGAGAATGAGTTTTTTCATTTTGGGTGCGGTGAGTAGGCTAAAAGTAAAAAAAATCAACCTCCCCCAGAAAATTAAATTCCATGAAGAAACGCAACTGATAAAATCAGGCTTTCCTTTTTCCTGTAAAAAATCAGGAGACCGAAAGGCCTCCTGATTACCAAGCTTTATTTCTGAATCGGGATTAGATTTTCATCAATTCCAAACTTACCCGAAATGAATCGTCCAGCTCGATGAATTGGATCAGGTTGTCACCTTTTAGTTTGTAGGTGTTGTTTTGATTCGGAAAAGCCCCATTTTCAACCCGATGTTAAAGGTGAGGCTGTTATCGGGGCTAGGTACACCTAGGGATTCTTCGATGGTGCCACCCAAGATTCGGTACCCAAGACCTGCATGAAGTCTGGCGAATCGGTGGAGATTCACCTCGATTTGGGCTCCTGGCTCTACAAAAAGTGTTTTGTTTTCTTCGTAGTCAAAGCCACGGCCTTCCTCATCGATCTCGACCTCGTTCATCCCGATGGCAAGCGGGAAGGTGAAATGAACAACTTTTGTTGCCTTTAGGGTGTATTCCACAAATCCTCCTGCCTGATAGGAGTCCAAATGGGCTTGAGGGGGTAGCATCGACGGGAATGAAGCGGGGCGGGCATTGTTGATCATTTGCCCATAAAATCCTCCTATGGTGATTTTGTCATCGAATACAATTCCACCTCGAAAAACTGCAAAGCCTGCATTTTCACCTGCAATTTGGGTAGCCTGGAAACCAGGATTGATCATGATGCCGATTTTGGATAGCGAAAGATCTCCGCTGAATAAGGTCTGGGCTTCTTCTTGTGCCATGAGGCTACCGATACCGATCCAAGAAACGAGGATGATTAAAATTACTTTTTTCATTGTTGATGTTGATTTGTTTAGATTTCAACCTGATTACGTCGAGGCATTTCGAAAGCGTTGCCTGAGTATTGAAATTATTTTTTCCGAAAGGCAACCTTATTATAAGGTGTATTCGTGATGCTGTTGAGATGAATTTACCGGATTCGAAAGAACTACAGGAGCTGATCAGGCTTTGCAAAAAGAATGACCGAAAAGCTCAAGAGCGGCTGTTTAAGCTGAGTTATCCGCTCGCTATTCAGGTTTGCAGGCGCTATACTCCCAACTTGGATGAAGCCCAATCTATCGTCAATGAGGGTATGTTCAAGGTTTTTGGCCAACTGGATCACTATTCCCCCGAGTTGAGTTTTGGGGGTTGGCTCCGACGGATTATGGTCAATGCCTCCATCGACCATTACAGGAAGACCAAACGGCTTCAGGACCGATATGCGGAGCTTGAGGATGAAAGCCCCGTTTTTTCCTTTGATGAGGGTACCCTCGATCAGATCAGTGCAGAGGAAATTCTCGAGTTGGTCGATGACCTTCCGCCAGCCTACCGGATGGTTTTCATTCTCTATGCGATTGAGGGCTACAATCACCGGGAAATTGGAGAGCAGTTGGGTATTTCCGAAGGCACCTCCAAATCCAACTATTTTAAGGCCAAAGCCAAACTGCAGCACGCTTTGACTCTGATCAACACAGAAAAACGGAGAAATCATGGATAAGCGAGATAAATTCGAACAAAAAATAAAAGAGAAGCTAGAGGGTATAGCTACTCCGGTACCGGATTTGGATCAAGCTTGGCAAAACTTCAGCCCCAAGATTTCAGAAGATTCAATTCCATTCTGGAAGCGTTGGTACATGCCTTACCTTTTTGCAAGCACCCTTTTTATCTTTTCGCTTTGGTGGCATCAGCGTGAGCAAAAAGGTGATTTTGTAGCTGAAACTTCATTTCGGAATGAGCTGTCTGCAGATACAGTGGTGGTTCGGGATACCGTTTACTTGGTTGACACCGTGTATCTGATCAAAAAAATAATAGTCCAAGAAAATCAGGTAGTTCAAAGTCAAAGTTCCTTTTCAGAAAAAGAAAATGAACAACAAACAGCCTTAAGTCAAAGCAAAATTGGTGAGCAAAATTTAGAATATCAGACCGATGAACCCAAAGAGGCTGAAAAATCCAATAAAGATCAACTTGAGGCACTGAACAAGTCATCTCGTTCGGTCGGAAAGTCGGATTCTTCCACACTTGGCAGTGAAAAACGAATGGCTGAACCTGTTCAGGGAGTTGATTCGCTGACGCAAAAATCTTGGATTGCATCGCAGCCGGACTCCATCGCACCGAAGAGACCCAGAAGTATGACTGCTCCGTCCATTGGACCCAAAGAAAAAGTGGTGCTCAAATCCGATGTAGAACTGCTGGTAGGCGATACCAGTAATCTGAGTAATCCATCGATTCGCGCCAGATCCAAACCCATGCTTCATGTGGAAGCGGTGAGTTCGATCTTGTTTCCGATCAGCAGACTCGTAGAATATTACACTCTAATCCAAAATGGAATTCAGGTGGGGATGGAGTGGGAGAGTGGCTGGGGAATCTACACCGGAGCGATTCGAAATCAGGTAGAAGGGGAGCTCGATGATGAAGAAATCATGCAGCTGTCTTCCGCCGTGATATCAAATTTACCCAATCTGACGGCGGATATTTCCAGCTTGGATGAGATCTATTTCACCAATCGGCAGTGGTTTTTCCCGTTGGAACTCCGCTGGAGGAGCTTGTATTACAGTGGATTTAGCTTCGAAAGCAGTCTTGGATTGATGGGTAATTTGCTTTCCCGCCAGGATTTTATCTATGAGTTTGAAAATAACTTTGTTGAGGAATATCAATACGAAACCGTGGACAAGAATCAATTTTCACTCAGCCATTTCAGACTGGGTATCGGGACAAATTATCTGCTATCCAAGCGCGTAGGAATGTCTCTCCGTAGCCATTATTGGTTTCCAACCGCCCGTCCGGGAATCATCAGAGATCGGATGCACGGCTTAGAAGTCGGTGTTGGGATTAATGTTTTGTTGGGTAAATAACTTCCTGGATCATTCCATCCTTCAAAAAAAAGACCTGTCAGTTTGTGAAGCTGACAGGTCTTCGTGGTGAAAACAACTGGGAAAAATTTATACAGCAGTATTGTCCAAAAGGATAGCGTCAAGGTCTTGACCCGGTAAAGACACAATCTGCTCGGTTACCGGATCCCATTCGATTTTTTGGCCAGTCTTATAAGAAAGTCCCGCCATGTGTGCGGTTATCGCTTCTTCAAATCCTTCATCGATACCGCAGCTTGGATTGCCTCCGTTTCGGATGCAGCTGAGCCACTCCCGGATGTGGAGGAAGGTGGAGTCCACCCGCTTTCCGTCCCGATAGGTCCAAAGCAAGCCCTTGTTGGCAAAGTACTTGGCTGTGGCCGAGGTGACCGCATCTACGCCCTCTGCTGTTGGATCGTATTGGTAGATTGGTACGGTAGGGTCGATTTTACCCTCGGCGATCATTTCCTTGTATTTGGTGGATCGGGGATCTGCATAGATGGTCAGGATATTTCCCAGCTCCATGCTTGCATCATGCCCCATGAGTACTGTGCCTCGATCAAACTGATTGCCCAATGTCGCCGAATAAACCAAGGTCATACCTTTTTCTTTTCCATCCTCTTGACTCGAACCCGTGCTGAAATCCGGAAAGTCCATATTGACCTGCATCACATCGGGGACATTACGCCCGTCGCGGTGCGTGTAAATACCTCCGGAAGCGGTTACATATTTGGGGATACCCATTTTCAAGACACAGTTGATACGGTCGTAGTCGTGAGTCAACAGGTCTCCGGAAAGTCCTGAGCCATAGGCCCACCATTTTCTCCAGCGGAAGAAATGTTCGGCATTGAATGGCACTGGTGGTGCCGTACCCAGGAATGCATTCCAATCAATAGTTTCCGGCGAGGCTTCGGGATGGATTTCATATTGCCAGGCTCCGTTGTCATCATTTCGGTTGGTGTTGGTTACCACGAGCGAGACATGCCCGAGTGTGTTTTTGGCGATTGCATCCTGAGCAGTCAGGAAGCTGAGCGTTTGCCTGTGCTGATGGCCTACAGCCAAAATTGCACCCGGATTTTTGCGGACAGCCTCTCGGAGTTGATAGGTCTCAGCGATGGTATGGGTCATGGGTTTTTCCACATAGGCATGGACACCCGCTTCGATAGCGGCCTGGGCCATGGGGGCGTGCCAGTGGTCAGGTGTAGCGATGATAACCGCGTCCACTTCCCCGCTATTAATCAGATCTAGATAAGAGGTGTAGCGTTTGCAGGTGTTGGATTCGGAATTGAAAGAGTTTAGGGCTTTCTCGGCACGGTAATCAAAGATGTCGCAGATGGCAGTGAGTTTGACGTTTAGATTTTCCTGTGCCAAAAAGTCCTCCAATCGCTTATCGTTGGGATTTTCCTGGGCTGATTTGGACATGTCTTCCATCCACTCTTTGGTGGCAAATCCCAAAGCCCGCATCAATTGTTCTCCTCGAATTCCAAAACCGATCAAACCGATGCGAAGGGGATCGCCGCTCATGGGCCCTGAGGCTGGTGGAGCACTGGCTTTGATGTTCAGTTTCTCCAGCCAAAACTCTTTTTCCAATTTGGATTTTTTGGTGGTATCGATTCCTGCCGCCCATACTGCTCCCAAGATCGGAACGCCTGCGAGACTTTTTAGCCAATCTCTTCTGGAAAAAGCCGCAAATAGTTTTTTGTCAGTTGCCATGATCAGGAGGGGTTAGTTGGGTTGAGTTTGAATTTCCTTTTTTGCAAAAAATCGCTCCAGACCAAAAGCTTCCGAAGTGGGGAAGAGAAAAATTACCAGCAAGGCGGCTGCCTCGATCAGGTTTTTGTTGATGATCCAGTAACTTCCCTCAGCGGGCCCGAGCGGATATCCGGGGAAAGGGGGATGGGCAAAATAATAAAGCAGTAATAGGCCTATTCCGATCAAACTGGCCAATTGGGTCTTAAAACCCAAAATCAAAGCTACTCCCACTAGGAGTAAGGCAGCAATATTGAGGGTATCAATCGTAGAAATCATCGACTCACCGGCCAACCAGTGGAAAAATGATTCCATATAGGTAGCGCTGAGGAGGTAGCCTTTGGCCGTCCAGCCGGGGCTGTAGAGCTTGATGACACCTTCATAGAGAAAATGCCATCCGATCAGCAATCGCAGCAAGACCAAGGCGCCGGTCTGTGTCGATGACAGGGAGTGGGTATGGGGCATAACAAAGATTGTTTGGTTTCACGCAGTGATATTACCCACGTTTGCAGCAGATTAAGCTGATAAAAGTCAGCTGAAAAAATGAACTTCAATTTGAAATCTAGAAAAATCTCGGCCAGGGCTTAAAAAAAATCCTCCGGTTTTGATTTGCGGAGGCTTTTGTAATTAGTTGATATTGAGCTGATAGACTTCTTCGAGGTCGATTCCCGAGTTGATATTGACTTCCAGGTCTTTGATCACCCCAGAGCCTACTCCGTAAACCCATCCGTGAAGGCTGATGGGTTGTCCGGATTTCCATGCGTTTTGGACAATCGAGGTTTTGGCTAAGTCGTGGACTTGTTCGATGACGTTAAGTTCTACGAATCGGTTAAACCGCTCTTTTTCATCCATGATCAGGTTGAGTTCTTGATGGTGGAATCGGTACACGTCTTTGATGTGCCGTATCCAGTTGTCGATGAGCCCGTAGGTTTCCGAACCCATCGCAGCCTTTACACCTCCGCAGCCATAGTGGCCACAGACGATTACGTGTTTGACTTTAAGGACATTCACCGCATAGTCCAGCACGCTCAGCATATTCATGTCTGAGTGGATGACCATATTGGCGATGTTGCGGTGGACAAAAACCTCACCGGGCTGAGCACCGATGATTTCATTAGCAGGTACTCGGCTATCGGCACAGCCTATCCAGAGGATAGGAGGCTGCTGTCCGTTGGCTAATTTGTCAAAAAAGAGTGGGTCAGCTTCGAGTTTGTTGGCTACCCAGGTTTTGTTGTTGTCGAGGAGTTGATTATAAAATGCTTTTTCCATTTTTTCTGAGATTAGTGTGGGGTTAATGTGCGGCGAGGGGTGTGTTCAGTCCAAAAAGGGTACTGAAGCTTTCGGGGTTTTCAACGACGCCTTTGGAAGTGATCAATTTGATAAAGATGTTTTTCTCCCGTGCTTTGAAGGCAAAGTCTTCCAGAATTTCCAGCACATCATAATTCATCCGGATGGTTTTTCGCACATCCAGATCGAGATGGGTTCCCTCCGGTAATCTGCTGAGTTCTTTTAGGATGGCACCTTTGTTCAGAAAGGAGAGCTCCTCAGCCAACGTCATCGTTACATGAGAAGGTTGGATGCTTTCTTTTTCGATATGGAGAAAATGAGAATTGCGATAATTTTCGATTAGGATCTGGGTGATCGCTACGATCATCCCCAAACCGATCCCAATTAATATGTCCGTGAATACTACGCCCAAAACGGTGACGAGGAATGGGATAAACTGACTTTTGCCTAGTTGATACATCGATTTGAACAGTGCGGGGTTGGCCAGTTTGTACCCTACCATGAGGAGTACCGCTGCCAGGACTGCCAACGGGATCATATTCAGTAGTCGAGGGATCAAAATCACCGAAAGGAGTAACAGAAATCCATGAGCGATCGCCGATAGCTTAGTTTGTCCTCCCGATTGCACATTGGCAGACGTCCGTACAATCACCTGCGTGATAGGCAGTCCGCCGATCAGTCCTGAAATCATATTTCCGGTACCTTGGGCGAAGAGCTCGCGATTGGTCGGAGTGACTCGTTTGCGAGGATCGATTTTGTCAGCAGCTTCTACCGAAAGTAGAGTTTCCAGACTAGCCACCACAGCCAGGGTAAAGGCTACCGTCCAGACATCGACTTGAGCTATAGCTCCAAAATTTGGAAGTGTAAACTGCCCGATAAACATATCAATGTTTTCGGGAATCGGGACATTCACCAGATGGCTGGAAGCAATGAACAGCGGGGAGCTTTCTGGTACCAAAGCAGTAAAGACAACCCCCAGAACCACCACGGCGAGCGGTCCCGGAAATACCTTGAATAGCTGATGTTTTTTGCTCAGGACTTTGTCCCAAAGGATCAAAATCAGCAAGGAAATCCCGGAAAGAAGAACAGCACCCGGGGTTAGATACTGAAATATGGAGAGCAGTGCGGTGAATGTATTCTCTCCATCCATTTGTGCAAAGCTCAAGTCGCCGGCATAGTCGGCATCGTACCCAAAGGCATGTGGAATCTGCTTGAGGACTATGATGATACCGATCGCGGCTAGCATACCTTTGATCACGGCGCTTGGGAAATAATACCCGATCACACCGGCTTTCAACAGCCCGAATATGATCTGAATAGCTCCAGCCAAGATCACTGCCAAGAGGAAGTTTTCGTAGGTGCCGAGTGTGCCGATTGCAGTTAATACAATCACCGCAAGACCTGCTGCAGGACCACTTACGCCTAACGATGACCCACTCAGGGAACCTACCACGATGCCTCCGATGATGCCTGCAATCAATCCGGAGAATAGGGGTGCGCCACTAGCCAAAGCTATGCCCAAGCAGAGTGGCAGTGCCACAAAGAATACTACAATACTAGCCGACAAGTCTTTGCCGGCATGCTTAAATAAGGATGTCATAATTGGATTTTTGGTAAGAGAAATCAATTCAAAGCAGAAGCGTTGCTTTGATTAGGGATTAGGAGGAAAAATATCCACCGTCGGGAGGCGGTGGCGGGATTTCTATATGGAAGCCTTCAAATTCAATCTCGAGGAGGGAATTTTGGCTGCTAGGTGAAAAATCAATCGGTGCGGCTTTAGGTGTAGCTACCCAAAAGAGGAAGTTCATTTTTTCTTCCAATTCCTTTTCTTTCAACTCCTCAAAAGGGCTTTTTTCTACGAGTTCCTCAGCACTGAGTTGGACCATATTGTAGGAGGTCACTACCAGCAAGTGTGCTGACAAAGCGAAGCTCAATATGATCAGTAGTTGTCTCAATGCGAAAGATTTGGGTGAGGATTTTGAGGTTATTCTGCTGGAGTTGTCTCAAAACTTACGCATAAATAAAAAAATCAAATGGAAATTATAAGAAAAATTTTCCTTGAGGCATTTTTCTTTCAGTCAAAAGGCTTGGATAGAGCCTGCTTTTTTCTTGACAAATACTGTCTAATTGGTCAAAGAAGTAAAATGAGTTAGGCCCTTTTTGGAATTAGTTACATTTTTGGGATAAATAGAAAAATATCAAATGAGTACCCTCACCACTAACCAATCGATTGTTCTTGATCATTTTCTGGATCGCTATAGTAATGTCCTGATCCAACGGGGGGTGGACTTGGTCAATAGTGATCTGGTCACCTTTTTCGATGATGTGGACGGGGAGTTTTTGTTTGAAGTAGTAGGTAGCAGAAAGCGACCCTATTCGGTCAGGGTGCGATTGGATGAGGTGGGAGATAAGCGAAAAAAGGCCGTCATTCATGAGCAAACCTTCTGCGATTGTCCCTATTTCCAAGAAAATGACTCCTGCAAACACGTGGCTGCGGCAATGTTGGTTTTGTCAGAGTTTGAAGTAGTGAGTCCACAGATCAATCTTTGGTCAGACTCATTCGATAAAACCAAAAAAATCATAGCGCCGAAAAAGCCGGAGAAACCGAAATTTCCAACTCAGTATCAGGTTTCAGATGAGGATTGGGGTCGGATTCTGGAGATTCTGCCTTTTCCCGAAGTACCCAAAATCCATTTTTACCTTTATAGAATTCAACTCCTTGATGAGGGAATTGGCTATACGGCTCATATCAACGGATATTCGGTGGACATGAAGTTGATCTATTCTCATGAATTTCAGACGCTAAAGCTGAATTTTCCTGACTTTGGCAAATCTCAGATTCCATACATTTTTCAGTTTATCCGGCATCGGTTCTCTGAAGATTTTCGTGACCAGCTTTTTTTGACTCCTGCCTTGAGACTAAGGTCCAAAGAAAAGTTTTTGGCAAAAAACAACCTTTTGGATAAAGTCAAGAATCCCGAAACTGCACTCGACTTGGTTCTGTACGGGGACCGCATCGGGTTCAAATATGCAGGAGAACTGGCAGGTTTGAAAAATCTGGATGAGGTCCAAGCCAATCTCCAAAATTTACTCCCAAAGTCCACCGAGGATGAGTTTATCCAACATCTCAAAAACTCAGAACTCAGCAAAGAAGCCGGTAAATACAATGTTGGGCTGATGGTAGCCCTGACGACACAACGGAATTTTGCCTTCCAGCTGATCCTCGGGAAAGGAAAGAAAAATAATCCAAAAGGCTTGGATACCCGGCTTGATATCCTCAAATCCCCGACTGACTACCGGATTGCAGACCAGACTGGAGTCGTTGAGCTGGCCTCTGCGATGAATTCGTTTTCCGCTTCGCAAACCGGAAAAAATCCAGAGGAAAGCTGGCGCCTGGGTGTGCAGTTTTTTACCCTAGCTCAAAAAATCCCAAGTTTCAACTTGGGTTTTTTCGACAATCCCAACAGGTTGTATCCCAAATTATTGGAAAATCCCCTGACTATCTCTGGTGCTCGGGCGAGAATGAAACTGGCAGATTCAGGGTATTTTTATGAACTCCAGTTGATTTTGACTTACGGAGATCAGGAGGAAAGATTTCAATCTAAAACGGGAGAACATTCTTTCAAAAACGGGTTTTTGATCCGCACCAATCAGCTGCTTTTTTTACAGGACTTTCGGCAGGCCGAGGGAGTGGAGAGCCTACAGAGTATTTTGCCATTTAAGTTTCCCAAAGATCAGGTTCAGGAAGTCCTCAAGTCTATTATCCTTCCCTTGTCTGCCTTTTTGCCTTTTGACGATGAGCACCACCTGCTGACTTGGACCGCCCAAGAAGAGGCTATCACAGAGGAGCTTTACATCACGGAGATTGGAGGATTGGTGGCTTTTGTCCCCAAAGTGATCTATGGGGATCAGGTCAGCGTCAATCCACTCGATCCTTCACTGATTATTCATCCGGGGACGGGGGATTTTCTAGGACGAAACCTCGAAGCGGAGCAGCAGTATCTTGATTTTATCCGGGCGCTAAACCCGAAGTTTGACAAGGATTTGCCTAAATTTTTATTTTCGCTCACGGCAGCTCAGTTTGCCGAGGGTGCCTGGTTTTTGGAAGCTTTCGAAAAGCTAAAGGAACGTGGAGTCAAAACCTACGGCCTGGAAAACTTCAAGGTGAAGCGGTATTCTCCATTTCCAGCCAAGGTAAACACCCAGTTTTCTTCCTCTCAGGATTGGTTTGGAGTGCATTCGGATGTGAGCTTTGGAGATGAAATCGTCCCGCTTTCCCGACTCAAGCGCACTTGGGAAAGTGGAGAAAAATTCATCCAGCTCGGGGATGGTAGTCTGGGGAAAATTCCGGAAGAATGGATGCGAAAAATGATGCAGATCCTCCGATCCGGTGAGTTGGAAGGGGAAGAAATCCGACTCTCCAAAGTCCACTTTATGCTATTGGAAGAATGGGAAGACAGCTCGGAGTTTGCCAAAATCCAAGTAGAAGTGGAAGAAAAAAAGCGGAAGATGCGGCAGTATGAAGGCATTCAGGATGTGGCTCTACCCGCCAAACTTCAAGCTGAACTGAGACCCTATCAAAAATCAGGGCTGAACTGGCTCAATTTCATTCGTGATTTCAATTGGGGAGGGATTTTAGCCGATGACATGGGATTGGGCAAGACCCTGCAGATGATCACGCTGATCTGTCAGCTGGAGGAGCAAAATCCAAACCTGAGGGTTCTAATTGTGGCGCCGACCACGCTTCTTTTCAACTGGAAAAAGGAACTGGAGAAGTTTGCTCCGCATCTGGACTACTTGATCCATCATGGGCAGCGCTACGAAAATGTAGAGGAACTGAGCCAGCATCAACTGGTCATGACTAGCTATGGGTTGGTCATCAACGATCTGGAGCTCCTTCGCCAAATCGAGTGGGATCTGATCATCGCTGATGAGTCTCAAGCCATCAAAAACACGAGTTCGCTCCGCTACAAAGCTATGGTCAGACTGCGCGGCAAGCAAAAAATCGCCCTGACCGGTACGCCTATCGAAAACGGCATCCAGGAACTCTACGCCCAGATGAACTTTACCAACCCGGGATTTTTCAAGAATTTCAATCACTTCACCGAAAACTATCTGGCTCCGATCAAAAAAGGAGACGCTGATATCATACAGATACTCAAAAAGCAAATTACTCCCTTCGTTCTTCGCCGAACCAAAAAAGAGGTCTTGACCGAGTTGCCCGACAAAATCGAGGAGTTTCTCTACTGCGAAATGGGCGCAGTCCAGCGGGGGATCTATGAATCCAGGCGAAAAGAGTATAGGGATTCACTGATGAAAAAGTTTGACGAAAGCGGAGCTGATCAATCCAAAATGTTTGTGCTGGAAGGCCTCACCCGCTTGCGGCAAATTTGCGATTCTCCCAAGTTGACGGGTGACACCGAAGCAATTGCCAGCGCCAAAATCGATCTGCTGAAAGAGCATATTTTGGAAAAGACGGGGAGTCATAAAATATTGGTATTCAGTCAATTCGTCAAAATGCTGGACTTGATCCGAGAGCAACTCAATCAGTATCAGATTCCTTTCTCCTACCTCGACGGGCAGACCAGTATAGGTGAGCGGGAGCGGCAAGTGGAGCGATTTCAGGAAAACGATTCGGTGCGTGTATTTCTCATCAGTCTCAAGGCAGGCGGCACAGGCCTCAATCTCACAGCGGCAGATTACGTCTACATAGTCGATCCCTGGTGGAATCCTGCCGTGGAAAATCAGGCCATCGACCGATGCTATCGCATGGGTCAGGAAAAGCACGTAGTAGCTTATCGGATGATCTGCCAAAATACCATTGAAGAAAAAATCATGGAGCTCCAATCTGCCAAAAGCCAACTGGCCAAAGACATTATTGGCGAAGGCGAGGGAATCCTCGCCGGCCTGGATCGGGAAGGAATGCTGGAGTTGTTTTCCTGAGAATTTGAGTTAACCTATTTGCTCAGACTTGAACTCGTTCCAGCGTTTAACAAAATTCTCAGCCGGGCGAAAATACCCCTTTTCACCATTACGGGTAGTAAAAGTCTCGGCTTGATCTTCAAAGTCAAGGGGTAAATCGAGCTGTCTGTTCTCAAATGCAAGGTAATAGGATTTGGAATAATCAAGGTCGATCTTATGTCAACTGAGATTTGCCATTGCGCCTCGGTGAGTTTGGGTGATTCGTCCGTAGCTATTGATGGATTTGAAGTAATCCATGTAGTCGGGAAGGATTTCTTTCAATTTTTCTTCGAGGGCTTTTTTGAAATGATCCATAAAGTTTGCTTTGGGATCTACCTTATACGGACCAAGACAAAGGCTGAATCTGGAAACCTCATTGCAGATGATCAGGTATTTGGCCCGATTCAGAAAATAGACATCCGCATACCAGCAAAAAATCGGATGAACCGAATTCGGGTCCACTTCCGGATTTTCGGAAACGAATTTCTTACCCAATAAAGGCAGTAGTTTCTTGGAGGAGTAGAGGGAGAGTGTCATCGGTCCATGGGAGCTTGAGACAATATTATTCCAAATATGGAAATAAAACCCAACGTCCAATAGTTCTTTGATTCTTAGAATCTCCGAATGTTGAAGGTTACAAAAACAAGAAAGCCCCCAGAAATGAATCTGAAGGCTTTTTGGAATGCTCCCCCTCTTGGGCTCGAACCAAGGACCCCATGATTAACAGTCATGTGCTCTAACCAGCTGAGCTAAGGAGGAATTTGTTTCTGTTTCCCCTTTCGGAAAACGTGTTGCAAATGTAGAGGCATGATCTATTTTTTCCAAACCCATTTTTGAAAAAATATTCATTTTTGACCCCTTCCGACTACTTCTGTTTCGTATTCAGTGACTTATTTTTTTCAGGTTTCGATTTTTTTGGATTTCCCCTGAAGCAGATTATTGTAAATCACCGTCACCCCAAGGACCATCAATCCCGCAATCACCGCCAAGAGTACATTGTAGTAGGCCGGTGCAGATAGCGTCAGCCTGAGAAATATAGTCGCTAGAGCAAAGCTAGAGTACCGGAAAAGATTGTAATATTTACTCGAATATCGGATCGAAAAGAGCAGAATAAATACGTCTGCAAAGATCAACAGCGTGTAGAAGGTCTTGATGCTGAAAATCACCTCTTGTGTCTGAATGAAATTGACTACATCTAGGACGCCCAGCAAGATGAAAACCAGAGTTAAGTAAGTGGAAATCAATTTTTTGATTGCGACAAAATTCTTCTGCTCTTCATTACTCTGTGTGATGGGCTGATGACGTTGGCTTCGATAAAAAATGCCCGTGATCAAAAAGATCAAAATCGCTCCAAATGCATCCGAAACGATCGGTAAAAGCTCCAGCAAAAACTCCGGATCCCAATGCAAATCACCCAGATAATGGCCAAACTCCTTGAAAGCATCCCGTAGGAGTAAAAGAGAAATAATCTCAAATTGCTTGCCGACGGCATCTGCTACAGATCGGGGAATGATGAAAATCAATCCCAAAACTTCAAATATCAGCAGCACATTGAATGCGAGTTCGATCGCAAAAAAGGGTGTAAGGCCGCTTACCGGTAGCGGTATTCCCATAATAGGCAGCATAGCTACCCCCATTCCAAGCAGAAAAAATCCCACGACCACATTGCTGATCCACTTGGAAGCCCGTGGACTTTCCCAAAGGAGATCGATTTTGTCGTAAAGGCGAAGCTGAAAATGGAAAAATCGATTGTTCAATGTAGTAAGTGGTTAGCGGTCTGTTTGGCAAAAGATACTAATCGAGTTAAAGGGTCAACGAGACCAAAGTCACATTCGGTGAGTAAGCTACTGGTTTTTGGCGCTAAACTTCCTTGTCAGCGTCTTGATGTAGCGCACTTTTCTAAATCTAAGTACTGACCAGTCCTCATCGATTGCGATCTGTCTTACCGCCTCGTAGTCGAGTTGGCCGGCTTTTCCCCAGCCTGAATCCCGGTTGATTTTCACTTTGTATTTTTTAGAGGTCCCTTTAGGATAAGCTACCCAGAGTGCCTCGTCCTCTGGTGCCAGCGCATGCATTTCCTCAAAATACTGATCTACTTCCTCCTTAGAATAAACAAAAGCTAGCATAAAGTCGGATTTCTCGCTCCTTTTAGCGATTAGGTTCTTTTCTTCCCATCTACGGATCGATGGTAGCATTTCCTCGGGAGCATTCCAGATCCGGATTTTCATTCCTTCTTTGAAGTTCATTTTCTTAAGTAGTGCGTCCATATAGCAGTTTTTGATTGAATAAATTTACCATTGTTTCTGACTTTAAGCCATAAGTTGGGTTAAAGCCTCAGTAAGGCTACCTTTGATCTATGAAAAAACTGTTTTCAACGCTACTGCTTTTCGTGTTTTCTTCCATCGTCTTTGGGCAAAATCAGGAGAAAATCGACTCACTTTTTTTGCCTGGCAAAGCCCAATTTAAAATTTCCAATCCGGAATTGGAAGAAATCAGCGGCCTGGCCTTTTCTCACGTTCATCCCAATCTCATGTACGTTCATGTGGATAGTGGCGGAGAGGCTGCGGTGTATATGTTGGATTCGTTGGGAAATGAACTGGGGAAAATCAACTTGGAAAAAGCCAAAAACCGGGATTGGGAGGATATTGCTGTGGGTCCGGGCCCAGGAGGTAAATCCACGGTCTTTGTGGCAGAAATCGGAGACAATCTTGCCGTTCACAACAAAATCAGAATCTATTTTTTCACAGAACCCAATCCAATCCAAAAAAACTTAAATGTCAATCCCAAAGAGATCGAGCTGACCTATCCCGGTGGTGCCCGAGACGCTGAGACGCTATTGGTGGACCCGGCGTCAGGAGAACTTTATATTGTGTCCAAAAGGGATGCTAAAAACACACTTTATCGAGTTCCAAAAAGCGCTTTCTCCTCAGGTTCGGGAGTGCTGGAGGAGTTGCATCAGTTTGATTTTTCGAGTTCGGTAGGTGGTGATATTTCTCAAGACGGAAGTCAGATTTTGATCAAAAACTACTTTGCGGTTTACTATTGGGAGCGAAAATCAGATGAATCTGTCGAGTCGGCTTTAAGGCGAAAACCCTTCAAACTTCCCTATGTACCCGAGCCTCAGGGAGAGGCTATCGGGTTTAATCCGACAGGATCTGCCTATTTTACCATTAGTGAAAAGCGTTTTAATATCATTCCTACCGTCTATCGCTACGCTAAAAACTAATTCCATGCAGACTTCCAAAACCATCCTCATGGTCAGGCCAGCCAGTTTTGGCTTTAATCCCGAGACGGCTGAAAATAACTTTTACCAGCAAAAAGATGCCCGCTCCTTTGCTGAGATTCAGGACTTGGCGCAGCGGGAATTTGATGGGTTTGTGGCTTTACTTCGAGATCAGGGAGTTCGGATTTTGGTGATTGAGGATACGGTGGATCCTAGGAAAACGGATGCGGTGTTTCCAAATAATTGGTTTAGCACGCATCCTGACGGCAAGGTGATTTTATATCCCATGTTTTCGCCCAACCGTCGCCTGGAGCGCCGCAAGGATATCATGGAGTCCCTAATCAATCTTGATTTTAAGGTTAACGAGATTATTGATTTGAGCTTTTTTGAGCAAAGTGGGCAATTCCTCGAAGGTACCGGAAGTATGGTGATGGACCATTGGGCCCGTGTGATTTACGCCTGCTTTTCAGAGCGCACACACCCAGTTCCCTTGGACTATGTGTCCAAGTTACTCGGGTATAGTGTGATAGGATTTGATGCCGTGCAGGAGATTCAGGGAAAAGTCAGCCCGATCTACCACACCAATGTCATGATGCATATCGGCACTGATCTGGCAGTGGTTTGTCTGGAAAGCATCCCTAAAACAGCCGAAAGGCAAAAAGTTCAGGATTCCTTGACCCAATCCGGCAAGAAAGTGATCCCGATTACAGCTAAGCAAAAATTCAACTTTGCCGGGAATATGCTTGAAGTGAGTAATGATGGGGGAGAAAAGTTTACCGTGATGTCTCAGGCGGCTTTGGACTCCCTAAATGTGGGGCAAATTCAACAAATCGAAAAATATACCACGATCATCAGCCCCCAAATCCCCACGATCGAGAAGCTCGGAGGAGGATCGGCCCGATGCATGCTGGCGGAGATTTTTTTACCCTATTCTCGGTAAAAAAAACTTTCAGACTTGAGCTCTCAGGTTTTCCCCATCCCGCTCATGAAGTCTTCGGAAAACAAGGGCTGAGAGCATGGTCAAGCCACCAATAACCAAAAAGGTAAAGCGAAAAGCATGGTGAATTTCATTTTCGATCAGTCGTACATCTCCTTCGAAAAGCTTGAGTACGATCAGTCCAAAAGCGGCACCAAATCCGATCGCCAACTGTTGATTCACCGAAACTAAAGAATTGCCGCTACTCGTGTGATAGGGGCGCAGGTCAGCGATCGAAATGGAATTCATGGAGGTAAACTGGATCGAATTGAAAAATCCCAAAACTGCAATGATCGGCAGATGCCAGTAAATCGAACTTTGGATCCCCGGAATCGCCAATGCGCAAATCAGTAAGCCAATGATCAGGGTATTGGTCATCAAGGTAGTACGGTAGCCAAATCGGTTTAAAATCTGAATCACCACCGACTTGCCAAACATAGCCGTCAAGGCCATCGGAGCCACAATCCAGCCAGAGACCACCGCTGATTCTCCATAGGCTATTTGAATCATCAAGGGCAGAAGAAGTGGAACAGAGCTGATTCCCAATCGAGTGGCGAGATTTCCCAAGATTCCTACTCGGAAGGTTCGGACTTGAAAAAGATCCAAAGGGAAAATCGGATTTTCTTGCTTTTTGGCGTGCCGGAAATAGAAAAAGAGCAGTAAAAAGCCCAATACCAATGCTCCTAGAATCGGGGTCAGCTGCACGGAGTTTCCTAAAAATTCCAATGAAATCGAAAGTAAAAGCGAAGCGCCTGCAAAGATCAAAAAGCCTTTGAGATCAAAATCCAAGGCCTTGGATTGAAAGTTGGGCAGAAAGCGTAGGCTGAGAATAATTCCGATGAATGCGATCGGTAGATTGATCAAAAAGATCCAATGCCAAGAAAGGTAATCAACCATGTATCCTCCGACCAAAGGACCCAAAACTGGACCGATGAGTGCGGGTACGATGGCATAGTTCATCGCCTGAACCAGTTCGTTTTTGGGATAGGTTTTGATCAGGGTAAGTCGCCCGACCGGAGTCATCAGACTACCGCCTACCCCTTGGATAACTCGGGAAAGGACCAATTGGGTGAGATTTTGAGAGAGGGAGCAAAACAAAGATCCAAGGGCAAAAAGTCCCAAGGCAAAAATAAACACTCGCTTTGTCCCAAATTTATCCGCGACAAAACCGCTGATCGGCATCAGTAGCGCCACGGTCAGCACATAGCTGATAATGGCATTTTGCATGTTGAGCGGAGATTCGTCTAGGTCAGTGGCGATAGCCGGGAGGGAGGTATTCAGAATCGTCGAATCCAGCATCTGCATGAAGATGGCCGTAGCCAAAATGATGGGAAGGATTCGCTTGATCTCTGGACTGATGTCTGCCTGCTGCATCTACATAAGTTAAAAATTATACTGGATTAACAGGGTGTTTCCGATTTTTGGTTCATTGGAAAGTTGACTTTTCCCTATAAAAAAAACCGTGAGTGGGAGTACTCACGGTTGCATATTTTGGGACTTCAGGATTCAATTTCAAATCCCTGTATAATTAAAAGGACTGATTGCCTTCAATTCCGTTTTCAAATCATCTGTAATCGGTAGGCCTTCCACAAATTCCGCGATGGATTCTTGGGTGATCTTGCTGTTGGTTCGAGTCAGATCTCGGAGTGCCTCATACGGTTTAGGGAAACCTTCCCGCCGTAGAATCGTCTGAATCGCCTCAGCCACTACGGCCCAGTTGTCTTCCAAATCCGCATCAATCGCCGCCTGATTCAGTTCCAGTTTGCCTAAGCCTTTTTGTAAAGATTCCAGCGAAATCAGCATGTGGGCCAATGGAACTCCAATCACACGCAACACGGTGCTGTCAGTCAAGTCCCGCTGCAATCTGGAGATCGGGAGCTTGGCGGCTAGGTGCTCCAAGAGAGCATTGGCTATGCCCAAATTTCCCTCTGCATTTTCAAAATCAATCGGGTTGACCTTGTGAGGCATGGCTGACGAACCCACTTCTCCTGCTTTGATTTTTTGCTTGAAATAGTTCATCGCCACATACTGCCATACATCTTTTGACAGATCCAGCAGAATGGTATTGATGCGCTTGAGTCCATCAAAAAGTGCAGCCAAGTTATCGTAGTGTTCGATTTGTGTAGTAGGGAAGGATCGCTCCAGTCCCAGGAAGTTTTCCACAAAGGTGAATGCAAACTCATTCCACTCAAAGTCCGGGTAAGCTACTACGTGTGCATTCATATTCCCGGTCGCCCCACCAAATTTGGCAGAGTAGGGCACTTGCTCGAGCAGCTCCAGTTGTTTTTTCAATCGCACCACGAATACGTTGATTTCCTTGCCAAGACGGGTAGGCGAGGCAGGTTGTCCATGCGTCTTTGCCAGCATCGGGATCTCTGACCATTGGTCGGCTAGGTCTGCCAGTTTTTCTACTACTTCCTCGATGGCAGGAAGGATGACTTCTTGGATACCACGCTTGAGCATCAGCGGAGTTGCAGTATTATTAATGTCCTGAGAAGTCAGGCCGAAGTGGATGAATTCCTTGTAGGCATCCAATCCCAAATCATCAAATTTGGCTTTGAGAAAATATTCTACCGCCTTGACATCGTGATTGGTGGTGCGCTCGGTAGTTTTGATCCATTCGGCATCTTCGATCGAAAAGTGCTTGACCCAATCTCTCAAAAGTGGAAATAGGGCATGGTCAAAATTGGCCAATTGAGGCAGTGGGAGCTGACAGAGTGCGATGAAATACTCCACCTCGACGTGGACTCGGTATTTGATCAGTGCAAATTCAGAGAAAAAAGCTCGTAGCGGGGCGGTTTTGCCGGCATATCGACCGTCCACGGAGGATACAGCAGTCAGCGCATTTAATTCCATAAGATTCAGATTTGTTGGGCAAAAGGAGGGATGAACCTTCTTTTTGAGAAGGGGCAAAGTTAGGCCTTTGCCTCCAAAATAGGTTCCTGCATTCGATTTTTCTCTATTCCTGGCAAACTTACTTTTCACCTTTGAGGTTAAAAAGGGAAATTTCCTCAGGTGTACCAAGGTTTTGAAGTCGGAGGGATTAATTTTGCACCCAAATTAGCAAGAATCAATGTTCAATTTCTTTAAGAAAAAGAAGGAGGAAGTAAAGCCAAATCCCTACTTGCCTCTCAAAGTCCGGGAGGTAGTGCGGGAGACGCCGGATACCGTCACCATTTATTTTGAGCAGCCTGAGCCCTATCTGGATTACAAACCCGGTCAGTTTTTGACTTTGGTTATGGAGTTTGAGGGAAAGGAACAGCGTCGTTCGTATTCGCTTTGCACCTCTCCATACGTCGATCCGTTTCCGGGAATCACTGTGAAGCGTGTCAAGGACGGACTTTTTTCCAATCATCTCAATGAAAAAATCTTTCCCGGAAAGACCATCAATGTGGTCAAGCCCATGGGGAATTTCACCACGGATTTTCACTCCAAAAACCGAAGGCATTTTTTCCTGATCGCAGGCGGTAGCGGAATTACCCCACTGATGGGTATCCTTAAGTCGGTCATGGTCAATGAGCCTCAGTCCATTGTGACCCTGATCTATGCGAGTAGAAGTGAGGAGCAGATCATCTTCCGCAATCAGCTCGATCTCATCCAAAAAGCCAATCCAGATCGACTTACTATTATTCACAATCTCAGTCAGCCATCCGAATCGTGGACGGGGATGAGGGGAAGACTTTCCCGCGCAGGGCTCAAGGAACTTTTTGCGAAAGCAGAATACGAACCTCGCTATGAAGAGGTCTATTTCCTCTGCGGACCTGATGGCATCATGGATGCAACTCAGGAGATTCTGCAAGAATTGGGTGTAGAAAAAGATCGGGTGCATCGGGAAAGTTTCTTCTCCGCCGCAGCTCATCAAGCTCACGAGGATGCTTTGAAAGGCATCAATAACGGAATCCTTACCCGTGATGTGACGATTATTCTCGAGGGCGAAAGTCATGTGGTTACGGTTTCTCCCGGTAAAACAGTACTGGAATCCGGCTTGGCAGCAGGCCTGAATATGCCCTACAGCTGTCAAAGCGGGCTTTGTACCGCTTGTCGCGGAAGAGTGCTTCAGGGTCAAGTCAAAATGGATGAGGATGCGGGGCTGAGTGAAAAGGAACTGGCTGCAGGGTATGTGCTCTGCTGTGTATCCCGACCGCTGACTGATGATATCCAGATTACTATTGAATAAAATCCACTTTGGAAACAGAACAGATTAGAAAAATCTATCGGGAGACCGATCGCCTCGGAATGATTGTCCTGATTGTGGCCTTGCCCCTGTTTGGGATGATTTATCTCTATCACAGTTCGGGAAGTATTCAGAAAGATCTGCCTCAGCTCAACGGGTTTTTTGGAGGGGCACTTTTGGTTTTTTCGTTTACCATCCTGGTAGGTCAATACCTTGTATTTCACCAGCATATCAAAAAAGCCATTCAGCAGGAAGGTCTTTTGGAAAAAGTGAAAATCTATGCCAAGGCTACCAATCAGCGATTTTTGTTCCTCTTTTTAGTCAGTGTGACCAGCTCTATAGGCTTGTTGTTTTCCGGAAATCCCGGTTATGTGCTGAGTTTTGCGTTGTGTCTGGTGTTTTTCTCCCTAGCCAAGCCGAGTCCCGACCGAATGGTGCGGTTGATGAAGTTGAAAAAAGAAGACCGGGCAATTCTGCTTGAAGCTGCCCGGCCGGAATAAAGATTTGAGATTTGGAGTTTGAGATTTGAAATTTCAAGACTTAAACTCCAAAATTATTTTTTTCAGTTCTGTATGGTGATGTTTCCTGAGCTGATGGTCCCACGGATAGTAGTGGATGCACCATTGTCAATATCCAAAGTCTTTCCTGTCGAAATATTCCCGACCTTCAGATTTCCTGAAGAGGATTTGAGTGCAAAATTGAAGCTTTTCAGATCGCTGTTAGTTTGAATGGTGAAATTGCCCGAAGTGCCGCTCAGCTGAGTTTGATCACTGAGCCCTGCCATTGTAGCACGGATATTTCCTGAGGTAAACTGTAGCTTTCCGAGTGCGCCGATATTGTTCAGTTTGGCGTTTCCTGAAGTCAAATACGCGGAGAGAGTCCCACTTACTCCATCTGCATCCAGTGAGCCACTGGTTGATTCGTATTCCACATTTCCATTCACCTGATTGATGGAGGCGTTTCCGGAGGTAAGTTTTGCGCTAACATTTCCACTAATTTCAGTTGCACCAAGGTTTCCGGAGGTCGCCACCATGTACAAGTCCCCGTCAATATTGCTTGCGGTGATTTTTCCGGAGGTCACCTGAAGGGAGGTTTCCGGGGAAGTCACCCGATCCACGGTGAGAGTTCCTGAGCTATTTCGAAACTTGATATTCATGGATTCCGGTCCGGTGATTTGGATATAGCCTTTGTTTCGGCTGTTCCAGGAGTAATTGTTTTGCTTGCGCTCGAGGCTGATCTTCAGTACGTCACCGATAGTCACAAAGACGATGTCCTGATCCGTATCATTACTGGCTAGGTAAGCGTCCACATTCACGCCGGATGAGCTCCCGCCTTGGTAACTGACATCCAGCCAGCCGCCGCTCACTTCGATGGTCTTGATGTTGGCGTAGGATTTTTGGGTGTCCACGAGGACATTTTGGGCAAGTGCAATGCTGCTGGTTATCAATAGCAGGCAAATGCCAAGAAGGAGGTGGATAGATTTTTTCATTGGTTAAGGGATAGGGTTATCTGAATGAAACTCCAAAGCTGATGGCTTGTACTTCAGGACCTTTGTCGGCCATGAAGAAATTATTGAGGTCGTAGGTCAAAAACACATTCACGTCGCCGACGCCGATCTCGGTACGAAGTCCATAGCGGAGATTTTGGGCATACATATTGGCTTTTTCAAACTGCTTTCTGGATCGACCTTCCGGATCATCATAGACGAACTTGCCACGACCACCCAATCTCAAGCCGGCATAGGCACCCACTCCGAAGCTCAGTTTTTGGTTATTGCTGACTAGAGTAGGTACAAAGGCTAGATTGAGATAGGAAGCAGAAATTTTGGACTTGGTGCCCACTCCTCCGGTAAATTCCTCCCAAGCGATCCCTTCCGGAGTCCTCACCGCGATCAAATTTCGGTCTTCGAGCTTGTAGTTAAACCAATTGACCCCGAGGGAAGTATTGAGGTGGAGGTTTTTGGTGGCTTTATATCTGCCTAGGTATTTTACTTCCACATTCCATGATCCCCAAGGCTTTACCGCGGGAGTCCTGTCCGATGGGTTCCATAGGTTTATTCCTAAATCAGTGGCTATGTCGCCCGAGTATTTAGAGTTTTTTATTAGGGTTTTACTATTCTCATCCCAATTTTTCTCTTCAATGTCGGCTTCAAAAGTCTTAGTACCGTCGCTGAATTTTTGGTAATACCAGGTTTCACCAAGGAAGTTGAAAGTTTTGGTTTTGACCACTTTAGGATCGTCTTGAGCAATTGCTTGAAAAGAAAAAACAAATACACTCAACAGTAGGGTCAGGTTAAAATTTTTCATTGAATTAGTTGGTTTAGAAAATGAAAAAGAGGGGGAGAAAAACTCCCCTTTTTTTAGAAAATCACACCGAAAGAAATTGGGGTTACAGCTGGGCCTTTGCCTTCTTGGAAGAGTTCATTGAGATCGTAGGTGGTGTAGAATTTCACCCGGCCGATGCCGAGCTCTCCACGGATACCGTAGCGGAGATTTTCCAGGTAAAGTCCGGTCGCTTCTTTGTCTTTGCGACGGCCTGAGCCCCCGATTTCTTCATAGACAAACTTGGATCTGCCGCCCAGTCTGTAGCCGACATATGGACCGGCTGCGAGCTGAAGTCCTCTTTTGCCGTCTCCGTCCATCTTACCAAAGTCTAACTTCAGCAAAGTCATGGCGGTGAGGTAGGAAGCGGAAAGTTTGCTTTTCATCCCGTCTACGTCATTTCGCTCCAGAAAATCAATCGCATTATCTCCACGAATAGCCTGGAAGTCACGATTTTCAAACTTGAAGTTGTACCACTGAAATCCTAGCCCAAAGTCCCAATAGAATCCGTTGCTGATTTTTTGAGATGCCATCCAGTTCATTCCCACGTTCCAGCTCCCCCAGCCTTTGACTGAGTATGGAGCGTCAGAGGTTGGGAATTTTCCATCTTCCAGCAGATTGTTGATTCCGATGTCAAAATTGAAATAAGTGCGGAAGGGTTTGTCATGTTTGGGCTTGCCGCCACCGGTTTCCACTTTGACTCGGGTGTTTTCGCCGGATTCATCGACATAGACACGCATTCCGCCTACTCGAACTTCGGTTTCGGATCCGTCCTCGCGGACTTTGACTACTTCTTTGACCGATCCATCTCTTTTTCGGATTTCGACAATCGTCAATTCTCCGGTTTCTTTATTCTCCACCAAATCCAGTTCACTGATGATTTGATTGATATTCATGAGCTTGAGTTTTTCGAAGTCCTCTTTGGACTCCACGATGATGACGACTTTGCCTGATTTCCCAAATTCGACCACGACGCTGTCTTTATGGATAGGTCTTTCGCTCAGTTGGGAAAACGCATCGCCTGAGTTGGCAAAAGCCACGTGCACCAAGGCCATCATGCAAAATAAAAGCAGGTACTTTTTCATAGTTTGATTTAATTGAAAGGTGGTAGTTGGTTTAGTTTTTTGTTATTCGTCAGCTTGCTTGCGTGAAGTCAGCGAAGCAAAGAGGCTATTTTTCTTGTCTTGAAGCTCTGCAAATCCCTCATCGACTTTGCCGAGGAGTCCTTCTACTTTTCCGACCGTTTTGCCGACTTCGGTGATCAGATTCTTTTCCGGTTCAGCGCCTTTTTTGATTCCGTCTGAGTAGATATTCACTCGATACAGAGGAGCCTCATCTTCGGTTGATTGAGCTTCGGCTAGAGTCGGCTGTATAGTTACCGGTTGGATTTCAGGGAGGATTAATTCATTGATATCCAAGCCGATCGGAGGAGTGCTGATTTGAATTTCGGGTTGGGAGACTTCCGCTTCGGCGATCAGGTTTTGAGGTTTTTGTTCCGATGAAGACTTTGGAAGGGTTTTAAGAGTCGATTTTGGAGAGGAAGAATTCTGGCTTGGGTTCGTTTTCGGTCCAATGGTTGGAGTTTCAGAGTTTGAAACTTCCTTTGGACCTTCTGATGAAATTTCCTCAATGATTTCGGCTTGATTTTCAGTCTGATCAGTTGATTTTTGAGGTGATGTAAGCTCCTCAGTTGTCGTTACGTCTTCTGCCAAGAGCTGCTCGGAAGCTATCTCACCGGAGTTTTTCCAAACGAACCAGCCGGCTACCAAGAGTAAAGAAGCTGAAGCAGCCACGGCCCACCAAATTCCCCGATTGGAGGATTGGGATGCGGGAAGCTGGGATTCGAGGCGTTCCCAAGCAAGCATGCTGGGCTTTTCTTGGTGATCTTCCAGCTTTTCTCTGAAAAGCCGGTCGAGTTGTTCGTTTTGCTTAGCCATGGTTTGTCTTGGTTTTGGGTTGCAGACTGGCGATTTTTTCTTTGAGAGCGGTTCGGGCGCGATTGAGCTGAGATTTGGAGGTGCTTTCGGTGATGCCCAGGAGATCGGCGATCTCCTGATGGGAATATCCTTCGATCGCATAGAGGTTGAACACTGTCCGGTAACCTACCGGGAGGCTTTTGACCAGATCCATCAGTTCGGCTGCCTCGAGGTGAGTCAGTTCGTACTGATGATCTTGATAATCGGCCTCAAACTCCAAATTGACTTCCATCATCAGGTGACGGTTGCTTCTCAGCTTCATGAGCGCCTGAGTGACGACGATTCGCTTCATCCAGCCTTCAAAACTCCCTTTGGACTGGTATTGGGGGAGTTTGTCGAATATTTTCATGAAGCTCTCGATCATCACGTCCTCGGCATGTTCGCGATCTTTGAGGTATCGCATGCAGATGGCCAGAAATTTCCCCGAGTAGGATTCGTACAAGTGCCGCTGTGCAGCCCGGTCGCCACGCAGGCAACCCTTGAGGAGTCCTTCTTCGGTAGAAAAGTTGGTTTTGTTAAACATTCCGGTTGGCTTTCGAATAAGTAGATGCAAGCCCTGAAAAAAGGGTTGCGCTGGAATTTAAAAAAGGTTAAATCTTTTTGTTAAGAAGTTATAAAAGTACTGATAATCAGTTGTTTTATGAATAAAAAAAATGATCAGTTTAGAGGGATAAAATGAAAAAAAGTAGCGCTACACTCAAGATCAGAATCATCATTTGTGACTTTTCCTTGTACTCTTGAGCTACTTTTCTCCGGCGAAGCACGATGATGGACATGCCTATCCCAGCAAACTGGAGGAACAGGCTAACGCCGTTTAAGGGGCCCATTGGAGCATCCAAAAATTGCAAGTTGGTATTCAAAATAGAAAGCACCCCCAGAATAATCCCGGTAAGACCAAAAATAAAGGAGCGCTGAAGAAGAACGGGTTCTGGAAGATCGGTTAGTTTCATTTTGAGAGACAAGATACTAGAGGCAAGAAGCAAGACGATGAAATCGGGTGAGTTAACTTTTGCCGGATTTAGCTTTTAGTGTTTATTTGATTTTAGCTTTTCGAGTTGCAAAGTAAGCATCAATTTCTTGCCCGCTTAGTGCGTTTAGTGTCATTTCTTTGGTTAGGCCTCCTTTTCTGCCAACTAAGACGCCATACTTCATGTCCGCATAACCGTCCATTTCATGAGCATCGGGATTGATGGAGAGTTTGACTCCCTGCTCCATCGCATACCTTATCCATCTCCAATCCAGATCGAGTCGCCATGGATTGGCGTTGATCTCGATGACCACGTCATGTGCTGCACACGCATCGATCACTGCCCGATGGTCGATCGGATAGCCTTCTCTTCGAAGCAAAAGTCGTCCAGTCGGGTGACCCAAAATGGTGGTGTATGGATTGGAGACCGCAGTAATCAATCGCTCTGTGGCCCTTCGCACATCCATATTGAGAATGGAGTGAACCGAGGAAACAATGAAGTCAAAACTAGCCAAAACTTCCGCGGGATAGTCCAAACTTCCATCACCGAGAATGTCTGACTCGATGCCTTTGAATATTTTGAAAGGAGCTAGTTCCTGGTTGAGTTGATCGATTTCCTGATGTTGTTTCAGAACTTTTTTGATATCAAGTCCCCCGGCATAGCTCGCGGTACGGCTGTGATCGGAGATTCCTAGGTATTCGTAGCCGAGAGATTTGCAATGTTCGGCCATTTGCCGGAGGCTGTGCTTGCCATCGGAGTAGGTGGAGTGATTGTGCAGAATTCCTTTGAGATCAGCATCTTTCAGCAATTCCGGGATTTTATGCTGCTCAGCAAGTTGGATTTCCCCGATTCCTTCCCGCATTTCGGCAGGGATATATTGGAGCTTGTTGATGGTGAAAAATTCCTCTTCTGAACTGTAATTTTTCTTTCTGATTTTCTCAGAAATCGTCTCTTGATCTTCCGTAGCTGAGCTTAAGTGGTATTTTGAGGCAGAAAGGCTGAGTTTTTGGGCCAGAAAGTCCTCAGATGTGCAAAAGTAAACGACCACTTTCAGGTCAGTTTCAGTCAGTTTTCCTCTCCAGGTTTTTGGTCCGGAATGGGTCATGTCCCACTCGATGAATTCGAGATTCTTCAAATAATCTTTAACCGATAGTGCTTTATCTGTACCGATCAAAAATTCGGCTACGGAGATGATTTCCATTTTTCGTGCGAATTCCCCCACGATGGCAAATTGCGCTGCTTGGCTTTGGGTTTTGATTTTTTCGGCCAGAGCTTCTAGTTCTTCCTCGATATCGGCATAGAGCCATTTGCCTGCATTGGAAGCTTTGAATTCCAGGTTTTGAATGATGGTCTCCTGGGTTTTCTCTCCGAAACCTTTGATCAGGGCTACTTTTCCACTTTGACAGGCTTCCATCAGCTCGTGTGTGGAGGTGATTCCGAGTTCCTGCCAGAGGGTTTTCACTTTTTTTGGACCCAGACCTTTGATTTGAAGGACTTCGAGGATTCCCTCCGGAGTTTTGGACACAAGCTCGTCCAAAGTCGAAAAAGTCTCTGTTTCCTTCAGGGACCGAATGGCCTCCAGCATACTTTTTCCTACGCCGTTGATTTTCCCAAGCTCTTCCTCGCTGAGTTCCGTGACGTCCTGATCACCGCGCTCGAGTGCGTTGAGTGCACTTTGGTAGCTTCTGATTTTAAAAGGGTTTTCATCATGGAGCTCCATCAGCTGTATGCTGAGTTTGAGTTTTTTCAGGATAGTCTTGTGGTCCAAAATTTCCGGGTTTTGTGTAAGAGTTTAGACAAATGTCTTTAATTATCGTTTCAAATTAAAGTCTGATCGGTTAACTTGATCGTGTTCGGATGTAGAAATTTGAAATTGGATTTTTCAACAAACAATTAAATAGCCAAAACCAATATATGAACTACTGGATGGTCAAAACTGAGCCAAGTACCTATTCTTGGGAAGATTTTCAGGAAAAAGGAGAGGATGTTTGGGATGGAGTTCGAAATTATCAAGCCCGGAATTTTCTCAAAGAAATGCGTTTGGGTGACCCGGTTCTTTTTTATCACAGTGGCAAGGACAAGGCAGTCGTAGGAGTGGCTGAGGTTTCGGAGGAAGCTTTTCCTGACCCAAAGGATGGGGATTGGGTAGCAGTCAAACTCAAAGTGAATTCCGCATTACCCAATCCGGTAAGCCTCCAATCCATCAAGGCGGAGGATCTACTGTCAGAAATGCTGATGCTCCGTCAAAGCAGATTATCTGTGATGTCCGTGACTGATCAGGAGTTTGAATTGATCTTAAAAATGGGGAAATGAAAAAGTATTTACTGTTGTTTCTTTTTGGAATTGGGTCTTTGAGCGTAGGTGCTCAGGTGAAATATTTGGATCGGTATGAGGTGATCGGACAGCCTTTTGATCCTGCTTTTGAAATCATGGAGGTGGAAAAAGGGTTGGTGAATTTCCGAACTCAAGTCACTCGTGCATTTACAGGAAGGCGGGTTTTTCAGTTTTTTGTACTCAATCAAGCCATGGAATCCAATGGAGTAATCGAGCTGAGTCTCCGGGATGGTTTTGATATGGTCGGATACGATACAGAAGGCAATCAACTCTATGTTTTGCTGGCCAAAGGTTCCACTTCGAATGCTGAAAAATATATTCTGCATGTCGATTTGGATACCAACCTGGGAAAAGAATACGATGCCAAAAATCTACTTGCCTCTGAGCTGGTTGAGTTTTTGGTATTGGAGAGACAGGCGATCTTTCTAGGTGAGGCAGAAGGAAGACCCGCAATTCAAATTTTGAATTTGGACTACAAGACCGTTCAGACCGTGCAGGGAATTTATGGCAACAATACCCAAGTCCTTCAGATCAAAAAACTGCCTGAGCTGTCTTCCTTTGAGGTGGTTGTCTCCAAGAAAGGCCAATTTAAGAACAAGGAAGTCTCTTTGATGACCTTTGACTTGACTGGAAATCTGGTCAGAGATGTCAAAATCCAAAGCTTTGGTGAGCCGGGTCAGGAAATACTTGAGGGTATATTGTTGAGTAAAGAAAACTATGAACAGGCTTTCATCGGAGCCTATGGAATGGTCGGTCGCAATTCCTATGAAGGTGTGTTCTGGATGGATATCAATGAATTTGGTCAATATGAGACCAAAAAGTACACCTTGGAAGATTTTCCCAACTTTTATAATTATCTAAACGAAAAGCAAAAAATCAAAGCCGATATCTATGTCCAAAAGCAGATCGAAAAGGGAAAGAAGCTTTCGATCAGAAATACCTTTTCGATCAGAGATGTGCGCGAGAGCGAAGACGCCTATTACCTCTATTTTGATCAACTGAAAGTGATCAGTTCTCGAGGCAATCGCAACAGCCGATGGATGCCGGGCTCTTATTACCGTTATGATCGATGGAACAGAATGGGGTACGATCCTAATTTATTGCTCTTAAATCCGGCATCGTCGGGGGCGACAGCTATGCAAATTTACACCGACTATCAATACATCTCTGCGCACTTGATCAAGGTCGCCAAGACGGGTCAGGTCCTCTGGGACAATGCAGTCAGTTATGATGATTTTACGACCTCATATCCTATGCCGTTTGGAGAAATAGCCCTGCTCGGCGATGAAGCCTATCACATGTATGTGGAGGAAGACGATTTGGTGCTAAGCTGTATCCGAGGGCCGGAGAAGGTTTTTGAGCGATTGAAAATCGAGCTGGAGACACCCCGTGAAAATGAGCGGATCAAAACTACAGATATGGGCTCCATTCGGTTGATTTATTGGTATGGTCGCTACTTTATTCTGACCGGAAAGCAGACCGTCCGCTATCAGGATGAAAATGGACGGGAGCAGAACAAGGAAGTATATTTTGTGGACAAAATTTTGGTTGATGCCAACTTGTACCAGCTGGAGGAAAACCCAGACTAGTTTTTATTTCTATATTTACGCCCAAATCCAACCCATGCAAAAGCGGCTTGTACTCGATCAGCAGCAGATCGCTATCACCCTGAAGCGGTTTTGTTACCAACTCATCGAAAATCACGACGATTTCGACAACACTGTCCTTCTTGGACTTCAGCCTCGTGGTACAGTACTTTTAGATAAAATCGTCCAACTTCTCGAAGAAATCTCCGGCGTAAAAGTCCCCTCAGGCTATCTGGATGCGACTTTTCATCGGGATGATTTTCGCAGAAGGGATTTTCCCCTCAAGGCCAACGAGACCAAAATTGACTTTCTCGTAGAGGGGAAAAAAGTCATCCTCATCGACGATGTACTCTACAAAGGCCGCTCCGTCCGTGCCGCAATGGATGCGATGATCGCTTTTGGCAGACCTCGAAAGGTAGAACTCATGGTGCTCGTAGACCGGAGATTGACTCGGGACTTTCCGATCATGCCGGACTATGTCGGTGCCAAAGTCAATACCCTCGACAGTCAGTATGTGGTAGTGGAATGGAAAAATCAAGGCCATCCTGAGGATGCCGTTTGGATCACCGAAAAAGTCAGCAATTAATATGTCGCAACTCAGCACCAGACACCTGTTAGGCATCAAAGACGTCACCGAAACGGACATTCGCCTGATTTTAGAAACTGCGGCAAATTTCAAAGAGGTCATCAACCGGCCTATCAAAAAAGTCCCCTCACTTCGTGACATCACGATCGCGAATGTTTTCTTCGAAAATTCCACCCGAACCCGGCTTTCCTTTGAACTTGCCGAAAAGCGACTGAGTGCCGATGTGGTGAATTTTTCCTCTTCCAACTCTTCAGTCAAAAAAGGGGAGACGCTCGTCGATACAGTCAATAATATCCTGGCCATGAAAGTGGACATGGTCGTGATGCGTCATGCCAGTCCTGGAGCCCCGCATTTTCTTTCCAGAAATGTCAAAGCCAATATTGTCAATGCGGGAGACGGAACTCATGAGCATCCGACCCAAGCGCTGCTCGATGCATTTTCCATGCAGGAAAGGCTCGGAGACCTAGCTGGAAAGAAGATTGCGATCATCGGAGATATCCTTCACAGTCGAGTTGCACTTTCAAATATCTTCTGCTTACAAAAGCTCGGGGCTGAAGTAATGGTCTGCGGGCCGATTACGCTTTTGCCCAAATATATCTCCAGCCTCGGAGTCAAGGTCGAGCTTGATGTACGAAAAGCACTGGAATGGTGTGATGTGGCCAATGTACTTCGAATTCAACTGGAACGTCAGCAGATCAAGTATTTTCCAAGTCTCAGGGAATACTCACTTTATTATGGTATCAACAAAAAGATGTTGGACTCCTTAGGTAAAAAAATCGTGGTCATGCATCCGGGACCAATCAATCGGGGAGTAGAATTGAGTTCTGATGCGGCAGATTCGGAGCAGTCCATAATCCTCGATCAGGTCGAAAATGGAGTGGCTGTGCGAATGGCTGTTCTGTATTTATTGGCTGGGGCGAAAGGGTAATTTTTGAAGTAGCGAGAAATTAAACTTTAGATCTAAGACACTAAGCACAAGAGTCTCAGAAAGCCGGATTTTAATGCAACTAAAAAAGGATGAGGTTTTGGTCTCATCCTTTTTCTTTATAGCTCGATTAGAGCTGAATCTTGATTTTCAAAATCCGAAATCCGAAATCCCAGATTCGATATTACTTCCCCCATTTACCTCCTCCGACGAAGAAGCCTAGGGTAATGCCATAATACTCGTTAATAGCAGTTCCTACTGTTGCTCCATTACTGTTTTGAAGTTCGCTGCTGGGAACAATATTGTATTCAGCGCCAATTCGAAACTTGCCCAGTTCCAAGCCTGCCCGGATCATAGGTGCCCAAGCGAAATTCACATCAATTTCTCCCAAATCCTGGTTGCCCACATTTTCATCGATCTCGATATTACTCAATCCGTAGTAACCAAAGCCCACACCGAGATAAGGAGCAAGTCGGCTGTTGCCACCGTTGAAATAGTAATTGAGAGTGCCTAGACCGGATGCGTTGCTTGAGATTTCGCCTTCATATTCCTCAATGGAGTTAGAAAGACTAATGTTTTTTGCCAATCCTGCTACACCCATCCGAAGCCCAAAAGCCAAATTGTCGGAAAGCAAAATCTGTGGTTCGATATTGACCAAGGCTCCGATCCCGCCTTCTTTAGGAATGGCACCACCGAGATCCATTTGGAATCTAAAGGCCCCGCCACGTTGGGCATTTGCTAGCTGAAAACTGCTGATGAATAGAATCAGCAAAATTAGTTTTTTCATGTTAAAGGAATTTTTGGTGACTAAATTTGAAGAAAAAGTTTCTGATTTTCCCATCCATTTTTCCAGTTACTAGTTTAAAATTCTGAAATGACGCAATATTTCAACAGGACTTTTCTTCGATGAAGGATACATTTCCCCGATAAGGCCATATTTGCAGGAGAGTACCAAAACTTAATTTTAGCTTCAACTCAAAAAAAACATGCTCACAGTCGAAGGTTTGATCAAGAAGTATGGCAAGCAAAACGCCGTCGATGACGTCACTTTTCACCTGGATGGAGGCGAAGTCGTGGGCCTTCTCGGTCCCAACGGCGCCGGCAAAAGTACTACCATGAAGTGTATTGTGGGATTGCTTCGAAAGACAGCCGGTGAGATCAGCATCGGTGGCTACGACCATCTGAGCGTGGAGGCCAAGCGTTTTTTCAGCTATATCCCAGAGACTCCTTATGTGTATGATCTGTTGACGGTTTGGGAACATATGCAGTTTGTGGCCCAAGCGTATGGAGTGAGAGACTGGCAAGGCCGAGCCAAGGAATTGCTGGAGCTATACGAACTGGATGACAAGCAGAAGAAACTGGGGCGTGATTTGTCCAAAGGAATGAGGCAAAAAGTGTCCATTTGCTGTGCCTTGCTACCGGATCCTCAGCTGTTGTTTTTTGACGAGCCTATGATCGGACTGGATCCCAAAGCCATCAAGAACACCAAGCAGGTCTTCCGCAATCTGAAAGAGGCCGGCAAAACCATTCTTGTTTCAACACACCTAATTGACAGTGTGGAAAGTATCGCTGATCGGGTCATGATCATGAAAGACGGCAAAATCATCGGTAACGACACCATCGAAAATCTTAGATCCCAAGCTGCTGAAGGCGGTGAAGGATTGAGTCTGGAAGATCTGTTTTTAGAATTGACCAAGGATGAATGAACTGAGACTTTTGCTCCGTAAGGATCTCTTGATCCTGAAAAACAATATTCTGCTCATCTTAAGGAATCCGCTCCGGTTGATTCCTTACGGGATTGCGGTGGCCTACTTTGTTTTTATGTACTCTAGAGGCCTTTCCAGAGGAAAAAAACAAGCCGAGGAGGTTGACATGGAGGCGCTCGGCGAAGTGGATTTTGCTTTGCAAAATATCATCGGGGGAGTCACCATTTTGGCACTTGGATTTTTCATGTTTCAACTTTACCGTGCGACCAAAAACAACGTCACTTTTTTCAAAATGGCAGATGTGAATTTGCTGTTTACGGCTCCGGTAAAGCCAGAAAACCTTTTGATTTATTATATGGGAAGGTCCATTATCCCAGCCCTAGGAGGTTCGCTTTTCTTTTTGTTATACAGCGGAAGTCAATTTGCCAAGGATTTTGATCTCAGCGTTTTGGGGGCGATATTTTCGTTGCTGGGTTTTACTTTTTTCTTCTTCATGATCTTTCCTCTGCGGTTTTTGATTTACACCCTTCATACCCGTTTTGGGATCATTCAGTATATCCGAACAGGGGTGATAGCTGTGGGTTTGGCTTTGGTACTAATGATTTTGATTCCCGGATTTCAGGCGGAAAAGTTCTGGCAGGGGATGTTTTCCTGGGTGGCATCGCCCTGGTTTGATTTGTTTCCCGTCGTGGGTTGGGCACGAGGGATGATGAGCTATGCGGTGACCGAAAATCTGATTTTGGCCGTGTGCTTTCTCCTGCTTTTTGCCTTGAGCTACTTTACCGTGGTCAAGCTGGTGATCAGATATGCCGGCTATTACTACGAAGACGTGCTTGAATCCACCAAATCCAATGAGGAAAAGCTCGAGAAAGCCATGGGTAAGCGGGAAGTGACCGAAGATACCTACAGCCTCAATGCCAAAAAGCAATTGGCTTTGCCCGAATTTGGAGTTGGCGCCAAGGCATTTTATTGGAGGAATTACGTCCACAGCAGCAGGCAGGATTTTCATCCCTTGGTGGGGGTGTATTCACTGGGGATGGCTTTGCTCGGAATTGTGTTTGCGGGACTTTCGAGGTTTGATTGGTTTTCGCATCAGGTGCTATATTTCTACTTAGCCTTCATGATTTTCTTCTATTTCATGGCGGGGATCGGCAGGGCCAATATTGGAGATTTGAAAAAGCCCTGGTTTATTTTGGTGCCGGCGAGCTGGGCGTCTAAGTTTTGGAATATGATCAAACTTGACCTGTTTCAGACCTTGATTTTTTCCTTTTTGCTCATCATTCCTTCGGTTTTCTTGGCAAAAGTAAGTTGGGGTTTGATTCTTATTTTCCCATTGGGAATGGTTTTTTCTTACGTGATCGGTTTGGCCATCAACTTGATTCCTCAGGTTGGATTAGATGAAGGTTGGGATCGGATATTGATTAAGCCGCTGATGATCGGTGGGATTCTGATATTCGGATTGATCCCGTCCTTTATCCTTTCGATCATCATTTTTGCGGTGACAGACCAGTTTGTTTATGGGCTTTTGACCTTGATTTTGGGTTTTTTCTTCATTGCTGCCATTTTGGTACATGTGACCTTGGACGTGTTGAAGCGATTGGAATTCAAGGAACTTTAAGCGTTTTTGAGTGAAAAACAGATGGGTAGGATGATGTTGATTGATGCTTCAATTGAAAAAAAGAACAGAACAGTGTGGCGAAATAATATTTGGTCTGTTCTTCTACTTTTACCCTAAGGCTGAAAAAATCCTGTAATTTTGAGTTCCAAATGTAACTGAATTATGATCTATAACTCCATCATCGAGACCATCGGAAACACGCCCATGGTTCGCCTCAACAAACTCGCTCAAGGAATCAAAGGCGAGATTTTGGTCAAAGTCGAATACTTCAATCCCGGCAACTCCATGAAGGACCGAATGGCGATCAAAATGGTGGAGGATGCCGAAAAGGCGGGAATTCTAAAGCCTGGAGGAACAATCATCGAAGGGACTTCCGGCAATACCGGAATGGGCTTGGCTTTGGCCGCAGTGGCGAAAGGCTACAAGTGTATTTTTACCCTGGCAGACAAGCAATCCAAGGAGAAAATCGACATTCTCAAGGCTGTTGGCGCAGAAGTGGTCGTTTGCCCGACCAATGTGACTCCCGATGATCCGCGATCCTATTATTCAGTAGCGAGAAAGTTAAATCGAGATATACCCAATTCATTTTACCCCAATCAATATGACAATCTCTCCAATGCCGCTGCGCATTACGAGACTACAGGTCCGGAGATTTGGAAAGATACCGAAGGAAAAATCACCCATTACGCCGCGGGTGTCGGTACCGGTGGATCGATGTGCGGTACGGCTAAGTATCTAAAGGAACAAAATCCCAACGTGGTCACTGTAGGTATTGATACCTACGGTTCCGTTTTCAAAAAATACAAAGAGACGGGTGTTTTCGATGAAAAGGAGATTTATCCTTACCTGACAGAAGGAATCGGAGAAGATATTCTTCCAAAAAATGTTGATTTCAGTCTGATTGATCACTTTATCAAAGTGACAGACAAAGACGCTGCGGTGATGACCCGCCGCTTGGCTCGGGAAGAAGGATTGTTTGTGGGCTGGTCCTGCGGTTCGGCTGTCCATGGTGCACTGGAATATGCGAAGGAAAACCTGAAGGAAGGTGACGTGATGGTGATCATTCTTCCGGATCACGGTACTCGGTATTTGGGCAAAGTTTACAATGACGAGTGGATGAGAAACCACGGATTTTTGGAAGACAAAACCTTCTCTACCGCACGGGATATCATTCAGCAGCGCAATGGAAGTTACCACTTGCTTTCGGTAAAAAAGTCTGATTCAGTCAAGGATGCTATAGCCATGATGAACGGTAAGAGTATTTCTCAAATCCCGGTTTTGGATGGTGAGGAAGTGGTCGGAAGCCTGACGGACAATAAGTTGCTCTCGAAAATCATCGAAAATCCTCAGCTTAAGGATTCCACGGTAGCCGAAGTGATGGAACCATCCATGAAATTTGTCGCTTTGGATTCTACCTTGGATGTGCTTTCTTCCATGGTTGAAAAAGAAAAGGCCGTGCTCGTCCGGGATACCATGGATAATATTCACATCATCACCAAGCATGATATCCTGGAGGCATTTACTAACTAAATTGGATGAATTCAGATCGATTTGAACGCCTGCTGCAAAGCGATTGGCAATTGGATTTTCAAGGAGTATTTATCAAGGCCTGGGAACTATTTAAGTCCCAGGCTTTGCTCTTTGTGACATTTACCTTGCTGATTTTCAGTACAGCTATGCTTTTTGTGGTCTATTTGCAACCTTACACCATATTGTTTTCGGCGCTGTTGGCACCTCCGTTGTATGCTGGCTTTTATCTGGTAGCCAATCGAATCAGTCGAGGAGAGTCGGTGATCTATCCTGACTTTTTTGCCGGATTTAATTACTGGTTGATTACAGTCGGGATTTCGCTGGTTTCCCAGGTGTTGACTGTATTGGGGCTTTTCCTGTTTGTGATTCCTGGGATTTACCTCTTGGTCGCCTATATGTTGGCAGTTCCGATGGGGATTTTTGGAGGATTGGATTTGTGGACAGCGATGGAGGCGAGCAGGAGACTGGTGACCCGTTTCTGGTGGAAGTTTTTTGCATTACTTCTTTTACTGATTCTTTATAATGGGTTGGGAGCTTTGTTGCTTGGATTAGGGATTCTGATCACCTTTCCGATGACTTTTTTGGTGATTTATGTGATTTTTGAGGAATTGACAGCTGAAATTTTTTCAGAAGAACCTACTCATGAGTCACAATCATAGCTTCAAGTCTATTTCTACACTTATCGGTAAGCTCATAGATAGCTGTTTCTGATGCCTTGGGGGGATAAATCGGATCGGAAAAATAAATCCGCACCTTACCTGGACTAAGCAAGATAGATCCTCGCTTCATGATTCGGTCTGCGCCAATGACAGCCATGGGTAGGATGGGTATTTGCGTATCAATGGATAGCCGAAATGCACCTTTTTGAAAAGGCAAGAGGACTTCGCCCGTATCATTGCGGGTTCCTTCGGGTGCTACCACCACTGAAATTCCCTTCTCTAAAATTCCGATCAATTTTTCCAAACTTGCTCTGCGGGATTCCACGGAACTCCGATCCACCCAAATGGCTAATTTCCCGACGACCCATCCGAAAAATGGGATTTTGGACAACTCCTTTTTCCCCAATGCTCTCAACTCTTGAGGAATTGCCATCGGGATTACCGGAGCGTCGATGAAGGAGCGGTGATTGAAAATATAGATGTACGGTTTGCTGCGGTCGATTTTTTCCAACCCTTCGATTTCATATCGAATTCCCGACAGAAAAGACCAAATTCCAGCCCAAAGCCGAATAAATACAAAGGAAACCCGATCTCCTCGCTCGCTGACTAAAATCGGAACGACAATGAAAATCCCAAAAATCAGCATGAGCGCAATAAAAAGCAGAGCCGAATAGAGGGTATAAATCCATTGAAAGAACTTGATCATAGGAATATTTGGGTTACATTTGGACTCGAAAATTATCCTTTAACTCTTTGCTTGCAAAGCCCCGGAGCGATCTGGGGCTTTTATTTTTTACAGTATTGAGTTTATGACCGACAATAGGAATCTGGATTGAACAGGCAATAGCCTAATTTTTGAGCATTTTATCCTGAAATAAAAGAAAATCAATACCTTTGCAGTCCGTTCGGGTGAGCGGGGTGTTTTGGGACTCCAAGGCACTGATTTCTAACCAAAAAAACCTCAGCCTCATGACTCTAGGGCTGCGGCAAATCAGAGTCAATTTTCATTTATGTCTAGTTCAAAAGAATTCAACTGGGAAGACTTCGACACCAAAGGTTTCGGAGAAGGTTACTCCAAAGAGCAAAGAGCTCAGATGGAAGCCATGTATGCCGGCACTTTGAATGAAATCACTGAAAAAGAAGTGATCAAAGGTGTGGTAGTAGGTGTCAATGACAAGGATGTGATCATCAACATCGGATTCAAATCTGACGGTTTGGTGCCTGTATCTGAGTTCCGTGACCTTGCAAGCGTTAAGCCTGGCGATGAGGTAGAAGTATTCATCGAAGAGCAGGAAAATGCTTTGGGTCAATTGATCCTTTCCCGTAAGAAAGCCAAAATCGTACGTGCTTGGCAAGACATCGAGAGCGCTCTTGAAAATGACAGCGTAATCGAAGGTCTGGTAAAAAGAAGAACCAAAGGTGGCTTGATCGTAGATATCTACGGTGTAGAAGCCTTCTTGCCAGGTTCTCAAATCGACGTGAAGCCGATCAGAGATTTTGACATCTATGTAGGTAAGAAGATGGAAGTGAAAGTGGTGAAAATCAACCACGCGAACGACAACGTAGTCGTATCTCACAAAGTCCTCATCGAGAAAGATCTCGAAAAACAAAAAGCAGAAATCCTCAACAACCTCGAGAAAGGTCAAGTACTCGAAGGTGTGATCAAGAACATGACCAACTTCGGTGTATTCATCGACTTGGGTGGTGTGGATGGTCTCCTTCACATTACCGATATCTCTTGGGGTCGTATCAATCATCCGGAAGAAGTATTGCAGCTTGACCAGAAGGTACAGATTGTGGTACTCGACTTTGATGATGATAAGAAGCGTATCTCTCTCGGCATGAAGCAATTGACGGCTCATCCTTGGGATTCTTTGGCAGCTAGCCTAGAGGTAGGTTCCAGAGTACAGGGTAAGATCGTCAATGTAGCTGACTACGGTGCATTCCTTGAGCTTGCTCCAGGTGTAGAAGGTTTGATCCACGTATCAGAAATGAGCTGGTCTCAGCACTTGAGAAACCCAGCTGACTTCGTGAAAGTAGGTGACGAAATCGAAGCTGTGGTATTGACTTTGGACAAGGACGACCGCAAAATGTCTTTGGGTATCAAGCAATTGACTGAAGATCCTTGGACTAAGGGCGATATGGCTACAAAATATGCTGTAGGCACTAAGCACAAAGGAATCGTTCGTAACCTGACCAATTTCGGTCTGTTCTTGGAACTGGAAGAAGGAATCGACGGTTTGGTTCACGTATCTGACCTTTCTTGGACTAAGAAAATCAAGCATCCATCTGAGTTTGTGAAAGTAGGAGACGAGCTAGAAGTAGCTGTTCTTGAACTTGACGTAGAAAACAGAAGATTGGCTCTAGGCCATAAGCAATTGGAAGAAAACCCATGGGATACGTTCGAGACCGTATTCCCTGTAGGTTCAGTTCATAAGTGTACTGTCAATTCCAAAAATGACAAAGGAGCAGTTCTTGAGTTGCCTTACGGACTTGAGGGTTTTGCTACAGTGAAAAACCTGGAAAAAGAAGATGGCTCTCAAGTAGAAGTAGGAGAATCATTGGATTTCAAGGTGACTGAGTTCTCTAAAGATGACAAGCGAATTGTACTTTCTCATACAGCTACTTTCAAAGAAGAAGCTAAAGCAGCTAAGAAATCAGCAGCTCAAGCTGGAAAGAAAAAGGATGAGTCGGTCGAAATGCCTGCTCAGGCAGAAAAGTCAACTTTTGGAGACATCGACGCTCTTGCGGAATTGAAAGAGAAGATGGAAGGAAAGAAGTAATTTCAAATTAGATATTTGAAATTTGGATAGAAAACGCCGGCTGAATGGTCGGCGTTTTTTTTGTGTTCAAATCGAGATTTTTGAGGTCTGATAGATCATTTTCACCAGTTTCTTTTTCCAGAAGTCACTGGAGATTCTGCCCCGGTGTCGCACTGTAATTATAGAGGACTGTAGCGATTCTTATGATTTTTACGTAGTTATGGGGTATTCTTTCTAACCTTAGTTTTTCCCCAAGATCTATGAAAAATAACTTGTTTTTGGTTTTTCTATTTTTCAACTCAGCCATCGTTTGTGCTCAAGGTGATTGGAGGTTGAAGGGGTTTATCGGTCTTTCCAACGCCGCTTTGTTGGATAAGAAGGGCTATGTGGGTGGTGCCTCGTCCGACGTAACGGACTTTTATGAACTTGGAATGCGAATTCAGCACAAGTAGGATTCCAAATGGAGTTGGGAGGCTGGTCTTAGCTATGGCTTTGGTCAGATTCGTACTTTCCAGGGCACCCCTGGAACCAATCCCTTTCCTGGAAGCGGGAACTTTGGAGAAGCTCCAGCAGACTTTAGACTTCTAAGTGTACCTGTTTTGGCTTCGTATCAGCTGTTTGATTTTCTCGCACTTCAAGCAGGCCCGATGGTGAGTTTCCAGCTTTCTGATTTCCCTACAACAAAGCAGTCGGGTTTGGGGTATTTGATTGGATTGAGCTTAATTTTGAGCGAGAAAAGTTTGGTTTGTTTTTGCTGCCAAATTTCAAAAGACATGCCTCAGTTTCGTTTGATCAAAGCGGAAGGAGGCTCACTGAGCTGGGATTTCAAGCGGGGATAGCTATTCCTATTTTTGCCGAGGAATGAAATGGTCTAATTAGAGAAAAGCTCAAGCATTAAAAGGGGGAAAATAAAAAAAGCAACCGCTAAAACGGATGCTTTTTAAGTGAGGTCGCGAGCGGATTCGAACCGCTGTACAAGGTTTTGCAGACCTCTGCCTAGCCACTCGGCCACGCGACCCTAGAAATCGGAATGCAAAGGTAGTTTTTTTATTTACCTCTCCAAATGCTCAAAGTGAAAAATAAGTTTCTGGATAAGGAAGATTTTTGGTAGAAATAGGACATTTTTATCCGAGTTTTACTTTTGAAATACTGATTATCAAGCCACTACGAAAAACCTCTCAATTTCTAATTATTTATAAAGATTCTAAATAAAATTCAGCACTTAGATTAGATTGTAAACTTCCGATCTTCATGAGTTTAATCAGTTGTTTTTTGATCTTTTTCACTAAATCCAAGTATCTGATTCGTGTTTGAAAAATTGGCCTCGGATACTACCTTTGCAGGGGTTAAAGAGAACCTTAAAAACTATTTAATTAGCTATAATATGTTATCCAAACGCTCGTTAGTAGGGATTCGATGGAGTTTCCAGACGCTGGCAGTGCTGTTTTTCATGCTTGTGGGTACGGCTTCATTTGCGGTCGATCCTTCTGTGGCAAACAGTGAAGAGGCGATTTCTGCGGGAAAAACCGTATTCAACGCCAACTGTAAACAGTGTCACAAACTGGATCAGAAAAGTGTAGGTCCTGCGCTTAGAGGAATCACCGAAAGACAGTCTGTAGAATGGGCTAAGTCTTTCATTGTAAATTCTCAGGCTGTAATCGCATCTGGTGATGCTTATGCAAATGCATTGTACAAAGAGTACAACAACACCATCATGCCTGCTCATACTTTTTTGACGGATGATGATTTGAATAACCTCCTTGCATACATCGAGTATGGAGACAAAGTTGATCCCGCAGCAGCCGCAGCAGCTGGTACCGATGGGGCAGGAGCTGCGGGAGCAGGAGGAGGAATCCCAAGTGAATACCTTTCCATTATTTTAGGAGTTTTGGTTTTAGTGCTCTTGTTGATTTTGGTGGTTCTCGGATTGATCATCTCTGTCTTGACCAAGTACATCAACAAACAGGATCTTACTGAAGAGGATAAAGAGTTTGTTTCTCAGAAGTCTGACTTTGGAAAAGTTTTCAAAAGTGACGCCTTTATCATTATAGTCACTGCACTGGTAGTGGCCTTGGTGGCAAAGACAGCTATTGATGGCCTGTATTCAGTGGGTGTGCAGCAAGGTTATGCTCCTGCACAGCCCATTGCCTATTCTCATGCCCTTCATGCAGGTACCCTTGAAATTGCTTGCCAGTATTGCCATACAGGTGTAGAAATCGGTAAATCAGCCAACATTCCTTCAGCTAATATTTGTATGAACTGTCACACGCACGTTCAAAATGTACAAGGCAAGGAAGGAATCTCCCCAGAAATCCAAAAAATCTACGATGCGGTGGACAACAATCAGCCAATCGAATGGGTGAGAGTTCATAATCTTCCTGATTTGGCTTATTTCAATCACGCACAGCACGTTGCTGTAGGAGGAATCGAGTGTCAGACCTGTCATGGTCCCATCCAGGAGATGGAAGTGGTAGCACAGCATAGCTCATTGACTATGGGATGGTGTATTGACTGCCACAGACAAACCGAGATCGCCACTGAAGGCAATGCCTATTACGATAAATTGGTACAATTACACTCTACCTCTAAAGATGCTTTGAAAGTAAAAGACATCGGTGGTCTCGAGTGTGCTAAGTGCCACTATTAATTCCTTATCCATTTGCTAATTCATTCCTAGAAATAAAAATGAAGGAAAATAAAAAAACCTACTGGAAAGGGCTTGAGCAACTCAGCAACGATCCGGAGTTTGTAAAGCATGCCGACAGGGAGTTTCCTGAGCTTCCAACCACTCTATCAGAAGAGGGTAATGCTTCCCGAAGAGATTTTCTCAAAGTAATGGGATTCAGCTTGGCGGCCGCTTCATTGGCTGCTTGCGAGGCGCCTGTGAGAAAAGCGATCCCTTATGTGAATAAGCCGGTTGACATCAACCCATCCATTCCTAATTACTATGCTTCTACTTTTGCTTCCGGGGGCGACTACGCCGCAGTGGTAGTGAAAACAAGAGAAGGCAGGCCAATCAAAATAGATGGAAATGAACTTTCTCCTATTAATAAAGGAAAAGTAAATGCAATCGTAGAAGCTTCTGTACTTTCACTCTATGACAAGCAGCGAGTAGCAGGTCCAATGATCGGCGGTGCCGCTGCGGATTGGAAGGCAGTTGACGAGCAAGTAAAATCCAAATTAGCATCTGCGGGTTCGGTTAAGATCGTTGCTAACACCATTCTTTCTCCATCTACAGAAAAGGCCATCCAAGAATTTGGAAATGCTTTTGGTGGAGCAGAGGTCATCATGTACGATCCGATCTCTAACTATGGCATTGCCAAGGCAGCTGAGACTTTTTATGGTCAGTTTGTAGTTCCTTCCTATCATTTTGACAAAGCGAAGACTATCGTGTCCTTCGGGGCTGACTTCTTAGGCACTTGGATTTCTCCGATTGAATTTGCAGGAGCTTATGCTAAGACCAGAAAGGTCAGCAAGGAAAAGCCGGAAATGTCCCGTCACTATCAGATTGAATCCAATCTTTCTCTGACCGGTGCAAATGCGGACTACAGAATGCCTATTAAAGCTTCTCAATCCGGTTTGGCTGTTTTAGCTCTTTACAATGCTATTGCTGCAAAAGCAGGAGTAGCTTCTGTTTCTGCACCTAAAGTTGAAATTGCCCATTTGGATAAGGCCGCTAATGATCTTTGGGCTTCCAGAGGTGCTTCTTTGGTTGTTTCTGGATCCAATGATCCTAACGTGCAAATCGTAATCAACGCGATCAACGAAATGCTTGGAAACAATGGAGCTACTGTAGATTTTTCAACTCCGGTTTATTTCCGAAGAGGAAATGATGCCCGCATGAATCAATTCATCAATGAATTGAAAGGCGGACAGGTTGGCGCAGTAATATTCTACAATTGTAACCCAGTTTATGATCATGTAAGAGGTGCAGAAATCGCTGAGGGTATCGCTAAAGCGAAAGTAAGTATCGCGACTAACGGAACCCTGGATGAGACTTCTTCTTTGGTTCAAATCGTAGCACCAGACCATCACTTCTTGGAGTCCTGGAATGATTACCAGCCAAAGCAAGGACATTTCTCACTTGCTCAGCCTACAATTTCTCCATTATTTAATACCCGTCAGGCCCAAGATTCTTTCTTGACTTGGGGAGGTTCTACCAGCAACTATTATGATTTCCTTCAAGCAAATTGGAATTCTACGCTCTATCCTGTAGTTGGAAATGGAGCTTCGTTCCAGGAGTTTTGGGATCGATCCTTATTTAATGGTGTGGTTTCCGTAGAAACCGCTGCCTCTGCTCTAGCTCCAATCGGAGACGCTGCTGCCGCTGCTACTGAGGTTGCCAAGTCTTACAAAGCCGATAATGCTGGGGCTGAACTGATCATTTATTCTAAAGTTGGAATTGGTAACGGTACATTTGCCAATAACCCTTGGCTACAGGAAATGCCTGATCCGATCACTAAGGCAACTTGGGATAACTATTTGACAGTATCTCAGAAATGGGCTTCTGAAAATGGAGTAACCATGATTGAGGAAAACACCAAAAAAGCTCAAATCTCTGTAAACGGTAAGACTTTGATCGTTCCGATTTTGGTTCAACCTGGACAAGCTGAAGGTACTTTTGGTCTTGCTCTCGGCTATGGACGAACCAAAGCGGGTCGAGTGGCTGACGGCGTTGGTGTAAACGCTTATGACTTGGCAGATGCTTCCAAGGGCTTTGTCAATTTTGATATTACTACAGGTGTCGAGGTGGCTGTGACAGGTGATTCATATAAGATCGCCAGAACTCAGACTCACCAGACTTTTATGGCTCGTGAAAATGTGATCCAAGAAGCTGTATTGGCAGATTATAAGCAGGATGCTTCTGCTGGTCGATACAAGCCAGAGATTTACAAAGACGGTGAATTTATAAAACCATCCAAAATTTCACTTTGGAGTGGTCATAAATATAGCCAACACCATTGGGGACTTGCCATTGACATGAACTCTTGTATCGGTTGTGGTGCATGTACAGTGGCTTGTCAAGTTGAAAACAACGTGGCAGTAGTAGGAAAGCAGGAAGTATTGAACAGAAGAGAAATGGCTTGGATCCGTATCGATCGCTATTACTCCTCCGATGCTTCAGCGGATGATCTTTCTGGTTTGGAAGTAGCGGCAGAGAATCCTGAGGTGACTTTCCAGCCGATGATGTGTCAGCAGTGTAATAATGCACCTTGCGAGACGGTTTGTCCGGTAGCGGCTACTACTCACTCTTCTGAGGGTCTCAACCAAATGACTTACAACAGATGTATCGGTACTAGATATTGTGCCAATAACTGCCCGTATAAAGTACGTCGCTTTAACTGGTTTAAATACCATGACAACACCCAGTTTGCTGGAGTGAATATCGCTCAGAATGACGATATGGGTAAAATGGTATTGAATCCAGATGTAACTGTACGTGTACGTGGTGTAATGGAAAAATGCTCCATGTGTGTGCAGCGAATTCAAGCTGGTAAGTTGACTGCTAAGCGTGAGAAGCGTAAGCTGGAAGACGGTGAAGTAAATGTGGCTTGTGCCGTAGCTTGTCCTACTGATGCATTGGTTTTTGGGGATATGAACGATCCAAATAGCCGAGTTTCCAAGCTGCTTAAGATTGAAGAAACTGATTCTGCAATCAAAGAAGTGGGTGAGGAAAGAGCTTACCACGTATTGGAGGAGATCAACGTTAGTCCTAACGTTTGGTATTTCACCAAAATCAGAAATAAAGATAAAAACGAAGCGTAATCATAATTTTATAAACTATGCAGGTTACTTCATCCGTACGCGAGCCGTTAGTTACCGGTGGGAAAACCTACCATGACGTCACCTATGATGTGGCTCGTCAGGTAGAAGGCAAGCCGTCCAAATCTTGGTTTTTGGCTTTCCTTACCGCTGCCGGAGTATTGGCTTTAGGATCAATTGCTCTACTAGCCACACTCTGGGAAGGGATTGGTATGTGGGGTCTAAACAAGACCATTGGTTGGGCTTGGGATATCACCAACTTCGTGTGGTGGGTTGGTATCGGTCACGCCGGTACCCTGATTTCTGCTGTTTTGCTTCTGTTCAGACAAAAGTGGAGAACATCCATCAACCGGGCAGCCGAAGCTATGACCATTTTCGCGGTAATTTGTGCAGCGATGTTCCCGGTGATTCACATGGGTCGTCCTTGGATCGGTGCTTACTGGGCGCTTCCTCTTCCAAATACTTTCGGTTCACTTTGGGTTAACTTCAACTCACCTCTTCTTTGGGACGTATTTGCGATCTCTACCTATTTCTCAGTTTCACTAGTATTCTGGTATATTGGTTTAATTCCGGATTTTGCAACTATCCGTGATCGTGCTACCGGTTTGAGAAAAGCTATCTACGGAGCGCTTTCATTCGGATGGGATGGTGCAGCAAAAACCTGGATGAGATATGAGTCAGTATCCCTTATTTTGGCTGGCTTGGCTACTCCTTTGGTACTTTCAGTTCACACGATTGTTTCCTTCGACTTTGCTACTTCGGTAATTCCGGGATGGCATACCACGATTTTCCCTCCTTACTTTGTTGCGGGAGCGATTTTCTCAGGTTTTGCTATGGTGTTAACCCTGATGATCATCACGAGAAAGGTTTTCAAACTTGAAGACTATATCACCATGGGGCACATCGAACTGATGAATATTGTAATCATCATTACGGGTTCTATTGTAGGGATTGCTTACATCACAGAGTTTTTCATTGCTTGGTATTCCGGTGTTGAGGCTGAACAATACGCTTTCATTAACCGTGCAACCGGGCCTTACTGGTGGGCTTACTGGTCCATGATGACTTGCAACGTAATTTCTCCACAACTATTCTGGTTCAAGAAAATCCGTACTTCCATCGTAGCTACATTCATCCTTTCTTTGGTCGTTAACATCGGAATGTGGTTTGAACGATTTGTAATTATTGTTACCTCCCTTCACAGAGATTTCTTGCCTTCTTCTTGGGCGATGTTTTACCCGACTTGGGCTGATGTTGGAGTTTACTTGTTCACCTTCGGATTGTTTTTCACACTATTCTTTCTCTTTGCGAAGTTTTTCCCAGTGATCAACATGGCTGAAGTTAAATCTGTATTGAAGTCTTCATCTGATAAAGCACATAACTAATCATGGAAAGAGATACTCATTTTATTCTTGGCGTATACGACGATGAGGACGTTTTGCTTCATGCCGTCAAAAAAGTTAGAGAAAGCGGAGTTAAGATTCACGAAGTATATTCACCCTATCCGGTCCATGGCTTAGAGCATGTCTTGGGATATAAGAGAAGTAGACTTCCGATTGCCGCATTCCTTTTTGGTCTTTTGGGTTTAAGTCTTGCATTGACCATGCAGTTTTACATGATGAAATTTGACTGGCCTATGATTATCGGTGGTAAAGATTACGCTGCTTTTCCTGATTTTATTCCTGTCTCATTTGAAATGACGGTTCTGCTTGCTGCTTTTGGTATGGTAGGTGTCTTCATGGTAAGTTCAAATCTGAAGCCATGGGCTCAGCCTAGAATCTTCGATTTGAGAATTACAGATGATAAGCATGTGATGGCTATCGATATTGCAAATAACAATTCGATGGAAGTGGAGAAAATCAAAGAGGTTCTTAAATCTTCTGGGGCCACAGAAGTCAACAATAAAAGTTTTGAATAGAAATACCGGATATATGAAAATTGCTAACGCATTAGTATTCGCAGGTTCTGCTCTTGCCATTTCTTTATTGGCAGGATGTAAAGCAGGCGGAGATAATCCGGGGCTCGAGTATGCGCCTCAGATGTATCATTCCGTAGCGTATGAACCATTGACTCAAATCAAAGACGAATCTCAAGGTTCATGGCTTTCTAACAGAGAGGATGGGAAGGGAGAGTTTTATAATTCTAATATCAATAATCCCCATGCTATGAACATGAGAGAGCCGGTGGAAAATACCGTTCCTCGTAACAAGCAGGGTTATCTTCCTCACAGATTGAAGCAATTTGAACTTGAAGAAGCCGCTTTGATTAAAAATCCTGTTGCTTCTTCCGAAGCTGTATTGAAGGATGGAGAACGGTACTATACCCAGTATTGCTCTACCTGCCATGGTAAAGGGGGAGAAGGTGACGGAAAAGCAGGTGAAATTATCGGCGGTGTGGCTAACCTTAAAGGAGGCGCTTATATCAATCTGCCAGAAGGTCACATCTTTCATGTAATTACCAAAGGTAAAGGTAGAATGGGAGCTCACGGCTCACAGATTCCTGTAGAAAACCGATGGAAAATTGTTCACTATGTAAAACAAGTCATCCAAGGTCAGTCTGTTGCTGCTGCTGAAACAGCTGCGGAAGAAACAACCGAGGAGACACAAGCAACCCCAGCGAATTAATCATGGCTCATCACGGCGAACAACACTATAATTTAGACCAGAGATTTGAATTCTCTGCTTCTATTAAAAAGTCCATCATGACTGTTTTGGTCATTGGTGCTGTTATTTTGGGGATCGGGATCATTTTAGCTATGACCGGTGGTCACCATGAGGGTGCGGAAGCAGAAGCTCATCCATTTCATTGGTATGAGCGTCTATACGCGAACCTATGGATTAACAATGTCTTTTTTACTGGAATTGCAATTGTAGGCGTATTCTTCTTCGCAATTCAATTTGCCGCTCAGGCGGGATGGTCAGCTCCAATTCTTAGAGTAATGCTCTCTTTGGGTAACTGGCTTCCAATCGCTGGAATCTTGATGATTGTGACTTTCTTTATTGCCAATCATGATTTGTTTCACTGGACTCATTCGTATCTCTTTGATAAGAATGATCCTCAATATGACAAGATCATTGACGGTAAGGGAGCATTCTTCTATTGGCCGATGGAAAAAGGGACTTTCCCGATCTTCTATATCCTCAGAATGGTCCTTTTCTTTGGTTTCTGGGTTTTGTTTTTCAAGAAATTCCAAAAAATCAGTGATCAGGAAGATCAATTGGGAGGTAATTCTCACTGGTATAAAATGAGAAGTTGGTCAGCCTATTTCCTTGTTTTCTTTGCTGTATCCTCATCGATAGCGGCTTGGGATTGGGTAATGTCCATTGATACACACTGGTTCTCCACTTTGTTTGGATGGTATGTATTTGCCTCTTGGTTTGTATCTGGCCTTTCTGCAATTACCTTGATTGTCCTTTTCCTAAAAGGAAGAGGTTATCTGGAAATGGTAAACGAAAACCACGTTCATGATTTGGGCAAGTTTGTTTTCGGTTTCTCAATCTTTTGGACGTATCTCTGGTTCTCTCAGTTCTTGCTGATTTACTATGCAAATATTCCAGAGGAGACGGTCTATTTCGTGGAGCGTTTGACAAGCGACATTTATAGTCCTTTCATATTTGTTAACCTAGGACTAAACTTCTTCCTGCCTTTCTTGGTTCTTATGACTAGAGATTCCAAAAGACACGGAGTGTTTTTGAAGCTTGTTTGTTCTATTCTCTTGGTCGGACACTGGATTGACTTTTTCCTGATGGTTCAACCCGGAACTTTAGGACACAATGGAGGAATTGGACTTATGGAAGTAGGAATGTTCTTAGTATATGGTTCTGCGGTGGCGTTGGTTGTGCTTGGAGGTTTGGCTAAGAAAAATCTGATTGCAAAAAATCACCCAATGCTTGAAGAAAGCTATCATCATCACATTTAATAATTTATCCGAAAAAAATAAGGTATGTACGGATTTCTGATTGGAGTAGGGGTTCTTTTGTTACTGTCCATCATTTGGATGGTCTATCGAATCCAAACCTTGGTCTCGGTAGTAAAAGGATCGGACAAAAAGGTAGTAACGGGAAGCAACAAGATTAATGCGATTTTATTCGTGTTGTTTATGTTGGGTGCAGGGGCTTTGATGTTTTGGTATTCTATCAAGGAATTTGACAACTATCAGCTACCCATCGCCTCTGAACATGGGGTGGTAACGGATAAGTTGTTTTGGATCACAATGGCTGTTACAGGTGTGGTGTTTTTGATCACGCATGTGTTGTTGTTTATTTTCCCATACAAATACCAGTACAAAGAAGATCGAAAGGCTACCTTTTATCCAGACAACAACAAACTTGAAATCATTTGGACAGCTGTACCAGGAGTGGTTTTGGCAGGTCTAGTGATATCTGGTTGGATGGCTTGGTCAGATATTACCGCCCCAGCACCTGAAAAGGCGCATGTGGTAGAAATCATGGGCTACCAATTTGCTTGGGAAGTGAGATATCCGGGTAAGGATAATGTTTTGGGGGATTATGACTATCGGTTGATTACTGCTTCTAATTCTCATGGTGTAGATTTCACCGATAAGAATGCGTTGGACGATTTTCCTTCTCCTAAGGTAGTTATCCCAAAAGGTGAACCTGTATTGTTTAAGATTAGAGCAAGAGATGTACTTCACTCTGTCTTTGCTCCGCACATGAGACTTAAAATGGATGCCGTTCCTGGTATGCCTACTCGTTTCTGGTTTGTTCCTACCAAGACTACCGAGGAAATGAGAGCGGAATTGAACGATCCTGAATTTGAATATGAAATCGCTTGTACAGAAATCTGCGGGCGTGGGCACTTCTCTATGAAGAAGGTGATTGAAGTGGTAGAGCCTGAGGCCTATCAAAAGTGGTTGACGGAACAAAAGTCCTTTATCCAGCAAAATCCGGCACTTGCAGAAGGGTTGCCAGCTGAGAATAAAGAACTTGCAGAAATTCAAATTGGCGAAAGTAAAAAATAAAATTATAGGGTATGGCTACAGCATCTGTTGCAAATCATGACGTACATGCTCATGATCATCACGATCACGAGCATCATGACAATTTTATCACCAAATATATCTTCAGTACCGATCACAAAATGATCGCAAAGCAGTATTTGGTAACAGGTATTTTCTGGGCTTTGATTGGTGGATTTCTTTCCATCCTGTTCAGACTTCAGCTTGGTTTTCCAGATATGAACTTGGAGTGGCTTCGTCCACTGTTGGGTGGATGGATCGATGAGGGGGGTAAATTGGATCCCACTTTCTACCTTGCTCTAGTGACTATGCACGGAACAATCATGGTGTTCTTTGTGCTTACAGCAGGTTTGAGTGGAACATTCTCTAACTTCCTCATTCCGCTACAGATTGGGGCTAGAGACATGGCTTCCGGCTTCATGAACATGCTTTCTTACTGGCTGTTCTTTGTCTCTGGAGTGATCATGTTCATTTCCCTATTTATCAAAACTGGTCCTGCCGGTGGTGGTTGGGTTGTATATCCACCTCTTTCTGCTCTTGAGCAAGCCATCCCTGGTTCTGGTTTAGGTATGACACTTTGGTTAGTGTCTATGACCTTTTTCATTGCTTCATCCCTTTTGGGTGGTATCAATTACATTACTACAGTTATTAATTTGAGAACAAAAGGAATGTCGTTTTCAAGACTTCCTTTGACCATCTGGGCATTCTTCTTGACAGCTGTAATTGGCTTGTTGTCTTTCCCGGTTTTATTTGCAGCTGCTTTGTTATTGGTATTTGATCGTAGCTTTGGTACTTCTTTCTATCTGTCAGACATTTATGTGGCAGGAGAAGCTCTACCTAATACTGGAGGTAGCCCTGTACTTTATCAGCACCTATTCTGGTTCCTAGGTCACCCTGAGGTTTACATTGTATTGTTACCTGCCTTGGGCATTACCTCTGAGGTAATCGCTACGAATTCACGTAAGCCGATCTTTGGATACAAGGCCATGATTATTTCCATGCTTGGTATTACGATTCTTTCCTTCATCGTATGGGCGCACCATATGTTCGTGTCCGGAATGAATCCGTTCCTTGGATCGATCTTCATGTTCTTGACGTTGATTATCGCAGTGCCATCAGCGGTTAAAGTATTCAACTACCTCACTACGCTATGGAGAGGTAACTTGATCTTCACTCCGGGTATGTTGTTCTCGATTGGTCTGGTTTCATTCTTTATTTCTGGTGGTTTGACAGGTATCTTCCTAGGTAATTCAGCGATCGATATTCAGCTACATGATACTTATTTCGTAGTAGCCCACTTCCACTTGGTGATGGGATCAGCTTCGTTCTTTGGATTGATGGCTGGGGTTTATCACTGGTTCCCGAAGATGTTTGGACGAATGATGGATGCTCGTTTGGGTTATATCCACTTCTGGTTGACTTTCGTGGGTGTTTATATGGTATTCTTCCCAATGCACTATATCGGTATTGCTGGTTTCCCAAGAAGATATTATTCATGGACTAACTTTGAGTTTTCCAACATGTATACCGATTTGAACATGTTTGTGTCTGTAGCTGCAATCATCACTTTTGCCGCTCAGTTTATCTTCCTGTTCAACTTCTTCTACAGCATGTATCGTGGCAGAAAAGCCACTCAGAATCCTTGGAGATCGACTACCTTGGAATGGACTACCCCTATTGAGCCAGGTCACGGTAATTGGCCGGGTGAGATTCCAACTGTTTATCGTTGGCCTTATGATTATTCCAAGCCTGGTGCTGCAGAAGATTTCATTCCGCAGACAGTTCCTCTTTCTCAAACTCCAGAATCCAATCTTCCTCACGAGCAAGAGCTTGTAAAAGTTGAAATGGAAATTATGAAAGAAGAAGCTGAGGTTTTGGCTGCAAATGGATCAAATCACTAAAAAACGATTAGACAGCTACCTCAGAATCTCTTCGATCACTGTGGTGGCTGTCTATTTTCTTATCCTAGTAGGCGGTGTTGTGAGAAGCACCGGTTCAGGAATGGGGTGTCCCGATTGGCCAAAATGCTTTGGTAGCGTGGTTCCTCCGACTGATGTCAGTCAGTTGCCTGAAAATTATCAGGAAATCTACTTGGAGAAAAGATTGGCTAAAAACGAACGGTTTGTAGCTACGCTTGAAAAAATAGGATTAAGAAAGTCAGCCGAGAAAATTGCCAATGACAAATCCATCCTAATAGAAGAGGAGTTCAATGCCACTAAAACTTGGATTGAATATATCAATCGCTTAATTGGTGTGGTCATAGGTTTTCTGATCATCCTTACCTGTTGGAGATCCCTAAGTCTCCGGAAGTTAGATGTCTCTATTCCCGTTTACTCCTTCTTAGCGTTGGTGGTGGTTCTTTTCACTGGTTGGATTGGCTCTATTGTCGTATCAACCAACTTATTAGCTGGAATGATCACCTTTCACATGTTGCTAGCTATAGCTTTGGTTTTGATTCTTTTGCTCGGTTATCAACGTGCGTATTTGAGTTTAAAGACTGTAAAGCAATCCTACCAGGCTGTTCCTTCGAAGGTGATGTGGATTCTTGGGATAGCATTTGCACTTATGCTGATTCAAGTGGTCCTTGGAACTCAGGTTAGGGAACAAATAGATCGGATTTCATTTGCGTTAGGTGATTTCTTGCGAGAAGAGTGGATTGATAGAGTCGGAATCAGTTTTCTTGTTCATAGATCCTTCTCTTTAGTAATCCTTGCAGTTCATTTGCTGTACTTAATTTGGGCTCTTCGTTTTAGTTCAAGGAAAACATCAATCGGAAAATGGTCTTTAGTCCTTATTCTGGTATTGATTATGGAAATTGCAACTGGGATTGGAATGGCTTATTTCGGAATTCCTGCATTTCTGCAACCTATTCATTTGTTACTTGGATGCATGCTCTTGGGTATTCAGTTTTGGCTGATACTCAAACTAAGAGAATCATCCTCACTAGCGATTAATTCTAATTGATCATGAGGACAGTTGAAGTAACTGACCATTCTATACTTGCTATTATCAGTTCAAGAATAAAAGTTTATTCTGATCTGATTAAGCTACGTCTATCTGCTTTAGTCACTTTCTCTGCTGCATTTGGATTTATCCTTGGAGATCGAGGTGTGAACTTTGATTGGCTCGGAATGTTAGGGCTAGCACTTGGTGGGTTTTTGATTACCGGTGCATCCGGTGCTGCAAACGAAATCATGGAGCGGGATTTGGACAAATTGATGAAACGTACTCAAAACAGACCTCTGCCGCTACAAATTATTTCTTTGCAGGAGGCCTATTGGTTTACCACCATGGTTGCTATTCTGGGAATCGGTGTGTTGTGGGTTTTTACTAATCCATTAACTACTTGGCTGGGTATCCTGAGCATGGTTCTATATGTGTTTGTTTACACTCCGCTCAAAAGGGTAGGACCAATAGCCGTTTTTGTAGGAGCTATTCCCGGAGCTATGCCCCCTCTCTTGGGATGGACTGCAGCCACTGGTCAGATCTCTTATGAAGCTTTGATTATTTTTGGTATTCAATTTATTTGGCAGTTTCCCCATTTCTGGGCCATAGCTTGGGTAAGTGATGAAGATTATAAGCGTGCGGGTTTTAAACTTCTTCCTAGCGGTGGGGGTCAGGATCTGAATACAGCTATTCAAATAATGATTTATACGCTGTTCCTGTTGCCTTTGGGTTTACTTCCCAGCTATTTCGGTTTGACTGGGTTAAATTCTGGAATAGTAGCTACGGTTTGTGGTGTTCTGTTTTTGGCCCAGACATTTTCTCTGATGAGAGATTGTTCGCGAAAATCTGCTTTGAAAATAATGTTTGGTTCTTTTCTTTATTTACCAATAGTTCAGATTGCATACCTTCTGGATAAAATGCCTTAAATCATGGAAAAGGAACTGAAATACGTGGATATTGTAGAGCAGCCGATCAGCATGCATCCAAAGAAATTTGCGATGTGGTTGTTTATGGTTACTGTGGTTATGCTCTTTGCTGCATGGACGAGTGCCTATATTGTTAGACAGGCTGAGGGTAACTGGCTCGAATATGATCTTCCTGAGGTTTTTTGGATCACTTCCGGAATTGTAGTCTTAAGCTCAATCACGCTACAATGGGCATATTTGTCAGCTAAAAAAGATAATTTCGTTCAATTAAGGATCGGTATGCTCTTGACGGTTGCCTTGGGTATTTCTTTTCTGGTTGGGCAATGGTATAGCTGGATTGCTTTAGTTGATCGGGAAGTTTTCTTTGTAGGCAATCCTGCTGGATCATTTCTGTATGTTTTGACAGGAATGCACGGATTACACTTAGTCAGTGGTTTACTATTTCTGATTATTGTGCTAATTTCGACCTTCCGCTTTAAGGTGCATGCCAAATCCCTGGTTTCAATGGAAATGGCCACCACTTATTGGCATTTCTTGGGAGGGCTTTGGCTCTACCTCTTTATGTTCTTGCAATTGAATCATTAAAATAAACCTGGTACAATAATTAAATTATATGTCTGCGCATTCTACTGCTATTGGAGTAAGCTCGAAAAGAGGCGTTTGGGGAGGAGGAAATGAACCCCTGAAGGCTAGCTACGGAAAACTCATGATGTGGTTTTTCCTACTCTCCGACATTTTCACTTTCGCCGCATTTTTGATCACCTACCTTTCTATTAGGGTAAGCTATCCTGCCTATGCCGGTCCTGCTACTGATTTTGTAGGTTCTAACGAATATTGGCCTATCCCCGAACTTGTATTTGAAGCGGTTCCTTTCCTTCATGGGGTACATGCACCTTTGGTGTTTGTCGGGATCATGACTTTCATATTGATTGCAAGTTCTGTCACTATGGTATTGGCAGTAGAGGCTGGCCACCGAAACGACCGAGCTGATGTCGTAAAATGGATGTTGTGGACACTTCTAGGAGGTATTACTTTCTTGAGCTGTCAGGCTTGGGAGTGGTCACACTTCATTCATGGTACGGATGGAGGGTCTGTTTTGACTTATGTGAATTCATTAGGCCAAAGTGTGACTGAGACCGTATTCGGAGCTAATCTTGCTGTAAATGAATATGGCCCAGCAGCCTTTGCGCAGTTGTTTTTCTTCATTACCGGTTTTCATGGCTTTCACGTGACCATAGGTGTAGTTCTACTTTTCCTTGCTTTTTATCAAGCTGCTGTCGGTGTCTATGACAAAAGAGGCCACTATGAAATGATCGAGAAAATTGGTCTCTATTGGCACTTTGTAGACTTGGTTTGGGTATTTGTATTTACCCTTTTCTATCTGATCTAATCATTTAAACTCATTCGAAAATGGAAATCCAAGAAAATAAATCGACGCTCCAAGTTGAGCCAAGAAATGAGGAGAAAATCAAAAAAATCTGGAAAACAGCCGCAATTTTGCTAGCGATTACGGTCGCAGAGTTTATTATGGCTTTTACCATGGATAGAGGAATTCTTCTCTATGCCCTATTTATTATCCTGACCATCTGGAAGGCCAAATACATCATGATGGAGTTTATGCACCTTGGTGATGAGGTGAAGCCATTGTTTTATTCCATCATTGTTCCCTTGATATTTTTGGTATGGTTGGTGATTGCCTTGATCAAAGAAGGCTCTGATATCTTCCTGATGAGGTGGTAAAATTCAATGCTAATAAAAAAAAAGACGGGTTGAAGTGAATCACTTCAACCTTCTTTTTTGTTAACCAAATGTGATGAGAGGCTTAAGAATACTTCAAGGGTTAGTGCTGGTATGCATCTTATTGATCCCTGTTTTAATATTTACATTCCTGAAAGGTTTCGGTGACAATAAATATGATCTTCCTGTCTTTTTCCAAAACGGAGTAGACAACCCATTTCAAGAATGTCCTTCTACCGATTCAGGCCAACACTTCATTCCTGAGTTTTCTTTTGTAAATCAAGACGGGCAATCCGTGGGAAGAAAAGAAATGAATGGGAAAATTACAGTTGTTGATTTCTTTTTTACCTCCTGTCCTAGCATTTGTCCTGTCATGTCATCCGAAATGGAACGAGTTCAGGATATGTTCAGAGACGAGCCCAATGTTCAGATTATGTCTATCAGTATCGATCCTGAGTATGATACTCCTGAAATTTTAAAAGAATATGCCGATGAGCATGGAGCTAAATCAGGAAAGTGGCATTTCTTAAGCGGACCCAAAATTGAAACCTACCAACTTGCAAGATGCGGGTTTGTCCTCCCTACTATCGATGGAAATGGAGTGGCCGATGATTTTGTCCATAGTGATAAATTTATTCTTATTGATGATCAGGGCCGAATTAGAGGGTATTATAGTGGAACTAACCGGGAGGATGTAGATTTGTTAATGTTAGAGACTAAAGTGTTATTACATGCAAAAGACAACTAATTCAGGATTGCTTTTTCAGGAATCCAAAGTGAAAAACTGGATTATTGGGATCTCTATAGCCATTCCTTTAGCAGTGGCGGTACTTCTCTTTATGCCAACCAAACTGTCTTCCTTGGGGGATTGGGTGTATTTTCTTCCTCACCTCAATGCCGTCATAAATAGTGCTGCATCTGTGGCTTTGATTTTAGCTGTTCTTTTTATAAAAAAAAATCAAATCCAAAATCATAAAGCAGCGATGACTGTCGCTTTTGTACTCGGAGCGATATTTCTTGTTTCCTATGTGATCTACCATGCGTCTGCTCCAAGTACCTCATTTGGAGGAGAAGGTTTCATCAGACCTGTCTATTACTTTCTTTTGATCACTCATATTGTTTTTGCTGCTGTGGCGTTGTTTCCTATCTTGTTTGCCTATTATTATGGGGTGACCGATCAGCGAGCCAAGCACAAGAAACTGGTTAAATTTGCGTATCCAATCTGGTTATATGTCTCGGTGACAGGAGTGATCGTATACTTGATGATTGCACCTTATTATACACATTAATCATTTTGAAAAAAGAAAGAACAAAAGGAATAAAAATACTCCTCGTTCAAAACTAATATCAAATGAAAAAGCTCACTTCCTTATTTCTTGTTTTGTTTGCTTTTGCATGGACTTCCATCGCTTCGGCCCAATGTGCTATGTGTAGAGCATCTGTAGAGAACAATGTAAGTAACGGAGATACCAGTATCGGTGCGGGGTTGAACAACGGGATTTTATATCTTTTCGTTATGCCGTATCTGATGGCCGCTGTCATTGCCTTTTTTTGGTATCGAGCAGCGAAAAAGAAAAAAGGGAGAGTTGTCCTCCGATAAGTTGTCCAAGCAAAGTTTGATACCAAACTTTGCTTTTTTATTTTAGCTCAATGAGTCTTCCTCTTCGCAGTCTGGTCATCTGGTCCAGTGTAGTTTTACTCTTGATCGTTTTGATCCTAAACTTTTTTGTTTTTTCCAAAACAGAGGAGGATGTGTTTTTTGAAGCCTTGCAAGCTAAAATTCACAAAGTGGATCGGGAGTTTGATGAGGATTTTATCCAAGTATTGATGGATGTCAGACCTGAGGACAGTTTAAGTTTTAGAGTGATTAGTGACCATAGCCATCAGCACCCTTATTTTATTTTGGATCAGGCCGGAAGGTTGCTTTATTGGTCTGACTATGAGCTTACTTGGGATGCCAGTTCCTTGGACTTAGGACAGGAATACCAGCTTTTGGAAGATCCTTTCGGTACTTTTTTGGTTAAAACCCGCAAATTCAAAAGAAATAATCAAGATTTTTATTTGATTCAGGCCGTTAGAGTCGTTCATCCCGGGAGCGTAGAAAATGATTACATCACTTCTGGCCCCAATCCTGAGTTTTTTGGAAATGATCGATTTCAATTATTTACCAGTCCCATCGAAGGCAGGTTTATAGTTCACTCTGTCTCGGCAAAGCCCATATTTGGGGTGAGTTTTTTGCAAGGGTATAAGCCTGTGGGAAGGGTTTACAATGTTCCATTGTTGATTTTTTTCATTTCAGTGTTCTTGCTATACTTTATGTTTAGTTTTGATTTTTTAAGAAAAAAGTGGAAAAAAGGATATCCTTGGCAGACCATTTTGTATGGTTTGCTGGTTCTTGTTGTTATTAGGATAGTCATGATTTTTACAGGGTTTCCCGGCGACTATTTTGATTTCGCGCTTTTTGATCCCGGCAATTATGCCTCTTCGGTAGTCAATCCCAGTTTGGGAGACCTTGTGCTAAATACCATGGTAGTCGGATTGATTCTCATATTGGTGATCTTCCAGCTCATACATCAATCAGCCCTCACCAAGCTAAAAGAGTGGCACGCCATTAATAGGCCATTTATTCTTTTACCTCTGGTATTAATTATCTGTTCCGGATTTTATTTCATTATTTGGCTTTTGCCAAGAGATTTGATTTTTAACTCTCAATGGGTGTTGGAGATTACTTCCATTCCTTCTTTTGATTGGTTCAAGGGGCTGAGCCTGTTGATTCTTTTCGTTTGGGGTTCCTTTTATGTGATGATTTCACTTTCGCTTTTTAGGATTTTGTTTGGCCTTGATTATAGTAAATCCTTCATCATCAAAGGTTTACTGGCTTTTGGTTTGGTTATTTCCGTTCCGGTTGGATTTTTTGGAATTTGGTGGTTGGTCTCCTGGGTGATTCATATTGCCTTTCTCATTTCAATTAGTTGGTTTAGGCTGTATCAAAATGTCTTTCGACTTGGATTCAATACCTTTTTAACCTTTTTCTACGCAGGGTTGGTCACAGCGATGATTAATGGCGTTAGCACTCATCAGGCTCAGCAAGAAAGTCTGAATCAATCCAAAGTCAGTTTTGCTAACCAAAATCTGATCGAGAATGATGTCATGACTGAGTTTTTCCTGGGTGATATATTTACCCAGATCAAGTCTGATCTTTTTATCCAAAATCGACTTGCAGACCCTCTTTTGTCAAAAGATCCAGTCGAAACCAAAATCCGAAAAATCTATTTGGATAATTACTTCGATCAATTTGATGTAACGATCCGGATTTTTTCTCCTTCTGGCACACAGATTCAGGGACCACTTGATCAGTATAATCTCGATGATTTAAGAAAAGAGTACGTCAAAAGTGACTTTGCGACAGGGGTCAGAGACCTTTATTATGTAAGAAATAGAGAGTCGTCGATCAATAATAAATTTGCAGGTTTTGTTCCGATCCTTAAGGGGAATAATCTCTTGGGAACCTTATTCTTTGAATTGAAGCAGCTACGAGTTCAGCCAGGATCGGTTTACCCTAAACTCCTGTTGGACAAGAAATACGCTGATAAACTTGAGCCCAGTTCTTTTAACTATGGAGTGTTTAAGGAAGGGGATTTGGTCCGTACATCGGGGACATTTAATTATTTGCAATCCCAATTTAACTTGCTGCTTGATCGTGAAAACCTGTACACAGGTGGAGTGAGTCTGGGGGGCTATCACCACTTGGGGATTGCCAATGGGGATGAGGTATTTGTGATTTCTTCACCATCGGTATCCCTGGCTCAGTTTTTTGCCAATATTTCACTCTTTTTCGTTGCTTTTGTTTTCCTCACTTTTCTGACAATTCTGATCAATACCTTAGTCAAAGGGTATCGGAAATTTGAGTTTAATTACTCCACCAAACTCCAATTGTATCTCAATTTTGCCTTTTTCTTTCCCATTATCATCATTTCGATCATCACTATTGGACTCCTATCGGGCAGTTATCAAGATGACCTCTATCGACAGTATATCCAGAAGGCCAATCTGATCAAAACCAATCTAGGTTCTTTTTTGAACAATCAGGATCCTGCAAGCGTCGATCGGGATCTTCTCAATGAGGAAATCAATGAACTGGCAAATACTGTAGCGAGTGATATTCACTTTTATACACCGGATGGTCGCCTGGAATCCACCAACAGGCCCAATATTTTCGACAAAAAAATCCTTTCACCTTACATCAATCCTGAAGCATTGGCCGGTATTCGGGAGGAAAACCAAATTCAGCTCCTAGTCAACGAGCAGGTGGGTAAATTGAGATATCAGACAGTTTATTTGGCGGTTCCTTCACAGATCGACCAATCCTTGGCAGGCATTTTAGCCATTCCGTTTTTTGAATCTGAAGCCGAATTGGATTCGCTGATTGCTGATGTCCTAAGTAATATTTTCAATGCCTTTGTGGTGATTTTCATTCTCTTTTTAGTGGTGTCATCTTTTGTGTCCAAGAACCTTACCCTGCCTTTTCGGCTACTTACCCAAAAGCTCAAAGCCACCAATTTGGAGAATAATGAGCCCATGTATTGGGCGTCCAAAGATGAAATCGGTTTGCTAGTCAATGAATACAATAACATGCTTTTCAAGCTAGAAGCCAGTAAAAAAGTCCTGGCTTCTACCGAAAAGGAATCGGCCTGGAGAGAAATGGCCAAGCAAGTTGCCCATGAAATCAAAAATCCACTCACGCCGATGAAGCTGACACTTCAGCATCTGTTACGTTTGGATCAAGAAGGGAAGCTAGATGAACCCGATCGTCTGAGGAAGTCGCTGGAAACACTCATTCACCAAGTCGATGCTTTGAGTGGAATCGCTTCCTCATTTTCTACTTTTGCCAAAATGCCTCTTCCAAAAAATGAGCTCATGGATTTCAAAAAGGTCCTGGACAAAGTTTTGGATTTGTTTAGAAATGATAGAAGAATCCAACTCGATTTTAGAGACGATTCATACACCGAAAAAATTTCTATCATGGGCGACGACAAACTCTTTGGCCGAGTGATCGCTAATCTGATCATCAATGGGATTCAAGCTGTGGAGACAGATAAAAGACCCTATATCAAAATCTGGCTTTGGATGACCGAACAGGCCGTTTTCTTGGAAATCACAGATAATGGAAAAGGGATCTCGCCTGAGTTGAAAGACAAGATTTTTATTCCAAATTTCAGTACCAAATCCCAAGGTTCTGGCCTTGGATTAGCTATTGCGAAAAGCGGAGTAGAGACCGCAGGGGGTAAAATATGGTTTGAAACAGAGTTGGGTAAAGGAACAACCTTCTACCTAACCTTCCCATTGATTCAATAGTTTGGGCTTTTTATTACCTTGAAAAAAAGTTTCCAAGGATCAGATGCGGCGTTTTTTGGGTTTAGTTTTCCTTTTGATGATCCAAGTGAATTTCGCTTGGGGACAGGAAAAGTGCCGATGGATCGATGCCAAAGTTTTTGCTCGGGCTGCTGAATTGGATTCACTTACTGCGATTCCCGAGAGTATTCGGGTTTTGGATAGACAAAATCAACCGGTCCGATTTCAATACCTTACCCAAGATCGCACCCTACAGATATTTCCAGAAACCGAGCTTGATTCTGTTCAAGTCTGCTATCGAACGCTGGCGGTGCGACTTGACCAAGCGATCTTGCGACGTACGCTTGCCGAGGATTATGATTCCACGGCAATATTTAAGGATAATCGAGTCAGCAATTTGCCGCAATTTGACTTTCGGGAGGAGCTTTTTCCAAGTACCAATCTGTACAAAACCGGTAGCCTGACCCGGGGAATTTCGTTTGGAAATACGCAAAATGTATTTGTGAACTCGGCGCTCAATCTGCAGCTCGAGGGCGACATCGGAGATAATCTCAGGATTAGGGCGAGTATTACCGATCAAAATGTTCCGTTCCAACCAGAAGGAAATACCCAGCAAATCCAGGATTTTGACAATGTACTCATCGAGTTGTCCAATGATTACTTCACCTTAGCTGCCGGCGATGTGGTCTTGCAGCAGCGCCAATCGGAGTTTCTACGCTATTACAAAAACGTTCAGGGCCTGCAGTTTACCTCTCGCTACAAACTCAAGGGAAATTGGGAGGCGAGTTCTCAGGCTTTTGCTTCGGTAGCTAAGGGGAAATTCGCGAGCATTCAGGTGCCAGTGATCGAAGGAGTCATGGGGCCCTATCGCCTAAATGGGCCAAACGGCGAGCGGTTTATCGTAGTCATGGCTAATTCGGAGCGGATTTTTTTGGATGGGCGACAGCTTCAGCGTGGGTTTAACGCCGACTATGTGATTGACTACAACCAGGCCGAGATCACCTTCACACCTCGAGTTTTGATCACGCAGTATTCCCGAATCAGGGTTGATTTTGAATTTGCGGAGCGGAATTATTCCCGGTCTATATTGGGGGCCAATCACTTGCAGACTAATGGTAAAGTGGACTTTTACCTCAATTTTTATCAGGAAAAAGACAATCGAAATCGCCCGCTCTTGACTGCGTATTCCACGGCAGAGCAAGCCTTGCTTGCTTCTGTAGGCGATCAGACTGACCTAGCAGTGATACCTAGGATCGATTCAGTAGCTTTTGACGCCTCGCGGATTTTGTATGAGAAAGTCACGGAGGAGGATGAAAACGGAGATTCGATTACTTACTACCGCTATTCCACTGATCCGGAGCGTGCCTTTTTTGCCTTGTCATTTTCCCAAGTGGGAATGGGGCTCGGGGACTATCGGCGCGTCAACCAGCTTTCCAATGGAACTGTCTTCGAATTTGTCCCTCGGATAAACGGTCGGCCTCAGGGAGATTATTCGATTTTGACTCAGCTCCCGACGCCGGACTCCAGAAGGATGATCACTGCAGGTACCCGGATCAAGTTGGGCGAAAAAGAGAGTGTGTATGCTGAAGTCGCGCTTTCTTCGAGAGATCAAAACTTGTTTTCGAACCTTGATGATGAGGACAATCAAGGTCTGGCATGGAAAGCAGGTATCAAATCCGAGGACCGCGAATTTTCCCAATTCAAAGGCTATAAATTCAAAGCGCAGACTGAAGTAGAGTTTAATTCCTCCCAGTTTAATTTCATCGATCGCTTTCGCTATATCGAGTTTGATCGGGACTGGGGTGTCAATCCGGAGGATCTGGAAATTCCCGCATCCGAACGTTTTTTTTGGACCCAAATTGGACTGGAAAAGGATGCTCGAAATGGATTTAACTATCGAGTTTTTCTCCGAAATCGCGCAGAGCAGCTCGATGGAAGTCAACACACGGCTAACTGGAATTTGGAATTAGGGAGATTTTTGGTAAAGCAGGAATTTTTCTCTCTGAATTCGAAAAAAGATACAATCCAAACCGATTGGAAGCGATATCTCGGACAGCTCAGCTATCGGTCTAAAATCTTGGTGCCAGGATATCAATATTCTGTAGATCGAAATGCTGCCGAGCTAATCGAACGGGATTCGGTGATCAGCACAGCGATGAATTTCAGAGAACATCTCCTCTTTTTGCGCAGCAATGACACTTTGAGCTATGCTTTTTCGGCTGACGCCGCTTGGCGAACCGATCGACTGCCTTTCTCTGGAAGACTTCAGGACAATACTGAGGCCTTCACGTCTAATTTTTCTTTTCGGAAAAACTGGACGAATCATCAGCTTCAGAGCACATTTACCTACCGAAGATTGGCCTTTTTGCAACGCGATCTCCCTGAAGAGTTGACCGTTTTGGGAAAAGTTGACTATTCGGGGTCGCTGATGAAAAATCTGATCCGAAATGAGATTTCCTACGCAATTGGCAACGGTCGAGAACTTCAGCGTGAGTTCGTTTTTCTCCCTGCTCCCAATGGCGATGGTACGCATACCTGGCGTGATGATAACGGCGATGGCATTCAGCAGTTGAATGAATTTTACCTCGCTATCAATCCGGAGGAGAAGCTCTACATTAAGATTTTCGTGCCTACGGACACCTATATTCAAGCATACTCGACCTTACTCAATTACCGACTTCAGGCCAAGTTTCCGGACGATTGGAAAGAATCCGGCGGAGTAAAGCAGTTTTTGCAGAAGTTTTCGAATACTTCCAGTCTGAGTGTAGAGAAAAAAGTGACCTCAGACGACTTCCTGACTCGCATCAATCCATTTTTGGGTGGAGTGGATCGAGATCAGATTTTATCTTTGAGACAAATTCTTCGGACCAGTTTTTTCTTTAATCGGTCTTCGGCGAGTTACGGCTTCGATCTTTCCCTGTTCGATTCCCAATTGAAGCAGTTGCTTTCCGGAGGTTTTGAGGATCAAATCCAAAAAGACTGGAAATGGAATAGCCGCTATCAGCTGAATTCGGTGACGACGTTTAGATTGTTGACAGGAATGGGCAAGCGGATTTCTGCTTCCGATTTCTTGGAAAATCGGAATTATACGATTTCCCAGCGGACGATCGGACCGGAATTGGCTTGGCAACCCAGTCCATTTGTACGGGCTACCGGTACTTATTCATTTTTGGCAAAAGAAAATCTGGAGAATGAAGTTTTTGAAGAAAAAGCCAGCATCCACCAAGTCAGTTTTGAGACTCGCTACGCCAAAGCCATCAAAACTACCCTTACGGGCAATCTCCGCCTGATCCAAATTAACTACAATGGCGAGCCTAATTCGCCCGTCGGTTATGAAATGCTCCAAGCCCTGACCAATGGTACCAATATCACTTGGACGCTAAACTGGCTTCAGAAAATCGGGGAAGGCCTTCAGCTCAACGTGGTCTATGAGGGTAGAAATTCCGCAGGATTGGATCGGGTCGTTCATTTTGGTCGAATGCAAGTCTCCGCACTCTTTTGAAAAAAAATGTAACTTTGCTCGCGCTAGATAGTTGTCATACTAACTATTAAACTACTAACCAAATGAGAAAATCCATCCTCGTCACAGGAGGAACCAAAGGCATCGGTCGGGCAATTTTAGAACGGTTTGGCCGTGAGGGTTTTGATCTATTTACCTGTGCCCGAAACGAAAAGGATTTGATTGCCTTAAAGGAGCATTTGGAAAGTAAGTATCCCGAGATTCGTGTTTATGCTTGGCCAGCTGATCTTTCGAAAAAAAAGACGGTGCAAGCCTTTGCGGCCAAAGTAAAAGAAGTCAAAACTCCCGATGTACTGGTAAACAATACCGGGATTTTCTTACCCGGTGCCATTCATGATGAGCCTGAAGGCAACTTTGAGTTCATGATGAACACCAATCTTTTTTCGGCTTATTACCTGATCCGGGAGTTTGTCGGAGCTATGATTCAGCGGAAATCCGGACATGTATTCAGCATGGGGTCTATTGCAGGACTGACGGCCTATCCTAATGGAGGCAGCTATGCCGTGTCTAAGTGGGCTATGCTGGGTATGACCAAATGTCTTCGCGAAGAACTAAAGCCATATCAGGTTAAAGTGACTTCAATTCTACCAGGAGCGACTTTGACGGATAGCTGGGCAGGAGTGGACTTACCGATGGAGCGATTTATCAGGGCCGAAGATGTGGCCGAAAGCGTGTGGGGCGCTTATAACCTTTCCCCCCAAAGTGTTGTTGAAGAAGTAATTATCCGACCCCAACTAGGAGATATTTAAGCTATGGAGCCATTGATCAAGAGTCTAGATTCGCTGTATTGCGATAGCCTGACCCGATATTCCCGCCGTCAGACCATCCCCGTCCGTGTCGGAGATGTCACGATCGGAGGTGACAATCCCATCGTCATCCAGTCCATGACCACGGTCGATACGATGGATACTAGGGGTTCGGTGGACCAATGCATCCGGATGATTGAGTCCGGTTGTGAGTTGATTCGAATTACAGCGCCATCGATCAAAGAGGCCGAAAATCTCCGAAATATCAAAAGTGAGCTTCGCAAAAGAGGCTACGCCACTCCGTTAGTGGCAGATATTCACTTTACTCCCAATGCCGCCGAGCTTGCTGCTAAAATCGTCGAGAAAGTCCGAATCAATCCCGGAAACTATGCGGACAAAAAGAAATTTGAAGTCATCGACTATACCGATGCCAGCTATGCTGAAGAACTTGAGCGGATTCGGGAGCGATTTTTACCCTTGATCAAAATCTGCAAAGAGCACGGCACGGCGATGCGGATTGGTACCAATCACGGTTCGCTTTCGGATCGAATCATGAGCCGATATGGAGATACCCCGCTCGGGATGGTGGAGTCGGCCTTGGAGTTTTTGAGGATTTGTGAGGAAGAAAATTACCACGATATCGTGATCTCCATGAAGTCCTCCAATACGCAGGTAATGGTGCAGGCCTATCGACTTTTGGTACAAAAACTCAACGAAGGTGGTTTCAAACCTTATCCACTTCACCTCGGAGTTACCGAAGCGGGAGAAGCCGAGGATGGACGAATCAAATCTGCTGTCGGTATCGGCACTCTTTTGGAAGATGGATTGGGAGATACGGTACGGGTTTCACTGACTGAGGATCCCGAGTTTGAGGCGCCGGTAGCTCGTTCTTTGGTGGAGCGATATACACATCGTGCGGCACATGAACCAATCAAAGAAATCAAAAATTACCCGATTACTCCAGTTGAGCATACCAAAAGACAGGCTCAGGAGGTGTATAATTTTGGTGGAGGAAATGTGCCGCGGGTGATCACAGACATTTCCAGAATCGAAAAAATCACCGAAAAGGAAATGAAGTCCGTTGGTCATTTTTACTTGCCTGAATTAGACAAGTGGAAAATGAATGATCAGGGAGCGGATTTTGTGTTTTCAGGTAAAAATCCGATTCCTTTTATGCTGCCCAATGGCATGAAGGAAATTCAGAATGCTGAGATTTGGAAGCAGAATCCAGATCAAGTCAATAAGTTTCCGCTCTTTTCTCTCGATGAGTTCAAAGGCTCTGAGCTTTTTCATAAAGAATTGAATTTTCTTGAAATTCTCGATACCCAAATCGAGGAGGCAATAGGGTTAATTTCTGGCAGGACAGATACTGTCTTGATCTTGAAAACTGCCAACTCGCACAGTATGGCCGCTTTGAGGCGTGCTTTTGTTTCGCTTTTGGAGTCAGGAGAAAAAATTCCGGTGGTAGTCAAAGTGAGCTATCCGGATCAAACGGCCGATATGACCATGCTGTATTCGGCTACCGATGTGGGAGGGCTTCTGGTAGATGGATTGGGTGACGGAATTTTGATTTCGCTCGAAAAAGAAGGTGATCACACTCGCACTGAGGTTGTCGAGCAGGTGAAATTGCACAATTCGGTGAGTTTTGGAGTCCTTCAAGCTGCCCGAACTCGCATGTCCAAAACCGAATATATCTCCTGTCCTTCCTGTGGTCGAACTCTTTTTGATTTACAGGAAACGACCGCGATGATCCGGAAGCGTACCGATCACCTGAAGGGAGTCAAGATCGGAATCATGGGTTGTATCGTGAATGGGCCGGGAGAAATGGCTGATGCAGACTATGGGTATGTGGGTTCCGGTAAAGGAAAAATCACACTTTATAAAGGAAAAGAGGTAGTCAAACGATCAGTAGCTTCCGAAAAAGCAGTTGACGAGCTGATCAACATCATCAGAGAGGATGGAATGTGGATCGAGCCGGAGACGATTTAAAAAGCCCTGTTGAAATGGAATAGTCCTATAGGTATTTCCGACCGCGAAGCGGTTTTATTTCAATTGTATTTCATTAGCTCCTTTATTAAAAAAGCGAATCAATTAAACCTAAATTGGGTTAAAAGATAAAATTCAAAACCATGTCAGAGAAAAATCAAGTGAAGGAATTCTTCAAATTGGGTTCGGTGGGAGACTATTTTCTCAATATTTTCAAAAAACCCGATCCCAACAAGCCAACAAACTTCAACCTGCGGATGATGCACGGGATCAACAAGATTTCCATCTTGGTTTTCCTTTTTGCGGTGATTGTCTGGACGATCAAGCGATTGATGTGATCGATCAGAAAGTCATTCCGACCCGGGCGTACAAGCTATTGAAGAGATAAGAAGTTTCCGAAATGGATTGATAGCCACGCGGTAAATTAGGTAGATCTTCAACTGGTCCTGGGCCGATGATTATCCCTGTTTTTTGACCTTGGAAGTAGGATAAAAATTGTCTTTTGGCTCCAAAACTTACGGTTAGTGCATTTTTTCCTTTTTTGGCTGGAAACCGAACACCTACCATTCCCGAAAGCATTGCTCCACCTTCATACCAGCGATCTTCCCATTCGGTAGAGACTTTTTTCTCAAAAATTGCCGATCCTCCTCCTACATCTGCACCCACAAAAAGCTGAGGTTTTGTGATTTTTCCCAAAAAGCCTCTCCATCCCAATGCTATAGGAACTAAGGATACACCCTGATATCGGTCAAGTCCTGTGGAAAAACCGATCACCATCTTGGGAGCGATTTTCACGCCGTGAAAAGTCATCAGCGTAAAATCTTGTCTCTTTTCTTGACTTCCATCCCAGTTTCGTTGACTTTTCCCCCAAGCTATGCCGAGTTCGGTATGTTGAAAGTAAAGTCTCTCTTGAGCCACTGATCGGACATAAGAGAAGTAGAGAATTGGGATTAGAAACAGTGTTTTCCAAGTCATAGGATTACCTGACTACAATAGGGTTCTTAACTTGGATACAGCTTAGCTTCCGAAGTTTGGCAGGATTGGAATAGTCGAATTGGCACACTCCATCCGGACCGATCACAATAAGTGATTTGGGACCTGGGATCAGATCCACTGATTTGAGATCCTTGAGAAATTCCAACTGATGCTGATCGACTGCCATGACGTCAGACACATCGAAGCTTTTCAAGCCATGCAGACCTTCAGCGATATATAGGAAATTTCCGGCCAGACCAAGACCGTGCGGATTGAGCATGGGGTAGGACTTTTTGAGCTTGGGTGTATAGGGGTCTTGGATGTCAATCACTTGGAGCTCATTGATGTTGTTCACGCAAAAATTACCGCTGCGGAGGGTGACAAAAGCATAGTCTTCATTGACCACCACCGGATCGCACGCCAAAATGTGTTCATAGACCGCCATTCGGGTAGGAGAGTGGGGAGTGGAGGCATCATAGATATGCATACCACGATTAGAACCGATGAAAAGCTTTTGCTGGAACGGAAAAATGGTTTCGATCCCCCAACCCAAATCCACGGGTTTGATAAATTTTGGATCCGTGGCTTCCTGAACGTCAAAAACCCGGAGTGTGGATTCGTCCACTGCATACAGGTGACCATCCATCAAGGTAAATCTCGCCATCGATCCGCCTGTGCCATAGCTTTGGGAAGCAGAAGCAAAGTTGCTGGCAAAGCTGGCTTCCGATCGGAAAATAAATACATCCGGTCTTCCCCAAAATTCTTGGTCTGCTGTGATTACCGTGTCTTTGTAAGTGACGACTCTTCCTGTGGCATGGTGATATTGATTGAGAAAAACATCCTCTACACGTTTGACTAACTTAATGTCAGTGATATTACTGATGTCAAAGGCAAGCAGATCGGCATAATTGTCTGCGTATAAAATATTGGTGTTGACTGCGAGATCGACATTTCCTTCGATCGGGATAAAACTCAAATTGACCGGGCTGGCAGGATTTCGGTTGTCTAAAATATGGATGCCTTGTGTAGGTTCATTGACTAGAAGATAATCGCCATAAATGTAGATTTTTCCCGGATTATCGAGTGGCTGAGGTGGTTCCACTTCAATGATTCTGGCTCGTACATCGCTCATTTCCAAATACACCGGCATCATCGTCCGATAGGTGTAGGTGTTGGTGATTTCATCTTCGCAGGAAAAAAACAAACCTGAGAATAACATCAATAGGGCCAAATAAACGCTTGAATTTTTCATCAGTGTTTGGGTTAAATTGGTGGAGAAGGAATCGATGGCTAAACGCAACTGCTTTTCCAAACGCTACTCCCTGAAAAAATAAAAACCCACCGAAGTGGGCTTTTGAGTTTAGTCTTTGAGTATTTTCTGGATAAATGCAACACTTTGCGGGATTTGCTCTACTGATCGCGAACTCTCATCCTCGATCACCAGGTATTTCGTTCCTTGTTTTTTGGCTTCTTCGATCAAACCTGCAATGTCGATGTCGCCTGTCCCCAAAACTACATTAGTTTCGACATCGCCTCGTCCATCCGGAGATCCGGGAGTACCTTTCTTTCGGTCTTTCAGATGTAGTTGAGGGAATTTGCCGGGATGCGATTTCATAATTGCAAGTGGATCTCCTCCGCCCATCTGCACCCAAAATACATCCATGTTGAATTTGAAATGTTTGGCATTTTCCAACATGTAATCCATCGGAGTGCCTGTCCCGGACTTGACAAACTCATAGCCGTGTGGATGATAGGTTAAAGTGACTCCTTCCTTGGCAAATTGCTCTCCCACTTGGTTGAAAAGTTCGGTTGCCGCTTTGATTTCTTCCAGACTGATCGGTCCTTCAGCATGAGGTATCCAATAACAGGTTGCGAAGGTAGCGCCGTATTTTTTTGCTTCGGCAAGAATTCCGTCTGGATCGGTGATGAGTTTGTTATAGTCTGCACCGACTCCTACGATTCGGAGTTTGTTATCTTTTAATAATTTCTGATACTCAGATTCTGACATTCCGTAGTTACCCCCGCCTTCAAGAGCGGAGATACCCCATTGACCGATCATTTGATGGTACTTGATTGGATCCACCTTCATTTCATTTCGAAGGGAATAGAGTTGAAGGGCGATTTCCTGCGCACTGAGACTCAAGGGGCTGAGCAAAAGCAAATAAAGTAATAGGTGTCTGATATTCATGGTTGATTGATTTTGAATTTTCCTAATGTACCCATTTCTACTTTTGTGGTAAATATTAATCAAGCTGATTTATTTTATCAGCTAGTTAATTTTCCATATTTTCAACTCTTGTTCGGTTTTTTGTCCTTTTATGAATTCCAGAAGAAAATTTATCCAAAATACATCCCTACTCAGTTTAGCTATGAGTCTTAAGCCAGACTTTTCTCTTCTTGCCGCCAAAGACCAGGTATTAGGTCATGGCGATTTTCGATATCAAGTGGATCTCCAATGGGGAAACCTTGACCCCACTCAAGTGCCTGTAGTCAATTGCCATGAGATGGTTATGGATCGAAAAAAGCGAATGATTTTGCTAACAGACGAACCCAAAAACAATGTGATCATCTATGATCAGTCCGGAAAACTTTTACAAACCTGGACCTTGGGTTTGGATCGTGCTCACGGACTTTCATTGATTGACGAAGGTGATGCCGAATACCTCTGGGTGGTGGATAATGGAGGCCGGGTGATCAAAACCAGTCTGGATGGAAAGATCGTAGCAGAAATCACTAACCCTATCAGTGAAGGGATTTATGAGGAAAAGATGCGATGGGTTCCTACCGAAACAGCTATAGCTCCGAATGGAGATTTATACATCGCCGATGGGTATGGTTCCCAATATTTTCTCCAATACGACTCCAATGGAAAGTTCATTCGGAAATTTGGTGGTGGCGGTTCTGCCGATGAGCAATTCAGCACAGCTCATGGTATCGCGATTGATCAGCGTGGAGGTAAAGAGCCCACATTGATTTGCACTTCCCGTGGGCATAATTCCTTCAAGCGATTTACCATGGACGGGCAGTATTTGGAGACGATTTTTCTTCCCGGAGCCTTTGTTTGCCGTCCGGTCATTCATGGAGAAAATCTCTATGCGGGAGTGTGCTGGTCAAGATTGCGCTATCTCGAGCAAACTGATAATTCTGGTTTTGTGACCATTTTGGATAAGAACAATCGAGTTCTTTCAAACCCGGGAGGAACTGCTCCAGAATATCGAAATGGTGAACTCCAATTAATGGTGCAAAAAGAATCAGTCTTCAAGCATTGCCACGATGTCTGTATCGATCAGGATGAAAACATCTATGTATGCCAATGGAATGCAGGAAAAAGCTATCCTATTAAGTTGACAAGGGTTTAAATTAAATGAACAATAAGCAATGACAGTGAGACTCAGCGGCTGGAATTCCTTGAAAATTGACCATTGAATTTGGTCATTCATAATTTAACTAATATCCAATAACGACAAGCATCATGAAATCAGTCACCATAGGATGGTTTGAAATTCCGGTTCAGGATATGGATCGGGCCATCGGATTTTACGAAAAAGTATTCGATTGCAAATTGGACAAGCAAGACATGGGTGATTTTCAGATGGCATGGTTTCCTTGGGATGAAAGCAAAGGAGGTGCAGGAGGAAGTCTCGTGTTTGACCAACAATTTTATGCTCCAAGCGCTCATGCAGGGGCCTTAATTTATTTCTCCTCCGATGATTGTGCCCTGGAATTGGCTAAAGTAACAGAGGCTGGGGGATCGGTTCAAATCGAAAAGCGTCTCATTGCACCGGATATCGGGTATATGGGAGTATTTCTGGATTCGGAGGGAAACCGAGTCGCACTACATTCCAAGAATTGATTTTTCAGTTTTTAATTTCCTAAGGGTAAAATCTTGGCTATTTTTATAGGCCATTAAGCCTACAAAATTGATGTGGAGGAAACTTTTACATTTACAGGATAAACCTGTTTCTCTAGAGGAACTCCAATACCGTATTGCCGTCATTTTTGTGATGCTGACCTTTGCAGCGATTGTCATTTTTGGGTTTACGGATTATCTCCTGGGGCTCAATCCCATTCTTATGAAAGTCCGGGTCGTTTACGCCTTGGTTTTTGTGGGGCTTTTTGGTTTGATGATCAAGTACCAGCGGATCTTTTTGGCCATGAATCTGATGCTCGGTTTGATCCTGACTTTTTCTTTTATCAACTATTATTTCAACGATGGTTTTCAAGGGCCGACGATATTTAATCTTTTTGTTTTTGTGGTTGCTATTGCCATTTTTTTCAAAAAACCCTTGAATCTACTTTGGTGGTCTGCAGCAGTTTTGGGCTATTTATTTTTGTTTTATTTAGAAATTGAGGGTTTGATAGAAACCTCTAAAAATTACGATTCTCCCCAAAGTCTCTATTGGGACAATGCCATCTCGATTTTTCTTTGTGCCATTTTTATACTTATAGGTATCCACTTTTTGATCATCAACTATCAAAAGCAACAGGAGCGGTTGATGCGTCTGCAGCAGGAAAACGAGAAAAATCTCGCTGATTTGACTTCTCTCAATCACAAGAAAAACGAGCTCATTGCGATCCTCACGCATGATTTGAAAGCACCAATCTCTACGCTCGGGGCAACCCTAGACTTGGTAGATGATGGGGTTTTGGATGAATATGACCTAAATCTGATTCTCCCAAAACTCAAGTCGCAGAGTTTCCAACTCAGTCAAGTGCTCAACAACACGCTGGCTTGGGTCTCGGCCGAAATGGAGAATATTGTCGCCGAAAAGCAGCCAACAAACCTGACCGAATTGGGTGAACTCATGAGAGAAACCATGGAGATTCAAGCCCAAAACAAAAAACAGCGAATACTTTTTGAGCTGAGAGGAGAAAATAAGATCGTGCCGCTCGAAAGTAAAGAAGTGAAAATCATCCTGAAGAACCTCCTTGACAATGCGATCAAGTTTACCAAAGCTGAGGAGACGATCTGGTTGATCTTAAGTGTAGAAAATCAAAAGATCCGATGGGAGGTGAAAAATCCAGGCGAGTTGATCGCCGAGAATCTCCGAGCTACTTTGTTTGACTTTAAGGTGAAAAGCTCCCTCGGTACCCAAAAGGAAAAAGGGACAGGTATTGGTCTTTCGCTTTGCAAAAAAATCGCCGACACCCTAGCCATGCGACTGGGATATGAACCGGGAAATCCGGGGATGAATGTATTTTTTCTGGAAATCGATTTGGATTCAGATCAACACCACACGCAAGCTCTTGGCTCCATGAGCGCCAATAACTAAAGATTGTTCGATATCGGCGGTTTTAGACGGGCCCGCCACAAAAAGCCCAAAGCCGGAATAGTGTTCACCAATCCGGTCGTATGCTTGATGCATAGTGCCCACCACATTTTCCTTGTGAAGCACAATTACCAAATGTTCGGTGATGAATGGCAAAGCTCGATAGGGAAGCTGCGCATCCTCCAGCCATATCGCGCCATTCTCAGCCACTCCAAACTGCCCCTCCAAAATAGCCAATTCCAAATCCTCCAATTCATGAGGATCATCAGGTAGAATTAGACTGTTTTGGTTTTGAAATTGGGTAATAGTCGAAAAAACCCGCTCCATACCGCAATTGCTCAGCCAGTTCTGGAATTCTTCCTGATTTAGAACTTCTGCTTTATTACCCTCCAACGCTTTTGAAAAAAGCATGACCAATGGGCCCTCTAATCTGAAATCAGGCGATTCGGGCAGTTTTTTCTCTGCCTGATTAAGGCCCCGGATCGCATTCAAAATGGTCTCTTTATTCTTCATGTTCGATGTTTTTGATACCAATCTTTGAAGGATTCTTTGGGTGTTTCGGGAAGATTCCTCCCTTTTCCCCAGCTGTTGATCGGATGATAAATCAGAGACTTGGGAAGGGTTTTGAGCGCAGTCCGCATGAGGTTTCCGGAGATTTTGTAGGCCAGGGGACTTTTGAAAATCCCGTTGGCCAACTTCATGGAGAGTCCCTTTCCAAGTTCACCGTGGGTTTTGGTGATTTCCTGTCTCCACTCATAGAGTTGCTCGTGGATGTTGATTTTCACCGGGCACACATCCGAACAGCTACCGCACAGCGTGGAAGCAAAAGGCAAGGTGCTGTGTTTTTTCATATCCAAGCCCGGTGAAAGGATCGAGCCAATCGGTCCCGGGACCGTACTTCCATAGCTGTATCCTCCACTCCGGCGGTAGATTGGGCAGGTATTCATGCAGGCTCCGCAGCGGATGCATTTCAGGGAGTTTCGGAATTTTTCCCGAGCCAATTGAGCCGTTCGTCCGTTGTCCACGAGAATCAGGTGAATTTCCTTTCCGGGTGAAGGGCTTCTGAAATGTGAATTGTAGTTCGTGACGGGCTGACCGGTGGCAGAGCGTGCCAAAAGTCGGAGAAAAACCCCGAGGTCTTTTCTTCTCGGAATGATTTTCTCTATACCCATGCAAGCGATGTGTACTTTGGCCAAGTGAACTCCCATATCTGCATTGCCTTCATTGGTACAGACAACAAATTCCCCAGTTTCAGCCACAGCAAAATTGACCCCGGTGATGGCTACTTTGGCTTTCAGAAATTTTTCTCTTAAATGCAGTCGGGCCGCATGAGTCAGGTAGGCAGGGTCTTCATTCCCTTTTTCGGTTTGGAGCTTTTCATGGAAAAGCTCTGAAATCTCACCTTTCTTCAAGTGAATGGCAGGAAGGACGATATGGCTCGGAGGCTGATTGAGAAATTGGACGATTCGCTCTCCCAAGTCGGTGTCCACTACTTCGATCCCGTTTTTTTCGAGATAAGGATTGAGGTGACATTCCTCGGTCAGGATGGATTTACTCTTGACGATGGCCGTGCACTTTTGCTTTTGTAAAATGGAAAGCACAATCTGATTGTGCTCCTCCGCATCTTTTGCCCAATGCACTTGAATGCCGTTTTTTACAGCATTTCGTTCAAATTCCTCCAAATAGCTATCCAATTTGGACAGCACATTTTCTTTAATCTGTGAAGCGAGAGTTCTCAATTCTTCCCATTCGGGGATCGTTTTGCTGATGCGGTCGCGCTTGTCCCGTACAAACCACAGGGTTTCATCATGCCATTTGGCTTTAGCTTGGTCTTTTAGAAATTCGGTCGCTGCCTGTGGGTGGCTCATTGGATGGCTTGGTTTAGGATTTCGGCCAGATGCATAAACTTCACATTTCTACCTTCTCTACTGGCTATGCCCTGCAGGTGCATGATGCAGGACATGTCGCCTCCTGTGAGGATTTCCACCTCATGTTGGGCATGATCATCCAGTCGGTCTCTGCCCATTCGGAGAGAAAGGGCTTCCTCGGTGACTGAAAAGGTCCCTCCAAATCCGCAACATTCGTCCGTACGGCTTAGGGTTATCCATTCCAGCCCTTCCAGATTCTCCAAAAGACTTTTTGCCTTATTGAAAGGATTACTGTTCATTTCCGAGCTTGAGGCTAATCGAAGCCCCCGTTGTCCATGGCAGGATGCGTGGTAGCCGACTTTGTGCGGAAATCGCCCTGAGAGATGGTTGACATTCAGAATGTCCGTCAAAAACTCGGTCAGCTCAAAAATCTTGTCATGAATTTCCTGCTGTTCTTTTTCCAAACCTGAGATTACTGGAAAATGCTCCTTGACATGCAGCACGCAGCTTCCGGAAGGAGCGACGATGTAATCGAAGTCTTTGAACAGTTCGATAAAATGTCGTGCCGTACCTACAGTATCCCGTTCGTAACCGGCGTTGGCCATGGGTTGGCCGCAGCAGGTTTGCCCCAAGGGATAGCTTACTCGGCATCCGAATTTTTCAAGCAATTCCAAGGTGGCAATTCCCACTTTTGGATAGAACTGATCTACGTAGCAGGGGATAAAAAGTCCGATATGGGGCGAAGTCAAATTCATGATAGTAAGTTAATCTCCTCGATGAGAATTCACCAGCAATGCTGCACCTAAAGCCGAACCATTTGGAAAATCACTGGGAATAATTTCAATGTCGGGAAGTTTGATTCGAAGTAGTTCAAGGAAAATGGAATTGGCATTGAATCCTCCGTCCACAAAAATCCGATCCACCGGTGCTCCATCCAAAACCAACTTCAAGGAAGCGACCTGAATATCCGTCAGCTCGTGAATAAAGGTGTAATACGCTTCGGTGAATTCGGAAAAACTGCTCCAATCTGTGAAATCTGCTTTTCCCAACCCATAATCCTCAGGTTTGAGGTAATGAAATCCAATTCGTTTTTTGGTGTTTTTGGTTACTCTTTCAAAAATCGACGGATCGAATTGAAGCTTTTTATAGGTGCCCAATGAGAGATTCCAATGCGCATACATTTCGTCAACCTGATACTTATGCTCCTCACCGATAAACAAGCGGGAGATTTTGATAGGTTGACCCGAAATGCTGAGAAACTGAAGGCAATCTCGGTTAAGTTCGGCTTCAGTCAGGGCAGTCTTGTTAAACGGATTGATGCTGATCGCCCAGGTGCCGGTAGAAAGCAGTGCAAAAGGTTCTTTTTCCCTTCGTAGATAGGGCAACAATGCTCCTGAGGAATCATGTATGCCAATACCACAAGGCACCGATCCCAGTTCGGGTTTGGTCACCAGTAAGCTATCTCCGGGTAAAATAGGTGGCAGAAGCGCCTCGATTCCCTCTTTTTTTACCCAGTTGTGGTAATCCATTTTCTCAAAATCCCAAAGCCCGGTATGACATCCAATACTGGTAAAATCAGATACCATTTCTCCTGTGAAAATATAGCTTAGGTACTGAGGCAGGTGTAAGCTGTGACGGATTTTTAGGAATTGTTCTGGCTTGGCATATTTCAAAAAATACAATTGAAGTCCAGAATTGAGCATGGCTAATGGAGGAGAGGAGGTTTGTGTGCAAAACTCCATTTTTCCCCCGTTTTCAGAATAAAATCGATCCAACAGATCTTTCGGAAAAGGCTTCAGGTAATCATACAGCGGCGTGGCGGGTTCACCCGATGCATCGACGTGAACAAGGGATGCTCCGTGTCCTGAAAAATTCAGTTTTTTGATGTCATATTCAGGCGATTTCAAAGCTTCTTGAAAGGTTTTGATCATCCATTCCCTCATCGGAAGTACCGGCTCGCTCGGAAATCCATCCTCATCCGGCACCGCTTCCAGCCTGGTGTAAGTGCTGTAGACCTCCTTGAGGTTTTCGTCAAAAAGGAAGAATTTTTTGTTGGTTTTTCCGATGTCAAAGACGGCGGTTACGGGGATTTTGGACATGGTGATTTGAGAATCAAGATGCTAGACACAAGAAGCAAGAAGGGAACATGTGTAGTGCATGATATCAAGAAAAAGAGAGTCTGAATTTGTGATCCGGACTCTCTTGGTTTTCAGGGTTAAAGTGACTTTCTAAGGGTCATCCGGAAAGGGTTTTTGATAGGGATCCTGTCCTCTGCGCCCATGATTTGTTCGGCGATGGTTTTGCCCATGCTTTGGAAATCTGTGGAAATGGTGGTGATTCCCTCGGCGAGGATTTCTTTGAGAGGCGTATCGTTGTAGGATATAACCCCGACATCTCTGCCCAATCTGAGCAGCTGCTCTCTGGATTTTTTGACAATATTCACCAAATCGGATTCGGCCAAAACAATATGGCAATCGCCTTCATCCAAAGGCTCGTCATCGTCCACGCCATCTACGATTAGATTTTTGAAATCATGGAAAAAGCAAAACCGCTTGAAGCCATCCATAATTTCTATCGGATAAAGTTCTCCTTTTGGGAAAACCAAAATCAACCGTTGATATTTCTTTAAATGTGTAATCCCGGATTCCAATACTTCGAAAATATCCTTGGCAAAATCCTGATATACCCCAGGGAATTCATTCTCATGATCCTTTACTCCCCGGTCGATGATCAGCAATTTGTCTTTTGGGATTCGCTTGATCAGATCGTAGGCGGTTTCAGGGTGTCCGTCTTGATCAAAGAAATGGGGGGCAAGTACATAGTAATTGTAATTGCCGAGATTTTGCTCCAGCAAATCTTCAAGCAGATTACGGTTATAGTGATGAATGTAAAGATCCACTGTGGCCTGTGCCCCCAGGGTTTCTACGATGGAGTAGTAAATAATTTTTTTGTAGGAGCTAAGTTTATTGAACAACAATAGCACTTTCAATTTACTCCCCATATTGGTTGAAGAAATGTAGAATCCCTTTCCCCGCACGGAGGAAATAATCCCACGGTCTTTCAACTCGTTGTAGGCTTTTTCTACGGTGTCACGGGATAACAAAAAGTCAAAGCTCGTTTCATTGATCGAGGGGATTCGGTCTCCGATTTTGAGTTTTCCTTTTTCAATGTCTTCCAAAATCAGGTTGACGACCTGAAGGTATTTCGGCGTGCGTGAGTCCACAGCGATTTTTTCAGATTTGTCGAGAAGCATAGGTTACTGGGGTTTATTGGCTTAGGGTTAGTAGGGTAAAAGTGGTGTTCGAATTTATCGGGGGAAAGCTGCCGCTAGGCCGCCGTCCACGTTGAGCATATTTCCGGTGGATTTGCTTAAAAGTCCACCGACGAAGGCAAAGGCGGCATCTGCAATGTCGCTGACTTTCACGCTTTCTTTTAGGAGGGTCCTGTTGGCATAGTATTGTGGGAGATCCTTTACATCGATTCCATAGGCTTTGGCGCGGTTTTCCGCCCATCCTCCTTCCCAGATGTTGGAATTTTCGATCACAGCATCCGGATTGACCACATTGACGCGGATTTTGTCCTCAGCAAGTTCGGCGGCCATGAGGCGAGACATATGAAGTTGGGCTGCCTTGGCAGTACCATAAGCCACATTTTTCGGTCCGGCCACTAATGCATTTTTGCTCACCACATTGACAATGTCGCCGCCGAGACCTTGTTCACGAAGGATTTGTACTCCTGCCTTGGATACATGGTATTGGCCCATCACCAAGATGTCATTCAGTCTGCCCCAATCCTCATCCGTATGCGCTTCAAATGCTCTGGAGATGGATATTCCTGCATTGTTGACCACGATATCCAATCCGCCAAATTTGAGACAAGTCGCCTGAACGGCTTCGGCTAGGCTTCCGGTATCTGTGACATCCAAGCGAACTCCGAGGACGACATCTTTTCCATATTTCTTTTCAAAATCGGCCACGGTGCCATTCAGTCTTTCCTGATCGATATCGGTTAGCACCACACAGGCCCCTTCCTGCACATACCGTTCGGCGATTCCCTTTCCGATACCTCCCGCACTTCCGGTGATCAGGGCAATCTTTCTGGAAAGCGGCTTTTCTTTGGGCATCCGCTGAAGTTTGGCTTCCTCGAGGAGCCAGTATTCAATATCAAAGGCCTCTTGAAGTGGAAGTGAAACGTATTCAGAGACAGCCTCAGCTCCTCGCATCACGTTGATCGCATTGATGTAAAATTCCGAGGCAACCCGGCTGGTTTGTTTGTCTTTTGCATAGCTAAACATCCCTACTCCCGGCCAAAGAATGACCACTGGATTGGGGTCGCGCATGGCAGGACTGTTGGGGTGCTTATGCTTTTGATAGTACTCGGCGTACATTTCCCGATAAGCCTGAAATGCTTTGCCGATTTTTTCTTTGAGGCTAGAAACATCGCTCAGATCCGCATTGGGAGCCAAGTCCAAAACCAATGGACTGATTTTGGTTCTCAAAAAGTGGTCTGGGCAAGAAGTACCCATAGGTGCTAATTTTCCAAGATCATGGCTGTTGATGAACTGGAGAACCGTATCACTGTCATTGAAGGTGCCGACCATTCGTTTTTCAGAAGAGGCAAGCCCTCTCAAAATCGGAGCAAGCTTAGCGGCCTGAGATTTTCGCTGTGAAGCCTCGAGAGAGCTTACTTTTTCACCACCAAAGACGGGACGTTTTTTGCCATAATTGGCAGTAAGATAGGCTGAGGCAGCCTCAATGACTTCGAGGCTATTGAGGTAGCATTCGTAAGCGGTATCTCCCCAAGTAAACAAGCCGTGTCCTCCGAGCATGATTCCGCGGATTCCTGGATTTTTATCAAGAGCTTCCTTGAGTTTCAGACCAAGATCAAAGCCTGGACGCTGCCAAGGAACCCATGCAATGGCACCTTTCCAGAGTTCCTGGGTGATTTTTTCCCCGTCTTTAGAAGCTGCTATGGCAATCGCAGCATCCGGATGAAGGTGGTCAATATGCTTAAAAGGTAAAAATCCATGAAGCGGGGTGTCGATGGAAGGTGCCTTCGAGGCAAGGTCATAAATACAATGGTTGAACAGCTCCACCATTTCGTCTTCAAACTCAATGCCTCGGTAAATTCCCTTCAGAGAACGAAGCTTGTCCACATAAAGTCCAGCTAATCCCGCACGGGTCATGGTACCAATGTCTCCACCGGAGCCTTTGATCCACATTACTTCGACCGGTTCCTTGGTCAGGGGATCGAGTTCTATGGTTTTGCAGGAAGTATTTCCTCCTCCGTAATTGGTGATTCTCAGGTCTGCCCCGAGGATATTGGATCGATATATCAAAAGGTCAACTTCATTTCCTTCCAGCTTCGCAGCTTTTGCTTCGTCCCAGAGGTAACTTACATGTTTGAAACTCATAATTGGTGTATTCATATCTTAGGTCTACTGCTGATGTTAGGATGAATTTCCTATAAATCGGGCCAGTAGGTATCCTGTAGTGTCGTGAGTGAAGATTATTTTTTGAGAAAATTTTTCCGTTTAGAAAAATACCGTTTTGGCTAAGTCCCTTTTATTGACTAAAATCTAGCTCTTGAATCCTTTTTTACAAAATAATCTAAGGATAAAAGGTGGAATTTCCCTTCCGATAGGACAGGATAGCCAAAGAAGCCGGATTTAGTTTCTTTCTTCAAAATAAAACGGAATGAGTCAGGGTTTATTTAAGAAAATTGTAGCCAAAACCAATGAATATGAGCGTACGCCGATCCCGGGCTCGGTGCTGAAGGGCAACCGGAGTTTTTTGGGAATGTATGCAGGTGAACATACCGCCGGAACCGAATTTGTCATCGGGCCGCTGTTTGTGGCACATGGAGTCAGTGCGGGAGATTTGGTTTTGGGCCTTTTACTCGGCAATCTGCTCGCAGTATTGAGTTGGGGATTGATTACTGCACCGATTGCCACCGCTAAACGCATGACGCTATATTACCAACTCGAACGAATCGCCGGAAAACAGGTGGTTCGCTGGTATAATCTGGTCAATGCATTGATGTTTTGTTTTTTGGCAGGCTCGATGATTGCTGTTTCTGCGACTGCGGTGGGGATTCCTTTTAATCTGGAGATGCCGACACTGAGTGATTGGCTTCCCCGAACTCCCGGTTGGATCGTCACGGTACTGTTGATGGGGGCGGTGATTACCTTGGTAGCAATCCAAGGGTACAATCAGGTATCCAAGTTTGCCAATGTGATGTCGCCTTGGATGATTCTGATTTTTATCGCTGCGGGGATTGTCGGATTGGCTCAGTTGGGAGTCAGTTCGGCTGAAAGCTTGTTTTCTGTGGCTCAGGAGGTGATTTGGAACGGGGTTCCCCTTCCGGGGATGTCCCGATTTACGATCTGGCATATCATCTTCTTTTCTTGGTTTTGCAACATGGCCATGCACATTGGCATGTCAGACTTGACTATTTTAAGATATGCCAAGTCTTGGACTTCGGGTTTTGCTGTATTTGCAGGGGTGTATTTGGGCCACTTTGTAGCTTGGATAGCTTCAGGTATTCTCTATGCTGTTTTTCTTCAGGCAAATACCGGTTCACAGGAATTTGCACCCGGACAGATTGCCTATCAGACCTTGGGTATTGCGGGTGCAGTTTGTGTGATTATCGCAGGCTGGACTACTGCCAATCCGACAATTTACCGTGCAGGATTGGCACTGCAGGGGATTTTCCCGAAAGTCCCCACATGGAAAATCACGGCCATCGTGGGTGGGATCACCAGTTTGGCAGCTTGTTTTCCAGCCCTCGTGATGAAGCTATTGGACTTTGTGGCACTTTATGGATTGCTCTTGATGCCGATGGGGGCGGTGATTTTTGCAGATTTTTATTTTGCTGACAAAATGGGTTTCCGTTCGGAAGGAGCCTTGAATTCCAAGTCGGATTTTAGCTGGCCGGCACTGCTGAGTTGGGTGTTGACTTTGGGTTTTTGTTTGGCTTTGAACTTCTCCTATGGTGTGGAAATCTTCTTTCTCGGTCTTCCGGGCTGGTTTGTGGCCGTGGCCATTTTTGTAATATTATCAAAAATGAAATACCCCTTGACTAATTCCCTTGCCAAATGAAAAGTCTGTTGAAAATTGCCTCTGTGATCGGTTTGATGTTGACCATTGTACCTCCGGTTCTTTTCTTTTTGGGAAAAACAGAATCTAATTCCATGAAACTTTGGATGGAAATCGGGATGCTCGCTTGGATGTTGACTGCACCATTTTGGATAAATAGACAGCAGGAAGACAGAAGATCGGAGATGGGAAAAAATTGACCCAATACAATGAGCAATTTTCAATGACCAAATTCAATAACCAATTATCAATGACCAAATGCAATGGTCAATTTTCAAGGCTCTCTGGTCAGGGTCTAATTTTCCAATAACCCTCATTACTTTACCCTATGAATACCGACTTTCACGCACGATCACTTTCCTTACTTTCCGAACAGCTGGGTGCAAAAGGAATAAAAGCAGCCGAGCTGGTTTCCCGGATTTCTGCCTTTCAGATTGCGGTACCGAGTTGGGCCTTGGGTGCGGGAGGAACCCGTTTTGGCAGGTTTTCTATAGGCGGAGAGCCCAGGAATTTGGAGGAAAAACTTGAGGATATCGGCCTTTTGGCTAAGCTGACCAAGCGAACAGATGCTGTTTCCCTCCATATTCCCTGGGATATTCCCCAAGATGCTCAGGCAGTGAAGCAAAAAGCTGCAAGCTTAGGAATTGGTTTTGATGCGATGAACAGCAATACCTTTCAGGACTACGGGCAGGCGCTTTCCTATAAAATGGGTTCGCTGAGCAATGCAGATTCTTCAGTTCGAGCTCAGGCAGTGGAGCATAACCTACAGGTGATTGATATCGGGAAAAGTTTGGGCAGCAAAGGACTGACCGTATGGCTGGCGGATGGAAGCAACTTTCCCGGACAGGCCCATTTCCGAAAGGCGCTGCAATGGACCACGGAATCCCTAAAGGAAATTTATGCTGGTATGCCCTCAGACTGGAAACTTTTGCTGGAATACAAACCTTACGAACCTAATTTTTACCACACCGTGATTCCGGATTGGGGCACTTCGGCGCTGATTTGTCGACAGCTGGGAGATCGGGCTAAAGTGCTGGTGGATCTGGGCCACCATCTGCCCAACACCAATATCGAGCAGATTGTGGCTACGCTCATGCATCAGAATCTGCTTGCCGGCTTCCACTTCAATGACAGCAAATACGGGGATGATGACCTTAGCACGGGCAGTGTCAAGCCTTATCAGTTGTTCCTGATTTTCTGCGAACTGATCGGTGGAGCGGCTGAAGGGGCCCAAGCTTGGGATTCCATTTCCTGGATGATCGATGCGAGTCACAATACCAAAGATCCGCTCGAGGATTTGATTCAGGCGCTAGAAGCCATTTCACAGGCTTATGCCAAGGCGCTTTTGGTTGACCATGAAAAATTGACTCAATGCCAAAATGAAGGCGATGTGGTGGGGGCTCAGGAAGTGCTGCAAGAAGCGTTTTTGACAGATGTAAGGCCTTTGGTTAGAGAGGCGCGAATCCAGAGTGGAGGAGAGGCTGCACCTTTGGACTTTTACCGGCGAGAAAAAATTCGGGAGAAGCTGATCGCCAAGCGTGGGAAAAACGCACAGGCGAGTGGGCTCTAGAAATTTTTGATTAAATGTTCTCCAAAGCCCAATGGCCTGCCAATTCTGGCTGGGATTGAAACAATCCTTAGTCAAATTCAGACTTCATTCAAAGATGAAAGTTAATTCCCAGAGACAGGGTTTTCTGTGTAATAGGAGTAAACACGCTTAAATCGCTGCTCAAATCCGTATTGCGGATAGAATTCCAATTCCTCGATCAACTGACCCTCATCATTGTAAAAAAAGCGAAAGACATCTTCCTTATTGTCAGGTCTAGACCAAGTTTCCTTGGCTTCCAGCCGACCTTGGTTATCGTACCGGAAAAAGTGATCAAATATAGGCGCAGTACCTCCCCAGTAAATGTGCCGAATTGTTCGCCCCTGCTCATCGTACCAGAACTCATCGATTTCTCCATCCTGATTTTTCCCATACTTTTTATACTGTAACTGGCCAAGTTCATTATAATGATGGGTAATCATAGGTTCTTTGCTGGAATTAAGAATCTGAAATAGACGTCCATTTTCATCGTAGGTATATTGAATACTTTGATCAAAGGAGAAGCTTCCATTTTTGTAATCGAAGGATTTCATTTCAGATAATTTTCCTTCTTCATAATGAAAAGTAGATGCTCCGGTGGTGTCTCCCTCAGAAAACCCAAAAATCCCTCCTCTGTCACCTCCTTTATAAATACCAATATTTAAAATCAAGTGTCCGTTTTGGTCGTAATAAGAATAATTTTTAAAGTGAATTCCATTTTCGTCAGCTTGGTAATTGTCACTTGATTTAAGCATTCCTGCTGGCATAAAAAGCTTTCCCTCAAGTAAGCTTTCTACCTCGTTTTGCAATTCCGCTTCATTGGGCGAAGGGTTATCGTTTTGGCTGATTTCACAGGAGGAAATGCCAAGAATACAGGCGAATAGAAAAATTTTTGACTTATTCACTGGAAATTTATTTAATATTCTAATTTGGTTAAGAAGTTTAAAATAAGCTACTTATGAAAGGGAAAATTTTGCTGTTAGCCCTATTTGCCTTGTCCTTTCAGGTTTTTCTCAGGTTAAGACCGAAAAGGTAAATCCCGATCAAATTCCGCAAAGAATCCAAAAAGAAGGAATGAGGCCTATCTCATTGACTATTCCGGATGAAGAGGTGGTTCTTCGGGAATTAGAAGAGAGTGTTTTAGGAGCAAATTCAGAGAATGAAAGCTTTGATTTCGGAAGGTTTTTCCCGTTTGAATTAAATTTTGAAATAATTGAGAGCCTTTGTAAGGATGGAAAATGTTTCAAGGAAATTGAAGTAGAGTACGGGGGGGATGAATACTCTGGGCTTTGTTTTTGATCAATTGGATCTTTCAAAAAATGCCAAGTTTTATTTAATCAACGACGAAGCAGGGTATATTCAAGGGCCAATTACCAGAGAATCTGTGAATGTTCCCCGTGGATTCATCAGTGGATTGATGCCAGGTGACCGCTTAAGATTATTATTGGAGGAGCCAGAAAATGAACAAAACACAAGCATCATAAGAATCAATGAAGCCTCTTTCGGGATATTCGATTTTTTCAATGTATCAAAATATTCATCAAGGATAAATTCAAGCAATCCATGTTGGGGCTTCGGTTGTTCTGCCAGCTGCAATATAAATATAGCTTGCACTTCTTCTCTGGATTTGGAATCTAAAGCAGTTGCATTAGTGTTAATCAAAAATCCGAGCAACAATACTTATTCTATTAGAGGGACTGGTGCTCTAATTAACAATGGATATCAGGATAGAAAATTCCTCTTTATTACTGCGTCACACATATATAATTCGTTTGAATGGGACAATAATTCTCAATTCGTATTCCATTATAAGAGTCTCCAGTGTTCACCAACTACAAATGGTTCGCTCACCATATATGTACAGGGGGCAACAAATATTATCCCAACAGGTCAGGGTCATACAGATTTAAAATTGGTTGAGCTTAAAGTCGGGAGCGGAGGAAATCCCTTGTTTGCTAGCAATCCTGTAAGTTTTTTGGGATGGAGTATTATTGACGAATTATCCGCAGTACAAGGGATTCATCATCCAAGAGGGGATGTCCAGAAACTCTTTACAGGGACCAATGTTCAGGTCTACAATGAAACAATAGGGACTGGAAACTATAACTATTGGAAATTTGACTTGGCTAGTGGAGTTTTTGAGGCTGTCAGTTCTGGAAGTCCAATACTCAATGTTTCAAAAAGATTAATAAGTACAATTAGGGGCAGAGTAGGTGGCACTCCCGAGTTTTCATGTGGAGGGGCAAACGAAAATGCAATTGGTGGAAGGATAAGTGCCTCTTGGCCTGCATTCTGTCAATTTTTAGATCCTGGAAATGAGGGAATTGTCGCAATCAATACCATACCATATTCATCAGGAACTAGTGTAAAGGTATTTCCCTCAGCAACAGGTCCTAATAATGTATGTACTTCGGGTTCATTTACACTAACAAACGCTCCTTTGGATATCCCGATCAGCTGGGAGATAATTCAGGGAGCCAATCTTTTTTCTGGATCAACTTCTGGATCAGGGAAAACAGCAACATTAAATGTGTTAAATCAAAGTGTTTATGGATCGGCAAGGATTCGTTTTACAATTCAGGCTATGTGCGGTGTAAAACAGTATATAAAGAACTTTACTGTTGGGAAACCAAACACTACTGCAGGAATTAATGGAGGAACCTTAGTTTATTCTGGTTCACAGGTCGTATATTCTATATCTCCAGTTTCTGGGGCCACTTCCTATAACTGGCAATTACCAAGTGGCTGGTCTGGTGGGGGCAATGGATTAAGCAATTCCATTACTGCTACTGTAGGAAGTACTAGTGGAAATGTTACCGTGATTCCTGTTAATTCATGCGGACAAGGTCAACCAGTTATTCTATATGTTACGGTAACTAGTTGTCAATATTGTAGAGAATACACTTTGAGTCCTAATCCTGCAAATGAATATTTGTCAATTATTCCAGAAGACCCCAAGTTTGGTAATAAGGAATTATTTCATTTGAAAGAATATCAGATTTTTGACATGAACGGTAAGCTTTTACTATCCTCATCCACAGACATGATGATTGCCCCTGATCAGATAAAGGTGGCTGATTTACCGAAAGGCCTATATCTTGTTTATTTAATTTTTGATGATGGTGTACTGGTTAAAAAAGTGATTATTGACCGTTAAAATTGCTGTGATTCAAAGACTTTTTCCAGCAAAAAATTTCTTGACGAGTAGATTGTAGATATGTTGAAGCTTGGTTGATTTGGAGGATGTTTGGCCTTAATGAGAAAGCTTGTGATTCAAAGGAGCCAATTTCTCATTTGAAATGGGACCTTGGAAGCCATTTTTCAGGCTTACGCCAAAGCACTTTTGGTGGATAGGAATAAGTTGGCCCAATGCCAAATTGAAGGCGATGTGGTCGTGGCTCAGGAAGTGTTGCAAGAGGCTTTTTTGACTGATGTCAGGGCTTTAGTTGGGAAATCGAGAATTCAGAGTGGAGGGGAGATTGATCCTTTGGCTTTTTATAGAAGTGAAGAAATCCGTGAGAAGCTGATCGCTCAACGCGGAAAGGATTCTCACGCGAGTGGGTTGTAACTCACTTATAAAGCTCATAAAAATTTCCCGAAGTAATCACCTTAAAGCTTGAATTTGGATACGTCTCGGAAAATTCCGCCGGAAACTTGCCAGGAGCTCCTTCTGCATACTTGAATTCGAAGCAGGTCAAGTGCCCGTCTTTTTCTTCGATGTAGTCGATTTCCTTTTGGTCGTAGGTTCTCCAAAAGTAGGTGTTGACAAATTTCCGGTGGTTTTGGTTGAATTTGATCCGTTCGGTGATGCAGAAGTTTTCCCAAAGTCCTCCCACATCCATTCGGAGATTCATTTCATTAAAGTTGCGGATCACGGCGTTGCGGATTCCCACATCGTAGAAGTAGATTTTTTGGCTTTTAGCGAGTTCCTTCCTTAGGTTTCTGCTGAAGGAATTCAGTCGGAAAATCACAAAGGATTTTTCCAGCAGCTCTAGGTAGCGCTTGACCGTATGCACATTCGTTCCGGTGATTTGCGCCAGTTCATTCAGGGAAGACTCGCTTCCGGTCTGCAAGGCAATCGCTGCCAAAAGCTTGAACAGCAAGTCCGGCTTTTTGATTTGCTCAAACTGGAAGAGGTCTTTGTACAGGTAGTTGGAAGAGATCTCGGCGAGTTCTTCGATTTTTTCATCCCCAATGCTGTTGAACACCTGAGGATAGAGTCCGAATCTCAGGAAATTGGGTAGATTGGCTTTGATCTGAATGGGATTGAGCGACTGTCCGATTTCTTCGAGGGAAAAAGGCAGTAGCAGAAACTGACGCGATCTGCCCGTCAGTGGCTCGGAGACCATTCCCGAAAGTTCGAAGCTGGAAGAGCCCGTTGCTATAAATTGAACCTGCGGAAAGGTGTCTACCAGTACTTTCAATACCAAACCGATGTTTGCGATATGCTGGGCTTCATCAAAAATGATCAATTCGCGATTTCCGATAAACTCGGCCAAAAGCCCTGAATTAGTCGTGGAAAGTGCGTCTTTGTATTCTTGAAGTTCACAATTTATATATGCCGATTTTTCAGGAAACTTCCCTAGCAGGTGCTTCACTAAAGTGGTTTTTCCGGTCCTTCTTGCACCATAGAGGATCAGGACTTTTCCTTTGAAAAGCTGATCTTCTAGTTGGGCGATAATGGTTCGGGATACCTGCACGAGCTCGTTTGGTCTAAATTCATGAATCTAACTTCACAAATTTAGTCAAATTTATGAATTTAACTTCACAAATTTGGCTAAATTCATGAAGTCAACTTCACAAATTTCATTGAATTTGTGAAGTTGGGGCTTTTTAATCTATGATTGAGATTGGATTCGGACTTTTGGGTGGATTGGCTTAACTTCCTCATTCCCAAAATCAATCCAAAATGAAACACTCCAATTGGTTAATCCTATTTGCACTTGCTGCATGTTCTGCTCCCAAATCTCAGGAATCTGTAGAGCAGGAAGTAATAACTATTGGCTCGGTCGAACGGCTCGATTCTGCAATTAATGCCTTGATCTCAGCCGATGCTAAGATTGAAGTTTTGGCTTCTGGTTTTGAATGGGCTGAAGGGCCTCTTTGGTTAGAAGATCAGCAAGCACTCATTTTTACCGACGTTCCCACCAATAAAATCTGGAAATGGACCGAGGATGACAGTCTTTCGCTTTTCTTGAGTCCTTCGGGTTACTTGGGAGATCGGACAGCCAAGCGGGAGCCTGGGGCCAATGGCTTGGCCTTGGATGCGGAGGGCAATTTGATTATGTGCCAACATGGAGAAAGACAGGTGGGGAGAATGCTTTCTACTCTGGATGCTCCGAAAGCAGAATTTGAAGCCTTGGCCACCGGATATGAGGGTAAGCGTTTCAATAGTCCCAATGACTTGGTTTTCAATTCTCGGGGTCAACTTTTTTTCACTGATCCGCCTTATGGGATGGACCCTTGGGATGAGAAGCAGCTGGATTTTCAGGGCGTGTATCGTTTGGATTCCGATGGGAAAGTGAATTTACTGGTGGATACCCTTTCGCGACCCAATGGAATCGCGCTAAGTCCCGATCAAAAGACGCTTTACATTGCTCAATCCGATCCGGAAAAAGCGAGATTCTATGCTTTTGACCTGGATGAGATCGGAAACGTGATTGCTGGAAAAGTGCTTTTTGATGCCACCTCACAGCAAAGTGAAACTCGTAAAGGTCTCCCGGATGGATTGAAAGTGCATTCCAGTGGAGTCCTTTTTGCCACCGGTCCTGGAGGGGTTTTGGTGATCAGTCCGGAAGGAAAGCATCACGGGACAATCCTGACCGAAAACGGTACAGCAAATTGTGCCTTTGATGCCGATGAAAAGTATCTGTATATGACAGCGGATGGGTTTCTTTTGAGGATTCCGTTGAAGTAAAGTTGCGAAGTAGATTAAGCTGGTAAATATCACTTCTTTGAAAAAATATTTTAACTACTGTGAATAACTCGGTATAAAATGGTGAATAAGTTGTGTTTTTACCACCCTTCCTTTGGGGAAAAGTTGTGGGAAAGTTTTTAGTTGAAAATTTGGAATCAGGCTGAAAATCAGTCAACTTTGATTATACCAAGTGAGAGATAAGAGGCCGAAAGTAAGATTTCGGACCGTAGTTTGACAGATTGAGATCAGGCGCGAAGGGGAGTTTTTCGAAAGGGAAATTTCTGAGACGGAAAACCGCAGAAGTGCCAAAAACGATGGGCTGAGTTTGAGCTTCTCTTCGGAGAAATCAAATTTCCGGGTATGAAGGATCGGGGAAGAAATTTCACGGTTGAAAGGGGAAACTCCAGAAATGCACAAACGGATTCATCAGCGCTTGGAGCCTTCGGGTGAAAAGTAAACCTCATCGGGCACAAAGGAACGGCTGCTCAAATGCAGCAGTTTGAAACGGAACACCGCAGAAGTGCTATTACGATCGGCCCAAGAATTTGCTTTCGGGCGGATTCAGGATACCGGGCATGAAGGGGCTTTTCGAAAGAAAAGTCTGAAAAGGGCAACCGCAGAAATGCAAAAAGGTATCTGAAAATTGGGACATGCTCTTCGGAGCGACTGCAGACTGTCGGTTTTGACTCGGGCAACCGGGAAAAGCCACATAAACTGTAGCTTGGAATGGTTTGAGGACTATGGTTTTCAAGTCATTAAACGGGAAGATTTTCGCAAGAAATTCTTCCCGTTTCTGTTTTAATCCATTTTGGGTTATTTTCCAGCATGAAATTCTCCTCCCTCTTGCTCATTTTCGGAGCTTTTTTTGGTCTTGTCTCTTGTCAAAGCTCGACTCTGGATTCTCAGTTTGATTCCTCTGCTCCCAATGTGATCTTCATCCTTGCCGATGACTTGGGCTATGGAGATTTGGGCTTTTTGGGACAACCGTACATCGAGACCCCGAATATTGACCGTCTGGCTAGAGAAGGGATGTTTTTTACCCAGCATTATGCCGGGGCACCCGTGTGTGCCCCTTCCCGCTCGGCCCTGATTACAGGGCTTCACACCGGGCACACGCCTGTGCGGGGGAATTTTGAGGTTCAACCCGAAGGACAATATCCCATGCCGGATACGCTTCAGACGCTAAGCAAGATCTTTCAGCAGGCAGGTTATGCGACTGGAGCTTTTGGGAAATGGGGCTTGGGCTTTGTCGGTACTTCCGGTGATCCGAGCAATCAGGGATTTGAGCAGTTTTATGGGTACAACTGTCAGCGCTATGCGCATCGGTACTATCCCGCTTACCTCTGGGAGAATCAAACCCAAGTGGATCTTCCTGGAAACGACTGGACCAATAAAGTCACTTATGCGCCTGATTTGATTCAGGAAAAGACCTTGGCTTTTATTGAATCAAATCAGAAAAATCCCTTTTTCCTATTCATACCGATCGTGATGCCTCATGCCGAACTGGCGGCACCAGATGATGCTATTTTTCAAAAATATCGGGCAAAATTTGGCGAGGAGACTTCCCACCAAGCTTCTCCAGGTGGTGATTATGGGCCGGAAATGAAAATTCCCGGCTATCAGTCTGAACCCTTTCCTCATGCGGCATTTGCTGCGATGGTGGAGCGAACCGATCGCTATGTGGGTGAAGTTTTGGCCAAATTGGAAGAATTGAGTCTCGTAGAAAATACCATCGTGATCTTCACCTCAGATAATGGAGCCCATTTTGAAGGAGGAGCCGATCCTGAGTTCTTCGACAGCAATGGGCCTTTTAAGGGCTTAAAAAGGGATTTGTATGAAGGGGGAATCCGGGTGCCCATGATCGTCAAATGGCCGGGAAAAGTGAAACCTGGAAGTAAATCTGATCATGTATCTGCCTTTTGGGATTGGTTGCCTACGTTTGCTGATATTTTAGGGGAAAAAGTACCTGAGCCGATCGACGGAATTTCATTTTTGCCAGTGCTTTTGGGCAAATCAGATCAACCCCGTCACGATCATCTGTATTGGGAATTTCATGAGTTGGGCGGAAGACAAGCGGTACGTCAGGGCAATTGGAAGTTGGTAAAGTATCAGGTGAAAGATCCTTCAAAAACGACTGTGGAGCTATTTGATTTGGCCAAGGACCCAGGAGAGAGTAAAAACCTTGCGGAAGCGAATCCTAAAAAAGTGGCTGAGTTGGAGGAGTTGATCCGGCAAGCGCATCGTCCGAATCCGGTGTTTAGGCTTTTTGGAAATTAAAAACGGGAACCCGTAGGTCCCCGTTTCCTTACCCAATCATTTACTTATTACCCTATAAGTAGGATGAAATTAAATCTTTGAATACTTCAAGCTATCCTTCTCTGACCTGCTTCTCGGAATTAGTTCCAATCCCAAGCCACAATTGCCCAAGCTTGAGTTTCGTCCTCAAACTCGTGAATGACTTCAAAGCCTACTCGTCTATGTGCAGCCAGTGACCGGACATTGCTTTGAGCGATTTCAGTGATAGCGAAGGAATAGCGGTGTGAAAACTCGTCTTTATAGGCTTTATACATTTGGTCAAAGAGTCCTTTTCCTCGCTGATCTTTTCCTACGCAAACCTGACCTATTACAAGGTAGTGGTGGTCCGCTATTTTTTTACCCTTATAATAGACCTGATCAAACTGATCAAACATGGGTATCAATACTGGAATCAAGTCCCGGCTGGCCTTGGTCATCGCCAATATATACCCCACCACCTCATCCTCTTCCAAGGCAATCACATGAGGGGCGATGGACTGAAGCGCTAGAAGCTGTTCAGGGGTGTGTCTTACCGTGACAAACCCATCTGCCTGTCTGACTTCATCAGAAACACGACTGAGGTGGTTTTCCCATTGAAGGTCCAGAATCCCCTGGAGATCAGATTTTGATTTGGCAGTTCGGATTTGAGCCATAGATTCTCGGAATTTGATTGCAAAATAGACTCATTTTCCTGCTAAAAATCATTCTCGACCGATTATCCCAGGCAGGATGGTTTGTTTTTGAAATTGCTTAGTTTAGCACATCAACCCTATGACTTATGAAATTCAATAAAATTTACTTCGGTATTTGGTTTTTCCTGTTTGCGCTTTTTGCTTATTGGCAGTTTAATGATCCCGATCCGGAAGTCTGGGTGAGCATTTATGGCGCAGCGATGATCTTTTGTTTACTCGGAGTGAGGGGGATTTTTCCTAAAATTCCGTTGGCCTTGGTCGTTGTCCTCGCCGTTTTGGGAGCGATTTATTTTTTTCCGGGGGGAGTAGGGGAGTGGATTGCCGATGAATGGGCCCAAAAAGACCTGACCATGAAGACTCAGCAGATGGAAGAAAACCGGGAAACTTTTGGACTTCTTACCATCGCCTTGGTTTTAAGCCCCGCCTTGTATAAAGCTTGGAAAAAGTAGAAAATTTAAGACTATAGAAATACTTCTCGCTTCGCTTGATGAAATAGGGTAGAAATAGATTTCAAGAGGTATTTCCAAGGCATTTCTACCTCCGAAGGAGGCAATATTTCAGTTGTATTTCCAACTATTTCCGTGTATTTCAAATCAATTTCCAATAAAATCAAACCCTTAAACCTGATGAAAAAAATCACCACGCTTCTGCTCGCCATGACCTTGGCGGTAGTCACCTTTGCCCAGCAGGGCATCAAGTCTAAGTACTTCGAAATGCGGACTTATACCGCTCATGAAGGAAAAATGCCTGATCTAATCAAGCGATTTGAGAATCATACTTTGAAACTGTTTAAGAAAAACGGGATCGAAAATGTCGCCTATTTTATCTCTGAGGAAAATCCGGATAAGACTTTGACTTTCATTTTGGGATATCCGGATGAGGCTTCGCGAGATGTCCTTTGGAACAAATTTGCCAACGATCCTGAGTGGGTTGCTGCCTACAAAGCCTCCGAAGCAAACGGGCCTCTAGTACAGAAAGTAGATCAAACCTTTATGGTTTGGGCTAACAACCTGAATGATCATAAAAAGCCCAAGCCAAGCGGAATCCTTCAAATGCGAACCTACTATTGTTTTCCAGGAAGAATCGAAAATATCCAAACCCGATTCCGGGATCATACCAGAGATCTGTTTGCCAGACAGGGTTTGAAAAACTATCCTTATTGGTTGACGGTGGAGAAAGACGGATCTCAGCCTAAGTTGGTGTATATCCTGGGTCATGACTCCAAAGAAGCCTACAATGAGGCCTTCAAGCGATTTGTTGGCGACCCGGATTGGATCAAGGCTCGTGATGCTTCTGAGGCTGATGGGAAAATCGTGGAAAAGATCGATGCAGTATTTTACAAGGCCTTGCCTTTTTCTCCGATGAAATAGAAAAGTTGGGAAGAATGGAGGTTTGGAAGCAAGGAGGTTCGGTATTCAGTATTTGACATTCGAAGTTTCTAAAAATTCTTAGTTCCTCTTAAACTTCTTCGAAAGTTCCAAAACCAAAAAAGCCATTCTGATCTGCTCAGGATGGCTTTAGCTTTTAGTAGAATTCTGCTTTTTCCCCACCCAATACAAGCCCGTACCAATCCCCACAAAAATGGCCGTCATCCAAATGGAGCGCTCACTTACCTGCATCATCAGCCACAGACAGGCCAAAATCCCTAAAACGGGGATCAGGTAGCCTCCTTTCAAAATGAATCTGCCTTCCCCACGAAACTGTGGCCTGAGCTTAGGGATCGCCGCGCAACTCATGATAAATAGAAAAAGTCTGGAAAGGACGGTCATCGCCGCCAGGGCGGTAAACGATCCAAAAGCCGAAAGGAAAAATGCCGCCAAACCAAAGAAAATGACCGAATTGGCTGGGGTTAAAAACTTCGGATGAACTTCCCCAAACCAGCGCGGTAATGACTTTTCCAAGGAAAGCGCATAAGTCACCCGAGTGGCGGAAAACATGGAACTGATCAGATTGGCAATCACCGAAGCAGCCACCCCAATCATCAAAATCACCGCACCGGGGCTTCCAAAAAGTGTGGCAGACACATCCAAGAGTGGGGTTTTAGACTTCGCGATCGTTGGTACCGCAGCCTGAGAGACGACCTGAATCAGCATGTACAGCACCGCTACTACCGCCAAGCCCAGCAGCAGACCTAAAGGCATATCCCGCTCCGGGCGTTTGGCTTCGCCTGCCGGCACCACTGCGCCTTCAAATCCCACAAAGGCATAAATCAAAAGCAAAGCCGCTGCTCCCAAATCCGAAACCGGAGGGATTGGAGTGTCAAAATCAGGAATAACCGAAGGACCAAGCAGAATAAATCCTCCAACTGGCAGGAGAATCAAAACAGCAAATTTGATGACTGTAAAAAGCGTCATGGATCGGATAGACTCGACCGAACCCAAGACATTGATCAGACTCAAGCCGATGCAGATTACCGCCAAAGAGATCAAGCGGCCTGTACCTTCACCCGCTCCGGCGATGAAGTAGGCAATGGAATCCGTGAGCAAAACCGTATTGGCAGAAAAGGAAATCAATCGGGCTAAGTAATACAACCAACCACCTTGAAACCCCACAAATGGCCCAAAAGCCAAAGTGCCATACCGAATCGGTCCACCCGTGCCCCGGAAGTAGCTGCCCAATTCTGCAAAACATAAAATCACTGGTAGAATAAGCAAGGCACAAAATGCGTAAACCAACACGCTGTATTCTCCTGCCAAAGCAGCAGCCCCACTAGGCAAACCAAAAATTCCCGCACCAATCAGGCCATTGACCACCAGCATCCAAATGCCCCATAGGCCCAGGTTTCGGGGGAGTTTTTCTTCTGGAGAAGGAGTGGAATTTGGATGATTGATCACTAAATGAAATGAATTTTTCTGGGTTTTGAATTAGTCAAAGCAAATTTATGGAAGTAAATTTTTTCGCATGGAGTTAGCGTACTACCCAATTTTCGATTTTGATATTTGTGATTCTTTCAAATTCTTTTTGGTTTTCCGTTACCATCATCATGCCTTTTTCGATTGCCGTGCACCCAATTAGCAAATCAAAATCACTGATCATTTGGCCTTTTGATCTTAAACGGGCTTTTTCTTTTGCATAAAGGTGAATTGCATTGAAAATCGGAAGAATGATCAATTGGTTTGTAAATGCCTCTATCACATCAAGATTTTTTTCAGGGTTTGAACTGTTCTCAGCTCCAAATACTAATTCTGCAAATGTTATCTCAGAAATAGCGCAATTTTCAATGCCGATTTGCCTGAATTTGTTTATCAATTCAAAGTTTCCTCTTAAAAAGTGAACACAAATATTCGTGTCTAAAAGGTATTTCATTCAAAACTTAGTTTTTCTGATTTTTCTACTCTTGAATCTCTAATTTCTTTGATGATTTCGTCTGAGCTTTTTTCGTCTTCCCAAGCACCAAATAAGGATTCCAAATCTGGTTTAACAGTTTCATCTTCAAGAGATTTACTTAGTTTTTCAATTATCGTTTTCTTTGAAGACTTGTCAAGTCCTTCCAAAAGGTTTAAATACTTATCTAATATTTTGTTATTGACAGTTAGGGTTGCCATGTCTATCGCTTTTATCTTTTGAAAATATACGAAATCCCCATGGTATTAAGCGGATTTAAGCTGATAGCGGTATTATTTTCTCCACTCCAATACCTCCATTGTGCTGATTTCAGGACCGCCGCCACGGTTGGCTGAACCTGCCTGCACGTAGATTTTCCCATCCAAAAATGCTGCTCCAGTGCCGTGTCTTCCTTGATTGAGATTAGGCAATTTACTCCAGGTGTGGGTGCGGGTATCGAGTACTTCCACTTCGGCATGGGCGGGAGTCTGCACGCCGCTTTCTCCATTTAGCACGACCAAATAAGGGCCGATGCCCAGATTGGAGTTTCCTGCCCGTTCGGTAGGGATACCGTTTTCGATGGTATGCCAAGTCTTGGTTTTGAAGTCGTAGTAATCCACTTCTTTGATCGTGGTGTCAATGACCCGATTGTTTTTTGCGTTGGAAGTTCTTCCTCCGGCTAGATACAATCGATCTCCCACCATTGCTGCACTGACATGGTCGCGTGCACGGGGCGCATCGGAAAGAGAGGTCCATTTTCCGGTTTTCGGATCGAGTTCGTCAAACCAGGAGACAAAACCGTCATAATGTCCATCCTGGATTCCGCAGACTAGGTAGATTTTGCTGTCCCTAACAAAAACGCCTGCGGATCCTCTCATTCGTCCTTCGGGAAGCGCTGGTCCATCTCTCCAGGTTTTTGTTTTTGGATTAAAGATCAGAATGTTGGGGATCGGTGTTTCGCGGGGATAACCTCCAGTCAGGGCTCCCACTACCCATATTTCTCCATCATAGCTGATGGCTTGGAAATGGTGAATTTCCATGGGTGCATCTACCAGTTTGGTCCAGGTGTTTGTTTTGGGATCGTATTCCTCCACCGGTCTTTCCCCACGGCCTCCAAGTGAATAGAGCTTGCCCTCACATTCCACGAAGGAGTTTTCATGACGCGGGGTAGCTTCGGTTTTTGGAGTGATGGTCGTCCAGGATTCCTGAGCGAATAGGCTGGCGGAAAGAAGGAAGAAGAGAAGGATTAGGCTGGGTTTCATAGGTTTTTCAATTTCGGATGTGGGATGCTTCAATGCGCTTAGCGCAGGTTTCGGGATAGTCGAAGTTAACGATAATTGAAAATCTATCTTTTCCTTTTTTATTTCCCACAGATTTCCACCGATAAAATCACTGATTATTAGGGTTAATGTACATGGCATGCAGTTTTCCCGCAGATGCCCGCAGAAAAATCCGCAGAACTTCGCTGATTTTATCAGTTCCGCCTTTATCTGCGTTAATCTGCGTTTTTTTTCTGCGCCGGTCAGCGGGAAACAAAAAAACCACGAATCGATCCGTGGTTTCAAATTTCAAACTTCGAATTTCAAATCATCTATTCAAATCCAAAATATCCCGAATCTTATTGATTTCGGCCATTTCATCATACAATCCCTTCGTGTCGTCTGCGGCGATTTTGTTTCTGAAATCGGTCAGATTTTGGATATAGCTATCCAATGCGGCAAGGATATTTTCCTTGTTTTCGACAAAGATCGGTGCCCACATCGCCGGGCTTGACTTGGCCAGTCGCACGGTAGAGGCAAAACCCGAACCTGCCATATCGAAGATGTTTTTGTCGTCCTTCATTTTTTGCAAGACGGTCTGACCCAGCATAAACGAAGAAGCATGGGAAAGGTGAGATACGAATGCCAAATGACGGTCATGCTCCTCCGGATCCATGAAACGCAACTTCAGATTGAGCGCGTCAAATAGCTTGTAGGCTTTTTCTTTAAGGTGCAAATCCGTTTTTTCCAGTTCACAGATGATCATCACTTTTCTGTCCAGTAGATCTGCAAAAGCCGCCTTTGGACCTGAATATTCCGTGCCTGCAATCGGGTGGGCGGCCAAATACTGTCTTCTTTTCGGATGATTTGCCATCAAGGCGCAAAGCTTGGCCTTGGTCGAACCCACATCAAAAATCAGGGTGTTTTCGCCTACCTGATCCAAAGTCTGGAGCAAAAGATCTCCCAAGGTATCTGCAGGCGTGGCCAAAATTACCAAATCGGTATCGGCATCAGGGGTTTCTTTAGCCTCGGTGATAATGCCCAAAGTCAAGGCATCCTTTAGGTTTTGTGAATTGGAATCATGTCCAGTGATGCTGATTTCGGGGAATTTTTGTCGTGCTCCCAGTCCAAAGGAACCTCCCAAGAGTCCGAGTCCGATGATGTGTATTTTTCGCATAGCAAGGTTAAGGTTTGATACGGTTGATAGCCTCCAGGATTTTGAATTCGGGCATGCAGAGAGAGAAACGCACGTAGTCGTTTCCTGCAGTGCCGAAGATTTTACCCGGAGTGATAAAGATATTTTTTTCGTAAAGCAGCCAATCGACCAATTCCTCAGGGGATTTTCCACCCTCGACTTTGCACCAAACAAAAAGTCCGGTGCCTTTGGTATCGTAGCTGAGGCCAAGTTGATCGGCAAGTTTCCAGACGAGCTTTCTACGGTTGGTGTAGATTTCGTTTTGGTCGTTAAACCAGTTTTTGCCCAAAGAAAGGGCTGCTATGGCGCCTTTTTGCAGGCCCAGAAACATTCCCGAATCCATGTTGGACTTGACCTTGAGCACGGCGGCTACATAGTCTTCCCGAGCGCAGACCATGCCCACTCGCCAACCCGGCATGTTGAAAGTTTTGCTGAGTGAGTTGAGTTCTAGGGCGACCTCTTTTCCTCCCGGAATGCTCAATACGCTCAAGGGTTGCGGATTCAGGATGTGGCTATAGGGATTGTCATTGACGAGGATGATGTCATGCTTTTGGGCAAAAGCAACCAATTCGGTCAGGATTTCCACTGAACCCGAAGCTCCTGTCGGCATGTGTGGATAATTGATCCACATCAACTTGACCTTGGAGAGATCTTTTTGCGCCAGCACTTCCAAATTGGGTCTTCCTTTTTTCTCCAGATCCAAGGAATAGAAGATCGGTTCGGCTTCCAGCAACCGAGTCACCGAGGTGTAGGTCGGATAGCCTGGATTGGGGATCAAGACTTGATCTCCAGGATTTAGAAAGGCCATGCTGATGTGCATGATTCCTTCTTTGGAACCCATTAGGGGTAGGATTTCTTTATTGGGAACAAGCTCTACTCCAAACTCGCGGTGATAGAATGAGGCCATAGCAATCCGCAATTCGGGAATGCCCTGATAGCTTTGATAGCTATGTGCCTGACCGTTTTCAGCCGTGTTTTTGAGTGCTTCGATCACGCTGCGATCGGGAGCGAGGTCAGGCGAACCGATCCCCAAATTGATCACGGGTTTGCCTTCGGCAATGAGTTGGTTGACTTCCCGGAGTTTGGCTGAAAAGTAATACTCCTCGACGCTGTTGATTCTGTTTGCAAATCCCTTCATCCTTTTCTGCTGCTGTATTCTCCGAATATTTTTAAGTCTCCAAAATCTTTGACCACCAAGTTCATGGCTTCTCTAAACTGACTGTAATCCCCAAATTCCGCATCGATGAAAAAGGCATATTCCCATGGCTTTTCCATAACAGGAATTGACTGGATTTTGCTCAGATTTAGACCTTTCTCCGCAAGCATGGTGAGCAATTTGGCCAAACCTCCGGCTTCATTTCGAATGGTGATTTTGAAGGATGCCTTATTGGGAAGAGTAGAGGTTTGCACCTTTTCCTTCTGTAAGATGATAAAGCGGGTGAAGTTGTCCTTTACCGTTTGGATGTCTCTAGCCAAAATCTCCAAACCATAAATCTCCGCTGCGATTTCGCTGGCTATTGCGGCAAGTCCGGTGAGTTTTTCCTCCGAAATCCGCTTGGCTACTGATGCTGTGTCTACGTCATCATTTTGCTGAATATGGGGATATTTTGCCAAAAAAGCCTTGCACTGAAGCAAAGCCATGGGATGGGATCTAACTTCTCGGATTTCCCCGATAGTCTGTCCAGGTAAGGCCATCAATTGATGGGCAATGGGCAGGTAATATTCGTCTTGGATAAAGAGCTCATACCGGTCGATCAGGTCGTAATTGGGCAAAATGGCACCTGCGATGGAATTTTCGATGGCCATCACCCCAAAATCAGCCTCACCCTGAGCGACTGATTTGGCTACGGGTTCGAAGGTATTGAAAGCCAAAATCTCCGAATCCAACCCAAAGTTTTTCAAAGCCACTTGATGGTGAAAAGAACCGGGGACTCCCTGTATGGCGATTTTCAGGCTCATGCTTCGCTCAGGATTTGTGATTCCACGCCGGTCAGCGCCACATGCTTCCAAAAGCTTGGATAGGATTTGTTTACCACGTCCGGCTCCTCGATGACTACTTCTGTTTTGGTCAAAAGCGGCATAAAGGCCATGGCCATGCGGTGGTCGTCATAGGTATGAATCTGCACTTGGTGCGGCATAGTCACGGAAGGAATGACTTGGAATACTTCCGGTTCGATTTCCTTCAGTTCGGCATTAAACTTGGCCAATTCCTGCTGTAAGGCGTAGATCCGGTCGGTTTCCTTGATTCTCAAGCTTTCCAATCCGGTGAATATGGCATTTTGTCCCAAGATGGCACAAGTCACTGCAACAGTTTGGGCAAGGTCAGGACAATGGGTGAAATCCCAGTTTTTCAAGCCTTTTACGGCTTGTTTTTGGAGAAGCACACCGCCGTTTTGGAAGGTGGATTTTACCCCCAAGTGATCCATGATTTCTACAATGGCCGAGTCGCCTTGCAGGCTGTTTTCTTTCAGTCCTTCCAAAAATAGGTCTCCCGAATCCGCACATGCCAAGAGGCTGAACCAGTAGCTTGCTCCGGACCAGTCGCTTTCCACCGCGAATCGGGTAGGGGTATAGGATTGATGAGGGACCTGGATTTTGTTTCCTTCCCAAGTGTAGCTGATTCCAAATTGCGCCATCAGCTCCAAGGTCATCTCGATATAGGTGCGACTTCCGACTTTTCCTTCCAGCTCGATTTCCAAGCCCAAAGGCAAGATCGGCGCAATCATCAGCATGGCAGAAATGTATTGGCTGGATACATCCCCGCGGATTTTGACTTGGTTAGTAGTCTGTTTTGGAAGTCCATGGATAGCTAGTGGAGGGTAGCCTTCTCGATTGAGGTAATGAATATCCGCTCCGATTGCCCGAAGTGCATCCACCAAGATGCCGATGGGACGTTCACACATACGTGCTGTGCCGGTCATGACCTTTTTTTGATTAGTCACCGTCGTGTAGGCCGTCAAAAAACGCATGGTGGTACCAGCATCGAGCACGTCAAAAACAGGAGGGCTTGTTTCCAATAAGCGAATCATCGTCTGTGTGTCACGTGCTTCGGCGAGGTTGGTGATTTCGTTTTTTCCCAACGTCAAGGCATCGATGACCAAGGCCCGATTGGACTCGCTTTTGGAAGAGGGAAGAGGTATTCGTATGGAATCGAATTCGCTTTTTTGAGCAAGGCGAAGGAGTTGCATGGTGGAAATAGTCTAGGCCTGAGCCGCTTGGATTTGGTGGTAATACTGAATGGCATGTTTGATTTCTTCCCGAGTCACTGGAATGTTGTAGGTACAATTGCCGATGGATTCGAGAAGGGAAAAAAGGATAATCGAACCCTCGTTTTTCTTGTCTTGGGTGCAGAGATCGAGAATGGGGTCGAGTTCGTGAAGGGAGAAATCAACTTTTCCATATACCTGAAGCAGGAATTGACTCAATTCTTCAAACTCCTCGAAGCTAAAGCCAACTTTTTCGAAGGAAAGAAATCCCTCTGCGATCATCCCCAAAGCGATGGCTTCCCCGTGAAGCAAGTGATTCTGGGTGTCCAGAAAATAGGACTCGAAGGCGTGTCCTATCGTATGACCGAAGTTGAGGATTTTGCGGAGTCCGTTTTCTTTTGGATCAGCTTCTACCACTGCTTTTTTGATTCCTACCGAATGGCGGATCAGACTTTCCCAGTTTTGAGTTTCCCAATTTTTGGATTGGAGTTTTCTAAAATAGGCTTTGTCTCGAATCAACCCGTGTTTGATGATTTCTGCATAGCCGGATCGGAGTTCGGATTGAGGCAAAGTCTTGAGAAATTCGGGAGCAATGACGACCGTTTCAGGTTCATTGAATACTCCGAGGTGGTTTTTTAGTCCTTTAAAATCTATTCCTAATTTCCCTCCCACACTTGCATCCACTTGAGATAACAGAGTGGTGGGGCAATTGATGAATCGGATGCCTCTTTTGTAGATGCTGGCGCAAAAGCCTCCCATATCTCCGATGACTCCACCGCCAAGATTGATCATCAGGGCTTTTCGGTCCAGCGCTTCTTCGGTCATTCTGCTCCAAATCAAGGAGCAACTGTCCAGATTTTTGTGGATTTCCCCTGCGGCAACTGAAATAAATACGGTGTCAGTTGGGAGGATTTTCTCGATGATCGGCAGGCAGTGGCGCTGCGTGTTCAAGTCGGTTAGGACTACCAATCTCGAAAAGGAAAGTTGGGCTAAAATCTCCGAAAGGGATTGCTTGATGTCTGAGGAGAAAATGACGGGTTCCACGGATTGACCGATTTGGTGAGAAGGCTAAGTTAGGAAAGCAGTCCCGATTGGGACGGCCTTCCTAGATTTGAGAGCAGATTTATTTTTTAACAGCTTCGGCCTCACGAAGTTGTTTTTCCTGGCGCTTTACCGATTCTTCATGAATACAGTAAAGTAATTCTTTCATAAACTTCTCGCTGAGGTGTTTTTTTACCCCTTTTTGCGTACGCGACTCCATTACTTCCTTCCAACGATCGGATTGAAATACAGTCAGATGGTGTTCTCTTTTGTGCGCTCCGATCTGATCGATCACCGCAAATCTTTCCTGAAGGATATCCAATAATTGGTCATCCAAGTGATCCACTGCACGACGGAGATCCTGAAGTCTTTCGTCCGGTTTCATGTTTTCCAAAGGTTGTTTGAAATCGATCGAATCGATCATTTCTTTCAGACGAGCAGGAGTCACTTGCTGCTTGGCATCAGACCATGCTTTGTCAGGATCGTGGTGAGTTTCGATCATCAAGCCATCCAAGCCGAAGTTCATTGCACTTTGAGCCACTTCGAGAAGTCCATCTCTACGGCCTACGATGTGCGAAGGGTCGTTGATCACTTCCATTCCCGTCCACTCACGCTTCAGGTGAATTGGCATAGACCAGTTGGGTTTGTTTCTATAGCGCTTGTCGTAAGCGTCAGAGAATCCTCTATGGATCGCCGCGAGTTTATCGATGCCTACCGCGTACATTCTCTCCAATGCACCCATCCAAAGTTCGAGATCCGGGTTCATTGGATTTTTGATCATGACAGGCACGTCTACACCTCGGAGGGCTTCAGCGATTTCCTGCACTGCGAATGGGTTTACGGTGGTTCGGGCACCAATCCAGAGCACATCCACTTTATGTTTCAAAGCTAATTCTACGTGAGCGGCATTTCCTACTTCTACCGTCACCGGGATGTTGAGGTGATGACGGACGATTTCCAACCAGCGCAAACCTTCCTCACCCACACCTTCAAAAGATCCCGGTCTGGTTCTTGGTTTCCATATTCCGGCGCGGAAGAGTTGAGGGACGATGTTTTCCTCCTTCATTTCCTTGCAGATCTGTTCGATTTGCTCGGGTGTCTCTGCAGAACAAGGTCCTGCGATGATCAGCGGGGTGGTGAGTCCAAGTCCCCAATCTTTAATCTGTTTGTGTGGCTTCATAGTACTGAGCGTTTGAAATGAAAAAAGCCCGACTCTTTCGAATCGGGCTTTTGTGTTTTTATTTTCTTTTAGTTTTTGGCTAGACAATACACAGCTCCGATTCGATTTTGGCTTCGAAAGTAAAAGTAAAAGAAGGTAAAATAGATCGCTGCTGTGATTAACATGCCGTAAATTTAGGAGGTGATTTTTTAAATCCAAAATTATTTTTCAAACATCTGATTGCTGAATTGTTAACTAATCGATGAATTCATTCAAAAAATTTCAATTTCTATCAAATTCCTAATCGATTTGGAATTTTCTCCATTTTTTTAGAATAAAAACAGAATAATATTTTTTAAAAAATCTATTCTAATTCAATCAGGATAAGAGTAAGGGCTTATTACTGATCAAAGATTTTGAGTTTGTTCTTTTATCAAGTGGTTTGTTGTTGGCCTTTTTTTTAAACCCGAATGGGGTGGATTGATTTAGGTCTTTTGGAGGCTCGTTTTCTTTATTCTTCATCTATCAAAAAACTGTTTATTTAGATGGCTTCGAAGGGTCCAAATTCCCAACAAAAACAAGGCCTTGAGGTTTTTTTAAATATCTTTGCAGCCTTAAATGAGCGATATGCCCGTCAAACCCAATATTTCTTTTGAGAATCTGGAAGTGGCCTTTGCTTCCAAAAGTGACGCCGAACTCAGGAAAATGTACCTGATTTTTGCAACCCTAAATAACAACCTGATTTCAGACTTGGGGATTGGTTTAGCCAACCTGGCCTTCAAACTCAAGTTACCGGTCAAAGGAATCATGAAAAAGACCATGTTTGGGCACTTCTGTGGTGGCGAAACGATCGCAGAAAGTATTCAGGCTTGCAAGCATTTGGCGGCTTATGGAGTGCATTCCATTTTGGATTTGTCAGTTGAGGGAAAAGGAGACGAGGAATCGTTCGATCAGACTTGTGAGGAAATCTATCAGACGATGGTTGAATCTGCCAAGACGGATTACATGCCTTTTGGAGTATTTAAAACCACCGGTTTGGGGGATTTTCATATCATGGAGAAGATTCAGGCGGGTGAGAAATTGACTTCTGAGGAGGAAAAAGCTTTTGCAAAAATAAAGGGTCGAGTAGACAAGCTTTGCAAAGCGGCCCACGACTTGGGATTGAAAATCTTGGTGGATGCGGAAGAGTCTTGGTTCCAAAATGTCATTGATGACTTGGCTTATGAAGCTATGGAGAAATATAATCGTGAACGATGTGTGGTGTACAACACCTATCAGATGTATCGTCACGACTCGCTGGAAAGGTTGAAAAAAGCGCATCAGGTAGCATTGGACAAAGGATATCTTCTAGGTGCAAAGCCTGTGCGTGGGGCATACATGGAAAAGGAACGGGAAAGGGCTCAGGAATTGGGTTACACGGATCCTATTCAGCCCAATAAGGCAGCAACCGACAGAGATTACGATGCAGCGATCAAATACTGTGTCGAAAATGGGGTTTACCTTGTTTGCGCCACACATAATGAGAAAAGCAGTCTTCAACTGACCGAATTGATGAACCTTCATGCCTTGGAGCCTAAATCTGACCGGGTCTTTTTCTCCCAACTCTATGGCATGAGTGATGTCATTTCCTTCAACCTTGCCAAGGCCGGTTACCATGTGGTGAAATATGTGCCCTATGGACCTGTCGAGAAAGTGATGCCTTACCTCACCCGTCGCGCAGCCGAAAATACTTCGATTGCTGGTCAAAGCAGTCGGGAGTTTGAGCAGATTAAAAGGGAAATGAGAAGAAGGAAAAGTGGGAAGTGAGCAGTGATCAGTAAGTAGTAAAAAGTGAATAGTAACGATGACGAGTTCTCTGATTTGTTTTTAATCATCGGACATCGGTCATCAGACATCGGACAACAATAACAACTAAACATAAATGCAACTGCTTAGCGAACAGGAATTAGAACGCAGAAAAGATCGGGAAGAACTCTATGCCTTGGGTATCAATCCCTATCCGGCAGAGTCTTTTTCGATCAATGTCACTGCGGAAGACATCCATAGAAACTACGAAAACAGAAAAACCGATTATAAAGACATTTCGATAGCGGGTCGTTTGATGAGTCGCAGAATCATGGGTTCGGCCTCTTTCGGGGAGATTCAGGATTCTACCGGTCGTCTTCAGTTCTACGTTCGTCGGGATGACATCTGTTCAGGTGAAGATTCTACGCTTTACAATACGGTTTTCAAAAAGCTTCTGGGAATTGGAGACTTTGTAGGCTTGAAAGGATACATTTTTACCACTCAGACAGGAGAGATCTCTCTCCATGTCACTGAGTTGAAAGTTCTTTCCAAAGCGGTAAAGCCACTTCCAATCGTAAAAAGAGACGAGGAAGGAAATGTCTATGACGGTTTTACCGATCCTGAGCAGCGCTATCGTCAGCGCTATGTGGACTTGACCGTCAATCCTGAATTCAAGAAAACCTTCATTACCCGTTCTAAAATCATCTCCAACATGCGTCGCTACTTTGATGACCATGGCTGGTTGGAAGTGGAAACCCCAATTCTTCAGTCAGTTCACGGAGGTGCAGCCGCAAGACCTTTCCAAACCCATCACAATACTTTGGATATGCCACTCTTCTTGAGGATTGCCAACGAGCTTTACCTCAAAAGGCTGATCGTGGGTGGTTTTGACGGAGTGTATGAGTTTGGGAAAATGTTCCGTAACGAGGGCATGGACCGTACTCACAATCCGGAATTTACCTCCATGGAAATCTACGTGGCCTACAAGGACTATGTGTGGATGATGGAGATGGTGGAGGAGTTGCTCGAAAAAGTGACGGAATCCATCCATGGCAAAACTGTCGTGAAAGTAGGTGGAAAAGAGATCGACTTTGCCGGACCTTATCGAAGACTCACCATGTTTGATTCCATCAAGGAATACGCTGGGGTAGATGTCAGTGAAATGGACGAAGAAGGATTGAGAAAAGTGTGCGCCGAACTTGGGATCGAAGTGGATGCGTCCATGGGTAAGGGCAAATTGATCGATGAGATCTTTGGTGCCAAAGTAGAAGCCAATCTCGTACAGCCAACTTACATCACCGATTACCCGATTGAGATGACGCCTTTGGCAAAAAAGCACCGAACCAAGGCCGGACTGGTAGAGCGATTTGAGCTTTTTGTCAACGGAAAAGAAATCGCAAACGCCTACTCTGAGTTGAATGATCCGATCGATCAGCGGGAGCGATTTGAGGAGCAGCTGAAGCTAGCCGCCCGTGGTGATGACGAAGCCATGGCGATGGATGAGGACTTCCTTCGGGCTTTGGAGTACGGTATGCCTCCTACGGCAGGTTTGGGAATCGGTATCGACCGATTGACCATGCTCTTGACAGATAATTCTACCATTCAGGAAGTCTTGTTCTTCCCTCAGATGAGACCTGAGAAAAAGGCTGTCGAACTCACTGAAGAAGAAAAAGTGATCATGGATTTGTTAAGCAAAAATCATCCAGCTTCCTTGCCTGACCTCAAAGCCCAATCCGGCCTAAGCGGCAAAAAATGGGATGTGTCCATGAAAGGACTTTCTCAAAAAGGCTTGGTTAAAGTGACCAAAGAAGGGGAGAGTTTGACGGTGGATTTGGTGTAAGGATTTCAATGAATTGTATAAAAACCGGAAGTGATTCCGGTTTTTTTGTCACACGATAAGTGTTTCACCAAGTACGATCAATATTTTGTTTAGATTTAATAGAAATGCTTTTAATAATTAAAATCAAACTCTCCTGACCGTTAGAAGAAAATGGATAAAAAAATTTTATTAATCGGAGGTGGAAAGCCCAACGAAATTACTGGGGTTTCATTTGAATCTATTCAATTATACAACCAATTACCAAAAACTTGGGAACGAAAGATTAGTGCATTAGTTGAAAGAGTCGAAAATAAAGATTTGGATGGTGTTATATTATATCTTGCTACTCCACTTTTTCTCCAGGCTAGTAGAAAATTGTATTTTCCAATATTTAAAAAATTATTAAATATCTTAAATGGAGTGAATTCCTTAATTCTTATTTATGAGCAAAATATTCATGGTAGATTTGATTATTATGATTATGAAGGTGGAAGATATGTCAATGAAGAAGAGCTTAGATCTTGGATTACTGAATTAGAAGGTGATATTACAAAAAATGAAATTATTGCAAACAGTTATAGAAATTTAGATTTAGAGCCTGATGAGGTAATAGCAAAGATTAGAGTTGGTGAAATAAAAATGCCATTTGATAATGAGTATTTATTAAATAAATTATACATGGCATTAGATAGAATTGAAGAAGGTAGAGAAAGGGAGGTGGAAATAGCTGATTTTATTGATGAAATACTTTCTTTAAACTCAAAGATATGGACATTCGTTGATAAGAAATCGAAGAATTCTTTAATTGAGGTGTTTACAAGCGAGGTATTAAATGATGTATTTTTCTCAATTTATGTTAGTGATAGTCAATTTTTATCAGATGAATTTGAGGAATTTTTGAAAATTTTCGAAAAATATTTACAAAAAATAAAGGGAATAAATTTTTCCGTCGATGTTCTGGATTCAATTAATGGTAGAAAATTTAATTTCAAAAGTAAAGATAAGGGTATTGACATAGATATTTTTCAAAATGACATTCATGCATTTGGTGAATTCATGGACCTTTGTATTGAAAACCCTGATCTTGCAAATGAAATTTTAGACTCAAAATTTAAAAATAATAATGAAGTTAAGGAGTTAATTAATTTTTTCTCTAAGAAATATAAAAGATTATCTCTTGATATTAAGCACCAAAAAGAGAGGTTAAAATTATCACTCAATCAAGAATTTGAAAACTCTATAATGGAATTAGATATTCAAAGTAATCCTGCTTATTTAATTGGAGGTTCAAACATTATTGTAGAATCCTTTAAGGATTATAAGCTAGAAAGTAATTCTAATTTGAAATTTAATCTCCATTTTAAATATTCTGAGGAGGAAGAAAGAATTTTTCAAATAGCTTTAAAGTATGGAGAAGAACGGGATTTGATGGAAGTTAAGTCAAATGTCGAAATTTTAAAGGACCAGGATATACCCAAGAGGGAAAAAATTTCTGCAAAAGAGAAACTGAAAGCATTTTTAATTAAAGCCGGTAGGAAATCATTTAAGCATGCCGAGGATATTGGAGTTAAATTACTAACCAAATATCTAGAAACAATTTCTCAAGGCGTTTAGATTTATTGAGGTTTTTGATGAATTGAAAATCACCTGTTTAAATATAGGTATATGCTTATTTTTATATATGATATTCATGTTTTTTAGAAGGGTTTTCCCTAATTCATATGTTACCTCAAAAGGCTCTCTTTCAATTCCACCACTTTTCGAAGTTCTCTCAATTCCTTTTGAACATTTTTCCGAATCAACAAAGTCAGGATAATTCCTGGAATGAAGTATGAGCACACCATGGCAGCCATCCAAAAAGAAGAAATGTAGTTTGAAAACTCGGGCAAGAGCAACATAAAGCCCAAAGTGTAGGCACCCAAAGTCAGATAGGTGCCCGGCCCATGAATTCGGAGTCGGAGCTGAAGATATTTTCTCTCGGATTCCAGATTCTCTACCGCCGATTGGGTGATTTCTTTCTTCCTTCCCTGATTCAAACTGTAGGCTTCCAGCAAAATTCGAATCAGAAAAAATCCCAACATCAAGCCTACACCCAAGTGGCTGAGTGTGTCACGAAAGCCAAAATAGAACAGCAAGAAGTAGCACATCATCAAAAAGGTAGAACTTAAGATCAATAGCGTGCTTCGCTGAAATTTGAAGCTTTCCTGTTGGAGTCGGTTGGCCTCTTCGATGAGTTGCCGGGTAGGAGGCGGAGAGGGGATGCCGGATGCTGAATTTTGCCAGCCGGATTTGAGTAGGTTTCCTAATTCATTCATGGTGGATCAATTTTTTGAGTCTGAGTTTGATGCGGTGGATTTTGACACGGAGGTTGACCTCGGTGATTCCGAGAATAGTTGCTATTTCCTCTTGCGGGACATCTTCCAGAAGTAGACCGGTGACCAGTCGGTCCACTTCGGAGAGTTTGCTCATGGCTTCAAAGAGCATTTTGCTCGGGTCCGTCTCGGTAAATTCTATTTCTTCGGTAGTCTCTTGGTTTCGAAGATGTTCTTCCAATTTTTCTTCCTGAGATTTTTTCTTTTTCAGGTGATTCAGGCAGGTATTGACCGTGATTCGGTAGATCCACGTTTTGGGTGAGGACTCTTGGCGGAAGGTTCCCAGGTAGTTCCACACTTGGATAAACACCTCCTGCGTGAGATCCTTGGCCTGATCTTGATCGCCTTTGACAAAACCCATGCAGAGCTGCATCACCATCCGATAGTGCGCTTGGTAGAGGAAGTCAAAGCTGGTTTTTGTACCGGAATTCACTGGGCAAGGAAGGAGGTAAGTTGCTGATTAAACCACATCGGCTGATCCAGCATGAGGTAGTGCTTGCTTTCAGCTGCAAAGGCGAATGATTTGTTCGGAAGTGTTTCGTATTGTTTTTTCATCGTTTCCAAAGCACCCGGGCCGTAAGGCTGACCCGCTACCATCACGAGTACAGGAGCCTGGATCGATGGTAAGATAGGTCTGCTGTCCAATTTAAGCAGATCCACGTACCCATACACAAAGGTTTTTCGGTCAGCCCCTGCCATCCAAGCCTTCACCTGTGCCTGATCTTCGGGCTTGGAGATCATATTTTGAGTCATTTGCCCAAGGTAGGCGCTTTGCGCGGCCTCGTTCATCGCGAGTAGTTGGTCATTGTAAGGGCTTTGGTAAGCCAAAGCTTCAGCAGGCACACCGGGCATCATCACTTCACGAATACAGGCCAGTGCATCTGCCACCACGACTTTGGCTACCCGATCAGGTAAGGCAGCGGCCAAGTCCAAAGCTAGATTGCCCCCCATACTGTGACCCACAAGGATGATTTTTTGGAGTTGATTGGCTTCGATGTATTGAATAAGGTCTGATTTCAGTTTGGCGTACCAGGGCATTTCTACAGGAGCTACTCCACCAAAACCAGCATACGTCACGACATGACTTTGGAAATCGGAGAGTTGGGATGTGGTACCATTCCAAACCTCTCCCGGGGTGGCAAAGCCGGGAAGAAAAAGAATGGGCTGGCCTTTTCCGGAGGGTTTGACAGAAATGGAAGATTGGGCGAAAAGGAAGTTCTGAACTAAAATCATAGCTAAAAGCAGAAGTAGTGACTTTTTCATGATAAGAAGAGTTTGTTTTTCTTCTTGGAAAATGAAAGTGTCCTTTTGTTACAGGGTGAGTGGAAAAAAATCTGAAAAGGACGAAATCCTATTTTCAAGTTATGATTATCCGCAATGATGCCAGTACTACAAAATGGCCTCGACTCCGCTCGGCCTCCGAGTTCAAGTTTATAATGGGAGAGGAGGAAAATGCGGCGCAGCAGCATTTTCCTCCTCTCCCAACCTTACTATATAGGAAGGTCACCGAGCGAAGTCGAGGTGAACTTAAACAAAAGTTGGCTACTGGCAAGAAAGCGTATATCCAGATTTCAAGTTAAACTGAAACAGAATCAGTTTTTTTTCAAAATGAGTTAGATAGGATGCACAAAGCAATTAAGCTGTTTTACCTTTTCCTGGTTGTTTACTTTGTGACTACTGTGGTAAAATATGTCAATTCACCTATAAAAGTGTTTGTACTATCTTTTCAAAATCAAGAGTTAAACTTGGCTGCTTACTAACTTAAACTATTCACTTTTTCAGCTTTCTGACTTCATCCTTCTGGATTTCAAAACGGATCACTTTCTCTCCTTTTCCGCATACCCAAACACCTTTTGAAGCAATGGGCTAGTTCGGGCACCGACCTGCTGTCGGATTTTGAGCTCTTCTTTGGCAATCTCGACAAAGAGACCTTGGATGGCTTTTTCGGTGACGTAGGCTGTCAGATCGGTATTGACCGGCTTGACCAAGGGAATTTTATTGTATCGGGTTATGACATCATCCCAATACTTGGTAGCCTCGACTTTCTCTAGGCTGTTGTCGATGATCGGGGAGAATTTTTCTGAGAGGGAATTGGTAGTAGTCCGCTGAAAATACTGGGTGGCGGCATTGTTTTCTCCCAAAAGAATCTGCTGCACATCCTGAAAACTCATTTGTTTGATCGCATCCGTAAAGATGGGTTTGGCCTCCTTGGCGGCATCTTCTGCAGCACGATTGAGACTGGTGATGACCTGATCGCATAGATTTCCCAAACCAATATTTCTTAAGCTACGCTCAACTTGTCGGGCTTCTTCGGGGAAAAGTATTTTGACATCCAGGTTTCCCAGGTAGCCATTTTCCAGGGAAAGCCGGTCAGAGCTGATTCCGGTTCCTTTTTCCAAGGCTTCCTTCAATCCCGAAGAAATTTCAGCAGAAGTGGGATTTCCGGTGACTTGCCCCGCCTTCTCCAAGAATTTACCAATTTGGGCACTGGATTGGCAAGAGGAAAAAATGAAGACCGCGGCAAAGAGGAGTGAAGAAGCTGAATATTTTGGCAAAAAGGACATAGGTAGTAGTAGGGATGATTTAGGATTTAAACTTTAAATAATGAGGTGGGGTTTTGAGGTATTCCAAAACCAAGCCATATCTTTTTTTAATGCCCATTTTGTGGTAACATATTCTTCGAATTAATTCTTTCAGAAAATGTTGAATATTTAATTAAAATTACTTTTTGTTTATAAATTGAAAAATATTGTAAGATATTTTTGAAAAAATCGAAATATGAATCTTCGAATCAATTCAGAATTTGGAACCCTCAAAGCTGTTCTGATGCACCGCCCCGGAAAGGAAATCGACCGATTAACTCCTTACAATAAGGAATATCTGCTTTTTGAAGATGTGCCCTATCTAGAAGCTATGCAACGAGAGCATGATGCATTTTCCAACTTGATCAAAGAGACTACCGGCGCCATGGTCTATCAGCTTCGTGAATTGCTGATTCGGGTGCTTTACGATCGGGAAATTCTCCTTAGGTTGGTCAAAGACTCACTCAAGCGATCAGGTTTGGGCTATTTAGCTGAAGAAATTCTGGATCGCTTTTCCACAGCTGAATGTGCGACTATATTGACAGCGGGTCTCAAAATCCATGAACTCAAACGTAAAATTCCCAACTTGAATACCGGAGAATTGATGGATTCGGCTTTTGCAATAGCACCTTGTCCCAACCTGTATTTTCAGCGTGACCCGATGGCATTGACTCCGGGAGGGATCATTTTTTCTTCGATGAAAATGGAAGGCAGGCAGCGGGAAGCGGATTTGCTCAGGACGATCTTTGAAAATCATCCCGAATTCAAAGATCATGTCAAAACACTCTATCCTATCAATGGCCACGATTCTCCACCAAGTATCGAAGGAGGAGATGTGATCATTCTTTCTCATGAGGCGGTGGCTATCGGCAACTCCGAACGGACAGATGAAAAAGCGATTTACCATGCTGCCAAGGCACTTTTGGGTGAAGGTACCGTGAAGCGAGTCTATGAAGTTCACCTTCCCAAAAAACGCCAATACATGCATTTGGACACGGTCTTTACTGTTTTGGACGAAAATCTTGTTTTGACCTATCCTGATGCGATGAATGCGGTATTGCAGACCTCGCTTTACACGCTCAAAGACATTCAAGGTGATCGGGTGAATATTAAGCGTGAAGTGCTTAAGGAGTCTTTATTGACCATTTTGGAGCGGGAGATTCCGCACTTGGAAGTGTTGTCAACAGGCAATGGTATTCAGGAATATGCCATGAGAGAACAGTGGTTTGACGGGGCCAATGTATTTGCTGTCGGACCGAGAAGGGTGATCTCCTATAATCGAAATATTCACACCAACCGTGCCCTGCGAAATTTGGGAGTGGAAGTGTTGGAAATACCAAGTTCGGAGCTGTCCCGAGGCTTGGGTGGACCGAGGTGTATGACCATGCCTCTTAGCAGAGCGCGGGTCTAAAAATCAAAGAAGGATCGCCGACGGGAGACTTTTAGATCCTGAAGAATGCTTGACTTCACCCGGATATCGATATTGTAGGAAGTAAATCGGCCAAATGGCTGCCAATTGACATTCATCTGCCAACAGTGTAGATCTCGGGCAATGCCGATCATCGTTTGGGTAATGTTTTTTGCCTGAAGGTCAATTCCCGTATTAAAGTTGATTTTCCACTTTTCGGAAATAGACAGGTCTCCATTCAAATTCACCGTTTGGGTGACATTGGTATTGTTATTTATCTGTCGGGAATAGGCCAGATTGTATCCTATAGTCAGGTTCCATGGGATATTCCAGTCGATGTATTGACTGGGGTCATTGACGATTCGGTTGATTTCCTGCTCGGCAAACTCATTCAATACCCCTCCCTGTTGGATGAAATTTTGAGTGATTTCATCTCTGACTTCACCTGGAGTTTGTCCATTTCTGGGATTTAGAGAGGCATTGAGGTTTAGGGATGCATTTCGGATTACCCCAACTCCCTGACCATTGTTCCAAGTAAAGGCATCCACTCGGGTAAATCTCGCTGCGGTTCCTTCTCCGGTTTGTCTTACCACATAAGGATCCACGGTAGAAGTGAGGTTGACGGAGAGTTTTCTGTCAAAAAAGCTGGTTCTGGCTGAAATCTGAAATGGCGAAAGTCGAAAGGAGTCCGCAGCGAAATTGTATGCAGTATTTAAGTTGAGAGACTCGAGAATCGGGATTTTTTTGGTAGCATTTTCCGTCGTGCTGTCTTTTGCATTTAGGATTTTGGCCTCCACCACATTTCTCATACTAAAGGCCAGTGCCCGAGACTCTCCAAGCGGAGCACCACCAAAGACAAATCCGTTGTGCCGGGAATATAATCTGGTATCTCCATTTTGATTAAACTGAACCCGCTGATAATAGCCAAATACCGGGTCTGAAAAGTCCGGATTATAATTGAAGCTAAATGTAGGCGCGATGTGGTGACGAATGGTCTGGATTTTCCCTTTTTTGAAATTGTAAAAGCCATAAAAGTTGGTGTTCATCGCAAATGAACTGGTGAAGAAGCTCACCCGGTTAAATCCTTCTTCCACGATTTGATCCACGCGCTCCTCGGTAGGATTGTAATAGTAATTTAAGCGCTGCAAATACCAAAGTTCATTATAGTTGATCGAGGCAGTTCCGGTGAAAAAGTTGAAAAGGGTAAAGTTTGAACTCAGCGGAATCTGATTTCGGGCGCCGTTATTGGCGTTTTTTAGCAGTAGACCAAGATTGGCGAGGTTAAAAGGAATAGGCTCTGGTCGGCTGGGGGCTTCGGGATTTTGGACGCCAAAGTTGGATGGAGGTCTGTTGGTGATGGAATTTTGAAGGTTAAAATTCCAGGACATATTCAGCGTCTTCAGCGGCTCAAACTTGACATTTCGGAAGGGCGACTGCCTGTTCATATTTACCGAAATGGTCGGGAGATCGAGACGGACTTCACCGGTTTGGACGCTTTGAGAGTGTCTAAAGTTAGCTGACATCGAAAAAGGCGTACCGGCAAACTGCTTGGAGTAGGAAATATTAGAGCTCAGATCAGCAGTGGTGTTTGCCCGGAAGTTGCTCATATTGACGACATTGTTGAAGTAGCTGGTCGAGCCGGCATTCACTGAAGCAGAAAAGCTCGAGGTACCTCTGGATACCGGGCGGTGATTCCACTGAACCCGAAATGTATTGTAATCAATCGGCGTTTCTGCAGTCTCAGGACTGGTGAATTTCTGGAAATCAATATTAAATCCTCCGCTAAACCGATATCGCTTGGTGTACACTGCCTGAGATTTAGCTCCCCAGCCTCCCTTAGAATACACATCACCAGTCACCCGAGCGTGGATGTAATCATTGATAGCGAAATAATATCCAAAATCTCTCAGGAAAAGACCTCGTTGCTGTTCTTTTCCATATCTGGGAAAAATAATCCCGGAGGCTTTTTCCTCTGGTGTATCCGGAATGATTCCAAAAGGGAGTCCGAGTGGGGTTGGGATACCGTTGAAATACAAGTTGAACGGCCCCGAAACGACCTGCTTGCCTTGGATCGACTTGATTTTATTGGATGAAATATGCCAATGCGGTGTGGTCAGTTTGCAGGTGGAATAGTAGCCATGATCCAGGTAAATACTACCATCGGCAGTTTTCTTGATCGTTTCACCGCGGAGGATTCCATCTTGTTGCTCAGTCACCACATCCTTAATAATGGCTTTTTGGGTTTTGAAGTTGTACTTCATTTCCTTTCGGATCTCGTAAGTGGAGTTGCCGTCTTTGAAAAACGGGTTTCCCAAAACCGCGCCTGTTGAGTCCGATACTCCTGTGGCATAGAGCTCGGAGTTTTCCCAGTCGATCACGATCAGGTCTGCATCGAGTCGCATGGTGCCGTATTCAAACCACGCCTTCTTGTAGAGATATACCTTGTTTTCCTTGAAATCGGTGATGATACTATCCTCGGCAAAATAAAGAATCTCTGTAGTGATGTCACTGGTGGGCATAATTTTTGCCGAATCGATCCTGGCCAATGTATCGAGGGAATTGCTTACTGAGTCCAGATTGGGGATAGTTCTCGCTGGAGGAGTCAAAGTATCAGGAGCTACTAGCCTTCTTTCCCGCTGAGTTCTAGTATTTACTTGGGAAACGGCTTTTTCAGGAAGGATCCATGTAAATAAGAGAATAAAAAAAAGGATTCTGAAACCCGTCACTTCTGCCTTCGCTTTGGTTAATTTGCCTGAAATTTCGCGTAAAGTTAATTCTATTGCCCTCATGGAAAGATTCAATAACAAAAAAATTCTCTTAAGTTTTCTTATAGCGATTCCTTTTTTGTTTGGAGGATTCATTCCGAATGAAACGATGATGCCGGCATTTCGGATGAAAAAAATTGTTCTGGATGCGGGTCATGGTGGAAGTGACCCCGGTAATATCGGTTCACGAGCTAAGGAAAAAGATATCAACCTCGCTGTCACTCTGCTAGTTGGGAAGTATATCAAAGAAAATATGCCCGATGTGGAAGTAATCTACACTCGGGATGATGATAGCTTTCCCACGCTCAAGCAACGTCCTCAAATCGCCAATACCAATAAGGCGGACCTTTTTGTCTCCATCCATTCCAATGCTGCTACCAATAAATCTGCATTTGGAACGGAGACATTTGTGATGGGTACCAAGCACTTCGAGCAAAACTTTGACATTGTCAAGCGGGAAAATTCTGTGATATTATTGGAGGATAATTACCAAGAGGAATACGAGGGATTTGATCCTACCTCACCAGAATCCTACATGCTCTTTAACTTGACCCAAAAGGCATTTATAGGAAACAGCCTAAGTCTCGCTGAGCAAGTCGAAAATCAATTCAGAGATCGTGTCGGGAGAAAAAGCCGCGGGGTAAAACAGGGACCATTTTATGTGCTTTGGACGCCTTCCATGCCGAGTGTTTTGATCGAGCTGGGCTTTTTGTCCAATTCTACTGAGGAGCAGTTTCTAGCATCCAAGCAAGGGCAGGAGTACATGGCTTCAGCGATTTATCGGGCGATCAAAGATTATAAAAATCAAATTGAGAGTAATTGACAGTCAGTAGAATACAAATAAGATTTAGCCCTTTTCCCCACAGAAAAGGGCTTTTTTATAACTTGAGAACAAAACCACTCCCCACCAAGCGGAGTTGGATAACCATAAACCCAACGTAACTTTATTTCTTTTTCCCATGGAAAAAAACTCAACCAACTTTCAACACTTGCTGGAAACCCTGGACAAAAAATACTCCCAAGTCAAGCTCGGCGGAGGACCTAAGCGAATCGCCTCCGAGCATGAAAAAGGAAAATTGACTGCAAGAGAGCGAATTGATTATTTGATCGATAAAGAAACGGGATTTTTAGAAATCGGAGCATTTGCGGCGGACGGCATGTATGAAGAAGAAGGAGGCTGTCCATCTGCCGGAGTAGTAACGGGGATCGGCTATGTGAGCGGGAGGATGTGTGTGATTGTCGCTAATGACGCTACCGTGAAGGCAGGTGCATGGTTTCCGATGACTGCCAAAAAGAACCTACGGGCTCAGGAAGTCGCCATGGAAAATAGACTTCCGATCATCTACTTGGTCGATAGTGCAGGGGTTTTTCTTCCGATGCAAAATGAAATTTTCCCTGACAAAGAGCACTTCGGCCGCCAATTCAGAAATAATGCAAAGATGTCCGCCATGGGAATCGTGCAGGTCGCGGCAATCATGGGAAGTTGTGTTGCCGGTGGGGCGTATTTACCCATTATGTCCGATGAAGCGATGATCGTGGACAAGACGGGATCGATTTTTTTGGCAGGATCCTACTTGGTCAGAGCAGCTATCGGTGAGGTGGTTGACAATGAGACGCTAGGAGGAGCGACGACTCATTGCGAGATTTCAGGAGTGACCGACAATAAGTATGACTCTGATCAAGATTGTCTCGAAGCGATTAGGAGGATTTTTTCGACTTTGGGAGAGAATCCTAAAGCAGGTTTTGATCGGATTGATCCCAAAGAGCCGGGGATTTCTGGAGATAAACTACTGGATGTTTTTCCTACCGATCGAGTAAAGCCTTACGATATGCTGGAAGTCATCAAGGGCTTGGTCGATGGCGGAGAAATCAATGAATACAAAAAAGACTACGGTAAAACACTGATCTGTGCCACGGCTCGCATCGACGGCTGGGTGGTAGGGATCATCGCCAATCAGCGAAAAATTGTCAAAACTGCCAAAGGCGAAATGCAAATGGGAGGCGTGATTTACTCCGACTCTGCGGATAAGGCCGCCCGATTCATCATGAACTGCAATCAGCGAAAAATCCCTCTGGTATTTCTCCAAGACGTGAGCGGATTTATGGTAGGTAGCAAAGCCGAACACGGAGGAATCATCAAGGACGGAGCGAAAATGGTCAATGCCATGGCAAACTCCGTTGTTCCCAAATTCACGTTTATTCTTGGGAACTCCTATGGTGCAGGGAATTACGCCATGTGTGGCAAGGCCTACGATCCGCGGCTGATCTATTCTTGGCCTACGGCTCAAATGGCCGTGATGTCGGGAGCATCGGCAGCCAAAACGCTGCTTCAAATCAAAGTTTCTGCTTTGAAAAAAGCAGGGAAAACCATCTCTCCAGAAGATGAAAACCAGCTTTTGGAAGAAATCACCTCCAAGTACAATGAAGAACTGAGCCCGTATTATGCAGCATCGAGACTTTGGATAGATGGTGTAATCGATCCCCGAGAGACACGAAAAGTGATCAGTATGGGCATACAGGCTGCCAATCACGCTCCCATCACTGAGCGATTTAATGTGGGTGTGTTACAAACCTGAGTTTTTTGGTAAATTCAAAAAAAGACTAAATCTATTCGGATGAGCGAATTGTCTTCCTCACAACTTGATGCCTTGATTTCCTTATTGGATGACCCGGATGTAGAGGTCAAAAACCACGTTCGGGACAAAATCCTATCCTTAGGTGCAGAGGTTATTCCTGTTTTGGAACAAAAATGGGAAAATAGCTTTGACCCGATCCTCCAAAAGGAAATCGAGGAGCTTGTCCATGAACTTCAATTCGATTTGCTCAAATACCGGCTCGAAGAGTGGAAAAACTCAGAGGATCGGGATTTGCTCACCGGACTTTGGCTGATCAATACCTATCAGTATCCAGATTTGGATTTTGACAAGCTCAATGCAGACATGCATCAGATCTACTTTGAGGTCTGGACAGCCTTCAAAAATGACTTGGCACCTTACGATCAGGTGAGGATTATCAATCATGTCCTTTTCAATCAGCTTCGCTTTTCAGCCAATACCAAAAATTTTCATTCTCCCGGTAATAGCATGTTGTCCACAGTGCTGGATACTAAAAAGGGGAATCCAATTACACTCTGCTCGATTTATCTTTTGGTTGCCCAAAAGCTCGGTTTGCCGATCTACGGAGTTAATTTGCCCAATCTTTTTGTCTTGACCTATAAATCAGCCGATGTGACCTTTTACATCAATGCATTTAATAAAGGCCTTATTTTTCTCAGAAATGATATTTCAAACTATCTGGAACACCTCAAAATCGAACCTCAGGACAATTTTTTTGAGCCCTGTTCTCATCTGGAGATAATTCTTCGAAGTTTGAGAAATCTCGCTCATGCTTTCGAAAAATTGGGCGAAGCCTCCAAGGTCGAAGAGGTCAAAGTTTTGATCCGGATTTTAGAGGGTCAGTAGGTACGGATATTGCAGCCTACAGCTCGTACTTGTGCAGGAGTAGGGCTTTCCCCTTTCAGTATTTGATTGAGAGCCCGCTCGAGATGGCGTTCGGAGACGGCAGATTCAGCTTGGGCATTATTGTCGATCGCACCTCGATAGGCGATGCTCAATCCATTGGCTCCAGGGACCATGACTATTGCTTCAGGAACTTTAGTGATTTGAAAAAGCTTGGTCCAAGCCTGTCCTGCATCGATCAAATAGGACATGTTGAGCCCCGACTGATCGATGTGATTTCTCAATGGGATCTGTTCAGCCTCAGAGTTTCCCGTTTCAGGATTGATTAAGGCAAATGAAATTCCTTGACTTTGGAATTTACTTCGAAGTGCAATGATCCGACTTTCGTACATTTTTGCAAAAGGGCAGTTGAGACTGTGGAAAATGAGTACCAAACCCTTTCCATTCACCATATCCGGCAGGTTCATGCTTTTGCCAGTGACCGCATCGGTCGCAGTGAGTTCTTGAAAATTTTGCCCTATGGAGGAAAATGAAACCCCAACTCCTAGGATAAAAGCGAGAAATATTTTTTTGATTGAAGTTACCATATCGTATAAGTTAAGATGACTTGATTTAGGCGTCGAACTTCCACTGTGTAATGGTGGTCGGCAAAGTCCGTACCTCTGATTTTCCCTTTGATTTGAGTGGCATCAGTATCGAATGGTTCTAATAGAATGTTTTCCCGAAACGAAACGCCTCTTTTGCCCTGACATTTAAAAATGGATTCTTTAGCTGACCAAGCCATGGTGTAGTGGGCGGGGTCCTGATCTAAAAAATCCAATTCAGCAGGATCCAAGAATCGGAATCCAATCTGCAGGATTTTTTCCCGGATCAAATCCATGTCGATTCCCACCGGATTTTCCCGGTGAAAAATAGCCCCCGCATAGCCGGGAGTATGAGTCAGTGAAACAAACCCCTGTCCGTTCATCGATTGCGATTTGCCATGCTCATCCTTGAAAAATCCCGGATAAGGAATCTGCAAGGTCTTAAGCGCATCATGGATTGCAATGCGGGCAGTGGCCCATTCTTTCTTTTTTTCGGGGTGGGAAATATTGGCGTAGGAGAGTTTTTCGCGGAAACTCAGAAAACTCATTGACTCAATTTCCTGCTCTTCGATAATCTTCACTGCCAAGGCCGAGGAAGAATCAATTTTTTCTATTTTTGTTTGCATAGGCCAAAAGGGCGCTGCTGAGTGACTGTCGAATATATGCCAAAAATCCAAGTAAATAAATCTCATACCCTCACCGGACACAATGATTGTATCTATGCGCTGACAGAGGGTAGTGATCCCCGGTTTTTCTACACCGGAGCCGGAGATGGAATGGTGGTGGAGTGGGATCTCGACCAGCCTAAGGATGGTAAACTAATTGCCAAACTGCCCCATTCGATCTATGCACTCGAGGTGGACCGTAGTCGAAATTGGCTGATAATCGGGCATAATTTTGAAGGGATTCATGTGATCGATTTGAATGACAATAAGGAAATCTGGAGCCTCAAGCTGACCGATCAGGCAATTTTTGACATAAAAGTCTATGGAAATGAGGTGTTTGTAGGGACGGGTGATGGGCTTCTCATCATAGTCGATATGGAGGCCAGAGCAGTCAAAAGACACATCAAACTAAGCTCCAAAAGTATTCGTGTCATGGCCATAGCACCTCATCGGAAGGAGCTTGCCCTTGGTTTAAGTGATCATTCAATAAAGATTCTTGATTTGGCCAATCTTTTTCATCCAATAGCCAATTTGCTCGGACATACCAATTCAGTTTTTGCATTGGGCTACACGCCAGATGAAAAAACGCTGATTTCAGGAGGCAGAGATGCGCATCTGAAATTTTGGAATTCTGAAAATTACCAGCTCAGTGAAAACGTAGTGGCACACATGTATGCCATTAATTATTTATCTTACCAAGAGGACGGAAAATACCTAGTAACCTGCTCGATGGATAAGTCAATGAAGATTTGGGATGTGTCTGATCGCAAATTGTTGAAAGTCATTGATAAAGCTCGAAATGCAGGTCACGGTACCTCGATCAACAAAGTATTATGGAGCACCTACTCCGGTCAGGTGATTTCTGTGTCAGATGACCGGACCATTTCCATCTGGCAAATAGAAGCTAGCGATTTATGAAAATATCCCCTACCGCCATCCGGCAAAAAGCATTTGAAACGGCATTCCGCGGTTTTGAAAAAAAAGAAGTGATCTCTTTTTTGGAAGAAATGGCTCAAGCCATGGAGCAGATCAACCAAGAGAACCTCGAATTGCGTTCCAGGCTTCAGCAAGTTGAGTCGGAAGCAAAAAGACTCAAAGACGTGGAAGACTCTCTTTTCAGAACTCTCAAAACTGCCGAAGATACCGGTGCAGCGATGATCACAGAGGCCTCTGAGGCTGCCGATCAGATCATCGGAGAAGCTAACCAAATCGCAGAACAAGCTACCAAACAAGCGCAAGATTATGCAGCCCAAGTGAAGCAGCAGGCAGATGAGCAGGCTAGAATCATCACTTCTGCGGCAGAAGCCAAAGCCAAAGAAACCATCAAAGAAATCCGAGAAAGTATGCAAAGCCTTGTCAGAAGCTACGATGGACTTTTGGAGCAGCGAGAAGCTTTGGTGAAAAGTCTAAAACGAGTATCTCAAGATGCGCTCAATCAAATCGAGCTTTCGGATGCTCATTTTTTCCGAATTGATGCCAAAGCCTATCAGCGGGCAATCGAAGAACTAAGCCGATCGAGCCATTTTACGGTAGCCAATATTTCTACTTTGGCGACACAAGCGCCATCAGTTCCTCACACGGAGGATGAGCCTGCGGAGCAGTTTGAGGATGACATGAGTACAGCTCATCTTGAGGAAGATACCCAAGAAACTGTCGATGCGCTTCAGCATGAGTTGGAGGAAGAAGGAATATTAGATCCAGAGGAAGAGTCCGTTCCGCTCGAGGAAGAACCTGTGGCTGCAATGGAAGAAGAAATAATGGAAACCGAAGATTCCGAACCGGAAATACATGAAGAAGAAATCAAACAAAAACCGGTAAATACCCCACCACAAGCCCAAATAGAATCCAAAAAATCTAATGGAGGCTCGTTTTTTGACGATATCGACTGATGGGTAAAGTAGCACTGGAGGGGATAGAATTTCATGCCTACCATGGTGTCTATCCTGAGGAATCCATTCTTGGTAATCGCTTTACGCTTGATCTGGAATTGGAGACTGATTTCAAAGATGCCATGCTTCATGACAGTCTGAAGGATACCGTTGATTATGCCAAGTTGTACAAACTGATCAAGGCTCGAATGGATGTTAAAGTGAAGCTTTTGGAGCATTTGGGGCATTTAATCATCGGCGATATTTTACAGGCGTATCCAAAAGTAAAGAGCGTCAAGCTCACCCTAAAAAAGCATCATCCTGCGCTGGGAGGTATTGTGCAGTACTCGGCTGTGACAGTCTGCTACCCTGAAGATTTTGCCTGATTTTCATGTATTCCCGAGCCGAACTTTCCAAAATCCGGACTGACTTCTGGATTGCTTTTGGGCAGTACATGAAGCCCGTTCCCAATGCCCAAGGCCGTAAAATCAATTGGCCCAATTACAAGACAGGGATCAAGGATATTTACTTTCGTATGCGTGCAGAGCGCGGGTTTGCTTCCATCGGTATCGAACTTGGACATCCAGATCCTGAGCTTCAAGAGTTATTTTTTGATCAGTTCAAAGAGCTGAAAAATTTGCTTAAAGCCAGTCTCGGAGAAGAGTGGGACTGGAAACTTCATGAGCAAAATGAATTTGGTCAGCCAGTCACCAAAATCGAAAAAATCCTTCTCGGAGTCAATGTGCTCGAGCGGGAAGATTGGCCGAAAATCATTTCTTTTCTCAAGCCCAGAATCATTGCGTTGGATGAGTTTTGGGATAATGTGAAGCCGGGTTTCGAGGATTTTTAAAGTGATTTTTTGCTGTAAGTAAAAGTCTCAATCTGCGGTTCTCCACGTTCAGAAATATTCACTTGAAATACCAATTGATCGCCTTTTCGTTCGATGGTCATGCCGTTGAGGTAAGCCTTTTTTTCTTCCAGTTCGATGAGCTCAAAAGTCGTCCATTCTTCCTTTTCTTCCCAGCCCATCAGGTCGGACCCGAAATGCTTCAACTTCATGGTGACACTTTCTCCATCTTCGACCAGATTCATAAATTCAGAAAATACCAGCTTGCCATTTTCCCAAAAGCGAAATGTGCCGATCATGTGACCATCTACAGCTGGAGCCCAAATCTCCTCACAGTCCCCGCCGAGACCTGTACCGGTCCAATATCCCACCAGCCAATCAAAATCTGCAATGGTACCTTTTCCGGGAATTTGACCGGATGAGAGTTGTCTCACCTGAGCAGAGGACCAATGACTAATTGTCAGAAGAAGCAAAATAGGGAGGAGTGCCTTCATGTTTTTTATTTTAAAGAACAGAAGGTACGAAAAATCACTGATCGTGACGCTTGGGAATATCCGGATTGATGAAGGTAAATCCTCGGGCTTCGTCTCCGTCAAAGAAATCTATCTGCATTCCCATCAAAAACATATAGTGTTTTTTCTCGATCAAAACCGGAATTCCGTGGATCTCAAACTGCTGATCTTCAGGCTTGGATTTGTCAAAACCCAGTACATAAGACATGCCGCCACACCCTCCGCCTTTGACTCCTACGCGAAGAAAATAATCGGCTGGGATATTTTTATTGGCCATGATGTGCTTGATCTCTGCTTCGGCTTTTTGGGTAATTTGAATGGGGATTAACATGTCTGAAAAATCCGATTTGAAAGTATTTGGTTCAGAACTTTTGGCAAAAATACCCATTCGGCCGGTTTTTTGACTAAATAGAATTATAGATATTCACCCTGAAATCTTTGCTATGGAATACCTTGTTGATCTCCTTAAATTGATTCTCCCGGCAGGAGCTGTTCTTTATGGCATGTACCTCGTGGTCATGTCTTTTCTTTCAAAAGAAAGAGAAAAAATGCTCGTGGAGCTTAAATCTCAACATACTCAAACGATCCTTCCACTTCGGCTTCAGGCAGCGGAGCGCATCTGTCTTTTGCTGGAGCGGATCACGCCAAACAACCTGGTCCGAAGATCAAGTTCAAGCGAGTTTTCTGCCGCGGAACTCCATTCTCGATTGGTTTCTGAGGTGAGAGAAGAGTTTAATCACAATCTCAGCCAGCAAGTTTACTTCACTGATGAGGCATGGGAGACGGTTCGAAAAGCCGTCGAAGACACCGTAACCATCATTAACATGAGTCGACAGCATCTTGGTGCCGAGGCTTCTGGAATGGAACTGGCAAAAGCGATTTTTGCGCAGTCGCTAGAGCAAAAAAATGACGCCATTTCTTTCGCTTTGAAAAAAATCAAATCTGAAGTTCAGCACTATTTCTAAAAAGCTATGGATGACTATTCTGATAAAAACCGAAGTGTAATCGAGCGGGCCAAGACACTGTTTGGCAAGCAGGTGGAAGGAATCATTCGTCAGGAGCAAAAACTTATAGAGCTAGTCCGAAATGTCGGCGAGAAGATTTCCAAAGTCGGGCGAAACTCCAAGGTGAAAAAGTTCATTCAGCCCATTCAGATTTTTATCCGGATGATCAAGGCGCATTTCCGAGGTGAGCACCGGATTGCTTTGAGCACTTTGGGATTGATTGTGCTGGCATTGGTGTATTTCCTTTCTCCGATAGACATAATTCCTGATTTTTTGGGAGTCCTTGGTTTTGCGGATGATTTATCTGTGGTAATGGCTGTGTATGCCAAAGTCAAAGATGAGATCGAGCAATTTTTAGAATGGGAGCGAACCCAAGTTTAGGTTTCCCTGTTTGGCTTTGAAAACAAAAACCAACACCTATTTATGGAGCCACATTTGGGATCGATCACGCACGATTTGATCAGTCATGCCATGACCTATTCGACTTACCGTGATCTCATCGATCAGCTGCTTGCTGAAAATAAAACCACAGGACACAATCATTCAGAAGCCTATCTGGACTACACCCGGATGAACGTGCAGCGAATGTCTCGTTTGGACAAAACAGCCAAAGTTTCCCATTTACTGAAAGAAACAGTAGAGTCAATCCAAGAAGATCAAATCTGGCTCGTCATCACCGAGGCTTGGTGTGGAGATGCGGCCCAAAATATTCCTTACCTCGTCAAGCTGGCGGAACTCAATCCTAGAATTGAGTTGCGTTTAATCCTTCGAGACGAGTATCCTGAAGTGATGGATGATTACCTCACGGATGGCGCCCGGTCCATTCCCAAACTAGTCGCCATGACAGCCGATCTCAGCTGCGAATTGTTTACTTGGGGGCCCAGACCTGCATCTGCACATAATTTGGTTTTGGAATATAAAAGGGACTCCAAGGGGATGAGCTATCAAGAGTTTTCAGAAACTTTACATCTTTGGTATGCCCGAAACAAAAACCAAGAGTTGGAATCGGAGCTGTTACCTTTGATCCAATCGACTATTATATAATGAAAATCGCCATTTTATCTGGTACATCTGGTCTGGTGGGTATGCAGTTGCTTCATCAGCTGATGAAAAGTGCACAATATGACTTTATCCTCAGTGTAGGCCGAAGGAAGCTCGCTCTCAAACACAATAAGCTGATCCAAATTGACGGAGATCTTTTCAAGCTTTCTGATTGGGATTGGGAAGGGAAAGTCCGCTCTGAGTCACTTGGAGGCGAGTACCATGAACTGCTGGATGCGATTAAGGAAAAAAAAGCCGAAATCCATGCGTATTCCAGTCTGGGTACCACGATCAAAGTGGCTGGTTCGAAGGAGAAATTTTATGCCATCGATCATAATTTGGTGATTACATTTGCTGCATGGGCAAAAAAGATTGGGGCTGCCAAGTTCCTTTATGTCTCGGCCATGGGGGCGGAAGCCACTTCTTCAATTTTTTATAATAAAGTCAAAGGAGAAACAGAAGAAGATCTAAAAGCCTTTCAATTTGATTATTTGGGTTTATTTAGGCCTTCGCTTTTGTTGGGTAACAGACACGAATTCCGCTTTGGCGAACAGGTGGCCACCGTCTTCATGAAGCCTTTGGTTTGGCTCAAAATTGCAAAAAACATCCGTCCCATCTACGATCACCAAGTTGCTAAGGCAATGGTAAAAACCGCTCTTTCTCCCCATTCTTCTTCAGTTGAAATCATTCTTTCCGGACAAATGCAAGACTTAAGTAAATGATAGCAGTCATCCAACGCGTCAGTGAATCCTCCGTAAAAATCGAAGGAAAAATCAAAGCCCAAATAGGCCTTGGTCTGATGATTCTAGTGGGAATCGAAGACGCAGACGGCCCTGAGGATATCGAGTGGCTGTCCAAAAAGATTGTCAATCTTCGGATTTTTCCGGATGAGAATGAAGTGATGAACCGAAGCCTTTTGGATGTCAATGGAGAGATTTTGCTGATTTCCCAATTTACCCTTCATGCCAGTACCAAAAAAGGCAATCGCCCGTCCTACATCAAGGCAGCTAAGCCGGATATTGCTATTCCGATTTATGAAAAAATGATTGTCGCTCTCGAAACCGAACTCGGGAAATCGATCGGAACGGGAGAATTTGGCGCTGATATGAAAGTCAGCCTGATCAATGATGGTCCGGTCACAATCGTAATGGATACTAAGAATAGGGTCTAAAATTTCGGATGTCGGATTTTGGGATTTACCGAAATCCAACATCTCAAACCCGAAATTGGGACTCAATCCGGCTCTTTGACCATAAAATCTTCCAAAGCTTTCTCCACAAACTGGTTTAGGGAGTAGCCTTTGATCAGGGCCTTTCGGGCAATTTTTTGATGCAATTCAGGCTTAATTCGAACGTTAAATGTGCCTTTGTAGGACTTTTCGGGTTTCTTCCCGATTTCAGAACAGAGTTCCAGGTAATCATCCACAGCTTCGTGAAAGGCTTTTTTTAACTCTTCCACCGTGGTGCCTTCAAACGTTACCAAATCGTCTATTCCTTCAATTTTCCCATGGAAAACTTCGTCTTCTGAGGAAAAGGAAATGGAACCAATGAAATTTTTATAAGTGATCGTGTTTTTCATATATAGCCTTCGTTGGTGAGGATTTGAATGATATCCAGAATGACATACTTTTTTAGAATTGGAGCTGGGTGTGGTTTGTGGAGTCGGATAATGGATTTGGTCAGTGGATGGATAAAGGCTTTTCGAGAACCGGCGGTTTTTCCAGTCTTTTTTTCTTCATACCCAAGCCCAAGAAGAAGTGTTTCTAGTTCTTGAAATGTGAAGTCGTTTGGCTTCTGAAGTAATCTTGCCTTTAACTTATCCAACTTAGTCATTAACCTTTGCAACTTGTTTTCAGTTGCAAAATGTAATAAAAAAAAGCCAAATATTTCTATTCGGCTTTTGTCTTGTTTCTCGCTTCTAAAATCTTGTCTCTTCAGAAATGTTTCCAGCCCTGGGCCTTCAACTGCACGGCAGTTCCACTTTTGGTCACTAGGTATTTTCCTTCTTCAGGCTTGGTGATGTGTCCGATGAAATGAATATCAGGATGCTTTTCCAGCTTGGCAAAGTCCTTTTGATCGATGGTGAATAGCAATTCATAATCTTCTCCTCCATTGAGTACGCAGGTAATCGGGTCCATATTCAGTTCTACCGCAGTATCAAACGTCTGCTTATCGATCGGAAGTTTGTCTTCATAGATCGTTGCTCCAACGCTGGATGCTTTGCAGATATGGAAAATTTCAGAGGCCAATCCATCCGAAATATCCATCATGGAAGTCGGTATGACACCGAGTTCTCTGAGTTCATGGATGATGTCCATTCGGGCATCGGGACGAAGTTGACGACCGGTCACCACGGTGTATTTCTCCAGTTCGGGCTTCATGTCAGGGTTGGAAAGGTAAACTTGCTTTTCCCGCTCCAAAATCTGCAAACCGACTAAAGCTGCACCCAAATCTCCTGTCACGCAAAGGATGTCATTTACCTTAGCTCCAGATCGATAGCTGAGTTGTTCTTTTTGGGCTTCGCCGATGGCGGTAATCGAAATTACCAATCCACTTCGTGAAGCTGTGGTATCGCCCCCAACCAAATCCACTCCATAATGCTCACAGGCCGCGTTGATCCCTTCGTAAAGCGCATCTACCGCTTCTACCGAGAATCGATTAGAAAGCGCGATGCTGACGGTGATTTGTTTGGGAATGGCATTCATCGCCGCGATGTCGGAAACATTGACCGCTACTGCTTTGAAACCCACATGAGGAAGTGGGGCATAGGCCAAATCAAAGTGAACCCCTTCTAAAAGCAAGTCGGTGGATACTACTTTCACGTGATCCCCTGCGTCGATAACAGCGGCGTCATCTCCTATGCCTATTAGCGTAGAGGAGTTTTTGAGTTGTACTCTGGTATTGATATGGTCAATCAGGCCAAATTCGCCCAATTCACTGATTTCTGTTCGTTTTGCTGACATTTAGATTAATGATTTATTCTACCTATTATTTCCCGCAGATTTGCACAGAAAAAGACACAGATTTTCGCAGATTGGCTTTCTTAATTATTTCAGACTTCTGAATTCAGCTTTCTGACTTCTTGCCGACTGAGACTGACCACGCTTACTTTTTTCAGACTTCCGAATTCTGCTTTCAGACTTTCTGCCGACTGACCCCTGATTACTTCTTTTCCTGACACAACTCCACCAATACGCCATTCGTGCTGCGCGGGTGCAAAAATACCACTAATTTATTGTCGGCACCTTCTTTTGGGATTTCATTCAGGATTTCAAATCCCTCGGCTTTGAGTCGGGACACTTCAGCATGGATATCTTCCACATCAAAAGCGATGTGATGGATTCCCTCAGACTTTTTCTCCAAATACTTGGCAATCGGGCTGTCGGGACGGGTGGATTGAAGCAATTCTACCTTGGTTTCTCCGACCTGAAAAAAGCTGGTTTCTACGCCTTCACCTTCGACGATTTCTGTTTTAAAGTGCTCTTTTCCAAGGAGTTTTCGGAAGAGTTCGTTTGATTTTTCGAGATCTTTGACAGCAATTCCGATATGTTCGATTTTCCTCATGCAGTTATTTTGTATCTTTGGGTTGAATCTTTTTTCAAAGGGGTATGTTTTCCCCACATTCGAAAGCATTATACAATTAAGTAAAGGTATAAAAGATATGATCACCGTTTCTGACAAAGCCAAAGAGAGAATTCTCGAACTGAAGAAAGAGGAAGGCCGGACTGAAAATGAAAACATCCGGGTTTCTGTGAAGGGAGGGGGCTGTTCCGGCTTGATGTACGATTTGGGATTTGATGCCACACTGACGGAGACTGACCATGTCTTCGAAGACAAGGGAGTCAAAATTCTGGTGGACCGAAAAAGTCTGCTTTACCTCGCCGGGACGACCTTGGAGTTTTCCGATGGTTTGAATGGCAAAGGATTCCAATTTGTCAACCCAAATGCCAGTCGAACCTGCGGATGCGGGGAAAGCTTCTCCGTTTAATTATATTCCATTTTACAAACTCTAGATGAAAGCAGCCCAAAATGGCTGCTTTTTTCATGTAAAAACTTTAGCATAAAATCAGTTTTACAGCGCCTTAATCGTACTCAATCCTTACCTTTGCCCACGTTAAAAAAACGACCCAAATATGGAAAACACTGTCAAAAACATTCCTTTAAATGACCTTCATATTGCCCTTGGTGGCAAAATGGTACCCTTCGCAGGATTCAACATGCCCGTGCGCTACAGTTCGGACAATGAGGAGCATCTCTGCGTGCGAAATGGAGTAGGAGTGTTTGACGTGTCCCACATGGGTGAATTTTTTGTAGAAGGACCTCATGCCTTGGAACTGATCCAAAAAGTGACCTCCAATGATGCTTCCAAGTTGGTGGTAGGTCAAGCGCAGTATTCCTGCTTTCCCAATGAGACCGGAGGGATCGTGGATGACCTGATCGTGTATAAGTTTTCTGACGAAAAGTACATGCTCGTAGTCAATGCTTCCAACATCGACAAAGACTGGGCTTGGGTGAATAAATTCAATACGATGGGAGCGAAGTTGACCAACGCTTCAGATGCGTATTGTCTGTTTGCCGTGCAAGGTCCAAAGGCTATTGAAGCGGTGCAGTCATTAACTCCTGTGAACCTTTCTGATGTGAAATTCTACCACTTTACAGTTGGGGAATTTGCCGGAGTGGAGGATGTAATTATCTCAGGTACAGGCTATACCGGTGCGGGTGGATTTGAGATTTATGTGAAAAATGCCGATGCAGAGCACGTCTGGAAGGCCATTTTTGAAGCAGGAAAAGACTTTGACATCAAGCCTATTGGATTGGGCGCTAGGGATACCTTGAGATTGGAAATGGGCTATTGCCTATATGGCAATGATATTACGGACACCACTTCTCCGATCGAAGCGGGTTTGGGTTGGATTACCAAGTTTACTAAGGATTTCACCAATTCAGAAGCGATCAGAAAGCACAAAGAAGAAGGCGTTTCCAGAAAGTTGGTTGGTTTCATCATGCAGGAGCGAGGCATTCCTAGAGGTCACTATCCAATCGTGGACGCAGCCGGCGAGGTCATTGGTGAGGTGACTTCCGGTACGCAGTCTCCAAGCATGGGCGTGGGAATTGGTTTGGGCTATGTGAAAACCGAATTCAGCAAGCCCGGAACTGAAATTTTCATCCAAATCCGTAACAAAAATCTGAAAGCTCAAGTCGAAAAACTTCCGCTTTTGAAAGCCTAATGAATTCCATCGAAGTCTGCTTCAGTCCCGAACTGATTCATCTCCATGAAGTAAAAGGTAAAATCGTGGTTGTGGTCGATATTTTTCGGGCCACATCCACGATGGTTGCCGCCTTGGCTAGCGGAGTCACAGAGATCCTTCCCTTTGCGGATTTGGAGGCTTGTCGCGCCATGCAGGCAGAAGGCTTTTTGATCGGTGGGGAAAGAAATGGTTTGACCGCGCCGGGATTTGAAATGGGAAATTCTCCTGTTGCTTACCTTTCGGGAGAATACAAAGGCAGACGGTTGGCGATGACCACTACAAATGGGACCCAAGCCATCGAAAAATCCAAAGGAGCAGCTGAGATTCTCATCGGAGCCTTTCCCAACCTTCAGGCGACGGTCTCATACATCCAAGCTCAACATTTGGACGTTTTGGTTCACTGCGCGGGATGGAAAGGACGATTTAATCTGGAAGACTCCCTGTATGCAGGTGCTTTGGTCAAATCCCTTGAGTCCACCCATCAGGCAGATGAAGACGGTGCTTTGGCGATGAAGTCACTTTTTGAGCGGGAAGGTCATCAGATGAAAAAGTATCTCAGTCAGGCTTCTCATGCCAAAAGACTCCAAAATCACGGCATCGAATCGGATATTGATTTCTGCCTGACTTTAGATGTTTTTGACCTGGTGGTTGGATTGGATGAACGAGGGTTTTTAACTCCAGTAAACTAGCTTTTTTCAATAAACAGGAAACTCCTGCTGCAAGCCTTGGAATGCATCGATCATTTCCCACTTTGGTTTGTAGAAATCCTGAATCAGTCTTCCTGACACATTTCCATTTCGGATATACTGAATGGCTGCATTTAGTCGGGCATCTGCAGGATCACCCCAAGCCACATTGGGAGTGTCTCCTACGGTAAAATTGGCTGGAAAACCTTCAAAGTATTCTGCTTTTCCTTCTGAGTTTGCGGTGGCAAATGTGATCGGGACGAGCTCAACGTTATTTTGCTGCAAGACATTGTTGTAACGTGAAAGTGGGAACGAACCGACCGGTTTTCCGAAGGTATTATCTCCGATCAAAATCAAATCCATGTAAGGATCCAAGCTGTTGATTACCAGTTCAGAGGCTGAAGCAGAGCCTCTTGAAGTGAGGAAAATGATTCGGTTTAGATTAAGATTTCCGATTTTGGAGAAATTCTCTGAATCATTTAAGCTGGTTTTGATAGAATTGAGTTTATTGGTGTACATCAACTTGCCGCTATTAGCGGGCTGTATCAAGTAGTTCATAATTTGCTCGGCTACAGCCACGGATCCACCTCCGTTATATCGGAGGTCAATGATGAGTTCTTGAATTCCTTCCGCTTGAAAAAACTCCATTGAAATCTGTACCTCGGCGCTTCGAGTGGGATTAAGACCGGCTGTAGCTTTGAAGGATTGATAGGCCCAGTAGCCTACTTTTTTCCCATCCACATCGATCACTCGCTGATCCAATACCGAATTGCTTTGATATTCGGCTTTCACATTGGTCCGAGTGGTGGTGGTGCCATCGGGTAGTTTGAAGGTAAAGGAGTTGGAAATCCCGGGATCAGGCGGGCCGAGTTTGAAATCATACCCACCATTTGAAGTCTTGTAGCTCGAAATCGGCTGTCCATTGATCTGGGTGATTTCCCAACCGCGCTGCCAACCGTCTTTGCCAGCAGGAGCTTCATCAAAAACAAAGGAAACATAGAGTTTTTCGTCTGCCGTAAATGCAAATCCGAATCCGTGTCCGGCATTTCTGCCTACAAATGCATTGGTGAAAGCCTCCTGTGTGGTGAGATATGAAAAGCGGTCAAGTGGTTTGAAGATGATACCATCCAGCAATTCTTCATTGCTTGAATAGCTCGATAGATCAGGATTTGTCGGTAATTCCTCTGTCCAATAATACCATTCCCTCATACTGTCGAAAATAGCCTTTTTGACTTCCTGATTAGGATCTAAAGGAGTAGGAGGTTCATTGGGATCACAGGCAAAGCTTCCCAAAAGCACGACAACCACAAACCACTTGAGCTTCTTCATATTCGTTTTTTTGTTATTAAACTGAATTTAACCCAACAAAGGTTTTTCAGATTGCGATATCGTAAACCTTTACTGTTTTCCACATTTTGGAATATTTCTCGATAAATTCCAAATGCAGTGGATCAACCTGATAGGCAGCTTGGGCCTCCAAAGAGTCAAAAAACAAGGTGCAGGAGACATGAAAGCTATGATCGACTACCTCTCTTCTTTCCGTAGGAGCGGGAGTGCCCAGTATAAATTGAGCGACATCCTTGCATCGACCGAGCATGGGAGCGGCGTCTCTTTTGAATTCTTCCAGATCAGATTCGTTGTGTAGCCAGAAATAAACTTGATGAATTAGTTTTTGTGCCATGGGTTTGGAATAGGTTAGATGAATGGGTAAAACGGTCGCGGCACCTGCCACGCCTAGAGTTTTGAGAACTTTCCTTCGTGTGTTCATAGGTTTGAGTTGGTGAAAATCGAAGTACTATCCTTCGACTTTGGAAGTGGTTTTAAAGATAAAGATTTAAATTGCTTTTCGATAGATGAAGCTAATTGAGGCACCTTTCAACGCCCAAAAATCACAAAATTATCGATCATGAATTATCGCACTTTAGGGAAAACCGGATGGAAAGTTTCTGAGATCAGTCTAGGGACTTGGCAGGTCGGTGGAGGATGGGGCCAAGCTTTTGACCCCAAAAAAGCTGAGGAAATCCTTCATACTGCCTTTGATCAAGGGATAAATTTTGTAGATACAGCTGATGTTTATGATGGAGGACTGAGTGAAGCGGCTGTTGGACGGGCTGTCAAAGAGCGCACTGAAAAAATATACGTGGCTACCAAATGCGGTCGTAGAATCCAACCCCATAGCAACGAAGGCTATACGCCGGAGCGACTTCGCAAACATGTAGAGGATAGCCTGAGAAATACCGGACTTGACCGTCTCGATCTGATTCAATTGCATTGTCCTCCTGGAGAAGTATATCACCGAGATGAAATATTCGGACTTTTTGAAGACTTGAAAGCTGAGGGTAAAATTGCTGAAATGGGAGTCAGCGTAGAGCGGATCAATGAAGCAATGACAGCCATGAAGTACGATATCGTCTCCACGGTTCAGATTATTTTCAACCTATTCAGACAGCGACCGGCAGAATTACTTTTCAGCCATGCAGAGGTTAACCATATCGGACTCATCATTAGAGTTCCTCTGGCAAGTGGATTATTGAGTGGAAAAATCACTCCTCAAACCACTTTTAGCAAAGATGATCATCGCCATTTCAATAGGGAGGGAAAGGCTTTTGACAAGGGAGAAACATTTTCTGGAGTTCCTTTGGAAAGGGCTTTTCCGGCTATCGAGGAATTGCAAAAAGTGCTGGGCGACCCCTTAGCCGCTATGGCTTTAAAGTGGATTTTGATGTTTGATCAGGTAGGAACTGTGATTCCTGGCGCTTCCTCTGTAGAGCAAGTGCTTGAAAATGTCAAATCCGCTAAATTCCCCGATTTGACTTCAACTCAACTCAAAGATGCTGAAAGGATCTACAATGACTATATCAAATCTGAAGTACATCACCTGTGGTAGAACCAAAAAAAAAGGGTTGATTGATATGACAACCCTTGTGGTTTAAGGTGATTTAGTTTTTGAAATAGCTGTTTTGGTCTGTTATCAGAAAATAATTGATGGTGATTTTATCGTTTCGTTCCATCAGAATGATTTTTTCATCATCGGCATGAATCACTTTTAGTTCTTTTGCCTTTGATGGGATGTTCTTCGTTTTTACAAACAGTTCCCCATCTCTTTCAATCAACTCTTCTATTTTAAACATCAAAGGTTTACGATCTTCACCGTATCGGGTAGCAATAGTTCGGTCGGGAGACCATGAGTTTCGGTTTAGTTTGTGAGTTTGATAATGATGAAAAGTCCGTGATTCGACCATGGACTTCAAAACTTGTGGGTTGATTTCCTTGGTGGAGTAGCCTACTCCGCTGAAAGAGGTTTGGGTGGCACTACCTGCTTGATTTTCTCCGCCATACTGATTGCCTCTTTGAAAGGTGTTCCCAACAAAAACCACATTTGCTCCGATCATAGCTGCCTCTATTTTGAGTTTGTCCAATGCTCGGTTGTTTACCTGATTAATACTCGAGAGTGTTGTGACCCCGGTGGCTTTGCTGAATAATTGGCCTTTGGGCTGAAGTCCTGAGATGTCTTCCGGATTGTAAGTGATAAACACTTTTTTGAAATCATCCAATCCGTTTACCTCTTTGATCGGACTTTCTAAAACTTCTTCTCGGCCTGATGCGAAGACGATTTTGGAGACCTGATGCTTGCTGATCGTGTAAACTGTTTCCTCATTGGGATGGGTGTATTTGATGCTTGTTAACCCCACTTCCTTGATTTTTACTTCCTTTTGCCCATCAAGGAGATAAAGTAGGTCTGATTTGGTTTGGGAATAGGCCACCAAACTGGCTAATGAGAATACGAGAAGAAAAACGGAGTTTTTAATCATAACAATAAATTTTTGATATATCTGACGAAAGAATGCGTGATAGGTTGCTGGAATTACCAGTTTAATTAGCAAAAAAAGCCCTTCGATTTCCGAAGGGCTTTTAAATCAAGATTTTATAAAAACTTATCAATCCTCCTTTTTGGCCATCCTCGCTCTTTCGTTTTCATCCAGATAGATTTTTCTCATTCGGATGGATTTTGGAGTGATTTCGAGGTATTCGTCTTTCTGGATGTATTCCATAGATTCTTCCAAAGAGAAACGCTTTGGAGGGGCAATTCTCACGTTGTCATCAGAACCTGAAGCACGCATGTTGGTCAATTTCTTTCCTTTTTGGACATTCATCACGATGTCGTTGTCTCGGGAGTGCTCTCCGATTACTTGGCCGGTATACAGGTCATCTCCTGGCTCGATAAAGAAAATGCCCCGATCCTGAAGTTTATCGATAGCGTAGGCAGTACAAGGACCGCCTTCCATAGATATCAACGAACCGTTGATTCTTCCCGGGATTGGTCCTTTGAAAGGCTCATAAGCCGTAAATCGGTGATTCATGATGGCTTCACCTTGTGTAGCTGTCAGGACGTTGTTTCTCAATCCGATCAATCCTCTGGAAGGAATCTTGAATTCCAAATGCTGAAGATCACCTTTTGGCTCCATGATCAACAATTCACCTTTTCGCTGAGTCGCCAGTTCGATTACCTTTCCGGCTGTTTCTTGAGGGACATCTACCACCAAAGTTTCGATTGGTTCGCATTTTTGACCATCGATTTCTTTAAAAATCACTTGAGGTTGACCCACCTGAAGTTCATATCCTTCTCTCCTCATTGTCTCAATCAAAACTGACAAGTGAAGAATGCCTCGGCCATAGACCAGGAATCGGTCTTCTGAATCAGTAGGCTCTACGCGAAGTGCCAGGTTTTTCTCAGTCTCCTTCATCAATCGGTCTCTCAAGTGACGGGAAGTCACAAACTTGCCTTCTTTACCGAAGAACGGAGAGTTGTTGATCGTGAAGAGCATGTTCATCGTAGGCTCATCGATAGCGATACGAGGAAGTGGTTCTGGCTTTTCTACATCAGCGATGGTGTCACCGATTTCAAAATCTTCTATGCCGGTCACCGCGCAGATATCACCCGCAGTTACGGTCTGAACTTTATTTTTTCCAAGACCTTCAAACGTGTGAAGCTCTTTTACCCGCATTTTTTTGATCGAACCGTCTGCTTTGCAAAGCGCAATCTGCTGGTTTTCAGAGATGGTGCCTCTAGCCACACGTCCTATGGCGATACGTCCCACGAAGTTGGAATAATCCAAGGAGGTGATTTGCATCTGAAGAGTTCCTTCGGAAATTTTTGGAGCAGGAATGTGTTCCAAAATAGCATCCAAAAGTGGCAGGATCGAGTCCGTTGGGTTTTGCCAATCCGGTCCCATCCAGTTTTGCTTGGCAGAGCCATACAGGGTCTGGAATTCCAATTGCTCTTCGGTCGCGTCCAAGTTGAACATCAATTCAAAAACCGCCTCGTGTACTTCATCCGGACGGCAGTTTTCTTTATCTACTTTGTTGACTACCACGATTGGCGTAAGACCCAAGGCTAGGGCTTTACCCAAAACAAATCGAGTCTGAGGCATTGGTCCTTCGAAGGCATCAACCAATAGAATAACGCCATCAGCCATCTTCAAAACTCGCTCTACCTCACCGCCAAAGTCGGCGTGACCTGGAGTGTCGATGATGTTGATTTTGTGGTCTTTGTAGCGTACGGATACGTTTTTGGAAAGAATGGTGATCCCGCGTTCACGTTCCAGGTCGTTGTTGTCGAGAATCAGGTCGTCGAATTGCTGATTTTCTCTGAAAATTTTAGAAGCGTGGATGATCTTATCCACGAGGGTTGTTTTACCGTGGTCAACGTGTGCGATGATCGCGATATTCCGAATATTCTGCATGGTTTGCCTTATTGAGGGTGCAAAAGTAGGAATAAAATTTCGGAGTAAAGTTATCGGCCTATGAAGTTTCTGAAATTGCAAAAGACCTTGCAGTAAGGAGTTAGCGGTTTTTCCGCTTGATAGACTGAAGAAAAAACAGCTAATTCATGCCTACAATCCCGCTCTTATGTCTAAATACTTTCTTCGAATTTCCCCTTTTCTATTTTTAATATGGTTGGGAGTGGTTTGGATTTTGGGTCTGGAGTCCTCGGGCTGGATTTTGGTTCTTTTTTGGCTGGTATTGGGAATCGGACTTCGATCCAAAGAATCCCTAAAGGCATTCAGTTTTCCGGTTTCCATCTTGGGCGTGGTTGCATTGGCGATGTTTTTTCCTTCCTATTTTCAGGAAATCAACGGATTTAAACTTACCGGTCTCATTAATCCTTTGATTCAACTGATCATGTTCGGGATGGGGGCGACATTGAGTTGGCAGGATTTTGCGGCGGTCGTCAAAAGCCCTAAATCGGTCGGAATTGGGGTATTCGCCCAGTTTAGCATCATGCCCTTGATTGGATTTGGATTGGCTAAAGTCAGTGGTTTGGAGCCTGAAATTGCGGCAGGCCTGATTCTGGTCGGTTGCTCGCCAAGTGGCACGGCTTCCAATGTGATGGCTTTTTTGGCTCGAGCCAATGTGGCACTTTCGGTGACGTTGACTTCAATTACTACGTTGATGGCACCTCTGATGACTCCGATTTTGATGAAAACATTGGCAGGTCAATTTATCGAGATTGATCTGCTGAAAATGATGTGGGATATTTTCAAAATTATCCTCCTTCCTGTTGGGGCAGGCTTGCTGGTCAATCAGGTGTTACGAGGTAAATCCACCTTTATCGAAAAGTCACTTCCTGTGGTATCCATGCTCGGGATCGCCTTGATTATCTTGGTAATTACCGCAGCCGGACGGGATAGTTTGCTGGCGATAGGTCCGATTTTGATTCTGTTGGTATTGCTGCACAATTTGCTAGGTTATGGGATCGGGTATGGATTTTCCAGATTGATCGGGATGAACGAGCAAGATGCCCGAACCGTCGCCATTGAGGTGGGGATGCAAAATGCAGGCTTGGCATCCGGGCTTTCGAATATTCTTGGCAAAATCTCCACTGTGGGTTTAGCGCCTGCTTTTTTTGGGCCGATGCAAAATGTGACCGGGTCGATTTTGGCGACTTTTTGGAGTAGGAAAGGGTTGAGGGAAAAATAGTTGGCGTGAAATATAATTTTTTCTTTGAAGCTTAGTTATAGATCAAATTGATCTAGCCATGAAAGCTTTTTATTTACTCTTAATGAGCTGCGGAATAGCCAGTTATTCTTTGGCTCAGATACAAACCAATTCGGTTAAAAAAGCCTCAAGAATTGTAAAAAGTGAAAATTATCGATCCCTGAGTGATGAAAATGGATTTTATGTTTTGCCGCATTTTGGGATGAGATATGGTCCCTATCCGGAAGATCAGTTCAGCGGGATTCGGGATCTAAGCATATTTTATGGCTTAGGTTTAGGGTTTCGAAGGCAAAATTTATCCTTGGAATCAGGACTTTCATTTTTTCATCATGAATCCAGTCCAACGTATTTTGATGGTGAGGAAAGAGTCTTGGAGTATTCCGGGACTGGAGCGCCTTACTTGATTTTGCCTTTCACTTTTCGATATGACATCCCAACGGGTGAAAAGGAAAATGTCAGGCTAGGGGCGTTTTTGAATTCGAATTTGGCGGTTTTTGGATTTGAAGACGATATCAGAAGTAGATCTGGTCAAATCCAGACACAAGAAGGAGGACAAGTGAATTATACCTTCGACTTGGTCAAAAGGAGTCCCTTCTTTTTCAAAACAGGCGTTCATTCCCGAGTTAGGGTGTTCAATTCTGCCTTTCTCAACTTCGAAATTGGTCACTTTTTCACCTTGGGTCCCAATCGCGTGTATGATTTCACTTTGGGAAATAATGCCCCAGTACGATTAGGCAGAAGCTGGGAAGGGATTTCTTGGGCGTTGGGAGGGATTTTGCCGTTGAATGTTTTTGAGAAAAAGCTCAAAGGGAAAGCTTAGGAAGATTCTCTTCAAAAAAACTGTCTAAAAATCTCCCCCCAAATCACATACCCATCCTGATTCAAGTGGAGTTGGTCTTGGATGTATAGTTCTGGCCTTGGACTCCCATCCGGATTGGTAAGGGCTGTCCAAGTATCCACAAATTCCACCTTTTCCTTTGCCAGGCAGTATTCAGACAGTTTTTGGTTGAAAATCTGATAGTTCGCCTTTTTCTCCCATCTCGAGGGACTCGGCTTGGCACCGATTAAGTAGATTTCCACTTCGGGATTGATGAGGTGAATGCGGGTCACGATATTATCCAAGCTAGTCAGGATTTCGGCGACTTCCACGCCTGCCCAAATGTCATTGTCTCCCTCATAGATGAACACTCTGGCCGGCTCAAACTTGATCACGAGCGGAAAAAGATGCCGTTCGAGATCGGCTGCTTTGGAGCCTCCAAAACCCGTATTGATCAGATCTTCCTGAGGAAAAGTTTCTTCCAGGTTACTCCACATTCGTATGGTTGAGCTTCCTGTAAACACCGTCGATCCTGCTTTCCAGCCTAAGCTGTCATAGTTGGCCGAAATTTGTTTAACATCATTTTCAAATGGTACTTGCTGTGCAAAACCCAGTTGACTGATTAAAGCCAGTAAGAAGAATAGTTGAAGCGAAAATCTGTTCATAGCCTCAAACATAAATCAAAAATCACCTGAACCAAAACCGTTCATCCTCCTGACCGAATGTGAACATGCCGAGCAGTTTTTGATTATGTCCAGCAGCATTCCGTGAGGATCAAAAAGCCACTTTCTATCCCATTATCGCCCCTTTTCATCCCAAAATCAATGAATGGACCGCTCGGTTGATTTCTTTGGTCGTGTTTTCGCGTTATACAGCTATTCATCTACCAAATCCCCTTGCTATGAATTCGATCACCCGGTTTTTCTGGTTTTGCAGCGGTGCCAATTTTGCCATTCTGAAGCGTACACCTACCGAATCCAATAAGTATGTAGGGATCGGGGCAACAGTTTTTTTTACTGGAGTCTTGGCCGCTCTGGCCGCAGGCTATGCCTTATTTACAGTATTCCAAACCTTGCTGCCTGCTATTTTTTTCGGTCTGCTTTGGGGGATGATGATCTTCAACTTGGACCGTTTTATCGTATCCAGCATGCGAAAAAAGGAAAATGCATGGACTGAATGGAAACTTGCCATCCCGAGGTTGGTTTTGGCAGTTTTGCTTGCTTTGGTGATTTCTAAGCCCTTGGAATTGAAAATGTTTGAGCGGGAGATCAATCGGAAGCTGGATGAGAAGAAGACCGAGTTTATCGCCCAATCCAAAGCAAATCTGGCCAAAGGCTTCCCTGAAATCCAAGAGCTAGAGGGGAAAATCGATACCCTAAAGGCAGAAGTAACCCAAGCCGAAGCTTTCCGGGATCAACTCCAAAAGGAGTACGATGCAGAACGATTCGGGGAAAAGACTTCTGGTACCAGTGGAATTGTAGGCCTTGGCACCAATGCGAAGAAAAAGGAGCAACAACTTGACGCAGCACAGCTTTCTTTGGATGAGCTACGAAAGCGAAATCAAGTGAGGATCGATACTTTGGAGGCCCAAATTCGTGAGTTTACAGCTTTGCGACAGAAAGAATTTGAAAAGCAACAGCCGGGAATTGAAGGATTTGACGGATTGGCTGCACGGATGGATGCGCTTTCAGCCTTGACTACAGAGAGCTCAGCCATGGCATTAGCCAATGTTTTTATCATGCTGCTTTTCATTGCGATCGAGACCGCTCCGATTTTTGTGAAATTGATATCGAGTCGTGGGCCGTATGACGAGCTTTTGGAGCTTCATGAAGAGAAAGTGAAACTTTTCAAAGGAGAAAAATGGACCATCGCCAAAGGGGAATCAGAAGCTCGGGTGGGTTATTTTCAGGATACGCATTTCTATGCGACAGATTTGAAAAAGGAAAAAACCAATCGAAAAAACCGGGCCGAAACTGATCGGGAACTGGCCAAGTGGGAATGAGAAAGGATAAAAAATCAGAGAGTTGCTTTGAAATACGTGTAGATTTATTTTTCTTTACGGCATATTTAAAAATCAAAGAGTTATGGACACCAAGATCACGTTGTCTTTCAATAAAGACATCATTGACCGAGCCAAGGATTTTGCCGACCAAAATAACATCAGTCTTTCACGTCTGACCGAGTTTCTGTATGCGCAAATGACTTCCAAGACCTACAAGTCTTTGGAGGAGCTTCCGATTTCCGATTGGGTGAATATGGTGTCCGAGGGTGAAGTGGAATATAAGCGCATGCCTTCCAGTCGCAAGGCCATGAAGGATGAGTTCTTCGAAGGTAAAAAATGAGGGTATTTCTGGATGCAAACGTGCTGGTGTCCGTGTTGAATAAGGAATACCCACTTTTTCCGCATTCAGCCCGGATTTTAAGTTTGGCGGATCAGCTGCGATTCCAACTCTACACCACTCCGATTTGCTTGGCTATAGCTTTTTATTTTGCGGAGAAAAAATGCGGAACCGCCCAAGCCAAGCAAAAAATACAGGTTCTTTCTTCCAAACTTCACATTGCCTCCGTGGATTCGGAAACCGTTAAAAACGCTGTTTCAAATCCCAGTGTGATGGATTTTGAGGATGGTTTGGAGTATTATTCAGCTTTGCAGCATGATTGCAAAGCCATCATTACCGAAGATTCCGAAGGTTTCTATTTTTCAGAGATTCCAGTCTTTGATTGTCGGAAGTTTCTGGAAGAGGTGGTGTTTTAAATGATTTAACCCTCCAAGGGTTTAGAACCCTTGGAGGGTTTTGTTTGCCACCTGATCTAATTGATCCATAGTTTGGCTTGTTGATTTCCACTCGGCAAATCCGACGATTTTTATCAAAAAGCCCAGAAATTTTCCGGGGTTGATCAGTTTTTTGGCCAAGGCGGAAATGTTTTTGTCCCGATCCTGAATTTGGAAAGCCTTGTCTGGGTCTGCATGGTATTCGCCGGCATATTTCCAGGCACCATCGCGGGCGAGTTGGATGGAGAAGTTGAGTAGCATTTCGTCCCGACCTTTTGCCAAAGGAATCAATAGGCCGAAAATTGGAGATACCTTGCTGATATTGGACTTGACTCCATCGACCAGTTCGGCTAGTACTGAATTGATTTTGTCAAAATCCCCTTTAATGCCATTCAAATCTTTGCCTTCCATGGTTTCTGAGGCAGCGATTCCCAAGTCCAGATTGATATGCGCATTGATACCCAGGAAAAGGTGCTGCAAAACGAGATGACCTGAGGTTTTACTCGCTTCGAAAGCTAATCTCCAGCTTTCGGTTGGCTTTTGACCTTTCTTCCAAAGCTCATAAGCATCGATAAATCGCTTGGCAAAAAGTACATCTAAGACTTCCATTCTGGGATTGTCTTCAAATTCTCCAGCTAAAATCCCATCCCGAACTCGCCTCGTGACCTGTCGGTAAAGGATGGCGAAAAAGCCGATTCGACTTTGTTGATTTTTACACTCCTCCACAATTTGATCCATGCGGACCAATACCTCTTCTATAGTTTTCATAAAACTTATTTGAAAAATTGCTCTAAAATATCACCTACATAGAAGGCAACTACTGCTGCAAGTAGTCCCAAGCCTACAGTTTCACTGATTGACCTCCATGCGGAAGTTTGGTTGACAATCCCTTTTAACCAACCCACGATGAGAAATGCTAGGCCAGTCAAAATACTTGTCCAAAGAAAGGTATTGATGTCTGAGGGGAAAAAGAAATCCCAGAGATACACCAAAAGAGGAATAAAGCCTACCAAAACAAAGGATATCAATGTCGCTAAACCAATCTTGAACGGGCTCTTGGTCTCTCGCATCATGCCCAATTCATCCTTCATCATCTCGGATACCCATAGATCTTTGTCTGCACAGATATGGTCCACGATTTTATCCAAAAGTTCACCCTTGAACCCTTTTTCACGGTAAATATCAGCGATTTCTTCCCGCTCCAGTTCCGGGAGATTTTCGACTTCCCAATATTCAATGTTCTCATGTTTGGTAAAGTTGTCCTGATCGCTTTTAGCGGAGAGATAAGCGCCCACAGACATCGAAAATCCGTCTGCCAGAAGATTTGCAAAACCCAGAATTATCAAAATACCGACATCTAGATTTGCTCCAAATCCGCCTGCAACTACGGCAAAAGTGGTCACGGCACCGTCTATCCCTCCATAGACGAATTCACGCAAATACTCTTGAAGTTTTCCGAATCGGGCGATTTCTAAATGTATTTCTGACTCCATAGCTTAATTGAGGTTTTTAAGGAAAAAATTCTTGACATTTTCGCCCATCACGGCTTTGATTTCCTCTTCTGAAAAGCCTGCTTTCATCAGGCCTTCCACGATCAAGGGCAAACCGGTAATATCAAACGGTACGGCCACTGAACCGTCATAATCAGATCCAAGAGCGACATATTGGATACCCACGAGATCACGAACATGCTTGATGGAAGCGATGATGTTTGGAAGTTCTGGTTCTCCGACTGCCATATCAAAAAACGCGATGCCGATGATGCCTCCATTGGCAGCGATTTTTTGAATTTGGGCATCGCTGAGGTTGCGCTGTGAATCCAGGACAGCCCTAATACCAGTATGGGATACTATTACAGGTTTGCTGCTGAGGTTTAGCACATCGTCCACTATTGCAGGGGAAGAGTGCGCCAAATCGATGAAGATTCCCAGCTCGTTCATTTTTCGGACTGCCGACCTCCCAAATTCTGAAAGCCCCGCTCCATTTTCACCATGTGCAGAGCCTCCAAATTCATTATCGAAAAAGTGAGTGGGTCCGATCATCCGAACACCTGCTGCATAGACCTTGTCGAGGTTTTCCAGTGAGGCCTCCAAAGCATGCCCTCCCTCAATTCCCAGCATCGCGCCGATGACTTGCTGGTCGGATTTTCGTGCCAGGATCAGTTTTTCGAGATCTGCTTTTGATTGGATGAAAATAGCCTTTTCTCCTTCATTTTCCACAAAATCAGCCAGCGCTTCGGATTGGGAAAGGGTTCGATTGATGAGGCTAAACCAATTCCAGGGACTTTCTCCCTTGGCAATAGTCAGCGGGGTGATGTTGTCAAAGGCATCCTCGCTGTTGCGTTGCATGTTTTGACCCGCAGGAGATTTGGAGACAATGGTAAACATTTCCAAAGCAACATTGGCCTCTCTCATTCGAGGAAAATCCACATGACCACGATTTTCACGTTTGTTTAGGTTTCGTCCCCAGAGCAGTGCATCACAATGCAGGTCTGCGATAAAATCAAGTCGGTCGTATAGGGCTTGAGCTTCAGGCGAAACGCTGTAGGGAGAGGCAAGTTTGACCGGATTACGCTGGGATTCTACATATTGAGGCACGGTATTGATCCCAATCAAGTAGACGATGAATAGAATAATCAGGAGAAAAAGAATCTTCTTCATAGTTGGATGGGTTTGGTTGAATATAAGCGAAAAATATATGGTTGAATAATACGCCGGATTAAAAACAAATTCACTGAAGCGAAAAATAAATGAGAAATTTTTTATTGAAATTTTGATTATTTATTCGGTTTTCATAGGTTTAAGAAACTTTAGCAAACAGAATAATCGCTCAACCTAGCACTTTGCCAAAGTTTATATGGTTTTAATCCATTAACAATAAACCCTGACTTGGGAGCCGTTTTATAAAAGGCTCCCTTTTTTTATGGCGAAAATTTTGGGGTTTTTGTAAATTTTTGAAAAGTTGGTTTTAAAAAAGACTCTTTCAGTCCTAATTTTTGTAAAAAGTCTAAAAAGTGGTTTTTTCCGGGTAAAAGATTTGAGTTCCAAAAGATTCTGAATTTGAGTCCAAAAACAAAAAAACCTTCACGAAAATTTCGCGAAGGCTTTCCCATTTAATTAACCCTTTAATCCAAAATCTTAATTCAAAGGCAAATCTTTCTTAGCCAAATAGAAGTCTACCATCTCGTAATCACTTGCTTCCCGCTCGATCATTTCAGAAACGGTCTTTGGAGGAGATACGATCGCTTTTTCACCCGGTACCCAATTGAGCGGAAGAGAAACTTTATGCTTATCTGATGTCTGTAGTGCAATCAAGGAGCGCTTGATCTCTTCCATATTTCTACCCACATTGAGCGGATAGTACATAATCAATCTGATCTTACCGTTTGGATCAATGAAGAATACCGCGCGTACTGCTGCAGTTTCACTTTCTCCCGGTTGAAGCATGCCGTAAAGCTTAGATACGCTCATGTCGATATCGGCAATGATCGGGAATTCGAAGAGGACACCGGTATTTTTTTTCACATTGTTGACCCAAGCTATATGTGCGTGGATAGAGTCAATACTCAAGCCGATAAGCTTGGTGTCGTGCGCGTCAAAGAATTTTTGGTCCAAAGCAAATCCAGTCATCTCCGTGGTACACACAGGAGTGAAATCAGCGGGATGAGAAAATAGAATCGTCCATTTTCCCTTGATGTAATCCGAAAATTTAATCTTTCCCGTTGTGGTCATTGCTTCAAAATCCGGAGCAAGATCTCCGATACGTGGCATAGCAGGTGTTGTAGTTTCCATGAGTATTTTTTGTTATTGTTTTTTGAATTTGATAGAACAAATCTACCTATGATCTATTGCACCGATCGTGACCTGAGTCACCTCAGATGGTCGGATTTCGGGTTTGTCTCATTGTCTTTCTCTATGTGCCATGCAGGATTTTCGAGTTCGTTCGAATAGATATAGCTCACGATTTTTTTCAAGTCTTCTTTAGATACAGCAGGTTTTGGCATCAGTCCAAACCGTTTGACGGGACCTTTCATGAGCGCTTTTTCTTCGGAAGGATTTTCAATAAAGCTCAACATCGCTTTTTCGAAGTCCTCTTTTGCGGGAAAGGCTTCCAGATAATGCTTTTTCATTCCCCAAAGAGGAGGGGCTATGATCTCATCATGAGAGTTGGACTTGGGATTGTGGCAGGTGTAGCAATGGCGCTCCAGTAGCAGCAACCCTTCATCAGCCAATACTTCTCCTTTGGAATGACCTGTTTTATCCGGTAGCAGGCGGAGGGTATTTTCCGCAAAAAGTAGATTTAGAAGCGCGCCGATCAGGATTATTTGTAGCATTTGTTTAGTTATTGGCTTGACAGGATGAGCGAGGCGAGTTGATGATCTGATTGTATTCCTCCATTGAAATGTAATCCGGGGAATATTCCGCCCCTAGGTTTTGGGCTTGACTATAGAAAGATCTTAGGTGATTTTCAGAGCCGCACTTCAGATTGGAATAGACACTGATCAGCTGTGGATTGGAGGTTTCTCGGATTCCTGCTTGGAGGTCAAAGATGTCCATGTCCTCGATCAGCAAGCCAACTTTGATTGCCTCTTCGAGGGATTGATCGACTTTAGCTGTGAGTGAGTGAAAAAGTTCCTGAAGTACGGGATCTGAGAATATTCCTCTCGTGATGTTTCCATTGAGTGGATCAGCGATATTGTTGGCAGCCATGACGGCTAGTATTGCGTTGATGTGCTGCTTTTCGCTAGACGCGATGTTTTGAAAGACATTCAGGCCATGTTTTTCAAATGCATAATTGTACACATCGAAAGCGAGTTTTTCTTCCTCACGGGTGAAAAGAAGTGTCTCTAACTCCTGTGTTGAAAGCTTTACAGACTGAAGAGGTTTTTCCTCTTCCTGACAAGCACTGAAAGTGGTCATCAAGAGGGCGATCGGAATAATGAGTCTTTTCATCTTGGTATCTGATTACAGGATGAATCTGCTTCATTATTTGGGGATTAGCAGTGATTTTTCTCACTTAAGCCGCTCAATAACTGCTTTCATCCAGTTTCACTTTGCCGCGATAAGTCCAATAAATGATCACTGTGTAGGAAATGACAAAAGGAAGTCCAAAAACCGCCAAAATAGCCATGGTTCTCAGAGTGTAGGAAGATGAGGCTGCATTGTAAATGTCCAAATTAAACCCAGGGTCAAGGTTGGATACCATCAGGTTGGGAAAAATTCCCAAGGCAAAAAGCATCACGATCGCCGCAATCATACTGGCTGAAGAAATAAAGGCCCAACCTTCCCGTCCTTTGGAAAGCATTCTCGGAATATTTGCAATCGCCAAAACATTCAGAAGCACGATGGTCCAGGCAAAGACGGAAATCAGTGTTTGATGATTTTCTACCAGTTCATGTTTGTTTCCTGGCAAGTCAATCTTACCAAAGGAAAAATTAGCGATCATTTCCGGTTTGAGATAAAGCGTCAATCCCGAGAAAACCAGGTAGAAAACCACAAAAATCCAGTAATTTACTTTAATCCATCCTTGGATTTGTTTTTGAAGCTCTCCTTCGGTTTTCATGTTGAGATAAATCCCTCCGTGGAGTGCAAACATGGTCAAAGCAAAAAAACCTGCCATCAATGAATAGGGATTCAGAAGATCGAAGAAATTACCTTGATATTCCATGTCGCTTCCTATCGGAAAACCCATCACGACATTCCCTATCGCAATCCCAAATAGAAGTGTGGCCATAATCGATCCGATGGAAAAACCTTTATCCCAAAAACTTCTCCAGCGGGGATTGGCCTCCTTGCTTCGAAATTCGATCGAAACTGCCCGAAAGATCAAAGCTATCAGCAAGAGCATAAAAGGCAAGTAAAAGCTGGAAAATGCCGTTGCATATACATTGGGGAAAGCTGCAAACAAAGCCCCGCCTGCCGTAATTAACCAAACTTCATTTCCGTCCCACACCGGGCCGATAGCATTCATCAAAATACGGCGGTCATGATCTCCTTTGCTCCGCAAATGAAGAATCCCTACCCCCAAATCAAAACCGTCCAGGATCGCATAACCGATCAACAGAACTCCTACAAGAATATACCAGACTACGTTGAAATCCATGATTTAATGAGGTTTGATGGCGTCCATTCGTTCGGACTTTTTGTGAAAACCGGCTTCTACACCACTGGAGAGATGATCTGGCCCATGTTTGATTTCCCGGTCCAAAACATAAAGCCAAACAAAAAATAAGAGAATATAAACCAGCACGAATAAGATCAAGGAAATCATCACTTCAGGAGCCGAAATGGATTGAGACACTCCTTCGCTGGTTCTGAGCAGCCCTTGAACAATCCAAGGCTGACGACCTCGCTCAGCTGAGACCCAACCGAGTTGATTGGCGATCACCGGTAGTGCCACGGCCGGGATGTAGAGTTTCATCAGCCAAGACCAACTAGGAGTGAAGAGTTTTTTCCTCCAGAGCAAAAACAAGCTCAAAAGCGTAGCTCCGATAAAAAGCATGCCCAAGGCCACCATCAGGTGATAGCTTTGAAAAACACCATTTACAGGAGGCCAATCCTCCTCGGGAAATTCCTCCAGGCCTTTTACCTCTCCATTAAAATCCCCATGGACCAAGAAGCTCAACATACCGGGGATCGCAATGCCAGAGGTCTCGCGAGTTTCCGGATCAGTCCACCCTATTAGGTAGAGCGGCGCATTGGTTTGGGTTTCATAGAGACCTTCGAATGCAGCCAGTTTTGCAGGTTGCCATTCATTGACCACCTTGGCATGCTCATGTCCGACAAAAGGCTGGGCTAAAGAGGCTATGGCTGCTAATCCAAGGGCAATGGCGAAGGATTTTTTGGCAAATTCTACATGTTTTTGTTTGAGCAAATAATAAGCGGAAACGCTCAAAACCAGAAAAGCTCCCTGAATCCAAGCTCCCAAAATCACGTGGGTAAAGCGTACCATTGCAGAAGGATTGAAGACCATTTGCCAGAAATCGGTGATCACCGCGCGCCGAATTCCATAATCCACAACGATCTCGTATGCGACCGGCGTTTGTTGCCAGCTATTGGCCACGACAATCCAAAAGCCGGAAAGCATACTGCCCAGAGCGACCATGATAGTGGCAAAGAGGTGCATGCCCGGTTTGACGCGATTCCAGCCAAAAAGCAAAATGGCCAAGAAGCCAGACTCCAGAAAAAAGGCAAAAATCCCCTCCGCAGCCAGTGGAGAACCGAAAATATCCCCGACAAACCGGGAATAGGTGGACCAGTTGGTGCCAAATTCGAACTCCATCACAATACCCGATGCCACCCCCACAGAAAAATTCGCTGCAAAAATCTTGATCCAGAACCGGGTGATTTTCTCGTAAATCTTCTTTTTGGTGATCAGATAAAGCGATTCATAAACCACCAAGAGAAGTCCCAACCCAATACTGAAAGGTGGGAAAATGTAGTGAAACATGATGGTAAAGGCGAACTGAATTCGCGAGAGCAATTCTACATCCCAGATCATAGGTTGGGTTGGTTTGATTTTCGATAAATGAGAAAACTGATGAGAATAAAACTCAGTCCGATGATGATTTTCAAAAGTTTGGCCGTGTCAAATCCGGCAATATCCTCAGGAATGAATGGGATGTTAGCAAGGATTCGGAAAAGTAACATAAGTCCTAGACCGAGGATAAAAAGTTGCTGAGCTTTGGATTTATTCATTTTCCAATTCGTTTTGGAGAAAACATTGTCAAAAGTACCTTTCGGAAAAAAGAAAAAGGTGATCAAAGTCACCTTCTCAAGTTAAACATGATTGAACTAATGAAAAAGGAAATCGAGCAGTTTTTGGACTTAAATTTTCCTGAATTTGAAGAGGCCCTTCGGGAGGAAGTTTTAGCTTGCGCCAAATTATCAGTCCTACCGGTCGATGCACTGATGATGGATATTGGGCAAAAAGTAGAAATCATCCCGCTCATTGTTCAGGGGCAGGTGAAGGTTTTCAGAGAGGATGAAAATGACCACGAGTTATTTATGTACTATCTCGGACCCGGAGAGGCCTGTGCGATTACCATGATCTGCTCGGCGAGGGAAGGCTACTCCAAAATCAAGGCTATACCAGAAGAGGAGACAACCATAATTTCGGTACCCATCTCCAAGTTGGATGAGTGGATGCCCAAGTACAAGTCTTGGTACTATTTCGTCATGGATACCTATCAGGACCGATTTGAAGAATTGCTCAAGGTGGTAGATGGAATTGCATTTCATCAGATGGATGAGCGGCTTTTGGAATATTTGGAAAAAAATGCGGAAGCGACGCAGACCAACCTCATTCACAAAACCCATCAGCAAATCGCCCAAGAACTGAATTCCAGCCGGGAAGTGATTACGAGACTACTGAAAAAACTGGAGCAGCGAGGAGTGGTGAAAGTCAATCGAAATCAGATTGAACTGCTCAATTGATTAGATTCAAGGCCTCCAAAAGGGCCTTTTTTCTTTTCTCGAAATTGAAAAGCTTTAAAATCCGAAGTGAAGCCTTTTGAGAAAAAGCAGCCAAATCCTGATTCAAAAGTTTAAAGATTTGATTTTCCAGCAGGGTTAATTCTTTTTTTGCCAAAACAATCCCCGAATCTCCGATAATCTCCGGAATCGCCCCGACAGCCGATCCAATCGGTACACAGGCCGAAGCCATGGCTTCTCCCAGTGCATTGGGAAATCCCTCGGAAGTGGAAAGCTGAAGGTAAAATTGATGGGAATTGTAAAGATCCAGAAGTTCAGCAGGTTTCATTTTTCCCAAAACGGTAACATTCGGATTTGGAGATGAATAATTGGGATCGCCTACCAAAGTGAAACTCCAATCGGGATGGTGATCGGCCAGTTTCTCGATCAAATCATAGCCTTTGACGATTGCCCGAGAGGGGTTTGATGTTCCTGTAGCCACGGAGATAAAGCTGAATGGCTTGCGCTCTTTGCCTAAATCCCTCCAAAAATCCGTGTCAAAGCCATTTGGTATAACCTGAATCGGGGTTTTTAGATCAGGAATCAAATTCATCAATCCTTGCTTGGGATTGATTTGGGAGTCGTAAGAATAATCCTGCTTGACTAAAGCTTCGGCCACAGGCAAAATCAATGAGCAATTTTTGAAAGAATAAACGGTGGCTTTTCGCAGCCATTTCTTTCGGAAATTCCCATAGCCGATCTCCGGCATGTTGATGCAGTCGGTGCCACCTGCCTGAATGGTGCATTTTTTCCCAAATACCTTTCCAAACCAAACCGGCAAAACGCTGTGATATCCACCGAAAAAGCAGAGGTATTGAGTGGTGCGTGGCAGAAACCAGAGCAACTGTAAAAACTGGAGAATAAAATAGAAGGGAAGTTTGATCGGACTTTGGGTAAACTCCAAGGGCTTGATTGCAGCCACCGGACGGATCATTTCCAGGTCACGGTCGATAAATGCGGTGCGGACGGGAAAGGTGTAGAGGATCAAAGTAAGGCAAGTGTTTGAAAAACTACTTAATAAATAATCCTCCTGTTAATTGTACTACTCTTCCTTTTTTTTCTTTGACTGACCAAAGCCGAATCCCCCAATAAAGGAGATAATCCCAATAACAATTTTGATTAATAGATCCTCATTGTCTTGAAGAAAGACGATTAAAAATCCAATAAATACTAGACCGATGACTATTAAAACAAGGTTATAATTCCTTTCGCTTTTCCTTTCACTTCGGTCACGTATATCTTGGTTGTCTGATTTTGTAATTATTTGGGTGATATGCTCTGGAGTAATTTTTTCAGCAATAGGATTACTTCTTCGCATAACTCCAGAAATCATTGTTTGCTTGATAATACTAGCAACTTTGCCCCGATCTTCCTCTGGAATTGCCTCCAAAATTTCTTCAGGAATGATTTCGTTTTGACTGTCAGAGCTTTTTAAGCTTTCATTTTTTGCAGATCCTGCTTCCATTTAAAATTTTAGAATTTTAAACAATGACAATTCAATTTCCTTTTCAATTTTATTCTCGATGTAAAATTCTAAAAATTTAGAGAATAGTTCAATGAATGTTTTTCTTTCAGATTCTGAAAGTTTTCCTAAAACATTGGTCAAGGTTCTTAAATCTTGATTAAACTCTTCGTCTAACTCTTTTGAGTTCAGATTTTTGTAGTAGTCTACATAAAAATCCTGAATCAAAGAATCATTCCAATAATTTGACTTCGACCCTGATTTCTCCAAGTCTGCATTTCCGTTGATAGTCATCTCCATGTCAAAACATTTTTAACATTACTTCGAAATTTAGATAAAAAGGTGGTTCTAGAAACATTTTTGAGAAAAAATTTTGAATTATAATTTTAAATAAAAATTTTATTTAGTTGTATTTTTCTAAATCAGGACCTACATTCTAAACCACCAAATTCACAATCTTACCTGGTACAATAATCACCTTCTTTGGAGCCTTGCCTTCCAGCCATTTTTGAACGGTGGCATCTGCTAAGGCAGCTTTTTCGATTTCAGGAACTGAAAGAGAAAGTGGCAAATCCAACTTCGCCCGCATCTTGCCATTGATCATCACCGGATACTCAAAGTTGCTTTCTACCAAGTACTCTTCCTTAAACTCAGGGAATTTCGCAGTGGTGATTGAATTTGAGTGACCCAAAAGCGACCAGAGTTCCTCAGCGATATGAGGCGCATAAGGTGAAATCAAAACCGCCAAAGGTTCTAAGATTTCCCGCTTGTTGCATTTCAATGCTGTCAGCTCGTTTACGCAAATCATAAAGCTGGACACGGAGGTATTGAAGGAATAATTGGCCATGTCTTCCTCCATCTTTTTGATGGCTTTGTGAAGGGCTTTGAGCTCTTCTTTGCTGGCTTTTTCATTCGAAACGTCAAATTCTCCGGTGGCATTATGGTAGAGATTCCAAACCTTTCGTAGGAACTTGTACACACCATCGATGCCATTGGTATTCCAAGGCTTAAACTGCTCCAAAGGACCCAAGAACATTTCATACAATCGCAGGGTATCGGCCCCGTAGCGTTCGATGATGTCGTCGGGATTGACCACATTGTACTTGGATTTGGACATTTTTTCCACTTCCGATCCGCAGAGGTACTTACCGTCTTCCAGGATAAATTCTGCATCGGCTAAGTCTGGTCTCCAAGCTTTGAACTTCTCCAGATTCAGCTGATCGTTGTGGACGATATTTACATCCACATGCATGGCAGAAGTGTCGTATTGTTCCTTTAGTCCGTAAGAGACAAAAGTGTTACTGCCCTTCAATCGATACACAAAATTCGACCTTCCCTGAATCATCCCCTGGTTGATCATTTTTTGGAATGGTTCGTCGATGCTCACCACACCCAAGTCGTACAAAAACTTGGTCCAGAAACGGGAGTATAGCAAGTGGCCAGTTGCATGTTCGGAGCCACCAATGTACAAGTCTACCGCCCCCCAGTAATCTATTTTGGCTTTATCAGCAAAGACCGCTTCGTTTTTCGGGTCCATGTAGCGGAAGAAGTACCAACTTGATCCCGCCCAACCGGGCATGGTGGAGAGTTCTAAAGGATATTCTCCTTCTGCCGTTTTGTAAGTCCAGTCTTTGGCTCGGCCGAGTGGAGGCTCTCCATCTTCGGTAGGCAAGTATTTATCCACCTCAGGAAGCACCAAAGGCAGGTCTTTTTCCTCGATCAAATAAGGCAATCCGTCTTTGAAATAGACAGGTAGCGGTTCTCCCCAATAGCGCTGACGGGTGAAGATCGCATCCCGCATTCTGAACTGGATTTTGCCTTTTCCGATGCCTTTTTCTTCCAAAAATTCAATGCATTTCTGCATCGCTTCCTTCATATATAGCCCAGAGATGAAGCCCGAATTAATGATCAAACCACCTTTTCCTGGGAAAGAACCGTTTTCCATGGAGCCTTCGATCACCTGTCTGATTTCCAAGCCGAAGTGCTTGGCAAAGTTGTAATCGCGCTCGTCGTGTGCAGGTACGGCCATGACCGCACCTGTTCCGTAGCCTGCCAACACGTAGTCTGCAACCCAGATTTGGATTTCCTCCCCATTAAAGGGATTGATGGCATAGGAACCCGTGAACGCTCCGGAAATGGTCTTTACATCGCTCATTCGCTCGCGCTCGGAGCGGTTTTTAGCGATTTGGATATAGGCTTCGGCAGTTTCCCGCTGATCTTCGGTTACCAATTCGGCAGCCAAGTCAGACTCTGGAGCTAAAGCCAAATAGGTCACCCCGAAAATAGTGTCTACTCGAGTGGTAAAGACCTTGATTTTCTTATCTGAACCTTTTACATCAAACAAAACTTCAGCGCCGATCGACTTTCCAATCCAGTTGCGCTGCATTTCCTTGATCGGTTCGGACCAGTCTACTTTTTCCAATCCTTGAAGCAGACGATCGGCATAGGCCGTGATCCGCATGGACCACTGCATCATTTTCTTTCGCTCCACAGGATGTCCACCTCGCTCGGAAAATCCGTCTTTCACTTCGTCATTGGAAAGCACGGTTCCTAATGCCGGACACCAGTTGACAGTCGTCTCAGCCAAGAAAGTCAATCGGTATTTCAGCAGCATTTCCTGCTTTTCTTTTTCGGAAAAAGAATTCCATTCCGCAGCGCTAAAAGTCGGGGTATCGTCATCGCAAACCGCTTTGACGTTGGTGTTTCCTTCTTTTTCAAACCTGGAAATCAGGGAATCGATAGACAAGGCTTTGTCCGCATCCAAGTCGTAATAGCTCTTGAACAGCTGCATAAAAATCCACTGCGTCCACTTATAGTAAGATGGATCCGAAGTACGGACTTCACGATCCCAATCGAAAGCGAAGCCAATGTTTTTCAGCTGTTCGGTATAGCGGGTTATATTTTGCTCGGTGGTGATCGCGGGATGCTGGCCGGTTTGGATGGCATACTGCTCGGCCGGCAATCCAAAGGAATCGTAACCCATCGGATGAAGGACATTGAAGCCCTTCAGCATTTTGAATCTTGAGACGATGTCCGAAGCGATATAACCCAGCGGGTGACCGACGTGCAGTCCGGCACCGGAAGGGTAAGGAAACATGTCCAGGGAATAAAACTTGGGACGCTTGGTGTCCACTTCGGCTTTAAAGGTTCCTTTTTCTTTCCAGTAGCCTTGCCATTTTTGCTCGATTTCCCTGAAGTTATACTCCGCCATGATTGAAATTTTTCTGATTTTTTGACTAAATGCCTGCAAAAATAGAAAAATCGAGCGGCTTTGGTAGTCAAATTTCCAATTCCTCCCAAATCTGGATTTTGTCCACTGATCAATTTTGTTTGAGGCACTTGGAGCTTTTTTGTACTTTCAGAACACTAACCAATCAACCTTATGAGAAGAAAATTGCTGCTTACACTCGCCTTGGCCGGAGGAATCTGCCTTTCGGCTTTTCCCCAGAAAAAATACACCCCCAAGCAAATCGAGGCGCTCAAAGCCGAAGCTGCCCAAATCGTCCAAGCCAATCACAAGCAAAGCCAGGTAATGGTGGACAAGATTTTCAGCTTTGCGGAGCTCGGTTTTCAGGAGATTGAATCCTCCAAATACCTGACTGGTATCCTTGAGCAAAATGGCTTTACCATCGAGCGGGGCGTGTCGGGAATTCCGACGGCTTGGTTTGCCACTTGGAAAAATGGTGAAGGTCCGGTGATTGCCCTTGGGTCTGACGTGGACAATATTCCCAAAGCCTCCCAATATCCCGGAGTAGCCTACCACAAACCCATGGTCGAAGGAGCTCCAGGACATGGAGAAGGTCATAATGCAGGAATTCCATTGAATATCACGGCGGCCTTGGCCGTAAAGCAGATCATGGAGCGTGAAAATATTGGAGGTACGCTGGTGCTTTGGCCTGGGATAGCTGAGGAATTGGTTGCTGCGAAAGCTTGGTTTGCGCGAGACGGGAAGTTTGATGGAGTGGATCTTTGCATTTTCACTCACGTGGCCAATAACCTAGGAGTAAGCTGGGGTCAGGCTAGCGGGACGGGGTTGATCTCAGTGGAATATACCTTTTCCGGTGATGCCGCCCACTCAGCTGGAGCACCTTGGAGAGGAAAAAGTGCTGCCGATGCCGTGGAACTGATGAATATCGGCTGGAACTACAAGCGGGAGCATTTGCATCCTTTGAAAAGATCTCACTCGGTGATCACTGATGGGGGAGATCAACCCAATGTGGTTCCGTCGAAGGCTTCCATCTGGTACTATTTCCGGGATGTGAAGTACGATGGGATCATGGAAATGTATGCTCAGGCCAATGACATTGCCAAAGGCGCAGCTTTGATGACGGGTACGACGATGACTTCCAAAGTATTGGGAACAGCCTGGCCAAGACATTTTAATAAGGTGATTGCAGAAAAAATGTATCAAAACATCCTCAAGGTAGGTCTTCCCGAATGGGATGAAAATGATCAGACCTTGGCGAAAGCCATTCAAAAAGAGTTGGGTTCCAAAGAAGAAGGAATGCCAACCAAGCTGGATACCCTTGGACTTCCTGTGAAAGAACCGATTTCTGGCGGTTCGGATGATATTGGGGATGTATCCTGGGTAGTACCAACCGTGACTTTGAGATTCCCTTCCAATATTCCTGGACTTCCCGGGCACCACTGGAGCAATGCCATTGCCATGGCGACACCTATTGCTCATAAGGGTGTAACAGCTGGAGCAAAGGCCGAAGCAATGACCATTTTGGACTTTTTACTTCAACCCGAATTGGTAGATCAGGCATGGGATTATTTCAAAAATGTGCAGACCAAGGAGGAAACCTACAAGCCGATGATCACCAAAGATGATGCACCACCAATCTACCTGAATGAAGGCATCATGAAGCAGTTCCGTCCTCAGTTGGAGAAATTCTACTACGATGAGACGAAATACGATACCTATCTGCAGCAATTGGGAGTGACATATCCCACGGTGAAGAAGAATTAATCAGTTTAAATAAATTACGAATTACGATTTTTGATTTACGACCTAAATTTGAACTGCAATCCTAATTTCCAGAGGGTTACCCACCGGTTATAACGATTGAGGGACAAAACAGGGTCGTAAATCGTAATTCGTACCTCGTAAATCAAAAATGACAACTTCAAATTTCACATTTATAATCAGAGAAGCTTCTCCCGCAGAGCTCCTCTGGGTTCACGAGCAGATTCCCGAGTTTCCGGGGAAGTCTTCGTTGGATTTTTACACCGAGCGGCTGAAGCATCGGCTTCATTTGGGGTTGATAGCGGAAAAGGATGGCGAACTTTTGGGTTTCAAAGTCGGCTATCAAAGTGATACCCCTGATACCTTTTATTCCTGGATGGGCGGAGTAAGGCCTGAGTTTCGAAAACATGGAATTGCGGATTCATTAGCTGAATATCAGGAGAAATGGGCGAGGGAAAAGGGATTCAGGGCCATCTTTTTCAAAACCCGCAACCGCTTTCCTGCCATGATTACTTTTGGATTAAAACGAGGTTTCAAAATCATGGAGGTCATCCCGAAGGGTGGGGTGGAGGATTATCGGTTGGTGATGTGGAAGGAGTTGTGAGGTTTTATTGACGATTGACGATTTCGGATTTACGACGCTTTTTTGCTCCTCAAGCCTAATTTCCACAAGGTAACTGCCCAGAATCAGATTTGAGGTTCTTATTCAAGTCGTAAATCGTACTTCTTAAATCGTACTTATCCTTTCAATTTTAACGCTTACCTTTGTTTTCTAAACCAGCGGTCGAATCACCCGCTTTACCAAAAATTCATGCACACACTCGATTTGGTAGCTCCGACTACCCAAAACCTAGTAGCCTCAGGGCTTCAGCTTCCCATCATGGAGGCGTTTTACACCATCCAAGGAGAAGGCAGATTTACCGGACATCCCGCTTATTTTATCCGGCTGGGAGGCTGTGATGTGGGTTGTGTCTGGTGCGATGTAAAGGAAAGTTGGGAAGCTGCCAAGTGGCCAATTTTATCTATTGAAAAAATCGTCGAGGATGCCTTGGCCTTTCCGGGAAGGTTGGTGGTCATCACCGGAGGCGAACCTTTGATGTATAACCTCGATCCGCTGACTAAGCTGTTGAAGGAAAAAGGCTTTACGACCAATATTGAAACTTCGGGCGCGCATCCATTTTCGGGAGACTTTGATTGGGTGTGCTTTTCTCCCAAGAAATTCAAAAAGCCACATCCTTCCATCTATGCTGAAGCTGATGAGCTCAAAGTAGTCATATATAATAGGAGTGATTTTGCCTTTGCCGAAGAGCATGCCAAGGTGGTAAATGAAAGCTGCGAACTTCGCCTTCAGCCCGAGTGGAGCAAGGCTGAAAAGTATACTCCGGAGATCATTGAGTACGTGAAAAATCACCCGACTTGGAAAATATCCCTGCAAACCCATAAATTTATGGACATCCCATAAGTTCATGCGCCCTGTTTTACTTGCTTTAGTTCTTATTTTCATTAGCCAACAAGGATTTAGTCAAAGCTTTTCTATTATCGATGGCCGAGCGATTAAATTATACCAGGAGGGGGATGAGCTTACTTTTTCCAGACAATATGAACAGGCACTTGCCAAGTTTCAGGCGGCAATTCAGCGGGAAGCCTCTTTTTTAGAAGCCTATTACAAGGCGGCTCAGGTCCTTTTAACCATGGGGAGGTTGGAGGAAGCTGAAAAGATGGCCTTAGCAGGAAAAGCCAAGTTGTCCGGTAAAAACTCAACAGCCAAGCATGTAACTGATTTTGGGTGGTTTTTTTCCAACCTATATCTCCAGCAAGGTAAGTTTACCGAAGCTTATCGCCAATTTCAGGAAGTTGACGAATTGTTTGAGGATGGCTTTCGGAGATCTCAATATTACTTGCAGCTTCGGGAAAAGATGGATTTCCTAGGAGAGCAATTAGGCAAAGCCCGGTCAGTAGAGAAGGAAAAACTTCCTGAGCCACTCAATCAGTTTAAGCTCCAGTACTTCCCGGTTTTGACAGCTGATGGCGATCAAATCCTATTTACCAAACGGGATGGCACGGGTAATTTTGACAAAGAAGATATTTACACAGCCTTTGTTAAGGCTGATACCGCTTGGACTAATCCACAGAGTATTGCTCAGTCAATCAACTCCACCTACAATGAAGGAACCTGTACGGTCACGGCAGATGGTAATATTCTGATTTACACCAGCTGTGACGCCCCTGATTCACAGGGTAGCTGTGATCTGTATATCGCTTATAAAGTCAACGGAGCTTGGCAAAGGCCATTAAATATGGGATCAAAGGTTAATTCCCGGGCATGGGAATCGCAACCTTCACTATCAGCAGACGGCCGGATTCTTTTCTTCTCCTCCAATAGGAAGGGAGGATTTGGAGGAAACGATATTTGGTACTCAGTGAGGCAAGGTGATGGGACTTGGTCAGAGGCCAAAAACCTTGGAAAGATGGTCAATACCGAAAAAGATGAAATTGCTCCTTTCATTTTTTTTAATAATGAGATTTTATTTTTTGCTTCTGACGGGCACATGGGGTTTGGTGGAATGGATATTTTTCTTTCGAGGATAGAGCATGGGGATTTTCAAAAACCCGAAAACCTTGGGCTTCCCATCAATGACCAGCTCGATCAGGTTGCGCTTTTTATTACAGCCAAAAAAGACTACGCTTACTATTCTGAGCGGTTCAAGGAAGAGGGTGGGCAGGACAGGTCATTGATCTACCGGTTTCCTTTCCCTGAAGAAATCTACCTCGGGGCGAATTTGACGGTGACCGAAGGGAAAGTATTTAATGCCAAGACGGGAGAACCAGTCAGTGCGACCTTATCTCTGATCTCACTTTCAAATGACAGCACGCTCTACCAGTTTCAGTCAGATGGGAAGTCGGGGGAATTCATGATGCTGTATCCGGATAAGTCTATTTCTGGTCTGTATGTAGAAAAAAAAGGTTATCTGCCTAAAATCTACAATGTCGAACGGGATAAAATAAAAAATGTCACGGACCTCCAAGTGGCCTTGACACCGGTGGCCTCAGGAGAAGAGTTTGTTTTTGAGAATGTATTCTTTGATTTCGACAAATATGAGTTGAAACCCGAGTCGATTACCTCTTTAAAGCGCCTTCAGAAGTTTTTGGGAGAAAATCCAAACGTGAATATTCTCATCACTGGCCATACAGATAATGTAGGTAGTCCTGATTATAATCAAAATCTTAGTCTTCAGAGAGCTAGGAGTGTTCAGGAGTTTTTGATCGAATCTGGGCTACATCCCGCCCGAGTGATGGTGGAGGGAAAAGGCGCCAATCAACCCATGGTGCCCAATACCACACCAGAAAATCAGGCATTGAATCGCAGGATTACCATTAAGGTTCTTTGATTTCAAAATATAATTTTGAAATAATACTTTTTTATAGCTCTAAATATCCCTTTAAGTGCTATTCTAATATATGTTTGGGTTATATATTTTTTTGACAAAATATTATTCTAAACTTAAAAAGTTATTAAGTATAAAAATCCAAGAATCCCTCACAAACCCCATAGCTTTCCACTTGTTGTAAAGATTTAATTAGGACTTATTGACAGGAAGTTGACTTATTTTGAGAAAATAGAGGGGAAAATTTTCAATGAGGCAGAAAATAAGTTAAGAAAAAATTAACTTTTGTTAACATGCTGGATGTCCGAATAATGAATTGTATGTTGAGATTAATTTTCATATTACAATATAAAATTCTGGTTTTGTTTCGATTTTAAAGAGTTTCATTTGACTTTAGCAAAAACTTTTTTACCAAGTTTGGAGTAGTGGGCTTGAGATATTCAAGAATTAGGAATATCATTGAGTTTATTAAACCAAAATTTAACCAATATGAGGAAAGTTTTACTTCTAGGACTCACGCTGGTTTTGTCAACTGTATTCGCATTTGCGCAAAATCGTGTGATCACTGGTACCGTGACCTCCACTGAGGACGGACTCGGAGTACCAGGAGCAACAGTTCTGGTAAAGGGAACCACGATTGGTACTGCCACAGATATTGATGGTAAGTATTCAATCAGTGTCCCAGCCGGAAGCAACGTGTTGGTATTCACTTTTGTGGGATTGGCTTCCCAAGAGGTGACTATCGGCAATCAGACTACCATCAATGTGGCGCTCCAGCCTGATGTGCAGTCTCTTTCTGAGTTTGTGATCACCTCCTATGGTGACCAGTCCAAGAGAGAAATTACTGGAGCGATCGCCTCTGTAAAAGGTGAAGTTTTCGAAAACCTTCCTATGCAATCATTTGACCGTGCTATGCAGGGTCGTATTGCTGGGGTTCAAGTAACTTCCACTACAGGTGCTCCGGGGGGTACACTTAACGTGCGTATCCGTGGTGTAGGCTCTGTCAATGCAGGTAACGATCCACTATATATTGTGGACGGTGTACAGCTTGGCGGTGGTAATTCACTTTCAGGTCAAGGTCCTCAAAACCCTCTTGCAGGTATCAACCCAAATGACATCGAGTCCATCGAAGTATTGAAGGACGCTGCTGCCGCTTCCATCTATGGAGCCCAAGCTGCCAACGGTGTTGTTTTGATCACCACCAAAAAAGGTAAAAAAGGAAGCACACAGACCAAAGTATCCGTTCAAGAAGGTATTGTTACTCCATTAAACCTCTACGAGGTAATGAACGCTACCCAATTGGCAGGAATCAAGCGTCAGGCTTTTATCAATGCAGGACTTAATACTGCAAACTCAGATGCCACTTATGGTAATCCCGAAGATCCAAACTTGCAGTCCTATGACTGGGTCGACGAACTTTACAGAAACGGTCGTCTGAGTGTGTATGACTTGAGTATGTCAGGTGGTGATGAGAAGACAAACTTCTATGTGTCTGGTGCTTACACTAAGCAAGAAGGTCAAATCATCCAGTCCTCTTACGAAAGAGCAACGGGTCGTTTGAACCTGACTCACAGACCGAATAACAAATTGACTATCGCTGCAAACCTTTCTTTGGCTTACCAGAGAACCTTGGGTACTATCGCTGATGGTAACTTTGTAAATGGTCCATTCTCAGCTGGATTTACCATGAGACCTAATGTTCCGATCTATAATGAAGACGGTACATTCAGAGCTAACTATCCTTCTAACCACAACTTTGGATACAATATCGTTCAGGGTGTATATGAAGAATTGAGAAGAGGTACTTCAGTTCAGTCTGTTTCTAACTTGCAGATGAACTATCAGATTGCTCCATGGTTGAGCTGGACTTCTTATTTCGGTATTGATTTCGCTGATAACAGAGACGAAAACAACAGACCTTCCACTATTCCAGCATTCTCTTCTTATGGTGGTCAGTCTTTCTTTGCGGACAACAGAAGAAATAACTACAATACCAACCACAACTTGAACTTCAATAAGAAATTCAATGATGTTCATACTGTAAGTGGTATTGCCGGTTTCGAATACAAAGGATTCCAAAGTGAGTCTACTTCAGCAACTGGTCGTGGATTCCCTGATCCGTCTTTGATTTACTTGCAAAATGCTGCGGTTCCTTTTGCTGTGGGTGGTTTTTTCACAGAATATAAGCGAATGGGCTTCTTCTCACAGGCTAAATATGACTATGACGATCGCTACACAGCTGATGTGACTTTCCGTCGTGACGGTCACTCCCGATTTGGTGCTGAGAACAAGTGGGGTACTTTCGGTGCCGTTTCCGTAGGATGGAGGATTTCTTCTGAAAGCTTTATGCAAGATTTGACTTGGTTGGATAATTTGAGATTTAGAGCTTCTTATGGTATTACAGGTAACTCTGAGATCGATAACTTCGCTTCCAGAACTTTGGTAGGTAGCTCCGGTCAATATTTAGGTTCAGGTGGTTTAGCTCTTTCTCAGCTGGGTAACGATTTGTTGACATGGGAAGAGGCTGAAACTTTTAACATTGGTTTGGATTGGACTATCTTCAATGGTCGTTTAATTGGTACAGTGGATTTCTGGAGAAAGAATTCTTCTTCACTCCTATTCAACACTCCACTTCCTTCTGACTCCGGATTCGGTTCCATCACAAGAAATACTGGTTTGGTAAGAAACCAAGGTATTGATATTGACTTGCAGACTACTAACATTGTCGCAGGAAAATTCCAATGGACTACCGCTTTCAATATTACTTTCTTGGAAAACGAGTTGATGGAATTGTATGACGGATTGGATCGAATCGGTAACTCCCTAATCGTTGGACGTCCTATTTCATTCTGGTACACACACAGATATTTGGGAGTTAACCCTGCCAACGGACGTGCTATGTATGAAGATCCGACAACCGGTGGTTATACCTACATTGTAGGTGATGGTACGCTACAATACATCGGAAGTGGGCTTCCTAGCAGCTATGGTGGTCTATCAAATACCTTCAGCTTTGGTCCATTGTCTTTGGATGTGTTCTTCCAGGGTCAGTTCGGCAACTTAGCCGGTAACCAGGATATGTTCAACTTGGAAGACTGGGGTGCATCAACAGGTAACTTGAGAATCAATCAATTGAACTATTGGAGACAGCCAGGTGATGTTACTACTGTAGGCAAGCCTTATGAAGGCGGTCAGGCTCCAGGAACCTCTAACATTGATACCTTTTCTACTCGTCTCTTGAGTGATGGTGGTTATATCCGATTGAAGCAAGTAACGCTTAATTATACCATGCCAGCAGCTACTGCTTCTAAGATCGGTATGAAAGGGTTGACCGTATTTGTTCAAGGCATCAACCTGCACACGTTTACCAAATACAACGGACAGGACCCTGAGGCAGTAGGTATCGCTTCAAACGTTTCTATCGGTAGATTCCCGAATGCTAGACAGTATTCAGCCGGTATCAACTTAACCTTCTAATTGAGCAACACAGCTATGAAAAACATATTTAAATTAATGATCCTAGGCGGAACGCTAGCTTTGGGATCTTGTGATCTGGATGTTGAGCCTAGACAAAGCTTAACTCCTGAAGCTGCCCTTGCCACAGTGAATGGATATCAGTCTTTGATTTTTGCTACTTACGGTATGCCTCGAGGCTTTAACCAATACGGTCAGCAAATGATGATTGCGCCAGAGATTATGGCAGATAACCTAAGAATCATCGCCAACACTGGTCGATATATCGGTCAGGAAGCAAATGCAGACCGAGCTCATATTGGGCTTTGGAATACGGGCTACTGGGGTGGTATAAACAATACCAATATTATCATCGATGGTATCGGTGCTGCAGAAGGAGCCCAAGCTCTTAAAGATCGAGTTCTCGGTGAAGCGCACTTCCTTAGAGCCCTTTTCTATTTTGACTTGGCTAGAGTCTATGGCTACGAGCCTGGTAAGGAAGTCAATGGCTTCAACAAGGCCGTAATTCTCCGAACTACTCCAACTTTGGGTTTCTCTCAGGCCGATTTACGAGCAAGGGCTACCAATAGAGAAGTGTATGATCAAATCATCTCTGATCTTCAGACAGCCATAAATCTTCTTCCAACTGCTGCGATTGGATCTGCGAACTCTTATCGCGCTTCAAGAGGTGCTGCACAAGCACTTTTGGCAAGGGTTTATCTGTATGACTCAAAGTTTGCTGAGGCTGAAGCAGCTGCTACTGCGGCTATGGCTTCAGTAGGGATTACAGATGATGGTACTGGCCTATTGACGCCAGAAAATTATGTGTCTGCATTTTCAACAGCACCTAACCCTGAATCAGTTTTTGAAATTGAAATCAGGTCTGTCGATTGGTCCACTGTGGATGGGGTAAATAACTCGGTTTCTTCTCTTGCAGCCAATGTGTTTCCTAGTGCTCAGTTTATCGTTACTGCTTCTGACGAGCTTTTGGCGACTTATGAAGAAGGTGATATCAGGAGAGCAACATGGACAGAGACAACTCGTTCGGGTGCTTCTGGTCCAGTTTACCGATCCAATAAGTGGTTGGGGCACAAAGGTGATTTTTTGCAGAACCTACCTATTATTAGAGGTGCTGAGTTGTTCTTGATTCGTGCCGAAGCTCGATTCCGTACTGGAAACCTTGCAGGTTCTAGAGCTGATTTGAACTCCTTAAGAGCAAAGAGAGGGCTTGGGCCAGTGGCAGCTGATTTGGCGGGAGATAATTTGTTCGCTCAAATTATGACCGAAAGAAGACAGGAATTTGCCCTAGAAGGACACAGATGGTTTGACTTGAAGAGAAACGGAATGACCATTTCTAAAGCAGGAACTTTTGAGCCGCTTCCTTATAGCGATTACCGTTTACTGTCTCCTCTTCCAAACGATCAGATTCAGTTGAATACCCAGCTTGAGCAAAATCCTGGCTATAACTAAAATTAAAAATGACAATGAAAAAGTTATATATCTATTTCGCAGTAGTATTTGCTTCCTTGGCAATGACCTCCTGCTTTGATGACCCGGGAGCTGATTCCTTCATCGGAATGAATGAGGTAGAATTCGATGCTGGAAATCTACCAAATGGCTTGACTGCTAGATTTGTTCGTTTGAACAGTACTCAGCAAGATGTGGTAAATGTGCAAGTAAACCGAGTTTCTACAAATGGTTCTGCACCTATCACCATGACAATTGAAGTTGACCCATCTTCTACAGCTGTTCAGGGTGTTCACTATCAGCTGAGCAATACCAGCATTACTCTTGGTGCTAATGAATTTGTAACAACATTCCCTGTGACTGTTCTTACCGGAAATATCGACCCTTCTGAAACTCCAAATTTGGTTTTGAAAATCGGAAGTGTTACAGGTGGAGAAGTAAGCGCAAACTATGGTGATCTTACCGTTGCGATTCGAGTGATTTGTCCATCTGAGCTTGCTGGAAGCTACTCGGTTTTCTGGGAATACCTTCAGACAGGTGACGGAGCTGGTGGCCCTAGACAAACATTCAACAATATTACGTTGGGTGGGGATCCTATAGTCTTCACTACGGTTGGTACAGGTGCTTACAATGTGAGTGATATGTCTTTTGGACTTTATCCGGAAGGTTATGGCGATGCAAAGCCAGTCGGTAGAATCAATGATAACTGTAATATTTTGACAGGCGCCTCTTCAAATGTTGATCAGTATGGCGATCCTTTCACAATTTCCGGTGAGGTCCTTCCTGATGATACCATGAAAATTACCTGGAGTAATACATGGGGTGACGGAGGTACTGCAATTCTTACCCCTGTAGCGGGTTCATAATCACATTGGATTGATATTTGTTAAAATAGGGGCTTTTAGCCCCTATTTTTTTAAACTTTTGCTAATTTGGGAAGGTTTTTATAGGTGTAGAAACGAAGAGCATATGAGATTAAAGTACATACTAGTAGGGTTGATATTTTTTGTTTGGGGGCAGGTACATGCTCAAAATACATCGGTAGATAATTTGAATAAAGCTTCATTTGAAGACTTTAGATCAAAGCATCCATATATTTTTCTTACCAAGGATCAAGTACACAGACAGGCAAATCTTAAGAATGTACCGATTTACCTTGAATTAGAAGGTGGAGACGTTGCTGAATTACAATACTTTGATGAGTTAGGAGATCCAGTATATTACCAGATTTTTAATGTTCGTGCAGCAAAGATTACAGGTACGTCAGCATTACAGCCCAATGGTGAATTAAATCTTAATCTCACTGGTAAAGGCATGACCGTTGGGATCTATGATCAAACAAGGCCAAAACCCGATCATGTTGAGTTTTCAGGAAGGTTAACCCAGATCGATGGTTCTACAGAAACCATCTCCAATCATGCTACTCATGTGTCAGGCACAGTCTTGGCAGCAGGGATTAATCCAGCCGCTAGAGGCATGGCCTATGAAGCCACAGGCTGGTCTTTTAATTGGGAAAGCGACTTGTCTAAAATGAATGCAAATGCCTATGATCCGGTATCAAAGCCGAATGGACATTTGGTTTCAAACCATTCTTATGGATTGGTGGTAGGTTGGTATAGAAATTCCAGCGGCAATTGGACATGGGCAGGTAATACATCGATTAGTACATCAAAAGACTACCGATTTGGTTTTTATGGTGCAAAAAGCAAAGGGTTAGATGATCTTACGGTGAGTAAGCCTTATTATACCATCGTCTGGGCAGCCGGTAATGACAGGAATGATACAGGAGACGGTACAAGAGATCCTGATGGGCCTGAGGATACGATCGGCCCGGAAGGGGTGGCAAAAAATGTCATTACTGTAGGCGCAGTGTCTGCAAATGATGAATATTCTGGACCTCAGTCGGTTTTTATGAGTGATTTTTCTAGTTGGGGGCCTACAGATGATGGTAGAATAAAGCCCGACTTAGTAGGAGTTGGGGTTAATGTTTTTAGTTCAGCGATTTCTAATGGAGGTACCACTGACAGCTATGCATCACTGAGTGGTACATCTATGGCCGCACCTAATGTCACTGGATCTTTGCTCTTGCTTCAACAACTTTACTCAGATCGCAATAGCGGAAGATTTATGCGTTCCTCAACTTTGAAAGCGTTAGCTATCAATACTACAAGAGAGGCAGGTTCAGCAGCTGGTCCAGATTATGTATATGGATGGGGACTACTCAATACCCATGCGGCAGCAGAAATCATTTTAAACGAAAATGGCAACTCTGACATCATCCGAGAAGAAGTTTTGACCAATGGAGGGGAGTTTGAATATGAGTTTCTTTCAGATGGAGTTACTCCGATCAGGCTTACAGTAGCTTGGATAGATCCATCGGGTAATCCCGTTTCTCCATCCCTGAATCCGGCCAATCTAATGCTCATCAATGACTTGGATGTTCGAGTGATTGATGAGCAAGGGAATACATTTTTTCCATGGTCCCTCAATCCTCAATCAGGCCCAAATGGACCTGCTGTGAGAGATCGGGATAATTTCAGAGATAATGTCGAGCAAATACAGATTGATGCTCCTAAAGCACAGCGCTATCGCCTGAAAATCACTCACAAAGGTTCACTCCAAGGAGGGCAACAAGCATTTTCGTTAGTATTTAAAGCAGGTGTGGCAGATGGTGCTTCAGAGACCTTATATTGGATAGGGCAGTCAGGTTCTGAATGGAATGATCCGAAAAATTGGTCTTTTGTTCCAAATGGAGTCTCGGCGGGAAAAATTCCTTCCAACCAAACTCGTGTTGTTTTTGAATCTAGTACCGGCCAAAATCAAACCGTTAATTTGAATGGGGATGCCACTGTCTTTTCTGTCAATCTTTTTGGAAATCAAATGGTCAACTTTGACCTAAATCAAAATACCCTTCAAGTAGAAAGTGGCTTCAGAGTATCCAATCAAATCACTCAAATCACCAATGGTACAATTCGTTTCGTAAATGCAAGTTCTAATCAGCAATTGGTTGAATTGGGTGAAGCAATTTTTGATGATGTAAAGTTGGATTTTGAAGACGGTTCTTGGAAAATTCTATCAGCCGGTATTTTAGGAGATGTTGCCGTTTCAAATGCTACTCTAGACTTTGACTTTGCACATGTCAGACTACGATCTCTGTCAGTAAATAATGGAGGGGAAGTCTCGGGGGTATTTACCAAATTAACCTTCCTTGAAGGTTTTTCCCTGACTGCCAACAGCATGTTTAAACCAAGTATTCAACTGGCATTTGAAGGGGAGCAGGGTACTTATTCCAATCAAATTCCCGATTTGAACCTAGCTTTGACGGTACTATCTGGGGTTTTAGATTGGGAAAATGGAGATTTAAATAGATTGGATATAGATGGAGCCCGTGTTAATGCCTCTCAAATTTCTAAACGTACAGGTTTACTTAATATGGGTCCAGGTGCTCATCTTTCCCTTAACTCTGGAGGAAACTTGAACATAACTGACTCAATGGCTGTAAGTGCCACTACTGATAAAAAAGCGCAACTAACCGCTACTTCAAATGCGACTTTGCTGCATGATATTTATCGAAAATATTGTTTTGACCATCTAGATGTTTCAGGTGTGAATCTTGAAGGAGATGCCATCATTAATTTAGGTACTGCCTCAGCACTTCAAAATGCCATGGGTTGGTTACAGCAAGACTGTGAAGATGTGCTTTTTGCCAATTTTGAATTTGGATCGGCCTGCGTAGGTGGTGCAGCATTTTTCAAAAATCTGAGTGAAGGCGACATCACTACTTATTCATGGAATTTTGCAGGATTAGGCTCCTCAACTCTTACAGAGCCTGTTTTCGTGTTTCCTAATGCTGGAAAGTTTAACGTCAACCTGACTATCAGTAATTCTCTAGGATCTGTGTCCTTTGAGCGGGAGATAACGGTGTCCGAAAATTCAATTGCGAAGCCGACTATAGTACTCAACGGAAATCAGCTTACTTCTCAGCAGCCGGGTTCATCATACCAATGGTTTAGAAACGGACTTCCGATCGTGGGTGCTACTCAGCGAAGTTTTACAGCTGATGATGATGGAAGCTATCAAGTGGCAATTTTCGACGCTTCATGCAATAGACTCTCCGATGCTTTAGTTATTTCGGCAATTTCCGAACCTGATTTAGCCAAGTTTGGCGTTTTTGTTGGCCCGATTCCTTCTGAAGACTTAGTGACCATACAAATCCAAAATGAATTCGAAGGTTCCATATTGTTTAGGCTGATTGATTTGTCCGGTAGGACGATGCTTTCAAAAATTGCAACCAAAAATTCAGAAGAATTGATCGAAACTCTTCCTTTGCCAAACCAAACGGGAGTTTACATTCTTCAAATCGAAACCAATGATTTAACTCTACATAAAAAAGTAATTAAATTTTAACCATGAAAAAGTTTTTGTTTTTAGCAGTGATGCTAAGTTCTAGTGCCGCATTTGGCCAGATTTCTAATGTGGACATGAATGGTGCCCCCGCCAAATTGACCACCTACAGTGAAATAGATGGATCTCCTTATCTTTTTACAGACTGGGCCAAAGCCGAAATCGGCACCACCAATGCCGGATTGAAAACTGATGTTGCTTATCGATTTAATATATATGATAATGAATTGGAGGTAGTCAACGAGGCAGGAAATAAAATTTACCTCAATAAAGACTACGTAGAATACGTGGTGCTTCAGCGACCTTCTATCATGCTTGCCGAGGGGGCTCCGGGGTTGCTTCCTAATCTTCTGTTCAAAAAAGGATTTGATTTTGTAAAAGGAATTGGGCCCAAAGACCTGGTTAATGTTATTGCTGAAGGAGACTACACCCTAATCAGAAGATTCTATTCTGATTTAGTAACGCCTCCCAAAAACAGCTATGCTCCGACTCCAGGAAGGATGTTTGTGTTTGAAGAGACGTTTTTCTTAATTGATAAAAATGAAAATGTCTCAGTGGTTCGTACCAAAACCAATGCGATTGTAAAGGCTCTGAATGAAAAAGATCAAGAAAAAGCCAAGGAGATCATCAAGGTAAATAAGCTGGATTTAAGCCGAGAGGATCACTTGGTACAGTTCTTTACCAAGCTTAATGAGCTTTCTTAAGTCAAAAGGCCCGAGCATTCGGGCTTTTTTATTGCTTTTCCATTCCGCTCCCTTTTCCCTACCTTTGCGTCAAATTTGATTTGCTGAGATGATTCACGTTTCCCGAAAGGAACATTTCAACGCTGCTCATAAGCTTTGGAATCCAAACTGGTCTGATGAAAAGAATTTTGAGGTTTTTGGTCCCTGTGCCAATGTGAATTGGCATGGACACAACTTCGAATTAATTGTAACTGTCAAGGGCTTGCCCGATCCTGAAACTGGTTTTGTGGTAGATTTGAAAAAATTAAGCACCTTGATTCGCCGGTTGGTGATCGACAAGGTGGATCACAAAAACCTCAATGTGGATGTAGATTTCATGCAGGGAAAGCTTGCCAGTTGTGAGACTTTAGTAGTGGAATTCTGGAAAATCCTCGATCCAGCAATTAAAGAAATCACCAAACACGGTGGTCTGTACAAGCTTACACTCTACGAGACGCCGAGGAACTTTGTGGAGTACTTTGGGGAGTAAAATTGATTTAAACGGTCAAAGAAAAATTGAAAAGTAGGTTAACTGACCTACTTTTATTTTTTGAAGGTAAAAAAAGCATCAATTGAATAAAATCTACATCATTTCGGGCGAGCGATCAGGAGATCTTCATGCCTCTAACTTGGTTTTGGCACTGAAGGAATTGAATCCTCAACTTCAATTTCGGGGAATGGGAGGGAGCTATTCCAAAGACGCAGGAGTTGACTTGGCTGTAGATTATGCTGAGGTGGCTTTGATGGGTTTTTTGGAAGTGATTTTAGGCTTTCGGAAAGTACTGAAATACCTCAACTTGATCAAAAATGACTTACTGATTTATAAGCCCGACGCCTTGGTTCTCGTGGATTATGGGGGATTCAACATGAAAATAGCTGCTTTTGCTAAGCAGCATGAAATCCCTGTCCATTACTACATTCCGCCTAAAGTCTGGGCCTGGAACCAAAAAAGGGCACTCAAGCTCAAAGAGTTTACTGATCAGATTTATTCCATACTTCCATTTGAGCCGGAGTTTTTTGAGCAATTTGGGATGAAGGTACATTATGTGGGCAATCCACTTTTGGATGAAATTCGAAAGTTTAAACCCCATGATTTTTTCTTCCAAAAGAATGAACTGAGCTATCAGCCTATTATTGCTTTGCTTCCAGGTAGCCGGAAACAGGAAATCACACTGATGATGAATCAAATGATGGCTTTGGTGCGAGAGTTTCCCAATGCGCAGTTTGTGGTGGCTGGAGTAGATAGCCTACCCGCAGAAGTGTATGAGCCTGCCCGAAAAGCCGGAATCAAATTGGTATTTAATCAAACCTATGATTTGCTTTCTCATGCTACGGCCGCTGTGGTGACCTCGGGTACAGCCACTTTGGAAACCGCTCTTTTTCGAGTTCCTCAGATTGTGGTGTATCGCACTTCTTCTGTTTCTTATCAGATTGCCAAACGGTTGATTCGTGTTCCGTTTATATCATTGCCCAACTTGATTGCAGGTAAGGAAGTCGTCAAAGAATTGATTCAGGATGATTTTTCTATAGAAAATCTTCGAGCGGAACTTCAGCGCATCTTTACCAATGTGGTTCACAAAGGTGAGATGCTTCAAGGCTATGATTTGATCCGTGAAAAAATAGGGGAGGGGTCTGCTTCTGAAAAAACGGCAAAGCTTGTTTTGGAAGAGGTCAATCTATGAGACAGCTTAAAGGATTAAAAAATAAAACCCCGACTCACGCCGGGGTTTGCGGTTTAAGCTACTTGAAGTCTCTTAAATTTCGATTTGTCAAATTGTGACTTGGCATATTCCTCATCGATGACCAGTTCTTTGATACTGTCATCAGACGGAAGTTCATACATCGCATCGGTGATGATGGCTTCGCATATGGAGCGAAGTCCGCGAGCACCAAGATTGTATTCCACGGCCTTTTCCACGATGAAGTCAAGGGCACTTTCTTCAAACTTAAGCGCAACTCCTTCCATAGCCAGAAGCTTGGTGTATTGTTTGACCAAAGCATTTTTAGGCTCAGTGAGGATTCTTTTCAAAGCTTCCTTGTGCAACGGATCCAAATGTGTCAAGACGGGAAGACGTCCGATCAACTCAGGTATCAACCCGAAAGCTTTCAGATCTTGAGCGGTGACATATTGCAAAAGATTTTCCCGGTCAGCAACCATGCTGGCAGCTGTTTTACTGAAGCCCATCGGTTGGGTATTCAGTCGCTTGCCGATATGCCTGGCGATTCCGTCAAAAGCGCCCCCGCAGATAAAGAGGATATTCTCGGTATTCACGGCGATCATCTTTTGGTCAGGATGCTTTCTGCCTCCTTGTGGAGGGACGTTGACTACGGTACCTTCGAGGAGTTTGAGCATAGCCTGCTGTACGCCTTCCCCACTGACATCACGAGTGATGGATGGATTGTCTGATTTGCGGGCTATTTTATCGATCTCGTCGATATAGACGATTCCTCGCTCAGCAGCTTCTACATTATAGTCGGCAGCTTGGAGAAGTCTGGTCAGAATGCTTTCTACATCTTCACCTACATATCCCGCCTCTGTCAAAACGGTCGCATCGGCGATACAAAAGGGTACTTCAAGTATTTTGGCAAGGGTCTTTGCCAGATAGGTTTTCCCGGTGCCGGTATCTCCGACCATAATGATATTGGATTTTTCAATCTTGATCTCATCATGATCTTCTTTTTGCTGAAGACGTTTGTAGTGGTTGTAAACAGCCACTGTCAAGACCTTTTTAGCTTCTTCCTGACCGATCACATACTGATCCAGATAAGAAGTGAGCTCTTTTGGTTTTTTGAGTTTGAATTTGGGCTTAGAGGTAGATTTCTTGGTTTTTTCCTCTTCGCCCAAAATGAGATGCGCCTGTTCGATGCAGAAATTACAGATGTGGGCAGATATACCCGACACCATCAGATCGACATCTTTTTTATTTCTGCCACAAAAGGAGCAAGTAACTTGAGCCATTATCTAGGTTTTTTTACTAATACTTCATCGATCAAGCCATATTCTTTGGCCTCTTGAGCTCTCAGCCAGTAATCCCGGTCAGAGTCTCGCTCGATTTCGTCAAATGTTTTTCCGGTGTGGTTGGCCAAGATCTGGTATAATTCTTCTCTCATAGACAGAATCAGCTTGAGCGAAATTTCCATATCTCTGGATTGGCCCTGCATGCCTCCGGAAGGTTGGTGAATCATCACTCGGGAATGCTGAAGTGCAGAGCGCTTGCCTGCAGCACCTCCTGCCAGCAAAACTGCTCCCATAGAAGCTGCAATACCAGTACAGATGGTAGCCACATCCGGACCGATATACTGCATCGTGTCATAGATGCCGAGCCCTGCGGTAACCGATCCGCCTGGGCTGTTGATGTAAAGCAAAACATCTTTCTTAGAGTCAACTGACTCCAAAAAGAGCAACTGAGCCACGATGATATTGGCAATGTGATCGTCTACTCCTGTGCCCAGAAATATGATCCTGTCCATGATCAATCGTGAGAAAACGTCAATCTCCCGGAAGTTTTGAGGTCGCTCCTCGATCACTGATCGGGTCATGTTTTCGATATGGGTGGTATATTGATCGAATGCCGTCCCGCTTACGCCTTGATTGTGAATGGCGTACTTTCTAAATTCTTCTTTGTTGATCATTGTTGAGTTTGTTGTGGTGAGCAAAAATAAAAAAGTCCTTCGTAAAAAGGACTTTTCAATATAATCTCTAAAATCGAATTACTTTTCCAAAAGTTCCTTGAATTCGTCGATCGTGATGCTCTTTTCTGTCAGATCGATTTTCTCCTGGACTAGGGTAAGTACTTTGTCATTCTGAACGGATGTCAGCATGTTCATGTAATTCTGCCCTTCGTTTCCTTTGAGGTAATTGTCCACAAAGAGGTCCATGCTAGATTCCAGTTGAGATCCCAATCCTGAAGATGCAAATTGCTCGCGAATCATCTCTTTGGTCTTTTCAATCACATCTTCGTGCTCTGCTTTAACTCCATGCTCTTTTGCGATTTGATTGGAAATCAATGACCAAGTCAATTGTTTTGCATAAATCGGATATTCATTTTCTACATCCGCTTCACTGACTTTTCCATCATTTGCTACAATTAGCCAATCTTTTAAAAAAGCATCAGGTAAAGAAATAGCCGCTTTTTCTACCAAAACTTTCTTCAATTCCTCCTCCGTGAAAACCTTTGATTCACGATCATAAGATCCCTGAAGAGTTTCTTTTACTTTGGCAATAAACTCTTCTTCTGTAGTCACTTGGTCAGGGCCGAATATTTTATCAAAAAACTCCTGATTAAGTTCAGGGTCTGTGGTACGGTTGATGTTTTGAACCGTGAATGTCAAAGATCCTTTGGCATTTTCAGCTTCCTCTTCGCTCAATCCGAATGCGGAAATCCATTCTTCTTTTTTAACTTCTTTACTCTCTAATTCCACCACGGCATCTTTGGCAATTCCCGTGAATTTATTAGTAAGTTTTTTAGAGATTTTGGAAGTGTCCAAAGATACGGTTTTGGAGAAGTCACTTTCTGTAGCAGCCAAATCACCATAAATGAAATCGCCAGCCTCTGAAGTTTCAGGATTGGAGTTTTCTCCATATTGAGACTTCAAGTTATCGAGGGTTTCATTGACTAGTTTGTCATCTACCAAGATCGTGTATTTAGTGCCCTTTATGGTGTTGTCCAAAGCCAATTGGATAGAATCTACGAATCCGATTTTATATTCGAATTCAAATTCCTTTTGAGTTTTCCAGTCAATAGAATTGTCTTCTAACGCTACAGGGAGGGGTTCTCCTAGGATTTTAAAAGTTTGCTCCTTGATGTAATTGTTCAGTGATTCTCCCAAAATCTGGTTAATCTCATCTACCAGCACAGAGGTGCCATACATGTTTTTAACCATGGAAAAAGGTGCTTTACCAGGTCTGAAACCACGAATAACTGCTTTTTTTGCGTAGTCCTTCAGTTTGGCGTCAACCTTTGGTTGATAATCTGCCTCGTTTAGCTTAATTTTAACTAAAGCTTGATTTGCTGATTGCTTGTCTAGTGTAATTTCCAAGGTGTATCGAATTAAACAGATGTTGAACTAAAAACCCCCAATCTCTTTCCTGTGGTTTAAACAGTGGAGTGATTGAGGGCTTGTGCTGTGCGGATAGAGGGACTCGAACCCCCATGCCTCGCGGCGCTAGATCCTAAGTCTAGTGCGTCTACCAATTTCGCCACATCCGCAATGGATCCAATCGGCTAGGATGTCTTTTTGATGACACCTCGTTTCCAATTGTGGATGCAAAGGTAAATACTTAATCTGATTTTTCGCAAGTCAAATAAAAAATATTTCTCAAAAAGTGGATTGAAAGACAATCACCCCCAAATTTGAATTAAAATCTCATACTAATGATCCATGTGGATGTAGAAAAGGAGCGCAAAGAAATCCTGAAAAGATATCGTAAACTCCTTCGCAATGCCAAGCCAATTTTAAAACCAGGAGATACTAAGCTGATCAAAAAGGCTTTTAATATTTCACTGGAAGCGCATAAGGATATGCGTCGCAAGTCAGGGGAACCCTACATCTATCACCCACTGGAGGTAGCTCTAGTCTGTGTAGAGGAGATTGGGCTTGGCACCACTTCTATCATAGCCGCACTTCTTCATGATGTAGTTGAGGATACTGATTTGGAACTCGAGGATATCGAAAGAGAATTTGGTCACAAAGTCATGACCATTATTGATGGATTGACCAAAATCTCGGGAGTTTTCGAATATGGAAGTTCCCAACAAGCGGAAAATTTCCGAAAGATGCTCCTGACCCTATCTGAAGATGTTCGGGTTATTTTGATCAAGCTGGCTGATCGCTTAAACAACATGAGGACACTGGGTAGTATGCCGCGGCATAAGCAATTGAAAATTGCCTCTGAGACCATGTACCTGTATGCTCCTCTTGCTCATCGTTTGGGGCTATACGCAATCAAATCCGAACTGGAAGATCTCTACCTCAAATATACTGAAGCGGAGACCTACAGAGAAATCGTAAAAAAAATCAATGAATCTAAAAGTTATAGAAACCGGTTTATCAAGACATTTACCCAACCCATCGAAGATGAACTGAATAAGCAAGGGTTTGATTTTATGATCAAAGGCCGCCCAAAGTCTGTCTATTCGATTTATAATAAAATGAAAAAACAGGGGATTCCCTTTGAGGAGGTTTATGATCTTTTCGCAGTAAGAATCATCCTGGAAAGTAAACTTGAGGAAGAAAAGGCAGACTGTTGGCAAGTATATTCGATAGTTACGGATTTTTATCGGCCAAATCCCGACCGACTCCGAGACTGGATCAGTACCCCTCGATCTAACGGCTATGAATCCCTTCATACCACCGTCATGAGTAATACCGGCCAATGGGTAGAGGTCCAGATCCGAACTACTCGTATGGATGAGATTGCAGAGCGTGGTTATGCAGCACACTGGAAATACAAAGAAAAAGATGTGCCCGGTAAAACCGGTTCGGGCTTGGATGATTGGATCAGTCAAGTCCGGAGTATGCTAGAATCCAACGATGGAAATGCCATCGAATTCATGGATGATTTTCGGGGAAATCTCTTTCACGATGAAGTATTTGTTTTCACTCCAAAAGGGGATCTAAAAGTCCTTCCACATGGGGCAATAGCCCTCGATTTTGCATTTGAAATTCATACTGAAGTAGGGGCTAAATGTATTGGAGCAAAAGTCAACCAAAAATTAGTGCCGATCACCCACAAACTAAAAAACGGAGATCAGGTCGAAATCCTTACTTCCAATAAACAAAAACCTACCGAAGACTGGCTCAATCAAGTCGTTACCTCTCGTGCCAAAGCCAAAATTAAGGAAGCTCTAAGGGAAGAAAAGAAATCATCCATTATTGATGGAAAAGAGATCGTACAACGAAAGCTAAAGTCGCTCAAATTAGAACTCACTTCAGAAATAGTGGATCAATTGAGAGCTTATTTTGAATTAAAAACAGCCAATGAATTTTATTATCGGGTAGGAAAGGGGATCATCGATCCTTCCCAAATAAAGACTTTCAAAGAGTTTAAAGAAAAATCCAAGCAAAAGTCCAAAGTAAACGAGCGGGTCAAAGACGAGAGCACATTCACCAAGGAGATCAAAAAGATCAAAGGCCAAGAACACGATCAACTCCTCATCGGAGAGGATCTTGATGTGGTCGATTATGTACTTGCCAAGTGCTGCAACCCAATTCCCGGAGATGATGTGTTCGGATTTGTGACGATCAATGAAGGAATCAAAATTCACAGAACTTCCTGCCCAAATGCAGTAGAATTGCTTTCCAATCATGGAAACCGGGTTATCAAAGCGCGCTGGACAAGCCAAAAAGAAATAGCCTTTTTGGCAGGGTTGAGAATAGTGGGCACCGATAGAGTCGGGCTGATCAATGATGTGACTAAGGTGATTTCCAATGAGTTGAAAGTAAATATGCGCTCGATTACAGTAGATTCAGACGCGGGGATTTTTGACGGGACGATCAAAGTCTATGTCCACAGTACCGAACACCTCGATCATCTCATCCGTAATCTGCAGCAAGTGGAAGGGATTATCAAAGTCAGCAGGTTTGACTGACGGTGAATTATTTCTGATATCCCTGAGTTATATTTGAAAAAAATCGATAAAAATGGCTTTGAATACCGCCCATTTTGAGGAAGTAAAGAAAATTTTCACGGCATATCTTGAGAATCAAAAGCTTAGGAAGACTCCTGAGCGCTACGCTATCCTCGAGGAGATCTATACCCGGACAGGACACTTCGATGTAGAAGGCCTATACATCAGTATGAAAAACAAGAATTACCGAGTAAGTAGAGCCACGGTCTATAATACGCTCGACTTATTGGTAGAATGTGACTTGGTGACCAAGCATCAGTTTGGGAAAAATCTGGCGCAGTTCGAAAAATCCTACGGGTATAAGCAACATGATCACCTCATCTGTATCGATTGCAATCAGGTGCAGGAATTTTGTGATCCACGTATCCAAAACATCCAAAATACCGTTGGAGAGATTCTGAACTTTCAGGTGCTTCATCACTCTTTGATCCTCTATGGAAATTGCACCAAAGTGAATTGCCCAAATAAAACTGAAAATCCATGAAATTAAACTTTACCCAAGGCCATGACGACAAAGCCCATTATCTATTCATTGAGGGAGATTTGATCGGTGACGAGGTCGGTCCCAAACTAGTAGAAATCGTCTCCGATGCGATTCAGGAGGGAGCCAAAACTTTTGTAATCGACTTGAGCAAAGTCCGCTATATCAGTTCCAGTGGTATCGGTTTGCTAATTACCATGTTGACCAAAATGCGAAATGTTGGAGGCGAGGTATTTTTAACTTCCCCCTCAGAGCACGTCAAAAAGCTACTCATTATTACCAAGCTGAATAACATTTTCACAGTCTATGAGTCTGTTGAAGACTTTAAGGGGAAGTATTAATTTCCTTTTAGGAATAATTCTTTTTTGTTCCTGTTCGGATAATAAAATAGATTCAGGACAGGATATTTTTTTGGAGTTTTCGGAAAGGAAAGAATTTCAGATTGGATGGGATGGGCTTTATAATTCCTATTTCACTCCTTTATTTCTAGATGAAGTCAAGGAAAAAGGTCTGATTTACAATTATCTAAACCATTCTATTGATTCAATTTTTTTTGAAAAAGACTCAGCTTGGTCAAAAACAGGTAAACCTATGGAAATAGAAGGGCCTGCAGGAGTGGGAAAAATTAGTTCTTTATTTGTCTGGCAAGATTCGATTATTATGTTCACTGCAAGTGAGTTTTTTTTCAAAAGTCTTGAAACTGGGCAAGTGACTAAAAAGCTTTTAAAGACTTATCCTGACTTCAATGATAATATTTTCATGTCCATTCAACCTTCCTCTATTTTTGAAAACAGGGTTTTATCATTCGATCCTAAGGAAGAAAAGGTGATTTTTTTTATTTCGGATCAAACCCAGCGTGATCAAATGATTTGGAGCTTTAGTTTGAATACAAATGCCTTCGAAAAGCTCTCAATCCAGCTGGATACGGCTAAGTTGAATACATTTAGTCCAAAATTTAGAACAAACAATCGTGTAGTTATTTCTACTTTTGACAATCCTTCTCTTTCATTGATTGACAATAAGCTAATCCTTTCTTTTCCGGGATATAATGAGTTTATAGTTTTCGATCTCTTAAGCCAGTCACAACGCGAATTCAATTATCAATCAGAGCTTTTTGCTTTGGAAAGAGAAATTTTAGATTTCCCTTCAAGAGAGTTGGAAATTAGTGAAGCTGTAGAATTAAGTTCTGCTTGGCAAAACCAAGTGACTTTTGGCCCTTTTGGATATCTGGATGAAGAAGATGTTTATTTTAGGCTGATATCGGTTCCAAAAGAGGAAAATCCGAAGGAAGACGGAGGGATTTTTATTGAAATTTTCGACAAGGACTTTAACAAGCTCGCTGAGAAAAATCTATTTTTAATAAATCAAGATTTAAAAAGAAATTATGTCTTGACAAAGCATGGTCTTGCTTTGATTGCCAAAGACCAACCCAATGAGGATGTGATGTATTTTTACTACCTCACAATCAACCGTTCCAAATAATTACTCTGATTCCCTTGGTTTTCTTTGGCCTTATCGCAAATTTCGCCCTTCAAAAACACTTTAGTAAGCTTAGAACTCGCATCAAATGAAGATGGATGTATTACTGGGTCTCCAGTGGGGAGATGAAGGAAAAGGTAAAATTGTCGATGTGCTGGCGCCTCAATATGAGGTCGTTGCCAGATTTCAGGGAGGACCCAATGCGGGCCATACCCTGGAGTTTGACGGCATCAAACATGTTCTTCATCAGATCCCTTCGGGAATTTTCAGGTCTCAAATTCTCAATATCATCGGCAATGGTGTTGTTCTGGATCCGATAGTCCTTAAAAAAGAAATCGACGGTTTGGGGAAATTTTCCATTGACTATCGAAAGAACTTGGTCATCTCTAAAAAGGCAACCATTATTGTCCCTACTCATAAATTGCTCGATGCCGCTTATGAGCAAGCCAAAGGCGATAAAAAAATTGGCTCTACCCTGAAAGGTATCGGTCCCACATACCAAGATAAAATCGGGAGATCAGCGCTTCGTATCGGGGATATTTTAAGTCCAGACTTTAAAGAAAAATACGATACACTTCTCGAAAAGCACAAAACCACCCTTTCCTTTTACAATTATCCTTTGGATAAACTGGAAGAAATGGAAGGGCATTTCTTCGAGGCGGTTGAGTTTGTGAAAACATTGAACCTCATAGACAGTGAATATGTCGTAAATGATGTCCTAGCTGCCAACAAAAAGATTTTGGCAGAAGGCGCTCAGGGTTCCTTACTTGACGTGGACTTTGGAAGTTATCCGTTTGTGACTAGTTCCAATACCATGACCGCCGGGGCATGCACAGGCCTTGGCGTAGCTCCTGCTCGAATCGGTGAAGTTTTCGGGATTTTCAAGGCCTATTGTACCCGTGTGGGAAGTGGGCCGTTTCCAACAGAGCTTTTTGACGAGACTGGGGAAGCAATGAGAAAAGAGGGAAATGAGTTTGGAAGTACCACAGGACGTCCACGTAGATGTGGCTGGTTGGATCTTCCGGCATTAAAATATTCTATCATGATCAACGGGGTGACTCAGTTATTTATGATGAAGGCTGACGTTTTGAATATTTTTGAGGAAATATTGATTTGTACCCATTATGAATTGCCTTCTGGAGAACGAATAGACCGGCTCAGTTTCGAGATCACAGATATGGATGTCAAGCCGGTATATAAAACCATGAAAGGTTGGAACTGCTCGCTGGCGAAAGTTAGGTCATACGGAGAATTCCCTCAAGAGCTGCAGGCTTATGTGGCATACCTCGAGTCGGAATTAAATGTACCGATCAAGTTGGTTTCGGTAGGCCCAGACCGTGTTCAGACCATTTTGCGCTAGTATTTAGTAGCTTAATTCAAAAAGCCTCCAGTAAATAGTGGAGGCTTTTTGTTTTTTCGGCCCTTGATGACTTATTTCAGGGAAATGAAAGAAGCGAAATGATTCGAGTTTTTGGAGGAGTGTTGGTTTTGTGGTTAGGAATGTTTTTTAATCTGCAAGCACAGATCGGATTTCCGTATTGTGAAACGTTTCAGACCCCTAACACCCTCAATGAGACTATTTTTGGAGGAGATGCCCGACTTATAGGAGGTGTACTCAGACTCACTTCCAATCAAAATGATCAACGAGGATATGTATATATTAATGTACCCTTTCCTTCCTCCTATGGATTGAAAGTGGAGTTTGAGTATTTCAGCTATGGTGGGACAGGGCAGGAGCTGGCCGATGGGATTTCCATGTTTTTGTTTGATGGAGATGCGCCTACGTTCGCTCCGGGAGGATTTGGTGGGTCTTTAGGCTATGCGCAGCGAGATGGAGAACCCGGACTGGCCAATGCCTATTTGGGAATTGGGTTTGATGAATTTGGTAATTTTGGGAATTCAAGCCAAGGGAAAGTAGGCGGTTTTTCTGTTTTGAATGAATTTGGTCGAGCTCCTAACTCGATTGTTTTACGTGGCCCAGGTAGTGGATTTTCGGGATATCCATTTGTAGTAGGCAGAAAAACCATGGAGGTCGGGTCAGACAAAGATGGCCTCAATCCAGGAGCCCAATTCCCGATTAGCTCCGGAGGCTCGGGAACTTCCAGAGTGACTGACCCGATGCAGCCGGGTTACCGTAGAGTCAATCTGGAGCTTCAGCCAGACCCGGATGGGGTTGGTTTTTTCTTATCGCTGACCATGTTGGTGACGACTCAGCCCAACCTTCCCCGCCAAGTGACCATATTTGAGCGTCCATTTGATTTTGCGGCCCCTAAGAATCTGAAAATTGGGTTTGCTGCCTCAACCGGCGGATTTAATAATTTTCATGAAATCCGAAACGTAAAGGTGGAGGTTTCCGCAGATGATGCTTTGGTCAACCCCTCAGGGGTTGATATTAAGGATTTTTCTTCTTGTGCTGGGCAAGAAAACCGTTTCGTTATCGAAGATCAGGAAGTCTCACTACCAAATGAAAATAGTACGATACGGTGCCTGCAGTTTTTCAAGTCTCAGGAGGATATTTCCAAAAACGAAGGGGATATCTGTGAGCAAGCGAGATGTCTGGAAGCTAACCGTTTCTTGGTAGTTCCTCAGGGGGTTTTTCAAGCAAGTGATAATGCAGGAGGATTTACTTTTACCCCAAATGAAGAATATATCGGGCAGCAGGTTACCGTTTTTTATACCATTACCGACAACTATGGGAAAACCTCAGATGGAAATTCGATCACTTTGGACATCAAGGAGTCTCCGGAACCCATTTCAATATTTAATCTGGGAGAGAATGAAGTACGTGCAGAAATAGAGTTCTGTGGAGATCTTCCGGTGATGTTAGAAGCGCGAGGAGAAGAAGAGTATGTTTCCGTAGAGTGGTTGAAAGATGGGCTGCCATTAGGTAACGAATCTTCTGGTTTTACCCTTGAAATAATTGAACCGGGAATTTATCAAGTATTGGGTTTCAATGATAAAGGTTGCCCAGCTTATTCCAATGAGGTCAAAGTACTCAGGCAGGAACCTCCAAAATTGCTCGAAAACCTTCGAGTAGGCTGTCTGCCGGGTGAATCTGTCGATGTTTCTGAAATTATTGACGGATTTGATTTAGAAAATTTTGATTATCAGCTTGTAGGTAACTCTCTGACCTTTCTGAATGAGGAGCTTAAGGAAATCCCGGTTTTGGGTACCTACCAATTAAGTGTAAAATCCAAAGCTTTTACTTGTTTTTCTGATCCGATACCCTTGGAAGTAATTATTAAAGAAGAAGAACTTGAGGTTGATTTTGACTTTGTCGTAGAAGGTACTGATATCCGAGATGATCAAAGTGGTGGGATTTTCCCTGATGACCCCATAGTATTTACTCCTTTGGCTGACTTGAAGGCCGTTTCTTGGAGTTGGGATTTTGGAAATGGTAGTATTTCAAATACTCAAAACGCTATCCATGTATTTGGAAAGAAGGGTGAATTCCCAGTCACATTGACTATCATCGATGAGCTTGGATGTGAAGCTTCTTTGACAAAGACGGTTTCGATTACCAGAAGTTACCGGGTTATGGTTCCTACAGGCTTCACTCCTACAGAGCCAGAAAACAAAACTTTTTTGCCAAAATGGAAAGGTATCGCTGAAATGGAATTATTAATCTACAACCTTTGGGGAGAGTTGATCTTTAAAACCTCCGATTTGGAAACTTCCGGTTGGGACGGGACGCTTTCCGGGAAGCTATTGGAGCCAGGGCTTTTTGTGTATCAGTTTCGGGGCAAAGCGACCGATGGAGAAAAAGTAGAAGAGAGCGGTAAATTTAGATTGATCCGATGAAAAGGCTTTTTTTGGTTTTGTCCGTCATTTTATCGCTTTCGCTGAGGTTGTATGCCCAAGACGTCCAGTATAGCCAGTATTATGCTAATCCACTCTATCTGAACCCGGCTAGTACCGGGAGTACTGGTTTGTATCGTTTTGGAGTAAATTTCAGAAATCAATGGCCGGCTTTGGAGCAGACTTTTGTAGCCTATACCGGATACTTTGATTTCTACGAGCCGCGAATCAAATCCAGTTTTGGAGTCATTGTCCAAGGCTCAAATGAGTCATCCACTCAGACCAGTATCAATGAATTGGGATTGGTGTATGCGTACAGGCTTGAGTTTTCTGAGGATCACTTTTTGCAGTTTGGCGTTCAGGGAAGTTTTGTATTGCGGGATGCGCGGTTTGACCGGGTGATTTTGGGGACTCAATTGGATATAGATAGAGGTGTGATCGTCGGGAATCCCGGGGATGGTTTTGATGGAGAGAGCAGATTGAGTTCAGGGGATGCTCACGCTGGATTAATGTATTTTGGAAAAAAGGTCTGGCTGGGTGCCTCTGCGTTCCATCTCCTTCGACCCCGAATGAGTTACTTGGCAGATAGTAACGAAAAGCTTTCTATGCGATTAAGTCTTCATGGAGGATATCGGTTTGATTTGGCTCCGGGTGACATTAATGAGTATTTTAACAATACAAATCAAGAGCGTTCGCTCGCAGTAGGGTTTAATTATAAGCAGCAAGGTCAGTTTTCTCAACTGGACCTGGGAGCGGAGTTTTTCTTTGAGCCTTTGGTGTTAGGTCTATGGTATCGTGGCTTGCCTACTAAATATGAATTGCCAAACAATGAATCACTGGTCAGTCTAATCGGAGTCAGTCTGGAGTCGGGCATAGAGATTGGATATAGTTTTGATTATCCCATTTCGAAATTGACTGTCGGAAATACTGGAGGAGCGCATGAGATTAGTTTGCGTTACGTCTTTGTTCCAAGAGGTAAAAACAAAAAATATTTTGCTCCTCTACCTACCTTTAGATACTGATTTTGGCTAGTTCCTTGATTTTCAGTTCTCCTCCCTTGGCTTTGGCAAAAAGACTTTCGGAGGTGTAAAAAAGCTTCCGATTTCTTTTTAGAAACTTTCAAGATCATTGTCAACGACTTAGAGAAAACCTCGTCTTTTTTTTTAGATAAAGGCTTGTTCTCTCCCAAAATCCTCAGATATTTGCACTCCCAAACGACGCGAACGGAGTCGGGGCGAGATTGAAAGGAGAGAGTTGAG